>OAOU01000001.1_pt1 | contig 572431 bp, 449 predicted proteins | sample 1470821 | NCBI WGS metagenome assembly OAOU01 (sample SAMEA3275579, study PRJEB22092) | marine metagenome | biome: ENVO:00000447 MARINE BIOME; feature: ENVO:00002042 SURFACE WATER; material: ENVO:00002010 SEAWATER | collected 2014-06-20T12:30:00+00 | depth 0 m
TATAAGCTTCTGCTAAGTTGTTTTGCTTGACCACATCTTTATGTGCTTGCTCTAGAGTGGCAGCATCAAAAGGTACGTCCATTTGGAAGATTTTGGCTGAGCCAAGTAGGCGTTCGGTATGTTCTTTTAAGCGGAAAATAGCAGTACGATTATCCGCTGTTTGGTAGGCGCGTACGCCTTCAAACACAGCCATACCGTAATGCAAGCTATGTGTAAGCACATGAACTTTAGCATCTGGTTGTTCGATCATTGTGCCATTCATCCAAAGCTTACCATCTTGTGTTGCCATATTCATTTTATTGTCCTTATGTTAGCGCTGACGTCTAACTTTTTTTAGGTAGGTTTTATTTAACAGTATTGATCAACATCGTATGATAACACTGCAGCGTCAATTTTTATTGCCTAAACAACAGCTTCATTATGACAAACGACTGACAGTGTTATGATGATGTGTGACCGATTATATCACTGGCCGTCTTGGCAAATGAAATCTTTTGGTTTGGCACCATGTGGTTTTTAATTATATCGTTCCTAGCTACCGATTCTATTCATAGCTTTTATTGATAGCTTTTGTTCATAGCTTCTATTTATCGTAACGCATTACAGTTTAAGCGTCTCTTGGACTATCGGCAAGGCCTTAATCACACAAGTTTCGATATTACTCGTCGTCTGTCTCCACACCCATGAGATGCTGCCATTGTGACTGTACTAACGCTCGCGTCTCCTGCCACAATGACTCATCAACGAGCAAAGACTGCTCTGATAGTGCCAACTGATGCGTGGCAGCACGTATTCTTAGATAGGCATCGGTCAAATCCTGACAGACTTGGTCATTCCAAATACCAAGCAAAGCAACTTCTGCAAAAATTCGTACATTATCGCTCCATTTGGTCAAACTCGGATATTCATGCGAGTAAGCCAATACAGCAAACTGTGCTAAGAACTCAATATCTACAATGCCGCCTGCATCTTGCTTAAGATGAAACTTACCCGCTTCCTGCTGCCATTGGCTCGTGCCTAGATGCTTTTGCATTTTGATACGCATGCTGGTGACTTCACTACGTACTTGATCCAGTGTCCGTGGTAACGACAATACGTCGCGGCGAATATCACAGAAGCGTGCAGTGACTCGTCTGTCTCCGCAAATCGCACGAGCACGTACCAACGCTTGATGCTCCCATGACCATGCTTTATCCATTTGATAGGTTTCAAAGGCATGACAAGACACTACCATCATGCCAGCATTCCCTGAAGGCCGCAGACGCATATCAATCTCATAGGCACGGCCATCACGTGTTTGAGTATTGAGATAATTCATCAGTTTTTGTACAAGACGCGCGGCAAACTTCATACCACTGACTGATTTTTCACCAGTGGTCATGCCTTGCTCTTTTATCTTGTGTAAGAATACCAAGTCCAAATCTGAAGAATACGATAGCTCTAAGCCACCAAGCTTGCCATAACCGATAATTGCAAAGCCGCAGTCCGCTTCAGTGACTGGGTCGCCATCTTGGCCAATAGGATACCCATAACGGTTAACAATCTCTGCAAAAGCGCGCTCTAATGCTGCTTCTAGTACGACTTCAGCGATATAAGTCAATGAATCCGATACTTTCATAATCGGGCGTTCAGCCAATACATCACTAGCAGCAACCGCCAACACCTGATTCTTTTTGAACAGACGTAGGACGCTTAACAGCTCTTCCTCATCGTTAGGCTCGACGCGTAACAACTGTTGGCGCAAGATATCACGCAGCTCACGTTTATCTGGCAGATGGCGATAACGCTGCTGCAAAAATGTGTCTAATAATACAGGATACTGAGCCAACTCTTTTGCGATCCACGGGCTGGCAGATAGCATTGGAATCAGCTCAATCGTTGCATTGGGGTTTTCAGCAATCATGACCAAATAGATAGAACGGCGGCAAATCGCTTCAAGCAGTGAAATCAATCTTGGTAAAGCAGTATTGGCAAGTTGCTGCTGTTCTTGATGCGCTAACAACGCATGGACAATGACAGGATATGCGTCGTCTAAACGCTCTCTGGCTTCATCACTTAAATTAGCCACCATTTTTGATTGCCAAAAATTCTGTAGTACCTCGCGATTTTCTTTTGTTAGCACTTCATTTAAACGGGCAATTTGCTCATCTAAGTGCTCTGGCTCTAGGTCGGTATCTTCGTTATCAGGTATTTGACGCTCAGTGACCATACGCTCAAACGGCACATTGACACTCTCGCGATGACGATTAAGCTGGTCTAATAAGGCATGCCAGTTTTCAAAATTCAGCGTCACTGCTAGATTATGCTGCCATTGCTCATCGTGTGGTAAGCGCTGGGTCTGTTGGTCATTAATCGCTTGAATAGCATGCTCAAGCCGGCGTAAGAACCGATACGCGGCCTGTAGCTGCTCATAAGTTGAATGCTCCAGATAGCCAAGCTCACATAATACTTGCATCGCTTGCAAGCAAGATTTGATTTGCAGCTGTGGATGCCGGCCACCATAGATAAGCTGAAAGGCCTGTACGATAAACTCGATATCTCTGATACCGCCCGCGCCAAGCTTGATATTGTCCAAGTCTTCACGCTGTGCAACTTGATTTTGAATAAGAGACTTCATCTCTCTCAATGCCGAAAACGCACTGTAGTCCACATAATAACGAAAGACAAATGGCTTAATCAGCGCTTGTATCTCTTCATAAAATGGCTGGTCTATTTGTCCGACTACGCGCGCTTTTAACCAAGCAAAACGCTCCCATGCACGCCCATGCATCGTAAAGTATTTTTGCAATGCAGACAGATGAATGGCCAAATCACTTCCATCACCCCATGGACGTAAGCGCATATCTACTCGAAAGACAAAACCATCAGCGGTCTTGTTATCAAGCAGTTTAATAATGCCTTGACCCAATCGAGTCATAAAGCGTTTGTTGTCTATGCTACGTGTGCCTTTTGCCTTATTGCCATTGGTCTCGCCACGTGCTTGATGCACAAAGATAAGGTCAATATCACTTGATAAGTTCAGCTCTTGCGCACCAAGCTTACCCATGGCCATGATTGCCATATCATCGATTTGTATATTGCCTTGTTCATTGATAAAGGTCGGCTCACCATACTTAGCAATCAAGTGCTGATAAGTATAATCTTTAGCAAAAGAGATACAGCCATCTGCAAACTCAGACAACTCATCGGTCAGCTGCTCCAGACTGATCGTCTGCAAGGCATCTTGCCAAATCCAGCGCATCATTAGTAGCGTGCGCAAGTGACGCAGACCACTCATGACCTTGATTTCATCAGCGAGTTGATAGTTCTCATCTAACGTATAATCTTGTATCAGATCATCGATTTGCTGGCGGGTCAGCGTACTATTCAATGGATAGCTACGCAAAAACGTCTGACACGAAACGGTCCGACTTTCCCAAATCTGATAAGCAAATTCGCTCGCTGTCTGCAGGACTTGCAGTTGTTCTACGGTAGGCTGATAATCTGTACCATTGTTCACACGTGAGGGCATAGCAGGTAACATAGTGACAAAAACTCCTTACATAGAATGGTAAGACTACGTGAACCTAGCTCATAAGTTTATTGTTTTTTCTTACGAGGCAGTCACAGCATCAGATAATAATACTCAGTGTGCCTGTACTTGAGATAAAACCACGTTAAATAACAGTGACTCTATTTGGTTTGCGGCGCTTTATGTTAGCATAAACAACTTTGATAGAGACGACGCACCGCTCTTTTATGACATAACGCTATGTGATGTGACAGTATGATCCGCTGTATGTCGCATTATCAGTATAAATTCTGTTTTCTGTCACGCAAATTTGCACACAAGCACTATAATAATAACGACCAAATTACTTTATACAAAGCATTTATAGCAACTCGGCCATAATTTTTAAACTCTTATTTATAATATGTGATACCGCGCCTTATGACGACCACTACCCCGTTACTACTGATTACTGCTGACCCTAGTCACCCATTGGCACACTTGGCATTACGCTATGCGCGCGCTTACCTGAATGGCGCAGCGAATAGTGATGATATTGATAACAATGACACTAATAGTACAGGTACAGGTAGCAGCGATAATGCTACCTCTGAACAACCCCTGCTCAATGTCTTCTTTTATGGTGATTCGGCTCACATAGCCAATCGATTACGTTGGCAGTCAGCCGATCAATTAGACTTGACCAAAGAATGGCAGTCTTTGGCTGAGCAGTATCAATTACCCTTGCCCGTCTGTGTCAGCACAGCCCTTAGCCGCGGTGTGAGTGATGTAGACAACAGCTCACGTCATCAGCTTGACGGTGCCAATCTTGCGACAGGGTTTACGTTAGTGGGACTCAGTGAGCTTGCGATGATGATGCAGGATGACTGTCGTTTGATACAGTTTTGATAGCGTATCGTTGGATAACTTGTCTATTGAGATCACTGGTAGCGGTAAATATTTTTAGGAATAAATAATGAGATTATTAATTCAGCTGCACACGCCCACTGAAGCAGCAAGCTACGAAGGTTGTGCGCTTGCGCTAACTTTAGCGACATTTGGTCATGAGGTGCAATTGTTCTTAGATGCGCCGGTCTTTGGCCTATTGATGCAATCTGACTCGCGGCTACATGGCATGATTCAGTCACTTGAGCTTTACGATATGCCCGCAGCTTGGCTACCCGATGACGTCTTTAGTGGCTGGGTCACCGGTATGTTGCCGACAGATCTGGCATCACAGCTCACACTCGTGCCAGAGGTCATTAACTCGCAAGACTTTGAGCAGATACTTACCTTTTAAATCGCTATATAACTTAGATTTATAAAATAATAAAGCACGTAATCGGATACCTTTATGGCAACTTTATATCAATTGCATAGCACGATGGCTACCCTCAGACACAGTACAGAAGAGATGTCTCGCACTTGGCGCACAGGTGATAGTATCCTTCTGCTTGGCAGCACCCCTGCTTTTATCGACTGGCTCAATGCTTATTTAAATGATAGCGATATCGAGGATATTGCTGGTATTTACGCATTGGCAGATGACATCGCACAGCTCACGGCAAATACAACTGGCAAGCTTAATTTAGAGACTAAGTTGACTGCTATTTTAAACGACGCAGAATGGGTCGAACTGACTCAGAGCAGTCAGTTTGACAAAGTGGTGACGATTGCCTTATGAGTAATGATATGACCACTCACAACGCTGCATTATCAGCGGCTGATATCGAATTAGATCAAGACGGCCATCTGTGTGACCATACGATTTGGACACCTGTTATCGCGCAGCAATTGGCAGACACATTAGAGGTCAATCTGAGCGACGAGCATTTAGAAGTTTTGCAACAAGTGCGCGCGTTTTTTGACAAATTTAATCACGCGCCAGCAACCCGTCCATTAATCAAATGGCTGCAAAAGACTTTGCCAGACCAAGATATTAACAATCAAAAGCTACAGCAATTGTTTAATACAGGTTTGGTTGCGCGTCATGTCAATCGCTTAGCTGGACTACCCAAACCACCAAACTGTTTATAAGTATTTTATAGACGATAAGATACAATCGATGGCGCACTAGAAAATTATCATATGTGCATGAGCAGTATCTAATATTTTACTGCTCATTTAGTACGCAAATACTTTTAAGTCTATAGCTATTGTTTAAACACATAGCTATTTTGGGTCGTAGACTGTCAATGTCTCATAACCAACGCTACGACCTTCATCACCTGCAAATCCTTGCTGGCGCCATATCTCGTACAAACAAATGGCTACGCTATTTGATAAGTTCAAACTACGCGAGTCAGCTAGCATAGGCAGTCTTAGCCAGTTATCAGCACCGATATCTTCACGTATATCATCTGCCAAACCTGCTGTCTCAGAACCAAAGACTAGCGCGATATTGGGCATAGCAGCCTTATTAGATGCTTCAGAGTCCGAGTTTCTGCCAAAGTCATAATCGTAGAACGGTTTGCTCAGTTTGGTTGTCAATGCGGTAACGACATGGCAGTCAGCGGCTTTTAGAGCTTGTCTCGCAGCCGTCCAATCATCATGCACTTGCAAATGAGCATATTCATGATAATCAAGACCTGCACGGCGTAGCTTTTTATCATCAAGCTCAAACCCTAACGGTCTTACTAAATGCAGCTGTGCCCCGCTATTGGCACACAGTCGAATAATATTGCCAGTGTTACTTGGCATTTTTGGTGCTACTAGCACGATATGGATGGTCATTCTTACTCCACAAATATTCAACGCTCTATTATTTAAATTTATGAGCGGTAGGTAATCGAAAGTTACAGTTTACTGCCAATAATTACATTTTGATACTGTGCAGCGTTTTTAACTTTCACTATGATGTCTGTAATGGATAACGCGATAGCATTTATGTATGACTGTCTCATCCAATACCCCTTCAGTGAAGCTTGAGCACGATGCTTAGCGTCACTGTTGTTATTTATAACCATTCATTTATCTTTGAGGATACTATTATGAAAAAAGTAATCATCGCATCTTTAACTGCTATGTTCGTTCTAACTGGTTGCAACACGTTCAAAGGCTTTGGCCAAGACGTATCAAGCGCTGGTGATGCTGTAACTGGCGGCGCACAAGAAGTACAAAACAAAATCTAAGGTCTGCTTTTTTTAGATTTTCAAAAAGGCTTATCATTCATTTGATAAGCCTTTTTTGTGTTCTTACTTAGCTGCTGTTAAACAATCACTCAAGCACGATTTTATAAAAACGCGCGTAATATCTGATTGAGATAACGCTGACCTAATACGGTCGGTTGCAACTGCGTATCACTATCTACCAACAATCCTTGCTCAACTAAACTTTTTACTTGTTCAGCAATACTATCAAAGGTTAATCCAGTTCTCTTTTCAAACAGTGACCAATCGACGCCACCATGTAAGCGTAGTGCGTTTAGCATAAACTCGCTCACTAACTCCTCTTGATCAATCGCTTGCCAGCCAACCATCTTTGGTGTGATATGGCGTATGTTAGACTTTTCTACAGCGTCTGGATTCATTACTACATAATCTTTTGGCAAACGTGATTTACTAAAGCGATAGATACCTGACGCTATTAACAAGTCATCTTCCATTTTATCTTTTACGTCTGACGAATGACTACCATTGTTATCACTACGACCAATCGTCACCTTACCATGAGCTCCAGCACCGATTGCTAGATAGTCGCCAAACTGCCAATAGTTTATATTATGACGACATGGCTTATCTGACTCGCCTGCCCACGCAGACACCTCATAGTTGCTATAACCTAATTGCTGCAATAGCGACTGACCTGCTTGTTCAATATCTGCCAAATTGTCTTCATCGGGTAAAATAGGCTGACTGCGGTAAAATACAGTGTTTGGCTCAATAGTCAGTTGATACCAAGAGATATGCGTTGCGCCAGCATCATGCGCCATTTGGATATCTTCTAGCGCTTCATTCATGGTTTGCTGTGGTAGACCGTGCATCAGGTCGACGTTGACCCGTGCAAATCCAGCCGCTTTGGCAGCTCGAATTGCTGATAACGCTTGCACAGGATCGTGGATACGCCCAAGCACTTTAAGCTTATCAGCGGCAAAGCTCTGTACGCCGATAGACAGACGATTGATACCAACCTCTAAATACTGCGCAAATGGTGCATGCTCAAGCGTGCCAGGATTGGCCTCCATCGTGACTTCAATGTCTTCTGCAAATTCAAAACATGTACGTAACCCAGAGAACAATCGCTGATACTGAGCAATAGGTAACAAAGACGGCGTACCACCACCAATAAATATCGAACCAATTTTTCGGCCCTGAGTTAAAGGTTGCTGCATCGCGGCGTCTAACAATAATGCATCGACGTATTCCTCATACATGGATAGCTCACTGTCTATCGGTAGCTCATGCGAATTAAAATCGCAATAAGGACATTTCTTCACACACCACGGAATGTGAATGTAAAGAGACAATGGAATGTCGGTCACGTCTACCGCGATAGTATCCGTCGTTGGTTCAGTAAGACTTAACGTATTCAGATCGTTTGGCATACTGTCTGTATTCACTTTGGGCATAAATAAACTTATTTTGTAGTGAGCAATAATGATCGATATCAAAAGTAACGCTAGGATAGCGACTAGGTGAGATAAAGAAAAGCCTATCTATCATAAAACTATTAACAAAAACACGTATAAACGCCCTATTCACCATAGCAACTTATGGGCAATATATAGAGAATCTGTTAAAAACAGCCTTTACTAAGAACAGACACTATTAAAGACGGGTTTGAGAGTGAGTCAATAGAAACTAACTCTGATAATTTTAAGAACAAATTGAAAAATAAATAAAAAATCGAAGGACAAATATATGGCGTATTGGTTAATGAAATCCAACCCTAAATTTTTTGGTATTGAAGATCTGCAGCGTCTGGGCACCGACGGTTGGGACGGCGTTCGCAACTATCGCGCGCGTAATTTTATGCGTGATGATGTGAAAATTGGTGACAAGGTATTCTTCTATCACTCTAGCGCCAAGCCTTCTGGAGTCGCTGGTATTATGACAGTTACTACAGCAGGGTATCCTGATCCTACTCAGTTTCACCCTGAGCATCGTCATTATGATCCTATTGCGACCGAAGAGAAACCTCGCTGGTATATGGTCGATCTTACTTTTGAGCAAGCTTTTACAGAGGTGTTGCCACTATCAGAGCTAAAATTCTTGCCAGCTTTGGAAGATTCTTTATTATTAAGGAAAGGTTGTCAGCAATTAACAGTGATTCCATTAGAGCCCAAACATTGGCGAGCGGTTATGGATATGGCAGAAACACTTGAGTTGTTACCGGAGTAAAATCATTGAGTTGGCTATAGTTCATCAGCTATGAAATAGAGTACAAAAAACCTAAGATTAATACCTGCATAGCGGCGCTAAAGCGTTGACATCATAGTGTGGCTTCTTTACCATCTTACTATGTATATGACCTGTCAATCCACTACTTGGATCGACGGGTTATTTTTATTTTAGTGTCTTTACTTTTATTTTCATACTCTGCATATCTACTCATGCAACATTATAAGCTTGCTCATATTATTTATCGGAGTATTATCGTCGGCACTACTCTCCTTGCTGCATCAATCTTAGTCGATTGATAGCAGTGTTTGTTTATTAATAATAACTACCGCAAAGAATAAAAAGTTGCTTACCATGGTTTTTCCATTGTCTTTCAAAGATTTTAAAAGCTACAGCTTACGTTTAGGCGTGCTTGCCCTCCCTATCTTAATCACTCAGTTTTGCCAAGCCGCACTTGGCGTGGTCGATGCCATCATGGCAGGTCAAGTCTCGGCGCTTGATTTGGCTGCGGTAGCCGTTGGCTCTGGCATTTGGCTGCCGCTGTTTTTATTGGCCACAGGCGTGCTTATCGCAACTACGCCTCTGATTGGTGAAGCGATTGGTCAAGACCAGCACGGCCAAGTACCACATATCACGCAGCAGTCCTTATGGACCGCAGGTGTTATTGGCATTATCGGTTTTATCATTGTCAATCTGGCTCCCAATGTCCTTGGCATTATGGGTGTCCCAGAAAACATTCAGCCGATAGCGACGCAATATTTACATGGTGTCTCATTTGGTTTCCCAGCGCTTGCTGTATACGCCGTACTACGCAGTTATTGTGAGGCATTGGGTCGTCCTGAGCCTGTAACTGTCATTAGTATCATTGGCCTACTTGCAGATATTCCTTTGAACTATATTTTTATTCATGGGTTATTTGGCATGCCAGAAATGGGCGGTGCAGGCTGCGGGGTGGCGACAGCATTAGTATTATGGATAAATGTCCTATTGCTTGCAGCCTATACTAGCTTCACGAAACGTCGCGAATTCGTGAGCACGCGATTCTTTTATGGCTTCTCTAGCCCTAATCGTACACAGATTAAAAAGCTATTGAAACTTGGCATCCCTATTGGCATCTCTATTTTCTTTGAAGCCAGTTTGTTTAGCTTAGGCGCACTCGTTATCAGTCCATTAGGAGAGCTGGCAACAGCATCGCATCAAGTGGCACTGTCAGTGACCTCACAGCTATTTATGATACCGATATCTGTTGCCATGGCGCTCACTATCATGGTCTCCAATCGATTTGGTCAAAAAAACCTATTGGCACTGCGCCAAGTGCAAGCTACTGGACTGGTATGGACCGTATTGATCGCTTTGACTTGTATGCTTGGGATATGGCTATTCAGACCAGAACTGGCAGCAGCATTCACTGATAACCCAGAGGTTAGAGCTCAGTCTATGCATTTGCTTATCTTTGCACTCGCCTATCAGTTATTTGACGGCTGGCAGGTTAACGTCGCTGGTATATTACGCGGCATGCAAGACACCACCATACCGATGTGGGTAACGCTCTTCTGCTATTGGTTAGTGGCCCTACCACTTGGCGTCTATTTGGTGCGTTTCACTGACGTTGGCGCACAAGGATTTTGGATGGCGTTGATTACAGGTTTGTTCTTATCATCTATTTTACTTACTTTGCGTCTACGCTATCAGCAAAAACGTTTAACTGTACTATGGGGTTAAGCCAATTGCTCATGGATTGTATTTTATAATCATTATTAGCGTTATTTGATCATACAGACTATGAAAAATCGTGGATATTTTCTTACTAAAAAGATGGCTTACGTCAAAATATGTAAAAATTCTCAGTTAACAACTGTACATTGATTGCTCATTGCCCTGAATCTAGGTATCATTAGCAATTAATTAGACAATATTTAGTTACACTATTTCTCGAATTTAGTACAAGGCCAGATAAAAACTATGGATATTGAAAAAATACGCACCCTCATCGCCCTTATGGAAGAAAGTGAACTGGTTAATTTAGAAATCAGTTCTGACGACGAGCATATTAGCTTAACTCGTCATTATGACGCGCCTGCGCCAACTATGATGGCTGCCCCAGCTGCGAGCGCTGCTCCTGCTGCCGCTGTTGAAGGCAAACCTGCAGAAAAAGCGGGTAGCGTTGAGTCTTCACCAATGGTTGGTGTTTTTTATTCAGCACCAAGCCCTAATGACCCACCATTTGTGAAAGTCGGTCAAAAGGTTCAGGCAGGTGACACCTTAGGTATCATCGAAGCCATGAAAATCATGAACCCGCTTGAAGCGACTCAAAGTGGTATTGTTGACGAAATCTTGGTAGATAACTCTGAAGTCGTACAGTTCGGTCAACCTGTCATACGCTATAAAGCGTAACGATATTTGCCATACTTTATTTCATTATGGCTGACTTTTGGTATATATACCGCGTCAATGCTAAATAACCTGGTGCTATGTATCGAAACTCAGTCAATGACTGACGCTTCGACAAGGATGAACCCATGATAAAAAAATTGCTCATTGCCAACAGAGGTGAAATTGCCCTGCGCATCGTCCGCGCCTGTAAAGCGCTAGGTATCGAAACGGTAGGTGTCTACTCTACTGCGGATGCTAACTTGATGCACTTGCGCTTTGTTGATGAGGCAATTTGTATTGGCAAGCCTAATGCTAACCAAAGCTACCTTGATATCAATACCATCTTAACCGCTGCTGAAATCACTGGTGCAGATGCTATCCATCCTGGTTATGGCTTTTTGTCTGAGAATGCTGAATTTGCTGAACAAGTAGAAGAAGCAGGATTGACCTTCGTTGGTCCTAATGCTGATCATATTCGCCTCATGGGCAATAAAGTTTCTGCTATCAACGCTATGAAAAAAGCGGGCGTACCAACCGTACCTGGTTCAGTTGGTGCTGTGACTCTGCATAATGCTGAAGAGCAAGCTCGCAATATCGGCTTTCCACTATTGATTAAAGCGGCCTCTGGCGGCGGTGGACGCGGTATGCGTGTGGTTGAACGCTTTGACGAATTGATTGGTCAAGTACAAGCTGCTAAACAAGAAGCTGAGCTCTGGTTCGGTGATGACACTGTCTATATGGAGCGCTATCTACAAAACCCGCGCCACGTAGAAGTACAGGTGTTGGGTGATGGTAATGGTAATGCTATCCATCTATATGACCGTGATTGCTCGTTACAGCGTCGCCATCAAAAAGTACTAGAAGAAGCACCTGCCCCAGATATTCCAGATGATGTACGTGAGCCAATCTTAAAAGCCTGTGTAAAAGCGTGTGAGCTTGTTAAGTATCGCGGTGCTGGTACGTTTGAGTTCTTGTTTGAAAATAACGAGTTTTTCTTTATTGAAATGAACACTCGTGTACAGGTTGAGCATCCAGTAACTGAGATGATTACCGGTATCGATGTTGTGGTCGAGCAGCTCAAAATCGCAGCTGGTTACGGCCTATCTTATCGTCAAAGCGAGATTGAGATCCAAGGTCATGCGATCGAATGTCGTATCAATGCTGAAGATGCAGCGACTTTCGTACCTTGCCCAGGCACTATCAGTCAATTGTTCACGCCAAGTGGTTCTGGTATCCGCTTTGACTCTCATCTATACCCTGGCTATGAGATACCGACCTATTATGATTCATTGATTGGTAAATTGATCTGTCACGGTCAAACTCGTCAGCAAGCTATTGCTAAAACAGTACATGCCCTTGATGAGCTGATTATCGAAGGTATCAAAACCAATATACCTTTACATCGTGATGTAATTTTGGCTGATGATAACTTTACTCGTGAAGCGCAAAATATTCATTATCTCGAAAGAGAGCTGCTGACTGCGAATAAAGCCAAAAAAGACTCGTAGGCTAAAATACTTGTAGAGTTTGCTAAGTTTAATTAAAACAGTACATAAAAAAACCGCTATTAATATAGCGGTTTTTTTATGTCATCAATAAGCTGTCAATCATACACAAAGTACAACGAGCATATCTAATTATGGTAACACTCTATTGAAGTTCATAAAGCATTCGTTACCATCAGGGTCAGCGCACCATTGCATCTGGTTGCCATCATGATTGATAAATGCAATCAACGCTTCATCAGTCTGGTCGATCTGATTGCCTGAGCAATCTACTTCATTATTATCATAAACAGTCTTGATTGCAATAACTGGCAGCCCTTCTTCACGGTGGGTGACCAGATAGCGTCCGTATGTCCACTCTTTGCCACTGACAGACCACATCTCATTATCCGCACCAAAGTTATATAGCTCGCGGCACTGGTTAGACTTACCAACTGATGCAAGTAAGTTTTTACTAGTAGTTGGTTGAATGTTTAGAACCCGCTCTTCACTTTGAGTCAGGACACCGCCGTCCATGCCTGTCGTTACCTTAGGCTCTACACTGCTTGCTTGTTGCGCACTATTTGATGCCGACTGGTTAGCTTCCGCTTCCCTAGTCATCATGGCGTGAGTAGAATGAGCGCTACTGTCCAAGTCTATTTCCCACTGTCCAGCAATGGCTGGACTAATATGAGTGGTGATGGTCGGCTTGGTAATAGTCTCACCGTTTGCAGGCAATGAAGCCAAAATAGATGCCAGTGTGAATGAAGCAAATGAGATAGGTTCCATAATTAACCTTTTATTTATAATATTTTAATATACACATTAGCGTAAGTCTTAGACACCAAAAACACAAGTAACATTATGCTATTGCTCATAAATCTATAGTTGAAATGGCGCAGGTATTTATGGCAAAAAATAACGCCATCGCTTTACTTGCTAGAGACAAGGAGCGATGGCGTTATTAGCATACAGAATTTTGCGTGATATCAATGACTACTTAACACTAAGCAGCTTCTGTATTTAGCGCTTGAGCAAAAGCTGATAACGCCCCTTTTAGCATGGCTGACACCGTACTGCTGCAAGTACCGATGCCTGAATACACTTCACCATCAACATTTAACTGAATGTAAGCAGCAGCATTGGCATTGGTTTTGTTATCACTATTGGTATCATCATCGATACCATTACCACTGTTATGATGCGGGTTAATCGCGTGCTCTGCATAGTTAATAATATGTAGTGATTTACCCGTATGCTGTGCAAGTCCGTCAATAAACGATGATAATGGACCGTTACCTGTGCCATCAATATTAATGGTATCGCTATTCATCTGCACCTGACCACTAAAGTAAACCGTGCCGCCTTTATTGTTGACGCTATAGTCTAGTAGTTCAAACTTACCCTGCTGCAAGTAAGTATCTTCAAAGGTCTGCAAGATTTCATCATTCTGCAACTCGCGTGCCGCTGCTTCAGCTTGTTTTTGTACCACACGACTAAAGTCAATCTGCATCCAACGTGGCAAGTTAAAGCCATAGTTACGCTGCAAGATATATGCGACGCCGCCTTTGCCTGACTGGCTATTGATACGTACCACATCTTGATAGCTACGCCCAATATGTGCAGGATCAATGGGTAGATAAGCCACATCCCAGACATTGTCTGTTTCGCTCTGATTACTTTCATTATAGTCGAGAGATTTTTTGATAGCATCTTGATGTGAGCCACTAAATGCCGTGAAAACCAACTCGCCCACATAAGGATGACGTGGGTGCAATGGTAGGTTATTGCATTCGCTCACAACCTGTACGATTTCACTCATGTTGCTAAAATCAAGCTCAGGATCGATACCTTGGCTAAACAAGTTCATGGCCATGACCATGATATCCATATTCCCTGTACGCTCACCGTTACCAAGCAATGTACCTTCGATACGATCTGCACCTGCAAGCACACCCAATTCAGCTGCCGCTACCGCACAGCCACGGTCATTATGGGTGTGCAAGCTCACAATCACGTGCTCACGCTGCGCTAGATTGCGGCAGAAGTACTCTACTTGATCAGCAAAGACATTAGGCATAGAAGCCTCGACTGTCGCTGGCAAGTTAAAAATAACCTCCTGACCCTGCTGTGGTTGCCACACGTCACACACTGCATCGCAAACCTCTACGGCATATTCAGTTTCTGTCTGGCTAAAGCTCTCTGGCGAGTACTGAAATACCCAATCTGTCTCAGGGTACTTTGCTGCATACTCTTGTAATAGCTTGGCACCTGTAATAGCAATCTCTTTGATTTCAGCTTTATCTTTGCCGTAGACTTTTTCGCGTTGTACACGGCTGGTTGAGTTATAGACATGGACAACCGCACGTTTAGCACCTTTTAATGATTCAAAAGTACGGGCAATCAAATGCTCGCGCGCTTGTACCAATACTTGTAGCGTTACATCTTCAGGTACGTGGTTTTCTTCAATAAGCTTACGCGCAAAGTCAAACTCTACCTGCGCTGCTGACGGAAAACCAATCTCAATCTCTTTAAAACCAACATCTACTAAAGTCTTAAAGAAGCGCATTTTTTGTTCAATGGTCATCGGATCAATCAGTGCTTGGTTACCATCACGCAGATCCACACTTGCCCATATCGGTGACTTCTCAATCGTCTTGCTTGGCCAAGTACGATCTGGTAGCGATGGCGCAAATGCAAATGGACGGTATTTACGGAAGTCAAAAGCGGCACTTTTTGGTGTAATCTTTGCAGTCCCTGTGGCTGCAGTGTGCGTGGCTTGGTCAGACATAATCAATCCTTAGATGATATGGTTGTTTATATATTTAGCTAGGCGATTAGCTGTTGATTAGATCAGTATTTATCATACGAGATAACTAGTGTTCATACCATAATAATATCAAAGTTTAACAGAGAGAAACCTGCTTTCTTTTACTTTATTTTCTGTTATTTTAGTGGAAAAACACAATTTAGACATTATAATCGAATAAATTCACTATTAAGGCTTGAGAAATGCCAGACAATTATATTGATAGTACAGGGACAGCAGATATAGACGAGATAGATAGACAGTTGCTACGCTTATTGCAAACGCAGGCGCGTATAAGCATTACTGAACTCGCTGAACGCGTCAACCTGTCTGCCACCCCTTGTGCACGTCGTATAAAGCGCTTAGAAGATGCGAACATAATCACTGGCTACCACACCAAAACCGATGCACAAAAACTTGGCTATCCGCTAGCCGTGTTTATCGCTATTAGCATGGATCGTCATACAGCAGAACGTTTTGAGCAGTTTGAACGCAAAGTTCAAAGCTTTGAGGAAGTCATTAGCTGTAGTATTGTCACAGGACGCACCGAAGACTATCTGATTAAGGTCAGAGTACGTGATATGACACATTACGAAGAATTTTTATTACATCGCCTCAATCGTATCGAAGGCGTGGCGCAAGTTCATACCAGTTTTGAATTACGAGAAGTATTTAGCCGTAGCGTAGTTTAGAAGATCTATACGGGCGTTGGTGACTGTCGACGAAACCATACCAATAGTACAAACCCGATCATCAATCCAATAGCAGCGACAAGTAACCCTGCATTGAAATTACCATCCTTCCCTGCCAGTGCCACTGTCACCAATGGTCCTAAAAACTGCCCTAACGCATAAGCCAACGTTGCCAAAGCAATCAGTAAATTAGAATAGGCAGGATTGATGTTTTTAAATAAAGTCAGTGTCATCGATACCATACCGACAAAGGTCAATCCTAAAATCGCAGCATTGCCATACAATCCAAGCGCCCCATCAAACCATATGGGCAAGCACATGCCAAATGCTTGCAATACCGTCAGCCCCATTAAGGTTTTTATCTCACCGATACGTTTGGCAAGCGCGCCCCATAGGGGGTTTGACAACATCGCAAAAATACCAACAACCAACCAAATCATGAGTCCAGCATACGTCTGTGTTGTTAGACGTTGTGCTGCCATAACGGGTAAAAAAGTTGCTGAGCTAATATAACCAAACCCTGCCAGTACATAGCTGACGAAAAGTAAAACAAGCGCTTTATGGTGCCCAGAGATGGCTTTATATAAGGAGCGTTTAAAGTTCAAATAGGTTTGATGCACTGACACGTGCTGTTTATCATCAATCTGCTGTGAATCAACAGTCTGTAATTGTCTTGGCTTTATCGCATAAAGTAGCCACACAAGCGGTAAACTGGTGACGCCTGCGACTAGCCAAATTACATCGAAGTGATAGCCTAATTTTAATAGCCACCACGTTACGATGGCAGAGGCGCTGATGCCGACACCAATACCTGCATAATGGACTGCTGATAATACAGAACGGCGCTCAGGGCTAAGGGTTTGAATCACGAAAGATGAGCTCAATATCATCGCCACGCCACTTGCAACACCTGCAATTAAACGAATGATATACCATAGCGTGAGCGACATATTTGGTATGACGAGTAACATCGTGGTGACAACACTGATAACCGCCCACAGCGTCATCGCTTGCCATGTCGAGCGCTGAGGCACAAACATGGCGATAAGAGCGCCAATAAAGTAACCGATATAATTGATTGATGCCAGCCAGCCTGCAATTGTCGTTGATAGCGACAATTGCACCATAATATCAGGTAAGGTGGCGGTAAACAGAAAGCGGCCATAGCCCATAACGACTGCCATGCAGTACATACCGATACAGGCAATGGCAGCTTCGTTGGTAATCGTCGGGACCATACGGCTTTTAAAAGCAGTCATCATGACAGAGCCATTTTTGCGGCAATTAGCACACAATCCTTTGTGTTAGACAGTCAAAAGCAGTAATAAATAAACGCAGAAATAGAGAAGTTATTAGATATATTAAGCCAGCATAAAATACTAGAAAAGCTATGATACGTCTAACGTTGGCGTCTCTACTGTATCCTGCCCTAGCATCTGCACCCGCTGATCGCTAAACATATCCATATCTGGAGCTAGCGTACGCATAAACCGATCAAAATACAACATCTGTTTAGTCAATAAAGCAAAGTCACGTGGAAAATGGATGCCATGACGTTTGCCAACCTCAACAATCTCAAGCATCATTTTATTAAGCTCATCGGCTTGTTCTTTACTATTGAAAGGTACACCACTGGTAAAGGTCTTATCTTCTGCCATGATGGTTGTCATCATGCGTTGCAAGTCATTCCCCAGTGCAGCCACATCGACTTTATTGCCACCATGCGTCATCTCCATATCAATCATATGGCGAGCCATGGCTTGATAGTCACTGTCTTGCATGGCTTGCATCATGCCCATGCATGCACGCCAGCTCTCAGCTTTGAGTTTACCGACAATACCAAAATCCAAAAAGCCAATACGGCCGTCGGTCAATAGCATTAGATTACCAGCGTGTAAATCCGCATGGAAACTATTGCATAACATGAGACTAGCAAACCATGTGTTTAAAGTGTCTGCCATGACTTGGGCAGGATCAGCGCAGTACTGACGCATGAGTGACTCATCGACCATAGAGACGCCATAGAGACGGCTCATCGTTAGCACACGCTTGGTAGTCAGCTCTTCATAGACAGTTGGTGCAACGACACGAGTATTACCTGATACCGCTAAGAACTGCTGAAAATCGCGAATATTCTGTGCTTCAGCGATAAAGTCAGTCTCGGCAAGCATACGCAGGCGAATCTCATCGATAATCGGCGCAATGCTAGCAAATTTCATCGATGGCATTAGTATTTCGAGTAGCTTAGTTACGCCATGCAATACACCCAAGTCGGTCTGCATGATGGTCTCGACGCCAGGCTTTTGTACCTTTAGCACCACTTCATCACCATTGTGCAACCGTGCTGCATGCACTTGAGCGATAGAAGCTGATGCTAGTGGCTCTAAGTCAATATGCGCAAACATATCATCAAGGGTCATGCCATTAGTCGCTAGCTCTTCTTTTAGCACTTGCTCGATATAAGCATAAGACAATGGTGTGGTTTGATCCAAGCAGCTCTGGAATGCCTTGACATAATCACGTGGAAACAATGACGGCGTACTGGCGATAAATTGACCGATTTTGATATAAGTCGTACCTAACTGCTCAAAGGTTTCTTTGAGTAGCATCGCGTCAGGTTTCTCACCTTTTGCCACTCTTAGCGCAGACAGACCTGCCACACTCACTGTTTGGCGAACACGGTTCATGACATTAAAAGTATGCTTTAATAAATGCGGACGATGAATTTTCATAAAAAACAACTATGGTAATAAGAAGGAGGTTTGAAGATAGGCAATACAATATAAAAATGCGTTAAAATCAGATTACTCAGTTATAGTCTGTTTAATATAATTTGGATACAAGGAAGGCAAGTGAAAGTACTACCAGTCGTAGACTAAGCAAGCCTGACACCGTATCCAATTTATAGAGGATTGACTATAGGACTGCTACAGACAGGACACTGCGGGTCTTTTCGATAGCCCATTAGTCGCTGCTGCATCTGACTACCATCCCATATGAGCAGTTTGTTTGTCAGTGGATTTTTGGTTAATCCCAAGTATTGCAACGCAGCATTGGCTTGCAAGTTGCCCATGACGGCAGTGGTACTGGCCAACACTCCTGAATTGGCACACGTACGTTCGTCAGAGGCTTCATCAGTTGCTACTGAGCCAAATACGCAATGATAACAACCAGTATCGAGCTGAGGTTCGAACAGTGCTAACTGCCCTTGCATCGCAATTGCTGAGGCAGATAACAGGGGAATCTGGTAGCGTACACTGATACGATTGATGATGTCGCGCGTGGCAAAATTATCCGTACAGTCTAAGAATAAGTCCGGCTTGCCTGCTGCCATATCGAGCAATTCATAAGCGTTGTCTTCATCTAATCGTGTGACAGTGCCGCGAGCCTTTATCAAAGGGTTGATGCGCGCTAACATGTGCGCTGCTATCAATGCTTTAGACTGACCGATATCTTCTGGCAAAAACAGCGTTTGCCGTTGTAAGTTGCTCGCCTCAATCTCATCATCATCAATCAGATGGACATAACCCACTCCAGCACGTACCAATGTCTCAGACGCAGGACAACCAAGGCCGCCTGCCCCTATTATGACCACGCGTGCTGTCTTTAATCGCAGCTGAGCGTCCATATCCCAACCGTCTAATAATACTTGCCGGGCATAACGGAGTAGCTCATCATCTGATAGCTGTACCAGCTCTTCTACCATATTCATCTACAACCTATAATCAAAGAAATCTACTATCAAAAAACCATCTACTGGACTTGCCCTAGCGTGACGCGATCATTACCACCGTAGTCTTTTACGGTATGTACTGACTCAAAATTACTATCCAAAAACAACTTGCGAACAGCATCACCTTGATCATATCCATGCTCGATAGCCAGTAGCCCACCTGTACAGAGATATGTCATTGCTTGTTGGACGATATGCTCGATATCAGCCAGACCTTGATTAGGTGCACTGAGCGCACTAATCGGTTCAGCTGTTAGACCTACCAAATGCTCGTCTGTCTCGTCAATATAAGGAGGGTTGGAGACGATGATATCAAACTGATGCTCATCATTAGTAGGTAGCGCTTGATACCAACTGCTTTGGACAAACTCAACATTGGCAACATTATTACTCACCGCATTGTGCTGAGCAATCTTAAGAGCCTCTGACGATAAATCAACCGCCACGACTTGCCAATTAGTTTTCTTAAGTTCATGGGCAAGACTGATAGCGATACAACCTGACCCTGTGCCCAAATCTAACAATCGCTTATTACTGAGTTGCGTTGGCTGAGCGTTTATCCAGTTCAATACCTGCTCGACCAGTACTTCGGTATCAGGCCTAGGAATCAGAGTATGCTCGTTCACTCTAAGGTTAAGCGACCAAAACTCCTGCTGTCCAGTCAAGTACGCAAGCGGTATGCCTTGCTGCATTTTTACCACACCGTCATTGAAACGTGCTACCTCACTATCAGTGAGCTGATAATCTTCATCAGTCATCAACGCTATCGCAGGCTTATTAATGACATGCAACAACCAGTCAGTTAGCCAAAACGACGGCAGCTGATTATCAGTATCACCATTCGTTAGCTGTTGAATCTGCTGCTTGATTTGACGAATGGTCGATACGGTCATAAATAGCTCTTAAAAAACAGTGAATGGATAAAGGTACAATACTGCTTAGCCTACTCTGATGCGTGTGGTGGCTCTTTAGTATCGGTCAGGTTAGGATTGGTTTTGCTTAGTTTGTCACCTATCTCATTACCACCGCTGCCATCATTATTGTCATCGCCATAAATATCATCGTTATCACCAATGACAATATGTCTATCGACAAAGTAAATCAGTGCCAGAATTGGAATACCGATAGCAAAGGTAAAGATAAAGAAAAACGGATAACCCATATTATCGACGATAGCACCAGAATAACCACCCATCACTTTGGGTATCAGCGTCATCAATGAGGAAAAAATCGCATACTGTACAGCAGTAAAACGAATCGATGTCAGTGCGGATAAGAAAGCGATAAATACAGCACTCGCAAGGCCCGCAGCCAAGTTATCAAATATCACTGCCATATACATGATTGGCAGGCTACCTGGGTTGTATGTCAATACCACAAACAACAGGTTGGTCGCACACGCTAAAATCGCGCCAATCATCATGGCGTGCATAATACGGAAGCGCTGAGCCAAAATCCCGCCCAAAAAACCACCTGCAATTGCCATAATCACACCCACCAGTTTTACGGCATTGGCGATATCGGTTTTGCTAAAGCCCATGTCTTGATAAAAGACGTTGGAGATCACGCCTGCGACGATATCCGAGATACGGTATAGGCCAATCAAGGCTAATAGCAGCAGGGCTTTTTTACCATAACGTCGGAAAAAATCTAAAACAGGCTCGATCCATGTTGCCATGGCCACTTCTTTTTTCACCAGTCCTACTTGTACCAATGCATAACCTGCTGCCATCGCCGCGCCTAGACTTACTAATAAGTGCAAGGTTTCTACAAAGAAGCTAGAAAAAGCGCCTTCGAACTCTGGTAAGACTTGCCCCATCAATATATAAGCAGCGATAAAGGCAATCACTGAAAATACAAACAACGCTACCAGTCTGACGTAGTCTTCACGAGTTTCAGCGACCAACGGGGCTTTGTTAATGATTTTTGGTTGATTGATAATAAAGTACAGTAATAATAATGGCGCGCACGCGACCAATGCTAAAAAGTAAAACTTAATCGCTGGCATTACCATTAGTGGTATCAAGGCCACTGTGCTATCAAATACTGTATTGATCAAAATATTAATTAGGTAAATAACACCAAACAGTAGGCCTGGGATAAGTAGTAACGCAGAATAAATTAGGAATACTTTTAAGTTACCCTTTTGCTTTTTACCTTGCAGGGTCTCAGCGGTTGGCTCATAACTGGCAAACGTCGTTAATACCCCTAAAGTCATGACTCCTGCCATGATGTAGTAAGTATTACGCCATGCTTCATAACTATAAAACGTCTCATTTGAGCCGAAATAATCAGCCAAATATAACGCGCCTGCCCCTGCGACAATCATACCGATACGGTAGCCTGACACATAAATAGAGGACAGAATAGACTGCATAGACGGCGGTGCAAGCTCAATACGGTACGCATCAATCACGATATCTTGCGTCGCAGAAGAGAACCCAAGCAGCACGGCCGCGCCTGCCATATAAACCAAGACATCTTCGCTAACAGGATTTACCCTTGCCATTAAAAAGATTGCCAGCACGATAAGCAGCTGTGATACCACCATCCAACTACGACGACGCCCTAGCCACTTGGTCAAAAACGGTACAGGGAGCGCATCAATCAATGGCGCCCAAATAAATTTGAACGAATAACCCAATGCTGCCCAGCTGAACATAGTGACGACACTACGATCAATGCCTGCTTCTCTCAGCCATAGCGATAGACTTGAGAAAATCAGCAGAATAGGTATACCCGCTGAGAACCCCAAAAACAGCATAATAATGACACGAGGATCGAGATAAGCTTTTGTAGCCTCGCCCCATGACTTTTTGGCAATTGGTTGATTGGGCGGTACAGATTTGACAGCAGACATAATAACTCACCAACAATTCAGACAAAGAACACAACCGCGCACAATTTTTATCAATCTTTAGAATCAGTTATACACAAAAGGATCGATAAAAATTGCTCTACGTTGCACTAATATTATCGTTACAACAAAATCCAGTTATGGTACTTGAGAACCTTTATCTTGACTAGATGTTTTTGCATTAACTTAGCGATTGCAGGCCATATGCAATCGCTTACATTTCTTAATCGTAACGCAAAAAACCGCAGTGTTTTACCAAGGTTATCTTAGCTCTCTTTTTTATTGCTCATTTCTGTTTTGAAAGATGTCTGACAACGCCATGATTTATAGGTAATATAAAGGTAGTAGTAAAAATGACGCAGGCTTGATTGGTTAGGTGCACTCTATTGGTTTACTCTTAACTGGCGGTGATAAGCATAGGCGTTAATAACGATTGAGATAAACAAAACATCAAGTCTTTTATGATTGGTAATTTAAAACTTATAATTCTTATATATTAGTTTTATAAATCTACTCAGCTTAGTTATGCTTTGTACATAAACAACGACTACCGAGATTCACGGTTTGTTCTTTCGATTATCATAGCCTAGGAGTTATACCATGTCCGACTCAACCAATAACACCACTGACAAAAACACTGTCCCAGATGCTGCTCGTTGTCCTGTAGATCACGAAAGCAACAATAATAATGCGCCTACTAACACAACCTATGATCAGGGTGATGGTCAAGGTCCAACGATCCATAGCGAAAACGTTGATAACTCGCACGAGCCTCAGCGTCCTAGCATGGGCGGCTGTCCTGTTATGCATCAAGCGCATACCACCACTGCATCTGCTGCGACAGATTGGTGGCCAAATGCTCTAAACTTAGACATATTGCATCAGCAAGACAAAAAGACTGACCCTATGGGTGAAGACTTTGACTATGCTGAAGCTTTTAAACAGCTAGATCTAGAAGCGGTCAAAACTGATCTAAAAAACCTAATGACTGAGTCGCAAGAATGGTGGCCAGCGGATTGGGGGCACTATGGCGGTTTGATGATTCGTATGGCTTGGCATTCAGCTGGTACGTATCGCGGTGCTGATGGTCGCGGCGGCTCTAATACTGGTAACCAACGCTTTGCACCATTGAACAGCTGGCCTGATAACGTCAACCTTGATAAAGCCCGTCGTCTATTATGGCCAATCAAGAAAAAATACGGCAATAAATTGTCATGGGCTGATTTGATGATTTTGGCAGGTAACATGGCTTATGAATCTATGGGCTTTAAAACTCTAGGATTTGCTGGTGGCCGTGCTGATATCTGGCATCCAGAAAAAGACATCTACTGGGGTTCTGAGCGCGAATGGTTAGCCGCTACCAAAAACCGTTATGACAGCGACGAAGACCGTGCATCATTAGAAAACCCACTAGCAGCGGTACAAATGGGCTTGATTTATGTCAACCCTGAAGGTGTCGATGGTAACCCTGACCCACTAAAGACTGCTCAAGATATGCGTACTACCTTTGCTCGTATGTCAATGAACGATGAAGAGACGGTCGCTCTAACCGCTGGTGGACATACCGTTGGTAAATGTCATGGTAATGGTGATGCGACGATACTAGAAGACGAGCCAGAAGCTGCTGACATTAAAGAGCAAGGTCTAGGCTGGCGCAATCCTAAAGGTCGTGGTAATGCAGGCGATACTGTTTCAAGTGGTATCGAAGGCGCATGGACCACCAATCCGACCCAGTGGGACCATGGTTATTTTGAACTACTATTGAACCATGAATGGGCACTAACCAAAAGTCCAGCGGGCGCATGGCAGTGGGAACCAACTGATATCAAAGAAGAAGATCGTCCGTTAGATGCTCATGATCCAAGTGTCCGTCGTAACCCAATCATGACTGATGCAGATATGGCATTAAGCAAAGATCCTATCTATCGTGAGATTTCAGAGAAGTTCCATAACAACCCAGAATACTTTGATGAAGTGTTTGCTAGAGCGTGGTTCAAACTGACTCACCGCGATTTGGGACCTAAATCTCGTTACTTAGGTGCCGATGTACCAAGCGAAGACTTTGTATGGCAAGACCCTATTCCTACAGGTAATGCGAACTTGACTGCTGATGATATTGCAACGCTAAAATCGCAAATATTAGACAGTGACCTTAGTCGTCGTGAATTAATCATTACAGCATGGGACAGCGCTCGTACCTTCCGCGCTTCGGACTATCGCGGCGGTGCAAATGGTGCACGCATCCGTTTAGCCCCACAAAAAGACTGGGCAGGCAACGAGCCAGAACAATTACAGCGTGTGCTTGAGACATTGACCAGTATTCAGTCTGGCTTTGATAAAGACGTTAGCTTAGCAGACCTTATTGTATTGGCTGGTAACACCGCTATTGAACAAGCAGCAAACGATGCAGGTATAGATATTACTGTACCGTTTAATCCAGGTCGCGGTGATGCTGACGCTGAAATGACTGACGCCGAATCTTTCGCTGATTTAGAACCACTACATGATGGCTATCGTAACTGGATTCAGGGCGACTATGCGGTATCACCGGAAGAGATGCTGCTTGATCGTACGCAGTTGATGGGATTGACAGCACCTGAGATGGTCGTATTGCTTGGTGGTATGCGAGTGCTTGATACCAACCACGGTCAGAGCCAACATGGCGTCTTTACTGAACGCGCTGGCGTACTTACCAACGACTTCTTTGTCAATTTAACAGACATGAACTACACATGGCACCCTGTAAAAGCAGCAGACAATACTGCTAATAGCTACGAAGTACGTGAACGTGGTACAGGAAACGTCAAATGGCAAGCAAGCCGTGTAGACTTGGTATTTGGCTCTAACTCTATATTACGTGCTTATGCTGAGCTATACGCGCAGGATGACAACTTAGAGAAATTCGTTCGTGACTTCGTCCGCGCTTGGAACAAGGTTATGAATGCAGATCGCTTTGATATTGCAAAATAAACCAAGTTTGAAGTTGGTCAGTATCAACTAACTAATAGTAGTAAATATTAATAGTAATAAATAACTTTATAATCAACGAACAGCTATCTTTTAGAAGGTAGCTGTTTTTTTATACTTAATTTTTTATGCTCAATAATGACCGTTCTTTATGAGTTGTTGAGTCAAATGGTTTCACTGACTAAGCAGCATTTACTGAACGAATAATTTTTTAGCATTGCAAAATACAAATTCTATATTCATAATTATCATAAATTGATAGCTATTTATTGTATACAAGAATAATAGCTTTGTTTTACACTACTTTATTACTGTATGTTCAGACATTTTTACTTTCATATACAGACGAGGTTTGTATATTTATACAATAGGATTAAGTTATGGCAATCGACGTAGTGGTCAACCAACGGCATTTGCAGATTCAGCTCAAACAGCTAGAAACAGTATGGCATACGGTGATTAACGGTTATAACTTAAGCCAAGCGGCGACCGTGCTACATACCAGTCAATCAAGCTTATCAAAGCATATTGCTGCGCTAGAAAATCAGTTAAAGACGGAAGTATTTGTGCGCCAAGGCAAACGCCTGACGGGGCTGACTACTATGGGCACAGCGCTTATGCCGCATATCGAGTCTATCTTTGCTGAAATCCGTACCATTGAAAACCTCAGTCTAGATTTCAATAATCCAAACATCGGTACGCTGACGATAGCCACCACTCACACACAAGCGCGTTATGTACTGCCGCAAGTGGTTAAAGAGTTCAAAGATCGTTTTCCTAAAGTGAATTTGATTTTGCAACAGGCAGATCCTGAGACCATCGCTCAGATGGTCATCCGTGGTCAAGCCGATATCGGTATCGCCACTGAGTCCTTATTACATAATAATTATCTTAGATGCTATCGTTACTATGACTGGACGCATCGCGTTATCGTACCGAGTGATCACGAACTGGCTAGTCAAGAGTCTATTGACCTGCCCACGCTTGCCAGCTATCCGATTGTGACTTATCACGGTGGATTTACAGGACGCGGCGCGATTGACAAGACGTTCGACGAAGCAGGACTAGAGCCAGATATCGTATTAGCGGCGCTCGATGCCGATGTGATCAGCACCTATGTCGGTCTGGGCCTAGGTATTGGTATCATCGCAGAAATGGCATTTGAGCCAAGCCATTATCAAAACCTGACTGCCATACCCGTCGATCATTTTGGTCGCTTTACCAGTTGGATGGCGGTACGCGATGATGCAGAAATCCGTCAATATGGTCGCGCTTTCATGGAGCTATGCCAAAAGCAATTTGCAAATTAATGAGCATTTGTTAAATAAAGTATCTCAGACTTGCTCACCCTTACTAGACTGAGCTGTGGATGATAAAATAGATTCTAGAACGTTATTCAATGTTTCTTTTATATATTATTCACACTTGTATTGATATTTGGTCGAATGAAGTTGACTAAATATCAATACATATTAACTTGCTCTTCTGTAAACAGGTGATACCGCTCATGGAAAAATTCGTAGCGATCATTATGGCAATTTTTGCCGCCCCCCTACTCATTGGCGGCGCTTATTTATTGTCCTTAGGCGGTAGTCCTTACTACCTCATTGCTGGCGTTATTATACTAACGACAGCTTTTTTATTGTTCAAAAAACACTGGAGTGCTTACGGGTTATATGCGCTATTTATCGTAGCAACCATGGCTTGGGCACTTTGGGAATCTGGGTTCTATTGGTGGGCGCTAGCACCTCGAGTTGGCTTCCCGCTCATCTTCGGTTTGCTCATGCTATTGCCATGGGTATCCAACAAAATGCGTGGGCCTAAAACTCAAGTAGCTTCAAATAGCACACCAACCACAAGCAATGTTAAGAAAAGCCCTCTGTATTATTGGGGTCTGCTCGTAAGCGTAATCGTAGGTGCACTACTCTCTTTTGGTAGTCTAGCCAATAATGCCACTGACAAACTCGGTGAGCTTGATTTGAATGCTGCAAATGATGACGAGCAAAACGTCAGCTCAGATGAGACCTCAGCTAACCTTGGTGACCCATTATCAAACGGTCAGCAAACGCCAGATGGCGAGTGGAGCGCGTATGGTCGTACTGATTATGGTCAGCGCTACTCGCCTCTAGATAAAATCAATACCGATAATGTCAAAGATTTAGAACTGGCATGGCAAATCCAAACAGGTGATGTCAAAGGGCCTAACGATGTCGGTGAGACCACTTATCAGGCAACGCCATTAAAAATCGGTAACGGTTTATACCTATGTACCCCTCACAACTGGGTACTAGCGCTAGATGCCGACTCTGGTGAGACGCTGTGGAAGTTTGATCCTCAAGTAGAGGAAAACTTACAACGTCAGCACCAAACCTGTCGCGGTGTGTCTTATTATGCTGGTCAAGCAACCAGTCCTGACCCTATCTCTACCGCTGCTAATAATTCAGCAGAGAATAGCAACAGTACAGCTAGCCCCGTGCAAGTACAGAAAATTGCTGGCAATACCTTTGAAAACGCATCTAAGCAATGCGATGCCAAGATATTTATCCCAACTTCTGATGCGAAACTATATGCACTCGATCCAAATACTGGGCAACGCTGCCAAGATTTTGGTGATGATGGTGCACTAGACTTGATGCATAACATGCCGTTCAATCAAGCAGGTTACTATTATTCTACGTCACCACCAGTTATCGCGGGTGATACCATTATCGTCGCTGGTGCTGTCAATGATAACTATGATGTTAACTCGCCATCTGGTGTGATCCGTGCGTATGATGTCAATACTGGTGAGCTTCTTTGGAACTGGGACTCAGGCGATCCTGATAATACAGCGCCTTTCGATGTCAATGATCCAACCCAAACTTATAAGACCAGTTCGCCAAATTCATGGTCAGTCGCTACTGCCGACGAAGAGCTTGGATTGGCATATTTCCCTATGGGTAACCGTACGCCGGATCAGCTAGGCAGTTATCGAAATGCCGCTGAAGAAAAATATGCAACGTCTGTTGTCGCTCTAGATATCGAAACTGGTGAAGCGCGCTGGGTTCAGCAGTTTGTCCATCATGACCTTTGGGACATGGACACGCCTGCTCAGCCAACCTTACTTGATCTAGATACTGCCGACGGCGTACAGCCTGCGCTGGTTGTACCAACCAAACAAGGCGATGTATACGTCTTGAACCGCGCAACGGGCGAGCCTATTGTACCGATTAAGGAGCGTCCTGCACCGCAAGGCTATCTCATAGCGGGAGAGCACGCAGCGCCAACTCAGCCTTATTCTGGCTTGAGCTTTGAGCCTGAACCACTGACTGAAAAAGACATGTGGGGTGCCAGTCTCGTTGATCAAATGATGTGCCGTATTGAGTTCAATAAGCTCAACTATGATGGTCGCTATACCCCACCATCAACCAATGGTAGCTTGGTCTATCCTGGTAACTTTGGTACCTTTAACTGGGGCGGTATTGCAGTCGATCCTGAGAATGGCGTGATGTTCGGTATGCCAACATATTTGGCGTTTACCTCAAAACTCATTCCTAGAGATACGTTGGGCGATGCAGAAACCAATAAAGGCGAGCAAGGCGTCAATGCCAATGAAGGTGCAGATTATGCAGTAGAATTGGGTCCCTTCTTGTCACCATTAGGCGTACCTTGTCAGCAGCCACCATGGGGCACAATCGCTGGTGCTGATCTAGCCACAGGTGATATCGCTTATCAACGCAAAAATGGTACGGTACAAGACTTGTCTCCTATTCCTATCAAACTGGAATTGGGCGTACCTGGTATCGGTGGACCTATCATCACTAAAGGCGGCGTCGCGTTCTTGTCAGCGGCGACAGAAAACAACTTCCGAGCTTATGACTTGAAAAATGGCGACGTACTATGGAATGTCCGTATTCCAGCAGGTGGTCAAGCCACGCCAATGACTTACTTAAACTCTAAAGGTGAGCAAATGGTCGTATTGGTCGCAGGTGGTCATGGTTCAGTTGGAACAACCATTGGTGATTATGTCTTAGCTTATAAGCTTGGTGACCAAGATAAATAATGTTGCACTTGGTGCTTAAGATAATGATAAATTAAATAACCATTATCTTATAATCGACTAATTAGACAAGCAGGTAACCTAGGTTGCCTGCTTTTTTTAATGCCATCTTTTTTTAATGCCATAGTGTAATGCTGCTAAATCCTTTTATGACCTCACTTATGGTTTATTTATCGCTTATTTTGACCAACGACAACCTTTATAAATACAGATTAATAATTGTTAAGCGAGCTTAAAAACAGAGTTAGCTGGCTTTGTTATGATTCATTAACAGTGACTAGCGGCACTTGAAACTACCACTGTCTATAAGCATATCAGTAGAAAATAATTTACACACTACTGGAACATTTATGAGTAACAAAATCCCTTTATCTTTTTTAGATCTTGCGCCTGTCCCTCAAGGCAAAACCATCGCTGAAGGCATCGCCCAAACGGTCGAAACCGCACAGCAAGCAGAAAAATCAGGCTTAAATCGCTACTGGATGGCAGAGCATCACAATATGCCCGGTATTGCCAGTGCAGCCACTTCAGTACTACTATCGCATATCGGTAGTCAAACTAGTCGTATCCGTATTGGTGCTGGCGGCGTTATGCTACCTAACCATGCCCCTCTCGTGATTGCTGAGCAGTTTGGTACTTTGCAGGCACTATATGGCGACCGTGTAGACTTAGGTCTAGGCCGTGCACCTGGTACTGATGGTGCGACGTTTCAGGCACTTCGTCGACAAATGAAAGATGCAGAACGCTTTCCACAAGATGTGCAAGAGCTGATGTATTTCCTAGGTAATGATACAGATGGCAGTCCTGTACAGGCATTCCCTGGTGCAAAATCAGGCATACCGATTTGGATATTAGGCTCTTCTCTATTTGGTGCGACCTTGGCTGCACATTTTGGGCTGCCTTATGTGTTTGCCTCTCACTTCGCTCCGCAAATGCTTGGACAAGCAACTGAGGCTTACCGTGAACAGTTCAAACCATCTGTCTATCTAGATAAGCCTTATGTGATGCTGGCAGCTAACTTATTGCTGGCTGATGATGATGCGACCGCGCAGTATCACTTTACCTCAGCACAGCAAAGCTTTGTACGTCTGCGCCGTGGCGAAACAGGTCAAATGCCTAAGCCTACTCACGATATGGACAGTATCTGGAGTCAAGCAGAGAAAATGATGGTAGATAATGCATTGTCAGTATCATTCATTGGCTCTGTCGACACGGTCAAACCAAGACTCGCTGCGTTTTTGGCAACCTATCAGCCAGATGAGCTTATCGTGACGGCCAATATCTATGATCAAGCCGCCCGTATCCGTTCACTTGAACTTACACCGGAGCTAAACTTATTTACTTTACAATGAAATGAGACACTTGCATAATTATTGATGAACCTTAACTGGATTTTTGACATGGAAGCAACTCCCATTATCGGTGCATCGCTCATGATTGGCTCGTCAATATTTATGTATATCATCGCCTTTCTTGCAGTTATGGCTATTGGTGGTTATTTGACCTACCGTACTAGCCCAAAGCGCAAGCAGCGCCGTGAAGACAAGCGTAATAGTGAACGCTAGATTAATACCAAAAGCCCTCTTTTCTTATTTGAAAAGAGGGCTTTTTTAAGGCTATCAAAGTTAGATAAAGCGAAAGTACTTACTTATTTAAAAATAGTACAAAATCTGCATTACATTAACCCAAGTGCACGTAACGACGCTGCCCCAATCGCCATACCAAACATGCCGACAACGGTAGTAAAGGCAAGTATATTGGCAGCGAGTACATCATTGCCACCCATTGCTTTTGCCATGACATAGCTGGCTGCAGCTGTTGGTGATGCGACCATCAAAAACAACACCCCCATATGCACGCCTGATAGCCCAAATCCGAGCCCAACAGCGATAGCAATTAATGGTGCAATGACAATTCGCCCAATGCTTGCTTGCATGGATAAGCCCGAAGGATGCAACATAGACTTTAGGTTAATACTAGCACCCGCACAGATCAGTGCTAACGGCAGAGCCACCGCTGCTAATAAGTCGCCAGTCGTATGAATCACACCAGTGAGTGGCGGTAATGGTAGTGCCTTATAGACGAACGCCCCAACCAGTGCCAAAATCAAAGGATTGGTCAGTAACTTTTTCACAATCATCGTACCGCGACTAACCCATGTGTCATCCACGCTTTTGGATACGCGGCTCAAGGTAATGACTGCCAAGATATTAAACAGTATCGTTACCACGCCCATATAGACAGCACCGATACTTAATCCTTGTGCGCCGTAAGCGTTGGCTACGGTTGCAAGGCCAATGATGGCCATGTTGCTACGGAATACGCCTTGTACAAACACGCCTTGGTCTTCAGGACGCTTGACGAAGCGTTTGGCGTAAAACTCTGCGCCAATAAATAATATAAACGTCACCAAGATACCAACAAGGATAAGCGTAATTTGCTTACCATAATCGACGTCGCTATCAACCACACTAAAAAACAATAAACACGGCAAGCAATAATTAAAGACAAAACTTGATGCCTGATCGATAAAAGTTTGGCTTGCTTCACCGCGTCGTTGCATAAAAAAACCCAACCACATTAAGAAAAGGTTGGGTAAGACAATGGTAATAGCAAAAACAATAGCATCAATCATAAGTAGACTCAGTTCGGTGACAAGCCCATGAATATATGGACATCATCGAGAAAAATTAACAAGTAGTAAGAAAATTTACTGACCTAGTATAGAGACAAAGTAGCAAGTAGGACAAGGTTACATATGATTTTCTTTCAAAATCGATCGTTTTTTTGGCAAACAAAAGCCCGTAACGAAATATCGTTACGGGCTTTTTATACGATAAGTGCTTTATAATAAAAGGCTTTATTGCATAGCTATTATGAGTCCAATGCAGCTTTTACTTTTTTATGCTTTTTAACTGTCATCGCCAATAACTGAATGGCAGCAGGGGTTACACCGCTTACGCGTCCCGCTTGAGCTAGCGTCGCAGGACGAACTTGCGTAAGTTTCTGTACTATCTCGTTTGATAGACCTGACACGATACTATAATCAAAATCTAACGGTAGCGCCGTATTTTCTAGTCGCTTCATTTGGTCGATATCTTCTTGTTGACGATCGATATAGCCGGCATATTTGACAGAAATCTCTATCTGCTCGCCCACTTGTGCATCAACGGTTGAGTCCGTGATAGCCGCGATATCAGCAAAATGTATTTGCGGACGCTTTAGCAAATCAAAGGCAGTCGACTCTTTAGACAGCACTTCACCTGTTTGCTCAGTCACTTGCTTACCTAAAGCATTAGCAGGCGTGGCCCACATATCTTTTAGGCGTGAGGTTTCTGTCGCGATGGCTTCCATTTTTTCTTGATAGGCCTGCCAGCGTACATCGTCTACTAGACCTAGCTTACGACCAGTCTCAGTCAAACGTTGATCGGCATTGTCTTCACGTAAGAGCAAGCGATATTCTGCACGGCTCGTAAACATACGATAAGGCTCGGTAGTACCGTGGGTAATCAAGTCATCGACAAGCACACCGAGATACGCTTCATCGCGGCGCGGTGTCCATGTGTCAAACTCGCTATTGTTGGTAGTGACCAATGCCGCATTGGTACCGGCAAGCAAACCTTGTACGCCCGCTTCTTCATAGCCTGTCGTACCGTTGATCTGACCCGCAAAGTACAGACGATCAATCGACTTGGTTTCAAGCGTTGGCTTTAGGTTTTGTGGATCAAAGTAATCATACTCAATCGCATAACCTGGACGAGTAATATGGGCGTTTTCTAAGCCTTTCATACTATGAATAAAGTCTAACTGCACATCAAATGGCAAACTGGTTGAGATACCATTTGGATATAGCTCATGCGTAGTCAGACCTTCTGGCTCGATAAAGATCTGATGGCTGTCTTTATCCGCAAAACGATGAATCTTATCTTCGATAGATGGGCAATAACGCGGGCCTACGCCTTCGATTTTGCCAGAGAACATTGGCGAACGGTCAAGGTTTTCACGAATGATGTCATGAGTACGCGCATTGGTATGCGTGATATAGCAATTGACCTGCTCAGGATGCATAGAAACATCACCCATATAGCTCATTACTGGCAATGGCGTATCACCTGGCTGCACCGTCATTACACTGAAATCAACACTACGCGCATCGATACGAGCTGGCGTACCCGTTTTTAGACGACCAACTGGCAGCTTAAGCTCACGCAAACGATCTGCCAACTTGATAGAAGGCTGATCCCCTGCACGGCCACCATTTGAGTTCTCCATACCAATATGAATGACGCCGCCTAAGAAAGTACCTGAGGTCAGTACCACTGTTTCGGTCTTAAAGATAATACCTGTAGAAGTAACTACTGCCGTCGCACGACCGTTTTCGACCAAGATATCATCAGCGGCTTGCTGGAATATATCTAGGTTTGGCTGGTTTTCTAGCGTATGGCGGATAGCCGCTTTGTACAAGATACGGTCTGCTTGCGCACGCGTGGCACGAACAGCAGCCCCTTTACGACTGTTTAGTACGCGGAACTGAATACCAGCCTTGTCCGTTGCCAGCGCCATTGCACCGCCCAACGCATCAATCTCACGCACCAGATGCGATTTACCGATACCACCAATCGCAGGGTTACAACTCATCTGCCCGAGCGTCTCAATATTATGCGTCAACAATAAGGTCTGTGCGCCCATACGTGCAGCCGCCAGAGCAGCTTCTGTACCAGCATGACCACCGCCGATCACTATCACGTCGTAATGTTTTGGGTATTGCATGTGTGCCTCACTTGACTCATAACGCTGCTAATTGCCATATCCTATGTTCAAATAAGAAAACAGGCAGCAAATAAACGTCAGTCGAATTTATAAGAAGATAACGACTCAGATAAGTCGTTCATAATTGGTTAGGGCGTGTTCTTATTTTGAAAATGGTGATAAAAATGAGGTAAATTGCAGTCAAACAAGGAAAGTAGCGCAGATAATATCAGGATATTAACCAGCTATTTGACATAGTTTGGCAATATTTAACCATTTTTAGCCCATTCAGATGCTTTTGTTCAGATTAAGGACACGCCCTGAATAACCCATAATTATAACAATTTTTTGTTACTTAAAAAACGTTAGAACAAAAACTATTAAAATTAAGCGAAAAGTTCTCTACTCTAGTTACTGTCTTGCTAGTTGTCGCCTTACTAGTTACTGTTTTGATTATTATTTTGGTTATTATTGCCAGGGCTAAGCGGTACGATCTGATCTGATTGCCCACTAGACAGCATATGATGACTACCATACCCTTCTGGATTGATCTGTAGATAGGCGTTCATTTGACCAATTGCCTCACCATCATCACTGGCTAAAATCTGCTCTTTGATGAGATCAACTGGCGGTAACGGTAAGTTTTTAAGCAATGCCAAGCGTTGATGGTTATCACCCTTGTTGACTACCAACTCGATAAGCTGACGAGCATCGATAGGCAAATCTGGTGTGTTCTGTGCTAAAAGTGCCAAATGATAAGCACCTGCAGGATCTTGGTCTACAACGATGCGCTGCTCGATAGCCACATACGTCGCTTCAGTTGCACCGCCTGCCACACTAAGCTGATGAATACATTTAAGTGCTGAGTATGACTCATTATTAGCAATCTCAATAATGCGTGTCGATTCGTTTTTTAGACGTTCACGGCGTTTTTCAATCGCCGCCTGCTCAGCCGCTTCTTTTTGCTCATTTAACTGTTCGCTGGTTTGGTTATTCATAAAGCTCTCTTACTCATCTGATAATTATTATTTATATCGCTGGTATCTTGGACACTATATGGGGGTAAATCCTATAAAAACAACGAAACCTAATGACATAGGCGCGCGGAAATACTAATGGGGACAATAATAAATACGGTACTAACGATATTAATAGCGACAATAAAAAAACCCAAATAGCCATCAAATGACTATCTGGGTTTGCTGTACTTGTGTCTTGCAAAGGCTAATTAGACATCAAAGACATCCAATTCACACTTTCAAGTCTTAAGCAGCAGGGCTGTTTGCTTCAACCAATGGCTTTAGCTCGCCTGATTGATACATCTGTAAGATGATGTCTGATCCACCCATTAACTCGCCATCAATCCATAATTGCGGGAACGTTGGCCAGTTCGCAATTTTTGGCAACGTTGCACGGATTTCTGGGTTTTCTAAAATATTTACAAACGCAAATGGACGACCAATCTGAGTCAACACTTCGATAGAGCGCGCTGAAAAGCCACACTGTGGAAATTGCGGTGTGCCTTTCATGTAGATAATAACTTTATTGTCACGGATTTGATCACGGATCAATTGTTCAACGTCGTTTGCAGCAGTGTTTGGGGTTTGCTCACTCATAAAAGCTCCTATTGATAAAGCGGTTCATTAAAATGATTATTTATATAAAATAATTGTGTAAAGACGTGGCTGATACATGGGGCGACTGCCGCTGTATTACAAGCACGAATTGCGATCTATGTAGGTTCGATAGCATTAGGGACTAATAATACCACGGCATTGGCCATGATGCCCTCTTGACGACCCGTAAATCCCAATTTTTCAGTTGTGGTGGCTTTCACACTGATATTGCTAATATCCGTTTGCAGGTCACTAGCGATATTGGCGCGCATGGCTAGATTATGCGGCGCTAACTTTGGACGTTCACACATTACGGTAATATCAGCATTGCCTAGGCTGTAACCAGCCTCTTGCACTTTACTATAAACATAACGCAGCAGTACTCGTGAATCCAATCCAGCATGTGCCGCATCGGTATCGGGGAAATGCTGCCCGATATCACCAAGCGCCAATGCACCAAGTAGCGCGTCAGCCAATGCATGCAAGACCACATCCCCATCAGAGTGTGCGAGCAAACTGTGAGTATGCTCAATAGGCACGCCCGCTAGGATGACATATTGTTGCTGCTGACCATTATTATGAAAAGCATGAACATCGATACCTTGACCAATTTTTATCATTATTATTCCAAGATGAGTTAAAGGTGATTAAAATAATTCAAAACCACTATCTGAATTTTCAAAGCGGTTTTACTAGTAGCCAGACACCATCGGTCGCCACCAGTTTCAATTAACTGGTATAATATGACGTTTATTTTATCATAATACCAGATCCAAAAGACAAGCTGACGTTGTTGTGCTGAGACTACGTATTGTAGTGATTGCATAACACTTGGCGTCGGCATGTACTTTGGATAACGTATAAATAGTTGAGCCGTTTTATGTCAGCCATACAAAATACCTCAAGCACAACCGTTTCTGAGTCTTTTAATGCTCATCGCCCTTTAACACTTGCTGATGTTGAAAATCCTAGCACCAAGCATGTGATCGTCGGTATGTCAGGCGGGGTCGATTCTTCTGTATCAGCCGTATTACTTCAACAGGCAGGCTTCAAGGTCGAAGGCTTGTTTATGAAGAACTGGGAAGAAGATGATGGCACTGAATACTGTACAGCAATGGATGATTTAGCAGACGCGCAAGCCGTATGTGACAAAATCGGTATGAAGCTGCACACGGCCAACTTTGCTATGGAATACTGGGATCGCGTATTCGAGCACTTTTTGGCAGAATATAAAGCAGGACGCACCCCAAACCCTGATATCTTGTGCAATAAAGAAATCAAGTTTAAGGCGTTTTTGGACTATGCATTGACCCTTGGTGCAGATTATATCGCTACAGGTCACTATACGCGTCGCAGTGTGAACTATACCAATGCTGAAGGTGACGAGGTTGCACAGCTCTTACGCGGTCTTGATAACAATAAAGACCAAAGCTATTTCTTGCATGCGGTTGGCGGTGACAAAATCGCCAAAACACTATTCCCAGTTGGTGAGCTTGAAAAGCCAGTGGTACGTCAGATTGCTGAAGAGCATGACCTAGCGACGGCTAAAAAGAAAGACTCTACGGGTATTTGCTTTATTGGTGAGCGCCGTTTTAAAGACTTCTTACAGCAATATCTGCCTGCTCAAAAAGGCGAGATACTTACTGATGATAATAAAGTCATCGGTACTCATGATGGCCTCATGTATTACACATTGGGTCAACGTGGCGGCATCGGTATTGGCGGTGTTAAAGACCGTCCTGAAGAACCATGGTTTGTATTGGCAAAAGACTTAGAGAAAAATCGTTTAATCGTCGGTCAAGGGCATGAACATCCCATGCTAATGAGCAACGAGCTAAAAGCCTATAAGCTCGATTGGATCGACGGTCTACCGCCTGCGGATGTATTTAGCGACGAAGGCCTAGCCTGTATGGAAAAGTCTCGCTATCGCCAGCCAGATCAAGCGTGTCGCGTATTTGCGACCAATGCTGATGGCAGCGAAGTGCGCGTGGTATTTGATGAGCCACAGCGCGCTGTCACCCCTGGTCAGTCAGCGGTATTTTATATCGATGAAGTATGTCTAGGCGGCGGCGTGATTGAATCTATCGATGCACCTTGCGGATTCTAATTGATTCCTAAGACCCAACCTAAAGCACAGATGTTGACGCAGTGCATAGATTGATTTTAACGGACGTCAACATCGCTTTATTTGCATAGACCGCTTTTTTAATATCATATTTCTGCTATATTACGCGCAACGATTTCGACGTCGTTTATTATATGGTAATTTTTTATCTAGACTCTTGCAGTTTTTTATTTCATAACTACTGAGGCATAACCATGACCCCACTTACCGCTCTCTCTCCAATTGATGGTCGTTACGCATCAAAGGCTGACAGCTTACGTCCTTATTTATCTGAATTTGGTCTAATCAAAGCCCGCGTTACGGTAGAGATTCGCTGGTTGCAGTCTTTAGCTGACAACAGCGCAATTGGTGAATTAGCAGCATTTGATGACCAGACCAACGCTTTTTTGAATGCAATCGTTGATGACTTTAGCGAAGCAGATGCTCAAGCTATTAAAGACATTGAAGCGACGACCAATCATGATGTAAAAGCGGTTGAGTACTTTATCAAAGACAAGTTCCGTGGTCAGGATGCCTTGATTGACTCACTTGAGTTCATTCACTTTGCCTGTACCAGTGAAGACATCAATAACCTATCGTATGCATTGATGCTCAAAGACAGCCGCGAGCTAGTCGTTGCCAAAATGCAGCAAGTGACTGATAGCATCGTTGACTTATCTATTGCTCACGCTGAGCAGCCAATGTTATCACGTACACATGGTCAGACAGCCAGTCCAACGACACTTGGTAAAGAGATGGCAAACGTAGCCTATCGCCTAGCCCGTCAAATCAAGCAAATCAATCAAGTAGAGCTATTAGGTAAAATCAACGGCGCCGTTGGTAATTATAATGCGCATTTTTCAGCGTATCCTGATGTCGACTGGCAGAGCCATGCTGAAGCGTTTATCAATCAGCGTTTAGAGCTAACGTTTAACCCTTATACGACTCAAATCGAGCCACACGACTATATCGCTGAATTGTTTGATGCCGTTAAGCGCTTCAATACAATCTTGATCGATTTCAACCGTGATATTTGGCAATATATTAGCTTAGGCTATTTTAAGCAGCGCCTAAAAGACGGTGAAGTTGGTTCTTCTACTATGCCACATAAAGTTAATCCAATTGACTTTGAAAACTCTGAAGGTAACTTAGGCGTTGCCAATGCGATGCTGGCCCATTTGGGTGAGAAGCTACCAATTTCACGTATGCAGCGTGACCTATCGGACTCAACGGTATTGCGTAATATCGGTGTTGGTCTAGCACAGAGCATGATTGCGTTTGATGCTTGTCTAAAAGGTGTGGGCAAACTTGAGCTAAATGCACAGCGTTTAAATGATGACTTGAATCAAGCGCAAGAAGTATTGGCAGAGCCGATTCAAACGGTCATGCGTCGCTACCGTGTTGAAAACCCATACGAGAAACTAAAAGCCTTGACTCGTGGTAATGCCATGACTCGTGAAGCCATGCTAACCTTCGTAGAAAGCGATGAGCTATCGGCAGTTAGTGATGCGGACAAAGAACGTCTACGTGCATTGACGCCTGCTACTTATATCGGTAATGCCGCTGAGCAAGCACGCGCTATTAAAGAATGGATTGCCAAGCTTTAATAACTGATAAGAGCATACTGGTAATGAAATCAAACTAGAAAGGTAGGAGCGCCTAGTATTATTTACTCGCTCCTACCTTTCTAGCACTTTTATCTTATTCAGTTGTTATCTTAATAGCTAGTATCTGAATAAAAAGTAACCTTACTTTGAACGCTATGATTGGTTTTGATTCGATTGCTTTTGATTCAAAACCCATAGTCGATAAGTAAGGTTTTATTTTTTATCATCATCGTCATCACTGTCGCCTGGTATGATGGCTTTACCCACAGCAACGGTTCCTTTGACCACGCCTTTGGTAGTTTTATAAGCGATTTTTGCGGGTACTGTGACGATTTTATGGACACAGGCTTGTAGCAAAAACACGCTAGCGATGATGACAACAAAATGCAGCTTTTTCATAACGTTCCTACGATTGAGTGGATGCTCTGCTGACAGCTATTGTTTTGATAATCGTTATTGCTTATATGTACTATATAAACGTCACCAAAATAATAGATATCAAATAGATGACAATCTTAAACTATTAAAACCTTCCTATAAAGCATCCCTTATTATTAATCTTGTACACCGTCAAAATATGGATTTATCAATGACTTCTATTCCTCTTTGTTTACCCGACTCTATTACGCCTGAGCAATTCTTATCTGAATACTGGCAAAAGAAGCCACTGCTTATCAAGCAAGGGTTGCCGCAGCTGATTAACATGTTTGAGCCAGATGACATGATTGGTCTTGCACTTGAAGAAGATGCTAGCGCAAGACTGCTGACTCAAGCAGCTAGTAAAAAAGAAGGTCAGGCACAGTGGCAACTTAAAAAAAGTCCACTGAATGAAGCGGATTTTGAAAACCTACCAGAGCAATGGACCGTATTGGTGCAGAATCTTGAGCAATGGTCGCCAGAACTTGGTCAGTTGTGGCAAGCATTTGACTTCATTCCGCAATGGCAGCGCGATGACATCATGGTATCTTACGCACCAGCAGGTGGTTCGGTTGGTAAGCATTATGACGACTACGATGTATTTTTGGCACAAGGCTATGGCTCTAGACGTTGGCAGTTGGGCAAGTTTTGTGATGACCAGACAGAGTTTGTTGCTGATGAGCCGCTTCGTTTATTTGACGACATGGGCGAACTGATCTTTGATGAGATACTAGAAGCGGGTGATGTCCTTTATGTACCGCCGAAATTATCACATTTCGGTGTGGCACAAAATGACTGTTTGACTTTCTCGTTTGGTTGCCGCCGTCCAAACCTGATGCAAATCATTGATAGCGTGGCCGATATTGCGACTAACGACAGTAAGCTATTTATCCCGATGCTACTACCGCAAGCGCTACAAGCGTCAGGTGAATTGCAAGCAGATAGTATTGCGGCTATCAAGGCACAATTGCTAGAAATGCTACAATCCGATCGCGGTGATGATATGATTCGCCAAGCAGTCTCTGAAGTGGTTAGTAAGCGCCAATATGATGCGCTGATGCCAGAAGAAACGTTAGATACCGATGAGCTTATGCAAGCGCTATCAGAAGGGGCCACATTGCAGGCGGACTATAGCAACCGCCTACTCTATAGCCAGACCACTGATGGCACCGTGCTGTACGCCAATGGTCAACGTATCGATGGGCTCGATGAAACTGCGATAGCAGTACTATTACGCTTAGCCAATGGTGAAGCATTACAACATAGCGATGTCACCGATGTTGATGCAGATGACTTGAGCGAATGGCTAGAGAATGGCTGGGTATGGGTTGATATTTCTGAATAACATCCTGTCATCAGGCTTCAGTTAAACAGCATAAATAAAAAAACCGCTATCTGATAATTATTCAGATAGCGGTTTTTTCTTATACATTTTTTGCAATTACTAGTTTGGCATTTATAGCGCTACCAAACACCGCTTAGTCTTTATGGAAGTCAATATAAAAGCTAAGCGGATTCGTAATTAATGCAGTTCTTCTACTCTGTACCAAGCTCAAGCAAGCTCGCGTTACCACCGATTGCTGTGGTGTTGATAGTCTTGACTCGCTCAGTGACAAAGCGATGCAGGTAGTCAGGCGTTAGCATTTCTGACAAGCCTTCCATATCAGTGACACTGATAACCTGTGTCAAAATACCGTCAGTATTGGCAAGCTCTTGACTAATAGCTTGCACCTCGCTGCGGCTACCAGAGACAGCCACTTGTGCTAGACGATCGATGTATAAAAGCGTGACCGTTTGCGAATCGTTAGCCACACTTAATACATCTTCGCTGATACCTGTGTCGTGCAGTATCTTAGCAGCTTCATTACACATCTCATCTTGGCTTGGGCAATGCAATATAACTTCATTACCTGTTAGGAGTGCCGCGATAAGCTGACCTAATACTGCCATGGCTCTAGCAGTTTCGCCGCCGATGACCATCGTCTTACCACGACCAGTCACATACAAGTCATTGGACTCGCCTGTTGCCCCTGTCATACGATGCATCTCATCCAAGCTAGGCGCAGCGCTCAACAAATGGTTGAATAAACGCTTTGCTTTATTGGCATCACCAGTGAGCAATGCCAGTTTTGGAATGGCTGCTTGTAGATACGTTGCGCGATTGACTGCGCCGAGTAATCGCCAAGATTCACAAACCTGGGCATGATTTTTTTTGAATTCAGTCGCCATGTTGCTACTCCTTATGCGAGTTCTGTTTGAGTGGTAGTTTGGGTTTCGGTCGCTGTCATATGAGCAGCTGACTGTTCAGCGTTGACTGCTTCTGAGCTAAGTTGCATGAGACGCGCGACATAGTGCGGGCCACCAGCTTTAGGACCAGTACCTGATAGACCACAACCACCAAATGGCTGTACGTTTACGACCGCGCCGATTTGGTTACGGTTGATGTAAGTGTTACCGACAAAGGCACGGCGCTCAATGTGCTCAACAGTATTTTCGATACGGCTATGGATACCTAACGTCAAACCAAAGCCTGTGTTGTTAATGGCATCAATCAGCTTATTCAAATCACGCGCTTGATAACGCAGTACGTGTAGAATTGGACCAAAGTGCTCACCACCGATCACATCAATGCTCTTCACTTCGATTGCGGTTGGCAATACAAAGGTAGACTTTTCTTGACTGACGACTGAGCTTGAGCTCATCGGCGTCTGTGCCAAAATGGTAGCAGTCGGCTCAGCACTCATACGTTCGATGTGCGCCTCTAAACCATGCTTAGCATCAGCATCAATCACTGGACCTACATCTGTGGCAGCATATAGAGGATTACCTACAGACAGCTCAGCCATATTACCTTGCAATAGCTCGATTAAATCATCCGCCATCTCTTCTTGTACACACAATATGCGACAAGCTGAACAACGCTGACCTGCTGAACCAAATGCTGATAGTACCGCATCTCTAACGACTTGCTCTGGCAGTGCCGTTGAGTCAACGATCATCGCATTTTGACCGCCAGTCTCAGCGATAAAGACAGGCAATTCACCGCTAGCTTGTGCATGATCATTTAAGCTTTGGTTGATACGTTGGGCTGTTTGAGTCGAACCGGTAAATATCACACCTGCGATATTATCAGCAGCCGTCAAAGCACCACCTACGTCGCCTGCACCAATGACCAATTGCAATGCTTCTGCAGGTATACCCGCTTGATACATCAACTGGGCACCAAAATGAGCTACCAAACTGGTTTGTTCAGCAGGTTTTGCTACTACGGTGTTACCTGCAGCAAGTGCAGCTACAATCTGTCCCGTATAGATAGCCAATGGGAAGTTCCATGGACTGATACAAACGAAAGTGCCACGTGCTTTATACACTTGACGAGACTGCTTACCAGCCAAGTCTGTGAACTCATGTACGACATCATCTAGACGCTCTGCTTCGTCAGCATAGAAACGACAGAAATCAACGGCTTCTTTGATTTCATCGATGCCATCTTGCATGGTTTTACCCGCTTCAACTTGGCATAGTGCCATTAGTTCAGCGTAGTTTTCTTCGTATAGCTCAGCGATCTTACGTAATATCTCAGCACGCTTAGCAGCTGGTACATTTTTCCATACATCTTGACCAGCAACAGCAACGTCAATCGCTTGGCGAGCCACTTCAGCGTTAGCATAAGTTACTTTACCAGCACTAACTTCATGATTCCAAGGCGCAAGTACAGTCTGCGTATCAAGCTGATTCGTTTGACCATCTACTTCATAGGTATCAACAGCTTTACCATTAATGATAGAGGTTGCTGACCATGTTTTGTGTAGATGGCTATCAATAGCTAATTTGAACGGCAGCCATTGTGACTCTACAAAGATATTAGGGCCAAAACTTGCACGGCGTTCACCGTAAATCTCTAACGGTAACGGAATGTCTGGATTGTGCAATGTTGCATTACCAAGCAGCTTGTCGTATGGATGCACTGTTAACTTTTCGATTGGGTAAGACTTGTCTAGCAACTGATGAACAAACGAGCTGTTGGCACCGTTCTCTAATAAGCGGCGTACCAAGTACGGTAGCAAGTCTTTATGCGCACCCACTGGCGCATAGATACGTACAGGAATCTCATAAGCTTGCAAAATATGATCATAAAGCGCATCGCCCATGCCGTGCAGACGTTGGAATTCAAAGTCTCTATGTGCACTCATGGTCATGATTGATGACAATGTATGTGCATTATGCGTCGCAAACTGTGGCCAGATTAGGCCGCGCAGATGGTCTGACAATAAGAAGCGCGCACAAGCAAGGTATGCAGTATCCGTACCTTCTTTACGTGTCCAAACTGGATAGCCTGATAGACCTTTTTGCTGAGCAAGCTTGATCTCAGTATCCCAATAAGCGCCTTTTACCAGACGTACTGGAATACGGTCACCGACCTCAGACGACAAACGAGCCAGCCACGCTAATACAGCGATAGCGCGTTTAGAGTACCCTTGTACAACGATACCTAAACCATCCCAGCCCGCCGTTAAATTATCGCGGTACAAAGACTCAAAAAGTTTTAAAGAAATCTCAAGGCGATCTGCTTCTTCAGCATCAATACTGATATCGACATTGACTTCACGTGCTGCTTCAATCAGTAGCAAACAACGCTGACGCAATAAGCCCATTACTTGCGCTTCTTGTGTCGCTTCATAGCGAGGATGCAGTGCTGATAATTTGATAGACACTGACGGTTTTGGCATGCCTTCTTTGACTTTTACGTTGGCCGTGGCTCTGATCGCATGTAGATAGTCGTTGAAGTATTTTTCTGCGTCTTTGTGCGTGATGGCCGCTTCACCTAACATATCAAATGAATAGGTATAGCCTCTATTGCGATATGGCTGGCTGTTTTTATTGGCGTCCTCAATGGTCTCGCCCAATACAAACTGATGACCCATGATACGCATGGCTTTTTGCATCGCACTACGAATGACAGGCTCGCCCATCTTTTTGGTCATACGATCCAAAAACCCTGATGCAGTGGTGCTGCTATCGATACTGACAACACGGCCCGTCATCATCATACCCCAAGTAGAGGCATTGACCATAAAACCATTGTCATTTTTGATGTGCTTTTTCCAGTCAGCCACGCTCATTTTGTCATGAATCAACGCATCAGCTGTATAGTTGTCTGGCACACGAATCAAGGCTTCTGCCAAGCTCATTAGCAAGATACCTTCTTGGGTATCAAGGCTATACTCAAGCAATAATGAGTCGACCATTTTGACGGCTTTGCCATCATTACGTACGTGCTCGACCAGTTTGCGCGTTTGCTCAGCAGCAGCATCGCGTTCTTCTATACTGGGTTTGGCAAGTGGCAATAACTCAGACAACCAACGTTCTTCATCGGCGCTATATAACGGCGAAATACGCTTATTTAGCGCTTCTGCTGACTGGGCGAGATACTCAGGCGACAGCATATCAACAGGATTAAACAAGATCGGCTCTTGCGGGGTAAACTGGTCTACTGGGTTCATAATAACTCCATAACTATCGTTTAAAAACCATAATAAATGGTGCTTTAGGAAGTCTGATCGTCCTGTATAACTGCTCATAACCGCTATCAAAAAATAGGGGTTATTGACGGATATTCACAGCAATAATCAAAAGACCAAACGGCGCCATCACAAAACTAAAAATCCAGCATAGGCTGGAGACGGTTAAGTAGGTCGTTCGACTGTTAAACGGGCTACGTTAACAATACAAAGGCAACAACGAAAAGCTAAGCGGCATTAGTGCCTTCTTCTTGTTAGTAGTGAAAGGAGTGTGATGACCAAATATCGCCTTATTGAACCGAAAAATCGCTCTAATAATCACAAATCTGTCATCTTTGGTGATGCTAATTCACTGTAAGAAAAACCTCTACGGCGTTGATTGAGGTGATGCGCTTAACTCGGCTATAATATCACGAAAGTTTTTTTCAAACTAACGAAATTTATTATTTTCATAAATTAATATATATCTAAATAACAATAACTTACAAGCACTTTATTGGCCATGACGCTTTGGTTACGTTTTTTTGTTTACTATTGCCCATAGTTTGGCATCACCCTGCTTAATACTGGTATCAGAAATACTAAACATTAACTCCCGAAATACAGAACTCAAATTAAAAAGATAGTCTTATAATGCTCACAAAAAAAACCCTCCTTATCATCAGCTGATAAGGAGGGTTTTTTGTTTAAGACGCTATTAATGTCTTACTACACTTTGCATTATAGGAAGATAATCTTGAACAACAATATAGCAGTCAAAATCCAGACAGCGATACTGATATCTGCAAACTTGCCTGCAATTGCTTTTACAGCTGTAAAGGTAATAAAACCAAGTGCGATACCGTCAGCGATAGAGTATGTAAGCGGTGTGAATAGCAATACCACGACTACTGGTGCCGCTTCTGTTAAGTCGCTCCAGTTAATGTCCTTTAGAGTACCCATCATAAGTACGGCTACATAAAAGATAGCGCCAGCCGTTGCATAAGCTGGAATCATACCCGCTAGTGGCGAGAAGAAAATACTGAACAGGAATAGCACACCTACCGTAACAGCCATTAAGCCTGTACGGCCACCTGAGGCGATACCAGAGATACTTTCAATATAACTGGTCGTCGATGAAGTACCTAGTAAAGAACCTGCTACTGTCGCTGTTGAATCAGCGAGTAGTGCTTTGCCCATGTTCGGGATATTGCCATCTTTGTCCGTTAGCTTTGCTTGGCTAGTGGTGGCAATCAAAGTACCAGCAGTATCAAACAAATCCACAAATAAGAAAGCAAAGATCACACTGATCATGCCCACATCAAATGCACCAGCAATGTCTAACTGCATCAGCGTCGGTGCAATAGAAGGCGGTGAAGAGATAATACCTGTGAACTGTGTATAGCCCATTAATAAGCTAATCAGTGCCACCAATAAAATACCAATGGTTACCGCACCTGGGACTCTCTTATAAGACAGGCCAATGATAACAACAAAACCTAGTGAAGCCATGACAGGACCAAACGATGTCATGTCACCAAGGCCAACTAAGGTTGCATCATGATTGACGATGATGCCTGCGCTTTGCAATGCGATAAACGCCAAGAACGCACCAATACCAGCGACTACGCCATTTTTGAGAGACGTTGGAATGGCATTAATGATTGCTTCACGAATCTTGAATAGACTCAATAGTACGAAGATACAACCAGACAAGAACACCGCACCTAACGCTGTCTGCCATGCGTAGCCCATACCAAGCACCACACCATAGGTAAAGAAGGCATTAAGACCCATACCTGGCGCGAGCGCAACTGGTAGTCGGGCGTAGATACCCATAATGAAACAACCTACTGCTGCTGCTATACAGGTCGCTACAAATACGGCCCCTTTATCCATACCCGCATCGGCTAAGACGTTAGGGTTGACAAAGATAATATAAGCCATCGTCAAGAACGTGGTTATACCAGCGATGATTTCTGTTTTGATCGTGGTATTTTCACCATTAATCCCAAAATAGCGTTCAATTGCATTCATAAGTGTCGCCCTCGACTGGCTAATAAAAAGTCATCATTACCTAAAATTGAACATGACCTCAGCGAAAAAATAACGATGCCACAATAAGAATAATGTAGTAACAAAGCGTAACATATTAGACCAGTTATCTTACAAACTCAATCGTTGATAATGTCTATCTCGTACAAAATGCGATTTTGGGAGACTTCAAGACTATTGGTCAGAAAAGCCATATGAAAAGCCACATACAGCCATGTTGCCCTACGCTATTCGAAAAACTACTTTCTATTCGTCATTAAGATAATATTCGGTTTGAGTCAATAATTTTAGATGATAAGTATTTGCTCGGTCATTATTCATGTTATCCAACTAACTATCGAATGAATCAGTAGCAGCCCAACTAAATAGTCGTTTAACACATTAATAATGACCTTTCTCTCATTTAGAAGTAAACTAGGGGGTTATTATACCGATACCTAAATCGCGATACTTACTGTTGCAGCATTTTTCTAAGCACAGTTACAAATTTTTAGTGAAGAAACGTGCTGCGTATTAAATAATAAAAAGTAAATAGTATTTGTTTAGAGGTTGTCTGGTTCGGATATCACTATTCCAGCCAGCTGTTATCAATTATTCGTGAGTCCATTACATGCCTGAATCATTAAATATTGTCGATCTTATTACCCAAGCCAGTCTATTGGTGCAGATTGTGATGGCACTATTGTTATTAGCCTCTTTACTCAGCTGGGTTATTATCTTTCGCATGAGTGCGCGACTTGGTACAGCCAAAAACTTTGATCAACAATTTGAGACTTGGTTTTGGTCAGGCGAAGACTTAGCCAAGCTATATCAAGGCATTCAAGGCTCTCCTGATCGTCAGGGGCTAGAGCAAATTTTTTATGTGGGCTTTTCAGAATACCTAAGAATGCATAAAAAGCGTCAACCTAAAGACGACATTATCGATGGTGTTGAACGCAAGCTACGCGTCGGCCTAGGTCGTCAGCAGCAATTGCTCGAGTCAGGACTGACGACGCTAGCCAGCATTGGCTCCGTTGCTCCGTATATCGGACTGTTCGGTACAGTATGGGGCATCATGAATGCATTCTTGGGACTGTCTCAAACTGAGCAAGCTACCCTCGCCTCTGTCGCTCCCGGTATTGCCGAAGCACTGATCGCCACAGCCATGGGTTTGTTTGCCGCTATCCCTGCGGTATTGGCATACAACCACTTCACAGCAAAATCGAGCCGAATATATGACTCGCGTGCCTTATTTTGTGATGAGATGACGGGCATGCTACAACGTGAGACCAGCGTACAAGCGCCTATTATCAAAGAAACCCAAGTTAATGCAGGTCAGGTGACAGGGCTATGAAACCAAACCCCTACGGCCGTGAAAAAAAAGCCCTTAATGCAGAAATGAACGTCGTTCCTTACATTGACGTCATGCTGGTGTTACTGGTGATATTTATGGTGACAGCGCCGATGCTGATTACAGGTGTCGATGTTGATCTGCCAAAAGAACAAACCAATACCATGAGTCAAAGCCAACTACCTGTGATTGTTTCTTTAACTGACAAGGGTGATATTTTTATCAGCTATGAAAGCAATGTCGATGTGCCAGTAAGTGAGCCTGAGCTGATTAATACTTTATCTAACCTGCAGTCTCAGAGCGATAATAGTAATGCTGAACCAGTACAGGTGATGATTAATGCCGATCAAAACAATCAGTATGGTGCCATCATGACGCTGATGGCAACCTTGCAACAAGCAGGTATCGAAAAAGTTGGATTACTGACCGGTGCACCTCTACCCACGCCTTCTTTATAGTGATAAGCGCCCTTTAGTAAATGTCTTATATCATAATAGCCAATTCTAGTAATCAATCTGACAAATCACGTTCATGAGTGTCCCTACCATGCATAATGCTCCTGCCGTCTATGTACCTACCGAACCAGAAAGCAACGGCCTAACACTGCCTACGTTGCTAAGCTTACTGGCGCATGGCCTTGTCATTGGCATACTGGTCTATAACTATCAAACCACTGAAGTTGAGACTGCTGGTAGTATTGAGACGGTCATGGTATCTCCCGAGCAACTTGCTGAAATGCAAGGACAAATACTGGCTAACCGTGCAGCAGCCAGCGCAATGCAGATGGATAGTAGCACTAGCGACTCGTCCAGTAGTGCTCAGCCAGAAGTGTCTGGTAGTAGCGTCAGTGCGCAAAATCCAAGTCAGCCAAGCTCTCAGCGCGTGCCTGTATTTACACGATCTGAGGAGCCAGCTGGTCAACCCATACTGATGAGCGAAGACCATCAACAACGTCTGCTTGAACAAAATCAAGAGTATGAGCGCAAAATGGCTGAGTGGGCAGCCCAACTAGACGAATCCGCTATGGAAGAGCTTGACCAAGTCGATCAAAGCAAACGTGATCAGCTTATAGAAGAGCAAAAAAGGCTGGGAGAGTTTCGTCAAAAGCAAAACAACCCACCAAAGATAAAACGTCCCACTGCTAGCGATCGCAATATTGAGATTGATACTGCTGGCTCTGGCAATGCAGGGAAAACCTTTAGCCTGTCAGATGGGCAGTCTACTATATCTGGTGATACGTCAACCTCTAGTACGTCCAAGGGCAGTAGCCGCTCTGCATCCAGTGGCAGTCGCGGTGCCAGCAACAGCGAAATCATCAATTTAATCAAGCGCAACTATACGCCGCCTACTGCTGCACGAGGCTCTACTCAACGTGCCACCCTGACCATCACTGTCAATGCAAATGGCGATGTGATCAATGTGACTGCCTCTGGACCTGATAGCACGGTCAACGAAGCGGCAAGACAAGCGGTACTCAATACTGGCAGTCTCCCGATTGATGCTGATGACCCCAAATACCCGACTTTTACCATACAGTTTAAAGGCAGCAATTAATCAGTTGCTAGGTTCTTATAATATTGGTAACGTGACGTTAAGCGGCTTGTCTCGCATAGGTTGCTGCCTCATCTAGATGCTTGTCTCATTAAATAAAAAATGAATATCATACTAATTTTAGGAGCTCCATTTACCCATGCGTACCCACAAAAAACTACTAGTATCGTTACTCGCCAGCACTTCAGCATTGCTGGTATCGCAAAGCGTGCTCGCTGCACCTGTTGTACTAGAACTGGACTATGAGATTCCTGTCCAACAAAACCAAGTTGCGTTTGTATCGTTTGCGGGTGACTCGGTTTTGTCACCGATTATATTAAATGACTTGAGTAAAACCGAGTTAAAAGTAACCAATCAAGATCTACCGCAGCAGCCGCACAGTAGTAAAGAGCTGACAGGTACATTACCTGTTTGGCAAAGCATGGGCATACCGTATCTGGTTGTCGGCAGTACGCGTACCAATCGTGGTAAAATAATCACCGATTATGAAGTCATCGATGTCAAATCTGGTCGTGTGATAGAAGGCAAGCAAAGCCTAAGCGCTGACAACAATAGAGAAAGCATGCGTTATGCCGGTCATGTCATCGCAGATAAAGTGTACGAGCTGATTACTGGTATTCCAGGGGATTTCTCAGGACGCATTGCTTATATTGAAGAAACAGGGACTGGCAAGCAAAAGATCTCTCGTCTCAAAGTGATGGATGCTGATGGCGAAAATGCTAGAACCATTACTGAAGTAGCAGGCTCTATCTTCTCACCAGCATGGTCACCTGATGGCAACCGTATTGCCTACTCAGTACAACGTGAAAAATCATATCCCGTCATCTACGTGCAAAACGTCAGTGGCGGCGGCGCAACTGCCCTGACGCCTTTTTCAGGTAGCAACCTAAGCCCTTCATTCTCTCCTGATGGCAGCAAGATATTATTCTCTAGTAGTTTTGAAGGCAGCGCTGATATCTATGAGATGAGCGCCAGCGGCGGTACACCTAGAAGGCTCACCAATTTACCAAGTAGTGAAGTACAACCAAGCTATGCACCAGACGGCAAATCTTTCGTGTTTGTCAGTGATAAAACTGGCTTTAATAAGCCGCAAATCTATCGCTACGAGTTTGCCACAGGCCAAACGACTAAAGTGTCAAACGGGGGTTATGCAACCAGCCCGCAGTTTAGCAGTGACGGTACACAAATTGCCTTTTTGAGTGGGCGCTCAGCAGCTATTATGAATAGCAATGGTGCGATCACTACCAATCTTGGCAATACAGGTATCGACGAAGCACCAAGCTTCTCACCAAACGGCAAACGCGTGGTCTACGCATCGACCCAAGGCGGCAAAGGCGTACTGACCATCAAATCTCTCAACGGTGGCGAAGCGTTTGGTAAGTCAGGACAAGGCGTTATCCGATCACCCGTATGGTCATCAAGCCCAAAATAACTGGTCTCCACCAAAGTAGCAATTTTGGTTATAGTGGAATAGATATCAATTATTGAGCAAAGTTGAAAAAAGCTCCAATCATAGTCGTTATGGTTGGGGCTTTTTTTGATTAAAAAACAGCAATAGATATAACGATAAATCTTAGTACTTATATATTCTCAATGGTCAGCCCCCCTCCTTCTTTGATCTACTTTCCAATGTTACCTAACCCTCCCTCCTTCGTAACAAACCTGTAAACGCAATAGTACCCAAAAAAACATTGCAATGACTTGTATTTTACCTATACCCTAAATATACCTGACTAATTGGTCAGGTTGTTCAAATATTAGCCAACATATATTAGTTATTTTTATTACTTATCTTACAGACGGATGCGTACCCCTATTGTTCACATCGATAAAAAACAAGTCAAAGATTGGGTTAAAACTTTGATCTCGTGATCTACCACATTGTCTGATATCTACAGTTAAATGGGTACTAAGCAGTTATTTTAGGAGGAAACCACCATGAGTGAAAACGTTCCAGCGAATACCGATTTACTGTATAGACTGCATGACCGTCCCACCCCCATTAAAGCTTTTTTAGGTGCTATACAGCACGTACTTGCAGCGTTTGTAGGTATCATCACACCCTCTCTTATCATAGGTGGCACATTAGGTTTAGGAGAGCATATCCCCTACCTTCTCAGTATGTCATTGATAGTATCTGGCGTCGCAACCTTTATTCAGACTCGTAAAGTAGGCCCTATTGGCTCTGGCCTCATGGCATTACAAGGCACCAGTTTTGGATTTTTGGCAGCGGTACTGACAGCAGGGTTTGTAGTAAAAAACCGCGGCGGTGGTCCAGAAGAGATATTATCCGTTATTTTTGGCGTTTCCTTTCTCGGTGCATTTGTTGAGATATTTTTGAGTCAGTTTATTACCAAACTCAAATCTTTTATGAGCCCTATTGTTACAGGCTGCGTGATTGTCACGATTGGTTTATCATTAACCAAGGTAGGTCTGACCGACTTAGCGGGCGGGTTTGGTGCTGAAGATTTTGGCAGTATTCCAAACTTACTTTTGGGCGGTGGTGTGCTGGCAAGTGTCGTACTGATTAGTATCATCAACAATAAAGTCATTCGCTCAAGCGCCATCTTTGTCGGTTTGATGCTCGGCCTTATCGCGGCCATATTTATGGGACGTATCGATTTCTCACTGGTTTCTGAAGCGGCTTTCTTTACAGTGCCAATCCCTTTTAAATATGGCTTTGGTTTTGATTGGCAGGCTTTTATTCCTATTGCCTTTATGTACATCATTACCAGTATCGAGACCTCAGGCGATCTGACAGCTACCTCGATGATATCAGGTGAACCGATCAAAGGCCCTCTCTATGAGAAACGCATCAAAGGCGGCGTACTAGGAGATGGTGTTAACTCTCTGATTGCGGCGGTATTCAATACCTTCCCTGTGACAACCTTTAGCCAAAACAATGGTGTGATCCAAATGACAGGTATTGCCAGTCGCTATGTGGGTTTCTATGTGGGCGGCATTCTATGCCTGATGGGACTATTCCCTGTCCTTGGTGCTATTTTTACGCAGTTACCGAAGCCTGTCGTTGGCGGCGTCACGCTACTGATGTTTGCGACTGTGGCGACTGCTGGCATTCGTATTTTATCTACCGTGCAATTTACGCATCGTAATGTCTTAATCATTGCCACCTCACTGGGTCTGGCAACGGGTATCGCCTTTGTCCCTGATGTACTGTCACAAACGCCGCAGTTCTTTCAGAATATCTTCGGCTCAGCGGTAACGATGGCAGGGATTGTGGCTATCACGCTTGATATGATTTTACCCAAAAACTATGGCATCGAGTTTGATACCAAAGCACAGCATGCTGACGACGGTTTAGAACCAACGCAAGAAGTAGCGTAAGGGTAAGAAAAAGCTAGGGTTAAATATATCGAAGTGTTTCGCCGTAAACGAGGTGCATAAACAGGCAAATAGCAACAGTCTATGCACCTCGCTTATTAAGTATCTCACTTATTAAATAAGCATCCTGTCAAATAAGCACTTTTTCAAATAGCTATCTTGTTATCATTCAAGGCCACAGCCCTTTAAAATAAAAGGCACCAGAAAGTCTGCCGCACGCGCTTCATCTGCTGCGTCATACGCCGTCTTATCCATTAATCCAACGATTTCAATCTCAAATTCAGCATAACGTTGGGTAGTCGCCCAAATCAAAATCAGTAGTTGTAGAGGGTCAGTAATCCCAATTTTGCCTTGCTTGTGCCACTCTTTCATTACCTGTGCTTTATCGTGTACCCACTCCTTCATCGTAGTGGACATAAATTCATGCAAATGCGGTGCACCGCCGATGACTTCAATCGCAAACAGTTTATGACGACTTGGATTAACAAAGGCTTGATGTAGCTTGGTACGGACGAATTTTTCGATGACTGTTTTTGGGTCGCTATCTACTGTCATGGTTACCAAACCTTCGTTCCATTCTTGAATGATCGAACGCAGCACTGCCATGTAGAGATTCTTTTTATTTTTAAAGTAATAGTGAACATTGGCTTTAGGTAAGCCTGCTCTATCAGCTATACCCTGCATCGTAGCGCCGCGATAGCTTTGGAGCACAAACTCTTCTTCAGCTGCCGCTAAGATAAGCGCTTGATTCTGTGCGCGAATGGCTTGTTGGCTACGGTGCGAGGGCGTATCAGTCACTGAGGTTTCTTCCTTTTGATTGTTTTGAGTCATAGCAGTGGTATCTCACTCTAAGAGACAGGTTCGACAAGATAGTCGCTATATTTCACTATGTATTCTTATATAAACACATAGATTTGATCAGCATAACCTGTTAAATAAAAATATTTCGCATAAAACAGTTGACCAATTAGTCAGGTTTTAGCAAAATGGGAACTGTAAATCAATCACGCCGTCATTAATTACCTCTTGCCAGACGTTTTGGACGGCTAAAATATCAGTGTTTCCTTAGCAAATCTGTTTAATATTGTCAGTTCACTATAACTTGAAATTATGCAAAGCGTATATAAACGCCAAAGCTCTGACTACGAACACATAGATTATCGACTTTTGATTTTATGCAAATTAATCGCTGCTAGCTTAATCAAATTATTCATGAAGCTGAAGCAACCGCTACTTATCAAAATTACTGCTTATACCTATAAGTTTATGCAAATAATCATAAGGTATAAACCTCTATCAAACATTTATCGCCCGATACAGATAATGGGCTGCCTTATTAGAAAAGGATGTCATCGTGAGCTTAACCTTAGCGCAATTCAACGATTTATCACAAGAAGTCGCCATCGCCCAATTATTGACTTGCTGCACCAGTAAAAGCTGGGCCTATAAACTTGCAGACGCCCGCCCTTTTGCAGACGTTGATGGACTGCTAGCAAGTAGCGACGCTATCTGGAACAAAGTACAAAATGATGAGGCTAACTTATTAGAAGCGTTTGATGGGCACCCGCAAATCGGTAACGTGGCATCTCTAAAAGAAAAATACCGCAACACACAAAGTAGCGCCGCACACGAACAATCAGGTGCTAACGATGCAGCCGATGAGGTGCTCGAAGCACTTGCCAAAGGCAATCGAGACTATCTTGATAAATTTGGTTTTATTTTTATTGTCTTTGCGACCGGCAAAAGAGCGCAGCAAATGCTAGATCTGTTATTAGCGCGCTTGTCTAACGATCGTGCTACTGAACTGGCAAATGCAGCCGCTGAACAAAATAAAATTACGCGTCTACGTTTAACTAAATTACTAGGTAATGCTTCGACAAGCAAATAGTAGTCGCAGAGTTAGACTAGCATTTTCACCCTATTTATATTTCTCACAAATTTAAAGGAAGCATTATGTCTGCCACGCTATCATCACATATCTTAGACACTCACCTTGGCAAACCTGCCGCTGATGTCGCCGTTACCTTACACCGCGTACAAGACAATGGTGTCGCCACATTATTGGCACATGGCACAACCAATAGTGATGGCCGTGTCATACCAGATGCTTGGCAATTTGATACAGCCATCGATAGCACAGAGCATCAGCTAAATACCGGACGCTATACCATAACGTTCGATACTCAGTCTTATTTTGATGCTCAGCAGCTGACAGCATTTTATCCGCAAGTGGTTATCGACTTTGTGGTAAACGATGCCAGTCATTATCACGTACCGCTCCTGCTTAGTGCGCACGGTTATAGTACCTATCGCGGATCGTAACTTTGGTGCTATTTAGCTCTCTGCGTTGTTATTAGTGTTCAAGAAATACTATCAAAAGAAATTATCAAGACATTTTATTAAGACACTGTCATATTAAAGGACATTTATTACATGGGCGCCTATCTTCTCGAATGGTTGAGTTTATTTTTCCGCTGGTTTCATGTTATCGCTGGAGTAGCATGGATTGGTGCATCGTTTTATTTTGTGTGGCTAGATCTAAGCCTACGCAAACCGCCACAGTGGAAAACTGACAAAGGCATTTCGGGTGATCTTTGGGCCGTCCATGGCGGCGGGTTTTATGAAATTGCCAAATACAAACTCGAACCAGAGGAGATGCCAAAGACGCTACATTGGTTTAAGTGGGAAGCGTATACCACTTGGCTGACGGGTGCAGCGATGATGTCTATCGTCTATTATGCCAATGCAACTGCCTACCTGATCGATCCAAGCAAAGTGCCTTTTACCAGTATTGGTGCCATTGCGACAAGCTTGCTATTTTTATTTGGTAGTTACTTTATTTATGAAGTCATTGTGCGCAGTCATTTGGGTAAAAATGCCTTTATCTTTAGCACCTTGATTTTTATCTTGCTGGTCATCGCAAGCTGGGGCTCTTATCAACTGTTTAGTGATCGCGCCTCATTTATACATATCGGTGCTATCTTGGGCACGGTGATGGTAGGTAACGTATTCTTCGGTATTATGCCAGCTCAGCGCGCACTCGTTGACTGTGTGCGGCGCGGCGAAAAGCCTGGTAAAGAAGTGGCTGAATTAGCATTACAAGCCAAAAATCGCTCACTAATGAATAACTACTTTACCCTACCGCTCATCTTTACCATGATCAGCAACCATTACCCAATGATGTATGCTCATGAGAAAGGTTGGTTGGTATTGGTCTTCGTCGGTATCATTACCGCGACTGCGCGTCATTACTTTAACCAAAAGCACTTAGGTCATAAAAAACCACGCTACTTGGTCATTCCAGCCGTATTAACCGTATTGTTGATTATTTGGATGCGACCTGAGCCGATTGAGCCATTGCCTGCAATGCCTGCTACTGCCTCCGTAGCACCTACAACGACTGATAGCACGCCGCCAGCTACAAGCGCGACTACTGACTCAAGCACTGATACTGTTGCTAACGCTAATAGCAATTCTGATAGTAGTGCTATTAGCAGTGCTAATAAAAGTATTAGCACTGATGCAGCTACTGCTGAAGCCGTACCTGTGAGCGCATCAGCAGATGACGCTATGATGGATGTCGTGCATACGCGCTGTAGTACTTGTCATGCGGTACAACCGACGCAACAAGGCTTCGCCGCGCCGCCAGCAGGAATCATTTTGCAAACACCAGAAGACTTAAAAATTCATAAAGCGAAAATCGTCACTGCGGTACAGACTGGCTATATGCCGCTTGGTAATATTACTCAGTTGACGGATGCCGAGCGCCAACAGCTCGTAGCCTATGCATCATCACTTTAATTTGTGATAAAAAATAACTGTCCTTTACGAGCAATATTCAAACAAATATCTAAGGCTCTAAGCGATATAGGAACATAAATAATGAGCAAAAAAATCACCAGTGATTTTGATCAAAATACATACCCACGCGACCTAAAAGGCTACGCTGGCAATCCACCGAAAGCGAACTGGCCAGGTGGCGCAAAAATCGCCGTACAGTTTGTATTAAACATCGAAGAAGGTGCAGAAAATAGCGTCATCCATGGCGATGGCCAATCAGAGCGTTTTTTGTCTGATATCTTAGGCACACCAGAATTTAACAACCGTCACCAGTCTATTGAGTCTGCATTCGAATACGGTAGCCGTGTCGGTGTATGGCGTGTATTAGATGTCTTTAAAGATTATGGTATTCCTATCACCACGTTTACCTGTGCCGCCGCTGCTGAAAAGACCCCGCATATCATCGAGCGTGTATTAGAAGACGGTCATGAGATTGCCAGTCATGGTCTACGCTGGATCACTTATCAGGATATGTACCGTGAGACCGAGCGTGAACACATTCGCTGTGCCACCCAAATATTTCAACGTATGCTAGGCGGCCAACCTCTTGGTTGGTATACAGGACGTGATAGTCCAAATACTCGTGAACTGGTCGCTGAACAAGGTGGCTATACCTATGACTCTGACTCGTACGGTGATGAGTTACCCTACTGGCTCAATGTAAAGGTCCAAGATGGCAATCTGATCACGCGCAAGCCGCATTTGGTCATACCTTATAGTCTAGAGACCAATGACATGCGTTTTTCTTCTAGCCCGGGGTTCACCCATGCTGAACCATTTTACCAATATCTAAAAGATAGCTTTGATACCTTATACGAAGAAGGCGCACACACCCCTAAAATGCTGACCATTGGCTTGCATTGTCGCATTATCGGACGTGCAGGACGCATCAAAGCGTTAAAGCAGTTTTTGCAATATATCACCGCTAAGCCTGACGTATGGATATGCCGCCGTGATGATATCGCCAAGCACTGGTACGAAAACCATCCTGCCACGCCGGACAACACGGCTAACTGGATGTAAGCTTAGTCTATCGTCCTAGTATCCGTTCTGCTTAGCTGAGCGAGTGCGAATTAGCATAGATTAATATATAAAATAATACATACGTTATTAATAAACACCATTATTAAAAAAGGAATCATTGTGAGTCAAAACACTTCAGAAGTTGGACAAATTATTTCCGCAAACAATCTACCTGATACCCTGCCAGCGTTTACCAAGAAATCAAACGTCGCTGACAGTCGCTTGGGTGCAAAATCACTATTCGCTACCGATGACTTCTTTGCGGATAAAAGCCGTATTCTAAATCCTGATGCACCTATATTTGTCGTGGGTAAGTTCGATGACAACGGTAAGTGGATGGACGGCTGGGAAACTCGTCGCAAGCGCCACTTGGGTTACGATTATTTAGTTATCCAGCTTGCGCGCCCAACCAAAATTTCTGGTCTCGATATTGATACCAGTCACTTCACGGGTAACTTCCCCTCTTCAGCTAGCGTCGATGCTTTATACGCGCCCGAGCTACTGCAGCAAGATGAAGCTGAACTTACTAGTCTAAGCAAAGAAGATTGGGACAATAAAAATTGGCAGGCACTAGTGGGTATGACCCCGCTTCAAGGTCACAATCATGAGCTTGTCGAGATTGATCATGAGCAAACGGTCACCCATATTCGTTTAAACATTTATCCAGATGGCGGCGTTGCCCGACTACGTGTCTATGGTGATATTCAACTTGATGCGAGCCTAAATACACAAGATGAGACACTTGACTTAGCGGGCGCATTAAATGGTGGTCGTGCCATTGCCAGTAACGATGCGCACTTTGGTGCGGCTAGTAATTTACTACTACCAACTAAAGCGCCTAACATGGGTGATGGTTGGGAGACTCGTCGTCGCCGTGAGCCAGGCAATGACTGGTGCATCATCGCACTAGGTCAAGCAGGTATCGTTGATTCCATCGAGATAGATACTGCCCACTTTAAAGGCAATTACCCTGATAAAGTCTCGATCCAAGCCGTCTACTCTCCAAATACACCAGAGCAAACTTTAGTGACTCAGAGTATGTTTTGGGAAACCCTACTTGAACCACAAAAAACCAATGCGGATGACATTCATCACTTTGGTAAAGACAAGCTTCAACTTGATAAACCCATCACTCATATTCGGGTCAATATCTTCCCAGATGGTGGTATCAGCCGTGTACGCGTGTATGGCAAAATTGCTAAGGCTAATATTGACACTGGTACTGATGTTGATAGTAAAGAGGCTAAATAATGAGTGTAACTTTAACAGCTAAGCCTTTAACCAAGGCAAACTTTGCCCCTTACGGCTCGGTTATCGAGCGCTATAGTGATAATGAGCAAACGGCTGACAATACTTATGAGATCAATAATGGCTATGCGGTTCGTCATCATGCACTTGCCGAAAGTAAATTAGACGGTGGTGCAGTTGGCATGAGTATCTTTCGAGCCAAAAAACGTGAGAACCCGATTGCACTCTCAGTCATGGAATACCATCCGCTTGGAACACAGGCGTTTGTATCTATGGAAGGCCAAGACTATATCGTCGTGGTCGCTAAAGCTGGTGTGCCGCCGCAGTCGCCTGATGACCTAACAGTGTTTTATGCGAAATCTCACCAAGGTGTACAGTACGATGCTAATGTCTGGCATCACCCACTACTCGCGCTTGGGCGTGACAGTGATTTCTTAGTTATTGATCGTATCAATGGCGAGGGTAATAACTGTCATGAGATTGATATCACGGATTGGCATGTGTTTATTGAGTTAGAAAACGAATGCAGTTAATTGAATAAAAAATAGTCGCATCCAACAAGTACAAACTTAACGCCAGCTAATTTCTATTAGCTGGCTTTTTTATGTTCATTGAGTTATTAAATCATATGCCTATCAATTGATTAAGACCCGTCAGACGACCCAACTTGGGGCACATGGATATCCATTTTGGTGCTTTTATGGCGCATCTGATTCTTCGAAAAACATTGTTTGTCATATATATCCAAATGTACGGAAATTGGCTCTCTCATTTGAGAATAGTTAAGAACTATTTTGCTTATTTCTACCCTTATTAATGGCTAATAAGACTAAAAGTTAGACGACTCTGTAGATGACAGCCTTCTAGGGCATTTGTGGCACGGTTATTGAATGCTCTTTAGTAGTAAGCATCTAAGCGCTATCAACCAACCGCTGTCTAACGAGCATTGGATTAATAGTTTGTTTACTAGCAAATAATAACGATGCAGTTTTGGGGCAATCAACAATCAATTGTACATAAAGGGGTCATATTTTGCGTTTTGATTTATTAACGAGCTTATCCTGTCATACCAAATCATCTAGCCAAAAGCTAGCTTTACTCAAACCTTTGTCGATGGCAGCTGTTGCTATCGCTGCTTTAGGTAGCATGTCTAGCATCCATGCTAAAACCTTCTTTACTGATACGAGTGTCTCCGTACTTTACGGTAATGATTATGAACTCGTAGAAGATGGAGAGCTGACGACCGTCACATTAGAGCATGCTTCTGCGCATGACTGGGGCGGCGTGTTCTTCTTTGTCGATCGAAACCAAGGTGCCGATGACATTGAAAACAATAGATTTAGAGAAACTTATGGCGAGCTGTCTCCTACATTCAAAATAGCAACTTTTAATGACAGTTTTATCAAGCAGGTTAATTTAGCCGCTACTTATGAATTTGGTTCGAACAGCACTGGCTTTGACCAAGATAATTATCTGGTTGGTATTGGTGCAGATCTCAATGTACCTATTCCAGGAATGAAGTTTGCGTCGGCTACTCTATATCATGCTTTCAATGACAATACTGACGATGATCAGCAAATTACCTTAACCTATGGTTGGGAGCGCAATAATTTCGTCGTAGATGGCTTTATTGATTATTCATTCAATAATGATGACATTGAAGATAATATTCATATCAATCCGCAAATTAAATACAACTTACAAGAAGTGCTCGGTATTGATAACCGTTTAGAAGTCGGTATGGAGTATAGCTATTGGAAAAATAAATACGGTGTTGATGGCGTAAATCAAAACTCTCCTAGTGCATTGGTAAAATTCCATTTTTAATGTCTAATAGAAACTTTCTTGGCAGTAATAAACCCTTGTTCCAACTATATAGGAACAAGAGTTTATTTTTTATATCTGAAAGCAGTTTCACTTGTTCCTGATTTAGGTACAGCGTTTGTTTACGCCTATAAAGTTGATTTACGATAGCGACTTACGCCGGCGATGACTGTCTGATCAATTACTCTATCATCGCCTAGCATCATTAGTACAAACAATTGTTCTTCCAGTGTCTTGGTCTGCGCCATACGTCGCTCAAGCAATTCCGTTGCACCCATATCGATAACCACAAAATCCGCTTCTTTATTTGGCATAAAGTTACCGATTTTATTGTCCAATAATAGCGACTGGGCATTACCCAACGTAATTTGGTACAGCCCTTGATGAGCGGATAGTTGATTGCTTTGTAGTTGTTGGATTTTATACGCTTCTGACAGAGTCGTCAGCATCGACAGACTTGTCCCTGCTCCAACGTCAGTGGCGATACTGACACCAGTATAACTTAACGTCTTGGGTAAATCGAACAATCCACTACCCAGAAACAGGTTGGACGTCGGACAGTGTGATATTTGTGTGCCAGTATCGCGTAAGCGCTCATACTCAGATATTTCAAGGTGAATACCATGTGCCAAGGTGGTGCGTCGACCCAGTAATCCCATATCGTCGTAGACATCTAGATAGCCTTTATGAGTGGGATACAGTTGTTTCACAAAGGCAATTTCATCACGGTTTTCTGCTAGATGCGTCTGCAGATAAACACTCTCGTAACTGGCATACAGCTCACCTGCCATTTGTAGTTGCTTGGGTGTCGAAGTAATAGCAAAGCGCGGGGTAATCGCTACATGCTGACGACCACGCTCATGCCAATTATCAATGATGTTTTGGGTGTCTCGAATACCTTGCTCAGCAGGTACACACAAATTATCAGGCGCATTTTGGTCCATCAAGACATTACCCGTGATCATACGAGTATTGAGCTTGTGACTTTCCGTAAAAAATGCGTTCACTGATTCAGGGTGGCTGGTAGAAAACACCATGGCGCTCGTCGTACCATTTGCCAGCAGCTGGTTTAAGAAGAACTGTGCCGTATCATGCGCTACTTTTGGATCGCCAAAATTGGCCTCAGTGACGAAAGTATAATTATTAAGCCAATCAAGTAATTGCTCACCGTAAGCAGCAATCATATCTACTTGCGGATAATGCACATGAGTATCGATAAAGCCTGGCATGATAAGTTTGTCGCGATAATCATGTACTTTGACTACTAACTGGCCTACTTGCTCAGAGATATTATTATATTTCGCTAATATTGTCTCGTTATGCCCATACTCTACAATGCACCCTGTCACATCATCTACGACAAGCGCACCATCAGCGATATATTCAGGATAAACCTGTACACCTTCAATCACTGGTAGCAACGTAATGTCTCGTTCCACAGCTAATGTCTGTGAATGATCAGAGGTTGTACGCTCAATACGATCGCTTTCGGTCAAGTAGTGCAGCAGTTGAGCTTGATAGATATGTAGGGTCATTCGTAGATCTCACAATGGCTGGGTAGTCCTGAGCGTTTTGATAAATAGTACTGAGCGCTTTAATAATTTGATAAAAAGTATAAAAGTTATATGGAGTGAGCCGTTCAAGGAGTAGCCTGATGATACTGTTGTAGGAGCTGTGCCACGATAGAGACCGCCACCGCCATCGGCTCTTTCCCACCAACTTGCAATCCGATTGGCATGACCAACTGATTGACCAGTTGCTCACTGTAGCCACGCTGCATCAAGCGATCTCTAAAACGCTTGGCTTTGGTTGCCGAGGCAATGCAGCCTATGTAAGGTGCTGAAATATCTGAACATTGATCCTCAGACGAGCTAGTATCATAAATAGTATCTAATGCCGCCCGCACTAACTCAAAATCAACACTATGGTCATGAGTCATAACCAGAATAAAACGCTGGCCACCCTGCTCGATAAATGGGCGCACAAAATCTACAGGCTCATCATCGATATGCGGACGGATATGCGCTGGTAGGTTATAAAGTTTGGATGGATTAGTAGTAGATTCATCAACTAAGTAACGCTTAAACATCTCTGGGCGACTGTCCACCCAATCTACCTGACAAGGTAGCTCAGCGAGGATGGTCATTAGCGCTGATGCCACATGCCCTGCACCAAACACTAGTACTGACATCGGCGGCGTTACATTGAAGCATTCGAACATAACGGTGACGCTACCGCCGCAACACTGTGCCAATTTCGCACCTAGCGGGTAGTGCTTAGTATAGACAGCATCACGGCGTACCCCTTTAGAAGGTACTGATGCGCTTTCACCGTCAGTTTCAGCGACTTTTGGTTTTACTTCTTTTGATACCGTTGCTGCTATTTCACCATTTAATAGCTGCCGTGCAGTATTGATAACGTCATGTTCTAGACCGCCGCCGCCTAGCGTATCTACGATACTGTCCTGCGCGACGATCATCTTTGCCTGTAGCGCTCGAGGAGCAGATCCATTTACGGCCACGACCGTCGCCAACACGTGAGCGATGCCGCGCTGCTGATATCGCGCTAGACCTTCATACCAAACGACTGGCGGTGCTAGCGACTCATTCACTGTGTGCAGGACCTCTTGCCCCTGCTACATTTGGATGCTCTATCGCATTAGGCTGGTCATCAGTTTGTTTCCCTTTAACTTCTTTTGGCTCGATGTCTTTAGCGTGACGTACGTCTTGTGGCATTGCTTTTTCGTTGTAAAGGTCACTGTTCTCTGCTGCGCCTTTTACTAAACTATCAACCGTATCTGTATCGGCTTCAGTTGTTAAATCCCACGATGTGCCTTGCATACGCATCACTGCTTTTAATACCGCTTCTGGCGTCGCAGGCATGGTCAGTTCTGGATTCTTCTTATACTCCCCGAGACTAGCCACTGCATTATTAAGGGCACACCAAACACTGGCTGCCAACATAAACGGCGGCTCGCCAACGGCTTTAGAGTTATAAATCGTTTGTTCTTCGTTTTTGCGATCGTACAATTTGACATTCCACTGCTTAGGTAAGTCATGCGCGGTTGGAATTTTATAATTAGCAGGACTATCAGATGCCAGCTTTCCTTTATCATTCCAGATTAGCTCTTCCGCTGTGAGCCAACCCATACCTTGCACAAAGCCACCTTCAATCTGACCAATATCAATGGCAGGGTTGATCGATTGTCCCGCGTCATGCAGCACATCACAGCGTAGTACCTTGTACTCGCCCGTCAAGGTATCAATCTCAACCTCAGCACAGGCAGCACCCAAGGCAAAGTAGAAGAACGGACGACCCCATGCCTTAGAGCGATCATAAAATATCTTAGGCGTTTTATAATAGCCAGTAGACGACAGACTAATACGGTTCTGATACGACAGTTGAATCATCTCAGCAAAAGTCAGTGTTTCTTTATCACCGATATAGACATGATTTTTTTCAAAGCGTATGTCTTCTTGCGCTACGTCGAAATGCTCAGCGGCAAATTCAAGTATGCGCGCTTTGATACTTAGACAAGCATTTTGCGCTGCCTTGCCATTAATGTCTGTACCTGATGACGCGGCAGTTGGTGAGGTATTAGGTACTTTGTCGGTACGCGTCGCTGATACTTTAACTGTATCCAGATCAACGTCAAATTCATTGGCAACAATTTGAGCGATTTTAATATATAGCCCTTGCCCCATCTCCGTACCGCCGTGATTGAGGTGGATACTACCATCAGTATAAATGTGTACCAATGCGCCTGCCTGATTGAGCGTCTGCACCGTAAATGAAATACCGAATTTTACTGGCGTTAGAGCAAGACCCAAACGTTTGTCACTGCCTTCAGCGGCAGCTTTTTGATTGGCTTCTAGGATTTGCTGACGGCGGTTGTCATAATCGCAATCGTCTGCCAACTTGGTCATGATGGTCGCCAAATCGAAATGCTCAATGGTCTGACCGTAATGCGTACTTTGACCATCTTGATATAAGTTTGCCAAACGCACTTGTAATGGATCTTGACCCAAGGTATAAGCAATATGGTCCATCATATACTCAGCAGTCATCAGACCTTGCGGACCACCAAACCCTCGATAGGCAGTATTGGATACGGTATGCGTTTTGCAGCGATGCCCTGCCACATGAGCAGCTGGATAATAATAGGCATTATCACAGTGGAACATCGCTCTATCAACGATGGCATCAGACAAATCTGGCGCATAGCCACACAAGCCAGCCAATTGCATATCGACGCCCAATATACGACCAGACTCGTCTAAGCCGACTTCGTAACGATTGGCAAACTCATGGCGCTTACCCGTCACCACCATGTCATCTTGACGATCTAGACGCATACTGACAGGGACATTATGGCGTTTGGCGATGATACCGCATAAACATGCCCAAGCAGCGGCTTGCGTTTCTTTCCCGCCAAACCCGCCACCCATACGGCGCACGACTGTGTTTACCGCATGAAATGGCAGATCTGTCACTTCGGCGACGAGCTGCTGTACTTCGCTTGGATGCTGTGAAGACGTATAAACTTCTAGCCCGCCATCGTCACAAGGCACCACATAAGACACTTGGCCTTCGAGATAAAAGTGCTCTTGCCCACGCATATGAATATGACCTTCAATGCGAATCGGCGAGTTCTCAAGCGCAGTCGCCGCGTCACCACGCTTCATAAAGTGACTCGGACGTACAAAGAACTCTTGCTCTAGTGCTTTATCTATACTAAGTACCGCTGGCAATGGCTCATATTCTACCACTGCCTTGGTCGCAGCTTTTTTGGCAGCACGATGACTGGTAGCCACCACCACGAATAGCGTCTGACCCACATACTCTGTGATGTCATCCACCATCAGTGGCTCACCGTCGAACACCGCACCGATATCCGTCTGCGCCGGTAAATCTTTAAAGCTTAAGATATCTATAACCCCATCCGCATTTCTAACAGCGCTCAAATCCATACTCAATACACGTGCATGAGCGTGGCTGCTTTTACCTACTGCCAGATGTAGCGTGCCCTGCGGTTTTGCAATATCATCCACATAAGTCGCCGTTCCCATGACATGGCTAATCGCACTATCATGCTTCGCCGAGGTGCCAATTTTGTTTTTTGGCGGACGCACGCGGCGGATACTATAACTGTCAAATAAGGACGAATGATGGCTCATGGCGGATCTCTTCTATTAGGACGCTTTTATTAATGCTCTTTTGTTCTTGGCAAATATAACGATAAGGCGGTATTAGCAAACAACAACTCTGCTAGTTAAGCGGTCTCGGTCTGTCTACCTGCTACCAATTGCTTACCGCACTTCACCAGTAGACGCTGTACCACATGTGAGCGATATTCACGGCTGGCTCTGACATCGGTCATAGGCGTAACGTCTGCAGACAAGACTTGTGCTGCTTGCTCAAAACTTGCAATTTCAGCCGCTTGCCCAATGAGCGCTTGCTGACAGGTTGTGGCTAATAACGGTATGGCAGCCATGCCACCAAGTCCAAGCTTTGCATTCTCTATCGTCATGCCATCTGCTGATACATCGATTCGCGCAGCCAATAGACACGCTGAAATATCATCCTCATAACGTTTGCTAATTTTATGAATAAATAAGTGCTGATTGTCATGCATCAGAGGAATATGGATAGCGACTACGTAACTGCCTGCTTGCAGTTTGGTCTTTTTATAATCTAAGAAAAATTCTGATAAAGGTATGATCTCATCCGTATAAACCGAATCACTATTACCTAAATCATTGCCTGACTCTTCACGATTGGGCGCGCAATGACGCAGATGAATTGACGCATCTAACGCCAATAAAATCGGTGGTAAATCCCCAATCGGCGACGCGTTAGCTATATTGCCGCCGATGGTACCCATATTACGGATTTGCGGAGAAGCAATACGCTCAAATACTTGCGCGAAACTTGAAAAATACTGCTCAAGCACAGGCAACATCTGCTGATAGCTCATGCCAGCACCTAGTACTAGAGATTGGCTAGAAGCTTGCTCGTTATCTGAACCTTCGCTTGGGTCAGACTTTGCGTCAAATAATGACCATGACTTTAATGCCTCGATAGCTGAAAGCTGGATAATGACCTCGTGATCAACCAAATGCTGGGTTACACTCAATCCCAAGTCCGTACCACCTGCCCAAATCGTTGCCTGTGGATAGGCCGCTAATACTTGATTAAGCTCATCTAGTGACTTGGGCATATATAATCGTCGCCCAGCATCACTGATTGCAGGGGCAATACCATGTGGCTCTTGATTTTTTTGTTCGGCTGGCACATTTTCAAGGACTACTGCTGATTCCTTTGTACTTCTCATCGCATTTGTCGCGAGACTGATAGTCAGGTCTTTCACTGCTGACTGCTCCGCCTCTCTCTGCTGACCAATATCGCTCATAAGTAGACCAGCCTCGATAATTGGCCTGTAGCCTGTGCAGCGACATAGGTTGCCAGATATTGATGCAACCACTTCATCATAGCTTAATTGCTTGGCATCGTTCTGACTTGCTGTCTCTTGACTTGTCTGCATACGATTGTTTTCGTAAACGCAAGCCAGTGACATCACAAACCCAGGCGTACAAAAACCGCACTGTGATCCGTGACATTCAACCATGGCTTGCTGCGCTGGATGCAGCAGAGCACGTTCTGGATGATGTTCTGGATTATCTGCCAAATAAGAAGCCGTCATCAGATGATGACCATCCATGAGCGACACTAGCGTAATGCAAGAGTTAATCGTATAGAACGGTAGCGTAGCATTTTTTTCGTCGCCATTTTCATCATTAAGCGCTGGCTGGCTAGCATTAGGCAGGCGCTGAACCATCACGGTACAGGCACCGCAATCACCACTACCACAGCCTTCCTTCGTATCCGTTTGGCCTTCATGCAATCGTAGATACTCAAGCACCGTCGTATTAGGGTTAAGCTGGGTTAGCTCGTGGCGTTTCCCATTTAAGTAAAAACTAATCATAGCAAGACTCGGCTAAAATAAAATAATGAAGATAAGCATAAGGCTTAAGGAATTTGACAGCTTAAATGCTGAAAGTAAGCACTTGGTTTGCATCATGCTGCAACCGTTTAAGTACGGTTATTCTGTTTTATAACTTTTAAAGTATTCGCTGTTTTGTTTGCTAATACATTCTTAAGAGATAGAAAAAATCAGCACAACGCACTTTTTTATATCAAGTAAGCTGGTTGTAAATATCAGCATTCATCGAACAATTTTGTTAGAAAACTCGTACTGTAGGATACTTGACTATTTGGTCAGCTTTCAACATATTATCACTATTCTTATTTATAACACAACCCGTTAAAATGCCTATAGATACTATCGAATAGTTGGTAAATATTTGGCGAATAACTTCAATCTAAGGAAATACTTACACGTTTTGTAGACTTTATTGATTGCTCAGCTACTTAATACCAGACGTTATTTTTATAAATAGCTTTAATTTTATACATGACAAATCAAACGAAGTATTAGATAAGCCATACTCTAAATAGCGAGATAGTCTGCGTAAAAACAATATCGAATACATATATCGCCTTTAAACTGCTATGAACAGCTGATTTTTATATATAATGTCTGCAAATAAGCCTGACTCTTCACTGTTGTGACTTCTAATGATAAGTAATCGTGACATATCGTTGGGCTAAAATCGTTTTTGAGATATTACTATGAAGTCATTTGCCTTTACCTATTTGCTAATAGCAACGATGCTGTTAGGAGGTTGTCAATCGTTTCAATTCGTTGACAGTCCTATCCCTGTGAAGCCTGCCCCTACTAAGCTTGTTGCTCAATAAAAAGCCTAGCGCTTAATAGCAATTATCGCTCAATAAAAATTGGCACAAAAAAAGCAGACATCGATAATGTCTGCTTTTTTATTTGATTACTCTGTCGGTTCTAGCTGTTTTTATAGCTTAGCATCAGCTGGTTGATGCTTAATAATCGTTTTGGCCAGATGATCACCAAACCAAATAGCAGTATCAATATCGCCCGAACCTGGTGTCTCTTCAGGTGGGCCATCAAGCGACTGAGTCATTAGGCCCAAAAAGCTAGACAGACGGTTTAAGTCGTGAGCTTCATGACCTGTCGGCATCAATGGCAGACCAATCCAGTTCATACCATGTTGCATCGCATATAGAGAAATCTGCTGTAGCACTGCAAGTTTATCACCGCTCAGGCCGCCCGAATTGGCAAACGCTGCTGCCCACTTTCCCTCCCATTTGCGATGATACCAACGCTTAGATGTCTCATCCATAAAGGTCTTAAATTCAGCTGTCACGCTACCCATATACACTGCACTACCAAAAACCAGCAAGTCTGCCTGATCTAAATAATCCCAATCAACATCATAAACATCGACAGCCTTGGCTTGCGCTTCTGGCAATTGCTGATGCGCACCTTGTACTATCGCCTCAGCGACACGCTTGGTATGCCCATAATTACTATGGAAAATAACGGCGATTGAGACATTAGGCGCGTTATCAGTAGATGTAGAGGTGTTAGACGATTTAGCAGGTGTATTCATACGTACTCTAATAATAAATAATTGGTTGAATAATGAAGCTTATAAAATATTGGATACTTAGCCACAGTCGATAGCTAGTGGCCTTATTTTCACTGATAAGTACTTATCGATAGCTCAAACTTTCGAACTATCAGGCGATATAACAGAATCAAGCAATGCTTCTTTGAGTCAATTTAACTGGCAGAAATATCAATGGTGATGGAGCAATCGCATAGTCTTTAATTACACTGTCTTTAATTACATAGTCTCTATACGGCAGCATATACATACCGGTATATATGCGATGAACTTCATTGAATTCAAGCCCATTGTATCAGACGTATTTTTGTTTTTAAGTTATTTATTAAAGTCTGACTAATCAGGGCACATATACTTTTAATATATTTTATATAAATGGGTAAGTCGCATTAACTGACAATATGACACGAACAAATTTCTGATACCTGATAAACCTATAATTATCAGTACTATAGACAACTATTAATATAAGGTCATATACACAGCAGTCCATTTATTCCATATCATCATATACTAATTCTACTTTTTCTAATCTCTCCGTATTTACATTAATGACAATAGGATTATGATGTAACGCTTCTTACTGCTTAAACAAATTAACAGAAATACAGTTTCCAATTCTGCAAACCTGCGTAACTATACTCATATAAATTCTTATAAAAATGATATCTGATAACATCATCGGATAAGGAAGCTATTACCTTGACTACTCTCGTTCAACCTGTAAACGACACAAAAGATCCTATCGTCAGAGATGATCTGGCCTTAAATGCACCGCAAAAATCCTTGATTATGGGTGGTGGCATCGTAGGATTGATAGTGCTCGCGTATCTATTAGCCACTCAACATATCTCTCAATCATTGCTACTTGGGATAGGTCTTTTGTTAGGCTATACCCTTTTTCATGCCCGCTTTGGCTTTACCTCTGCTTTTAGACGTATGATGGCAGTGGGCAACGGTCAGGCGATGCGCTCTCATATGCTAATGTTGGCAGTTGCTGTTACGCTATTTGCGCCAATCCTTGCTTATGGCACGACGCTATTTGGCGGGCCTGTCGCAGGTTATGTCGCGCCATTAGGGGTCAGTCTAGTCGTAGGCGCATTTGTATTTGGTATCGGCATGCAACTTGGCGGCGGCTGTGCCTCTGGTACGCTCTATGCGGTAGGCGGTGGACGCTCTGTTATGTTCATCACCTTTATTTTCTTCATAGTGGGTGCCACGATTGGGGCTTATCACTTGCCATTCTGGACAGAAGAGATGCCCGCTTATGCGCCTTTCTCTTTGGCAACCTCTACAGGTCTTGGCTATACAGGGGCATGGCTGGTATCGCTTGCTATATTCGGCATTATCGCATGGGTGACGTTAGTCGTTGAGAAAAAAAGAAACGCACCGAAGATGGCTCCCGTGCCTTCTGAGTCTGGTTGGAAACGAGTCTTTCGTGGCTCTTGGCCGCTATTTGCTGCCGCAATCGTCTTGGCTTTACTTAACGGTCTGACATTACTTACACGTGGTCAACCGTGGGGCATTACATCAGCATTTACATTATGGGGTTCTAAAATTGCAAGCGGTTTTGGTATGGATGTGGCTAGCTGGGGCTATTGGCAAGGTGCTAATGCAGCAGCGCTTGAGGCCTCTATCTTTGCTGACTCAACCACTGTATTGAATATCGGCATCATCATTGGCGCATTTATCGCCTCTGCTGCGGGTGGCTTGTTTAAGTTTACTAAGATTACTGCTGGTAACTTTGCAGCATCGGTCATTGGCGGCTTGATGATGGGATATGGCGCCCGTCTCGCGTTCGGTTGTAATATCGGCGCTTACTTCGGTGGTATCGCCTCTTTTAGCTTACATGGTTATATCTGGGGCATACTAGCAATGGCAGGTACGTTCTTGGCACTGTATTTACGTCCTTTATTTGGCTTATCAGTACCAAAATCTAGCGACTCCGTTTGTTAATACAGATTTTATATTAATACAGACCTTATGTTAATACGAATGTAGCACTCAAATAAAAAACAGCAGAATAATCTGCTGTTTTTTTATTGTTTATCACTTCCTTGCCACTACTCATTATTATATAGTCAAAGAAATCTAAAACAGCTACAAGGCAGCCGACCGTAGATTGTACATATAGTACATCTAGGGAGGGTAACACCGTAGCGGTTTAGTAGTTCGCTGACTATAAAGCTGCTAACGACGAACGATGACCAGTGCCATCCGACCCGTTGCAGGCTGGTGCATATGAGTCTGGCGGCGATACGAGTAATAGTGAGTATCTGCGTAGCTACAGTCAACAGGCAAATCATTCACAACTGTAGCACCAGCAGCTTCTAACTGCATGGCAGCAAGCTTCGGTAAATCCAGCTTTATTTTGTCATTATGAGACGATATAGAAAATAGCGACACAAAGTTATCGATATGCGTCTCTGGCAACGTCTGATTGGCTATACACCCAGCCAATAGCTTATCGCGAACGTCTGTATTTACTTCATAGTTTTCCTGACTGATACACACTCCTATCCAAGCTTGTATAGGGCCTGACTCAGTAAAACGGTTAACAGTCTCTGGTATCACACCGCAGGCCAATCCTTGCCAGCCTGCATGAATCGCTGCGATTTTGCCACTGGTGGGCTGATATAAGACAATCGGTACACAGTCCGCCGTCATGATTGCCAGACCGCGACCACTTTGTTGACTGACCATCGCATCAGCAGACATTGGCGCCATATTCAACGTAGTAGCATCGACATCATGTATGTGTTTGCCATGAACCTGACTGGCCCAATGCAAGCGATTAATAGCCGCATGCTGCTCGTTTTGTGCAGACTTATCTGTCAGCTGCTCATTGATAGCAGCCAATAGATTCATGCGGTTATCTAATACTTGCAGTGCATTATCATTGACATGCAAACCTAGATTCAGATCGCCGTAATTTGACTGGCCTTCATAACCTGTACGCTGGTTTTTAGCAGCAGAGTCATCAATATTATCAAATGCAAAAGCAGCCGTCTGAAAAACGGCCACATTATCAATTTGCGCAATCATTGTCATCGGGAACGTGTTCGTCATGGCTGCTCGCTCTCACCTCTCATCTAGTAAACGTTAGCGTTTACTCTTCATAATAACCGTCGCTTAGTACGGCCATCAGTTTTTGCATGTCTTCAGGTAGTGGCGTCGTCACTTCAATATCCTCACCTGTCGTCGGATGCACGAATCCTAACGTATAGGCATGCAGTGCTTGGCGTGGGAAATTATTAATAGCTTGACGCTGGGCTTCTGTCAATCCAGAGCGTAGCTGACGACGGCCACCATAGACACGGTCACCGACTAGTGGATAAGTAATGTGACTTAGATGCACACGAATTTGATGCGTACGTCCAGTCTCAAGTCCGACATCTAGTAGACAGTAATTTTCGTTCAATGGCGTGACATTTAGCAGATGCGTTACCGCTTCGCGACCAGCGGTCATCACCGTCATCTTAGTACGCTGATTGCGATGTCGGCCAATCGGTGCATCGATACGACGATGACGAGATAGGCTTGCTTGGTCCCCTGCTACCACACACTTATAGTGACGATAAACAGACTTGTCTTTTAGCTGCTCCATTAGTGCCATCTGAGCAGGTTTGGTTTTGCCAATCAATAGCAATCCAGAGGTGTCTTTATCAATACGGTGCACAAGACCTGCACGCGGTAAATGATGCTGCTGAGGATAATGATATAGCAGTGCATTGACCAAAGTGCCGTTTTGATTACCTGCGCCCGGATGAACCACCATACCGACAGGTTTGTTGATTACCAATACGTCATCATCTTCATAGACAACATCGATATCTATATTTTCTGGTTGGTCTTCGCCATGCTGCTGTAACGTCGTTGATAGATGCAATACGTCATCTGCTTTGACACGGACTTTTGGTTTTTGGACACTGCCGTTATAGAGTAGACTGCCGTCAGTAATCCAGTTCTGTAATTGTACACGCGAAAAGTCTGAAAACGCTTGGGAGGCAACCTTGTCAATACGCAGACCAGCTTGATCTTCTGTGACCACATGCGTCATATCTACAATCACTGGTACAGCTTGACCCGCTACTGGGGCTTCATCGTCGTCGCCATCCATATCGCTGTCATCAATATCATTATCATCAATGTCACTATCGTTCAGATCATTACCATCATCGATGAGCAACTCTTCATTATCAAGCGCATCATCATGCACTTGCTCACTCATCATTGATTGATTATCAGGTAGCTCATTATTGTTCAAAACATCATTTGGCATTGGTGACTCTTGTGCTGATGAATCAGTATCTAGCGATTGATTCGGTGATAAATTGGTAGTCATGGCATCATTATTCATAGCGGATTGATACATTGATACGTGGCAAAGCCCCTGACAGTGTTTTGTGAGGTGACTTCGAAGATAGTATTATAAATAGCAGTATAAAAAATTGTCGTTTTTTGATTATTGTTTTTTGCCTATAAATAGCAGATAACAACCTTCAAGGTACAAAAAAGCGGAGACAATACCGCTCTAGTGTATCATGTCGCACGCATAAGCCCTATAGAAGCTGCATGCTATCTGATAATTTTTGAGCATACCTTCGGGCTGTAAGATGCCTCGCTTAACTCTCTAGAACATGACATTGCTGTAATTTACTGTATATTTACTCATGCTAGCGACATTCGATATCGCTCGTGACAGCCGCTCATGTTAAACTGCCTATACAATATAGATGGCGAAAAAATAGACGTAGCAAATGTTATTCTATAAAGTATAGCCATATTTTGCTGTATGCTATGGCACTGTATGCGAATGCCGTATTTAGATACAGTTTGAAAATGGCATTGGGGTTTGTTGACCGTGTTTGCCATTTAAACCGTTTGACTATGGCTAAATACATGTGGTCTATCACAGGCTTACTATACAAGCATTATGTATCAGACCCAATCTATCAGTACAATACGTCATAACAAAAACTGCATTCGATAAAAAATTTTTGCTGGTGGATCGCTGACTATTTAGCGTCGTTTTTTATCACTAACCTTTTATATAGCATGATAGCGCCGCTGCTATTATGCGCCTTGTGTCGGAGAAGAAGTATGCAAGCTGTTGGCAATACGTTTATCAAACTGTCCTCAATAACCCTACTGGCGCTTAGCGTCAATCTAGTGGGTTGCCAGACTTTTAAAAATCTAACTGGCGCCAAAGATGGTGAGGCAGTAGAAACAGCTGAAAAATCAGAGCAAGGGTATTATAACGAGGCCGTCAATCAGATTGACAAAGGTCACTATATCCAAGGTATCGAAGAGCTGACCAATCTGCGTACATTCTACCCAACCGGACAGTATGCTGAACAAGCCTTGCTTGACATGATGTATGCACAATACGAAGGCGATAAGTATGAGATGGCAGCAGCAAGTGCTGAGCAGTTTATCCGTCTGTATCCGTCTAACCCACAAGTCAGCTACGCCTACTATGTGCGCGGCGTTGCTAATATGGAAGGTTCATCTGAAAGCCTAAAGCTCTTTAAACTGAACCAAGCTGAGCGTGATACTGCGTATTTGCGTATTGCCTTTGCTAACTTTCAAGAGCTTATCAATAAATATCCAAACAGTCCGTATGCACCAGATGCCGCTCAGCGTATGACGTTCATCTACAATCAGTTTGCTGAGAGCGAAATGAGCGCAGCCAATTGGTATATCGAGCGTGAAGCTTATGTAGCAGCGGTCAACCGTGCCAAATGGGTATTCCAGTATTACCCACTTAGTGAGTCAACGCCAGATGCTCTTGCGGTATTAGCATATAGCCATGAAAAACTGGGTCTAACCGATTTGGCCAATGAGTACAAAACGCTATTGCAGATCAACTACCCAGAGATGCTAACCAGCAACGGTAGTGTGAAATTAAGCACCAAACGTGACCGTACTTGGCTCAATAAGATTACCTTTGGCAAGCTTGGTCGTTCGAACACAACTGACAAATCAGTCGCATCTGGCGAGTATAATGGCGCAACCAAGACACAAATGATTCGTAATGCAGCCCAGTTGAGACTAGCAGGGACAAATACTACGCCTGCCAATACTCCAGTCGCCAATAATGCTGCTGCACGTAATGGTATTAGCGTAGGCCTAGGTCTACCTGAAGCGTCAGCTGAGCGCGTGACCAGCCAATCAAGTACTGGCTCGACTGCAAGAGAAGCCAACGTCGATCCCCTAAATACCAATCCAACACGCCGCACTACGCTAAATGACGACAGTGTGAGTGATATGGATAATAATTGATTACGTGAAGTCTCTTCTTAGCCTAACTAACACAGTCTGTATTCATTGATAATAAGGTCAACATTATGTTGGCCTTATTTTTCTAGCAGTACCTTATTACCTCTGCCCCAACATAATCGACCTATGGTAAACTGTTTTTTGTATGAGCATTCCCAACCATATTCTTGAACAATTAAATAGCCAAGCTGACCTGATCAGTATCATTGGCAAACACACCACGCTTAAACGGGCTGGTAGTGAATATAAAGGCTGCTGCCCTTTTCATGGTGAAAAATCGCCTTCTTTTTATGTCAATCCACAAAAAAACATCTATCACTGCTTTGGCTGTAGCGTCGGTGGCAATGCCATCAGTTTTTTGCGTGATTATGAAAATTTGACGTTTATTGAAGCGGTCAATGAACTATCAAAGCAAACAGGCATTGAAGTACCGAAAGAAGAACAGCAAAACGTTAGTTATCAACGTCGCGCACCCAAACCTATTGCACCGCCGCCTGTGCACAATGTGCCTAGCCCAACTGTAGAACATAGCAAAGTAAGCCAAGACGGTACAAATCAAGACAACCATCAAAATAATCGTCAAGACATTTATCAAGACAATGTCGTCCAAAGTGACCAAAACTACATCGACCAGCCCATTTATGATGACAATCAGGGCTATGAGAATTTCCCGCCGTTAGAGGCGTATGATTCAGCGTCATATTCGATGGACTCCTATTCCTCAGAGCCGTATTCGCCAAGCCACGCAGATGATAGTGGCTATCCACCAGCATGGTTGACAGATACGGATACTGGCGCTGGTATCCAGGACGCTCATGGCATTGAGCAAAGCGATGATAAAGATGGCAACCTATATGAGCTGCTAGAGCAAATCCAGCAGTTTTATCAGCACAATCTGACCACGCATCCCCATGCCAAGCACTACTTTTTATCGCGCGGTATCACCGAAGACATCTTTGAGACCTTTGGTCTTGGCTATGCGCCATTTGGCTGGCAGCATCTTGAGCATCAATTCCCGCAAGATATTGAAGGACTAAAAGCCTTAGGATTGGTACGACAGTCAGAGTCTGGCCGCGACTACGATCTATTGCGCGACCGAGTCATCTTCCCAATTCGTGATAACCAAGGCCGTACTATTGGTTTTGGCGGTCGGGCGCTCGATGACGAAGTAAAGCCTAAATATATCAACTCCTCAGACTCGCCCGTCTTTCATAAGCAGCATGTACTATACGGCTATTATGAATCACGTCAGCAGCGCGCAGACAGCTGGCTGGTCGTCGAAGGCTATATGGATGTGATCGCTCTTTATCAAGCGGGTATCTATGGGGCAATCGCCTCGATGGGTACAGCGATTAATGAAAGCCAAATATCGCGTCTACTGACACTAAATCCAACGCTTACTTTGAGCTTCGACGGAGATAGCGCAGGACAAAAAGCCGCTTGGCGCACACTTGAAGTTGCCCTGCCCGTATTGGCCGATGACAAAGAGCTGCGGTTTTTAACCCTGCCTAATAATCATGATCCTGATACTTTTATTAAGAGTCAGGGCAGCGATGCCATGCGTGAGCAAATCGCTAATGCCATGCCGCTATCACAGTATATCTTTGCGTATTTGAGTGAGCGTTATGACATGAGTCTGGCTGAAGGCAAAGCCAAGCTCATGTCTCAAGTCCGCTCGTTGACGACCGCCTTACCCAAAGGCAGTAGCTTTCGCTATTTGCTTAACAATGACGTTTATCAAAAGCTTGGTGGTAAACGCAGTCAGAATGTCGAGGCTAAAGATGCGCTGCTAGATTTTGATGGTGATATGACCATCAGTCAGCAATTGCAGCTTTGTTTTTTGTTTCAGCCGCGCGCGTTAATCGACGACCCTATTGAGTCGATTTGGCAACAGTCAGGGATTAATGGCTTACACCTACCTGCTCATATCAAACAAAAAGCATCGCCTGATACGCTACGTCCGCTTGCGTGGGAAGACTTGCAAGATGCTGCTCTGCTAGACATCGTAAGCACTATCAAGCGCTGTCTTAATTACCTACCAAAAGACGTCAATGCAGCGGCGCATTTTATCTTATCGAACGTAAAGCCTGCGACCCAAGACATGCTCAGCCGTAATTGGGGCGGCTTCTATAAAGCGCTAACTGCACGTAATATTTTGGGGCTTGATGGCCTAATCGAAGAGCTAGTCAGTCAGCTGCTTGAGCGCAACATGAAGAAAAAAATACAAGAGCTGATACAGAACCCAGATCATATTAAGCTTGCGATCGTCCGTAAACAAACTCAATTATTGAATGATTGGCTACGGGCACAGCAGGCAGAGCAATCGGCACAGATGGTCACTGTGCAGTCTTAATGTTTAATTTCAAATGTTGACCCTTTAAAAGTCTAGCAGCTGCCCCCACTACTAATGATTATGCCCAGTAGCATGAGTCGCTCCTAAATCATTTAGCTGATGGCAAATAATCAGTAAAAAATGGTCGGTAGCTATCACTAGCTCGTGCTTGACGACTGTGGTCTGTGTTAAACTGTGTCGCTGTATATTGACAGCACTGCTTGGTGAATGATTGTGAGCATGCATCGTTAAGCACAAATTTTAGGTATTATTTTTACGTATCTGTTTTTAGATACTATTTTCAAGTACTGTATTTTTTTAAGTACTATACTGAAGACTTTTTAGCTTTTCTAATTTTTAGCTGTTTTTTAGCATTGTTATTGTAGTGTTTTGAGCCTTTATTCATATCAACTCATTTTTGATATTATTGACAACCTCTACGCCATATTTTGATCAATCGATTGATAAGATCAACGCAAAGAGCGAGCGATAGCGAGTCACAATATAAAAATGTCCGATGCAAGTAAGCGAGTATTTATGAACGATAAGTCAGTTTCTAAGTCCACATCTCAACTGGCCACCTTAATCCAAATGGGCAAAGAGCAAGGGTATCTTACCTATGCTGAGGTGAATGACCAGCTGCCCGACTCTATTACCGAAAGCGATCAGATCGAAGACATTGTGCAAATGCTGACCGATGTCGGTATCAAAATCTTTGAATCAGCTCCTGATGCCGATGACATCTTGATGAACGATGATTCAAGCGATGATGACATGGCAGCAGATGAGGCAGCGGCAGTACTCGCCTCTGTTGAAACTGAGCCTGGTCGTACCACTGACCCTGTACGTATGTATATGCGTGAAATGGGTACGGTTGACCTACTAACTCGCGAAGGCGAGATTGCCATTGCTAAGCGTATCGAAGAAGGTATTCGTGACGTGCAGCATGCTATGTCTTACTGGCCTGGTACCGTACAGTTTGTCCTTGACGAGTATCAAAAAGTACAAGACGGCGAAAAAAAGCTATCTGACGTCATCACTGGTTTCTTAGATCCTGAGACCGAAGAAGACAAAATCGCCGCTCAAGAAGCAAAAGAAGCAGCGAAAGAAGAACGTGAGCGCATCAAAGAAGAAAAAGAAAACCCACCAGTTATCAAAGCCAAGGTCAATGCAAAAACAGCTGCGCTTGATGATGACGACGAAGACGAAGATGACGTTGAAGACGAAGCTGAAGAAGAAACCAGCGGTCTTGATCCAGAAGAAGTTCGTTTACGTCTAGAAGAGATTGAGCATCTATTTATCAAAGCCAAGCAAGCATTGCTAGATTATGGCCGTGGTAGCGTACAGGCTGATACAGCGTATGCTCTACTTGCTGAACGCTTTATGATGTTGAAGCTAAATAATCGCTTGTCAGACCAGGTCATGGCTATCATGCATGACGTCTATGACGACGTGCGTAAGCAAGAGCGTCAAATCATGCGTTTGGTGATTCGCCGTGGTCGTATGCCGCGTGAAGAGTTCCGTAAGACCTTCCCTAGCAATGAAACCAATGTTGATTGGTTGATTGAACGTATCAAAGGTAAGCCTGCATTTGCTGGTACGCTAGAAAAAGTCACTGATGACGTCATTTTACTTCAACGTCGTATTCGTGATTACGAGCAACAGCTCGACATGAAAATCCACGATATGAAAGATGTCGCACGTCGTATGGCGGTTGGTGAAGCAAAAGCTCGCCGCGCGAAAAAAGAAATGGTTGAAGCTAACCTACGTCTGGTTATCTCTATCGCGAAAAAATATACCAACCGTGGCCTACAGTTCTTGGATCTTATCCAAGAAGGTAACATCGGTCTGATGAAAGCCGTTGATAAGTTTGAATATCGCCGTGGTTATAAGTTCTCGACGTACGCTACATGGTGGATTCGTCAGGCGATTACCCGCTCTATCGCTGACCAAGCGCGCACCATTCGTATTCCTGTGCATATGATTGAGACGATCAACAAGATAAACCGTGTCTCACGTCAATTGCTACAGGAAATGGGTCGCGAGCCAACACCTGAAGAATTAGGCGAACGCTTAGAGATGGACGAAGTTAAAGTCCGTAAAGTATTGAAGATTGCTAAAGAGCCTATCTCTATGGAAACCCCTATCGGTGATGATGAAGATTCGCACCTAGGTGATTTTATCGAAGATGGTACGATTTCAAGCCCTGTTGATGATGCGACTGCTGCTGGTCTGCAAGAAGCAACTCGTGATGTACTCGGCAACCTGACTGAGCGTGAAGCGCGTGTCTTGAAAATGCGTTTCGGTATCGATATGCCAACCGATCATACTCTAGAAGAAGTCGGCAAGCAGTTTGATGTAACGCGTGAGCGTATTCGTCAGATCGAGGCAAAAGCATTACGTAAATTGCGTCATCCATCACGTTCTGAGCACTTGCGCTCTTTCCTTGAAAATGACTAAATTTTCAGAAAAATATTGAGCCTAGCTAATAGGCTTCAGATAGTTGCCAAAAATAAAAAAGCTGAGTATATCTCAGCTTTTTTTGTGTCTGCTTTTTTAGTTCTATAATTTATTAATCACTGTGTTTATTAATTACAAAGCTTATTAATTACAAAGCCTCCTACTCATAAAACCCTTCAATCTAAGAGCTGCTTGTTCAATATATACCCCTGTTTTCTTTACCTTCTACTATCTTCTCTTATTCAAAATTATCTAACTATAGATACAGACTCTCCTTTAAAAACCACTTTATAGTTGACACTGTCAACCTTATTCTATATAGTTGCTTCTATCAACTATATCAAAGAGTTTTTATGTCTAATAATTCATTGAGCGAAACACTACATCAATTGATGCATACCTATACCAATCTATTGCTAGAAGGCATTCGCCAGCAAGGGGTAGAGTTGTCAGTAACCAATATCAGAACCTTAAAAGGTGTGTGTTATAACCCGAATAGCACTGCGCTATCGATCTCTAAACACATGCAGCGAGACAAAGCGCAAATCACTCGTGCCTTAAATGACCTTTTGGCGGCTGAGCTAATATTAAAGACAGACAACCCGCTTGATGGTCGTAGCCAATTACTACAGCTGACCCCTAAAGGCGAAGAAGTTATGACGAAACTTGATGCAGCAGAAGAATGGACAAGACAGCAATTAACGAAAGATTTAAGCCTCGTAGAGCTTGCGTTATTTTTCCGTGTCAGTCGCACCATGATAGACAACGTTAGCAGCAGCAAGACTACCGATAAATAAGTAAGGACAGCTCCGTATGAATGACACAATAAATCAAAAACCAGTACGCGAAATCATGACCGTTGCTCACAAGCAAATGATTACTCCGCACTACATCCGTATATACCTCACAGGCCAAGCAGTTACTATTGCCAATATCGCGACCATGACAGTTGGAGCAAACAATAAAGTGCTTATTCCCGTCGATAAAGCCCAGCCAATTGACCTAAATGACAATACTACATTCGTTGTTCGCACTTATACTCATCGCGGCGCCGATGTGGCAAAACAACAGATCTGGATTGATTTTATTGCTCATGGTGATGAGGCGCCTGCTTCAGGCTGGGCCACTCATGCTGAGGTTGGCGACGAGATTGGTATCTTAATGAAGCCTAAAACCAAAGCCCTTTGTCCTGATGCAGATAATTTTTTACTGATTGGCGATGCCACGGCGATACCAGTGCTCGGCTCGATATTAGAAACCTTGCCTGCCAGCGCGACTGGACAATGCATCATCGAAGTTCACGGTGCAGAAGATGAGCAAGAATTGCCGACAGCGGCCAATATCACCATGACATGGTTACATAACCCAGATCCAACGCAAGGCAGCCAATTAATCGACACAGTAAAATCTCTCGATTTGCCAACTGTAGAGCAGAGCCGATTTGCTTATATCGCTAGCGAATTCTCATCTGTCAAAGCTCTGCGTCATTATCTAAAGGTCGAGCAACAGTGGTCTAAAGATGAGCTATATGCCTTTTCTTACTGGAAAGCAGGTGTTGCAGAAGACCAATCTGTAAGCGATCGACAGGCAGAAAAAAACACCGACTAATTAATTGCTCTTTATGATGATAGGAAAATAACTATGGCTCCAAATACTATGCCGGCAAATACCGAGACCCTGCTCATTGATGGCAATAAAAATAGTGGCGCTAAGAATGATGGCACTAAAAAAACACCGTTGCTCTACAAAGTGTTGTTAATACTTGCCTTAATGACTGTCATAGGTGGTCTCTTAACAGGTGTGATGACCTATATGAATGTCGGATACTCCGATACGTTTTTTATAGACTGGTCTAGAGCGCTACTGGCAGCGTATGCGATCATGCCGATTGGCTTCTTACTGATGGGACTGGTCACAAAATTTATTAATCATAAGCTACCTAATATCAAAGCGTACAAGCGCAATCTCATCACAGGTGTATTGATGGCTTGTATAATGGAGTCTATGTTGGCCTTTAGTACTGCCTCAAAGACGATTGGTTTTGCCAATCAAACGGCATTTTTGAATGGTTGGTTAGAAGGGTTTCTAGTTGCATTGCCAGTAGGATTGACGTTAATGGTCATTGTCTCTATGACTATTAAACCAAAAATTGAGGCATTTCTAAAAAGCTAAAATATCACGACTATGTTTATTAAGCTTCCTGGCACTCTGCCGCGATGCCAACCAGATTAACAAAAAAGCTTAATAAAATTTAAGAACATAAAGCATCAAGGGCGTGTTGAATATTCAACATGCCCTTGTCATGTCAGAAGCTTTCTAATACTATTTTACTGTTGGTTTTGCAAAGAACTAACGTGTATTTAATAAGTCAGTCGTAACAACGTTTAGTGTTAAATTTGATTTGAAACAGTCTTTTTTTACCCGTCATATATTGTTACTATTCGACAATATTCCGATGACTAGACAGTACAACTGTCATAATTAATCTAGTTTTGGCTGTATACTCTACTGTTATAGCAACGTATAGTCAGAATATAAACGCTAGTTATAACCAGTATTCTACTAGTAGCCGTTTATTTGTATATGGTTGACACATTGGCGGTAAATAGAATCTACACCGCTTTGGTATTTAGACCTATAATGAGTAAGCTAAAAATCTAATGTTCCACTCTGACAGTTGTTGATTATTAACTAGGTATCGATATCACACATTTTATGAATACAGAAAACATAATATCTGCACTTAACAACCCCATGCGTCGTCAAATCATAAAGTGGTTGAAGGACAGGTCGAACTTTCCAGCGTCATTACCAGAGCATGCTAATCTGGATGGTGTATGCGTCAGTTATATTCAAGAAAAAGCTGGATTGTCGCAATCAACCATTTCAAACTATATGGGTGTGTTAAAAAAAGCAGGATTGGTTACGTCCGAACGCCATGGACAATGGACGTTTTATCAGCGTCATGAAGCTAACATCGAAGCATTTCTCACTGAAGTTGAAAAAGAGCTGTTGAAGCTTTAAAAATTTCTCATAGTCTTTAGAGCCATTTTGTTCCGCTATAAAACATCTAGATATTTCAATATAACGATTATCTATCGCACCATCGTCTAAACTAACACCCTCTTCTCTTCTCTCCTAGCTATCTCTTTCCTTCTACCGACATATTGCCTTCTAAAATATTTACTCACAAAGAATATGGTCTTCTAATCAGGTTTTAACCTGCATAAAAAAAGCCGAGATACACTCAGCTTTATGATATTTATCAATATGACACTATTAATACGTAGCTAATTTAATGCGCGCCTAAACTTTGCTCAGCATCTGGCTTATCATGCACACCGAAATTATCTATCATCGCTTGGCTCGCCTCGTTCAAACCGATAAGCTTTACCTCCGTGCCTTCGCGGCGAAATTTAATAATCACTTTATCTATGGCGGCGACTGCTGCAAAAATGCGCGCGCGACACGTCAATGACCACTTTAGAGACAGACTCTTTAATATCAAAGGAATCAATCATACGCTCGGCTGATGAGAAAAACACTTGTCCATCAACTCGATAATAACGCGTTTGCGCTGCTTCATCCATGTGACTATGCACACTCATATAGCGCTCAATCTTATTGGCAAAGAACAATGCTGATAGCATCACACCAATCAATACGCCATAAGCCAAGTTATGCGTCGCGACCACCACAGCAACGGTCGTAATCATGACCACATTACTTTGCAGCGGCTTGGTTTTTAACTCTTTAAATGAACCCCAGTTAAAAGTACCGATAGACACCATAATCATCACAGCGACCAATGCGGCCATTGGAATAATCTTTAGCCAATCGCTTAAGAACACAACCATTAATAATAAAAACACGCCTGCCACTAAAGTAGAAAGACGTGTATAACCGCCTGATTTGACGTTGATGATCGACTGTCCAATCATCGCACAGCCTGCCATCCCGCCAAAAAAGCTACTAACCACATTGGCAATACCTTGACCTTTGCACTCTTGCGTACGGTCGCCTTTGGTATCGGTTAAATCATCTACGATAGTCATGGTCATCATAGACTCAAGTAAGCCCACTATCGCCAAACTGATAGAATACGGAAAAATAATAATCAACGTATCTAAGTTCAACGGGATATCAGGTATCAAAAACATCGGCAGAGTGTCAGGTAGCTGACCCATATCATTGATGGTTCGAGCCTCTGCACCTAATAAGATGGCTATAGCCGTGACCAGTACAATACTGACCAATGGTGATGGAATCACTTTACCGATCTTTGGAATATATGGATAGCCATAGATAACGACGAGACCTAGCACTACAAGACCGTATACGTGTACTAGGTTTGAACCTGCCTGCGGCAGTAGCTCAGGAACCTGTGACATAAAAATCAAAATAGCCAAGGCATTGATAAAGCCGAGCACTACGGATTGAGACACATACTTCATCAGATTCCCCAGCTTTAAGAAGCTAAATATAATCTGTATAACACCTGTCAGCACACTGGCTGCTAACAAGTACTGCAATCCATAATCCTTGACCAGCGTCACCATTAGTAACGCCATCGCACCCGTCGCCGCCGAAATCATCGCTGGACGACCGCCGACAAACGCAATCACTACTGCGATACAAAATGAGGCATAAAGCCCTACTTGGGGATCGACACCGGCAATGATAGAAAACGCAATCGCTTCAGGAATAAGCGCCAAAGCGACGACCATGCCAGCCAAGACATCGCCGCGCGCATTGGATAGCCAATGCTCTTTAATTGTATTTAACATATTTAACTCAGTTTTGGGTAACTGCTGTAGTCTGTCAATAAACGAGGTATCTAATCATTATTTGGAAAACATTTAATTGGAAAGCATCTAAAAAGTAGTTAAAAATCAGCTCACATGAAAAGTCTGACACATTTCTATCTAGGCATATCTATATTTAGACCCTTTGCTATCTAGGTACTTTGCTCATTACCTATCAAATGACAAATATAAAAATGTGAACGATCATAGTTAGCGAGTTATCGTTATAACGTACTTTTAGTGGTGTAATCTTTATGATCCACTAGATATATTGAATAGTGATACAAACGTTAAAGCAGTGCGTGCGCACAAGAAAAAGCGTTAGACGCTTTATGAGAGTAATTGCTATAGGAAGCAATCATTACTGAGGAGAGATACAACTAGGGTGGCGTATTCATCTTTGTGGTGGCAGCTTTTATAGAGTTAAGAAGTGATATTTCGCGTCATTTTAACATACATAAAGTAGATTAATAAAAACATCGCCCTTTTGGCGAGGATTTAACTTTTTAGCTATCTCAATTACCGAGCTTAAGTATTCATATTACTCTTCTATTTGAATAAATTTATAACCTTTTAGGCTTTACAGGTCTCGTTTCTATATTAGAATCACACGAGACATTTAATAGTGTCTCCATATACCCCATCGCTAGGAAACTGACATGATTGTCCGGCAAACGCCCAATGCCCTTAAGATATTTTTCACTCTGCGTGGATCAATCATTCCAAAAATCTATCCGCAAATTTTGCTAATTACTATTCTTAGTACGCTTATCACGATTATCCAGCACTGGCTTCCTGACTCGTTTCCTTATTATGGTATGGCAACGTTTACCTTGCTCGGAATTGCCTTATCGTTGTTTCTTGGGTTTCGGAACAATGCCAGTTATCAGCGTTGGTGGGAAGCGCGCGGACTGTGGGGTCAACTGGTATATGACTCTCGTAGCTTAACGCGCCAAGTACTGTCCTTTATAGATGAGGACGATGCGACTGGTATAGAGAATGGCGAGGATGACAATGTGACTGGACGCGATACTCAGCGAACGATGGTATATCTGACCATTGCGTTTGCCCATGCTGTGCGTCATCGGTTGCGTGGTACGTCACCTTGGGCAGATATCGAGCCTTTTGTCGCGGCGATACATCATGACCGTATTCGCCAAGCGAAAAACGTGCCTGATTATATAATGCGCCTAATGGGTAAGCAACTTGGCGATATTCGGCGTCGAGGACTGGTATCGGAGCAAGTCATACAAAACATGGACGAGCGCCTGACCTCTATGACAATTGTACTGGCAGCTTGCGAGCGCATACACAACACACCACTACCCTTTGCTTATATGCTACTGGTACATCGTACGACCTATCTGTATTGCATTATGTTGCCTTTTGGCTTGGTGGCCTCACTTGGTTGGGCGACCCCGTTGATTTGTGCGGTGATTGCTTATACCTTTTTTGGTTTAGATGCGCTTAGTGAAGAGCTAGAAGAGCCTTTTGGCTTGGCGGCTAACCAGTTACCTTTGACTGCCTTGTCACGCACTATAGAGATTAATTTACGAGAAGCATTGAGAGAGACGGATATTCCGCCTGATATCACTCCTATCAATGGCTATTTGCAGTAGTTTTTATTAACAGCTATTAACAAAGGCTAATTCACCTATACTTCTTAATAGAAAGGACTAAATACAGACTTCACTTGAATAATCGTCCATAGACCACTATAAACAGTGCATATATTCTCTGCCTAATATAGCCATTCCACTATAAAAGTATGACAGCGTTAACCTCGCTTGAAGTATCACACATACATCTATACTCGGTTGCCTTGTACTACTTTTAAATTGAATCGACTATAGCTTGACTGATTTAAATGCCACTGATGTCCACACTGAGCCTGTCTCAGCTTTTGGCGTTATGCTTTTGGCATAGTTTGAGCAGATGTCTAACTAACTAAATGTCTATAGCAGCGATTTTCGAATGACTTTATGTTAGTTACTTACTACTAATGACTGATTAACTTTTTCCTATTTACCTATACCAGCGAGGCTCATATCATGAGTGATGATTCAAAAGACAACAACGACAACGTCGACAACAGCGCAAATAACCCAACCAGCAATCAGCCATCAGTTAAAGTCACTGATTTGACGCCAAATAAAGGTGCGTTGGTAGGCAAAAAGACCGATATTCAAAATCCAGAGCTTTGGGAGTTCCCGATGAACTACCCACTAAGCATCATCGGTCATGAAGGCGAGCGTGAGAGTTTACTTAATGAAGTAAAGCTAATTTTGGGTAGCCAGTTCCCTGATTTTGATTTGGCGTCTATCGAAGTTAAGCCGTCTAAAACAGGTCGTTTTCACTCGGCACGGGTCAATTTGTACCTAACGGCTGCTGAGCAAGTAAATGCGCTTTATGCCTCACTGGATAATGCAAAAACGGTTCGTATTGTTTTATAAGTCGCATAAAAAACTTTAACGCCTTTTTAGTCCAAATCGTCACTCGCTAGTAATAAGTTATGGGTGGCGATTTTTTGTGGTTTGATGTACAATCTGCGCCCGCATTATTGCCGCCATGACTACCGTTATCAGTCGACAATAACCGAGAGAATGAAAAGTAAATCTCACGATATTTTTACAAAAATTTTATTATTGACCGCATTTGCGTCTAACCCTTATCCCATCGTCCTTTGCCAAAATTTGGACTGCCTACAACCTTGTAGCAACATAGTTTTATTCTAAAATCAATATAGTATTTTCAAAATTTTCCCGCTATATTGTGCCTACCAATTAACAAACACGCTATATGTAGTACTCAGTGATTTTAACCGTCACTATGAGTAGTGGTAGTTTTTTGTCCAAAAAAACCAGCTAGCACAACCCCGCATAATAGCGTTATAAAGAATGTCTGCCGCCCACTCGGCGCGCAGCATCACAATAAGCAATCAAAATAGAGGCCAGCATGACACATATTGACAAAATCCAAGTAACCAAACGTGATGGACGTTTAGAGCCTATTGATTTAGACAAAATTCACAAGGTAATAGCGTGGGCAGCTCACGGCTTGGACAACGTGTCTGTGTCTCAAGTTGAGCTAAAGTCGCACATCCAGTTTTATGAAGGTATCAAAACTCGTGACATTCACGAAACCATCATCAAATCTGCCGCCGACCTAATCTCTGAAACCACGCCTGACTATCAATATCTGGCTGCGCGTTTGGCTATCTTCCATCTACGTAAGATTGCTTATAACAAATTCACCCCGCCGCACCTATATGATCATGTCAAAACTTTGACTGACGCTGGTAAATACGATCAGCACATCCTAGCTGACTATAGCCGTGCTGAATTTGATGAGTTAGAAGAATATCTGGATCACTGGCGCGATATGAATCTTGCTTATGCGGCTGTTGAGCAAATGGCAGGTAAATATCTAGTACAGGATCGCGTGAGCAAGACTGTCTATGAGAGCCCGCAGTTCTTATACATGCTCGTCGGTATGTGTCTGTTTAGCCAATACGACAAGTCAGACCGTCTTGATTTCGTCAAACGCTTCTATGATGCGACCTCGGAATTCAAAATCTCACTACCGACGCCTATCATGTCAGGTGTACGTACGCCATCGCGTCAGTTTAGCTCGTGCGTACTGATCGAATGTGGTGACAGCCTAGATTCTATCAACGCGACCACCAGCGCCATCGTACGCTACGTATCACAGCGTGCGGGTATCGGCATCAACGCAGGTCGTATCCGTGCCCTTGGTAGCCCTATCCGTGGCGGTGAAGCACAGCATACTGGTTGTATCCCGTTCTACAAACTGTTCCAAACGGCAGTTAAATGCTGCTCACAAGGTGGCGTACGTGGCGGTGCTGCGACTCTTTTCTACCCACTATGGCATTTAGAAGTTGAGTCATTACTGGTACTCAAAAACAACCGCGGCGTCGAAGACAACCGTGTCCGTCATATGGATTACGGCGTACAGTTAAACAAGACAATGTACACGCGCCTAATCAAAGGCCAAGACATTTCGCTATTCTCACCAGGTGACACGCCAGGCTTGTATGACGCGTTCTTTGAAGATCAAGACAAATTCGAAGAGCTATATACCAAGTACGAAAATGATCCTAACGTACGTAGCCGTCAAATCCCAGCAGCAGATTTGTTCAGCCTGATGATGCAAGAGCGCGCCAGTACGGGTCGTATCTATATCCAAAACGTCGATCATTGCAACACGCATAGCCCATTTGACGCGACGGTTGCCCCGATTCGCCAGTCAAACCTATGTATGGAAATCGCGCTACCGACCAAGCCACTGGATAACATCAATGACGAAGAAGGCGAGATCGCGCTTTGTACGCTATCAGCGGTGAACTTGGGTAAAGTCGAAAACGTCAGCGATATCGAAGAGCCAGCTGAACTAATCGTGCGTGCGCTTGATGCCCTGCTCGACTACCAAGACTATCCAGTAAAAGCCGCTCAAAACGGCAGTATGCGTCGCCGTACGCTTGGTGTGGGCGTGATTAACTATGCGTATTACTTAGCTAAGAATGGCGCACGCTACTCTGACGACAGCGCGCTTGGTCTGACTCATCAAACGTTTGAAGCATTGCAATTCTATCTCTTGAAAGCGTCAAACAAATTGGCAAAAGAGCAAGGCGCGTGCCCTGCGTTCAATGAGACTACGTACTCACAAGGTATCTTGCCGATTGATACGTACAAAGCCGACTTGGACAAAATCTGCCAAGAGCCGCTACATCTAGATTGGGAAACGCTACGTGGCGAGATCACTGAGCACGGTCTGCGCAACTCTACCCTAACCGCCTTGATGCCGTCTGAGACCTCTAGTCAGATCGCCAACGCGACCAACGGTATCGAGCCACCACGTGGTCTGGTCTCTATCAAAGCGTCAAAAGATGGCATCTTAAAGCAAGTCGTGCCTGAGATTGCTACCCTAAAAGATCAGTACGAGCTACTATGGCAAATGCCAAACAATGACGGTTACCTAAAGCTGGTCGCCATCATGCAAAAATTCGTCGATCAAAGTATCTCTGCCAATACCAACTACGATCCGGTTCGTTATGAAGGTGGCCGTGTACCGATGAAGATATTGCTAAAAGACTTGCTCAACGCTTATAAAATGGGTGTGAAGACGCTGTACTACCATAACACTCGTGATGGTGCGAACGATGCCCAAGCGGATATGGAAGATGATTGTGCTGGTGGTGCATGTAAGATCTAGGTTCTGATGGACGATTATGACGTGAGTAGAACTATCTACTCATGTCATAAAACTAATAGTTTAACTCTATGAGTAAACCCTATGAACTTAAAGCGCAAACATCACTTTGTGAGTCAGTTTTATCTAAAAAGTTGGTATAACAATGTTGAAAAAATTATTGTTTGGGATGGCGATAAAACTTTTCCGTCGCTAACAAAGTCTATAGCTTATGAAAAAGACTTGTATAAGTTAACCCCTCTTACATCGTATCAAATATCTTTTTTTGAAGAACATTTGAGACAAATGAGCCTAGATAATACATCTACCTATAATTATGTAATTAGAAATATACTCGTAATTCACAATGGTTTTAACTTTCTAGACACAATTGAAAATAACTGTTCTGAAGAAATAGTTGACTTAAAGAAGAAGTTTTCTTTTAACTTTCTAGAAGATAAATTCGCTGTTGAAGAAGCGGAATTTAGTAAAGTCATTAAAAAAATAATTCTAAAGCCTAAATCAAAAATATCTTTATATGACTATTACGCTTTAATCCACTTTTTTGTGTTTCAACTTTTTAAAACACCTAGAAAAATCAATAGATTTCTAGATATTAATCAGCAGTCTCCAATTTTTAAAGGCTTAGATTTTACACAACCGGAACTTAGAAGTTACACATTGCTTTTCATACAATGTTTAAGCGAAAGAGCTCATACTTCTTTGATTTCCAGACTTTACAGCATTAAAATTTATAATAATATTTCTGATATCAATTTCATTACCTCAGATGACCCATGTTTTAATCAAAAATTCGATGAAAACGAGTTTTTTGTACAGCTTCCAATTTCACCAAAAGTTATGATTGAGTTAGTAGCAAATCCTTATGAAGAAGAATACATAAGGTCTATGACGGCATATTTCAATTTTCATAGAAAAGAAGCTGACAACATTATATTGACCGAACCTCTTGTGACTTTCCATGAACTAGAACAAACAGAAGTAATTGAGTTAAATAAGAAAATATTTGAAAATAAAGATAGATTTGTATACGCCCAAACTATAAGTGATATTGAGTCTATTAACTAGCATAGATTGGGTAGAGCTTACGATATCTAACCTACAGAACAGCACGTAGGTTGGGTTGACGAAGGAAACCCAACGGTTTGAGTCTTTGTTGGGTCTCGTACCTCGACACCAACCTACTCAAAAGCATAGAAAGCGGATATTTTGTAGGGTGCGCCCAATCAGAAAAGTCGTTAAGAAAAGAGAAAGACGCCCTAGCAAGGCTTTTTAGCCCTGAGCGAGGAAATAACGAAGCACTGCTTCGTCCGAGCGCAAGAGAATTTGCATTTTCGCAAATTCTGTAGCAACTATCCTGTTGACGACGATGGCAAAGCAGATACAAGCGGTAGGCTGGATTGGCTACTGTTATCATTAAAACATACAGACAGAACTAAAACGACGGAGGTCATGTGCAATATACCGCAATCATCAAAGACGGTGGTTTGTTTATCCCAAACGTATTTTCAGACCTAAACGATGGTGGCTCGCATATCGTACAAGTCGAGGTTGATATTGCAGAGGTGCGTCAGCAGTTAGGTGTGGATGAAGCACCAAAGACAACTGTCGCCAAAAAAAGTGTGACAAAAGCAGCCAAAAAGCCCGTATCGAGAGCGGCTAAAAAAGACTTAAAAACAGTAGCGGAAGAATCTGATGTGAGCACCCTACGCAAAAGCGCGCTTGATGAACTAGAAGCGCTTGATGATAGTGAACTGAGCGAGATATTCAAAGCCTATATGAACGATGGGCAAGAGTCATCACAGATATCACTAGAGAACCTCTAAGCTAAAACGCTATAATCCAAAAACGTGTCATAACCTCAAATCAAAACCAGTCAAACCCATATAAATTAATAACCGTATCAATTATAAAGGCAGTCCCATGACTTACTCGATTTTTTCTCAAACGCCAAACAATGCGCTAAAAGAGCCGATGTTCTTTGGTCAGCCCGTCAACGTGGCGCGCTATGACCAACAAAAGCACCCTATCTTTGAGCAATTGATTGAAAAGCAGCTATCGTTCTTTTGGCGTCCAGAAGAAGTCGATGTATCACGTGATCGTATCGACTTTAGCAATCTATCGTCGCATGAGCAGCACATATTTTTGAGCAACCTCAAGTATCAGACCCTACTCGACTCTATTCAAGGTCGTAGTCCAAACGTGGTGCTACTGCCGCTAGTGTCTATCCCTGAGCTTGAGACGTGGATTGAGACATGGTCGTTCTCTGAGACCATTCACTCACGCAGCTATACGCATATCATTCGTAATATCGTCAATGATCCAAATATTATCTTTGATGACATTATGCAAAACGAGCACATCTTGGGCCGTGCCTCTGATATCGCCCAGTATTATGATGAGCTGTATCGCAACTCACAGCTATATAGCCTGTATGGTCCAGGTACGCACAACATCAATGGCGAGCAAGTGACCGTTGATTTACGATCGCTGAAAAAGCAAATGTACTTGTGCATTATGGCGGTCAACGTTCTAGAAGCGATTCGTTTCTATGTGTCGTTTGCTTGCTCGTTTGCCTTTGCTGAGCGTAAATTGATGGAAGGCAATGCCAAAATCATCAAGCTAATCGCTCGTGATGAAGCGCTGCATCTGACGGGTACGCAGCATATGCTAAACCTCATGCGCAATGGTCGTGACGACCCTGAAATGGTCGAGATTGCCGCAGAGTGTTATGAAGAAAGCATCGAAATCTTCCGTAAGGCTGCCGAGCAAGAAAAAGAATGGGCAGGCTACCTGTTCAAAGATGGCTCGATGATTGGTTTAAACAAAGATATCCTTTGCCAATATATCGAATACATCACCAACTTACGTATGGAAACTGTCGGCTTGCCAGCGGCGTTCCCGAACTCAAAATCAAACCCAATCCCGTGGATTAACACGTGGCTATCGTCTGACAATGTGCAAGTAGCACCGCAAGAGACTGAGATTAGCTCGTACTTGGTTGGTCAGATTGACTCTGACTTATCGGATAGTGATTTTGATGATTTTGAATTATAAGAGCTGAGTTGTAAGAGCTTTGAGCTAGAAAGACTTTATATGATAAAGGCTTAAGCGGTAGAAATTTGAAGTTATAAAATTTCTATCGCGGTAATCGTCTTATGGGTTAATAGTAGGGATAGCAATAGCACAGACATATCCCAATAGGATTCACGATGACTTGGGTAATGACCAGTAAAAAGCAGTTCTATCTGCATGATGACGAGAGTCTGCTAGATGGACTGCTACGCACCGGACACGAGGTAAACTATCAATGCCGCGAAGGCTACTGTGGTAGTTGCCGAGTCAAACGTATTGCCAGCTCGCATACGGTCGATTATCCGTTTGACCCACTGGCAATGATTGAAGAAGATGAAATCCTGCCCTGCTGTTGCCGTGTGCAAGGTGTTATTTATATCAATCATGACCCAATTGAGAAGTTATAGCAGGGTTATATATAGATAAAGCTAGCGTTCTAGCTTCAAAAAATCAGCTCCAACAAAAAGCGCGCTCCTTTAGATAAGAAGCGCGCTTTCTTATGTTATCAGCCAAATAAAAATGCTGACTCATAATGTATATATGAGTCAGCACATAGTGGTAACAGTAACTACGACTTACTGCGATGCAGCATCTTGTTCAAACAGTTTCATCAGCTCTTCGCGCATACGATCACGCTCTGCCTTTGACATCATTGGCGTTTCTTCATCACCTTGAATGTTTGGCTGCTCCATTCCACCCATGCTCTCATTTTGCAGTACGACAGGACGCTCAAGCGGCTCTTGTGCTGGACGCTCTTCTAACGTGATTTTTACTTGGGCGTTTTTACCTTGACGCAATATTTGCGCATCCAGTTCAGTATTTGGTGGCTTACGAGCAACATACTGAATCAAGGTATTGGCATCTGTCATCTCGACATCGTCGATGGTTAGGACGATATCACCGACACGTAGGCCACTTTTTGCCGCCGGACTGTTATCAATGACGTTTAGTACTTCTACGCCTGTTGATGTCTCTAACTGTGTTGGGTCACGTAGCTGTGACTGAATCTCGATACCTAACCAGCCACGACTGACGCGCCCATCTTTGATCAAGGCATTCATCACTTGCTCAACCAATGCCGTCGGAATCGCAAAGCCAATACCCATCGAGCCACCAGAGCGCGAGAATATGACGGTGTTAATACCAACTAGCTCGCCATGAGCATCGACCAGTGCGCCGCCTGAGTTACCCGGATTAATCGCCGCATCCGTCTGGATAAAGTCTTCAAACTTATTGACGCCCAATCCAGTACGACCAGTCGCTGAGATAATCCCCTGCGTCACTGTCTGACCCACACCGAATGGATTACCGATCGCTAGTGCTAAATCACCCACACGAATCGGATCTTCGCGGAAGCCAAGTGGTGTCAGCCCTGTCATATCGACCTTGATCACAGCTAGGTCACTATCAGGATCTGTACCAATGATTCTGGCACGACTTTTACGACCATCATTGAATGCGACTGTGATCTCATCTGCTTTTTCGATCACATGGGCATTAGTCACGATATAGCCATCTTCTGATACGATCACACCAGAGCCTAAATTGGTATTGCCCTGCTCTTGTGATGGGCCACCATGATATTCAAAAAACCGGCGCAGTACGGGATCATCCATATAAGGATGCTCGGTCATCGTTTGCGTCGTATAGATGTTGACTACAGACTGCGACGCACGTGCCACCGCATTATGATAAGAAGAGATAGGCGCTGGCGTGTCTGACACTGGTTCTGCTGCTTGCTGCTCGGCAGGCGGGGTTCTCGGCGGCTCCCATGTAGCCTCCGACGTCGACTTCATACTCGTGAACAACCAGATAAACGCTGCTAACACTAGCAGCAATAAGACCCAAGGTAACCATTTTAATAAAGACGCCTTGTTATTGGTGTTCCGAGATGACGACATATAAAACCTCTATAAATTTATTGCAAACAAACGGTGAAAAACGATGTGAGATAATAGCGACCGCTTAGCTAATCTTGACTCATCAATTGAATGGTCAAATGCTATACAGCTAGGCAGACTCACGTGTATAAATTATAACCGCAATACCAGTAAATAGTAACGTATCGTGTACCATTTCAGTTATCCAGATTGTCTGCTTGCTTACAACGGCATGTTAAAATAACTTTTGCGATGCTCGACACTTCAGCATTTCGAGAATTGAACATAAAGCTAGAAGTCCAAAACCAAACACTCTCAAACATGACAGATAATACATAATTTTTGCTTAGTGAATCCATAGCACCTTACGACATACACTTTATTGATGACAGGAAAACATAATGACTGCAAATCATACGACAGCTGAATCCAATACTCAAAGCATCAGCGTTCAGGAATTGACACAGTTCTGTGACGACTACTTATCTACCAGCGCGTTTAAAGACTATGCGCCTAATGGTCTGCAGGTCGACGGTGGACGCCCGATTCAACGTATCGTTACTGGTGTCACGGCTTGTGAAGCCTTGATAGATGCTGCGATTGCTAACAATGCCGATGCGATTATGGTGCATCATGGATACTTCTGGAAAGGCGAACCTGCTACGCTCACTGGGATGAAGGGTCGACGCGTGCGCAAGCTGATGCAACACGGTATCTCTATGCTTGGCTATCATCTACCGCTTGATGCACACCCAATCTCTGGCAACAACGCAAAACTTGCTGATATGCTTGGCCTGACGATTATTGGTGCGCTTTATCCCTCCGAGTCACATCCTGTGGGCAATATCGCTACTTGCACACCGCAAACTGCTGACGATCTCATTGCCACCATTACTCAAGCTTTAGGTCGCGCGCCATTACATATCTCAGCTGAGTATCATACAGACGCTTCTGCTCAGACAAATGGTAGGCTGATCGAACGTGTAGGTATATGTACAGGCGGTGCGCAGGATATGATTGAGCAAGCAGCTACTATGGGCTGTGATGCGTTTATCTCTGGTGAGATATCTGAGCGTACCACGCATAGCGCGCGTGAGCTTGGGATTGACTATTTTGCTTGTGGTCATCATGCAACGGAGCGTGGCGGTATTCAGGCGTTAGGAGAGATAGTCGCTCAAAAATTTGGTCTGCCAGTTACTTTTATCGATATCGAAAATCCAGCATAAGGTAGCCACTTAAATTATCAGTTTAAACGGTGGTCATTTATAGAGAAAAGCTTGTAGAGAAAATGATAGTTCAAAAGCCAAACTAGACTTGCTAATGCTATAGTCAAACTATAAGCACAAAGTCTAGTTTTACTACTATTTGAACTTTGTTATTCTATTTTTGATTATTATGTACCAAATATCTGGGAAATTAACCGTTTATATCTTAATTGTTAAGTTTTATCGCTTTTTTCTTAACTCCACTTGAATAATGCAATTAGTAACCGCATATTACTACCCGTAAGAAAGAACGTTTTGTCATGAAACTTCCCATTATTACAGCTTCCGGTTATGGCACTAAAATAATGCTGGTAGTTGTTTAAGACTTTATCATGCTATATCAGCGATAAGATTTTAAGCCGCTACCCATTGAAATACTATGTTTGCACTATATATGTTAGCAGCATGGTATTTTTTTATTTTTGGTGTCGCGATGACGGTATGACATAGTCAGTTTGATAGACCGCTATAAACTATCAATCTTGGTTATTTTGCTTACCCTCATTGCTGGACAAACAACTTTAGTAGCCAGCTATTCTATTACTAGTAACTTAATATTAGTGATTCAAAGTATAGCCAGCCATCAAAGTTAGCATAGTTAAAACAGATGAATGTATTTGCCTCATTGGCAAAACCTTACATCAATGTTTCAAGCTATGTCTTTGTCTCAATAACTTAATCATGACCTTACCTATGTTTGACATATAGTTGTTTGGCCACTAGCCATATTTAGTTATCGATGAAGGAATCATCTGATTTATATCCTTCGCGTTGTTGTGCGTTCAGTATTTTACACCAGTACTTATAAACACTGCTTTAGAACGCTTTTATGACATATCGATAGCTGGCTGACGACAAACTATCCCACTAACTCTTAGAGAGAGTACGCTAGTGGCGCTATAGTCAAACAAGATAGAGCGGCATTTATCCTATTAAAAATGCCACTCTATTTAAGATACGATATCGATATATGTCAATATTATGCACATATATTTATACGTGTTTTTGCGGTAAGAAGGATGGCTAAAATCAGGAGACATCCATGCAGCGTATTACTTATCGTGTAAAAGTATCTGCGCAAGGGGCCAAACGCCGTATTTCATATTTACTGCGTCCATCTAAACGCCTACTGAACACCAAAAGTAACATCGTTTCATCCGTTACCCCTATTGCGTCTAATCGTTTTGCCAGAACCAAAAAGCTGGCACAAATCTCTAGTATCGCTTTACTCTCGTTGCCCGCTGAGAGTTTGACGACCATGAACACATCGGTACCAGCCTATGACAATGTCATGCTGGAAAACACCTTGACCATTGCTGCGGTACCAGGCGATAGCACTTACTTTGCTACCGATGGCTTCCAACATGGTTTTGGGTTTGATCTGGTGCGCACTTATGCCGACGAGCTCGGTGTCGATATCAATCTAAAAGCCTATGCCAGTGAAGAAGCAGCACTAAAAGCATTAAGAACCGGCAACGCTGACATGGCATTGACTACGGCTAGCACTAAGCTAAAAAGCCAGCTGAATCTATCGTCTATCAATGTCAGCTGTGGTTATGACTCTAGTCTGACTAAGAACGGACTACACCCTAAGGTAAGTTGGACGTTTAGCTCATCCAATGATCCACTATCAAGAAAGGCCAGTTACTTTTTGTGCGATAGCATCAAGCTACAAAACACACAAAAACTTGCCGCGTTCTACAATCAAAACTTGCTTAAAGATGCCTATAGTCAGGATCATTTCCAGAGAACGTTGACGGAAAAATTACCGGACTATCAGTCTTCGTTTGAAGAGCAAGCACGCAATTACAATCACGACTGGGAACTACTGGTCGCGATGGGTTATCAAGAGTCACATCTTGATGCCAATGCTGTGTCGCCGACTGGCGTACGCGGATTAATGATGCTGACCAATAATACTGCTAAAGCGATGGGCGTCTCAGACCGTGTCGATCCTTATCAAAGCATTGGTGGCGGTGCACGCTATCTAGAGCAAGTGAAAGCAGACTTCTCTGATGTGCCAAAAACTGACCGTATCTGGTTTGCCCTTGCAGGTTATAACATGGGTCCCAATGCGGTAAAAAGAATCCAACGCGAACTGCGAGCTCAAGGTATCGATGATAAGAGCTGGGCGAACGTCTATGCTTATTTAGCAGATAATAGAGCGTCGAATAGCCGTTATGGTCAAGCTATGCACTATGTCAGCAATATCAGAAGCTATCTTGAGACTATTAAAACTCAGACGGTCTAATTCGTAGCTATTACTAGACGGTTCGCAAGCTAACTTCTAACAGTAAGTCATTTTTATTAAATAAAAAAAGCTGCTCTTATAAAGAGCAGCTTTTTTGTGCGATACGATTAATGATTAATATTAATGACGCCTTATATAAAAGGCATCCATTAATATCTTACTCATTAGCGATTAGGTACAGTCAAACGCTGACCACGCTGCAACATAGTATCAGCGGCGATATTGTTCATATCAGCCAGCTCTTGTGTTGAGACACCATATTTGCGTGCTAGACCAATCAAACTATCGCCCGAGCCAACCGTGTAGCTTACTGTCGCTTTTGGTACTTTAAGCGTTTGGCCGCGTTGTAGCTGAGCATTGGTCGCTAGATCATTGGTCGCCGCCAAATCCTCTACTGAGATGCCAAACTGACGTGCTAGAGCAATTAGGCCATCGCCAGATTTTACTTTATAGCTTTCAGTGTTACCTAATTTCGTACCACTGCTTGCTGAGCTACTACTGTTACTACTAGCAGAGCTGCTGCTTTGACTGCTACTAGATGCGCTTGCCACACTGCCGCTAGCAGGGATGGTAATAGTACGGCCCAGTATCAGATTCGAGTTGGTATTTAAGTTATTTGCTGATGCCAAATCACTTAAGCCAATATTGTAACGTTTAGCGACACCCGTTAAGGTATCACCTGATTTTACTTTGTAGCTGACCGCTTTGTCATTTAACTGACGATCGACCAACTCTTTAGTAGCAGGAACTTTAATCGTTTGACCACGTTGCAAGCGAGCTTTTGCATCAAAATTGCTGTTTACTGCAGCAAGTTCCGTTGCACTCACTCCGATGCTATTCGCAATACCAATCAGCGTATCACCTGATTTTACTTTGTAATTGGTAGTCGCTACCGAGCTTGAGCTGTTACTACTGCTAGCACTTGTCGTACTTGCAGCATCGAAATCAACACTAGCTGGCACTTTAAGCGTCTGACCAACATACAGCGAACTTGTACTATTGATACCATTGAGACTGGCTAAAGTATCTGTCGACACATTGAATTGACGTGCCAATGCAATTAAGCCGTCCCCTGCTTTTACTTTATAGTTCTTGGTCGCAGTGCTTGATTTACTTGGCTTAGTAGAAGGCGCTGCAGGCGTCGTTGCAGGGGCAGTCACTTTACCCGGTATGAGCCATAATTTTTGACCTCTGAGCAGATCAGCACGGCTGCTCAAGTTGTTATAGCTGGCTAGCTGAGTGACCGATAAGCCAAAACGATTGGCCGTACCGATAAGCGTATCACCACCTTGTACAACATAACTGTCAGGCTGACTAGCGGCGGCGTTATTAGCAGTACTCAATGGCTCGATAGTCTTGGCATCATATAGATATAACGTACTGCCAGAGAGTAGATTGGCACTGGCATCTATCTGGTTCCATTCTGCAATATCACGCCAGCTGACCCCTGCTCGACTCGCAATGTTCGAAAGCGTATCGCCACGTTTTACCGTATAAGTGGTACGAGTGCCTTGTGGTTTTGGTTTACTTACCGAAGTTTTGGCAAAGCTAAGTTTCTTCTCTGCACCGCTCGCTTCTAAGATAGACTGCTGTGTTTGTACGGCTGATAGATTAATGTTGCCATCAGCATTGATAACATTGGTCTCAGAGGTATTTCTCCGGATTTGATTGGCGATGAAATCACGCTCTTCTTTGCTAAGAGGTGGCTCTTGGACAATCGTATTGTTCTGAGTAATCTGAGCTGAGGTAGTCGGTAGACTGTTACTGCTCTTAAGCTCAGCATTGATCTTGTTGGTCTCTGCTGTGGTCAATGGTGGCTCAGTGCGAGCTGAGAAATTGCCACTGTATACCGAGCTGCTAGTTGGTGTCGCAGACGGTGAGATATAGCTCGTGGTCTGCTGAGGTACACTTGCGCTAGCGGCATAATCAGCCAATGCACTACCAGTAGACGGTAGTGATGAGGCGGTATATGGTTTGTTATTATAGCTTGGCGTAGTCGCTGTCGTGCTCGAGCTACCTGCGTTGTTTGAGGCAAGCACATTACCTGTACCGTTACCTCTGAGCCCACTTAGTTTGGCATCAGCATTGAGACTGACGTCGTTAGGAATGATGACACGCTGCGGACCTGAAGAGTCAACGCGGCCTGATGTCAATGCAGTATTTAGACGCTCTAGCTCATCGTAGCTAACGCCAGTCAACTGCGATACTTCTGCCAAGCTCACACCATAGTTAACTGGTACACTACGGAAATGCTGGCGGTTAGCGATAGCTGGTAGATACACACCATACTGCTCAGGCTTAGCGACGATTTCGGCTACAGCTAAGAAGCGCGGCACATAGTTCATCGTTTCAGTCGGCAGTTGAAGTGACCAATAGTCTGTTGGCAGTCCGCGCGCTGCATTGGCATCGATTGCTTTTTGTACACGGCCAGGGCCAGCGTTATAAGCAGCCAATGCTAGCTCCCAACTACCAAACTGGTTGTGCAATGCTGTTAAAAAGTCATAGGCAGCACGTGTTGATTCGATAACATCGCGGCGACCATCATAAGTGCTGCTTTGGTTCAAGCCATAGATACGGCCTGTACTTGGGATAAACTGCCATAAGCCCGCAGCTGCTGCACTACTCGTACCACTTGGATCGTAAGAGCTCTCGATAACTGGTAACAAGGCAAGCTCTGTTGGAATATTGCGACGCTCTGCCTCTCGTACCGTATGATAGATATAACGACTGGCACGTGCAGTTAGGCGATTTAGATAATCCTGTCTACTGGTAAACCAGCTTTTTTGACCTTCAATGCGCTGATTATAGATTGGCTTACCACCATTCATGCGGTAGCCTGCGCGTAGACGATTCCACAAATCACCATATTGCTGAATAGCAAGTTGGTTACCTTCTACCATGGTCATGTCAGTGGCTTCTAACAAGTCAGCCAACTCATCCAAGCTCTCTGCATCCAAAAACGCAGTCGAGTAGTCTGCACTACCTGTATTAGCCCCTTGATTAGTAGGACTTTTGGTGATGACAGATGAGCTATTGGCCGCACCTTTGTTTTTTACCGCTGATGTATTGCTACACGCACTAATCAGTAAAGTGGATACCGCAAGCGTCAATGGCAACGCAATAAATGAGCGAGAGTGTGATAGCACAGTAGACATGATATTGGAGGTTTCCTAACGACAGAAATTAATAAGATAAAGTTGATGGATAGTATAGTATGCAATGTAAAGCAAAGACTAGCCTAATATAAAAGATAATCATAGACGCTCAAGTAGCCTATAAAACTAAGTAATGACTACTATTATCCAGCTAAGACTTTTTATAGGTCAAAATCGCAGCTAGCTCAATCTGCTATTGTTTATGTTACCTATTATATTTTAAGTCTTGCTTGGTCAATGGCGACTTAATTAATAGCTACCTGTGATACTGCGCGCAAGAGCACTGCATTGCCAGTGGATAAGGTCAAGGTCACACGAGATGTGGTAACAAATGATACTTGCTGACCATTTTTTACCCAGCTTTCATTGGTCGTCACATTGGCTTTGGCTTGTGAACCAGTAATTACCACATTGTCTACCGAAATATCATAGCGATAATTAGACGTATCATTCCAACTGTTTTGAAGCAGCTTTAAGTACGCGTCTTTGTCTAAACTGGTAGATTTACCTTTTCTAGATAAAGAAATAAGCGCGTCATCTGACACAAGGCGTGATACCTGATTGATACTTTGGCTATTCGCTGATGCTTTCATTGCGGCGGCATAGTTCTGTACCAAATCTTCGGTCATAGTTGCCGCTTGTGCATTGATACTGATGGTGCTGGCTACTGCTACGATTGCAGTAATGCTGGCGCTTTTCACCAATAGAGCTAATAGCCTATTTCCCAATAATTTTTTCATGATAATCCTTAGCGATATTTTTTTCGTTAGTGTCATATAGTGACGATTAACGCTCTTTTATCATTTATTTCGGCAGTGTATCTGTATAGATATATCTATATAAGTATACTCATATCATATGCCGAGCCTATCATCGAATTCTCACAGCCATGTGACACCCTGTGTAATTATTGCGAATAAAAACCCAAGCTATCAGATCAAATGTTCTTAACATTTTATGCTGTAAATCCTAGCCCAAACAGTTAGATGCTTTGTAGGTCTAGTTTGATAGTCAGCCCATAATGAGCTGACCATTTTTAAACCATCAATCTTTAGAACCGTCAACACTTATGGTTAAGCTATCAACGTTAGAGTTTGGCTTCATGAAGGCATAGTTAAGGCTTCATTGAGGCTTAGGTTCGCTGCTACTGTCTTCATATTGCTCATCATCGCTGAGCTTCATACCCAAACGCTCTACCCGTCTGTCCATCATCTGACGAGCCAAGGCTTGCATGTCTTCGACGCGGTCTATCTCATCAACAATCTCAAGACCTAACAATGTCTCAAACACATCTTCTAACGTGACAAGCCCTTTAACTTCACCATATTCACCGACTGTAATCGCAATATGAATACGGTTTTTTAGCATCAATTCTAACAAGTCAAACAGCTTCATTTTAGAGAAGACAAAAGTGATGTCGCGCTGAAATTGCGTCAACGGCTTATGCATAGCATGATTAACTTTAGCCAACAGCATGTCCGTTTTTAGGACAAACCCTGTAATGTTATCTAGGTCACCATCATAGATTGGCAGGCGAGAAAATGTCAGCTTTGGACGATCAACCAATAGCTCAGCGACGGTTTTATTCTCTTCAAATGCAAGCATCACCGAGCGTGGTGTCATGATATCTTCGACTTTAATCGCGCCAAACGCGAGCAAGTTACGAATGATACGCGACTCTAGTGGGTCGATTTGACCTGACTCTTCACCGATACTAGCAAGAGCAGCAAACTCACGGCGACTAAATGTTTGCGGCTCTTTACCGCGTACCAATAGTTTCGTCAGACGCTCTGAGAACCAGATTAACGGGTATAGCAGCATGATGATGCCACGAACGAAATAAGCAACCAAACCACTTAGCTGACGCCAGTAAACTGTACCCAGTGTTTTTGGAATAATCTCAGATAAGAATAAGATAGCAAGCGTCATGAGGGCCGAAAACAGACCAAACCACGCACTACCAAATACGATCGTGGCCTGTGCACCCGCACCGATAGAGCCAAGTGTATGAGCAACCGTATTTAACGTCAAAATAGCGGCTAGCGACTGATCAATATTGTCCACTTTAAGGCTTTTAAGCATTTCTGCTTTTTTAGGACTGGTCTCTTGTACATCCGCAATAAACGATGGCGTCATGCTCAGCAAAACAGACTCTGCTAATGAACAGACAAAGGAGACACCAATAGCGAGTAAGACAAAAAATATCAATAAAGAAACGCTAAGCGCGGTTGGTGCTGCCGCCTCGCTAGATGTTGATACAGCACCAGCTGCCCACACTGCATGCGGTAGCATAAGAATTGCTAATGCAGATAGTGCCGAAAAAGAAGTATAACCAAATCGAGAATTAGTAGTCATTCTCGGGGGAGGTTCTGCAGATGCGTCTTTACGATGAGCGCGCGGACGACATAAACGAGGTACAAACATAAAAGTGGTGAACAAGTTAGGTAACCTAAAAAGAGTAAAAGGAAGATAATGTCATGAGCAATTTATATTGATTTTCAGATTATCTTTAACAAAGTAATAAAAGATATCTGTCTATTGTATAAATAGTTACTCAAAGCTGATTTAATCGCTATTTCAAAGCCATACTATGCTTTAAAAATCCGTAATATGGTTCAATATATAGCATACTAAATACAGGCAATCATTGCCATTTGATAGTAGCATTGATGATACCATTTCACAATAAGTCACCATTTTTAAGTTTTTGTTTTTTGATGACTTTTATTGCCCTACTATTAACGGTTGTATGACGACATCTTTACTAGCCAATTCATGACAGCTATTTAGCCTGACGCTTTATATAGATTATCTAAATATAGTAAAAACATTGTTGTCCTATCCGTTGGCTGATAGTATGCCTTGCGCTAAGAAAAACACGCTCAGCCTATGATTAACAGTTACCAAGTCTGGGATTTTTTGTTACTATGCGTCTAATTTTATTATTGTCTATGACTTACTGAGAGATATTATGAGCTTATTTATTCAAGCTGCCCATGCTGCACCAGAGACTGCAGGTGCTGCAGGTCTATTTGGTCAGATTTTACTGCCTGTTGCGTTTTTTGCGATTTTTTACTTCTTGGTCATTCGCCCGCAGTCTAAGCGTACCAAAGAACACCGTGCCATGGTTAACGCATTGACCGTGGGTAGTGAAATCATTTTCGCTGGTGGTCTAATGGGTCGTATTAAAGCAATCGAAGGCGATTATGCCGTTGTGAGCCTAAACAACAATACTGATGTAAAAGTACAACGTGCTTCTGTTATTTCAGTATTGCCTGCTGGCACGATCGAAAGCGTCTAATTAGAATGTTCACTGGTTTTTATTAGTGAATACTCAATAGTCGTCACATTAATGAATGTAATGACTAAAAAATGACCGTATATGATTTACGGTCATTTTTCGCTATTAGCGCAGTAAGGTAAAATTGCTATATAAATTAGGCTTATTGTTTAGATGTCCTATCTTTATCCAAGTCAGCCATATGATTTTTGGTGACCGGATAAATAGACATCTGTATTATTTGCTTTACTGTTTTATGCGTTACTATCATCGCGGATGATCGCAATGGTGTATGATGACGGCTGCTGAACATAGCACTCGACCGTTGCTATCGCTAACTTCCCATCTGCTAACTTGTGGCCTACGTCGCCAGTCGTTTATCAACTTAAAGAAGTGATTATGCAATATCCCGCTTGGAAATACTTACTAATTGCCGTCGTGCTACTCGTTGCCGGTCTATATGCTGCCCCCAACCTTTACCCTGACGAACCTGCTGTGCAGATTACGAGCGCAGCCGCAGGAACTCAGCTATCTGAAGGCATCTTGACCGAGTCTCAAAGCTTACTTGAAGAGGCAGGTCTAGATAACCACGATGGTACGTTCGAGGGCAACAGCGCGCTGGTACGCCTCAACAACCCAGTCGATCAGCTAAAAGCGCAAGAAGTGCTACGTCAAAACTTGGGCGAAGACTATGTCGTTGCCCTTAACCTAGCACAGACTACCCCGCAGTGGCTACGTGATATCGGTGCAAGACCGATGAAGCTTGGTCTCGATTTGCGTGGTGGTGTACGCTTTGTACTCGAAGTCGATATGGACAAGGCGCTTGAACAGCGTTTGACCAGTGCCAGTCGTGATATGCGACGTGAGCTACGTGCTGAGCGAGTAGCAATCAAAGGTATCAAAACCGAAGATCGCGGCGTGGTATTGCATTTTGCTGATACTGATACCCGTAACCGTGCCCAGAATGTATTGCAAGGCTCAATGAGCAATACGTTTAACTTGCAGTCTTCTATTGATGATCAAGGTCCTGCATTGGTCCTATCGTATAACGATGCGACACTTGACGAAATCAATAGCTACGCGGTCAATCAGAACTTGACGACTCTACGTAATCGTATTGCTGAGCTGGGTGTTACCGAAGCTTTGGTACAGTCGCAAGGTGCTAGCCGTATCGTCGTTGAGCTACCTGGTGTACAAGATACTGCTGAAGCAAAACGTGTACTTGGTCGTACTGCAAACCTTGAGTTCCGTATGGTGGCAGAAGACGCCGATACCTATACTGGTGGCATACCTCCAGCGGGTACAGAAGCATTCCCATTCGAGACACTGGATGGTCCGCCTGTATTGTTAGATCGTCAAGCGATCGTCACTGGGGACAAAGTAACTAACGCACAAACTGGCTTGGATGAAAGTGGTCTACCTGAAGTAAGTATTACCTTGGATAGTGCTGGCGGCAAGCTCATGCAGAACGCCACACGTACAGCGGTTGGTCAACAGATGGCTGTATTGTTCATTGAAAACAAACAAAGAATCACTTACGAAGAAGATTCAGCGACCGGTGAGACAACTGAAGTACGCACACCTTACGCTGAAACCAAAGTCATTAACCGCGCCAACATTCAAGCAGTACTGGGTTCATCATTCCGTATTACTGGTCTAGATAGTAGTGCTGAAGCAGCTGAGCTTGCACTATTGCTACGTTCAGGCGCACTTGCTGCACCGATGTACTTCGTAGAAGAGCGCACTATTGGTCCATCACTCGGTCAAGAAAACATTGATAAAGGATTGTTCTCTACGCAAGTCGGCTATCTATTAGTCTTCGCGTTTATGATTATCTTCTATCGTCTGTTTGGGGTGATTGCCAATGTTGCGCTAGCCGTTAACGTTATTATTATCATTGCGATTATGTCAATTTTGGGTTCATCACTTACCCTTCCTGGTATCGCAGGTATCGTTTTGACCATCGGTATGGCAGTTGATGCCAACGTACTGATTTTTGAGCGAATAAGAGAAGAGATTGCCAATGGTGTCCGGCCAAAATCAGCCATCGTGGCAGGTTTCGATCGCGCATTTAGTAGTATTTTTGATGCCAACATTACAACCTTATTGGTCGCGTTTATCCTATTTGCGATTGGTACTGGTCCGATTAAAGGCTTTGCGATTACGCTAGCTATTGGTATTGTCAGCTCGCTATTCACCGCAATTTTGGTGACACGTGCACTGGTACAAATTGCTTATGGTAAGCGTAAATCCATCAAAAGTCTGAGCATCGGTTAGGAGAATATTATGGCGATCGATAATAACAACCCTTTAGAACAGCAGAATAATCCTGATCGAAATGGCTCAAACGGTGACACGACCAATGCAAGTACGCGTCGCCGTAACAAACCGCGTCGTGATGGCAAAGGTAGTAACACTAAAACCAATAACCCTACTACCGCAAAGTCAGGCAAAAGCTCTAGTCGTCGCGGTGGTAAAGGTCAAAATGCCAAAAACAGTCAAGTACTGTCTACCGCTGTTGATTCTGACGTAATATCAGGTGACGCCGCTGATGATGCCGCAGCTGTCGCTGAAGGTGGCATCAAAGCAGTGGGTAACCAGCGTATCATTCCATTTATGAAGATAGAAAAGCCAATGGCACTACTATCTTTATTTATGGTAATCGGTAGTATCATTGCTATCGCGGTAAATGGTCTGAACTTAGGATTAGACTTTACTGGTGGTGTCTCTGCTGATGTACGCTATGAGCAGCCTGTTGAGCAAGTTGCTGTTGTACAAGCACTAGCAGACAATGGCTTCGATGATGCGGTTGTACAGTATCTAGGTACTCGTGAAGAGCTATTGGTACGTCTACCCCCTCAGTCTGATAACGTCGATGGGCTAAGCGCAAATCTGACGCAAGCATTGGCACTACCTAGCAACACCGCTACGATTAGCAACGTCAATATCATTGGTAGCCAAGTTGGTAATGAGGTTTATCTAAACTCAGTCATGGCATTGGTATTGGCACTGGTATGTATGCTTGGCTATGTTGCCCTACGCTTTCAGTTCAAATTGTCTCTAGGTGCAGTACTGTCACTATTCCATGATGCTGTCGTAACCATCGGTGTATTTGCACTATTTGGCTTTCCGTTTGATTTGACAGTATTGGCTGCGGTATTGGCATTGATTGGTTATTCATTGAACGATACCATCGTTGTGTATGACCGTATTCGTGAAAACTTCCGCCGTGTTCGCGGAATTACGCCAGAACAGACGATTGATTTATCATTGACCGAAACGCTACGCCGTACGATTATGACCATTTCAACTGTTTTGTTGGTCGTACTAGCCATGCTCTTCTTGGGCGGTGATGGACTATACTGGTTCTCAGTAGCTCTGTTTATTGGTTTGCTTGCGGGTACTTACTCATCGACATATATCGCCAGCTCGATTCCGCTGCGCATGGGTCTGTCGCGTGATGACTTTATCGTAAAAGTAAAACCAGAGTTTGAAGAAGAAATCGTTACTTTCAACGATCCAAAAATGTTTGAGCAAGACAACGTCTAGTAAGGTATATTAGATGGATTAATACGCTGAAATAGCGTGTCATTAGTCTTTATAGACCTACTGATTGTACAGCTACAACGTTTAAATAAGAGCACCTGACTCATGAACAATGAGTCTAGGTGCTTTTGTCTTTATAGCTATTTTGTCTCTTATATTAAATGTACTACTTTACGAATTTATTATCATTTAACGAACACACCTCTTTATCGTTCACGTATAAACGAGTCACCCATGTCAGCTAATTCCGCAACTTCTCACGTGATGCCACCTATTGACACAAGCTATAAGCGTATTGTCGCGATTGCATTGCCTGTGCTACTGGCTAATTTGGCTATGCCATTGCAGAGCGTTATTGATACGGCCATTGTAGGCAATATGAATGACACGGCGAAACTTGCTGGCATGGGTTTGGCCATACAACTGCTGTCGCTATTGCTTGTTAGCTTTAATTTTTTGCAGTATGCATCATCTGGACTTGCTGCGCAGGCATTGGGACAGTTAGCCAATAATAGCAATACATCAACCGTATCAGCGCCTACGCCTTTGCTGTCCATCTTACAGCGTGCTTTATTATTGGCGTTTGTTATTGGAGCAATATTGCTACTGGCAAAGCCATGGCTGATTGATTTTGGCTTACAAGTACTATCAGCCAATCCTGAGAGTGGACGCGCGGCAAAAACCTACTTAGACGTACGTTTTTGGGGCGTGATCGCGGAGCTGATGAACTTTGCATTCATTGGTTGGTTTGCAGGACAAGGTAAGACCCGTTATATGCTGTATCAACAGGGCTTTATTGCTGTACTTAATATCGTACTGACTCTGTTTTTTGTATTTGCAATGCAGATGGGATTGGCTGGTGTCGCACTGGGAACGACTATTGCATTTTGGTTTGGAATACTGATGGCCCTGTGGTTGAGCCGCCAACATTTAAAAATATCGTGGTCTGTATTATTTAAAGCGGATCGACAGTATTTTACGAAAGAAAAAATGCTTAGGCTATTTTCTTTAAATAAAGATATCTTTGTACGTACTCTTATTTTAACGCTAAGCTTTGCTTGGATTACTCGACTTTCTGCTCAAAGCGGTGATGTCATACTGGCTGCTAACGCTATTTTATTGCAAGTATTAAGTATATCTGCCTTCGCTTTAGATGGCGTCGCTATCTCTGCTGAAACGCTAAGTGGACAAGCTGCAGGAAGGCGCGATTGGCCACGTTTTCGTATTATCATAAAGCGTACAGGCATAGTTAGTTATGGTCTTGCTGTTATGTTGAGCACCATTTGGTGGCTTGCAATGCCTACGTATTTGGGATTGATGACCAATATTGATTCGGTATTTGCCCTCGCCTATGACTACCATTTATATGCCGTATTATTGCCTCTTGTCGGTGTTGGTGCCTATTGGCTGGATGGAATATTTTTCGGTTTGACGGCTGGTAGCGTGATCCGCAATGCAGCGCTGATACTGGCTGCTATTTTCTTCCCATTGAGCTGGGTGCTCTATCAGCAATGGGATATGACTGGTATTTGGCTTAGCGTGTGGTGTCTATTACTATTAAGACTAGTCATTCTAGGTGGGTTTTTGTACCGTGCCAATCAGACTGGCAGTTATGAAAAACTACAACCTGAAGCTTAGTTAATTTTATATTATATTTTTTCTATCAATTTTTATTTTTTAATTTTGCAGCAATACCGTTTGAATCAATAATTTTTATATCAATAGATTTATAAAAATATCATAAGAAAAATTTAGGATATCGTGTGAATACTCATTCAAATGAACTAAGTCATCAACCTGAAAGTCACTATCAATGGACTGAGGGCTTCAAAAAAAGCTTGCCAGTTGCTATGGGCTATCTGCCTGCCGGTATTGCCTTTGGTGTACTCGCACAGGTAGCAGGTATCCCGATATGGGCAACGATTATGCTCAGTATCGTTCTCTATGCTGGTGCAGCTCAGTATGCTTGTCTGCCAATGCTGAGCGCAGGCCTGCCGATTGGCAATATCGCCACCAATATTGCCGCGATTAATCTACGTCATGTATTCTATGGTATGCCATTATTACAATATCTACCAAAAAACAAGCTGGCTAAAACGTATTGTCTGTTTGCTTTGACCGACGAGACTTTTTCGATCATGACCAGCTTGCCAAATGAGTCACGACGAGCGCTGATACTTCCTATCAGCCTATTTAACCAAAGCTGGTGGGTACTCGCGAGTACGGTTGGCGTAATGATTGGTAGTACGCTCAGTGACTTGGTACCAAATTTAGATTTTGCTTTGGTTTGTCTGTTTGCAATTCTCGCTTATGAGCAATTTCAAAGTATCAAACGCTATTTCCCGATTGGTATTGCCGTGCTTAGCTTAATTATTGCTTCGCTGTTTACCAGTGACTGGTTGCTACTAGTAGCCATCACTATCTGTATGTTTATGATTTTGGTACGTGGGTTTTGGATAGAGCGTCAAAAGACGGGAGACTCTTATGACCAGTAGTTATCTTATTTTTGCTACGCTTGCCATGGCAGCAGTGACCTTTATCACTCGTGCATTGCCAGCACTGATACCTAGAAAGCTACTCGATACACCTTGGCTACATCGATTAAATGAGAGCTTACCGTTGTCCGTGATGGTGCTGCTAATTTTGACTAGCCTTTCCTATCAAGACCTATCGACGACTGTTACTTTATATGACACCGAGTTGCATCTATTAATGGCACAAGTCGGTGCACTTATTTTGGTATTGTTTATTTATCATATCAGCCGTCAGCTTTTGGTCAGTATGGTTGTCGGTATCGCAGCAATCAATGGTCTGTTTTGGTTATTTAACAGTTTTTTAGGCTAAAACTGTTTCGGCCATTTATATAAACGTCAGTACCCTTAGCGATACTTTAAACATAAAAAAGCTAGATTCTATTTAGAATCTAGCTTTTTGTTATCTGAAAACAATGGCTTTAGTTTAGCTTAAAGCTCTTCTACGCCCATCATATCAACTGGGGTATCAGCCACTATTTGTACGCCTTTTTTACCGGTTTTAGCCGTATCATTACGCTGCTCTTGCAGATGATCAAGATACGCTTCATTGATCTGGCCAGTGATGTAGCAGCCGTTAAATACCGCACAATCAAAGCCTTCAACTCGGCTATGCTTGGTATCTTTTACTGCGTCGATCAAATCATCCAAATCTTGGAAGATCAAACGATCTGCGCCGATAATATCACGTACTTCTTCAACGCTATTACCCGAAGCAATAAGCTCGCTACGTACTGGCATATCAATGCCGTATACGTTTGGAAATTTCACTGGTGGCGCAGCACTGGCAAAAAACACCTTGTTAGCACCAGCATCTCGTGCCATTTGAATGATTTCATGACAGGTCGTACCACGAACGATAGAATCATCAACCAATAGGACGTTCTTGCCTTTGAACTCTAGCGGTACAGCGCTGAGTTTCTGGCGAACTGATTTTTTGCGCTGCTGCTGACCTGGCATAATAAATGTACGACCGATGTAGCGGTTTTTCATAAACCCTTCACGGTACTTGACGTTCATTTTTAGCGCCAGCTCCATCGCTGAAGTACGCGACGTGTCTGGAATTGGAATGACCACATCGATATCATGATCGTCACCCCATTCAGCAAGGATTTTATCTGCCAGTTTCTCACCCATACGTAGGCGAGATTTATAAACTGAGATATTGTCCATAATCGAATCTGGACGAGCAAAGTACACATATTCAAAGATACAAGGCGTGTATTCTTTTTGCTCGACGCACTGATGCGTATGCAGTTTATGGTTCAAATCAATAAAAATTGCTTCGCCTGGTTTTACATCACGAACGATAGTAAAGCCAGAACCTGTCAATGCAACTGATTCAGAGGCAACCATATACTCAGTGCCGCCATTCGGTGCCATACGCTTACCAAAGATAAGTGGACGGATACCGTTTGGATCGCGGAATGCAAGTAAACCATGACCCGTGATCAAAGCGACAACGCCATAAGCGCCTTCACAGCGTTTATAGACAGCTTTTACTGCTTCAAAGATATCATCAGCCGTTGGATGGGTTTTGCCTAGATTCTGCATCTCATGTGCCAGTACGTTTAACAGCACTTCAGAATCTGAGTCAGTATTAAGATGGCGACGATCTTCGATATACAAAGATTTGGCCAAACTCTCAGCATTGGTCAAGTTACCATTATGCGCAAGGGTAATACCATAAGGCGAGTTGACATAAAATGGCTGCGCTTCAGCGCTGCTAGAAGTACCCGCTGTCGGGTAACGAACGTGACCGATACCGAACTTACCAACCAGTTTCATCATATGACGATTCATAAATACGTCACGTACCATGCCATTTTCTTTACGTAGATAGAGTCGCCCATCTTGCAAAGTGACAATACCTGCTGCATCTTGCCCGCGATGCTGTAGCATCGTCAAACCGTCATAAAGAATCTGATTGACTGGTTCGTGAGCTGCAACTCCAATGACTCCACACATAATAGCTATATCCTATTTTGACTCATACATTAGTACGACAATAACGGCAAACTTAGCGACAGTATATTGCTAAAATCACTCACTGTCGCACGCCGCTAACCTGATGATATTGTAAGAAACTTAACGAGATTTTTCGATAATCTATGTTTGATTATCAGTGAAACGTGCAAAAACTTAGAAGTATAGAAAGAAGTAAAATAATGGACAGTTAGATAAAATAATAGGCAATTAAACAATTACGACTGATTGACCTGATCCCAAGCCATGCCCAATACGTCCGATACTAGAGCCTTGCCCATCGGTGCATATGGCATTAGCTCAGGCGCTAGTACTGAGGTTTGCCACTGCGGCATCTGCACTAGCAATGGCGCACTGACGCTCAATACAACCAAGACCATTAGTACGTTTTTGGCAGCACCCAGTACGCCGCCTGCCATTTTGTCCAAAACGCCCAAACGTAAGGTTTTAAGCACGCCTGAGAATACAAACGCCATCAGATGCATGACTGCCAATATGGCAATCACTACCAATAAAAAAGCCATGGCCATCTGTAATACAGGATTTTGTACGATACCCGTTAATTGGGGCGACACTACTCCTGCCAACCTAGTAGCAGCGATAAGAGCGATAAACCAACCTACCAAACCTATTGCTGTTTTAATCAGTCCTACTTGAAAGCCGCGCCATAAGCCAATCAAGACAACGATAGCAATCACAATATCTAAACCACTCATGCTTTACGCCTTATTACCTTATTTATTGGGTTAGCTTTCCATGGCATCGTAATAGCCACCGATTGCCTGAATGCAAGACTGCACCAGCCCAGGCCCACGGTAAATAAGCCCTGTGTAGAGCTGTACCATGTCTGCGCCTGCTTCGATTTTTTTGACGGCTTTGGCACCACTATCGATACCGCCTACGCCTATCAAAGCGACTTTACCATCTAACTGATCAGAGAACTGTTGCAAAATCTGAGTACTAATATGACTCACAGGACGACCGGATAGACCACCCATTTGATCACCATCACGCAAGTCTTCGACGCCTACGCGGCTTAGTGTTGTATTAGTCGCTATCAAACCATCAATCTCAAAGTCTATTAATTGCTGCGAGATATAATCAACTTGTAATGGCTCTAAATCTGGAGCAACTTTAAGCACTAATGGGACATAAAAACCATATTCAGTAGCCAACTGACTGTGACGGTTTTTAATCGTATCCATTAACTGAGTCAGCGCTTCACCACTTTGCAAATCACGTAAGTTTTTGGTGTTTGGCGATGAGATGTTGACCGTAATATATGAGGCATGCGGATACACACGCTCTAAGCAATACACATAATCATCGGCGGCTTGCTCTACCGGCGTGTCGGCATTTTTGCCAATATTGATACCGATATTGCCTTTGTATTTACAGCGTTTGACATTCTCGATCAGATAATCAACGCCTTCATTATTAAAACCCATGCGATTGATAATCGCGTCTGCTTGCTTGATTCTAAACAGTCTTGGCTTGTCGTTGCCTACTTGCGGTCTTGGCGTGACGGTTCCTACTTCTATAAAACCAAATCCCAACTCAGCCAACGCGTCAATATAATCGCCGTTTTTGTCCAAGCCTGCTGCCAGACCAACTGGGTTAGAGAACTGCAAACCCATACAGTCTGTTGGTTGCATTGACTGACCATACGCCAAGCCTAAAACACGCGCTTTATGCGCTTTATCCAATAAAGATAGCGTCATCTCATGGGCGTGTTCGGGATCCATATTAAACAAAAAAGGACGAAGTAAGGCATAAGACATAGTGATGGCAGACCCTGCTTGGAAAAAATAGTGAATAAAAAATGCGAATGAAATCGGGCGCAGCGATTATATCAGCTTAACAGAAATAAGAGCAAAGTTTCAGTCGCTAAATTTCTACATTTAAGCAGTAACCAATGCTGATGAGTCTCTGCTACATAACAATGAATTGTCGTTTTCTAAGCTAAAGACATAGCACAAAGGTACTCTTAAACATCTACGGTACTGGACGCCCATCAGTCAACGCAATCCAACCACGTATAATGCGATATAAATGCCAGATGAAGGTAAAGGTCATAATCAGTAAACCAAGCCCAGCCAGTAATATAGAGCCAATAGCGATATTGCCACTATCCGCCAATACGCTAACGCCAAAGCCGCCTAGCGCAAAGGTAATCAAAATGATGCCAATGACGAACCAAACGATACTGTACCAAAAGGTCTTGATTTGCCAATCGAAATGCGTGGCTAACCATGAACCATTAGCATCATGGCGCTTGGCATAATTCATGACAATCGGCACAATCCACAGTAAACCCGCAGTAAAGTAGCTGATCACATATAAGAAATAAGTGATGTGATTATAAGTAATTAACGAACGGCGCTTATCGTTGCTCATACTGTCCCGCATTATGTGAGGTTTTCCTTACTAGTAATATTTTTGTTCGATAGTCATATGATTAACTATTTAATGGAGCCGGATAAATGGCTTTTCAATGATACCAACGATAAAGCTGTATTCTGCTGTCTAATATCGAGTGTCGAGTACTAAGCATACAGTGATATAAGTATCTAAAATTTCTGACATAAGCATCTAAAATATTTATCACAAAATGATGCATTTTAAGAAGTGACCGTTGCTTGTACCTGAATAGATTTATTGGTCAGGTCTTGCTGCATAGATAACTGTGTAAATTGCCAGCCTTGCTGTTCAAGCTTACCCAGTGCAGTGCTGACGACCGCTTGACTAGGATGCGTAAAGCTCAATTGCACTGCATCGCCAGTCGAAACCACCTGAGCATCTGCTATACCTGAGTTATTGAGCAGCGCATTGATACGACTAGCAGGCGGCATATCAACCTCTCCAGTAGCGTTGTTACCAGAATTCAATGCACTACTATCAATATTACCTGCTTGAGCACGCAACCAAAAATAATCCGCCACTTGCTCCTGATAGTCGTTTTTACTATCACTCGCTGCTTGATGAACGCTATAGCCACCATAGCCGCCTATAAACAACAGTAAGAATATAGACAATATAGCTAATGCGAGTTGATCACGGGGAGGTAATGCTTGCCAGCGCGTCGTTAGTACATTCTGATAATTATTCATACGCTCTGACAATACATGAGCCTTAGTACTGGTTGCAGAAACAGCTGCATTACGTTTGGTACGGCGTTGTAATCGTTTCATGTTTTGACCTTTATTACCAATACCTTGATGAGTTACGACGCTGCCGCATTGCTTGCCATGTCGCTGTTTTCTGCAATATTATTTTCTATCACATTAACAGTGACTTGACCACTAAACTGACCTTGCTCATTACTATTCACTTGCGCAAGTTTGGCATTCAAGCCTTGCGCCACCAGTGTGCTTGTGAATTTATCAAGACTACTACGATCTGGGGCAATCAAGGTAAAGCTGAGCGCTGATGGCTGCATTACTAGCGACTGTGCATGCAATGAGGACTGTTTAATTAATGGTGATATGCGTGACAGTGCGGCCATATGCGATGCAGGCGCTTGGCTATCGCTACGCAGTTTTGGTTGCAGCTGTACTTGCAGTTTGGTGCGCGTACTCAGTGGCTCATCAGCAAACCAAGACTGATATTGTGCCGCAATTGCAGTCTTGGTTGCTGCGGTTGCTTCATTATACTTATACCACTGCACACCATCAGTTGCCATTTGCAGCACTAACGCTGATAGCGCAACCATCATTGCCACCCGTAGGTATGGTGATAGTTGTGAGTCAGTAGATTTAATAAAGAAATTAAGCGCGTGACGTTCGGGACTGTCAATTGGCTTAGGTACTGTAGGCAGGGTCGTCAGTAGCAGCTGATGATCAGCGATCAACGCTTTAGTTTGCGCCACTAAATCCATGGGCGATGAGGAATCTAGTGAGTCAAGCGATGCGTCAATAGATGCCTCAATAGAAGGCAGCACCATTACCTCACTCAAATGCGGGAAACGCTCAAACATTAGCGGTAAATAGCTGACGGCCATACCCTGACGCAATGATTGGCGCAGCAGCATGGTCTGCGAATCTTGATAAAGGATTACTTGTTGACCTGCGCCCTCTTCTGGCGGTGGTAACAATAAAAAATCTGGCAGTAACGCTACTATATTCATACCGGCTAGCTGCGCGCTTTGTTGCCATGACTCAATGTCGTTTTGTGCCAGTGCATACAATTGCGTCGTATCAGCATGGCTCAATTGACGGATGTTTAATTGCTCAATAGGCGTTAATGAGGTTTCTTCAAATAAGTATTGCTTGCCGCTATTACCAAGCTGTTTAAGCTGAGCAGCATTGAGCGCCGTGTCCACTTGCAATGCGTGACTCGAGGGAAAATATAGACAAAGCGCCTTTTGGCTACTGGACTTATAGTTACCATAAATTGTTTGCAGCTGTTGCCAACCGTCAACCATTTGCCATTGCTGTACATCTTCGTGCCAGACAGCTAGCGGGCTATGCTGCGCTCGTAACCAAACATGTAACACTGAACGTGTCCTCAATTATTGCTGCGGTTATCAAAATATCGTTAATAACTGATACGGTTTTTGAAATAGCTGGACGATTTTATATGATTGATAAAGGGCTGAACTTTGTACCAGTACCATTTCAAATCCGTCATATCTAATCAATTCTGCTCTAGTAAAGCGTTCCTAATCAAAATATTAGAATATCTAGTCTAATAAGGCTGGTCAGGAACAAAACGATCAACTTCCGTTGCCATGCCAGTCATCACAAATTCCATATCAAACACTCTGGCTTCCGCTAGAGAGAACGACTCTGGATAATCGCCTGTCAGCAATCCCGCGATATAGGCGACGATAGACATATGACAAACAACGACCAAACACTCGGCTTCAATATTGGCAATATCTATCAGAGCTTGGCGCGCATCATCCGAGGGCGTGATATTGTCCTGCACAGATGAGGCGACTTGCGGCGCTCGTGACTGGAACGCAGATAAAGTTTGCTGCGCTCTAATATAAGGGCTAACCACAAAACGATCTGGACGATAGTGAGTAGTCACATACTCTGCCGTTTGCGCTGCTTGCTGCTGACCAAAGTCCGTCAGCTGACGTGCACTATCTGGACGTGTCTCGTCTTCTGCTTGACCATGACGTACTAATATAATTTTCATAACCTTCCTTGGAGCGCTGAGTTCGACTTTCTTAATACTGATTGTCAACGGTGTGTCTTACTTATCAGCATCACTGTCTTTGCTTTTAGTATTGCTACCAGAGGTTTTCATATGAGCGGTAAGTGCTGCATTGCTATGATCATGCGCCATGACAAACTCAACATCGCTACGGAACCCAGCTTCCATTAGATGTAGCGCAACGCCTAGAGCGGCCTTGTCCTCATAAATAACTGCATAGAGCGCATGAGTAATTGGCATATAGATACCCGCTTTGGTCGCCTTTTCATGTACTTGCTGAATGGTATTTACCCCTTCAGCGGTCTGGCCAAGCTTTTTGACCGCGGCATCAATACTCATACCGCGACCGAGCATATTACCGATACGATAGTTACGACTCAGCTCTGAGCTACAAGTGGCGTACAAATCACCTACCCCTGATAAGCCCAAGAAAGTGAGCGGATTGGCGCCTTCCTCAACGCCAAAACGACTCATTTCTGCCAAAGCACGAGTAAGAATCATCGCTTTAGTATTCTCACCTACTTCATAAGCTGCCGCCATCCCCATAGCAATTGCATAGATGTTTTTTAGCGCGCCGCCAAGCTCGACGCCGCGTATATCATCACTAGCAAATACTCTAAAGAAGGCACTATGTAATGCTGCTTGTACGGCATGACGTAATGGCTCTGACTCACTTGCGATAACCGTGGCAGACGGCATATTTTTCATGATTTCGATAGCAAGGTTCGGCCCTGACATGACACCAAAGTTCACTTCTGGCAGCACTTCTTTGATGATATCGCTCATCATCGCAAAGGTGTCTTTTTCCATACCTTTGGTCAACGATACAATGGACTGACCACTGATAAAAGGTGCGATGTTTTTTAGCGTCTCGCGAAAGGCCAAACCTGGCACAGCGATAAAAATAATGTCTTTATCTTTGACGCTTGCCGCCAAATCATGGCTGTATTTCAGTCGATCATCAAGCTTATAGCCTGGTAGATACTTTTTATTGGTTTGTGTTTTTGCCATCGCTTTTACGGTACGCTTATTACGTACCCACAGCGTAGTATCACAGCCATTACGTGCGGCTAAATTTGCCATTGCCGTACCAAAGCTACCACCACCTAAAAACGCCAAACGCAGCTTGGTTGGATTGCTATGAATGTCGGCCATATCCTTTGCCACAGCCGATTCAACAGGGCTAGGATTTGACTTTTTACGGCCGAGACCTGACTTGGTTGCTCGCTCAAAAATACCTGCAAGCATACCGTTCTGTTTTTCAGACGACTCTTTGTCCGTTTCATTATTAGCACTGGTGTTGTTTTTATTACTATTGTTAGGGCTTGTCATGTTCTTTTATCCGTGTTGACTGACGTATTATCAATAGAATCTATCGTGCTCAGCTACTGGCCTCATTATCTTTAAATTACAACTTTGTGAAATTATAATCTTATTAATAGACAGTACTGAGCTACATTACGACTCGAAGCGAACTAACGATTCGATATCAATAGGTTTGCGTTTGGACTCATCCTTGGGACTTGTGCCAGTATAAACAAAAGCGGTCACATAATCATCTGCGCCTACGCCGAAATACGCTTTTACTGCAGGCTCATTGCATAGCAGCCCAGTGCGCCAAACCGTACTAAACCCTTGAGCTTTTAATGCCAAGATTAGATTTTGCACAGCAGCGCCCGCACTGAGCATCTGCTCAAAAGGTGGTACTTTTTTGTGTTCTTGCATTTGAGTCACAGCCGTTATGATCAGCGGCGCTCGCAATGGCATATTTTGAGTTTTAGTGATGGTTTTTTCAGACAACTCTTCGCCATCTTGTAGCGCTTTTGCTTGGGCAGCTTCGAGCAAGGCACGGCCTAATTCATGGCGCGCCTCACCTTGCGTCACGATAAACCGCCACGGACGCAATTTTTTATGATCTGGCGCAGTTGCCGCACATTCAATGGCAGATTCAATCTGCGCACGCGTCGGTGCTGGCTCATCTAGATTGCCCATACTGCGTCTTGAATTAATCCAACCTATCAGCTCGTCACTGGTAGATGAGATATCATTCGCTGCTACGTTCTTCACAGACAGTTTTTTGTCTTCTATTTTTTGGCTTTCATTATCAACATTGTCAGTTGTAGTCATTGTTTTGTCCTTAATTTATTATTATCTATCACTACTTATTATTTATAATATCATTTTCTTATTTTTTAACAGCTATAGAGCAGTTGAGAGCTACACATAGGCAGTCTCAACTCAGCGATAAACTACGCAACATCTTCGACTCGGTGGTCCATGCGTAGGTAGTCCTCTGACTGCATCTCAAGCAGACGTGAGCGAGTACGCTCAATCTCAAACGCCAACTTCTCTCCTTGATACAGTTCTAGAATCGGCTGCTCTGCCCGTACCAATAATTTTACACGGCGATCATAAAACTCATCGACAAGATAAATAAAGCGGCGCGTTGGATCACGCAAGTCGTCATCTAGTGCTGGCACAGAGTCGACTAAAACGGTGCTAAAGCGTTTGGCAAGCTCAATAAAATCAGCGGCTGATCGCGGCGCCATACAAAGATGACGGAAGTCACAGAATAAGATATCTTCGGTACAAGCGTTGATTTTTACTTCTCGTCCATTGATAATAATGGGCTCTTTACTGATTTTCTGATTATTTGACAAGCTCGCAAAACGGTTGGCTAACCAATGGTAGTTCGCCTTAGTAAGCGGCGCTTCGTATAATTCAGCTTGCTGCAATACGCGCAGACGATAATCAATTCCCGAGTCAATATTCATGACCGTCGTATGACGCTCAACTTCCGCAATGGCAGGCATAAAACGGTCACGATGTAAGCCATCTTTATACAATCCAGCTGGTTCAATGTTTGAAGTAGCAACCAAAGTAATACCGCGATTGAACAGCATAGTGAACAAATCGCCCAATATCATGGCATCAGAGACGTTAGAAACAAAAAACTCATCAAAACAGATGATAACCGCTTCTTTATAAATAATATCAGCGACTTTTTCGAGTGGATCGCTCTCACCTTGCAGTTTGTTAAGCTCTCTATGGACACGCTGCATAAAATGATGGAAATGCAGACGCATCTTGCGCTCGATGGTCAACGAGTCATAAAACATGTCCATCATCCACGTTTTACCGCGGCCAACACCGCCCCACATATAAAGGCCCGTTGGCGCGACTGGCTTAGATTTTAAAAAGCCAAAAAAACCTTTCTTTTGCGGTGCGCTATTGATGAGCTGATGGTATATCTCATCAAGATAGCTCATGGCCTGAAATTGCTGCTCATCCCGAGTAAACTCATCTGTACTGACGGCTTTCTCGTAACGTTGCAATGGAGATAAACTCATAATACGACTCATCGTTGGATTAAATAAATATCAAAATAGTAGGATAATTTAGCACAGTGCTGGTGCTACCAAGCAAGCCATGCTAAACCATATCAAAACGGAAACCATCAAGCTGAGCTAGCTATGAATAAACTTAGCTGTCCTGCCCAAAGCTATGCTTGTCTAATAAACCCTTGAGCTCTGATAAGCGACCATGGAAGAAATGACCCGCGCCATCAACCACGCTGACTTCAATGCCTAATCGGTCTGCAAATGCCTGCATATTGTCAGGTTCAATCACCTCATCCGCATTACCATAAATCTCAAAAGTTCTATCCGCAGGCAAATTAATATCAGTACTGTCGTTTTTTTCGACTGATGGTGCGATAAGGGCAATTTTCGTTACTTCAAAGTCATCCAGTCCCCATATATGTGCGGCTTCAAGCACTTGCTCAGCCACGCGTGCAGTAACATAGCCACCAAAAGAAAAGCCACCCAGCCATAGCTTTCGAGCATTGGTTTGTTCAGCAATCCATTGTAGCACGGTCATTGCATCGACCACTTCACCTTCCGCATAATCATGCTCGCCTGTCGATTGGCCAACGCCGCGAAAGTTAAAGCGCACCACGTGCATACCATTATCACGGGCAAAGCGATACATGGTGGTGACCACTTTGTTATTCATCGTACCATCAAACAAAGGATTGGGATGGCACAGCAGCGCCACCGTGTCTGTACTTGGGTCATTGGGATTGTCATTTTGCCACAGTGCGTCAACCTCGAGCACGCCAGCAGGAGCAGGAATCAATTGCATAGTATTACTTATTAATAAAAAATGAATGGCTCAATTATCCTAGATACAATTTATATTTCAAGTGATTTGCTGTGTACGGATGCGACTTGTTTTATTTTTGGTCAATAACGGTTGTCTGCCGTTTTGGAATATTGCTGTTCTTGAAGTTTTAAATTGATTTATATCTAGGGCATGGTTCATCGGCAATATACCGGTAATACAGCACACAATAACTGTCTAGACAGGTAATATCTAGATAAGCTACATTCATAAAGCTTTGCCTATAGCTAAGACGTTCTGCTTATATAAATCAGGAATTATTTATGAATACTTTTAATAAAACTGCCAGTTTGACGGCTACGTTAGTGGTTGCACTTGCTTTGAGCGCCTGTCAGAGTACGCCTTCTTCACCCGTGATTCAGCGTGCCAACTCTATCTATGAGACAACCGGTATCGCTGATACCAAGGTCAAAGCACAACAAAATGCGATCGATAGTGCTCAAAAAACTTGTCGAAGCAAGCAAGTGATTATCGTTGATGACAACGTAAAATATAACGGTATCTTAAACGAACGCACTGGCCGTATGGTTGGCCAAGTAGGTGCTGTCGTTGGCTCGATATTTGGCACGGGTACACCAGATTTGTCACGTAGCGATGATTATGAATACACCATTAACTTCCGTTGCCAATAAATATCGTCCATATCATATAAATCAGATACAGTGTCAGGCTCACTCAGCCTACTATTTGTAGCACTTTCACTTGCCCTCCTTGTATCTAAATTATCTCGAACCGACTATATCTAGCTAAAAATATATATCTACTTTTCTCTACACGACAATCTCTTTTAGACGCAAACAGGTTTACGATCTAACCGCTAACATGAAGTGACATACAATCGTCCTCTGATTAAACAGCCAACAAACTGCGATATAGATAATATATCAATCAAAGCTTGTTGGCTTCGCTTTTTGTACTCTCTTTTTTAAGTTAAACTATCCGCTACGTATTCAGCACATCCTCGTCAGTCTTTATATTTTCATTATCTTTGGTCTAATATTATGCGCAAACCCAATCTTTCAAATATTAAACAGGCCAAAGTATTAGCACCTGCCAAAGATTTGGCTACCTTGGAAGCGGAACTCGCTGAGCAGGAAGACCATCTAGAGGATACGGTCCTACGCCTAAGTGATTACTTGTCAGCGGTTGAAATGGTCATCAAACAAACTTTTGACCACCGTGTATGGGTAAAAGCTGAAATTCGTAATCTGTCGAGTAAAGGTGGTCATTACTACTTTGAACTGGCAGAAAAAGATGACGATGGCAAAGTGGTCGCCAGCTGCCGTGGCAATCTCTGGCGTTTCAAAGCTGCTCGTGTATTAGCTAAGTTTGAACGTGCGACTGGTATGCCGCTTGAGCGTGATTTGACCGTACTTCTTAAAGTATCGGCAGGGTTCCATGCTCAGTACGGCTTTTCAATCACCATTGAAGATATTGATCCTAGCTATACGCTAGGCGACTTGGCACGGCAGTATGCAGAAATGGTTGACCGCTTAACAGGTGAAGGGCTATTACATCTTAATCAGCAGCTACCTGCTCCTTTTGATATCGAGCATGTGCTGGTCATCGCTCCTGAAAAGGCGGCTGGACTAGGAGATTTTCAAGCAGATGCCGATCGCTTAGCCAGTACAGGTGCGTGTCAGTTCCACTACCATAATGCAACCTTTCAGGGCAATCATGCACCCGCTGAAATCCGTCAAGCCATCGTTAGCGCCCAGCAGCAGTTTTACGATACTTATCAACGCCTACCAGACTTACTAGTCATCATTCGCGGCGGCGGTGCGGTTGGTGATTTGGCTTATCTCAATGATTATGAGTTGGCAGCTTTGGTTGCTGAGCAGCCTGTCCCTGTCTGGGTGGGTATCGGTCATGAACGTGACAAAGTCATCTTAGATGAAGTCGCTCATACTAGCTTTGATACACCCTCAAAGGTGATTGCTGCTATCTATAGCCACTTGGCCCAGCTCGTCACTCAGACGCTACAATATCAGGCACAAATCAAGCAAGCGGCTCAGCGTCAATTGAATACTGCTGAGCAACAAACTGCGCGACAGTTAAGTCAAATACAATCGCAAACGATTGGGCAGCTCACCGCTCTACGAAAAGACAGTGACTATGCATGGCGCAGTATTCAACAAAGTGCCCAGCGCCAAGTAAAGCAAGCCGTCAGACTGACGGCTGAGCGATACACACAAACGCAAACCTTGGCGCATCAACAACTTGTAAAAGCCGCTACCAATAGCAAAAGTTATCAAGAGTCAATCATGCAAAACGCGCAACAGCAAATTGTGCAAGCACAGCGTGATAGCGAACATCTACGTGATATTGTGCTATTACATCGACCGTCTCGCGTGCTTAAGCAAGGCTATACCATGCTCACGGATGCTCAAAACAAGCAGACGCTCACTAGTAGTACCCAACTGTATCCTGAGCAAACCGTTAATATCATTTTAAAAGATGGCAACGCAAAAGCGCAGATTATAGATGTCAATATGGATAAAGAAGCGACGGAAACTTCAGGCACTCCAACTTGACCACATAATAATATCTAACGATTACTCATCTACTTACCTTTAAAAACTAGGAAATTTTATGACTACCCCTACTCGCCGACGCAAAAAAGCCGCCCCAAAAACCTTTAAGGCGGCTTACGATATCTTAAAAACCAATGCGGCTGAACTACAGCAACAGGACGAGCCTGATATTGATAATCTCATGACAACGGTCGAAGAATCTATTGCCGCTTATCGCGTTTGCGAGACTCGTATCAATGCTGTACAGCAAGCACTAGATGTGGCCTTTGCCGAAGAAAAATCTACCAGCAGTGTTGATAGTTAAAAAGACAGCCACTAAATAGCAGCTGATTAGTCAAACCAAGCGCATCAAGCTCATTTGGCAACGCAACAGTTTGATATTCTGTTTACTCTGGTTCGTCAACCTCAAAGACTTGGCGCAGATAGGCAAGATACGTGTCATTATTGATCATGGTCTTGCCTGGGCTATCAGACAGCTTGGCGACTGGCTGACCATTACACTCTACCAATTTGAGCACGATATTAATCGGCGTGATGCCCATATCATTGGTCAAATTGGTGCCAATACCAAAGCTAGTTCTAATGCGACCTTTAAAGTATTGATGCAGCTCCCACGCCTTCTCTAAATCCAACCCATCGCTAAAAGTTAGAATCTTGGTTTTTGGATCTATCTTTAGCTTCTCATAATGGGCAATCGCCTTATCGCCCCAAATATAAGGGTCGCCGCTATCATGACGTAACCCATCAAACAGCTTAGCAAAATACAAATCGAAATCACGTAAGAACGCATCCATGCCGACTACGTCTGTCAATGCAATACCCAAGTCGCCACGGTACTCATGTACCCATGCTTCAAGTGCGGCCTTTTGTGAATCACGCAGACGCACATCTAATGCCTGAAACGCTTGCATAAACTCGTGCGCCATTGTGCCTATTGGTGTCATCCCTAATTGCTTGGCCAAATACACGTTTGATGTACCACCGACTATCTTTGGCTCAGCTTTATGTAGCGTCTCTACAACATGTGCTTGCCAGCGTCGACTAAAACGTCTACGCGTGCCAAAATCAGCAACTATAAATGGCGGCATATCCTGACCGTACTGAGCTTGCTTTTCGGCGTACTGATGTAATAGCGCTACTTTTGCATCGAGGCGACGTTGTCCTTCTTCAATCACGCTGTCATTAGATAGCGCATCAAAATACAGCTCATTGACAATGGCTAGTACGAATACTTCAAAGAACATTGCTTGAATCATCGGCCCTTCGATATCGATAAACAAGCGACCTTTATCGTCTGTACTTACCGTAATAAAACGTCGTTTTAGCTTAAACAATTCTAGATAATCAACGAAATCTGAGCGAATAAAGCGTAAGCTACGCAAGTACTCGAGCTCATCTGGCAAAAATCGCAATTCGCATAAGCTGTCTAGTTGCTGCTCTAGATCTTTTTGGATATCAGCCAATGGATAGGCGGCATCTTTGTTATTACGGCAGCGAAAGCGATAAACACCATGGGTTTGCGGGAACTGATGCAGCATGGCTTGTAACATCGTAAATTTGTACAAATCATTATCAAGCAATGAAGTAATAATAGGTGCATAAGAAGCGGTCATGCTATGGCCTTAAAAGTGCAAAATAAGAAACAAACGTCATTTGATAGACAAAGCGACATCATATGTGGACGATAAACAATACACGCTCATTCATTATGAGCCATCGATAAACCGTTCAGTATAACGAAGTTTGGTATTTATTTCAGAATTCACTTTTGATTGCTGAAAAATGACGTCGAAATGCCAGTAAAATGATTGCAATTATTTAAACCATTTATAAAATAACGTATAAGTCTATCCAGACAACCTATTCATAGATGATTATCATAGCTTACGCTTTTGCACTCATAAACTGCTCGACGTAGTCATCAGCAGGATTGTGTCGCAACTCGCTTGGCGTCCCCGTTTGTATGAGTCGACCACCATTTAGCATACTGATACGCTGACCTACTTTGACAGCTTCATCGATATCATGGGTAATAAATACGATGGTCTTGTTCAATCGCTCTTGCAATTCGAGTAATTGGTCTTGCAACTGGGCGCGAATGAGCGGATCAAGTGCAGAGAACGCTTCATCCATTAGCAAAATTGGATTATCCGTCGCTAAGGCACGAGCCAGACCAACGCGCTGCTGCATACCGCCTGATAGCTCATCAGGGTAGCTGTTTTCCAAATTCGATAGACCAACTTCATTGAGCCAATGTCGCGCCGTTTCATGTCGCTCGTTTACACTCATTTTTCGAACACGCAGCCCATAAGCGACGTTTTGTATGACCGTCATGTGCGGCACTAAACCGAAATGCTGAAAAACCATACTGACGGTCTGCTGACGATAATGCTGCAACTGCTTATCGTTGAGCGCTAAAATATTAATAGCCGTAGCAGAACTCTCTTCTACTACCGTACTTGTATTAGCTGTCGCTGATTGCCTATCAGTCATTGTATGAGTCGCATGTTCTCTATTCAGAGCAGTATCTACCCATATCTCGCCACTGGTTGGATCTATCAAGCGGTTAATATGGCGTATCAGCGTTGACTTGCCAGAGCCTGATAGCCCCATAATACAATGCAACTCGCCTGCCTTGATATCTAGATTGATATCATAAAGACCAACTGAATAGCCCGTTTGCTCTTTTACTTTGATGCTATCCATACCCTCAGCCAGCAATGCCAATGCAGACTGTGCTTGCGTGCTACTGGCGTTATAAATCTTACTGATATTTTTTAGTTGAATATGATTCATCGGTGCTCTCACTATTTACGTGGTTTTATCATTATGGCTTCGGTCGATTACCATGGGTTCAATCGTATACCACTAGATAATTTTTTATCCAATCGGACGTCTGCCTGCTTCGATGGTTTTTTGACGGGTACGCTTACCTTGACCAAATGCTTGCGTAATACGGTCAATGATAATAGCAACAATAACGATGGCCGTACCTGCTTGTAGACCCTGACCGATATTGAGCGTTTGGATAGACTGCAATACATCTTCACCAAGCCCAGGAGCACCAATCATTGAGGCCAATACCACCATGGCAAGTGACATCATCACAGCCTGATTGATACCTGCCATAATACTGGGCAACGCTTGTGGCAATTTAATCCAGAGAAGTAGCTGTAAATGGGTACTACCAAAAGAGCGTCCTGCCTCGACCATTTCATGATTGACTTGTGTAATCCCTAATGTCGTTAAACGAATCAAGGGCGGCAGTGCATAAATCACAGTCGCGAATAACGCAGGCACTTTACCAATACCAAACAGCATCAGCACTGGTATAAGATATACAAAACTCGGCATAGTCTGCATGATATCTAGCACTGGCGTCACAATCTTGCGTAGCAGTTTGCTACCTGACATAGCAATACCAATAGGAATACCAATCACCACCGTGACCAGTACCGATACGATAAGCAGCGCTAAAGTATCAATCAGTGCGCCCCATAAGCCAAAAGCACCTATCAAAAACAGCCCTGCACCACATGCCAGCGCGAACCAAATCTTGCGAACACCAAACCAGCCAAGCACAGTCACAAATGCAATAATCAGCCAAGGTGGGATAACCGTTAATAATCGCTCAATAGGTAGTAGCAAATAAGTAAGCGCCATCGTGCTAATAGTACGGAATACATCGCCATAGTTTTGAACAACGTTTGCTAAAGTATTATTGAGTGGGGTCTCAAGCGACCATGAAGGAAAGCTTGAGGCGAGCGCTGACGCATTGATACTAGATGCAGTTGCTTTTGTAGAGATAGCATCCGTTGAGCTAAGGCCTAACTTAGTAGCAAGATTGGTAGCGGCTTCATCGGATAACCATGCTTGCCAAACCTCTGGGTTGTCACGCAAAAACACCATGGCTTGCTCATCGCCAGTGCGTTTACTTTCGCTCATTTCCAAGATAGCACCGTTGAGCTCATCAGAGGTAAATTGCACCTTTTCAAAGACAGCTGCTAGTTCAGGATTAGATTCGACAAACGGGGTAGAAATAGCAATACCTAACGGTGACACTGGGAATCCTGAAACGCAATCCATCTTACCATCAGCGAGCAGCAGATTTTGCCAGCAAGCATCCTCATAAGCTGGGAACTCTAACGCTGCAAGGTCATATTTTGCCATTAGCCCAGTGGGCTGCCAGTAGTAAAACAACAGTGGCTTATGCTGTTCAAAAGCGGAGGCAATTTCGGCATCGAGAGCAGCACCCGTACCAGGGTGTGCGTTGTTAAAAAGGCTGTCTAGACCGGTGGTTTTTAGCAAACGTGTGTTAAAAATCTCACACGTCCAACCAGAGGGACAGTTCATAAAGCGTGATCTACCAGGATCTTCAGGGTCTTTAAATAGCTCAGTATATTTAGGCAAATCTTGATAGCTGCGAAGTCCTGGGTTTTCTTCCAAGACGTATCGCGGGACATACCAGCCTTGAGTTGCACCACCTTTTAGCGTATCGCCGATGATGGCTACTTTATTTTGTTCAATGGCTTTTTCCATGATTGGCGAGCGACCAACCCACTGCTCCCCGATGACCTGAATATCGTTCTGTGATAGCGCTGTATCAAGTGCAGGCCCTGCTCCTGGTACTTCCTCTACCGTACAACCGTATCCATCTTCTAAGATATGTCTGAGTACGCCGGAGGTAAACTGCCCACTCTCCCAGGTTAGCGCTCCAAATTTAATCGGCGAGTTGCAGGCTGCAGACGCCGATACAGGCAGTAGTATCACGCTCATCCACAGCAAGCTTAATGCAATCCATTGGCGCATACTCTTTCCTATTATTATGTTGTATCGGCATGAAATCACTATCAAAACAATAGAACTAAAAAATAGCTGAACGTCGCTATATCAAGTTTACCAATACTGGCTCTAGACCATTCAGCTACTATCTACTGTTGTTTAGACTTACTACAAAGTGTAGCGATTTATAGAAGTGATGACAAACGCTTATTTGTCGATTAACGCATTAGATAAATTTACGATAATTTTGATAAAGCTCTTATGACAAGTCGCTCTTAATTTTAGAAATTTATATTTGAGAAGTCATATTTTAGACAAAAAAATAGCACCTATCTGGATAGGTGCTATTGGTTATGATATCGATTAAAAAGGTCACTATTACTTTCTATAGCTATTAGAAAACGTTTACTTCGAAAATAGTTACTTTAAAGACAATTATTTTAAGAGCTGTTATCTTAAAGACCTTTCTTTCAAGAACAGTTATTTTAAAAACAGCGCCATCGCCTTTTTAAACAGTCCACCGTAAGGCGGCAATAATAAATTCAGACCATTGAGCTTGGTTTGGACAAAAACCGGCTTCATATGGCTGAGACGTTCAAAACCAGCCTTACCATGATATGCGCCAGTACCAGAGTCACCCACACCACCAAACGGCAAGTCATGCTGAGCGACATGTATCAAAACTTCGTTGATACATAAGCCACCCGAGACCGTATTATTACGCACATTTTCGATACTGCTGTAGTTGTCACTAAACACATATAGTGCCAATGGCCGTGGACGCGAGTTCACAAAGTAAATGGCATCATCAAGCGTCTCATAATGCATCAGTGGCAAAATCGGGGCAAAAATCTCATTTTGCATAAGGTCGCTGTCAGGCGCAGGTTCGCTGACGATGACTGGTGGCATTAGACGGGTTTCGATATTAGGCTCAACGGTAGTTAATGCATGTACCTCGCCGCCTGTTAACGCATCTAGATAGCCTTTTACCCGTTTGAACTGCTCACCATTAATAATGCGAGAATAATCTGGGTTTTCTTCGATATCAGGATAATGCTTGGTCATCCACTCTTTTGCAAGTTGGATGAACTGGTCATGGTATTGGCGCTGAATCAAGACATAATCTGGCGCAATACATGTCTGTCCCGCATTTAGTGTCTTACCCATCATCACACGATTAACGACAGACTCTAGATTGACATCATCTAGTACGATCACTGGTGATTTACCACCAAGCTCAAGCGTCACTGGCGTTAGATTTGGCGCAGCAGCAGCCATGACCTTTTTGCCCACCGCAGTCGATCCGGTATATAGCAGATGGTCGAATGGTAGCTCACTAAAGGCGGCAGCAATCTCGACTTCACCGAGCACCACACAGATCATATCTGGCGAAAAATAACGAGCAATAGCGTCAGCAAACGTCTGAGCAAATTGCGGCGCAGCTTCACTCATCTTGACCATAATACGGTTGCCTGCGGTGATTGCATCAATCATCGGGCCAATTGCTAAAAATAATGGATAGTTCCAAGGCACCATAATACCGACCACACCCAATGGCTGAGGCTGAATTTCATTATGGGCTGGCATATACAGCGCTGAGATAGGCGCACGATGGGCTTTCATCCACTTTTTGCCGTGTTTCTTGGCGTGGCTGATACCAGTAAAACTAGGAAACAACTCAGCAAACTGAGTCTCTGATTGGCTACGATAGCCAAAATCTGCACTAATCGACTTTGCAAAACTCTCTTGGTTGTCACTCAGCATCACTTCTAGATTATCTAGCTGCGTCGTACGAGTGCCCCAATCATTGATTGGCTGGGTACGGCTTAACATTTGCAAGCGTGAAAATTGCGCTTTCATCTCATCGATAGTCGTCGCCGTACTTAGGGCTTCAGGCACACGCTGCAGCGCAAAACCTGTCTCGGTCACTGCCTGCTCATGGGCGCTTCGGTTGCTATCTGTCATTTGTCTTCCTTGTCATAATCATAGTAATAGTCATAAGGTTTGTAGTCACTACAGTATATTGGGTTAGAGGCTCTATCTTTCTAGTCAGGTGCACTCTTTGATAACCTACTCTGACTATAAATTTCATCAGATTCCATTCATCACACTTTAATGTAGCGCATCGACTGAGCAATGAACAGCACCTTTGGTTGACTACTGCGTCTGTACTAGCAGCACCGCTATGAACCACTTGCCACTGTTCTATACTTATTATTTCGTCATCAATTGCTAGCTGTTTGCTATCAGAATTTACGCCACTTGCAGACATTACGACAGTATATATCTTTGGGCGATAGTCGCCAAAACTGCTACACTACCGATGAGCATTATTTATTTTAAACTTGATAATAATAAGACAGATACTCTCATGCAAAATGACACACAACCACTCAATGATACGCTTGTCAGCAAATCTCTATCAGCGGCCGATTATGTCCCTACTCTCGATGCGATGCTAGCACGCACCCTCGAACGTATCGATCTAAAAAAACAACAAGGGCTGCGTACACCTGATGAATTGTGGATTGTCGATCATAACGACGTCTACACGCTTGGACAGGCAGGCAAAGAAGAACACATATTACAGCGTACTGACACGCCTATCATCAAGACCGATCGCGGTGGTCAAGTGACATGGCATGGTCATGGGCAGTTAGTGATCTATTGGTTGTTTGACTTGGACAGTCTCAAATGGAGTGTGCGCAATCTCGTCTCCCATGCTGAGCAAGCGATAGAAGACGTCATCAATGACTGTTTGCGTAGCTCACCATCTAGTAGCGACAATATCAGTGCTCATGCACGCCGCGATGCCCCAGGTGTCTACTTATATGCAGATACTGCTGCAACAGATGACCGCACCTCTACAGATGATAACTCTCTTGATAATCAGATCATGCTTGGCAAAATGGCCTCGCTAGGCTTTAAAATTAAGCATGGCTTCAGCTACCATGGTATTGCGATTAATCTAAATTGTGACCTGTCTTCATTTAACGCCATCAACCCTTGTGGCTATGCCGGCATGCAGATGTTGCGACTGTCTGATTTTGTAGCCATGCAGACAGATTCAGAGGCCCAGTCTAAACAGCAAATGAGCGATTCATTCAGCTATGAGACAGTCACTCAAAAACTTATTGATAACATCGCCAAGCGTCATGCTGGACTGATTGAGTTGCGAGCTATCGCGCCCAAGTAAATTTTGAGCCTATTTTTGCATAATCTTTTTTTGCATAATATCTTGCACGCTTAGACTTAAGCATTAAGAGAAAATTCAGTACAAACTTGCTATAATCGCATGCAGTACAAATCGGACGCAGCAACTATCCTTGCTGTCTCCCTAGCTCAACCCCTTATTCAAACATTTAAAACAAAAGCAAATTGGAGCATTTTATGGCAGATTTTAACAAAATTTTGGACGCAGGCGACGTAGACGGCGGCATCATCAACGTAGTAGTAGAGATCCCAGCTGGTAGCAGCCATAAAATTGAGTGGAATCGCGAATTAGCAGTATTTGAGCTTGACCGTATTGACCCACAGATTTTTGCTAAACCTTGTAACTATGGCTTCATCCCGCAAACACTTGACGAAGACGGCGATGAGCTTGACGTATTGCTATTGACTGAACAGCCATTACCGACTGGTATTTTCTTAAAAGCCAAAGTTATCGGCGTGATGAAGTTTGTTGATGATGGCGAAGTAGATGACAAAATCGTTGTTGTCCCTGCTGACGACCGTGACACAGGCAATGCTTACAACAGCTTAGAAGACCTACCAAAGCAGTTGATCAATCAATTAGAGTTCCATTTCAGTCATTATAAAGACCTGAAAAAAGCTGGTACGACGGTTGTTGAATCTTGGGGTGATGTTGCAGAAGCGAAAGAAGTTATCAAAGAGTCTATCCAACGCTGGAAAGATCTATAATTATCAAATATTGGCAAAAATGCCGATAACGATAAATAATAAAATACCGCAGTCACCATAGTGGCCGCGGTATTTTTTTGCTTGAACATTGCTTATCCAACATGGTTATAATGAGCATATAACTCATTTACACTTGTGCGCCGTAATAAGGACAGTCATGTTTAACCCCGACCCTAGCACGAAGCCGGTCAATACCAAGTTGCCAAAAGACGTCATTATGATGGTCGAAAAAAACAACCTAGTAATGGCTATCAAAACTTTGGCGGCAGACGAAAACATCAGTATGGATGAAGCCAAAAGTAGAATTGATGCTTATGAGACCCAGCTAAAGGTAAAGCAACAACAGAAGCTCAATACCATCGCTAGTAAACAAGGCATTCCAAATCAAGCCATTAGTTTTGATAGAGAGCAAGAGGAAGAAGAGCCTGGACCATTGGTAAAAAACCGTGTTAAAACGACTAAGCAGAGCCAAGGGTTTAAAGGGCTGCAAGATGGTGTCGATAGTCAGTTGAATGACTTAGGCTACAAGAAACCTCTACTACCTTATTGGCTAAAACGACTGCTCGTCATTGCTGTCTTGATGATAGGAATATTTTGGATATTATGGCGAGTATTTGGTTAAGTGATTTAGCTAAATAAGAAACTGGCTCGACATATTCCCCATACAGCTACATACCGATTAGCTATAATTTAAGAATGCAGCTAGTCGGTATGCTAATTGAAAACCTGCTTCTAAAATATCTCACAGCGTTCATTAATCTCAAATCACTTAGAGCAATCCTTTATATAAGAAGTAACAGCCTACGACGGTCAACAGTACTGCAAAGCATTTTTTCAGCAACTGCGGCGATAATGCATGAGCGACTTTTGCGCCTAGCTTGGCGGTGAAAAAGCTCATAATGCTAATGCCTAAAAAAGCATAGATATGAACAAAGCCAATCGTATTGGGCACGTCGACTTGAGCTTGCATGCCAAAGAACATAAACCCTAGCGCACCTGCAATGGCGATAGGCAATCCACATGCGGCTGAGGTTCCAACGGCTTTTTGCATAACCACACCGTAACGCGTGAGATAAGGTACGGTTAAGCTACCACCGCCAATCCCAAAAATAGCAGAAGCGATACCGATACCCGCCCCTGCTGCTAATTGCTTAGGTTTTGAGGGCAAAGCTATATGGACATTACCAGCATCGCTATCTGCTTTCTTTTTACCACCCATAAACATTTTATAAGCGACCCAAAGCAAAAACACACCAACAATCAACTGGAGATATAACCCAGATATCTGTCCTGCTATCCCTGCCCCTAAAAAACAGCCTATTACTAAACCTGGCGTCAGATTTTTAAAGACAGGCCACATGACTGCGCCTTTCTTGTTGTGCGCCATGAGCGAGCTTATGGACGTGACAATAATGGTCGCCAGTGAAGTACCCAAGGCCAAATGCATAATAGTGTCAGGACTGTAACCCATTTGCGTAAAGACGATAAATAGCAGTGGTACGATAATAGTGCCACCGCCTACTCCAAATAGCCCCGCAGCAAATCCTGCTAGCGCCCCTATTATTAAAAAAGTTATTAATTCCACAGGATAGTTACTTCTTATTTAGATTTAATGAGATGATAATTATAGTTAAACGACTGCTTAATGTTGAACGAGCAATAGCCCATAGGCTCAGGGGTTGGACTATAAATACTGGATTAAATAAGTTCCACTTGCCCTACTCTAGAGTAGGCACGATTGAAGTAAACCAACCCTTCATCAGTTCCGCCTTGTGGCTCAGCCTGATTGATGGCGACAACGCGGCACATAAAGACGCTATGTGTGCCGACTTCTTGAATTTGTTCAATCTCACAATCAAAGCTGACCAAGGCATCCTCCAACACAGGAGCGCCTGTTTGTAATTGTATCCAAGAACCATATGCAAACCGTTCTTCTGAACACAATTTAGAGGCAAAAGCACTGGACAGCTGCTCATGTTGCGCGCCTAACACATTGACACTTAAAATCTTGTTTTCCAGAAAGTAGCTATGTGACCGAGACGTTTGATTCATACAGACAAGCAAAGTCGGCGGTGTGTCTGTGACACTACATACTGCCGATGCTGTAAACCCATGCATGCCCGTCGCGCCTGATGTGGTTACCACATTGACCGCAGTCGTTAGCAAAGACATGGCATCTCTAAAGTCGGTCGCGTCAATCCTATCTTTAATCATTGCTTCCATCCTGAGAAACGTTAAAAAATAACGTTAAAAAATTGTGCTTCAATTTTAGTTTTGCAAGGGGAATTCTTTAAATAGAATTTCCTAAACGGCTAAACTCTAAGCAGTCAGTTCTTGACGAACGATTTGAGCACCAGCGCTTAAGGCTGCGAGCTTACCACGTGCGACTTGGCGAGACAAAGGTGCCATGCCGCAGTTGGTCGCAGGATACAGCTTATCAGCATCGACAAATTGTAGCGCTTTGCGTAGCGTATCTGCCACCTCTTCTGGTGTCTCGATAGTGTTGGTTGCCACATCAATGGCACCGACCATCACCTTTTTACCGCGAATCAATTCAATCAGATCCATAGGTACACGTGAGTTTTGACACTCCAGTGAGATGATATCGATTTTCGACTGTTGCAGTTTAGGGAATGCTTTTTCGTATTCGCGCCACTCTGAGCCCAGTGTCTTTTTCCAATCGGTATTGGCTTTGATGCCATAGCCGTAGCAAATATGAACAGCTGTCTCACACTTTAGACCTTCAATGGCACGCTCTAAAGTTGCAATACCCCAGTCGTTTACATCATCAAAGAACACATTAAATGCGGGCTCATCAAACTGGATAATATCGACACCAGCCGCTTCTAATTCTTTTGCTTCTTGATTCAGGATTTTAGCAAATTCCCAAGCCAATTTTTCACGGCTTTTATAATGACCGTCATATAACGTATCAATCATCGTCATCGGCCCTGGCAACGCCCATTTGATTGGCTGATCGGTTTGCTGACGTAAAAACTTGGCATCATCAACGAACACGGACTTTGGACGGCTCACCGCACCAACGACTGATGGCACGCTCGCATCGTAGCGATTACGGATTTTGACCGTCTCACGCTTCTCAAAGTCAACACCATCAAGGTGTTCGATGAACGTAGTCACAAAATGCTGACGGGTCTGCTCGCCATCACTTACAATATCAATCCCTGCATGCTGCTGCTCTTGCAATGATATACGCAGCGCATCTTGCTTGGCTTCAAGCAACTGCTCGCCCTCTAACGCCCAAGGTGACCAAATTTTCTCAGGTTCTGCTAGCCAAGACGGTTTTGGTAAGCTGCCAGCGGTAGACGTCGGTAATAGTAGTTTCATACGATTTATCTTCTGATTAATTTATTTTTTATTATGTTGATGAGTGATGCTCAGTTAAGCGGCTTGCTTCCTAGCCGTTTCTTTATCAGCAGCTTCTTTTTGAGCAGTATCGCCTGTTACATCATAGCTTGTAGCCCATTCCTCAAGGATTGTTTGATACGGCTTAATAAAATGTGTCTCAGTAAATCTGCCTTGGGTCACTGCCATCTGACTACGTTCGGCACGGTCATAGACCACTTGAGTCAATGAATAGTCTTGGTAGTTCAGGCTAGGTTGATACACTTGTCCAGCGCTTGAGTTGGCATTGTAAATCTCAGGACGGTAAATCTTCTGAAAGGTCTCCATAGTACTGATTGCACTAATCAGCTCAAGATCGGTGTAATCACTCAGCAAGTCCCCTGCAAAATAAAATGCTAATGGCGCGGCGCTACCTTCAGGCTTAAAATAACGTACCGTTAAGCCCATTTTATGAAAATAGTCGTCGGTCAACGAGTATTCATCTTGCTTGTACTCAATGCCCAATACAGGATGCTGATTGACAGTACGGTAGTAAGTCTTGCTGGTTGAAACGCTCAGGCAAATCACAGGTTTTTTGTGAAAGTGAGCGTTGTAAGCTTCTGAATTCAATAAATATTGAAACAGCTTACCGTGCAACTCACCAAAATTATCTGGCGTTATGGATGCTAGGTTTTTGTCGCGATGCTCTGGTAATACAATACTAAAGTCATAATCACGCACATAAGATGAGAAACTGTTGCCAACCATGCCGTCGATACGCTTGTTCTCTTTGTGATCCACAATCGTGGTTTTTAGCGTTTCGATAATAGGAAAGGTCTGACCATTGCCTTTAACATCTAGATCGACAGAGATGATATCAACTTCAACAGAATAACGATCTGCTGTCAGATTGTCCCAATGCGCCAATGCATTGAATCGATTATTAATCATGGTTAACGTTTTGCGTAGGTTCTCTTGGCGGTGCTCACCGCGTGCCAAATTTGCAAAGTTAGTCGTCAAACGCGTACTATCTGCAGGCTGATAGTTTTCGTCAAAACGAATGTGCTTAATTGAACAATTGAATTCTTTACTCATGGTGATCCGCTACCTTATTTATCTGAGATAAAACCAAATATGTGTATGAGGTGAATCATACCGAAATCTAAACATGAATAAAAACGATACAATCTAAACATAAGATGAATTTTATTCATCTTATTAAAAATTAGAGATACAAAGGAAATTTAACAGCGGAAGTTTTAAGAGTTCACTTAACGTATAACTAAGCCTTTAACATACTGGCGGCGAAGAAGGCTTTTATACTGCTTAAGAGTATTTGAGGCATAAAAAAAGGATACCGTAGTATCCTTTTTATTCAAATTCGAGCCTGATAACACATCGATTCTAGTGATGCTCACCAGGAAGAATTTTGGCAAAGGCACGCTGAGCAAGGTTAGGCTTGCTATCAGTCGTTTGTGCGGCGGTCGAACTTGGGAAAATGCGATAACCAATGGACTGGACGCCAACGTTAAAGGCTGGTACCAGTGAATAAGTCGCCGATGCAAATTTACCCATATTACTAGCGATGCTATTTGGCTTATGAACGATGGCTTTTGCGACCATCATCGCTGCTTCGTCAGGCATCAGTGCTGGCATATAACGATATAGCTTGGTTGGCGCAATCATCGGGGTACGCACAAGTGGCATAAAGATATTGGTCACTTTGATATTATCGCCTTTGACTTCAGCAGCCAAACAGCGACTAAATGCGTCTAAGGCAGCTTTTGACGCGACATATGCTGAAAAGCGAGGGCTGTTTGCCAATACTCCAATTGATGAGATATTCACGATTTGACCAGTTTGGCGACCAATCATCGTTGGCAAGAAACCAAGAATGATTTTGACCGCGCCAAAATAATTAATCTCCATGGTACGTTCAAAATCATGAAAACGGTTGACCGACTCATGCACTGAACGGCGAATCGAACGACCCGCATTGTTGACTAGTACATCGACATGCTTAAAGTCAGCCAAAATATTTTCACTGGTTTTTTCAATCTCATCCATATTGGTCAGATCGCATGGATAGTAACTAGCCGCGCCGCCAAGTGTTTCAATATTTTCTTTGACCATTTTTAGCTTATCTTCAGTACGGGCCAGCAAAATAACATGCGCGCCGCATTCACTGAGCAAAAAAGCCGTACGCTCGCCGATACCACTTGAAGCGCCTGTGATGATAATATTCTTGCCTTTGACGGCTTTGGTGATTGCTTTTTTCGAGAGATTGGCCATAAAAAGTCCTTTTCGTTTATTCTATAGTTATTGGTATTCGGTTATAGCATAGCAAAAAATGTCGTATGGAGTGAACAAAACCATAGTGGGCGTTAGCTAACGGGACTTTTACAAATTTCGTCGACATAAATATTTATAAATATATTTTTAGCTTGTTGTTAACTACTAAGTGCTAAGCTTTTTTCTGATCAATTATGAGGGGCACCTGCTTTGATAGACACACTAACTCACTATATCGACTTAATTGCCAAAATGATCGAAGTCATTGGCGTCCTCATTATGTTTTTTGGACTATTTCTTGCTTTATATAGAGCTTTTCGAGCGTCTGGCCATTTCAACAATGATACTTACGTCGAGATCAGACAGACCGTAGGCAAGTCTATATTGTTGGGGTTAGAAGTGCTGATTGCCGCTGATATCGTGGCTACTGTCGTCACCGAGCCATCGCTACGTAGCGTACTGGTGCTAGGTTTTATCGTACTGATTCGAACCTTTTTAAGCTTATCGCTACAGGTTGAACTAGAAGGTCGATTCCCTTGGCAAAATAGAAAGCCTGCGCCTGACAAACAGTCTGATACTGACAATCATACTGTGCCAATTGACAAAGCATAGCTGTTGGACAAAAATGCCATCAAGAAACGATGCATAGAAATAACTAGCACTGATTTATAAAACAATATTTAAGCGATTACTATTCGTGCGCCTGCAAAAAAGTTTCGACAACTTTGAATTGCCCAGTGGTACTTTCTTCGCCATACATCGCCTGTCTAAAGGCGTTAGAGTTTGGAATGCCTGTCGTATACCATGCAATATGTTTACGAGCGATACGGCAGCCTGAGTACTCCCCGTAGAAATCATAAAGCTCTTGCAAATGAGCCAGTACGATCTCTTTTATCTCACTAACGCTCGGTGCCTCTAGACGCTCGCCAGTACGCAAGAAATGCTCAATATCGCGAAATATCCATGGTTGCCCTTGTGCAGCACGCCCAATCATCACCGCATCACAGCCTGTCATCTTATAGACGTGTTGGGCTTTTTGTGCGCTATCGATATCACCGTTAGCAATGACAGGAATACTGATGCTTTCTTTGACTTCACGTATTAGCTCATAGCGTGCATTACCTGTGTACATGTCTTCACGCGTACGTCCATGAATAGCAATCGCTGCAATGCCCGCCTGCTCAGCACGCTTGGCGACTCGTAAGATGTTTTCACGACCGTTTTCAAAGCCTAGACGTGTCTTTAGCGTGACAGGCGCATCAACGGCATTGACCGTTGCATCTAGCAATCGCGCGACCAAATCCTCATCTTGCAACAATGCAGAGCCTGCCAGCTTACGACAGACCTTTTTGGCCGGACAGCCCATATTAATATCGATAATCTGTGCGCCATTATCAATTTGATAACGAGCCGCTTCAGCCAGTTTGTCCGGCTCAGCACCTGCTATCTGCGCCGAAATAGGCGCAATCTCATTGTCAAAATTGGCACGGTACAGAGATTTTTTGCGTGCATAAAGCGCCGTGTCAGCGATGATCATTTCACTGACCGCATGGCCTGCGCCAAATGATTTGCATAATCGGCGAAAGGGATTGTCTGTCACGCCTGCCATCGGTGCGACCATCAAACGGTTTTCAATCGTCAGGCCACCGATATTTAGTGGCTGTAATAGCGGATGATCAGACAAAGTCGAGGACGAAGGTAAAATGGGAGAATCAATAGACATAAAAAACGGCTTGATTTGTAAGGAAAACAAGCCGTTATTCTAAGGATTCGTGCACATAATGCAAGCTATTCACGTGAATAACTTGCATAAGCATTGGTCATTTTTGATACATTTCATACATTATTTATCAAGCACACTGCCCTGCTCTAGCGTGATGTCATCATCATGCTCCTGCATGCGCCACGGCAGGCTATCAGGCGATACATTGAGGAAATGTAAATACTTCTCAAACTGATCGATGATGTCATTAATCACTGATTCAGATTTGTAGCCGTATAAGTCATAGGTCTGACCACCACGGCGTAGATACACCTCAGCGCGATGATGATGCTCTTGTGGCAAGGTATCCGCACTGTCTTCAGTATAATAATCAGGCGCATCATGCTCAGATAAGCGAACTTCATACCAAAATTCAACATCGTCACCGCGCTGTAGCTCTAATACGGCTCGGTTATTAACCGCGTCATAGTTGACCTCAGTCGTCCAACCAGTTTCTGCAAATTTAGACGACACCTCCATCATCGAAGGCATAACCACTTCTTTGATATAACTTAAGACCTTTTCACGCGTTGGCTTATCGGTCATATAGTCAATACGCTCGCGCCATGCAGACGGTTTGAGTAGATGCGGCGGCAGTCTGTTGTCATTACCAAGGCTTTGATTACGATGTCCTTCGATACGCAGCGCACGCCACATGCCAAACATTGAAATAAGAATAATAATCGCAAATGGTAACGCACTAACGATAGCCGCTGTTTGTAGGGCTTCTAAACCACCTGCAAGTAGCAATACTGCTGCGACAGCACCTTCAGTTACTACCCAAAAGCTACGCTGCCACCATGGTGTATCACTGCGACCACCTGCCGCTAGCGAGTCGATTACCAATGAGCCAGAATCCGAAGACGTCACAAAAAAGGTAATAATCAATAAAATGGTCAACGACGACACAAATTCAGTAAACGGTAGATTCTCTAACAGTTTAAACAAAGCAATCGCTTGGTTGTTTTGTACTTCACTGATTAATGAGGTATAACCATCGACCATAATCATGTGTAGCGCGGTATCACCAAACACCGAAAACCAGAAGAACGTAAAGAAAGTCGGTACCAGCATCACACCCAATACAAACTCACGAATAGTACGACCACGGCTAATCTTGGCGATAAACAGACCTACAAAAGGTGCCCATGCAATCGTCCATGCAAAAATAAATAAAGTCCAGCTGCCGATCCAATTGCTATTCTCGTATGCTTGCAAGCTAAAGGTACGTTCAACGATATTACCCAAATAGCTACCCGTATTTTCCATAAAGGCGTTCAAGATAAAAATGGTCGGACCGACAACAAATACGAACAGCATCAGCGCAGTTGCCAATAGCATATTCAAAATAGATAAGCGTTTTACGCCCTTGTCCATACCTGCCAATACCGATACCAATGCCGCGGCTGTCACCAAGGCAATGGCAATCACCTGTACGGTCGTATTCACTGGAATGATATCTGGCAATAGATAATTGAGTCCCGCATTGATTTGCGACACCGACAAGCCAAGACTGGTCGCAATACCAAACATCGTACCTAGTATCGCAAACACATCGACTGTATGACCGATAGGGCCATGAATCCTGTCACCAATAATCGGGTACAACGTCGAGCGTATTGATAGTGGTAAACCATGACGAAACGCAAAATAAGCTAGTGATAAACCAACGACACCATAAATCGCCCAAATATGGAACCCCCAATGGAAATACGCAATTTGCATCGCCTCTTTTGCCGCAGCAATAGTCTGCGGATCCGACATTGGCGGACTAGAAAAGTGCATCACTGGTTCCGCTACCCCATAAAACAGTAGCGCAATCCCGTAACCTGCCGAAAACAGCATGGCAAACCATTCAAGAAATCCGTACTCCGCCTCAGCATGATCAGGGCCCAGCTTGATACTGCCATAAGACGAAAACGCCAGTACAATAATGAACATCAAAAACAGTGCCACTGCCAGCATATAAAACCAACCGAATGTCTCAGTCGTAAAACTAAGCACATCACTAAACAGAGCACCCGCTGCTTCAGGATTGATCGCGGTACCAATGACCAATAACAGCATAATAATTGCTGCAGGCACAAAGACTGGTAATAAAATAGTCGAACGAGGTAATTTACTCATTAAAGATAATATCCTCAAAAGTTGACGATGCCTTTTTATAGAAAAGTTTTAATTAAGGCAAAGATTAGAAAGTGTGTGTGAATGGTTATAATAATTATCACACTCTTTTCCAAAACCCTAGACAAGCGTTCAACTCGTAACATGACTTTAACGAATGTTACATGACTATTACCAAGAAAATAAAAAAGGCAGCTTGCTAGCTGCCTTTTGATTGTATATGTATTTTTTTAGTGATTTATAATCTATAAATGCTCGCTAATTCGTAAATACCAATATTTTTTATACCTAAACAGAAGCACTCTGTTTCCTAACTAGGCATTAATCACTGCCGCCAACTTCTGCGCAATATCTGCCAAATCATTATTATCAGCTTGGGTCACTGCATGACGTCCTAACTCATGAATACTTGATGGAATGAGATGCACATGATAATGAAAGACCGTTTGACCTGCTTGTGAGCCATTCAACTGCATTTGGATAACACCTTCACGCTCAAACACTTGACGCTGGGCTTGCATAACCTTTTTAGAGGTCATTAATACCGCAGCAGCATACTCTGGCTCAAGATCGGCCAAATCAACAGCTTTTTGCTTCGGTATCACCAATACGTGGCCTTCTGCTTGCGGCATGATATCCATAAAGGCGAGCGTTTTATCATCTTCATATACTTTATGATACGGAATATCACCATCTAGCATTTTGGCAAAGATATTATTGTCGTCGTAAGTAGTCTGTTGATTCAATTCAGTCATTATTTCTTCCTTTAAGGGTTTTATTATTAGTTAATTAATAGTTTACTAGCTATCCAAAATAGATAAAAGCATCTGTCATATAGTGGACGAAATATAGTTTTAGTACAAGTCAGTATGACAATCGAATTTGAAAAATATCAAGCCATATTCCAACCATGCTAGCTCACTAATTTATTGGCAGGCCGTACCCTTAAAATGTTATATTAACCCTCTATTTTAATAACGCTATGTTTATGGATTTGCCTACTTTGCCAACTCAAACAGATATGGATAACACTGCTGCAACCCTTGATAATAAGGAAGAACACTCTGATATTGAGAGTGAAAGTGGTACTCAAACCATTGATCCGAACGCTATCATATTAGCAGAAGCATTGACTGATAAAGCCATCAGCTGGCAGATACACAATTGTAAAATTATAAAGAAAACTGTCACGCAAGATTTGCCTCTGCCTTTTTTGTATCACTATGACAGTTTGGATGATGCAATCAAACAAACGCACCCGCTCACTCCTAAGCTACTGATTCAATTCAACACACCCATGTCGGCTCATAAAGCTGCCAAATTAATCGGCATTGACGAGGAGCTGCTGACCAGTCCTTGGCATGTGAAAATTATTGGCTCGTTGGTCGTCTTTAGTGAGGCATTGCAGTTGGCTGTACGGCTACACTGGACCAATACGGGTAAAGAGACGCAGCAGGTATATACCAAGAATGCTGCCGACGCTATTATTGCCGCTTTTAAAGACTGGCAGTTTTTTGGTCGTGTAGACGTCCTTTATAAAAATAATAAGCAGACATTAGTTAGTATTGACGAGCAAAACCCTAATACGCAAGCACTACCTGCCGAATCATTGCTGACGATTGAAGCTAGTAGCGATTATCAACAGCTACTGGCTACTCATGCGCTTGCAGCCATTGTGAAATTAGAAGCAGACAAAGCTGATCTTCCTTGGTTTGACAAAGCCATATTAGAACGTATTGAATAGATGTTTTGAATAACTGTTTTTTCGCTCATCGCTTGTGATTATTAATTCATTATTATTAATTCACTGTTATTAGCATATTGTTTTTAGTTATTCATATCTAATGGTATGGTAACGAATTAGTATTATTCACTAGTACTCACTCTCTATAAAAAGCACACTATCCCTATTAAAACTGAGGGTGCACATTTTAACAACCCCGCCTATTTGTAAGGAATATCACATGGATTATCGCTCAAAAACCTCTACCGGCGGTCGTAATATGGCAGGCGCGCGCGCATTATGGCGTGCAACCGGCATGACTGACGGCGACTTTGGCAAGCCAATCATTGCGATTGCTAACTCTTTTACCCAGTTTGTACCCGGCCATGTGCATCTAAAAGACCTTGGACAACTGGTCGCCCGTGAGATTGAGCAAGCAGGCGGCGTTGCCAAAGAGTTCAATACCATTGCGGTCGATGATGGTATTGCGATGGGCCATAGCGGTATGTTGTACTCGCTACCAAGCCGCGATTTGATCGCTGACTCTGTCGAATATATGGTCAATGCCCACTGTGCAGATGCGTTAGTATGTATCTCCAATTGTGACAAAATCACTCCGGGTATGTTGATGGCCGCCATGCGCCTTAACATTCCAGTGGTGTTTATCTCAGGTGGCCCAATGGAAGCGGGCAAAATCTTAGCCAGTACCGTTGGTAAGAGCCACAATACCGATAGTAGTGACAGCAGTGCTGTTCGCAAGCTTGACCTTGTCGATGCGATGATGGACGCTGCTGATGATAGCATTAGCGATGAAGACGTCGCTGCTATCGAAGCTTCAGCCTGCCCTACTTGTGGTTCGTGCTCTGGTATGTTCACAGCCAACTCGATGAACTGCTTGACCGAAGCTTTAGGCCTAGCACTACCAGGTAACGGCTCACTGCTAGCTACTCACTCATTGCGCCGCGAGCTATTCTTAGAAGCGGGTCGTACCATTGTTTCGCTTGCTAAGCGTCGTTATGAGCAAGATGATGACTCTGTGCTGCCACGCTCTATCGCTACCAAAGCTGCTTTTGAAAATGCCATGAGCCTAGATATCGCTATGGGCGGTTCTACCAATACCATCTTGCATTTACTTGCTGCGGCCAATGAAGCAGAGATTAACTTTAAGATGGCTGATATTGACCGTTTGAGTCGCGGTGTGCCTTGTCTTGCAAAAGTAGCACCTGCCTCACAGAAATACCATATGGAAGACGTGCATCGTGCTGGCGGTGTCTTTGCATTACTCGCTGAGCTTGATCGCGCTGAATTACTAAAAACTGACGTGCCGACTATCCATAGCGCAACGATGAAAGAAGCGATCGACAAGTGGGATATCATGAACCCTGACAATCATGAAGCTCGCGCACGCTTCCTTGCAGCACCTGGTGGCGTACGTACCACAGAGGCGTTTTCACAATCAAAAGAGTGGTCAAACCTCGACGTCAACCGTGAGTCAGGCTGTATCCGTAGTGCCAAACACGCCTACTCTACAGATGGCGGCTTAGCCGTACTATATGGCAATATCGCCGAGCGCGGCTGTGTGGTCAAAACCGCAGGCGTCGACGAAAGCATCTTGACCTTTACTGGTCGTGCGCGACTATTTGAATCACAAGATGATGCGGTTGCTGCGGTATTGGCTGATCAAATCGTTGCAGGCGATGTCGTCATCATTCGCTACGAAGGCCCTAAAGGCGGCCCTGGTATGCAAGAAATGCTTTATCCAACGACTTATCTGAAGTCAAAAGGATTGGGTAAAGAATGCGCCCTACTCACCGATGGTCGTTTCTCTGGTGGTACATCAGGTCTATCCATTGGTCATGCTAGCCCAGAAGCTGCTGAAGGCGGTGCGATTGGTTTGGTCGAAGAAGGCGATAGTATTCATATCGATATCCCAAATCGTACCATCAACATGCAAGTGAGCGACGCAGACTTAGCCGCTCGCCGAGAAGCTATGGAGGCGCGTGGACGTGATGCATGGAAGCCTGTCAATCGTGATCGTCATGTCTCACCAGCATTACGTGCTTATGCGGCTATGACCACTAGTGCTGATACTGGCGCCGTACGTGACGTGAGCCAAGTGGAGCGCTAGTCTGTAAGCTATCAATGCTCCAAACATACTGATAAAAATATATTAAGCCTGCGTAATGCAGGCTTTTTTTTCACCAAAAAACAACGTAGCGGTCGTTTTGATAACTATTTTTTGCGGTAATTATTTTATTTTGACGTCATGATAAAGAGTATCAGTGACTGACTATCAACTATTGCTGTTAATTGTCATCGATATCTAAAACTACTTTTTTAAAATCGACCCTTAAAACATAACGACGTGCGTAAACCTTATGATTGAAAAATACAACTTATTCTTATTAATCTGCGGGATTGCCTTTTTACTCGGGGCCTTGTTTCCTGTTATTTTTAAGCGCACCTCTATATCATTACCGATGCTCCAAGTCAGCTTCGGTCTGATGATGGGCTACTGGTGGACGTCTTTATCCTTTTTAGACCCACTTGATAACGGTTTACTCATCGAGAAACTGACTGAGATTGTTGTATTGGTCTCATTGGTTGGTGCTGGTATTAAAATCGACACTGAGTTGTCTTGGCGACTGTGGCGACCAACAGTAAGACTGCTACTTATCACCATGCCTATTGGTATTTTTGCGATGGCAGTCTTGGGGTATTACGCGTTTGGTTTGAGCCTTGGTGCAGCTATTTTATTAGGTGCAGTGTTAGCACCCACTGATCCAGTATTAGCTTCGAGCATTCAGGTGGGACCTCCCAATACAGGAGGAGAAGACACACCGCGCTTTACTTTAACGTCAGAGGCAGGATTGAACGATGGTCTGGCTTTTCCGTTTGTGTACCTAGCGATTAAGATTGCAGAAGCATTCAGTGAAGGCAAAGCCTTTACCTACGAGATGCTATGGTCGTGGTTTACTCATGATGTCTTATGGAAAATTGGCGCAGGCGTAGTGGTGGGTGTATTAGTTGGTAAATTATTGGCCAAAATCGTGTTTTCTAAACATACCCGTGAGACTACTATCTCGCAAGGCTATGTGGTTATTGCATTGACGCTACTAGCCTATGGTCTTGCCGAGTATGTGCACAGTTATGGCTTTATCGCTGTATTTGTGGCCGCATTTGCGTTTCGTCGCTCGGAGTGTGAGCATACCTATCACCAAAAACTGCATGATTTCGCTGAGCAATCAGAAGGCTTACTGATGTCATTAGTTCTGGTTATCTTCGGTATGTTCCTTGGTCAAGGATTGCAGGCAGGTGTCGAGTTGACATGGCGTGTCTATATCGTCAGCTTTACTTTCCTACTACTTATACGTCCGATTGGTGGATTTATTGCTTTATCAGGATTGAACTTACCTCATACCGAGAAATACGCGATATCAGCTTTGGGTATTCGCGGTATCGGTACTTTGTATTATCTGTCTTATGCGCTTAATCAAGGTTTCTTCGCGGATGAAGATGCGCTTAAATTGTGGATTGTTTGTTCAATTGTCATTTTGACTTCTATCTTTATCCACGGTCTCAGCGCATCAAGATTGCTCAAAATGACACCAAACAAGCAGCATTAACATTAATGCTGCTTATATTTGAAACAGAATTAATTCGCGATTGAAGTTGGCACTATTAAAGTATCTCTTCTACCCAGCTCAAGACAGCTTCTGTCAGCGAAAACTGACGAACGTCATTGAGCATGGTGGTATCAAAATTGTGAATAAAAGCAAATGACAATTGGCGCTCAGGGTCGCACCAAGCAACCGATCCGTTATATCCCATATGCCCAAATCCTGATAAAGCAGGACTTATTCTCTTATCCGTATCATTGTTGTTAGCATACAAGCTAAATAATCTATGATAGCCCAATCGCCATTTCATGGCCGCTGGCATAACCGCATCTAAACCCTCAACCTGCGGTGTAGATAACTGCTCAAAAGTAGCACTATCGATCAGTATTTTTCCTTGCCATATACCGCCATTAGCGAGCATTGCATAAATCGTTGCCAGTGCTTTAGCGGAAGCGACACCATTTGCCGCTGGAATGATCGCCTGTAGTGTCTGAGGGTTATGATAATCAAGCGCGTGCTTGCCAGCAGGTATCAGAGCTGCCTTATAGTTTTTTAGATTGAGCTGACTGGTATTAAAATATAAGCTATTGATACGCGCCGTATTTAATATAGGTTGTACGCTATCATTATTAGAGCTATCTAGATTTTCATCAAGGCTGTCATCAAGGCTACTTTGCGTCTCAGCTGCACGCTTGTCGTTTAGCATTTTCTGTTGCCAGCAATGATAACTAGGTAAGCTTGCATAAGTACGTAAAGTCTCTTGAGAGTCTACTTTTAAGGTTGGTTTTTGACGTCTCGATTTTAATTGAGAGCTTGTATCCTCTGTTTCTTCAAAATCTTTGGCCAATTTTGCCACCTGATCTACTTTACTCTCTGGCACACCAAAATAGCAGCTGTCGGCAATACCCAGAGGCTCCGTTAGATACTGGCGCAGTGCTGCAGCGAATGGTAAGTTCGTAACCGCCTCTACTACGCCGCCCAATACCCAACCGTAGACCAATGCACTATAAGCGCTGTCATATTTGGGCGCATCTTCGGGAGAGTTAATGGGCATCGCTGCAATGTGGCGCAGCATCGTATCCCAATCGAGTACTGTCTCACTATCGACATCGATACTTTGAATCGAAAACAAATCGGCCTGATGTGACATAACTTGTCGTAACGTCATTTGGTCTTTACCGTTTGCAGCAAACTCTGGCCAGTAATGGGCAATAGGTTTGTCATATTCGATCAGTTGCTGCGAAACCAGCACATGAACCAATGTTGCCAATACCCCTTTACCAGTAGAAAAATTAATCGCCAACGTATTGGGCTGCCACGACATATCAGGACGCGCCATACCTGTACTGGCTTGCGCAATGCACTGACCTGCTTGATACACGGCCACAGCCCCGCCAGCAGGTGCATCATCAAGCTGTAAATCTGTCAGTAGTTGCTGTAATTTGTTTTGAAAGTCAACGTTTATAGATGTATTAGAATTTTCTGTATTATGATCCATTATTATTACCTTGCTCCAGTGATATAAGTTATTCTATTTTTAAGATGATAGTAATACACAAGCTATATAAAATATTCGAACCAGTATAAATGAATTATGAGCCAATAAAAAAGGCCACCTATTGGTCGCCTTTTTTATTATTTATTCCGATAATATTTTTAGAGTTTGCTAACGTCTAAGACAGCACTAACATTCGATGCCATAAATCTGGTTAGCGCGGTACTAGCAAACGATTATGGACTTCTTGTTCAAGCTTAGTCAAACCATGACTGCGACCACGTTCCATCGCTGTATCCATCTTACGTCCACGTAACCATCCTGCCCGCAGCGCAATTGCGGCTCCTACTCTATTACCCGACCCACAGTGCATAGCGACTTTTTTGCCATGGTGCTGGCGTAATACATTATCAAATGCCAATATTTTAAGCTGCTTTAACTCTTTAGCACCGCTGATAGGCAGCTGTTCGTAGTGCATACCTGCCTGCTCAACTGCTGATGCCTCATCAAAGCTCAACTCGTCATCAGGCTGCAAGTTGATGACCAGCTCGACGCCCGCTTTCGCTAAAGCCGCGACTTTTTTGTCATCTAACGCACCGCATACGATAGTGTTTGCGTCTGGACGAAAATAAGGCTCAAAGATAACGGCCAAATCAATGCCATTATCGGCACTAACATGAATGTTAGCGACGCTATCGTTAGCAGCGACCGTATCAGTCGCTATCGAGTTATCTGTTTGATCTACGTCTATCGCGTTTTCTTCTGAAGGCATGTTTTGTGAAGTCATAATAATAAATATGTACGTTAAATATGGCTGTTAAATAGAAGCTTTATGATGTTTATACTACTTGCTGTCACTCTTTAGTGTTACAACACCCGCCAAATGAGGTTTATTGTTTTTAGAGCTATATAGTCCAAACTCACAAGTATCATCTACGTTTGTAAGTTGAACTACTGGCTCAGCAATCAACTCTACTTCAGCTGGTAAAAAGATAGGCAGCTTAAATGAGACGTCAATCGTGTAAGCATCAGGCAAGTCGCCCATTAGAGCAAGGCACTTAGCCTTTGACCACATACCGTGTGCAATCGCTTTAGGGAAACCAAACGCGCGTGCTGATAGTGGATGCAAATGAATCAAGTTAAAGTCGCCTGAGACAAAAGCATAACGACGACCGATATCTTCTGGCACTTCAAAAATGCTATGAACACCTTCTTCGTTTACTTCAGGCTTGACCATGACCGGACGCGGTGTGCTCTTTTTATCTTTACTGCTAGGTTTTTTGCTACGTGATAAATAAGTTGACGTGCCTTCCCAGATGACTTCATCTTCTGACTTTACGATAGTCACAAAGTCAAACTGCTGACCTTGGGCATGATCGCGCAGGTTATCAAAAGTGACCGACATTGCTACCGTTTCACGCTCTCCAATCGGGCGATACTGGGTGACGCTATTATCAACGTGAACAAGACCCAACATAGCAAATGGGAATGGCTCTTTGACCATCATGTTCATCTGCAGCGTCTGTGACAATACTGAAAAGTAAGTTGCTGGCACTTTGCCATCATCAGCAAAACCGCAAATTTTACGATAGTCATCTAGGTTTTCTTGATCGATATGCAAGTCATCTACATAGTAAGTAGATTGTGGCAACTGGTCTCTACTGACCTTGCCACCATTACCGATAGGCAATAAGCTTTTGACAATATTGGCATAAGTGGTGTGCGCTTTTGGCAACGCATCATAATGTTTGTCTGACATAAGTACATCCTAAGTGTGGCTTGAACAAGTTCTTTAATGTATATAAAGACAATCTGCAGTCATTGACTAAAGCCTACTATTAAATCATCTAATAAGCATTAAATTCAATCAACCTCATGAGTATCTTTAATAGCAAAAAATAGTTTGGCTATTGGTTCTTGTGTTTTTATCATAAAAAAGCCACCCTTGGGCAGCTTTATTACACTTTATCAGAGATTATTTCGTAAGCATATGTGATACAAACGAGAAATAATAGCTCATATGATACAACTACTTTCTCTACCTGCACCTTATTTCTCACATATACCTATCAATTAATCAATGTTATGCACCAAGTAAGCTTTGACCACAGACGCGAACCGTGTTGCCATTTAGACCGCCAGACGCAGGTGAAGCGAACCATGCGATAGTCTCAGCCACATCTACTGGCAGGCCGCCTTGGCTCATTGAGTTCATGCGGCGACCAGCTTCACGAATAGCAAATGGAATGGCTTCTGTCATTTGGGTTTCGATGAAACCAGGAGCGACTGCATTGATCGTCATGCCTTTAGCATTGTCTTCTAATTGCTTGGCAGTTGCGTTAACCAAACCAATTACCCCAGCTTTAGAAGTGGCATAGTTGGTCTGACCCATGTTGCCAGCGATACCTGAAATTGACGACACACATACGATACGTGCGTTTTCTTTCAGTACGTCATTGTCCAACAAGTAGCGATTCAATCTAGCGATACTGCCCAAGTTGATATCAATGACCATGTTCCACTTTTTCTCATCCATTTTAGCCAACGTCTTATCACGAGTCACGCCAGCATTATGGATGATTGAATCTAAACCACCACGTTTTTGGGCAGCGTCAGCGATTTCTGCACCAGCGTCTTCACTAGTGATATCTACTGTCAAAGCAGAGCCACTGATTTCGCTAGCAACTTTTTGTAGGTCAGCTTGCTGCTGCGGTACATCTAGACAGATAACATGCGCCCCTTCACGAGCCAATACACGAGCGATAGCTTCGCCAATACCACGACTTGCGCCAGTCACTAGCATAGTTTTACCGCCCAAAGGCTGGTTCCAGTCAACATCGACTGAGCTGCCTTTACTGACACGTACTACTTGTCCTGATACGTAAGCTGAACGAGCTGAGGTAAAAAAGCGTAAGGTTGAATCTAGGTTTTGCTCTGCGCCTTCTTCAACATAAATCAGCTGCGCTGTGATACCGCGCTTAAACTCTTTACCCACTGACTTCACAAAACCCTCAAGCGAGCGTTGAGCCATTGCAGATTCAATATCAGTGATGTTCTCTGGCGTACGACCAACCACAACCACACGGCCTGATTTTTCTACGCGGCGTGCAACTGTATGGAAAAACTCATAAAGCTCTTTTAGCTGTTCAGCATTGCTGATATTACTGGCATCAAAAAGCAGTACTTTGAATTGATCATCGCCGCCCGTGTTAGCTTTTGTCTCAACGCCTGCATCAGCAAGTGCGTCTTTGATATCATCACTGCTGTTTACATATACTTCGGCATGGACGTCTGACAGGATACGGGCAACAGACTCACTGACACTCTTGTCATCACCAGTAGCACGGCCAACCAATACGCTACCACGCACCAAACGCTCACCGCTTTCGAAACGATCAAGCGTCGTTGGCATCGGCAAACCTAAGTTTTTTGCTACTTTTTTGCCAATAGAAGATTGAACAAAATCACCGTAACGGTCTGACATAATATAATCCTTATAATTAATGATTCGTATAATAATAAAAAATGCAATGAATCTATTATATAGAGACATTGACATCGTAATTATTTAAATTTAGTAAATCGCCTCAAAACTAGCCTAACTATACACTTCCCTTATAAACAAGTCCAAAAACAGATAATGTCTACAACAATCTGTAAACAAGTCAGTATACAAGCCAGTCGTTTTTAGCAGCGTTAAGCGCCACTATAACATGTTAAAATCTGACCTATAGGTTATGGCATACTTAATTATTGATAACAATATATTATCAAACGTACTGTTATGCAATGCTAATATTTCTTACTAGCCAGTCTATTAGAGCGATGCGTCATGGTCATGAATCTACTACCGACCTCATACAAGCGTCACATAGTTTGCTAAAGAGATACATTAAGTGAATAAAAAACGCCTTATGATAAACAGCTGTATTGCGTAATAAATGATAATATTTGCTTGTATAAAATAACTTAACTATTTTTTATTGTTACCTATCACTTTTTACTTCTACCCATACTTTTTAAGGATAATATTATGAGTAATAAAAACAATCATCCAGATAGCCCTGTTGTTGAAAGTACAGTTGTTAAAGCAACGGATACAAAATCAGATACAGCAAAAAAAGAAACCGCTGCAAAAAATACCTCGACTAAAGAAACTAGTGCTAAAGAAACTGCTAGCAAAAAAGCGGTCGATGAAAAAGTAGAAACCACTACTGCCAAAAAACCTGCTCCAGCTAAAAAAGCCAGCACAACCAAACCAGCTTCAAACCTGAATCGTGTTGCTATTTTAGGTGGTAACCGTATTCCATTCGCGCGCTCGAACGGATCATACGCTGACGTTAGCAACACAGATATGCTAACCGCTGCATTGGACGGTTTGGTTGAGCGTTATAACCTGCAAGGCGAAACCGTAGGTGAAGTGGTATCTGGCGCAGTCATGAAACTTAGCCGTGATATCAACCTTACTCGTGAAGCCACACTGAATACTGCGCTAAACCCACATACGCCAACTTATGATATTTCACAAGCTTGCGGTACTGGCTTACAAGCGACCTTTGCTTCTGCTAACAAGATTGCACTGGGTCTGATCGATTCGGCAATCACTGGCGGTGTAGATACTACTTCTGACGCTCCTATTGCTGTCGGCGATGGCTTGCGTAAAGTACTGATCAAACTTGGTGCAGCAAAAGACAACAAACAACGTCTAAAAGCACTAATGGGTCTCAATCCAAAAGACTTAATCGATTCACCGCAAAACGGTGAGCCACGTACTGGCCTATCAATGGGCGATCATCAGGCGATTACTACGCTTGAGTGGAATATCAGTCGTGAAGCGCAGGATGAGCTTGCATTTAACAGCCATCAAAACCTAGCACGCGCTTATGACGAAGGTTTCTTTGACGACTTGATCACGCCATATAAAGGCCTGACTCGTGATAACAACTTGCGTCCAGATACTACATTAGAAAAACTGGGTAAATTAAAGCCAGTTTTTGGTAGAAAAAATGCCAATCCAACGATGACAGCTGCCAACTCTACGCCGCTTACTGACGGTGCTTCTTGTGTACTACTAGGTACTGATGAGTGGGCAAAAGAGCACGGGCTAAAACCACTGGCTTATATCGTCCATCAAGAAACCGCAGCGGTAGACTTCATCGGTAAATCTGGCACCACAGAAGGCTTACTAATGGCACCAGCTTATGCGGTACCACGTATGCTTGAGCGCGCTGGTCTGACTCTACAAGACTTTGACTTTTACGAGATTCATGAAGCCTTCGCTTCACAAGTACTATCAACCTTAGCTGCTTGGGAAGATGAGAAATTCTGTGAAGAGCGCTTAGGCTTAGATGCCCCGCTAGGTTCTATTGATCGTAGCAAGCTAAACGTAAATGGTTCATCATTAGCCGCAGGCCATCCATTTGCGGCAACTGGTGGTCGTATTCTAGCTACTGCTGCTAAATTATTGGATCAAAAAGGTTCAGGCCGTGCACTTATTTCTATCTGCGCAGCAGGTGGTCAAGGCGTGACTTGTATCCTAGAAAAATAAGCTTGGTCACTTTTAAGTGAACAAGATACGCTGACTTATTATTTTAATCAGTGCATATCTACCAATAAAAAAAATGCCCTTTAATTTATTTAAAGGGCATTTTTTATTGTCTGTACTTTGCTATGATAGAAACGACCTAGATAGTAGCCTCTTAAAAAAGCCGATACGCAAAACAAAGGTAATATTTATGGGTAAGACAAAAATTTTATTAAGAAAAATGAGGCAAGTCATTTTTGGCTCTGAAAAACTGGTGATGACAGAACCGCTTGCAACCGCTGATTTTCAATCTCTAACGGTTAAGGAGGATTTAGATCGGTACCATCAGGAACAAGCCATTCTTACTGAACGCATCGAAAAAGACATTCTTGATGATGATTTACGTCGAAAAATGCACCAAGACTTAATCGATACATATGATGAAGAACTAGAAAATGAAATAGATGACTATGCACGTGACTTTCGTTTTAACGGACGTGAGATGAGCGAGCAAGAAAAACTGGATCGACGCACCTACTTTCAAGAGTTGGTACGACTACAGCGAGAACTGATAAAACTACAAGATTGGGTCGTTGATCGCGGTGAGCGTATTGTCGTTATCTTTGAAGGGCGGGATTCTGCTGGTAAAGGTGGCGCCATTAAACGCATTACCCAACGATTAAACCCACGCGTTTGCAGGGTAGCTGCCCTACCGGCTCCCACTGAGCGCGAGCAAACGCAGTGGTACTTCCAACGTTACGTGGCCCACTTACCTGCAGCAGGCGAAATCGTATTGTTTGACCGTAGTTGGTACAACCGCGGAGGCGTTGAGCGTGTCATGGGGTTTTGTACTGACGCGCAATATGAGGAATTTTTTCAATCAGTACCAGAGTTTGAGCGTATGCTCGTACGCTCAGGCATTCGCTTAGTAAAATACTGGTTTTCTATCACCGATGATGAGCAACATGCACGATTTATGAGCCGAATATATGATCCGCTTAAGCAGTGGAAACTCTCACCAATGGACCTACAGTCGCGCCGACGCTGGGAAGATTACACCAAAGCAAAAGAAACCATGTTTGAGCGCACTCATATTCCTGAAGCACCTTGGTGGGTTGTCGAAGGCAATAATAAAAAACGTGCTAGGCTGAACTGTATTGCCCATTTGCTCGACCAAATCCCTTACAAAGAAGTGCCTCGTGACGAAATTGAGTTACCCAATCGCAAACGCGATGATGAGTACTACCGCGAACCTATTCCCGATGATATGTATGTGCCGCCTCGTTATTAAGCGACTAGCGCCTACTACTATAAAAATCTAAAGAAACTTGATCTAAAAAAGCAGCCTTACTAATTAATAAGGCTGCTTTTTTTATATTAATAAGTTCAAAACCACAGCCAAACTTATTAAAGATACAGGTGTGATTTCTAGTTATTGCCTAGTTATTACCTAGATACTACATAGTATAAGTCGATTGCAAGCTATCGATTTTTCCAGCTAATAAGCGCTCAACTTCATTCTTGATTCTTTGGCCAGAGACATCACTACCAATTTGCACAGCAAACCCTGCTGGGCGACTGCCTTGACTCTTAGAGTTAATCCAAACAACCTTACCATTCATTGGTAGGCGTTCACTAGAGTTAGGTAGCGTGATAGCAATAAACACTTCATCACCCAATTGCTGAAGTTTGTCCGACGGTACAAACAAAGCACCATTACTGACAAAAGATAAATAGCTGGCATATAACATTTCGATACTTTCATAATGACAGGTTAAAATCCCGCCACGTCCTGGCATTGCCATAGTCAGCTTCCTTCATCAACTGGGTTTAGTATGTTTATATAAATAATTGATAGTATATAGTTAAGAACAATTGCAAATTTACGAACACAAATTAAGCGTTAAAACATGGCTCTATAAGCTTGCCAACTCTTGCATTAGCTTATCATAGGCAAATTTTTCTTGCACATTTTGTTGCAGCGCAATTTTGGTCTGCTGCACGCTGTTAGCAAATGCCTCTAACCCGCTATCAGTAGGTTGATAAGTAGCCAATATCGTTGATAGATTGACATCCTTTTGTAGTTCACTCAGCCCCAAACAGACACGGCGTATATCAAGGAACATCAGCTCAGACAGCTGTATAAACTCTTTAATATTAAGCTGACCTTGCCAATAATCACTTGCCGCCACACCACTACGTTTACCACTACGTAATGCCTGCCACGTGGTCAGCCATAAGCTGCGCTTGCTATACCATGGTGCTTGCGCCAAAGCTATAGCAGCTAACGGCGCACCATTGGCTAATTGTATCAATTGCTCAATCGCAGCGTTACCAACGGCTTCGCGGTTAATCGTATGACCTAGCGCCTGCGTCACATAATCGACAGCAACAGTCGGCTCAATTGTCTGTAGTGCCAACTGTTGAACACGACTCTTAATCGTTGGCAATAGCTGAGCAGGCGTATCACTAATCAAAAATAGATGCACCTGCGCTTGTGGTTCTTCCAATGTCTTAAGCAGCGCATTAGCAGCGGCCACCGTCATTTTCTCAGCGTGATCTAATACACAGATGCGCATTCCCTGTCCGCCTTGATAAATAAAAGGCTGCAAAGCACGAATATCATCTACTTTGATCTTAAAAGCACTATTGCTAGTAGCTTTAGCGCCTTTTTTATCTTTTGTACTACTTAATTTTTCTTGAAGCGTATCGCTTTCGGCACTGATAGGCATACTAACGAGTGGTAATACTTGCAAGCTCGGATGAGTTCCCGACTTGAGCCACTGACAACTCTCACATACTTCGCAAGCACCTAGTGGGTGTGCGCCACGCTCACGGCACAATAGCCAAGCTACCAATCTCCATACAAAGGCGCGTTTGCCCATACCGTGCATACCAGCAGCGAGCAATGCATGCGGCAAGGACTGCTGCTTAAGTACGCGCTCGGTCAACTGTAACCACAGTACTTTTTGCCATGGCAATAGTGGCGCAAAATACATACGGTCTGTGTTATCTAGTGCGTCCATATTTCCTGTCAAATTATTCATGGTTATGGCTCTGTCACATTGATTAGGTATTTCAGGTATAGCCACAACAACGATACTTTAGCGTCGTAGGAAGCTTAGAATCACACGCAACTTTGCTCAGACTATTACTATTACTTGTTAGGGTTGTAAAAGTTATCTAAGCTCATCGCGTTTAGACGGTCTAGATCTTCTTGTGTGTCGACACCCGCTGGTAACTGACAGGCAGCTTCTGCGATAGCGATATGCTGACCATTTTCTAAAACACGTAGCTGCTCTAGACTTTCGAGTATCTCAAGTGGCGTTTGTGGCCAGTTTACGAACTGCTGTAATAGACTGACACGATAAGCGTATAAACCCAAATGTCGATAGGCATTTTTTGGTGGTTGCATCTGATTATTATCAACCAATACAACATCACGATCACAAGGAATCGGTGCGCGGCTAAAATAGAGCGCACGCTGTAAGTTATTAGCATATTGACTGACCACTTTTACTACCGATGGTCTTTGGAACGTATCATAGTCATCGATAGGCTCACAAAGTGTAGCCATCACGCTATCCTCATCCGCTACCAAAAGCGCCTGTACTTGCTCCAAAAGCAATGGCGGTACAAGGGGCTCATCGCCTTGCATATTCACCACAATATCGTGGTCAGCCCAACCTTTGATAGCTGCTACTTCTGCTAAACGATCCGTACCTGAAGCATGCTCGCTACTGGTCATAACGACATCAAAACCTGCATCGGTGCAAACTTTTGCAATTTGCTCATCATCAGTCGCTATACACATGTCATCAGCAAAACTTGCTGTCTGCGCTTTTTCTGCTACCCAAAGTATCATCGGTTTACCATGAATAGCTAGCAATGGCTTACCAGGTAGTCGTGTACTCTTAAAACGTGCAGGAATCACGATGTGGGTCTTGGCAGGTGTGGTGGCGAACGACATGGCGTATTCCTATAAAAATTATACGGCGATTTAAAATATTAACTGATATTTATAATGAGGCTGACGTGTTCATATCATGGTCGATACGAACCCCTAGTGCCTTTAGTTGCTCATCTAGATTATGATAACTATTCTCAGATAATACAGCCGTCACTGGCAACACCCATAGTCTACTGACAAGTTCTACATACTTATCACTGAGTGCTTGTGTCGCTATATAGTCTGCCAATAATGCGCTGATTTTTACCGCATCTTTACTGGTTACGATGATAGGATAATCACCATATTGTAAAAGCTCAGCCAAACTAAAATCATAATGGTCAGGGTAAGGATGCCCTATGACCTCAAAGCCAATAGATTCTAAGGTATCAAAAAACCGCTGCGGATAGCCGATACCACTAACAGCATGGACGCGGCTACTATTAGTAGGCTTCACACTATTTATTTGAGCTGCATTCGATGTAGGATTCCATAGGCGCTGTAACTCAGCTGGTTGCAAATGCATGGACAAACGGTCAGTAGACTGTATCTTATTATCACTTCTAGAAGTCCGAGTTAAATCTGTACTTGGCTTTTCATGATAGATAACATTTGCACCCTCTAATCGTGACATCGGCTCACGCAAAAAACCTGTTGGTAATAGCTGCTTGTTACCAAACCCACGGGCAGCATCTACCACAATCCATTCGATATCACGCTGTAGTGCATAATGCTGCAAACCATCATCTGCAATAATCAATTGCAAATCAGGCGCTGCATTTAACAGAGTGGCAATCGCTTGCTGACGATTGGGGCACACTGCCATAGCAGCGCCTGTCATATGAGCAATCAAGCACGGCTCATCCCCTACTACATGGGGTAAGCTAGTAGCACTAACCAATGCTGGCATTTGACTCGTATCACCGCCATACCCGCGACTGATTACCCCTACTTTTATGCCTTTTTTTTGTAAGTAGTTGACCAGAGCAATAATCAGCGGCGTCTTACCACTACCGCCCACACTGATATTACCAATGACCATCACGGGAATAGGTGCTCGATAGCTTGATAACAGGCCGGCCTTATAAGCTTGACGGCGCAGCAATGTGATTAAACCGTATAACCAACTGATAGGCAGCAACAACCACAACCAAGCAGCTTGACGTTGCCATGCGCGGGTAATTGTCGTCTCAATACTCATTAATCAATATCGCTTATCTTATTGGTTCATGGCTGCGTGAAAATTGGCTAAAAACTTCTAAATTGACTACTCAAAATCTCGAGCATACATTTGCGCATAGTGGCCTTGCAGTTGCATTAGCTCATTGTGCGTTCCTAACTCAACAATCTGGCCGCCATCCATCACAGCAATACGATCCGCTGATTCGATAGTCGTCAGGCGATGGGCAATGACCAATGTGGTACGGTCTTTCATCACATTATCGAGCGCTTGCTGGATATAATACTCAGACTCATTATCAAGCGCGCTGGTGGCTTCATCTAAAATTAGAATCGGTGCATCCTTTAATAGCGCACGAGCAATAGATAATCGCTGACGCTGACCACCAGATAACTGCAATCCTTCGGCACCAATTTCACTTTGATAACCGTTTGGCATTTTTATAATAAAGTCATGAGCGAAGGCATCTTTCGCTGCTCGTTCAACCTCAGCTTGAGTCTTATCAGCTAGACTGCCGTAAGCAATATTATTAAATACGGTGGTATTAAACAATACTACCTGCTGGTTCACCATTGCAATCTGAGCACGCAAACTCTCTAACTTAATCTCTTCAATTGGCATACCATCTAATGTGATTTGCCCTGAGGAAGTTTCTAGAGTACGTGTTAATAAGTTAACCAATGACGACTTGCCTGCGCCACTTCGCCCTACTAATGCAACTGTCTCACCTGCTTTGATGTTCAAGGTAAAGTCACGTAGGGCCACCGTCGAATCTGGATAAACCAAGCTGATATTGTCTAACGACATTTGCCCTGATAGCGCTTTACTGATTGTGCCTGTGTCTTCTTCTTCTGGCTCATCAAGTAGCGCAAAAATCGACTCACCAGCAGCCAGACCTTTTTGCAGCTTCTGATTGATATCAGTCAGCGAACGTACTGGCTTACTCAATAACCCTGCGGCTGCAATGTAGGAGATGAACTCACCTGCTGAAATATCATCTATTACTGCAGGTCTCAGCGCAAGCCAGACGACAACGGCCATCGCAACTGCCATCAACAGCTGTACGGCTGGCGTATTAATACTATTGGTAACAACCACCTTCATACCTTGGCGTAGGTTTTTCTTCGATGTTTTGTCAAAACGTGCTGACTCGTATGATTGACCGCCGTAGTTTTTGACCACTTGATAGCCGCCGATGACCTCATTGGTAATGTGACTGACATTACCCATCGTCTCTTGGATACCTTTTGAGAGCTTAAGATAGCGCTTTGATGCAATACGAATCAGCCATAGTATTGGCGGCAATACCACAAATAGAATAAGCGTTAGACGCCAATTGCTATAGAACAAAAAGCCAATCAATGCGACAACGGTCAAACCATCACGCAGCAAGGTCTTCATTGAGTCTGTACTGGCGGCCGTGACCTGTTCAACATCGAATATCAACTTCGATGAAATTGTCCCCGCTGGATTGGCCAAATAAAACGAGCTAGGCAAGCGCAGTAATTTGTTGAAAACTTCTACACGTAGCTCATAAACTAAGTTGCGTGAGACCAGTGCAGAGTAGTAGTTACCCAAAAAGCTACCAACCCCGCGCACAAAGAATAGCAATATAATCAATAGCGGAAATAAGGCTTGTTTGCTTTGATCATTCTGGTTGATAGCATCAGTAATATATTGCAGAAGCTTGGCAGTCCAAATCTCTGTCCCTGCATTAATCGCAAAACCTAAAGCTGTCAATAGCAATGCCCACCAATAAGGCTTTAAATACCTTAATAAGCGTAATAACGTCTTACTCTTAGGGGTAACGGGCGATACTGCCGATGCATTTTTAGCAGAAGATTTTTTAGAGTCAGGTAAATAAGCTTGGCTCATAAAAGCCTCAATTTGGGTATCATGGTATGAATGGGCTGTGTGTCACACAGTTTTATGATGGTAAAGCTATATATGTTATTGCGGCAGCGTTTGGCCAAGTGGCACCACTGTACTGATGTTTAAATTCAAAAATCCGAGCTTTCCAGCGATATCCATCACTCGTACCACAGACTGATGGGTCGCATTGGCATCCGCTGCAATGACAAATAGCATATCGCGATTACTGCCCGCCTCCTGCTGCAACATACTGGTCAGTTCAGCCTCATTGCTACTAGCAAGCGTAATGCCGTTGACCAAATAGCTACCATCTTCTTGCACAGCTACTTCGATACTATTGTTTTGTTCTGTCAGTGCAACACCTTCGGCTTCCGGAAGGATAATATTTAAACGACTAAAGTGATTGAATGAGGTAGCAAGCAATAAAAATACAATCAAAAATAGTAAACAATCAATCATCGGTGTTAGATTAATTTCAAGCGGTTCAACCGTTGGTTTTCTAAAACGCATATCAATCTCTTTAATTCAGCTACCATGTATAGGCTTAAGACTTCTATTCTTCAAAACCGCATTGACTACACTGCCGCTATGCTAGTCTTATCCGAATCCAACCCACCGAATGAACGTTCTTGCACAATGCTATCATCTATTGACTTATGGCTAGAAGATGTAGATGGCTGCGTACTAGCAAGTAAGTGATAATCATACAGCTCTTGAATCATAAGCCCTGCTTGAGTCTCAAACTGAGCGTTAATATCAATGATACGGCGCTGAAAATAACGATAAGCAACCAACGCAGGGATAGCAACGATCATACCAGCAGCGGTAGTGATTAGTGCCTGTGATACACCAGCAGCTAGCATCGTCGGATCTTGCATGGCACCATCGGTAATCGCCAAGAACGACGAGATGATCCCTAGTACCGTACCTAACAGGCCAAGCAACGGCGCTATCGCACCGATAGTTCCTAACATATTGATGTTTTTTTCTAACTGATGAACTTGGACGCTAGCACGATTTTGCATGTGCATCGTCATCGACTCTAGCCCGTACTGACGATATAGCAAACCCGTTGCCAAAATATCACCAAGTGCCGTCTTCTCTTTTACATTCATCAACTGTGTGCGACCAATATCGCCATTTTCACGTAAACGAGTTATTAGCTGTTCGCGTAACCTGCTAGGAGCGACTTTATTAAACTGTAGTGTATGGCTACGTTCAATGATGATGACTAATGCCAATATAGAACAGACCACGATAGGTGTCATTAGCCAGCCACCTGCTTTTACCAATTCCCACATACTCACTCTCTTCCATATTTTCACAAAAATAATTATTACAGAAGCGACTTAGCAATTGGATAGATACGGCTAACTCGCAAACGTTATTAAGCTTGAGCTTCTATATGTTTAATCAACGCAGCTAATTGATCTTGATTGTGGAAAAATATCTCAACACTACCTTGACCATCTTTTTTATGCTTTAGTTTGACTTCAGCACCAAGCATGTCTGTCAATCTTTGGGTCAAACGCTCTACATCACGAGATTGTGCTTGTTCAGCACGGTTGATCTTGGGCGCTGGCTGCAAAATCGATTTGACCAATTTTTCAGCCTCTCGCACGGTCATACCGCCATCAATAATTTTCTGCGCGATGATAGGTTGTTGTTCAGAGGACAATGCTAAAAGCGTACGAGCATGACCCATATCTAGCGCACTATTGGCCAAATGGTCTTTTACTGTATCATGCAGCTGATTCAAGCGGAGTAGATTCGATACTGTCGTACGCGCCTTGCCGACGACTTCAGCGATCATGGCATGACTCATACCAAACTCCGTATGAAATCGCTGCAAAGCCGCTGCCTGCTCAATCACTGACAAGTCTTCGCGCTGGATGTTTTCAATCAATGCTAGGGCAATCGCCAACTCGTCAGATAAAGCACGCTCAATCGCAGGGATAACCGCTTTTCCTGCCATTTTTGCTGCACGCCAGCGGCGTTCACCAGCGATAATTTCGTGAGTGACAAATGCTTCGCTCTTATCTTCATTTGCCAATAGCGGGCGGATAACGATAGGCTGCATCACGCCATGCTGTTCGATAGAAGATGCCAATTCTGCAAGTGCTGTCTCACTCATATCACGACGAGGCTGATACTTACCTGCTTGCAAACGTGTGACATCGATCTGGACAAGGCTAATCTGGTCTTCGGTTGTGCTCGTATCTGCACTATTGCCACGCGATTTGTTGAGCGACGTCTTGCTAGTAGTGCGAGATGAACGTGGCGCGCGAGTACTACTCTCACTAGCAGCATCGTTATCAGTAGTCTTCGCAGATGATTTTTCACTGGCTTTTGTCGGAGTGATATCAGGCGCTATATCTGTGGATACAGTATCTACAGGCGCATTAGTATCTGCAGGCACATTAATATCTGGCGCAGCATTTTCACGCGCCACCATGTCGTCTTGCAAGGCAGAGGCGGTAATTTGCTTTTCTTTTTTGATTGACCCTAATAAGGCATCTAAGCCCCGATTAGCAGCCAACCCTCTTTTCTTCGCCATGATTACCTATCCTCTAACGCTAAAATAAAAGCCAATTGATTACTGATGCGGCTTACTAAATACAATGTTAAGTGTTCTATACTTATGCTATTCATTTACTGTCTTGATCAGTGACGCTTTTTATCTAAAAATCCTTTGTAAGAGACTTTAGATAAAAACTAGTTGCTTTGTTTCATCACTTCAGCGGCCAGCTTTTGATACGCGCGTGCGCCTTTTGACCATCTCTCATACGCAATAACTGGTAAGCCGTGCGCAGGAGCTTCTGCCAAGCGAATATTCCTTGGAATATGGGTCTTGTACATGATATCGCCAAAATGCGCTTCTAGCTCAGTAGAGACATCACGGGCAAGCGTGTTACGCGCATCAAATAGCGTTCTGACCACACCGCGAATATATAGCTTAGGGTTCAACTCTGTAAGACGTTCAATCGTTTGCGATAAGTCAGCCAACCCTTCTAGTGCATAGTACTCACACTGCATAGGGATAATCACACTATCTGTAGCCACCAACGCATTAATCGTCAGTAGATTCAAACTAGGCGCACAATCTATAATCACATAATCGTATGGCTGTTTTTGTGTGGATATCTGATCGTTAGCCAATTCGGCCATCGCAGTTTTAAACAGCTCATGACTGTCCGTCTTACTCATTAGCGTAATGTCCATGCCAGCCAAATCGCGATTGGCACCGATGACATCGAACCCTGCAGGACTAGTAACAATCGCTTCAGACAATGCAACACCATCTAGCAAAACGTCCGCTATGGTAAGATCTAACTCGTTTTTGTCGACGCCTGTACCACTGGTCGCATTACCTTGTGGGTCTAAGTCAATCAGCAGTACATGCTTGCGTTTAGCAGCCAAGCTGGCGGTCAAATTTACTGCCGTTGTGGTTTTACCCACACCGCCTTTTTGATTCGCAATTGCTATGATTTCCATACACTCACTCAATTTTATTAGGGTCTATTACTTTTGACTCGGTTGGTACGATTATTTTTATTCAATCTTGTACAGCGACACTCACTCAGTATTTAGAAGTCAGCCATTCATGGTCTAAAATACTCAGTTTGCGGTCGAGCATTTTAAATGCTTTTAAATACTATGTCATTTAGATACAGACGTAAACTGTGTTTCACAAAAAACAGTGCCTGTTTCATGACTGCGAAGTGTTTATGCCTTAGCTATCTTTGGCAGACATTTCAATTAAATGACGACTGTCGTGCAAACGTGGCACTGTCAGTTTAATAGTTTTGATATGCCAATCATTATCTAGTGCTTGTAGCTCTTCCTCACTCGGCACTTTGCCCTTCATAGCACATAAGAAGCCACCATCTGCTAATCTTGGCTGCGCTACTTCTACAAAATCTATCAAACTGGCAAACGCTCGTGATGTCACCACCGCATAGCTTGCTTCATGCGCTTCAATACGCGATGCAATCGGCTGCATATTACTCAAACCAAGCTCGCTACTGATTTGCTTAATAAAGCGAATTTTCTTCTGATTGCTATCAAGCGCAGTACACTGGCGCTCAGGCTGACAAATGGCAATAATCACTGCTGGTAACCCTGCTCCCGTGCCGATATCTAGCAACGATCCGGCGGGTAAATGCGTTATAATAGACAAACAATCTATCACATGCTTGATCAGCGCTTCTTCTGGATCAGTGATCGCGGTCAGATTATACGCTTTATTCCATAATAAAAGCTGGTCTAAGTACAATAATAACGTGCGCTGCTGCGTTTCACTTAACGGCAGACCCAGCTCATTTATCGCTTGCGCCAAGATATTAGCCAGCTTTGGCAATTGTGAACCAAGCTTTACGAAACCAGTCGGATCAATATTGATATTACCCGCACTAGCAGACGATGAAGAGTTTTTAGCGGAAGCTGACATACAACGAGTTATCCAGTTTTGACTTGTGAACCGTTTATTTTATCATGCAGTCTGCCCATTGAATAGTTGCAGATTGCGCCAATGTGGGACATCTTATACTATCTACGCTTATCATGAGGCGTTATTCTGCTTTGATTGCCTCCAATTCGTTGATTAATTCATTCGTTTTTTACCAGTTTTACTCAGGCATTTGTCTAAATATGATACAAAACTGCGCTTAATGACTTCGCTAATAGGTGACTATATCTTGTAAGATGTCATGATTGACTATAAAAAACTCAGAATACGCATGAACAGATAAAACCAATCACTTCTCATATTCCTTTAATACTTTTTAAGATGATTTTTCAAACGCCTATGACAGAACAACCCTACACCCCTATATCGCAAGTATCAAAAGACGCTAACAATATGGTAGTACCTACTACCAATACAAAAAATACTAAGCAAAAAGCACCTGATACCCCAAACCCTATCTTCACAGAAGTTCAGAAAAATTGTCGCATTTCCGCTGAGCAATTAAAACGCTATAGCGACCCTGATGAGTTGCCTACAGACACACGTACTGCGCCCGACTTAGATGTGGGCTTCGGTCAACAACGCGCGCTTAAAGCATTGCATACAGCGCTGGATATTAAAGCCAGTGGCTACCATGTGTTTGCCGCTGGTGAAAACGGTTTGGGCAAACGTACTGTGATTAGTCGTCTGTTAACACGTATTGCCGCCGACGCACCGACGCCTGATGATTGGGTATATGTGCATAACTTTACCGATCCACGCACACCATTGGCGCTGCGTCTACCAGCTGGTCAAGCCTCGCTATTACAGCAGCAAGTTAATAACTTATGGCAGCAAGCAAAAAAGCGTTTAAGCCAACGCTTTCGTAGCGATCAATACCAAAGCAAAATTGAAGCCATCAAAAACAGTACTCATCAAAAAGAAAGTCATGCCTATGACGCGCTTAATGCTGAAGGCAAACAATATGACCTAGCATTAACGTTTCGCTCGTTCGATAATAAAGCCGTATTTGTTCATCCTAGTCAGCTGCCTACAGAAAGTAATAGCGATGATGACAAGCAAATAAAAATACCTAGCAATCATAAAAATTCTGAAAAGCTCGATGATAGCGAAAAAGTTAATATTTTGAGCGAAAAAAATAATGAGCGTAAGGAAAACCAAGACTCTACATATGGCAATAATGAGTATGAAGCTGAGCTGAATAACTTCGTGCAAAAGAACCATATGCAAAAGCGCCTAAGTCAATTGACTATCGCTTTAGAGCAACTAGAAGACGAAGCCAACGATGAGATAGAGGCGTTACATCGTAGTATTGCGCAACGTGCTCTACAGCCGCTATTTACCCCTATCTATGAGCAGTTTGCGACTCATCCACTTGTCGCGGCATATCTCAAGGCTGTATTTGATGACATGGTCACTCACGTAGAGCGTATCGTCAATGGAGATGATGAGGAGTTTGTGACAGCAGTGTTGGCTACGACGCCCAGTCGTTATGCAGTAAATGTTATTGTCAGTCATACACCTGACAGTGGCGCACCTGTGGTCTTTGAGGATTTGCCAACCCATCTCAATTTGTTAGGGCATGTCGAGCAAATCACCCAATTAGGCACAGTAACCACTGACGTAAGTATGATTCGTGCAGGTGCTCTACATCGCGCCAATGGCGGCTATTTACTGTTAGAAGCCAGCCACGTCCTTGAGCATCCATATGCATGGCAGGGCTTAAAGCGCGCATTACAATCACGAAAAATAAAACTATCAAGTCTAGAGCAAATGCTGACGTTAACAGGCAGCTTGTCTCTGTCACCAGCGCCTATTGATTTAGATATCAAGGTTATCTTGTTAGGTGAAGCAGATTTATATTACGAGCTGCTAGAGCTTGAGCCTGAATTTGATGCCGTATTCAAAGTCCGAGCTGATTTTCATGACGATGTGCCTCGTACCATTGAGCATGAATTGGCATTGGTCGCAAAAATGGCTGATATCATCGACTACGCCGACCTTTATCCGTTTGATAGCAGTGCGCAAGCCACGCTACTTGAGCACTTAAGCTTGCAAGCTGAAGAACAAGATCGCTTAAGCCTACACAGTGATTTGTTGATTAAACTACTGCATGAATCAAACCGTCACGCTCGATTAAACAATGAGACTATGGTGACGGCAGATCACGTCACTCAAGCAATCGATGACATGGATGAGCGTTCAGGATATTTACGCGATCTGTATTGGGATGAGCTGAAAAATGGCCAACAGCTGATTCAAACGCAAGGCGATGCTATCGGACAAGTTAATGCATTAACCGTAGTCAGTTATGCCGATAGTGAGTTTGGTATGCCAGCACGGCTTACTGCGGTCATTCAGCCCAATATTGGCACAGGTGAAATTCTTGATATTGAGCGTGATGTAGACTTGGGTGGTAGTTTACATGCCAAAGGCATGCTGATTATGACCAGCTATTTGCGAGCGCTGTTTAGTCAACATCATGCACTGAATTTTAGTGCCTCACTGGCGTTCGAGCAGAGCTACGCGCAAATCGATGGCGATAGTGCCACCGTTAGCGAAGGCTGTGCATTGCTATCCGCGTTAGCAAACGTGCCTATCAATCAGTCTCTTGCGATTACTGGATCTATGAACCAGTTAGGCGAAGTACAAGCAGTTGGTGGCATCAATGCTAAAATCGCAGGTTTCTTCGATGCATGCCGCGAGCAAGAGCTAACAGGCGATCAAGGTGTCGTCATTCCGATGGCTAATGTCAAACAACTGATGCTACGTGACGATATTATCGATGCGGTAAATAGAGGAAAATTTCATATCTATGGCGTCTATACTCTAAGTGAGGCCCTGACGCTGATGACTGGTTTGCCCATCGACACCATCAATAAAAAAGGCCGTTATCGTAAAGATACTTTATTTGGCAAAGTATTAAGCCGTCTGATGCTGTGGGATGAAAACCAGGAAAGCACTGATGACATCGATGATGAAAAGTCCAAAAAGAAAGCGAAGAAAAAGCGTAAAGAAAAACGTCAAAAGAAAGAAGATAAGAGAATAAAAGAAAAGCGAAAAGGTGAGAGAAGTAATGAGAAAGGTAGCGAGGAAAGTAACAAGCAAAGCGATGCTAAGCCTATTGATGACACCCTAAACGATAGCGAGACAACAGCTGTCGATGAGGATGGCAATTAAAATTTAAACGGTACTACCGATACGCACGCACATTGCTGTTCGACTAGATTCATTGTTATGTCTATGGCTAGATCGAACAGCAACCATTGAATAATAACCATCGAATAGCAACTATTAAATAAATATACGCATGCATGAACGTCGCTAGACGCTACGCTGCTTTTCTGCGATGATTAACGGTTCCTGATCGAGCAATATCGTGCCAGAAACCGACTTGTAATTTCATAAAGGGTATCTCTTAATGACTGTACATCCTACTGATGCTGATAACACCCAAGCTCAGTCCAATCCTAGTGAGCAGGCAGGTGCGCTTGCAGCTGTAGACACTGGCACCTCAAAAGAAGCCAGTGCCGCCAATATTAGTGACAATCGACATGGTGCGGCAACGACTGCTCGGCAATGGCAGGTACTATCACAACTACAGCGCAATCGCTGGGTAGGCACCACGCATATTTATGAGCAACTGATGATGGCAGGCTTTGATATCAGCCTACGTACTGTCCAACGCGATTTAAATGCCCTTGCCAAACGCTTCCCTATCGAAAAAAATAATGCCAATCCTCAAGGTTGGCGCTGGAAAGAAGACGCACCATTGCAAAGCTTGCCGCATATGAACTTATCACAAGCGGTTGCTTTTAATATGGTCGAGGCCAATCTGACCCAGCTATTGCCACCTGTTATCTTAGATGAATTATTTCCTTGGTTTGACTTAGCACGGCGACAGCTCAAAAACAGTAAAGTGACCCACTCTTGGATAGACAGAGTCCGTATCGAGCCTGCCACACAGCCGCTTATTGCACCAGATATAGATTTGGATAGTAAAGACAATATTTACCACGCGCTATTTTATCAACTACAGATTCATGCTTGTTATACTCGTAGCAACAAATTACAAGCCAGCGAATACATCCTAAATCCAATCGCAATTATCCAGCGTGGCGTGATTATCTATCTACTGGCAACTCGTACCGACGACCCAGAAGCCACCATTCGCACCTTTGCCTTACATCGGTTTGATAGTGTTGAGATTCTCGAAACCGCTGCAAAAACACCAGAGAATTTTCAACTCGATACGTATTTGGATGAAGGCAGCATGGGCTTTAGCCACCCACTGTTTGGCGAATTGGATGAGCGTGGCAAGAATACTGCTGTTGAGCTTAGGTTCACTAGGCAAGCAGGTAAAAGTCTGACCGAAAGTAAGCTTAATGACGATCAAACCGTTACGTTAAATGAGGATAACACCCTTACTGTAAAGGCCACTGTCAACTTAACCTCACAGCTGGTTTGGTGGCTACGTGGATTTGGTAGTGGCTTATTAGATGCTAAGCCTGAACTACTTTATCAAGCAGTATTAGATAAGTCTTCGACAACAATCAGTGAGTGATATCACTGACCTGAGATAGGCTTACCTCAGCACGCCTTAAGTAAGCAAATACCAAATCTAGATAACGGTTAGAAACTAAGAATAAAAAAGGAAAGTTATGTCGACCACTGCCCCATCACCACTGTTGTCAGATAGTTTACGAGGACTGGGACTAGACGCAGGAATATTGTTCTTTGCGCTCAATTATGAATTTACCAAAATTGAGCCAAAAGGCATGTTTAAGCGCTTCAAAAAAAATCAAAGCGCGATGGATATTGATCTGGCTTGCGTGTTGTACGATGACAATTGCGTCATCAGTGACATCGTTTGGTTTAAGCAATTACGTGATAAAGCTGAATCGGTCAAGCATCAAGGTGACAGTTTAAATGGTAAGGATCGCGGTGAACAAGCCATGTATCTTGCCCCACTTGATCAAGAGCAAATCAGATTGGAGCTCGAAAAAATTCCCGCTCATATTACTCACATTGGTTTAATTGCCAACTCATACCACGGTCATTCGTTTTCTAGGGTGAAAAAAGGCGAAATTCATCTGAGTGACGATGAAGGAAACCGTTGTTTTGAGGTAAACCTTAAGCAGCTTCCACGCGACTGCACCACGTTATGGGTGGCGCATTTGCGCCGATCTGTTGATGACTGGCATTTAACGTTGCAAAACTTACCACTCACTGCAGAGGGTCTAGCAAATGCAGCACAAGAAGTGGCTCATGAGTTAGCACGTGCATTGCCTATCCCTCAGGGAATATAAGAGCAATTAGTAATCGCATATAAAAGAGGTCTTGTGCTATCCAAACACAAGACCTCTTTTTATGGGCAAATCATTAGCTGTAATTAATTGCTAAAAACATATCTGTTATAAATCATTTCACACTTGCCTATAAAACTTCACCGCAATGCGGACAGAAGTTTTTTTGGCGCGTTTCAACTTCTTTCTCACGCCGTTCAAGCTCTTGCTCTCGAAGTACCTGTAAGACGATATTTTGTGCTTGCTCTTTATCTAAACCCAGCTCTCGACGAATTTTATCAATCATCATCTGATTCTGTACCAGATCAAAATCGCTATCAATTAACTGCTCACGAAAATGCTGTTCAAGCTCTTCACGGCGCTGAGCCAATTCATTCGCCAATCCCGTCGCTAGAATACCAGCCGGCAGTGCAGCGAGACCCACACCCAATATCGTAATGACCGCACCCAATATTTTGCCAGCATTAGTAATTGGCGTGACATCTCCGTAGCCTACTGTTGTCAGTGTCACCACAGCCCACCACATCGCTTTAGGTATGGACTCAAACTCGTCTGGCTGTGCGTGATTTTCTACTAGATAAATACCGCTAGAGGCGGTCACAATCATAATAATAAGAATAAAGATAACAGCCTGAAATGAGCCTCGCTCCTTGCTAATCACAACTAGCAAGATACGCATTGAGGCAAAATAACGCGTCAATTTTAGGATTCGAAATAAACGTAAAATACGCAAGAAACGCAAATCAATATTAACAAAGAAATTTAAAAAGGCGGGCACAATAGCTACTAAATCAATCAATGCGGATGGGCTTCTAAGCCAATCCCATCGCTGTTTCCACGTTGTATTATCGGGCTTGGCTTCAGCCACACTCCACAGGCGCAATAAGTATTCAATAGAAAAGACAACGATAGAGAAATTTTCAAATAAGGTGAAGTAATCTTGATAAGGGTAATACCACTGATCGACAGACTCTGCTATTACAGCCGCTACGTTAGTCATAATCAAAAATATAAGAAAATAATCAACGTAACGGCTAAATAACGTGTCATGTTCTTCATTTTGTAAAATATCATAAACAAAATGACGCAAGCGCCGTATAGATTGGAATAACATGCCAGCCCTATGCGGTGAAATACCGATTTGATATTAGTAGAATAAAACAACGGTCAAACAATAAGAACCAAACTTTCATCACAGAACATAGGAGATATTTGCAGCAATCATCCGTGATTTTTATCAACAACGCTTAATTTAAGTACTGATTTGTTCGTTATCAGCCATGACTATCGGCTATACAAAATGCAGATAATAAATATAGACCGATACCAGCAGTATAAACACAATTAGTAGGATAGAGAACCTTAAGAACTGTTCGTCAGCACGAAGCTGTTGGCTAATATCCTGCGCAGGTATCAAAAACAAGTGACATTCAGGACAACAAGAGTCTACCTGATTCAATATTTTCATCGTACGCGCATTCGTACAGCGTAGAGGGGAGTTACTGCAATAGCCAAGCATAATATATTGCACCTCTTGTTGAATCATAAATAAGAGATACCGACTTACGTCAATGACACTTACTTAAAAAGCAGCTTTTGTTTTGTTTAATTATAGACTGTAGACAATTGAATTACATGTAAATGTAACTTATTGCAGAGATATTGCTACTTTATGCTCAAAACCTTACCAATAATAATGATTTTCGTATTATAATAGAGATTAAATGTTACAGATTAAACTTTAATCATGACATTATGTATCAGTAGCTAATGCCATCCCTCATTAGAAAACTGCTGATAATTTTTTATTACGTTAAGGAATGAAATGATGAAACTACAATCCCTAGTTTTAGCGACTGCTGCTGCACTTACAATGACAACTGCTTTTGCAGTCCCTGCTGGTACTTGGTCTGTTGCTGCTGGCGCGCACATGGTTGATCCAAAAAGTGATAATGGTCAATTAGCTAACGGCACTTTAGCTGTAGAAGTTGACGACGACATTCGTCCAACTATCAGTGGTGAGTACTTTATCGCTAACAACGTTGGTATCGAACTGCTAGCTGCTATTCCATTTCATCATGACATTACCCTAACAGATAATGCTGGTAACGAAATTGATGCAGAAACTCAGCACTTACCACCTACTCTATCTGTACAGTATCACTTCGATGGCTATGATCTGCCTATGAATGTGAAGCCTTTTGTTGGCGTTGGTGTGAACTACACAACTTTCTTCAAAGAAAGAATCTACCTTGGTAATGGTAATGATTTAGAGCTTGATGATAGCGTTGGTGTAGCTGGCCATGTTGGTCTTGATATTCCTTTTGCTCCTACCGAAGCTTTCCGTATTGATGCCCGTTATATGGACATCAAAACAGATGCCAGCCTAAACGGTACTGATATCGGTGAAGTTGATATCAGCCCTTGGGTATATGGCGTAGCATTCGTTAAACAGTTCTAAATTAGTAAAGATACCATGCGTAATAAAAGCCAGCTTGATAGCTGGCTTTTTTTTGGCTATTAACTATGGTTACTATCGTCTGTCTACACTAGCTACTAAGCAATTATTTATAAAAATAGCTAATAACCTACAAGAACAAATAATCTCCATAAAAAAAGACCACCCGTGGGCAGTCTTTTCTAATTGCTAGCTAGCTTTAGATCAAGATACGACGTGGGTCTGCTAATAGCGTTGCGATATAACGAGTAAATACAGCAGCGTCTGCGCCATTGATCACACGGTGGTCATAAGACAAAGACAGTGGCAGCATCAAACGTGGCTCAAAGCTTTGTGTCTTAGCATCCCAACGTGGCTGCATGCTTGCTTCAGAGACACCTAAGATACCAACTTGTGGCCAGTTCACTAACGGCGTAAAGGCGGTACCACCCAAGTTACCTTGGCTAGATATGGTAAAGCTTGCCCCTTGCAAATCTTTAGTGCTGAGCTTCTTATCACGAGCTTTTACAGCAAGCTCGCCGATCTCAATCGCGATTTGCTTCAGACCTTTATCTTGTACGTTTTTGATAACAGGTACGATAAGACCATCATCTGTTGCCACTGCGATACCCATATTGACACTTTTACGTAATATGACCTGAGTATTGTCATCGCTCAAATGACTATTGAATCGTGGGTGCTGGGTCAACGCATAAGCAGTTGCTTTAACCACAAAGGCCAAGATAGTAAAGCCAATACCTTCAGCTTTCATACCACCTTTTAGCTCACCACGTAGTTTCTCAGTTTCAGTGATATCAGACAGATCAAACTGCGTTACTTGCGGTAGCAAAGTATTGTAGTTGAGCTGTGGTATCGAGACTTTCTGCAAGCGGCTGAGATCTTGTGTTTCTGTTTCACCCCAGATCTCAGCGTTACTCATGTCAGGCAGTTTCGGTAGACCTGAGCTAACAGGATTACTGCTCACAGGTGCCGCTTTCTGCTTGGTTAGACTGCTCTTAACATGTGCAAACAAGTCCTCTTTTAGAATGCGATCGTTTAGAGCTGAACCATTCACTTGTGTGATATCAACACCTAGCTGACGGGCTAGCTTGCGAACAGCAGGACCTGCATACACATCAACCAATTTTTCATTGACTTGTGCTTCAGTTAATTTGCCCTCTGTTTTGCTAGCAGCTGTATCAGTATTGGTCGGTTTGGCAGCTTGTTTTGGCTCACCAGTGGTTTTAGCAGCTGGTTTATCTTCTGTTTTGGCTGGTGCTGACTCTTGTGGCTTAGGCGCCTCAGATTCACTATCACTAGCATCATCTGTACCACTCGCCATAATAACGATAAAGTCCTGACCATTAGCAACCATATCACCTGCTGCGACCAAGATTTTTTCAATCTTACCGGCAACTGGTGCTGGTACTTCAACCGAAGCTTTGTCTGATTCGATTAGCAAAATCGACTGTTCAGCGCTAACAGTATCACCAACGCTCACCATAATTTCAGAAACTTGTGCCTCATCAACACCTAAATCAGGTAATGCATGAGTAGTTGCTTTACCAGTATTAGCGGCTGGCTTGGCAGCAGACTCTGATTGCTTCGATTCAGTTGCAGCAGGCTCAGGTTTTGATTCTGGCTCGGCATCAGTATCGTCTGAGCTGTTCTCTTTTTGCTCTTCAGCAGCATTGTCATCATTGCTTTCTGCGCTATCGTCTGCGCTTTCAAGCTCAATTAGTACCATACCTTCGCTAACTTGATCACCGATAGCAACGCTAATCTTAGTCACTTTACCAGCAGCAGAGCTTGGTACTTCAACCGATGCTTTGTCAGATTCTAATAATACAATGTTGTCGTCTTTTGCGATGACATCACCAACTTCTACCATAATCTCGCTGACTTCGGCGCTATCCACACCTAAATCGGGGGCTTTAATGTCCATGATTTATTTCCTCGTCTTATGGTTATTATTATTTGACATCTTTATCATCAAGTACATTTGCATCTGCTTGATCTTCATCACGACCTTCATTACTGATTTCATCATCGTCTTCAGCGATAAACTCAGGTACAGGATTTGGATTTACATTACCTGGCGCTGGTGCATCTGGAGACTGGTCATAGTAAGACTGCTGTTGCCACGCAGGTGGATGATCCACATCGATACCTAAGCTTGAAATCGCGTCTTTAACCAAACGCATCTCAACTTCGCCTTCATCGGCTAGGCGTTTAAGCGTTGCCACAACGATATGCGCCGCATCAACGTTAAAGAAACTGCGTAGGTTTTCGCGTGTATCAGAACGGCCATAACCATCGGTACCCAGAGTCGTGTAAGGACGGTTGTCTGGTAACCAAGCACGGATTTGCTCTGAGTAGTTACGCATATAATCTGTCGCTGCAACCACGATACCTTCGTGCGGTGCTAACTGCTCAGTAACCCAAGGCACTTTCTCTTCGTCCATTGGATGTAGACGGTTGTAATCGTCACAAACCATACCGTCACGAGTCAGCTCGTTAAAGCTGGTTACACTCCAAACGTTAGACGTAATATTGAACTCGTCTTTTAGTATCTGTGATGCTTTTTGTACTTCGCGCAAGATAACGCCAGAACCTAATAGCTGTACTTGTGTTGAACAATTGTCTTCAAGCAAGTACATACCACGTTTGATACCTTCCTCGGCACCTTCTGGCATAGCAGGTTGTTCGTAGTTTTCATTCATCAACGTCAAGTAATAGTAAACGCGCTCGCCTTCACCATACATACGGCGTAGACCGTCATGCATGACAACGGCTAGCTCATAACCAAAGCAAGGATCATAGCTGACACAGTTTGGCACGACATTGAACAGAATCTGCGAATGACCATCTTGATGCTGTAAGCCTTCGCCATTAAGCGTTGTACGACCAGCGGTTGCGCCTAACAAGAAGCCTTGTGCTTGACAGTCACCTGCCGCCCAAGCCAAATCGCCCACACGTTGGAAACCAAACATTGAGTAATAGATATACATCGGAATCATCGGTAATGCGTTCACAGAATAACTGGTTGCCAATGCAATCCAAGTACTCATTGCGCCCGCTTCGTTGATACCTTCTTCTAACATGTGACCATCGATAGCCTCTTTATAGCCCATCAACGCTTCACTGTCTTCTGGTGTATATTTTTGACCAACAGCCGAGTAGATACCTAACTGACGGAACATACCTTCTAGACCAAACGTACGCGCTTCGTCAGGTACGATTGGTACGACGCGATCTTGGATGTCTTTGTTTTTAAGCATTGCAGATAGCAAGCGCACAAATACCATCGTTGTAGATTGCTCTTTACCATTGCTACCTTTTAATACCCGATCGAACATTGATAGTTCAGGGATATTTAGTGGAATATGACCACTACGACGGTTTGGCAAATGACCACCTAACGACTCACGACGACCTTTAAGATACTTCATCTCCGCCGAACCCTCTTCAGGGCGGTAGAACGGTAGAGTCTCTAACTGCTCATCAGTAAATGGCAAATCAAAACGATCACGGAAATACATCAACGCTTCTTGATCAAGCTTCTTCACCTGATGCGATTTGTTGACTGCTTGCGTTTGAGCAGATAAGCCATAACCTTTAACGGTCTTAACCAAAATAACCGTCGGTTGGCCTTTGGTTTTCATAGCTTCGCTAAAGGCAGCATAAACTTTAACTGGATCATGGCCACCGCGGTTCAGACGCGAGATTTCTTCGTCAGTCAACGCATCTGCCATCTCTTCTAACTCTGGATATTTACCAAAGAATTCTTTGCGAGTAAATTCAGGCGTACGAGCTTCATATAGCTGATACTCGCCATCCACCACTTCTTCCATACGTTGTTTAAGGACACCCGTATGATCTTTACCAAGTAATGAATCCCAGTTACCACCCCAAATGACTTTGATAACTCGCCAGCCTGCGCCGCGGAATACTGACTCTAGCTCTTGAATGATTTTACCGTTACCACGGACTGGACCATCAAGACGCTGCAAGTTACAGTTGACTACCCATATTAGGTTGTCCAGCTTCTCACGACCTGCCAGAGAAATAGCACCCAAGCTTTCTGGCTCATCCGTTTCACCATCACCTAAGAATGTCCAAATCTTACGACCTTCTTTTTCTAGCAAGCCACGGTTTTCCATATAGCGATGTACATGGGCGTGATAGATAGACATGATTGGGCCAAGTCCCATTGATACCGTTGGGAACTGCCAGTAATCAGGCATTAGATATGGATGCGGATAGCTTGATAGGCCTTTGCCGCCTACTTCACGGCGGAAATTATCGAGCTGATCTTCGGTCAAACGACCTTCTAAATAAGAGCGTGCATAGATGCCTGGCGCTGAGTGACCTTGATAATAGATCATGTCACCACCGAAGTGATCGCTAGCCGCGCGGAAGAAGTGGTTAAAACCCGTTTCATAAAGTGTCGCACTAGAGGCGAATGTCGCTAAGTGACCACCTAGATCATCGTCGTTTTTATTGGCACGCATAACCATGGCGAGTGCGTTATAACGAATTAGTGCACGTATCTTACGCTCCATGCCTAGATCGCCTGGGTACATTGGCTCATCTTCAACAGCGATACTATTGACGTACGCAGTGTCTAGTCTATTAAACGGCAGCCCTTCTTGAACCGCCATATTGTATAAGGCTTTTAGTAGAAACTGAGCACGGTCCTTGTCTGCATGTTTAACCACAGATTCAAAGGCTGCTAGCCATTCCTGAGTTTCGGTGCTATCAGCATCCTTATAATAATTCATTCTTGTTAATCCTTTTATATCAGTCATACCTACCTAATGGCAGGGCTTCATTGAAAAATGCATGATGAGAGATTGGTTTACTTATGACATCCTTGCTACGTCCAAGCATTCCATTGTTTTGTACGATGATATACAGCTTAATTATAAAAATAGTATTACTCATATCGACAAGTGCATCAAGTCAACACACCTGCCAAACCGTCATAATGCTACGACTATTCTATTCAAACGTTAATTACTATGACATTCCATTATAAGTGTTTACGCGCTGGTTGTTTATGGCTGTAGAGAAATGAAGAAATCGCAAGTATTTTTTAAATAAATAATGATTAGTTGTTAGGTAAATATTATTAACCATTCTTCCATTAATACCAAGATTTTAGTAATAGGTAAATGAAATTTACTGTCCATAGCGGTAGATATCTGCTTTTCTAATTAATAAATAAATACATTAATCGAAAATACACTTCTTGTTACTCATACCCTATAAATAGACATTCGTCTCATTTGTGTATATTAATTGTGATTTAAGTATTATTCTTATTATAAGATTATATGTATATTCTATCCTTGTTCTTGGAGCTATTATGAACCCGTCTATTATACCATCGACTCTAAAGTCAAGAGTAACGCGTTGGATAGCTCTACCATCCTTATTAATACTGCTACCTAATTATTTAGCTTTTGCAGCGATAACAACATGTCCTGCTGGATACATTTCTGATGAGTTTTCAAGCGTTGATTACAGCAACTTAGGATCGACAGCATCACCACCTATTCTTGGTGTAAACCAACTTTTAAATGGTCTTAAAAGTGAAAGTTACACTGTTGCTTCTAACAGTTTGATTACTACTGGCAGTTTAGAAGCAGGTGGCTCAAACTTTTATAGACCTAAAACGCTAGCGGGCAACCTTCAATCGTTTGAATTTTTTCAGGATTTTACTAACAAGGCATCATCTCGTACGGCCTCATATACTTTTAAAAACAGTTTCACCAACGAGTCTCAAGCCCTTACCAATGTCAGCTTAAGTATTTATGATATAGATGTGAACTATCTAGGTACAGGTACAGGAAACGGAGGAACAACACTAAATACTAGGTATTTCGAGTTTTCCGACCAAGTAACCATCACTGGTTTTACTAGTGCAGGTACTAGTGTGACGCCAACTTTAATATATAGAGGCACCGGAATAACGACTACGGCACCCTATCGTCAAACCACCACTACCGGTAGCGTTTTGTGTAGTACAGACTCTGTAGACGAAAGATGTAAAGTATCCGTTGCTTTTAATCAACCTATCGTTAGAGTGGATGTGTCTTATGGCAATAACCCTAACCTAGAATACTACGATAATACTACTGGCACTGTTGGTAACCCTGGTGATCAGCTGATCAACATTGTATTTGATGGTTACTGCTACCTGCCACAACCGCGCCTAACATATACTAAAGTGCTCTCTTCTTCTCGTAAAACAAATACCGATCAATTCACTGTTCAAATCAAGGACAATACAGATAACTCAGTCGTTACCAGTGGTATTAACTCAGTTACTACAACGGGTTCAGGTAATACAGTTACTACGGGCACAGGTACTACAGGAACTTTCAAGGTGAATCCTGCCAAGACCTATACATTGACAGAAGCGGTCTCAGGAACGACCAACCTAGTAGATTATACTGCGTTATATGCATGTAGAAGATCGGATGGTACAACCGTTACTACTTTAGATCCAAAGAATCTAAAGCTTACGTACGGAGATAGTTGGACATGTACAATCACAAATGATAGATCTAATTATGTATTTTCAGGTACAGTGTTTAACGATAACGGTAATGTTTTAAGTCCGTCTAAGGATGATATATCTAGCAAATACCTAAATAATAGTCTCTATTTCAATGGCAGATACGATTCACCAACTGAATCTGGTATTCCCTTTACTACAGGTCATACAATTACTCTAAACAAATGTACAGGTGATAGTGGTACGTTCTCACCTCAGACGGTAAATATTGGTAATGATGGAACCTATAGTTTTAGCTTGACGGCAGCGCAAGTAGGTAGTTATACAAGGCTTTGCGTTACTCAAAATGAGCCTAGCAACTATACATATTCTGTAGATACTACGAGCAATGTCCTACAAATAGACATTACTAACAGTAAATACAACTACCCTAGCAATGATTTTGGTGATGTTGTTCAAGAAAATGCTGCGTTGGTATTAATCAAAAGTCAGTATGTCCATGACTGTAGCCTAAATAACCTTGCCACAATTGGTGTTAATTATGACGGTAGTGCTAGTAGTGCGTATAGTACAAAACCAATATCTAACATTATCCCTGGACAATGTATCGCTTATAGAATTGAAGCTATAAATCGCGGTAATGTTTCCTTAGCAGATATTGTTATTAAGGATACGTTACAGAGTAAAAATGACTCTAATAATGCATCGATTACCTCTACCTTAGCCAATCCAACACCTATTGGTGAAAATAGTGGTACTCCATCATTTGCAACAAATTCGGTATCTATTGGCAACAACGGTACAGTTACTACCAATATTTTTTCTTTAGGTACTACCACCACTACTCGCCGTCAGGCCATTCGTTTTAATACTAAATACGGTACTACCATTAGTAACTAAACACCTGTTTATTAAACCTTTACTCAAGCCCTGTCTAACCAGACAGGGCTTTTACCGTTTGTATACTCCAAAATGCCAGTTGTCATTTTTGTGATGATTAATTGTATTAATTACGTGAAAATAAAAGAAAGGGAGATAGATGCCTTTTAAAACGACGAATGATATTAGATTACTAGCTCCTCCATCATGATATACGACGTTCGCTTTTTACTGATAGTCATGTTCTAAGAAAGGATTTTATATGAAACGTTTTAACCTATTACATAATGTCATGCTAGCAACTTTTGCCTCTGCTTGTTTGCTAGGTACTGCTCATGCTGACGACGCTCTAAAAATGGAACTGACTGCTAATCAGGTCATTAAGAATGCGGACGGCAAAACAGTATATTCACCAGTACGTACAGCACCAGCTGGTACTGTCATTCAATACAAAGCAACTTATACCAATACCATCAATAAAGACATTAATGATCTGATGGTGACACTGCCTATCCCTGCAAACATGACTTTTACTGGTGAGGCAAATCCTGCAAGCGCACAAGCCAGCACTGATGGCAAAAACTATGCTGATATGCCGCTAATGCGCAAGGTCGATGGCAAAATGGTGAAAGTTCCGTATTCTGAATACCGTACCTTACGCTGGAATATCAAGTTGTTACCAGCTAAGAAATCAGCTGCTGTGGCTTTAAACACTACTGTTAACTAATTAACAGAAGGTTAAACCTTTATTTTTCACCCTTCCATTATTTATTCGACCTTTTACCATCCATTTTGGAGTACTACATGAAATCAAATACTTTTAACTATAGCTTGCTTGCTGTCGGTATTGCCGCAGTAATGGGTATCTCTGGTGGTGCTAATGCAGCTACTCCTAATACTACTGGTGGTGTTAGTGCAGGTGCTGCTGCTATCAATAACGTTGCAACCGCAAACTATAGTGTTGCTGGTATCGCTCAGCCAAACGTGTCGTCAAACATCGTAACTGTCAACGTTAGCGAAACGGCCAACTTTTCACTCACGTCGACTATTGATGATGGCAGCATTGGTGACGATATTGCTATCAATCAGACTGCTACGCCAGGTGGTACGACTACCTTTACTCATAACTTAACCAACACGGGTAACGTTACTGATACTTATACCATCAATACCACAGGTAATGATTCAGCACTAGTAACGGCTACTCCAGACTATGCGTTAGGTACTGCGTCTGTTAAGTTTACTATTGTACAAGCAGATGGTACTCCTCTAACTACTGCTCAGATAAACGCTTTGAACGGTCAAGCACAGACAGGTACCGTAGCTAATGGTGGTACTATTAAACTACAGCCAGGCACTAGAGCTAATCTAAGCTACGAAGCAGCTACGCCAGACGCTCGTAACGGTAATGACAAAGGTGTAGGTACATTAACAGCAACCAGTACTTTCTTTACTGCTAATCTTCCAGCAAATGCGACATTGGTGAATGAAAACCAAACTATTGTAAGACTACCTACCTTTAAAATTGTAAAAACAGCTACGAGTACTGTCGATTTGACAGTGGCTAATCCGCAGATCAACTATAGTATCGTAGTAACTAACGCTACTACTGACTATAGTGCTGCTGCGACCGATATTGTCATCAGGGATGTCCTTCCTACAGGTTTAAGTTTGCCTAATGGCGCAGCATCAGACGTGACCGTAACTGGTGGTGCTGGTACCGCTACGATTTCTACTATTAATGGTCGACGAGCTATTGATGTTGCCGTAGCAAACTTAGCCGTTGGCGCAAGTCGCACAATTACTTTCACAGTTAACGTCGATAAAACTCAGTATACAACTGCTAATAGTTCAGCAACGAATAACGTGGAAGTCTACGATAAGTTCGTCGGTCCGATTGGTGTGTTACCTGCTGTTCCTGTACTTGGTACTGACTATAATATTTTGGATAGTACAAATAACAATATAGATGTTACTAGAGTACCTGCTGCTGCGGATCTAGCTAACGGCGCTGGTATAGATACTGCTGGTGTGACTAACTTTACCAGACGAGCGGTCGTAGTGAGCAATCCAACGACTAGAGAGATTGCCCCTGCCTCAGGTACTGCTAATCAAGCTATTCATTCAACTCTTATTACTAACAGCGGTCAAGATGCTGAAGGTACTAATACCAATCCATTGACTTTCACTATTGCTGATGGTGGCAACAATGCGGCTGTCAGACCTGTTACTGGTCCTGTTAGTGTTACTTATACGCCGCCTGGTGGTGGAGCCCCGGTTACTATAACACTGCAACCTACCGTTGCTGGTGGTAATACGTACACTCTTAATAGCTCTACACTACCAACAGCTCAATTTCCAAATGGTATTGCACCTGGTGGTACATTAGCGATCAACTATAATGTGTCTTCAGGCAATGTAACCACTCCTACAACTGTTGCTGACGCTGCAGCTGTCGGTAGCACTGAAACGACTATCGTAACTTTGACCCCAGCTGGCACTAATCCACCTGCTGTGACTTCAGTGACTGATACGACTAATGTTAGAGGCTTAAGTTTAGTGAAGGCTCAATCATTAGATGCGACTTGTTCAGGTACGGTTGCTTCAAGTACCTTTGTTCAAACTGCTATTGATGCAACCCCTGATCAATGTGTTATCTATCGTATTCAGGCGACTAACACTTCTTCAGCAGCATTAGGTTTTAATCTTACTGGCGTAACGATTTCGGATTTGCTGTCTAACTTTTCAGCTGGTGCGGATTTAGTAGCTAACTCACCTGCTACTTCTGCTACTACGTCATCTACTGCAGGCACAGCTAGTACTACCAGTACTGCGGTTCTTGGTACTAACTATACTATAGTTCCTCAGGGCGTTGGCACTTTGACCTTTAAGATTAAAATCAAAAACGCTCGTTAATTTATATTTAATATTTCAAAGTCTATAAGCTTCACAAGACGCTTATAGACTAATGCTCCAGCTTGACCTAATCGATTTTGATTAGCCAAGCTGGAGAGTTACTACTCTACCCCTTTATATTTTATTGGATAAGCGACATATGACTAAATCTTTAATGACACTGTCTAATCGTGCTACGTTGCATACAGCGAAGATCTCTGCGCTGTCATTTGCAATGTTGCTTATGCAATCAAATACCGCATCTGCTGCAACTGATACATTGGTACAGCTGATCAGCAATACTGCTCAAGCCAGCTACAACGTTGACAGTGAGACCAGCACGACTATCAGTACTGACTCAAACCAAGTACAAGTAAAAGCCTCAAATTTACCTGAATATGGTATCAGTTTGACTCAGCATGCTTTACGTACAGTCATGCCTAATACACAGGTAAGTTGGGTCAACGTACTGAGTAACACCAGCTATAGTGATCAGACTGTTGAATTGACACTTGCTATATCGCCAACTGTCTCTAATTTAAAAGTCTATCAAGATCTTAATAATAACGGAGAAGTCGATTCAGAAGATCGACAAATCATGCTCGTTAACCTGAGCGCTCAGATCAAACTTGGTCAGAGTGAGAGTATTCAGCTTATCGTACAGGCTCTATCAGATGCCGACGGTGAAGATGGCGATACCGCTGATGTGAAGATTGGCGCTATCATATTAGAAGACCCATCAATAGCAGCTGTTGAAGCAATTGACAGACTGGTTATTGTTGAACCTAAAATCAACTTTACTACCCCTCAATTTGACGGTACTAAAACCACCTCGCAAATCGGGGACAACGTTTATATTGATGCCAGTTACGCGCAGTGTAACGTGCAATCTGATAAACCTGATCAAGTATGGATTACTGTTAAGTCGCCAATGACTGGTGATACCTACTCTCTTAAAGGAATTGAAACTGGTAATAATACAGGCAAATATCACTTATCTGTACCAACACAGAATAATGCCAATGCTATTGACGATAAACTGATTCAGACATTGGTCGACGATACGTTGACTGCTGAGTTAACAGCTTGTATTGCTCCTTCTGTTGGCACAGGTGCTGATCAGCTACCAAATGATAGCGATTTTACTGTACGTATCGATGATCTGAGCTCTCAAGTAAACATCATCGATAATAATGCAAGCCTAGTCGTCACTAAAGAAAGCGATGTCAAAACTGCAGAGCTTGGTGATTATGTCAGCTATACCATTGATATTACCAATAACGGCAAATCGACTGCTTACGATGTACAACTAAAAGACGCTTTACCACGTGGTTTTGACTACGTTGAGAACAGTGTACGTGTTAGTCCAACGACTAATCTTGATATCAATCAAGCACAGACTACCGAGTTTAAAGCTGATGGTAAATATCAGGTATTGAACTTAGGAAACATGGCAGTTGGCGAAAGTAAAAAAATTACTTATCGTGTGCTCATAGGTGTGTCATCACTAGGCGGCGATGGTATCAACCGCGCCACCGCAGTTGCTAGAAATGACCAAGGTCAAAGCGTAGGCTCAAGAGAAGCTCAGTGGAAAATTGATGTAGAACGCGGAGTGATGAATACCGACGGTATTATCGTCGGCAAGGTCTATCACGATATCAACCGCGACGGTATTCAGCAAAAAGAAGACGGCGAACTTGGTGTCGCTGGTGTACGTATCTATATGGAGAACGGCAACTTCATCGTGACTGATCCTGAAGGTAAATATAACTTCTATGGTATCAGTGCCAAAACACACGTACTAAAGGTCGATCGTACTACTATCCCTAGAGAGACTGAACTGGTTACCCAAAGCAATCGTAATGCTGGTGATGCCGGTAGTCGTTTTGTTGATTTGAAGTACGGCGAATTACATCGTGCGGATTTTGCAATCGTTGCTGGCATGGCAGATAGCACTGAACGCTTAAACGCTGAGCTAATTGCTCGTAGCAAATTAGTAGAAGCTAAAAATGACACGTTAGAGCAAGCGGTAAAAACCGAGCTGACTTTAGATCCTGATTATGATACCGATACTACTGACAATGTAGATGCTAGTGGTTGTAACATCAATGGTGACTTAGACCTTGGTAATAACTGTGATTCGGCTATCGTTAATGACATGGCCAATCCAGTAGATAGCCGTGTTGATATGACAGTGACCACTGTTGCTCCGCCAGTAGAAAAAGAGCTCGAAGAATACTTAAAAGAAGTGGCGAGTAACGATGTTGCCTTCATTAACCTAAACGAAGGTCAGCAGCTTAGCACTTATAAACAAATGGTACAGGTTCAGGCACCGCTTGGGTCTGTGTTCACACTATATGCCAACGGCAAAGCTGTATCAGAACAAAAAATAGGTAAAACTGCTGAGCAAGAAAAACAGAATGTAACGGCTTTCGATTACTATGCTGTTGATATACAGCGCGGCAAGAACACATTACGCGGTGTTGCGACTGATATAAATGGTCAGATCATCTCTGAGCAGACGATTAAGGTATTAACTCCTGATAGCCTACAAGCTATCGACTACCGTACCCAAGCACAATTAGTTCCAGCTGACGGTATTAGTGAATACCAAGTCGTCATCAGCCTAAAAGATCGCGATAATCGTCCTTATATTGGTACTACTTCTCTTACGCTTGATACTAATATCGGTCGTATCAATTTGGAAGACAGCAGCAAAGATCAAGCTGGCACCCAAGTGACTGTATCAGGTGGTGAGCTACTCATACCAGTCATCGCGTCAAGCGTACCAGGTAAGGGCGAGCTAGTAATTGACACTGGTAGCAGCAAACAAATCATTCCGTTACAGTTTACTGCTCAACTACGTCCACTACTCGCTGTTGGTATTGTAGAAGGTGCTATTTCACTAAAAGACTTTGATGGTAGCAGCATTACCGATGCTCAAGGTGCGTTTGAGCAAGAGCTAAATGACTTTGCTGGCAATGATGATTACACAGCTTCTGGTCGTGCCGCGATGTTCCTAAAAGGAAAAGTACGTGGCGACTATCTGCTAACGCTTGCATATGATAGTGATAAAAAAGGCGAGCGTTTGTTCCGTGATATCGAGCCTGGCGAATACTATCCTGTCTATGGCGATTCATCAGCTAAAGGCTTTGATGCGCAGTCTACTAGCAAGCTTTACGTGCGCCTTGATAAAGGTCGTTCGTTCGCTATGTATGGTGATTTAAAAACTCAGATTGATGATGACGAAGGTATCAAGCTTGGTCAATATAACCGTACATTAACTGGCCTAAAGGCTCAATTTGAAGATAGCAATACTCGTGTTACTGCCTTTTTAGCAGAGACCAGTACTAGCCAACGTGTAAATGAGACTCGCGGTTTGGGCATTTCAGGCCCATATCCATTGGCTGAGAACTTCGATGCGGTATTAGAAAACTCTGAAACAGTTGAAGTTATTACTCGTGATGCCAACAACCCTGGGCTTATTATCAATCGTGAGACGCTTACTCGCTTTGCTGATTATGAGATTGACCCCATCAGCCGCAGCTTATTCTTAACTGCACCAATTGCTAGTCAAGATATCGAAGGCAATCCTATCTATATCCGTGTCACTGTCGAAGTTGATGAAGGTGGTGAAGATTATTTGGTCGGTGGTATTGCCGCGAAGCAGCAACTAACGAATAAAGTCGCCATCGGTGGTAGCTATGTGAATAGCGATGACCCATTGAACAAAGAAGAGTTGGCTAGTGTTAATAGTGTTGTTAAATTCAATGATAAGCTAAAGCTGGTCGCTGAATATGCGATGAACAAAGCTGAGAACCCAAATTTTCAGTCAAGCAATCAAATCAACGCGACAGAATTGACTGATAGTGACGTTGAAGGTAACGCATTACGTATTGAGCTTGATTTTGATAATAAGAAAAATACGCGAGCTAAAGCTTATTATAATGATGCTGATGAAGGTTTTGTCACTGGTGCATCACCGCTTACCGCTGGACGTACTGAATCTGGTGTAGAGGTTAATCATACTCTAAATGATAAGAAAACTGCTCTTAAGTTAGAAGGTATACGCACAGAAGAGCATACTACTGACGCTAGCCGCGAAGGCGTGCAGGCAAGCGTTGAGCATCGTTTAAGCGAAAACATCGTTGGTGAAATTGGGGTTCGTTATTACAAACAAGACGCGACTGCTGCCTCACGTAATACTCAAGCCGCGACAGACGTTGTAGATATTACAGACGACACTTTGTTTAATGATGACATTATCAATCAGTCAGCGTTGAGCAGCGTTAGTAACGCTGAAGAAGATATTGAAGGTACGACTGTTCGTGCTCGTGTTACCTCTCGTCTACCTAAGTTGAATAACAGCTTGGTATTTGCAGAGTATGAGCAAGATATCGAAAACAGCTCACGTAATGCAACTTCTATCGGTGGTGAGACACCACTCGGAAATCTAGGTCGACTATACGCACGTCATGATTTGATTAATAGCCTATCTGGTACTTATGGTCTTGATGATACAGATGAGCGTCAACGTACCACTGTTGGTTTTGATGCCACTTACATGAAAGATGGTAAGGTTTATAGCGAATACCGCATGCGTGACGCCATCAGTGCACGTGAGGCAGAAGCAGCTATTGGTCTAAAAAACAAGTGGTATGTTCAAGAAGGTTTAACCTTAAACACTTTATTTGAGCGTGTTGAATCTCTGGAAGGTGAAGAAAGTAACACTGCAACAGCGGCAGGTGTCGGTGTTGAATATCTTGCCAAAGAGAATTATAAGGCATCGGGACGTTTTGAAAAACGTTGGGGCGAAACAAGTGATACGCTACTTGGTAGTGCTGGTATCGCCTATCGCTATACTGATGAGGTTACCTTCTTAGCCAAAGACATCTATTCACGCACTGACTATAGTGATGGTGATCGCACTATCAATCGTTTTCAGCTAGGTGCTGCGTATCGTGACTACGACAGCAATCAGCTAGATATGCTTGCAAAGCTCGAATATCGTTTGGATGACAACAACACTGGTGACGATGCTTATCAAAAAAATACGACCGTTTGGTCATGGAATGGCAATTACCATCCCACACGTCCGCTGACATTGTCTGGTCGTTATGCAGGTAAGTATACAGAGTATCAAGCAGATGGATTGACCAGTGATAACACGGCTCATGCGGTCTACGGCCGTGGCCTTTATGACATCAGTGAACGATGGGATGTTGGCTTGCAAGCGGGAACTTACTGGAATGAGCAAGCGAATGATTTGGCCTATATGCTTGGTGCAGAAGTGGGCTATAGCCCAATGACCAACCTTTGGTTATCACTTGGTTATAACTTCATGGGCTTTGAAGATGAAGATATTGCTTATGACGACAGTACTCAGCAAGGTGCTTACTTTAGATTGCGCTTTAAGTTTGATGAAGACTTATTTAAACGTGAAGACCCACGTAAGAACCAACGTCTGAGCAGCAATTCTGCATTTTAATTGATTGATACTAATGACACTGTCGTAAGTACAATCTTATGACAGTATCATGATTGTCTTATGACAAATTATTTTGTCATTCAGTAAACAATTAAGTCAGCCCTAGTAATGGTAAATAATACCAACGTTTATTACCTTAACATAAGGTTTACACCATGTTTGATTCAGCCATCAAAGCAGCACCTTTCAAGCGCTCAGTATGCGTTACACTGTCAGCTTTATTTTCATTAACCTTTATGCAGCCAGTTTTAGCTAAGAGTGAGACTGTCCAAGTGGCTAACTCAACTAGCATGGCTGAATACTGCCGCAATGATAGTCAGACTCAAGTACGCTCTTATAGATATCAAAGCGAACAACAGCGCCTGTTAAATTGTATGGTCACGCAGTTAAAACCTTATCAACAAAAAAACAAGACAGCCGCTCAACAGTATTTCGCTTATAAAGCGCAAGCGTGGTTGAACTATGCTATTCATCAAGACAGTATGAATAGCCGCTCATCCGCAGGTCAAGTTGCGTTAGAAATGGCAGAGCCTATATTGCAAGCGCTAGATGATGATACGGTACAAGACTTGGGCCTGCATCAAGATATTCCGTCTACCTCTGCCTTAATGCGTCCTGATCTATGGGCAACGTTAAGCGCACTTAAAGACGGCGATGGCATAGCATCAGCACCACGTGAGATGGCATTTAGTGAAGTGGCTTTAATTTGGGCAGCAACCAATCAATGCGCACGAGGCTGGCGCGAATCTGGTATGCATTTTCGCATGGCTGATCGCTGGCTTGAACAGGCCCGCGAAGCTTACGTCAATGCCAATGACTCACAGACCAATGTAGCGCTAGAGAAGTCAATAGTCAGTTATCATAAACAGTACTCGCCTTTAGACGCGAGCGATGATACTTGCCGTGGACAAGATTTGACATCTAACCGTTAAAATAATTGCTGCTTTATTAAAAATATGACTTTCTATAACTTTTAATCTTATGCTAAAAATTAGACGCGAAAAAGCCGACATATTTGTCGGCTTTTTTATGTTTAAAGTGAGCTCAATTAGCGGTTTTTACGTGGCAACTTTTCTGGTAGGTAACAACGTAAATAAGCAATAAATGCTGTATTTGCTTCTTGGATATACTCTTCAGTGATACTCTGATGACGGCGATAAGACAACGTAAAGATAGCATTTACGATGCTATAAGCAATCAACAAGGTATCTTGGATATCGTGGAAGTTTGGCATCTCATAACGCTCTGACAAACGCTTATAGACCAGATCAACGATTTGATGATCCATATCTTCACCAAAGCTGTCGCCTTCAAAATCAGGTGTATTGGTGTCATAGATAAGCTTGGCTTTTGTCTCATCGTTATGGAATATCGTAATACAATGATCGATAAGCGCCGTTAAATACCCTTGCCATCTGTCATAGTTACCAATATCGACCGTTTCTACCATCTCTAATATTTCAATCGCATTCAAAAAACGCAATGCTAAAAATATTGCTTCAATATTAGGGAAAAAATGGTAAGCAGAAGCTCTTGGTATGCCTGCTTCCTCACACACAGCTGCTAACGTAATATCGTTAATAGCATGTGTTTCGCTCAATTTTTTGGCACCAGCCAATAGTTTTTGACGACGTGCACGGCCTTGTTGACTAGTAAACTTAAACTTATTAGGTACAAGCTTTTTTGCCAATTCCGAATCTACCAACACATCTTCAATCTTTTCGTCTTTATTATCACTCATTGTGAATCTCTTAATGTTGCGCCCTATTTTATAAATATAATCTTCATTGAATAGTATTTATCCTCAAATAAAGGATGATGACTGTTGGCTAAAATATAAAGCCTATATGGTCAATACTCTATTCAATGCAGAGGCATCATAAACGCTTGCACATTATCAAGCAAGGGACATGAATAGGTTAAAAAACAATACTACGATCAGCAATTTAATAGAGCTAACCGTCTAATTTTATAAAGTTAATCATTGAGTTTTATTTTCGCCCTTATAATACCATGATCAGTGACTCTATCGGCATAGTCCCACTTCAAATGATCATTAAAATAATCAACTCGTTCGACATAACCGAGCGAAAACTTACTATCAGGCAAAAATTCTTCTGAGACAAATAACTGGTCGATAACTTCTGGCATACCTTGATATATATGGGTATAGGCAACATCTTTCATCCAGCCATATCTTGCTTGAATCCGAGCGGCATCAAAAAGTGCGACATCACGCATACTTTTATCGTAATTGACTTCCCCAGTTTCTGTCATCAACTGAGTAGTCACGCTACCTGTGACATCATTCATATCGCCCAGTAGAATCAATGGTTCGCGGGTATGTTGCAATCGTTCTATGATAGACATACGGATAGAGGCCGCTTCTGCCGCGCGCATACATAAACTACGAAGCTTGGCGCGAACACGAATATTTGGATCGTCCATATCTTCTAATAGGTCACCATTTTCGTCGCGTAAGAAAAAAGCACGTTTGCTTTTTAGATGCGCTGTAATAATAGTAATGGGCTGCCCATACGCGTCAACACGTAACACTAATGGAGGACGGTTGAAGCGTTGATAAGGACCGATATCAGGTATATCAATAATGGCTTTTGGTGCTATATCTTCTAGCAAACTGGTTTCTAACTGCTCAAATCTACTGATAATACCGACAGCAGGTGTATTCTGTGCACCCATGCCTTTGGTATATACGCTGGCGCTATCATTACTTGCAAGTGGAATGACCGCCTGCTCAGGCTTAAATCCTAATGAAATAGCCAACGCTTCTAATGCGTCACTATCCCAAACCTCTTGTACTGCGATAATGTCAGCATGCGCTTTAGCCAATAAATCTGTAAGACCTCGCAGCTTATGTTCATAGGCTTTATCGTTATAAGCTGGCGCATTTTCATAATAAGTTCGATTAGGGTTCGCAAAGTTCAGCAAGTTTGCCGTTGCGATATAAAACTGTTTATTGCCTTCAGTGTTATTACTCATATATTCCCCATCGCTCTCATTATTATAGTACATAATATTCACGTATATGTATACGTTGCAAATTTTATGCCTAAAAAAACTCCCAAAGTTAAACTTTGGAAGTTTTAAAATAGCATAAATGTTGATAAGTAGATTTACTAATAGAACTGAACATACAATTAATCTATTTTAAGTAATGGTATAGCAATCTCTAATACTGGCCAATTACTAGATCAACTGTCTGCCAAAGTGTCTGCATAACCGCTCTATTAGTTACTTAAACTCTCTTATGATACGCGATTCCATGCGTCACGTGATGCTTGACGCGCTTCGTTCCATTCCATGCGAGACTCACCTTTTACTTCATGCCATGAACGCTCTAAATCTGCTTCATGATCTTCAAAACGAGCATCTACTGGATAACGAGCACGGTTCGCATAACCAACTGCATATGCTGGATGTAAATCACGGTCGAAATCGTATTCTTCTCTATGGTAGTCAGCATTTACATACTCTGCGCGCCAGTACGCTTCTTCATGAGTTGGATCAATGGCTTCTGCTGCTGCATGGCCTGCGCCGCCACCAACAATAGCACCAATAGCACCACCAATTAGCGTACCTAATGGACCTGCCATCGTACCGATAGCTGCACCTGCTGCTGCACCGCCTACACCGCCGATACCTGTACCTACTGGATGTGAACCTGGCTCACCGGTAATGATGTCTGCGTTTAAGTCTTCTTTTGTCTCTTTTGACATATGTTTTACTTCATTGCGATCGATAGCATCATGGTTACTCATAGTATTGTCCTTAAATTATTTATTATTTATTGAATTATTTATTTGCTAATTATTAGCGGTCTTACTAAATCCAATTGAAGTATAGAAATTTATAGGTAAGGACAGATAGGCCGATTTTGTAAACTGTGTCCGTATTGCGATTATCTTGCGTTACAGCCTGTATCTTTATCACATTTGTGTACGGCAGCCTCATACTTTGAGTAATTATAAATGTACGATCACAATAAATTTACTAAATAAATCAATCCTATAACGGCATTAGAGACCTTTTGATAGCCTGTTGCCATTTAGCAAGATGTCGCTCACGAGTATCAGACGACATACTTGGTTCAAACACGCGATCTACCTGCCATGAAGCTTTCATGGTCGATTCGTCATACAGCCCAGTCTTTAAACCTGCGAGGAGTGCTGCGCCTTTTGCCGTAATCTCTGTATCTCTAGGACGTAATACCGGAACACCCAACAAATCTGCCTGAAATTGCATGAGTAAATCATTATTTGCAGCGCCGCCATCTACTCTCAGCTCAGTCAAAGGATGAGGGCTATCCTTTTGCATAGCGATAAGTACATCATAGGTTTGATAGGCAACGGCCTCCAATGCAGCGCGAGCAATATGGGCCTTAGTAGTACCGCGGCTCATACCAGTAATGCTAGCACTAATATCCGAACGCCAGTAAGGCGCGCCCAGTCCAGTAAAAGCAGGTAATAGAACAACATCTTCGCTACTGTCTACTTGACGAGCTAGGTCTTCAACATCACTACTCTGCTGAATCATACCCAAATTATCACGCAGCCATTGAACGATAGCCCCTGCCATAAAGACACTGCCCTCTAGAGCATAAGTGACTTCCTTTTTGGGCGGTTGTAGCATGCGTTTTCCTGACTGTACGATTTGGTCAAATGATAAATTGTCCGGACGAATTGGTGACGTTTTACGTTGCCATGCGATGGTGGTTAGTAGCTTATGCTCACTCAATTTTGGCTGCTGGCCAATATTCATTAGCATAAAACAGCCTGTACCGTAAGTGTTTTTGGCCATGCCTGCATCAAGGCAACCTTGCCCAAAGAGCGCTGCTTGCTGATCACCCAATACTGCTTGAATGGGTATTTGCTTTGCAAACAGGCCTTTTTTGGTTTTGCCAAAGTCACCGTCGGACGGTAGTACTTTGGGCAATATATGCATAGGTATAGCAAAACGGTCACAAAGTGTCTCTGACCATGCCAGCTTATGGATATCAAATAACAATGTACGAGAAGCATTAGTCACATCGATGACATGCTCCCCGCCTGTGAGCTTATAAATCAGCCAACTATCAATCGTGCCAACCGCTATCTCCCCTCTGCTGGCTCGTACACTAAGCTTCGGATTGTTTTCGAGCAACCAAGCAATCTTACTGGCACTAAAATACGGATCTAAACGCAGGCCTGTAATACGCTGAACTTCATGTGCCATGTTGACGCTATCAACACCCGGATGCACAGGGTCATTCATACTATTGCTAGCGCTTTCAGCAGCAAGCGTCTTACAGTAATTTGCGGTACGCCTATCTTGCCAAATGATGGCGGGAGCCAGTGGCTTACCAGTTTGCTTATCCCACATCACAATCGACTCACGCTGATTGGTAATCGCGATACTGGTAACGTCAGTGGCAAGCAGCCCTGCCCGATTAATAACATCGTGTGCACAACTAATCTGAGTTTGCCAAATCTGCTGTGCATCTTGTTCAACGAATCCAGCTCTTGGTGTTTGCAGCGTCGTTGGCTGTTGTACCATTTTGATAGGACGCGCCTGATCATCGTACAATATTGCTCGACTCGATGTGGTCCCTTGATCCAACGCTAAAATATACCCTGCCATGACACACCCTCTACTCATGTTATTTATTCTATCTGATAGCCATTTAGTGACTATTCATTGACTGATGCTTATTGAGCATTTTTTATTTTGTTAATTACTGTCTAAATGCTTTCATAATAAGATTAAAAACAAAATCTACTTAAAAATAAATCGCGCGAATTGAAAACGTCTTGTTGGCTATGTTGTTACTTATAAACAGATATTTAAAAATTAAATCAAACCTCTATCATACCGCTACTGGTCACACAATAGAAAACGGCAAAATACTGAGCATTGACCCGTCACCATTGTGGCTCTACAGTGTACCTCTTATGACGAATGACCGCTTTTTAGCGCTTTTAATATAGATATATTTTTATATTAGAATATGAATGATTTATTTAAGCATCATTTTTTCGCTAGCTAGCAAATAGTCTATAATAGTTCAGCAACTTTATATCCTGAGCAATGAAACCTATCGGTGCTGTTCCTTATTTTATAATATCTTACATTCTAATTAATGGCTTATGTGACTTATGAAATTCATTTTATCAGCGCTACCGACTGCTATGATGACAGTTGCAGTCATGAGCGTGCCTGTCATGACTTACGCGAGCACTGACGCTGACAGTATAGAAGTATCAGATGATGTTACACCAGTGGCTGTGACACAAATCATAGATGCTGATAGTCCAACTGATAATGATAAACCAACTGTAGCGCCTTTTCATACAGTACCAAATTCTAATAAGGCTAAATCACAGGCATTGTCTACGCTTGTTGACCCTATCACACATAAAGCCGTCGATAACAGCTACGCACTAGACGTCTCAAGCTTTTTGAGCTTAGAGCAAGCGCAAAAGCTGCTGGTACAAGTATCACCTAAAATTGCTGCCAATCAAGCAGCGATTGCCGCTAGCGAATACCAAACTGACGCGCTCAGAACTATCGACAATCCGCTCGTATTTGCTCGAGTATCTGCCAGTGCCTATCATTTAGATGAGGATATAGATTTATCTTCTCTCAGAAGCGGTATCGTCAACGAAGTAAACAACGGGGTAGATAACATAGTCCCTCCGACAGCAGACCTACCAGACTTTGGTGAGCTGGTCGGTGAGCGTATTCCCGACTCCTATAACCTCAAGCGCTCAGGATCTACGTCGGGTGCAGGACTTGGAGTCGTTTGGCCTATTTATACTGCTGGACGTACAGACGCATTGACTGGTGCCTCGGATGCACGTACGCAAGAAGCGATGGCTGATAGTGTACTGGATAAAAATGAGCTTTATAATACGTTAATTGAGCGTTATTTTAAGGCACAGTTAGCGATTATCGCCGCTTACTTACGAGAAGACGCTTACGATACATTGCAACAGACCGACCATATGGCCGAGCGTCTGTTTGAAGAAGGTTTTATCTCACGTGTCGATAGACTAGAAGCACAGTCGGCGCTTGCGGATGCCAAAAGCGAATCCGTCAATGCCAATAATGACGCGCGCCTAGCCATGATTGCGCTACAGCGTCTACTACGTACCGACTATCGCATCAAGCCGACCACGCCATTGTTTGTCTCTAGTCGTCCTCTACCAGATGTGAGCTACTTTCAGGACTTGGCACTAAATAACCATCCCGGACTGCAAAAAGTTGCAGCCAAGCGGGCACAGGCTCAGCAGTTACATGCGCTATCAGATACGGGCTACAAACCTACGGTATTGCTATACGGTTATGGTCAGGTAGAGAAAGATCCAAGCTGGGTCGCTGGTATATCTGCCAGTTGGAAACTATGGGGCGGACTCGATAAAGCCGCATCACTAGCATCCAGTAGTGCCAAAATACGTCAGGCCGATCTCTCTGAGATTGAAGTTAGTGACAATTTATTGCTACTGGTAGAAAAAAACTGGCACGATGTCAATAATGCTCAATCACGCTATCAGGCATTGCAAAGTAATGTTGATTTAGCAGCAGAAGTATTACGACTACGACGCTTAGGATTGCAAGAAGGTGTAAATACCACCGTTGACGTAGTGCAAGCACAAACGCAATCGCTTAAGGCACGTACCGAGCAAGCACAGGCTGCTAATGACTATGTACAGTCACTGGCTGCCCTTATGCAAAGCTGTGGTACGCCACTTGCTTTTAATGCTTATCTCAACGCCGCTGACATTCAATTGCCTACTTTATATACTGAGCAATGATGTAACGTGAGAAGCCATAAGTCGTGCTGATAAACGCTTTGTATTACTATGAAGCCGACATCAAAAATACTATTACCAACCCTATTACGAACAGCTGCTTTTATGAAAAAACTGACCTCTACATTGATAAAAAACTGGCTACAGACGTTACTAGAAACGTGGCGTATTGCCAATAACTCTAATGTTTGGGCGCATTGTGCAAGCGTAGGTTTCTTTGGATTCTTATCAATTTTTCCAGTGATGGCTGTTTTTGTCTTGCTTTACGGTCTTGCGTTTTCTCCTGCCGAGATGCAAGAGCAAATCTCGCTTTTGAGTCAGTTTATACCTGATACAGTATATGAAGTGCTTAACTCTCGTCTGAGCGAATTGGTTTCTACAACTACGTCTGCCCTGACTTTCAGTCTGCTTATATCGTCCTTGCTCGCACTTTATGCTGGCTCTAAAGGTATCAAATCTTTAATTATTCTTATTAACCTTGCGTTTCATATTACTCAGGAGCGTAGTTTTGTACAAAGCACGATTCGCGCAGTTGGTTTGACCTTTGCAGCAGTAGTCGTATTGATTATCGCGGTCTCCTCTATCGCGATTATCCCTTTGGGGGCGGCCTACTTCCCTTTCCCTCAGATAGCAAAGACAATTGCGCTTTGGAGCAGGTGGCCCATATTGACAGGTATCATATTCTTAAGCTTTTTGGGTCTTTATCGTCTAGCCCCAAATCGTGATGCTGTTGCCCTTAAGAAATTGATGCCGGGCGCTGCACTGGCAACGGTTTTATGGATTATATTGTCCATCTTATTTTCAATTTATGTGCAAAATTTTAATAACTATAGTGCTGAGTTTGGCGCGCTTTCAGCTGCTGTGGTCATTATGCTATGGCTCTATTATTCAGCATTTATCGTCGCTCTTGGTGCTATTTTTAATTCTGAAACCATAGACAACGCCAAGCCTTATGCGTTTCGAGTGTACTAGTAATAAACCCTTTATTTTCAACTTTGTTGCTTTAGGAATCTCATTGTCATGACAGAATTACCACGCGAATCAGACGACTCAAATAAATCAGCTGATGCAACCGAGTCAGTGACCTCTCAAGATACACAAAATTCAGTCGATCCTGTAGAAGACGTGTCTGATATTGAACCAGAGCAACCGACACCTACTTATAATCGTGACGCCTCTAAAACTGATAAATCTGCGCGTATGAAAAAAGTATTACTTGCATTATTCATACTGATTGTCCTTGGTACGATTGCGTACGGCTTATACAAAAGTAATGCGCATAGCGAGCCAGAAGTTATTACGCTACAGGGGCAAATGCAAATGCAGCAAACGTCTATCGCTGCAAAAGTACCAGGGCGTATTGCCCAAATTATGGTAACAGAGGGTGATACGGTAACGGCAGGTCAGCAACTGGTTGAAATGGATTCGCCTGAGATTAATGCCAAGATTAATCAAGCACGTGCTGGTAAGCAAATCGCACAAAGTCAATTAGATAAAGCAGAAAATGGTGCTCGCCCGCAAGAAATCGCCCAAGCAAAAGCCGCTTGGCAAGCCAATAAAGCCGCGTCTGACTTGGCGGAAAATACCTATCAGCGTGTCAATCGCCTTTACGAAGAAGGTTTGATGGCGCGGCAAAAGCGCGATGAGGCGTATGCGCAATATCTTGCTACTCAAGACCAAACCGAAGCAGCCCGCTTGCAGTATGATTTGGCACTAGAAGGCGCACGTACTGAAGATAAGTCAGCGGCCACTGCACAAGTCGCACAGGTCGATGCAAAACTCGATGAAGCGCTAGTAGCAAAAGAGGAAGCGAACCTAAGAAGTCCTATCGCTGGTATCGTCGATAATGTCATCGTGAGTGCTGGAGAAGTCATCGGTCAAGGGGTTCCGCTCCTGACGTTGGTAGATACCAAAGACCAATGGGTAGTACTTAACGTCACTGAGTCTTATTTAAATCAATTTGCTATTGGTCAGACATTTACGGGTACTATCCCAGCGCTGTCATCAACGGATAAACCTTATACGAAACAGTTTACCGTCTATGCGACATCGACCTTATCAGACTTTGCCACTTGGCGTCCGACCAATAATGATGATGGTTTTGATGTGCGTACTTTTGAGGTGAAAGCACGACCATCTAAGCCCGATGCCCGTATCCGCTCAGGTATGAGTGTGGTCGTACGTATCAATCCTACTCCTGTCAATCAGAACCAAGAGTAAGCCATGCACTTGACTAAGTTAAGTGAGGCTTTTTTACGCAGTGCAGCCTACGAGCGCCGTTTTTTGGCAAAAAATCACTGGGACTTTAGCATGGTGGTATGGATACCACTGGCAACGGTGCTGCTAATATGGTGGATATTTTCACAGACTCAAATTACCGATTTGCCTATCGGAGTCATCGATCAAGACAATAGCGCTGTTGCCAATACTGCCGTCCGTTACTTAGAGGCCAGTCCTACTTTGACGGTCAGACAGCTTTATTACTCCCAAGCGGATGCAGAGGCTGCGATTTTACAGCGCGATATTTACGCTGTCGTCATTATCCCAGAGGACTTTTCTCGTAATATATTATCGAGCCAGCCTGCTCCGTTGACTCTACAAGTCAATGCACAGTACGGTACGCACTCTGGTATTATTCAGGCAGGTGTCCAAGCGGTCGCTAGTACATTATCCGCAGGTGTAGAGATCAAGCGATTGGTCAAACAAGGCGTAGCGCCATCACAAGCGATGACGGCTTATGCGCCTATCAGTGTGCAGCGTATTAGCTTATTCAATGCTGCGACCAACTATCAGCAGTTTTTGGCATCGACTGTCATACCTGCCTTATTACATATATTGGCAATGGTCATTGGCGCAACTACAATTGGCCGCGAGTTACGTGATAAGAATATCGGTCGCTGGTACCGTTTTATTGATACAGGAAAGCCTCATTTAACCTTATCTAAAACTTCAAAAACGACATCTTCGCTATCAACCAAACAAGATAGCAGCAATAACAAAACATCATCGTCAAGCGCAAAAGTGCCCCATTCGGTCAGCCTATCAGTTTTGGTATTTGGTTTATTAGGTAAATACTTTTGGCCAATACTGGCGTATAGCTTGTGGTCAGCGTTGATATTGTGGCTAGCAACGTCCAATCAGAATATAAACATCATGTCTCTCATGGCAGTCTACGCTGGGTTTTTGTGCCTGATGGTCCTGTCATTTTGGCTAGGTGCTATTTTTACTTTGAATTCTTTTTCATTACGTATGGGTCTATCGACCACCGGATTTATTTCAGCGCCTTCTTACGCCTTTGCCGGTGTTACCTTTCCATATATTGCGATTAGTGATAGTGCACAATATTGGTCAAATGCGCTGCCGCTAACACATTATCTCAAGCTTCATATTGCACAGTTACAAATGCAAGCACCGATCGCCATCTCGCTACCTATCGTCTATGGCCTCATACTTGCAGCCATAATAGCGCTAGTACTTGCAGCACTATTAACCAAACGCGCATTGGCGCATCCTGAACGTTGGGGAGCACGCTAATGTCTGCACAATCAAATAATACACACTCAAAAGCTACATCAACGATCACTCCGGCATCACAAAGTTTTTGGACCAGCTTTATTCAAACGTTCAAAGACGTCTTTGGGGACAAAGGCGTACTTTTGATGTTGATTATTGCCCCTATTATCTATGGGTTTTTCTATCCTTGGCCTTACTCGTCTGAGGTGGTCAATCATGTGCCAGTAGGTATCATTGATCATGACAACAGCAACTTATCGCGTACTCTCGTACGCTATGCGAGTGCTAGCCCATATTTAGACACTGAACGATTTATCAATGAGCAGGCTGCCAAAGAAGCCATATGGTCAGATCAAATTGCAGGCTATATGGTGATTCCAACTGGTCTTGAAGAACAAGTTCAGTCCGGAGAGCAAGCACACGTCAGTGTACTGGGTAACGGCGGTTATTTTATTTTAAATAAAAACGTCCAATTGGGTTTCTCTCAAGCAGTAGGTACGGTATCCGCAGGCATCAAGGTAAAGAAAAGTATTGCGAAAGGCGCTTATGCATCTACCGCAGCGCAGAACACGCAAGCTGTACCGCTACGGATTATGCCACTATATAACCAAACTGAGGGCTATGGTGCTTATGTCGTACCTGCTGTCTCTGTTATTATTTTACAGCAGACACTTTTGATGGCGACTGCGATGCTGATTGGTACATGGTATGAGCAGCGCCGTCACAGTACGAGTGTACGTGGCTGGTTAGGACGTATTGGGGCTTTGAGCTCACTTAGTTTTATCGTTGGCTGCTTTTATTATGGTTGGGCGTTTGAGTTACATCATTATCCACGCGGACAAAACATGCTTGGTACGCTGCTGTTTTTGGCACTGTTTTGTCCGACAGTCGCAACGCTCGGCTGCGTGCTTGGATTATGGTTCCGGCAACGTGAGCGCAGTATGCAGATATTAATTTTTATCTCCTTACCGATATTTTTCTTAAGCGGCTACCCATGGCCAGCTGACCAATTGCCTCAAGTATTGCAAGTAATACGTTGGCTGGTACCGACTACGCCTGCAATCAATACCTCTGTGCAGCTTAATCAAATGGGTGCCAGTATCTCTCAAGTCGCTATAGGATTTTATGCGTTGGCTGGCTTATGGTTGCTCTATTTTGTTTTATTGCTATTTTTACGCAAGCGTATTCCACAGCGAAAAGCCTACTTGTAAATCCTCAAATTAATGAAACCTATGAGCATAAAAAAAGCGCCTGCACTATTAATAATATAGTAGCAGGCGCTTTTTTATTTATACGCTATTAATAGCGGTGGTTTAAAACACACGGTTCAAACCATTCAATGCCGCCACACGATATGCTTCTGCCATCGTTGGATAGTTGAAAGTCGTATTTACAAAGTACTCAAGCGTATTGTTGCTCTTACACTTCATCACTGCTTGACCAATATGAATAATTTCTGAAGCGTGATTACCATAGCAATGGATGCCTAGAATTTCTAAGGTATCACGATGGAACAATATCTTTAATACGCCCGAACGTTCACCGATGATTTGGGCACGTGCCAGATGTTTAAAGAATGCCTGACCCACTTCATATGGGACTTTTTCATCCGTGAGCTCTTGCTCTGTCTTACCGATACAAGAGATTTCAGGAATCGTATAGATACCAGTCGGTACACTAGATACTGGCTCAGCATCACTATCACCAACCATAAAGGCAGCGGCACAGCGACCTTGGTCATAGGCAGCAGAAGCTAGTGATGGCCAACCGATTACGTCACCAGCAGCATAGATATTGTCGACGTCCGTACAGTAAGTGTCATCTACTTTTAACTGACCACGGCCATTTGCTTTTAGCCCAATGGCTTCTAAATTCAGGCCTTCTGTATTACCTGAGCGACCATTTGACCAAAGAATGGCATCAGATTTGATGCGCTTGCCACTCTTTAAGTGTAAGACCACATAGTCATCATGAGTCTCAAGATGATCAATCTCTTCGTTACTACGGATAAGCACACCGAACTGTCTAAAGTCATGCGCGATGGCATCACTGATTTCGCTGTCTAAGTAGTTAAGCAACTGATCTTGGTTATTGATTAGATCAACTTTGTAGCCAAGACCAGTAAAGATAGACGCATACTCACAACCAATTACCCCTGCACCATAAATGATGATTTTTTTAACCACATAATCCATTTGCAAGATTTTGTCAGAGTCAAAAACGCGTGGATGGTTAAAGTCTAAAATCTCAGGACGGTAAGGACGACTACCTACAGTGATGATGGCTTTATTGAAAGTGATGGTTTCATAAACATTTTCATCGACTTCAATACGTAGCGTATGAGCGTCAATGAAACTTGCCCAACCTTGGATGACTTCAATACGGTTGCGCTCATAAAAACGTGTGTGGGTACTGACTTGACGACGGATAACTTGACGCGCCTTGGCCAGTACTTCATTTAGCGGTACTTGCTTATATTCCATCGCCTTGGTAAACATTGGATCGCGGCGGAAGTTAATCAAGTTAAATACAGATTGGCGCAATGCTTTACTTGGAATCGTACCGACGTGAGTAGAGTTACCGCCTACTTGATCACGTGGATCGACAACGACCACTCTTTTACCAGACTTGGTCAGCTTCATGGCAGCGGCTTCACCGGCAGGACCCGCCCCTAAAACAACTGCGTCGTACTCATATTCATGATCGTCACTTTTTAGACGACGAGAGTCTTTGGTAAAGCCAGACTTAATATCGATTCGTGTGTCATCAAGCGGATTCACTAAGTCAGGATGATGCATAACATCATCAGTCACTTGCTCATGAGTCTGCTCTATCTTTTCTTTTTTGTTCTTACCTTCGGTATGTTCAGGGCTTGGCACGTGTCCGCTAGATTTATTTGATACTTCGGTATGAATATCTTTACCAGTATCGTTGGTCTCGTCGCTTGCACTTTTACTTACCATAATGTCCTCTTTATATTTATTTATCGAGTAAATGTTTGAGATATAAATGAATCAATATGTAGATGAGTTTGTATCATGTAGATAAATGAATACCGCCCTACTAAGGCATGCCCACCATACGTTGTGACAGTATGTTTTGCAATGTCCAGTGACCAGTGGCACTCTGTTGCCCTTCATCAATCTGCGGGCGGGCGCTAATAATGTACTCTGTACCAAGGGTTGGTTTGAAATCGTCGATCCAGTCATAAGGAATCTGGAATACGCTACCGTCTTTAGACTTAGCAAGTAGGCATTGCATTGGCAATTCTGAAGCACAAGCAACACGGTTTGGCATAACGGTCAGTGTCTGTGCTTCTCCCAATACGATACTTGGAATATAGCGCGGCTCAGGTACTGGATCCTTTGCAAATGGTGATGTTTGACAAGCACTCAGTAAAGTCGCTGCACTGATTAAACCTGCCAGCAACAATGATGGCTTTATAGATTGATAGGCTGAAATCATAATATTCTCTATATGATAATTATCTAGGATGAAATGATGTATGTTTATTAGTGTTTTTCGCGCATTTATTAAAGCTGCCTGAACACTTATTGATACCGATTGAACAGATACTGTTTAAGCTGACATTCATTATCCAATACGGCGTTTGAGACCTGTCATCTGCAAAATACGTGTGGCAATTTCTTCAACAGACATCTCTGATACATCTAAGCTTGGGATACCGTGCGTGATATAAATACCCTGAATCGCGCGCTGCTCTTGCTGGCATTGCTGATAGCTAGAATAACGGCTGCCTGCACGGCGCTCTTGACGGATTTTTACCAAGCGATCAGTATCGATGAGCAAACCAAACAGCTTGTCTTTGTGCTCACGTAATGCTTTCGGCAACTGATTGTCGTACAAATCATCTTCAGTCAAAGGATAGTTAGCCGCTCGAATACCGAATTGTAATGCTAAGTATAAAGAAGTCGGCGTCTTACCAGAGCGCGACACACCTACCAAAATAATATCGGCGGCATTATAGTGACGAGTACGCGCGCCATCGTCATTGTCTAAAGCAAAATGCACTGCGTCGATCCGCTCTTTATAAGTTTCGGAATCGACATCATCATGTGCATGCCCTGAATGACCATCTGGCTCCACACCAGTCTCCTCTGCAACACGGCCAATCAGCCCTTCATACATATCCAAGTTACAGCTATGTGCTGAGTTAATTTTTTCACGAATCTCAGGATTGACGATCGTATCGAAAACCAATGGCAACGACCCATCGCGCTGATACGCCATATTGATTTGTTCAACCGCATCTTCCGCACGCTCTAAGCTATCGACGTATGGCAATACTCTTGTTTCAAAAGGAACCGAGGCAAACTGACTCAAAATAGCGCGTCCAAGTGTCTCAGCCGTAATCGCTGTGCCATCTGAGATAAAAAACGCCGTTCTAATGGCTTGTGAGCTGTCCAAGTTTAGCGCATGGCGATTTTGGATAGTGGACTTAACTTGTTCAGATGGATTGCTTGAGTACATATCGTTGACACCTCGGTTGAAAACTCAATAGTGACCTTCATTTAGTTTTTGGTATAAATCTTATTAATAATTCAGACTTAGCAAACGTTTAGCAGTTATTGACTATTAATAGCGTGAATTTTACTCGGCTTTTTATAGTTGCCTTTATAACTCGTATAACTAGGCTTTTTTAGCACCTATACCGCACATTTATCATGCAATGTGCATCAACTATCTATGCGCTACATTATACGCATATTAGCCTCTTAATAGAAATCAATGTTACAGGCGTACACTTAGCACCAACATTGTTTTTCATCTTGTTGTCATAGTTAATCCACCTCTCATTAAGGTATTTTTTTATGGCACCTTCTATATAGGAACATAAAATTGAAACATAAGTTATGGAAATACTCTAAATATGGCTTATTTGAATACGTCTATTTTATGCAGTAATTAGCTTTTGCAAACGCATAACATCGCCACTAACGATGATATTTTTCATCCGAGTAAATACGAAACCCGGTAGGACTGGCCCTAATTTATGTAGCAAACCCCACAATTTGTATATTTTTAACAAGTTTTTTGGTGAAAACCCTCGAAATTGTCCTAATATGGCGGTATAATTCACCGTTATAATCTTTACTAAATAACCTTATTTTCTGGAGTTATCATGGCAGCGCAATCTACAGCACTTGTAATCAATCTTGATCAGCTAGGAAAAGACGACATCGAAATGGTTGGTGGTAAGAACGCTTCGCTTGGCGAAATGATCAGCCATCTTTCTGATTTAGGCGTTAGTGTTCCAGGCGGCTTTGCCACCACTTCAAATGCATTCAACCGCTTTTTGACTGAAACCGGCTTGCTTGACAAAATCAACAGCGAGCTAAAGACACTAGACGTAAATGATGTTAATAAGCTTGCGGCTACTGGTAAAAAGATTCGTACTTGGATTATTGAACAAGAACTGCCAAAAGATCTTGAGCAAGAAGTACGTCAATCATTTGAAACCATGAGCGGTGGCGAAGACATCGCTGTTGCTGTACGTTCTTCTGCCACTGCTGAAGATTTACCAGATGCGTCATTTGCCGGTCAACAAGAAACCTTTTTGAACATTCGCGGTATTGATAACGTCCTAATTGCTATTAAAGAAGTATTTGCCTCTCTATATAACGACCGTGCAATCTCTTACCGTGTACACAAAGGTTTTGAGCACGAAGGTGTTGCACTATCTGCTGCCGTACAGCGTATGGTACGTTCAGAGACTGGTGCTGCTGGTGTTATGTTCACGCTAGATACTGAAAGTGGCTTTGATCAAGTAGTATTCATCACGTCAAGCTATGGCCTAGGTGAAATGGTTGTACAGGGTGCAGTTAACCCAGATGAGTTCTACATCTCTAAGAAATTGCTAGCCAACGGTAAGCCATCAGTTATCCGCCGCAACCTAGGTAGCAAGCATAAGAAAATGGTTTATGGTGATGAAGGCAGCACGGCTAAATCAGTTAAAACTGTCGACGTTGAAAAACAAGATCGCATGCAGTTCTCTTTATCTACTGAAGAGCTAACCTCACTTGCCAAGCAAGCGGTAACGATTGAACAGCATTATGGCCAAGCGATGGATATCGAGTGGGCAAAAGATGGCGATACTAACGAAATCTTTATCGTTCAAGCACGTCCTGAGACTGTTAAGAGCCGTCAAGACAGCAACGTAATGGAACGTTATGTCATCGACACGACTGGCGCAAAAGTATTGTGTGAAGGTCGTTCAATCGGTCAGCGTATCGGTTCAGGTAAAGTGCGTATCGTTAGTAACCTAAACGAGATGGACAAAGTAGAAGAAGGCGATGTATTAGTATCAGACATGACTGATCCGGATTGGGAACCAGTTATGAAGCGCGCTTCTGCTATCATCACTAACCGTGGTGGTCGTACCTGTCACGCTGCGATTATCGCGCGTGAGCTAGGTGTGCCAGCTATCGTTGGTTGTGGTAACGCAACTGAGCTATTGGTTGATGGTCAAGACGTAACTGCTTCTTGTGCTGAAGGCGACACTGGTTTCATCTACGAAAGCCAGATTGATTTTGAAGTACAGACTAACTCTGTTGAATCTATGCCAGAGCTAGCATTCAAAGTGATGATGAACGTTGGTAACCCAGATCGCGCATTCTCATTTACCCAAATGCCAAACGAAGGTATCGGTCTTGCACGTCTAGAGTTCATCATCAACCGTATGATTGGTGTGCATCCAAAAGCATTGCTAAACATGAACAGCTTGCCACGTGAAATTGCGCAAGCAATCCAAGAGCGTATCGCAGGCTATGCGTCACCTGTTGACTTCTATGTTGATAAATTGGTTGAAGGTATCTCAACGCTAGCTGTTGCCTTCATGGATCAGCCCGTTATCGTTCGTATGTCAGATTTCAAATCAAACGAATACGCTAACCTGCTTGGTGGTAAGTTATACGAGCCATCAGAAGAGAACCCAATGCTTGGTTTCCGCGGTGCTAGCCGTTATGTGTCTGATAACTTCCGTGACTGTTTTGAGCTTGAGTGTAAAGCACTAAAACGTGTACGTGATGACATGGGCTTGACCAACGTTGAGATCATGATTCCATTCGTACGTACTGTCGGCGAAGCCAAAGAAGTCATCGAGTTACTTGAGAAAAACGGTCTAAAACGTGGCGAAAATGGTCTACGCGTCATCATGATGTGTGAGCTACCAACCAACGCCCTATTGGCAGAAGAGTTCCTAGAGCATTTCGATGGTTTCTCAATCGGTTCTAACGATTTGACTCAGTTAACGCTTGGTCTTGACCGTGACTCAGGTATCGTCTCTCATCTATTTGATGAGCGTGATCCTGCTGTTAAGAAACTATTATCTATGGCTATCGAAGCTTGCCGCAAAGCTGGTAAGTATGTCGGTATCTGTGGTCAAGGTCCATCAGACCATCCAGATCTAGCATTCTGGCTAATGGAGCAAGGTATCAGCTCAGTGTCATTAAACCCTGACTCAGTACTAGATACTTGGTTCTTCTTAGCTGGTGAAGAAGCGAAGTAAACCGCTACGTTTAGTCACAGCGGTCATTCACACAGTCATTAAAGATACCACTATTAGGGTCTATTTGATTTTTTCAAATAGACCCTAATATAATGTCCTAAGACATGACTAACTATGCAGGCAATTATGCAGATTTTCCTTGCTCGAAATAACGTACAAGCTGGCCCATATCAGTTGGAGCAGCTGAATATCATGCTGGCATCTGGTGAAGTATTGCTTGATGATCTGATGTGGCATGAAGGCTTAGCTCAGTGGCAGCGCGTAGGTGATCTTACCAATAACCAAATGGTTTATCGCCCGACCGGTGCTAATACGCCTGAAGTAAACGACTCTATCATCAATAACGTGACCGTCTTCCCTGAAGATACCAATAAAGCGAAAGATGATAAGTCAGTATCGTTAGATAGATTATATGGCAAGCCTGAACGTCCTAAAAACGTGAAAGCCGACATGACGACCAATCGTCATCAAACGCCGCACAACAATGTCTCATTAAACAAGTCTACTCTCAGAAAGGCTGTTGCAGACAATGATAAAGTCGTCGGCAACGTGGTACTTGCGCCAATCATGTCACGCGTATTGGCGACTGCATTAAATGGCCTACTTTATATATTGGCCATACTGCCGCTAGTAATGGCATTGACTAAGATGGATGTGGACTATACCAAGTTCCAAAACATTCAAGATATGGACGCCGCCTATCAATACTCAATGACGCTGATGGAAAGCCTTCCTAGTAGCACATTGATGATGTCACAGGTGATGGTCTTTGGTCTATTTGCCTTACAATTGGTATTTATCACCATGCGTGGTCAATCACTAGGCAAGCTAATCACTGGTATTCGTGTCGTGGATCAAACCACGCATCGCCTACCTTCATTTATTAAGCTTATTGGTACACGTACGTTACTGTTATTTATTATCTATAACCTACTGTTTTCGTTTACCAGCTTTTTAGGCTTTGTGATTATCGCTATTCATTATTACATGGCATCTAAAAGCCCTGAAAATATTGGTTGGCATGACAAACTTGCCAAAACCTTAGTGGTAAAAGCAGACAGTAGCCAATTGGTAAAAAAATCAAAATCTGAATAACAGTATTTTGGTTTAGTTATTGGTTTTATAGCTCGTTACACTCAAAAAAGCTGCGTACTATCGCGGCTTTTTTATTTAGCAAAGCTTATTTAGCCTTTATTTATATTTTATTGACAGTAGCTTGGTGATTAACCTTTGTGTTAGTTGCCGAGTACTGTTATAATACGGCGCTTTATAAACTAAGCTTATTCTTGATTGTTTTTTATAAAATATGACCAGAATTGGGCTTACCTTATAAATCTCCTTGCTATTAACATAGGGTTAATAGCTACTAATCCGTAAGGAGTCATAATGCGACATTACGAACTGGTGTTACTTGTACACCCAGACCAAAGCGACCAAGTGGTCGGCATGGTTGAGCGCTACATCAAGTTAGTTCAAGACAACAACGGTGTTATCCATCGTCTAGAAGATTGGGGCCGTCGTCAACTGGCTTATCCAATCAACAAGATTCACAAAGCTCATTACGTTCTTTTCAACATTGAAACTGACGGTGAAACTTTAGCTGAACTTGAAGAATTATTCCGTTATAACGACGCGATCATTCGTAGTCTAGTTATGCGCCGTGACGAAGCTGTCACTGAAGAGTCGCAGTTAGCCAAGAATGCCGATGAAAAACGCGCACGCAAAGCAACTACTCGTCGTCCAGACAATCGTGAAAACGATAGTGACGACAACGACAACAGTGAAGACTAATTAAAGGAGAATACTCATGGCACGTTTCTATCGCCGTCGCAAATTCTGCCGTTTCACTGCTGAAGGCATCACTCACATCGATTATAAAGATGTTGAATTGCTAAAACAGTACATCAGTGATAATGGTAAAATCGTACCTAGCCGTATTACCGGTACCTCTACTAAATATCAGCGTCAACTAGCGACTGCTATCAAGCAAGCTCGTTACTTATCGCTACTTCCATACACTGATAACCATCAAGGTTAACCGCTAACTAGGAATGACTCATGCAAATTATTTTGTTACAGCGTATCGTCAACCTTGGTAAACTCGGTGAAACTGTCGATGTAAAACCAGGTTACGGACGTAACTTTCTTATCCCTCAGGGCAAAGCGCTACCTGCTACTAAAGCTAACATTGAAAAGTTCGAAGCACGTCGTGCTGAACTTGAAGCTGAAGAAGCAAAAGAGATCGCTGTTGCTCAAGAGCGTGCTGATGCATTGACTGACGTTAATGTTATCATGCGTGCTAAATCAGGTGACGAAGGCAAGCTATTCGGCTCTATCGGTACTCGCGATATCGCTGAAGCATTGACTAACTCAGGTCTAGAAGTAGACCGTGCTGAAATCAAGCTACCTGAAGGCACTCTACGTCAAGTTGGCGAATACAATGTTGATATTCAGCTACACCATGACGTTACTGCTAGCATCTTAGTTACTATTCTTTCTGAAGATGGTAACAACGAAGATTCAGCTGACGAAGAAGCTGCTGAAGAAGACTATTCTGAAGAGTAATCTTCTATCTAGTTAGACTCAGTCTGCAAAAAGCCAGCAACTTAGGTTGCTGGCTTTTTTACGTGCGTCATTTTTGATATTAGAGTTTATGTATTTAGACAATCTATATCGCTAACTTACACCTCTTTATCTCGATAAATTAGGATTTTATATATTCCTAAACAGCTTAGAATTCTCAAGAAATCTATTGCTATGATAGCGGTGTTAGCTATGCAATGTTGTAGTAACTAAATGCAACAACTACCTCAAAAACGCTATACCAAACAACAAGATACTGCCTATATAATCATCTTTATTACTATTAGCAGAATTGATAATCTACTGCTATTTAATGTACTAATAGGGCGCAAGAACATGAAAGAAAATAATAACATCCATACCGATGACAAGCTTATCTGTATCCAAGGTAATGCATACTATTCCGAAGGTGAAGTATATACAGTTGGCAGAATAGTCAATGACAAATATTTTCAGCTGTTGACCAGTGGCAACGATGATCATTGGTATGCCACATTGGATGATCAGGACATTTACGTCAGCTTTGATACTGCAACTGCTACCAATAACAAAGCTTTTTTTGATAAGATTGCCTAACTGTAAATAATGTCACTTCTTAGAATACTTATCTTAAAAATAATTATTACTCAGGTAGGTAAATATTGCTTATACAAGAACTGGTCATTATAAATGGCCAGTTTTTTTGGTTTGAAGTATTAGCAATTGCTAGTTATAAAAGTATTTCCACACACGTCTTCGACGTTTTATTACTAACTTCTCTCATTTCAAAATTAAGTATCTCTCAATTTTTTGTCAACAGCGCCAACTATTTAACGAATCTATTTCCTAGCGGCGTCTATTTGCTATAAAATATGCCCCTTTAAAATTTCGTATCGTTAGTGATGCAGATAGTTAGTCAGATATCGTTTAAATGTAGGCATGGTAAAAGCGTGTGAAAGCACTACGCAGAGTAGACTTAGCACGCTATATACCGTATTTAATCTCGATATAATTGACTATATTTGCATTGGTAATCAATTAAGATATAAACCATATTGAGACAGTGATGATTGTATTTTGGCTTGTGCTGACCATTCTTTTTATTATTTTCGCTACCGCAAAACTAAAGTGGCATCCTTTTTTAGTATTGATCTTGTCCGCTTTCTTGGTCGCGCTATTTTATCAAGTACCACTTAATACGGTCGCCAAGACAATCTCTGATGGTTTCGGTGGTATCTTAGGCTATATCGGTCTTGTGATTGTATTTGGTACGATTATTGGCTTAATTCTTGAAAAAACGGGTGCTGCTATCGTAATGGCAGAGTCAGTCATCAAAGTACTGGGGCCACGCTTCCCTACTTTGACCATGTCTATCGTCGGTGCAGTCGTTTCTATACCTGTATTTTGTGACTCTGGCTATATTATCTTGAACTCTCTAAAAGAATCTTTAGCTGAGCGCCTACATGTATCAAGTGTCGCGATGAGCATTGCCTTGGCCACTGGTCTATACGCTACCCATACCTTTGTCCCACCTACGCCAGGCCCAATCGCAGCGGCAGGTAACTTAGGTCTAGAGTCAAACCTAGGTTTGGTCATTATGGTCGGTGTGGTCGTGACAGCAGTTGCGGTACTAGCTGGTTGGTGGTGGTCTAATCGCTTTCTTAACGCCACTCCTGACAATATCAATGCGGCAGATGCTCCAGCAGCAATGCTTGAAGGAATGAAGACTCGTGATGATTATAGTCACTTGCCTTCAGCAACAATGGCGTTTTTACCGATTATCGTTCCTATCATATTAATCTGCCTGTCTTCGGTTGCTAACTTCCCAAGCGCACCATTTGGCAGTAGCATGGTAGCGGAAATTTTAATATTCATTGGTAACCCATTGACTGCGTTACTTATCGGTTTGTTCTTATCGTTTTTCCTGATTAAATCAAGCCAAAAAACGCAAGAAATCAGCGACAGTATCTCGCAAGGCTTGGTAGTAGCAGCCCCTATCCTATTGATTACTGGTGCTGGTGGTGCATTTGGTGCCATGCTGAAAGTGACGCCAATCGGTGACTACTTAGGTTCGACGCTATCGGCCTTGGGTTTAGGCATCTTCATGCCATTCATCGTCTCTGCTGCGCTAAAAACAGCACAAGGCTCAACCACAGTCGCATTGGTTACGACTTCTGCTATGGTTGCCCCACTATTGAGCCAGATTGGCCTAGACAGCGAGCTTGGACGCGTGTTCTGCGTGATGGCAATTGGTGCTGGTGCCATGACCATCTCACATGCCAATGACAGCTTCTTTTGGATTGTTAGCCAGTTTAGTCGCATGAGCGTCGCGCAGGCGTACAAGGCTCATTCAATGGCCACTGGTATCCAAGGTGTGACTAGCATCGTATTTATCTGGTTATTGACCCTAGTGTTTATCTAGTTCATAAAATTGGGTATTTCTACATACGTTTATTTGATGATTGTTAAATAAATGTTTTAAAACATGACACTATCGCAATGATCGTGTCATTAAGATATTCAAAGAGAGCCGTATGAAAATTTTAATCGCCCCTGACTCGTTTAAAGAAAGTTTAGAAGCACTGGACGTATGCCACGCCATTCAATCTGGCTTTAGTCAAGTGTTTCCAGATGCTGACTATAAGCTACTGCCAATGGCAGATGGTGGTGAAGGTACCTCAGCGGTATTGTCTTATGTATTGGGCGGGCGCTGGAAAGAAGTCAGAGTACATGACCCATTGATGAGACCGATTACCGCAAAGTATCTGTTATTGCCTGACGCGACTGCTGTTATCGAAGTGGCTCAAGCGTGCGGATTGCATCTACTGACAGTTGATGAGCGTAATCCTGTTATGGCGAGTAGCTATGGTGTTGGGGAGCTGATCGAAGATGCGTTAGCAGAAGGTGCTAAGCGTATCGTCATTGGTTTAGGTGGTAGCGCGACCAACGATGCAGGCCTTGGCATGCTAATGGCGCTAGGCATAACATTTCATGACATCAATGATAGCCTGCTCACTCATGGTGGTGGCGCACTTGCCAGCCTACATAAGCTCGATAATACTAGCCTTCATACAAAGATATCAGACACGGTATTCGAGGTTGCTTGTGATGTGACCAATCCATTATGCGGTCTGCTAGGTGCAAGCGCAGTATTTGGGCCACAAAAAGGCGCCTGTCCAGAGCAAGTCAATACCTTGGACAAGGCACTCAGTCACTTTGCGACCATATGTGGACAGCATGGCTATGAAGACTGTCAACATGTCGAAGGCGCTGGCGCTGCTGGCGGTCTTGGTTATGCGATGATGACGTTCTTTCAAGCTCAGCTAAAGTCAGGCTTTGATACGGTTGCCGAAGTGGCTCACCTGTCACAGCATATTGCAGAGGCTGATCTCGTCATCACTGGCGAAGGCAAGCTCGATGCGCAAACAGCCATGGGTAAAGTGGCAGGCGGTATCAGCCAAATCGCTAAGGCTAGCCGTACACCTGTCATTGCTATCTGCGGCAGCGTCGATGGACTAAAACCTGCCCAGACCAGTCAGTTCAATGTGGTCATGCCGAGTATCCAAAAAGTAGACACGATTGATAATGTGTTGGGTTCTGCTTACAACAATATTGAGACGACTGCTGCTAATATCGCTGCAAGTATCAAACTTGGGCAGACTTTAAGATAGACGCAATCTTTCATAGTCGCAATCTATCAATGAACCTCCTCCACTAAACGCACAGCTATTGAACTTTCGATTAACCCTTCGTTAGCTGTGCATTTATCATTCTTAACATGTCTATAGCCATTTTTTTACTTCGTCAATGACCGTATGCATTCTATTAGAAAGTGCTTGCTGTCGTCTGACTGCCAGATATAGCGTCTCACTAACGGCAACTGGTAAATGATGACTGTTAATCAGCTCAGGCTTTGAATAAGCAGCCACGGCATGTGCTGGCAAAACAGTAAAGCCTAATCCTCTGCTGACTGGCTCTAAGATTAACCCTATCTGATTCGAAAATCCTTTTTTCTCAAAATCATTGATATGCTGAAATTGCTCATAATTGGCAGTCAGTAGCATGCCTGCATGATGGGCGCCATCCGGATGATCGATAAATCCAAGTGCCATAAGCTGCTCCCAGCTAGGCTCTACTGTAGCCGCAGGGGTTACTAGTATCAATGCTTCTTGTGCCATAGGTTTGCAGCTAACCGTTTCATCGTCTGATACATCTGTCATAAAGCCGATATCAATCTCGTGATTTGCCAACGCCCGCTCAATGTCAGAATTGGGTGCAAAGCGGTAATCAATTACTAGTTTTGGATGCTGCTGCTGTAGTGTCAAAAGCTGCGGATATAGTTTAAGTCCCACACTACCCGGTGACATCAACCTTACAAATCCTTCGTAAGGTTGATCTTCACCGATACGCTGTTCTAAATTTGATAATCGCTGCAATATCTCGCCTGCTTCTTTATAAAGCTCCTCACCTGCATTGGTCAATGAAAACTGCTTTCCTTGTCGAATCAACAAGTCTGTATCTAGTTGCTCTTCTAACTTGCTTATGTGTTGGCTCACACCAGACTGCGTCATATATAGACGTTCAGCCGTACGAGTAAAGTGCCCAACTTCAGCAAGCGTACAGAAAGTTCGTAGCCATATGATATTTATCATTACTTTTCATACTTATTTATATAATATTTGATAATTTTACATAATGACAGTGCGTTTGTATACTGGCCTCACGTTAAACAAGAGTACAGCAAACAGGAGCACAAGCTATGAACAACGTTTATCCAAGAAGCTTTTCGCACATCGGTCTGTCAGTCCCTGACTTAGATGCCGCCGTAAAATTTTATACCGAAGTGATGGGTTGGTACACCATCATGGAACCAACTGAGATTGTCGAAGATGACAGCCCGATTTCCAAGAAGCTTTTCGCACATCGGTCTGTCAGTCCCTGACTTAGATGCCGCCGTAAAATTTTATACCGAAGTGATGGGTTGGTACACCATCATGGAACCAACTGAGATTGTCGAAGATGACAGCCCGATTGGTGAGATGTGTACTGAAGTATTTGGTTCTGGTTGGGGCAGTTTCCGTATCGCTCACCTATCTACTGGCGACCGTATCGGTGTTGAGATTTTTGAATTCAAAAATCAAGAAAACCCTGAAAACAACTTTGAATATTGGAAAACAGGTATCTTTCACTTCTGTGTTCAAGATCCAAACGTTGAAGAACTGGCGGAGCGTATGGTTGCAGCAGGCGGCAAAAAGCGTATGGAAAAACCACGCTACTACTACCCTGGCGAAAAACCTTACCGCATGATCTATATGGAAGACCCGTTTGGCAACATCGTTGAAATCTATAGCCATAGCTATGAGCTTATCTATAGCGAAGGTGCGTATTAAGTTCAGTACAGATTTGTCTTAGAATTATATCTGATTGAAAAACCAATAGCGTACTCATCATCTGAGTGCGCTATTTTTTTCGTGCGCTTTCTATGTGCTTCATCTATCGTATAGAATACGAGCCATGCTACTATTTAAAACGCTTTATATAACTTTATAAATAGTAGCCTTTGCCAAATCAAACAACCGATTATCAAGGATGATAAATGACTCAATCTGACATTACTCTAGACCTAGACGACCTTTTGGTTATTAGAGAAGACAATAAAGAAAGTGGCGTCGTCACGCTCACTTTAAACCAACCCAAGCAATTCAATGCGTTGTCCGTTGAAGTGCTGTCTGCCATGCAAACAGAGCTAGACAGTATCGCTCAAGACGATACGATCAGAGTCGTGGTTATTCAAGCGACAGGCAAGGCATTCTGTGCTGGTCATAACCTAAAGCAAATGCGCACGCATACAGATGCAGCATTTCACCGTGCCCTATTCCAGCAATGTAGCAAAATGATGCTTACCATCAATCGTATGCCGCAAGTTGTTATCGCAAAAGTACAAGGCATTGCCACCGCCGCAGGATGTCAGCTAGTCGCAGTTTGTGACTTAGCCGTTGCCGCTGATAATGCAAAATTTGCTACTTCTGGGATAAATGTGGGACTGTTCTGCTCTACACCTGCTGTAGCCGTCAGCCGTAATCTACCTCGTAAGCAAGCATTTGAGATGCTGATTACGGGTGAATTTATCGACGCGCACACTGCCTTACAATATGGATTGATTAATCGAGTAGCACCAGCAGAGCAACTCGATCAAACACTACAGTCACTGATAACATCAATCACTGCCAAGTCTCCGGTAGCAGTAAAAACTGGCAAAGATATGTTTTATAAGCAGCTGGGTATGAGCGTTGAAGATGCGTATGACTATGCTAGTGAAGTAATGACGGGCAATATGATGGCAGACGATGTGGGTGAAGGGATTGATGCATTTATTGAGAAGCGTCAAGCAGTATGGAAAGGGTGCTAACCCTTATTATACTAATCATTGTATTGTTTAGCTGACGTCACATAGCGCAGGCTTTATCTAGTAAGCTAGCACGCCCTTTTTTAATAATTAAATTTGCTTATTACCAAGCACAAAAAAGGCCACGATATCATTATCATGGCCTTTTTCATTTCTATTTGATACAGGTACTATAGATACTGCGAGCCGTTTATTACTCAGCAGCGATGGCGATCATCTCAACCAATAGCTCAGAACGTGCTAAAGCTGACTCACCACAAGCGCGAGCCGGTGGCTGAATACCTTCAAACCACTGGTCATAAACTTCATTCATAGCGGCAAAATCAGCCATGTCTTTGATCCAAACCGTGACTGATAGTAGCTTTGATTTATCACTGCCAACTTCTTCTAGCAACGTTTGGATTTTTTCTAGACAAGTCAATGTTTGCGCTTTGATATCGTCTTCTGCGTTACCTACCTGACCACACAAATAGATAGTTTGGTTATGGATTACGGTTTTGCTCATACGTTGATTGCTGTGTAGCTTCTTAATCATGTCTATACCTTTCATTTATTAATTTAAGTCTGTACTAACTATAGTCAATCCACTATAAAAGCGTTACAGCGTTGACCTCGCTTGAAGTATGACATATACATCTGCACTCGGTTGCCTTGTACCGCTCTTAAATTGGATCAACTATATATCAGATGCGCGCTTAGTTAGAAAAACGCTGGGCACTAAATGGTGCAAGATTGACCAATGTAGGCTTATCGTGGATCATCTCTTCAACCAGACGACCTGTCATTGGACCTAAGGTAAAGCCTTGATGGCTGTGACCAAATGCAAACCATAGTTTGTCATGCTTGTCAGCAGGACCGATTACTGGCTTCATATCAGGCATACAAGGACGTGACCCTGCCCATGCTTCACTCTCAACCGCATCTTCTAATGGCAAGATTTTTTTAGCCAGCTTCAATACGGTTTTTAACTGACCAAAGTTCTTTGGCGCATTCATCGTGGTCATCTCAGCACCAGTAGTGATACGGATACCCTGCTGCATCGGCCCCATCACAAAGCCTTTGTCCATATCAAACATACTGTGATTGATGGTGTTCTTTTCTGTCACTTTGAAATGCTGATGATAACCGCGCATTGGGAATAGTGGCAAGTTATAGCCAAGTGGTCTGATCAAATCATTAGACCATGGGCCTGCTGCGATAACCAATTTGTCACTATAGTAGGTATCGTTATCAGTGATAACTTTCCAGCCTTCGCCATCTTGAACGATTTCTTTTACATCGCTCTCTTTGATCGTACCCTGCATATCTTGGAAGTTTTTTGCATAAGCTTTCACGAGCGAGCTTGGGTTCGATACTTGCCAAGAGTTTTTCCAATGAATTGCACCAACAAAACCTTCAAAATTGGCACTAGGCTCCATTGCTTTGAGCTCTTCAAGGTTTAGTACGTTATGCTCAACACCTTGGTTACGCGCGTCGATAGCTGATACTTGAGCTTCTTTGAACGTCTCTTCCGAGCGATGCAATTGCAACCAACCATCACGAGTAATGAGCTCGTCAGCATCAGAGGCGCTAATCATGGTTTGATGCTCACTAGTACAATGCTCAATCAACGTCTGCCACTCTGATTCAATCTTTTTGACTGAAGCAGGTGTAGAGTATTTCCAGTACTGAAGCAGGGCTTGGTGATAACGCAAAATGGCTGGAATACGATAGCGAATATCTGTACCTTGGTTTGGCAACACTCTGATCATTTCTGTCAGCTGACGAGGAAAAGGATGTGTATGAATGGCTTCGCGCTGAATCAATCCTGCATTGCCATATGAGGTCTCTGACCCTGGCAATTTCTTGTCTAACAATAATACATTTGAGTTATTTTTTTGTAGATGCCACGCGATTGACGTGCCAACCATACCTGCACCGATAACGATAACTTCGTAGCGCATAACCTATCCTTTTCTTAGGGTGTTAATACAGAGTATCAAATATAAGGGTCTAACAGAATTAGGTGGTAATAGTAACGCATTAGGATAAATTTGAAACCCTTATCTGAGAAATATTTTCGCGTCACATACTTTTGGTTATGGGGTTTTTGAGAAGGTATTTTTGATAGGAATAATACTAGCTCTGAGCAATAATCTAGCAACAAATTTGATGAAAATAGCGTCAAATTATCCCATTTTTTTGACCATGAAACTTTCGACTATTCGAAAGCTCACTTATCGATATTACTGCATAGCCTTATCAGCTTATGTTTAATTGATTAGATAATCAACTAAACATAGAATATTACCACCAAATGGGATCATCGTCTTCTATCATGGTTCGCCTTGTCGTCTCAACCGTTACCTCTTCTGCAGATAGCTCAGCGATAAAACGTGACGGTTTGTCAAAGTATCCAGAATAACTAGAGAAGTAGTTTGGTGCGGTCAGATATAACTGCGTTTTGGCACGACTACAGGCAACATAAAACAGCTTACGCTCTTCTTCTAATGCTTCAAAGTCATCCAAAGAACGATGATGCGGCGTGATACCATCTACCAATGAGTTAACAAACACTACTGGCCACTCAAGCCCTTTAGCACTATGAATGGTCGAGATAGTGACTTTGTCATTGCTACTGTCTTGTCCATTATCCGAATTGCCCATCACGGCAACTGAATCATTAGGCGGGTCTAAAGCGAGATTTTCTAAAAAACTATCAAGGCTTGTGTGCTCTGTCGCTAAGTTCTTTAATACCCGAAAGTCTTCGGTACGCTCACGCCAATTGTCTTCGATAAGCTTTAACACTGGAAGATAAAACTCAAGAATATGTTCAATAGCTGTCTCGACTAATTCAGCTTGCTGTGCCTTGGTAAGCGCATGATATAGAGGTTCTAGCTGCTCGCTTTTTTTCGCAAAGGGCGCTGCCAGTAAAGATTCAAACGCATTGTTGTCAGCAGTAATAGCTTGGGTTAAGCGCGTCGCCGTCACTGCACCCACCCCTTTAAACAAGGTTAAAATTCGATGCCAAGCAATTGTGTCATTTGGGTTATAGAGTATTTTGACAAAGGCCAATACGTCTTTGATATGACGTCTTTCAATGAACTTGATACCACCCACGACGATAAAGGGAATATTGCGCGCCATAAACTCTAGCTGTACGTAATTGGACTGAAAAGACGTACGGCATAATACTGCAAAGTCGTTGTAGTCATACTCTGGCTTTAGCGCGACAATCTTATCAGTGATATAGCCCGCTTCTTTTGGCTCATCACTGAGTCGTCGAAATACTGGTTTGTGTCCTTCTATCGGCGCATCAGAATATAGCTGCTTTTGATAGCCTAGCGTGATTTGCGCTGACAAAGCATTGATATAGTTTAAAACGGACGGCAAGCTGCGATAATTTTGTTCAAGCTTAATAAGTTTGGCTTGAGGATAAGTCTCACCGAACAGAAGAATGTTTTCATAATTGGCACCGCGAAACGCGTAAATACTTTGATTGTCGTCACCAACTACCATCAGCGATACCGACTCAGGCTCACATATTAAATCAATTAGCTGCTTCTGCGGAATATTGGTATCTTGGTATTCATCAACCATAATATAGCGATACTGGCTTTGCAGCAGCTGTCGAAAGGTATCATTGGTCTTCAAATGACGTACGACTTGGCTGATGATGTCATCAAAATCATATAAGTGATTGGCGCGCTTATACTCATGGAAATCAACTGCCAGCTGCTCGATAATAGGAATATGTACGGCAATATCTGGGTAGTTACTTTCGATTAAGTCGCGAATATGTATACGTCTGTTTCTAGACGTCGAGATGATATTTTGCAGCGTTTTTTTGCGCGGAAAGGCTTGTGACTTGGTCTGATTAGGATACTTTTTTTCTTTATGCACCAAGTCGATAGCATCCTCACTATCACCCGTATCCAAAATCGTAAATCGCGGATTGATACCAAGCAGCCCTGAATATTGACGCAGCAACATATTACAAAACGAGTGAAAAGTACCACTAGTGATATCGTTGAGCCGCTTATCAGTTGGCAGTTTATCCTTGGCCAAATCCTCATCAGATAAACTATTAGTCAATAAAGTCTTTGCACGATTCTTGATTTCATTGGCGGCTTTACGCGTAAAAGTCAGTAGCAAGATGCTTTTGGGCGTGACCCCGTTCTCTAACAAATAACTGGTCCGGTACGTGAGCGTTTTGGTCTTACCAGAGCCTGCACCTGCAATGACCAACACTTTGCCTTCGATAGTTGTGGCTGCTAATAACTGGTCAAGATTTAACTCACGGGCATAGTCTATTTTTAATCCTAATTCATTATTCAACCTTTCTTCTAACAGCTCAATATTTGCATCGTCATTAGCATCGATTAAATTTGCCTCTAGCTTTTTAATCGCCTTTTCCAGACGTGCCAGCTTGGGCTTAATCTCAAGGAAGTTCTGCGGGTATTTATAGTGGCGTGTGTCAAAAATCGAGGTTGTCATTGTCTAAAATTGCCTTACATTTTATTTTGGCGATATTATCAGCTTATATCTGACTGTTTATAGCTTTAGAATAAGTATTATTTGCTAAACCTAGCAGAATATATGTGCTGAATTTATGTGAACTTTAAGCCCTTATTCATACGTGACAGTTTACCATATTAAAAAATAGGGTTTATCAGCCCACATAAGCTATGCGTCACTCTTATTGATTCGCCTTATTCATTTTTAAGCTCCTAATATGACCTGCTTTTATCATAAAGCTGCTTATCATTATCAGGTAAAAACCTGAGCATATACCGTAACAACCTCACCCCTATTCAGGTAAATTTGCTACAATGTGCCCAATTTTGATTTATCATTTAACCAAACTTTATACCAACTGATTTTATTAATACATTGAGAGAATGTTATGGGTTTTAATTGCGGCATCGTCGGCCTACCAAACGTGGGTAAATCCACCTTGTTTAATGCGTTGACCAAAGCGGGTATCGCCGCTGAAAACTTTCCATTTTGTACCAAAGATCCCAACACGGGTATCGTGCCAGTACCAGATCCACGCCTAAAGCAACTGGCTGATATCGTCAATCCTGAACGCGTATTACCAACGACGATGGAGTTTGTCGATATCGCAGGTTTGGTGGCAGGCGCATCGAAAGGCGAAGGTATGGGTAACCAGTTCCTAGCCAACATCCGTGAGACCGATGCAATTGCTCATGTTGTACGCTGTTTTGATGATGACAACGTCGTACACGTTGATGGCCGTGTTAGCCCGATTGATGATATCGAAACCATCAACACTGAACTGGCACTTGCAGATTTAGAAGCTGTTGAGCGCGCAATCCACAACCAAACCAAAAAGGCTAAAGGTGGTGATAAGGACGCGCAAGCATTGCTTGATGTGTTCAAAAAAGTTGAACCATTATTAGCAGAAGGTAAAGCGGCTCGTGCAGCTAACCTAGATGCTGATGAGAAAAAGCTGATCAGAAGTTATGGTTTAATTACGCTAAAGCCAACCATGTATATCGCTAACGTTTCTGAAGATGGTTTTGAAAATAACCCATACCTTGACGCTGTTCGTGACTATGCCACTGGTGAAGACTCTATCGTTATCGCGCTATGTAACCAGATCGAATCTGAAATTGCGCAGCTCGATGAAGACGACAAAAAAGACTTCCTAGCTGAGATGGATATGGAAGAAGCCGGCCTTGATCAAGTAATCCGCGGTGGTTATGACTTGCTTGATATGCAGACTTACTTTACCGCTGGTGTAAAAGAAGTACGTGCTTGGACTGTCGCTATTGGTGCGACAGCGCCGCAAGCAGCTGGCGTGATCCATACTGATTTTGAGCGCGGCTTTATTCGCGCTGAAGTCATTGCGTATGACGACTTTATCGAATACAACGGTGAGAAAGGTGCTGCTGCTGCTGGCAAGTCACGTCTAGAAGGTAAAACTTACATCGTGCAAGATGGCGACGTGATGCACTTTAGATTTAACGTGTAATTTTAAATAGTATAGCCTGTTTAAAGTTAATTAGCCGGTGTTGGATATTCTCCATCATCGGCTTTATTTTACCTATATATTGTTATATTATAACATATCTTTATATTGCTTATTTGAGGACTTATACTGTGGCTAATTACTTCTCTTTCTCTAAACTTGCAGGTATGACTATACTAGGTAGTGTGATGGCAGGCTCCCTATTGGGCTGTCAGCCGAACAACGATTCCGATGCAGCGGTATCTGAAGGTGCACCAGTAGATAATCACGCCGAGCATGAACAAGGTCATGAGATGCATGATGATAAAGAGCATGAAGATCACGACCACGAAGAGCATAGTGATATGGAACACGATCATGAAGATCACAGTCATGAGAGTCATAGCCACGAAGAACATACGCACGCAGGTCATGATCATGCAGCACACGCCAGCAACAGCACTCCTTTCTCTTGTGAGCCTACTGCTACTATTGGCGTTTCTTATCATAGCGACAGTACACCACAGACAGCACATTTACTCATCGATGGTATCGAATACGATTTAACAGCTACTGCTAATAGTGAAACTGATGCTGATAAGGGCATCTATACCAGTGATATCGGATTAGACGATACCCACGGCATCATATGGCAAGTAAATGGAGACAAAGCCACATTGCTTAATAAAACACTGGACAGCGATGTAGCTATCGATAAGGAAGACGTACTTTTTAACTGTCAAAAGTCTTAATATAGTCGTTTCAATATAATTTAAATACAAGCAAGGCGAGTGAAATTACTACAAATAGTAGGCTAAGCAAAACTGGCACCGTATCCAATTTATAGGGCATCAACTCTAGTCAAAGAAGTCTAAAATGAGTACAAGGTAGCCGACTACAGATTGTACAAATAGTACCTCTAAGGAGGGTAACGCCGTAGCCGTTTAGTAGTTCTCTGACTATATAGCTGTACCAAGGGCGCTATTTTGCTATGCTAGAGGCTCCCTTGGTTCCGGATGTTTAATATGCTAAGTACTCCAACCTCTTCGTCGTCCCCTACCGCACAATGGTCACATCTCCTCAACTCACAGCGTCTTGGTGCTTTCAAAAAATTTAACGCCAATACCAGTACTCGCTCTCAGTTTCATAAAGACTATGACAGACTGGTATTTTCTCACTCTTTTCGCCAGTTAAATCAGAAAACCCAAGTCCATCCATTGACCAATCAACTTGGTATTCATACGCGCCTGACTCACTCGCTAGAAGTGTCTTCTATTGGTCGCTCTTTGGGAATGATGGCCGCCGAAAAAATTCATGACGCATTAGGTAGCGGCCTACCAGCAGGAGTCTCACCAGCAGATGTCGGCGTGATTGTACAAGCGGCTTGTCTCGCTCATGACATTGGTAATCCGCCTTTTGGCCATGCTGGAGAGTATGCGATTCGTGATTGGTTTAGACAACCTGAACCGCAAGCAATTTTGCAAAATTTAAGCAGCAACGAGCGATTAGACTTACTGGCATACGAGGGTAATGCTCAAGGGTTTCGCCTATTGGCACGTAATGAGCATCATCCTGACAAGGGTGGCATGCGACTTACCTGTGCCACGCTAGGCGCGTTTATGAAATATCCGTGGTTTGCGACTCACAGCAACGATGTCAATGACAACCATTATAATGTGCAAAAATTTGGCTGCTTTTATAGCGAAGCGTCTCAACTAGAAGAGTTAGCTGCGTGTTTGCACTTACCGCGCTCAGAGCAACACGATGGCTTTGCGCGCCATCCATTGGCTTATCTGCTAGAAGCGGCAGATGACATCTGTTATGCGCTAATCGATTTAGAAGATGGCATCAATCTGAATATGCTAACCTATGGCGAAGTTGCCACGATATTTTATGAGCTAATTGGTGAACGTCCGAGTAGCGTAAACTTGCCAGCGCATATGTCTGTCAGACAAAGCCTCGCCTCCCTGCGCGCACGAGCCATGATGCGTTTGGTCAATACAGTTACCGATGCTTTTGTAGCCAATAGTGATGCATTACTAGCTGGTACACTTCAAGGCAGCCTATTTGCCCATTGCGATACCAGCGTACAAAATGGTATCAATCAAGCTAAGCAGCTGGCACGCGAAAAAATATTTAATCATCCGAGCAAAGTAAGAATGGAGTTAATGGCCAATCAATGCTTGCATAGCCTATTGAATGCCTTTATGCCGCTCGCTTGGACAGGGTCTCAATCTGTTACTATGCAGCCGCCGATGTCTTTTGAGCAGCAACGTCTGTTAAGATTGCTACAGCCCCATCTTGACGAACATCGCCGCATCTTGTCTGACGATATCTATCATAACGTCTTAAATATTTTGGATTTTATTACAGGTATGAATGACCATGAAGCTTATCGACTGGCGCAAGAATTGCAAGGCCATTGGGGCACAGTGGTTTAAAATACCAGTGCAGGTTTAGTAAATTAACACGAATGGCGTATTTCAGTCGTATTTATGCGTTGAAATGAGTATGATAAACACCTACCGGACAATTTTGAAATATTATGAGCAGTCGCGAACAAAAGAAACTTCAAACTCGGCACGCCTTTTTTAATGCTGTGCTCGATTTATGTATGACAGGGCAATCTTTTAGCTCTATCAGTCTCAGACAAGTAACACGCGAGGTTGGCGTTGTGCCGACGGCGTTTTATCGCCATTTTGATGATATGGAGTCACTCGGGCGCGCTTTGGTCATTGAGGAATTGGGCGGTACGTTAGCCACGTTAAGTGATAGCCTGCAGATTGGCCGCAAACGTAGCTTCGATCGTCAAATCGCAAAAAGTATTCAGCTATTCTTGTATATGGTCAGCGATCAGCCTTACTACTGGCAGTTCTTGGTCAGTGAGCGTTATGGTGGATCAGAAGCAGTACGCAAAGCCATCAATGAGTTGATTAAGATACATGCTCAAGGGTTGGCCGACGACTTAGCGTTGCAGCCAGCGTTTACCCATATCAATGCTTATGACCGTCGCCTATTGGCGGAGGCTGGCGTGAATATGTTCTTCTCTTGGATTATTGATTGGCTAGAGCTGACTTACACGGAAGATCACGATGATGAAATTGATCTAAACGAAATCGAAGAGAACAAGCAGCTAATGCTACATAACTGTACTCGTCAAGCACAAATGCTTTTTTACGGAGCATATAATTGGAAGTCTAGTGAAGAAACACGCCTCAAAGACTAAATACCATCTGCTAAAAGCTCGGACGAAATGCCCATAGTCGCTGTGTCACTACTTTGACTTCCTTGGGCATTTTACCGTCTACCTCACTACTGTTACTCGCCTGATTATTACTAGCAGCCTCACTACTATTAACTACTTGATTATTATCAACGACAGTTTTACTAATCAAAACAGTAGCAAAACGCTCTCTCGCTTGACCGACAGTTGCATTATCAGTCGCTGTGATAAGCGCCATGAATGCTTGGCTATCAACGGCGAGCATGGGTGTTAAGGCTTTTCGTTGCTCATCATTCACACTGCCAAATATCGGTAATTGCCATACTGCATCAATAGACGTCAGCGCCTGCTGTGCGCGCATATCTACCAGTGATTGCATCTGTTGGCTGTTAGCACCATCAATTAGTGCTGCTAACAATACAGGACTGGCAGTATTGATATTAATCGGCACATAATAAGGCACTGCGGTAAGATAAGACCGTAATACTGATAATGTTTCAGCACTCACCCCTTTCACTTCTAGAAGCTGATCGATACTGACAAAAGGCTGATTTGGCAAAGCATCTGTTGCTACAGCGTTTGACTGCTGCGCATATACCGTACTTTCATCACCGCCATCTTGATATACCTCGCCGTCTGCATCTTGCCAATCAAGTATAGCAATAGCAATATCAGGCTCTAGATTTAGTTGCGTGAGTAGTCGTTGGAATACTGCTAAAGCAGTGGTATTGGCCGACCCATCTTGATACAAGTTGTTAATGTTAAAACGACCAGACTCATCGCGTAGCTCGATGCTGACACTATGATTAGCCAATGTATAAGGTGGTATAGGCTGCGCCCAGATATCTTGCGCACTATCCGTATCATTGAGGTTGCTATCAGCGCGAATCATCGTCACTGCCAACTGTTGACCTGCATCGATATCTTGCAGCAACTGATTTTGATCGAATAACAGCCCACTACGCCTAATTGCAATTTTTTGGCTAGCAAGTATCGATCCTGCAACCACAGTAATACTTACTACCAGTAATAAGATAGTCAGCAGTGCAACACCGCGTTGAGAGTTCGCAGTCATCGACATACATAGCCTTTGTTATTGAGCAATTGATGCATTTTAACTACTACCTTCTCAATTATTCGTTCCCGCACTGCTATTATTGTCACTATCATCATTACCGCTGTTGTCATTATTGGCATTGGCATTGGCATTGGCATTATCATTGCTACCACCATCTGTATCATTGGCTGTGCTTTGACTATTGCTATACGATATCGGTTGCGGAGCAAGTGCCCATTGCCAAGTGATTGGCATGTCTTGGTATGTAAAGCTAACCGCGATTCCTTTCGGTAATAAAACAGCTGTGGGCTTAGGACTAGCTGGATTCGCTGATTGTCTCACCGCTGTATTTGTACTACTGTTCGCGTCATCGCTTGGAAATCTGGTACTTAGCTCTGGTAGATAAGCTTGCCAGCTTCCTGCTGTGACACCTTCGAGCAATACGCTGTCTAGGCTGACGCTGTCTCGCCCGCCTTCCATACTGGTATACTGGCGACGTATCAAACGCTCATCCGCAAAAATATATTCGATACGTTGGAGGCTATTGCTATTCTGATATCGTGGATCAGGATCGGCAAAGCGTACAAAGCTGATATGCTCGCCATCTAAACTCATAAAGGGCTCAGGCGCTATTTCGTTTATTTGTTCACTTGATTGGGGTTTGTTGTTCGCGTTAGTACTATCGCTTGGACTGTTATTCGCTACACTAACACTCTGGGTAGTAATCTCTTGATAAGGGATAATTTGACCCATGTCTTGCTGTAACTGTAAATAAGCGTACTGCAAGACAGCCAGATTGCCAGCATGAAATTGTGCGCGCTCACGAGCACGGTTGACCCCATCAAACACTTGCCAGCCTGCAACGGCTAGCATCGCAAATATTGCCATCGCAACCATTAGCTCAAGCAGTGTAAAACCACGCTGATGCCTCACAGACCGCCCCCTGCTTGCCCGCTATCACCTGTTGTGCTTAGAACACTTAAATCCAAACTGCCCGTATCTTGCTCAGCATTACTTAGCATCACAGTGATATCAGTGACCGATGTGCGTATCTGTCCATCTATAATAGGCGCAACTGCGATATTCACTTCTTTTAGGGCAGGTGTGATGGCGTCACCGACTGTCATTACTATTTGCCAATCATGCCCTTGAGCATTAACGGTTTGGGTGCGGTTGGCTGTCAGCCACGTCTCTTGAATACGCAAATCAGCGGCGGCATTTTGGGCGACGAAGTGAGCAAGCGTACGAGTACGCAATATATCAACCGAACCAAGGTATGCACTACTGGCACGGCTCGCCGCGACGGCTACCACTGCTAAAATAGCCAGAGCAACCATCACTTCGATAAGGGTAAAGCCGCTCTCGCGCCCAGACTTGAGTGATATAAATTTTGATGACATAGGCTGATTTGTCATAGGAGGTTTATATAATTTAGTCACTATAACCCCTGTCCGATTCGCATGCTACCATCTGGCATTATCGTAATCACCTCGCCCACTAAACGCGAATCATGAAGCACTTCAATGGTGACGGGCGTTGCTTGTCCTGTACCAAACCACAATACTTGTGGTACGTTTTGATCGCTAAACCAAGGCTGTAACGTTTGGGTTCGTCCCGTACTCTGTAAACCGCTAGAATCCAAACTTTGAACTCTAATACTCACGCCAATGGGCAGTTCAGGCAAATTGATATCCGACTCGACTTCCCAACTTGGCGTTGGTTTTTGCTCATCAGTAGAGCCTGATAGACCAGCAACCTCTGCCGACAGCTCCATAGCATTCTTAGACTGACTGTCGGTGCTATCTGACGTCATCTTTGTTATCTGATACGCAACATATGGATTTGTTAAGGTAACGATGACTGGCTCTACTTGACCTTGCTTATCTGCTTGCAAACGCAAACCCATCGGCTGCATACGTTCAGCCGACAATAGGCGAACGTAGCTCAACGAATCAGTCAGATGCTCATAAAAAGCGCGGTTTTTTCGGGATTCACTGCTACCGACAGACAAACTCATTATGCCAGCAAATATAGATAAGATAACCACTACCACCACGATTTCTACCAATGTAAAACCAGCCTGTGTCCGACTGTTTATTGGTGAGACTGATGATAAGTGATAAGCATCACTTGATATTGAGGCGCAGCTGTGACAATGGTCTGTAGGTCTTGTATCTAAGCAGATTGACTGAGACGTTTGACTAATTAGAGTAAAAGAGCAAATAGCCGCTGAACTGGACTGCGTCTTAACACTGACCGGCATATTGCACCTATAAGCCCAATTTTAATTGTCGCAGAATGAGAAAGAGTTTTTGAAGAATATTAGAAGATACGTGAATTCATACTGCAATTCGTGCTGCAATAGTAAGCATTACAACACGATTTATTAAAACCAAGAAAGGTTCATAACCCAAAAATTACTTGCTACTTTATTAATAGCTACTTTAGTAGTTGGTATTGCGGTGCTCTTCTGATTCAGTATCGATTTGCTCTACCAGCTCTTGCATGTCCTCATCCATGACCTCTTCATCATCAGCAGGATAATGGCTTGGCAACTCTAGCACTTGCTGAACAAAAGCATAACGTAGCGTATCACGGCGACCTAAATAGCGTTGGTAAAAGCTTGAGTTTAGTAGCCCTGCACCGCCCTGACCAATCGCCCAAATAGACGATAGATAATCACGAGTACTCAAATTACTGTGCTCGTCTTTTAAGTATGCGCTAATAATATCAATCAAACGCTTCATGCGCTGGCGACGGATATCATATAACTCACCAAACAAACGATTGAGACCAGTCACTGATGCTGCCAGACGCTCTTCAATTTGGTTCAATAGCATGGCTTTTTGCGGATTGAATAATTGCTGGAAAATCATGCGGGCAACGCCTGCCGACGGGCAGTCATCAATACGGTTAATCTCAAACAATTGCTCTTCGTAACGAATAATAATACGCAGATAAAGCTCATCTTTACTGGAGAAATGCTTGTACAGGGTGCCTTTAGCCAAATCGAGCTGATCTGCCAAACTGTCTAAAGTGATATCACCATCGCCTGACTCAAGTAGCAATTGTTCTGCCATCGCTAAGATGTTCTCTTCTCGTGCCTTGAACTGGTGCTGACGACTCATAATCTCTCCTAAAACATGACAAGATTAAGCATATGACCATCAATTATGTGCGTACATTTGGCAATGAGCGTATAAAACTATACAAGAACTGCTGAAATACCATAAAAGGGATATGCTTATATTTACAAATAGTCATTGATAATCATATAGTTAGATTTAGTAATTCAAATACTAAAGGGGATTAAACTATACGACTATCATATAAATGACTGACTGGTCATAGCATAACCATTTTAGCGATACTGTGCCAGTAAATTTTCAAAGTTTTTTGCGGTTAATGCTCCAACCTCGTTACTATCACAACCATACATATCTGCGATAAAGCTGGCAACATAAGGTACGTAGGCAGGCTCATTGGGACGACCACGCTTAGGCACAGGCGCCAAATATGGACTGTCGGTCTCAATCAAGATCCTGTCTCTAGGCATGTGCCTTGCAGCATCTTGGATATTTTGGGCACTTTTAAAACTGACAATGCCTGAGAAAGAGATATAAAATCCTAAATCTAAAGCACGTTTCGCAGTCTCCCAGTCTTCAGTGAAGCAATGGATAATACCATGCTCAGCACCTTCACTTCTTAGGATATCGATCGTATCTTCTTTTGCATCGCGCATATGTATGACAAGCGGTTTTTCTAGTTGCTGACTGGCATGGATATGACGTGCAAGACTGGCTTGCTGCTCTTTTTTATTTTCTGTAGACCAGTAGTAATCTAGCCCTGTCTCGCCTATTGCCCATACATGGTCTTGATCAGCAGTTTCTATTAGACGCTCAACCGTCGCTGATTTCAGTACATCGATATCTTCACAGGGATGAATCCCTACACTCATCCCTAGATTTAATGTCTCGTCACCATAGGTGCTCACAATATTGGCAATCTCGTCATATTCTGCAAAATCACACATCATCGCCATCGCACGGGTAACATTAGCAGTTTTCATGGCGTCAATCGCGCCAGATAATTTACCATCGTATTTCGTCAAATCTAAACGGTTAAGGTGACAATGAGTATCTGTAAACATAAATAATCTCGTTGTTAAAAACTTATCAATTAAAAGTCTGGGAATTAAAATTTAAATCTTATTTGCATTGATTGCTGTGAAGGAAGCTGTTTTCAAGTGACATCATATTTCCTACTTTTAAAAACCTATTCACCAATCCATGTCCTAATACATGAGACTAATTAAGAGGCACGACTCGCATCACCTCTTCTATGGTTGTCACGCCTTCACTAATACGTTTTGCACCTGATAAACGTAATGGCTGTAGACCTTCACGATAGGCTTGTTGTTTGAGCACATCTAAGTTTGTATCGGCTGCAACCAGTTTTTTTAATTCGTTAGACAACGGCATAATCTCGTATAGGCCGACTCGTCCCTGATAACCAGTGTGTCGACAATGCTCGCAGCCTTGAGCAATATAAATTTGTGCTGGGGCAGGCGCACGCCAAGGCTGTACCAACTCCTGCCATTGAATGGCAACCTCGCTGTCTGGCACAACGTCTACCGCTTTTTTGCAATGCGGGCATAGCGTACGTAACAAGCGCTGTGCCATTACGCCTAAGATAGTCGCTGATGTCAAAAATGGCTGAATACCTAAATCATGCAAACGAGTGATTGAACTTGGCGCATCGTTAGTATGTAGTGTCGAGAGCACTAAATGCCCTGTCAATGAAGCTTGTACTGCCATATTGGCTGTTTCGGCATCACGAATCTCCCCCACCATAATAATATCAGGATCTTGACGCATCAAAGAGCGAATGCCGTCAGCAAAGTTTAGATCGACACCTGGATTTACTTGCATTTGGTTAAATGCAGGTTCAATCATTTCAATAGGATCTTCAATGGTACAGACATTGACTTGTTCAGTCGCTAACTGCTTGAGGGTACTATATAAGGTCGTGGTCTTACCCGAACCTGTAGGCCCAGTGACCAAAATAATGCCGTTTGGATGAGCAGTCAATTCATGCCATGTTTCAAGCTGCTTGCCGGATAGACCAAGCTGAGCGAAGGAACGCACCAGTACTTCAGGATCGAACACCCGCATGACCAACTTTTCACCAAAAGCGGTTGGCATAGTCGACAAACGAAGTTCTGTCTCTAGTCCCTTCGGCGTTCGCGTCTTTAAACGACCGTCTTGTGGTTTACGCTTTTCTGCGACATTTAGCCGCCCTAAAATTTTGATACGTGCGGTCACCGCGACGATGATTGCCAATGGCATCTCATACACCGTATGAAGTACACCATCGATACGGAAGCGCACCTTACCTGTCTCACGGCGTGGCTCTAAATGGATATCACTAGCTCGTTGCTCAAAGGCATATTGCAACAGCCAATCAACCACTCTAACTATATGCTGGTCATTGGCATCAGGGTTGGTATTGTCACCCAATTGCAATAATGCTTCGACATTGGTCACATCGGCAGCTGCACGCTTATGGACACTATTTGCGCCTGCAATCGCTTGGGTGACTTGATAGAACTCTTGCCGATAGCGTTTAATCTGCTCAGGATTGATATAGACCGTACGATAGCTTTTTGACTTAATCAGTTTTTCAATACTTGAGTGCCAGTCAGTATAAAAAGGCTGATCCGTTCCAATAATCACTTCGTCTACAGCGACCTCAATCGGTAAAATATGCTGTGAACGTGCATATTCAAATGACATCAATTGTGTGACCGCAGGGACATCAACTTTTAAAGGGTCAATACGAACTAGAGACATGTCTGCTTTAGCCGCCAACCACTGGTTGAGCCAAGCCAAAGTCAACTTGTTTTCAGCGCTATTGTCCGTCGCATGGCCATTCGGCAAGCCAAATTCACTAATCGTTAGTAAAGGGTGCTGCGCTTTGTCGCGACGGCTAGTAATGACTAGATTATAGCCGCGTTGGTCAATCACTTTATCTGCCAATAGCTCATCTAGACACCAACGCAAATCAATCACTATCGAGTACTGTTGAGCAGACATATCTCTCTTCTTCTATTGTTTTAAAATGTGTTGTCAAAAATAATATCAATGCAAGCCAGCTACACCGCAACCACAGCGATTATCTGTAGCTGTCCTGATTCTATCAACTGAAAACTCACGTCAACCGATTTATAGCGCATAACAAATGGTGTAGCGATCTCTGTCCGTCGATAAGCTGGACGCGGGTCTTGGGCAATTAGCTCTTTGATAATACTCATATCTGAGGCTATCAATTGATTTTGTATACGATGAATCGTAGACGCAACTGTCGCACTATTCGATCCAGTGTTTGCATCTTTGATACTTGTATCATTATTGCTTGTATTATTATTAGCATTACTAGGCTCGCCCGCGCTTACTAGCATCATAAACTGTTCATTAGCGGCATCGGTCACGGTCACAGTTAATACTTCTGGAGCAGTTGGTGCAAATCCACTCTCTGTCTGAATCAGTGCATCACTATAGGCCACATATGGCTTTATATCGATGATTGGCGTGCCATCTATCATATCAGCGCCTTTGATAATTAATAATACACGACCTTGAACTATTTTGACTTGCTCGAGCTTAACGACAGATAGGCCTAGCCCTGAAGGCCGATACATACTGCGACTGGCAAACACCCCTATTTTTTGATTACCGCCCAATCTTGGTGGTCGTACTTGAGCGCGAAAACTAGTACTGGTTTCATTGTTATTTTTATATCGATAATTATAATGAAACTGCCAACTCACCCATATATGACTAAACTTATCCAAACCATCAAATGCAGCTGGCGTATCATATGGCGCTAACATCTCAATGACACTAGTCAGAGCAACCAGGTTTGGCTGGCGCGGCGCACCGAATTTTTGTGAAAGCGGAGCACGGTGATAGCCAACAACAGGAGCTTGATGGTAGTTATCTAACAGGGGATTCTCATCAAGCATAGACCAACTCCAGTAATACAAAACTGGCCTAATAAAGCAGTTTTGCCAAATGATACAAAATTACTCACTAACGATATTCCATTTTATCATGCTAGACAATCACTGCTAGACGGATTTTTATTTTAAAGTTTGGTATTATGAGCAAGAAATTTGATGAGAGTCATTTACATTTGGGCGATATGACCAGTAATGCTGTCATCGTTGACGCAAATTTACTATGTCTAATGACGTAATAGCTGGCTATATATAAGCTGATAAACCAGCTGTATTACGCTTACTCATCATTTACTCGTTCATAAAAATAGCAGTTTCGACAACGATTAAAAGACTGATACGTTTTTATAATGCTCAATTTAACATTGAAAATTCTGATTTAATACTTATTCAAACTTAACACACAAATAACAACTTATTAACGAGGACTTTATGTCAAAACTTCGCACCGAAACGGTCACAGAGGTTCATCACTGGAATGACTCTCTATTTAGTATCAAAACCACTCGTGACGATGGCTTGCGCTTTCGTAATGGCGAATTTGCGATGATTGGACTTGTTGTTGATGGCAAGCCACTATTACGCGCTTATTCAATTGCTAGCCCTAACTATGAAGATCATTTAGAATTCTTTTCTATTAAAGTTCAAGATGGTCCATTAACTTCGCGCTTACAGCATATCAAAGTAGGTGATGAGCTGTTAGTCAGTAAAAAACCAACGGGCACACTAGTATTGGACGACCTGCTACCAGGTAAGAACCTTTACATGCTCTCTACTGGTACTGGTCTTGCTCCGTTCTTGTCACTAGCACGTGATCCTGAAGTGTATGAGCGTTTTGACAAAATCATCTTAGTACATGGCGTACGTCATGTTCATGATTTGGCTTATCGTGAGATGTTTGAAAACGAGCTGCCTAATGATGAAATTTTTGGTGAATGGTATCGCGAAAAATTCATCTATTACCCAACCGTTACACGTGAAGAATTCAGAAACCAAGGACGTGTCACTGATTTGATGAAATCAGGCAAATTGTTCGAAGATATTGGTTTACCGCCAATGAATAAAGACGACGACCGTGTCATGCTTTGTGGCAGCATGCCGTTTAATGCTGAGGTTTCTGCTATTTTAGATGACTTCGGCCTCACTGTTTCCCCACGTATGGGTGTGCAGGCAGATTACGCAGTTGAGCGTGCCTTTGTCGGCTAGAATGATGCTATTTAGCATCATTAGAATAAATGAAAAATTGTATAAAATAATACTTGACGCATGTAAATAGGCTGCTATAATACGCAGCCTATACAGTCAACACTGTAACCCAATTCGGTAATATTTAGTCAATAACTATTATCACCTAACATGCCAGTGTGATGGAATTGGTAGACATGACGGATTCAAAATCCGTTGCCTTTAAAAGCGTGTCGGTTCGAGTCCGACCACTGGTACCATTATTTAGTACAAATTAACCTCCTTTATCGGAGGTTTTTTTGTGCTTATTATTTATATTTTTTTAATAAATTCTTAGCTCGTTTATATCGATACTTCAAATGGCATGACAGCGCTTATCTTAATCGGTACCGCATAACTCCATGGCATGCCAGCACTACAATAAAAACATCCATCATTAAATGACACAATATAGGCTGTAAAATCATTACCACACTGATCCATCATCGCTTGTTCATCGCTTTCATCACACACTGCGCACCATATCTTTTTATCACCCCGCGCTAGCATTGCTCGTGTTAAATCGCTCCCTTTTAATTCATGACTCATCATCAGCTCCTTAATTATCTTGAACTTTCTCATTACTATTTTTTAGAAAGTTAATTTACCAGTACTCAATTTATAAGTTTGGTATGAGCTATAAACAATGTCTTATCAGGTAAATACAATTCCTATAAAAGACCATTTATTACTTTCATAACTATTGATTATCGTGGTTAATATATTGTAAAACGATAGCATTAGAACTGTAACATACAACTATAATATTCATGATGGAAGGCGATAATATTCAGACAGGCGGTATGGAAAATCTGAAAAACTTAAGGTATGTACCATACAGAACATCTATTAGTAAACATATGTTAACTATATTTAATTTATTAGTATTTTAACGTCATATATATCTGACTATTAACCTTACACTATATTTAATTATTGATATATAAATTATTCGCATATTGCCATATTTTTATGGTTCTATATCCGAAAAACCCCTTTACCGTTTAATAATCGATACTGAAATAAAAGTATTGAGTGATGTAAAATATTAATAATGAAAACTCCTACAGCATCCAGTCCACGTAAAATCATTCATATAGACATGGATGCGTTTTATGCCAGTGTAGAACAACGTGACTTCCCAGAATTACGGGGCAAACCACTAGTGGTTGGTGGAGATCCAAATGGTCGCGGTGTTGTAGCAGCGGCTAGCTATGAGGTACGTCAGTTTGGAGTGCGCTCAGCCATGTCTTGTTATGAGGCTCGCAAACGTTGTCCAGAAGTCATATTTGTCAGACCACGTTTTGAAGTATATCGAGCTGTTAGCAGCGATATTCGCAATATCATGTACAGCTTAACGCCTCATGTTGAGCCATTATCGCTAGATGAAGCTTATCTTGATGTCACTGGTCTTACCGTACATAAAGGCTCAGCAACATTGATGGCCAACTGGTTAAGAGCACAAATATTACAACATACAGAATTGACCGCTTCTGCTGGCGTGTCTTTCAACAAGATGCTGGCCAAGATTGCCTCTGACATCAACAAGCCTAACGGCACCGCTATTATCACACCAGAAGACGCTGATGCTTTTATCAGTACACTACCTATTGAACGATTTCATGGAATAGGTAAAGCAACGGCAAGACGATTACATGCGATGGGCGTGACTAATGGTGCTGATCTACGCCGTATGTCAGCCGATGTATTGATTAATGAGTTTGGTAAGCGAGGACAGTTTTATCATGATATCGCTCATGGTCGGGATGAACGCGCTGTCAAATCTGAGCGCCTGCATAAGTCTGTTGGTTCGGAGACTACTTTTAGAGAAAACCTAAGTGATGACACGGCATTACGTGTACAAATCTATGAACAAAATGCTGATGCCTTCGCGCAACTGCACAAAAAAAATCTCATCGCTCATACTATAACGCTCAAGGTTAAGTATGCCGACTTTACTCAGATTACCCGTACGCACACGCTAACCACCGCTTTTAGTAGTGCTGAATCTGCACATTACTGGTTAGACAAGTTATTCTTAGATATTCCGCGCCAGCTCCCTATCCGATTAGTCGGGGTCACTTTTTCGTCATTGATACCTGCAGCCCAACTATTGCCTCAATTAAATTTATTTGAGTAAAATAAGCAAAGACTAACGTAATATACATTAGAACAGTTGAAAACTATTACTTTTGCTTAGGCTATTTAAGTGATTCAAATATGTTTTGTGCACGGTGACTACTTAGTAAAGCAACCTTTTATAGCAGTATTTCTGCTACAATTATGCCAAAATCTCTATCCATTTAAAGACTGATTATGACCAACGCTCACACTGCATCTTCCGATTCTAATACTCCGCTTGATACCAATAACAATAGTGACGTCTTAGATTATCTAAGCGTGGAAGATTACGACTATGACCTACCAGATCGTTTGATTGCGCGATATCCATTAGCGCAGCGTTCTGCTTCAAAACTTTTGTACTTGCCTGCTCACACTGACACAAATGCTACGCCTGTAGAAGACTGTTTGTTTTCTGAGTTGCCTGAATTATTAGATGCTGGAGACCTGATTGTATTTAATGATACAAAGGTGATGAAGGCACGCCTATTCGGTCAGAAAGATACTGGCGGTAAACTTGAGGTTTTGATTGAGCGATTGGTTACTGTCTCAGACTTAGATATAACAACACTGCATTTACAAGATTCAGATAATGAGTCAGTCAACCAAGAACATATTGCCCTTTGCCATGTAAAAGCCAGTAAAGCACTAAAACTTGGTCAACGTTTTCAACTGGCCGATGGTCATATGAGTGGCGCAATGATTGGTCGTCAGGACAACTTGTTTATTTTAGCCTTTGATGCACCAATTTTGCCTGATTTAGAAATTTATGGTGAGCTACCTATCCCGCCCTACTTTGAACGTCATGCTGACGATACTGATAATACTCGTTATCAAACGGTGTTTCATGATCCTGCTAAGCTTGCAAGTGTCGCTGCACCGACAGCAAGTTTGCATTTCGATGACTTGGTGCTCAATAAGTTGGCAGAAAAAGGCATCAATACTGCTTTTGTGACATTGCATGTTGGCGCTGGTACCTTTGCACCAGTTAAAACAGACAACCTACTCAATCATACTATGCACAGTGAGTATGCACATCTACCACAAGCAACTGCTGAGCTGATTAATAAAACGCATGCAAATGGTAATAAGGTCATCGCGATTGGTACCACAGTGACTCGCGTCCTTGAAACGGCGTATCAAAAAACGGCTATCAATGGGCAAGCACTCTCTAGCTGGTCAGGCGACACGGACATCTTTATTTATCCAGGGTTTAAATTCGGTGTCATTGATCGACTGTTAACAAACTTTCATTTACCCAAATCGACGTTGCTAATGTTGGTATCAGCTTTTTCTGGCAAAGCATCGATTGAACATGCCTATCAACATGCTATTAAAAAAGAATATCGATTCTTTAGTTATGGTGATGCTATGTTACTTGACAAGAAAATAAGCTGAACATTAAATAAACATTTATGCATTGGACGCAACAGTTGTGAAATAAACTGGTAAACTAAACCGTACTTTGTTATAACAGCAAAGATAACTTATTTTGTAAAGGACTGCTCATGTCTTGTCATTTATCTCGTCGCTTGACTCCTGTACATCGCGCGGTATCGATGGCATTACTTTATTCTGTAGGTTTGGCCGCTATTATTCCAAGCGTGCAAGCGGCAACTATAGGTAAGACAGTCGTTAGCTCAGCTCAACATGAACCGTTGAGCGCAAGTATCGTGGTCACCGACATACGAGCGTCTGATTTTTCAGCAAGCTTGGCCAATCCAGTTATCTATCAACAGATGGGATTGACGCCGACTGATTCAATGAATGTGCGTTTTCAAGCAACTTCAGCAACCAGTGGTCAGGTATTAATCAGCACATCACAGCCTGTGTCCAAGCCTTTTGCTGATTTAGTTTTATCTATCAATGATAATGGACAGCGAAATATTGTACCAAAAACATTATTGATGCCGTTAAACGATAGTCTACCGATTAATAAGACTCCAGAAAACATGGTCAAAGGTACAAAAAAACCTAATTTACCTAGTGTTTCTGCAAGCACAGTCAAACCGTTAACCGTAAGAAAAGGTGCGCCACCGCCACTAATATCAGTATCTAACACTGCTGAAAACCAACCAGCTCTAGCAAACATAGCAGCAGTTGATTCTTCTATTTCCAGATCAGTATCTAACATACAAGCCCCGACAGTGACAGCTACTTCGCAGACTAGCAATCTTACTTACGCACCTAGTCGGCTTGATAATGGGCGTTTAAATAGTGATTCTGATATAAAAAATACTATCAGTAATGCAAAGAATACTGATAACGGCCTTAGTTCATCAAACCGTTTAGATAGCAGTGCTTTGAGTGCGAATAACAGCACTGAACCTACGAAAGCTATTGACAACGATAGCGATAAGGCAAGTATAAAAAGTACTCCAATATTAGATAAAGTATTAATTGATAAACCACTCGACACTCTAAATATTCAAGTCATACGGCAGATACAGCCGAGTCGTAAGAAAACAGATGCTGATACATCACCCGTACCTACTCCAACTACTAGCATCATAGCAAGCAATACTGAGAACAATGATACTAGTGTCATTGCAGCTTCTATTGACAATACAACTTCGAAAACTCCTAATAGCGCTATTAATAATACGTCTTCAAATGACATAGCAATAGATAGTTCGACAGTTAATCAATACCAAGTACAACGTAACGATAGTCTATGGATCATTGCCCAACAGATAGCGCAAGAAAATAACCTAGATACTTCAACTGTGATGAAGCAAATTCAAACACAAAACCCTGATGCCTTTATCAATAGAGATGCGGACCAATTAAAAGCAGATGCTAAGCTCAGTCTACCCAGTTACGATGTCATACCGTCACAGAAAAATCTAGAAGCGGCCATCGATGCACAAAGACAATATATTCGTAGAGCAAATACGGCTGCAATGCAAAAAACAGCTCAAAAACCTATTAAGAAACCATCCAAAAGCACTCAAACAGTCAAGGCTAAACGTCCTAAGAAAGTAGTGATTACTAAAACGCAAATATTACCAAAAGCGCAGTTTTCTGTGCTTGCGCCCGGGCGAGACGGTAATGCAGATGGAACTCAAACGAAATCAGCTTCAAATACTGGGAGTGGTTTGAGCACCGATATACTGGCAACTCTGAAAGCCACAAGGCAGAAAACTGCAGCACAAGCTCAGCGTTTATCAAGTACTAGTAACGCTCTTAATAGTTATACTAAAAAGCTTCAACTACAGAATCAAAAACTGGCTGAGCTACAAGCTCGTCTTAAAAAATTACGTAATCAATAATTGTCTGGTTGATCAACACAATAGATTGTGATCACAGGCGTAGGAGTAACTATGGACAATATGCTATATATCATCGCTGGATTGGTACTTATTTTATTAGTAGCTGGTTTTTTATTACGCAAAAATAAAGCTCAAAAATCGTCAGCACAATTGCCTACAAATTCAGAAAGAAACACAATTACCCCAACGTCAAAAGTAGATTATGGTGCTCCTACCCAAAATATTGCAATTGATGAGAATAAATTCGATCACGTTACCATTGCTCAGCGTTTTATGGATCAGCAACGTTATGATAAAGCAATTGAAACTCTCAAACGCGGTTTAAGTGACAAACCTAATGATGGAGCACTTTCTCTTAAGTTACTAAGCATATACGCTACGATAGATCAGCCAAAAGACTTTAATAATGTTTATGAGTCTATAAAAACTCATAATGATAGTAAGACTATCGCTCAAGCAGACGAGATAAGAAATTTATCTTTCGATGAATTAGAACCTGCCGCTGTGCAAACGCTAGCAACAGATAATGCTAACAATGATTTTGGTGGTATCGACTTCGATTTGCCTATTAGTCAAACTGATAACATCGATGCAGCAAGCCATCAGTCAATTGAAGAAGAAGAAAATAATGATATTGCAATAAGTGAGCCTATCGACAGCTTAGAAGTGTCAGACGAAGTTAACAATATTAGTCCTACTACCGAAACTTCGAATGATAGCTTTGATCTGACGCTTAGCGATTTAGAGAATGATTTCGATGCGCCTAATACGACAAATGAAACGCCTGTCATACCATTGGATAACGTAAACGACAAAGGTTTAGAGACTTCTGCTAACGATAATATTAGTAATAATGAAGATGATGAACTCAGTGACTTTGAGTTTGACTTTGATTCATTTGATGATACTTCGAATGAATCAACTATAGACACTAATCTCTCACATAATGACAATGAGAAAGCAGTACTAGAAGAAGATGATTTTATCTTAGACTTCGACGATCTATCAGCCGATGTAGATGAAGATATAGCCGTAACTAGTGAAGAAGATTCTAATACAGAAGAACACTCTATCGATACTATTCAAAACAGTGAGGATGACTTTGCTTTATCTCTAGATAACCTAGATACATCGGATAATATAGATACTACCTTAAGTGATGAACTACCTACTACTGAAACAAATAGTGATATCGATAACTTTATTTTTGAGGATATTGACTTTGAAGACAATGCCTCCGAAAACACTACTCTTAAAGAAAACAGCTTTGCAGATATTAACCTTGAGGAACCGTTACTCAATAATGATATCAAGGTTAATGATGTTGAAGAATCGAATGTCGCACCTACTGCATCATTGAGGTTTGATGACAATACGCTGATAGACGATGATTTTAATATTGACGATGCTGATTCTCTATTTGGCGCTCCATCGGCCACTACCCCAGTCTCTACAGCTGCGCCAGTTGAGAGTGACACTTCTATCACGCCTCAAGAGGCTGAATCAGCAGAAGATTTTTCTTCACGTTTCGCAGCAGATTTTGATTTCGTAAAATCATTAGACAGTAATCAAGTGACGTTAGACTTAGCAGATCAATATTTACAGCTGGGTGAATATGACAGTGCAAAGCGTCTACTCAATGAGGTGATAGCTCAAGGTAATAGTGAACAGAAACAGCAAGCACAGTTACTACTTGAACGTACTGCGTAGTTAACAGTCTAGTCTCTCATCAGCAAGTACTTCCTAATCACGGGATGCTTGCTGATTTTTTTTGCATTTAACTCTAATACTATCTATTATTGAACCCTTTAGCCATCGTTGCTCAATTCTCCAGCACCTCTTTTCTTCCATACTTGTTTACTGTGTTGATACTATGCCATCTTCTGTTATGCTCAAAAATCTATCCGATCCTATTCAACTGATTTATGCTGGTGGTACCTTCGGTAGCTACGGCAGACCTTTAGCGCCATTATCAGCAGAAGTGTTTTTGCCTACTCTACAAAAACTTTTATCTGCACAAGATAGTACGAATAATTTACCAACAATCTCATGGTTAGAAAACACCCTGATCAAAGACAGCAGCCAACTTACTCCTAGCGACTTTACCCATTTCTATCAACTACTACTAAATGCTTATGCCAAAGGTGATAGACGCTTTGTACTCATTACTGGCACGGATACGTTGAGTTACTTAGGCGCATTTTTAGCAGAAGCGTTTGCAGGTAGTGATATTTGTATTGTTCTGACCGCAAGTATGCGCCCATTATTAGACAGTGAAATATTGCACTCCTATAACATCGATGAACATAGCGATGCTTGGGGCAATCTCAACGACTCATTAAAACTAGCCACTGCTGGTGAATCAGGCGTGAAAATTAGTTTTGGCGGCGAATCATGGCCTGCTCAAACGGTACAAAAAATTCACAGCCATGATCTGATGGCATTTACTGGTCATTCCCGCGCCGCTTATCCAGCCAATAGCTATATAAAAAATCTACCTGACACGCGTAGGCAACATTGGCTTGATGATCAACAAGACTTGCTATCCAGTATTAAAACACGCGCTGAAAATGCGAGTGTTCATGCGCTATATTGCCTACCTAACGATGTTTCGATGATAAACAACCAGCTACAAGCTTTATTGTCGCAGCCACCATGTGGCATTATTCTATTGGGATTTGGCGCCGGTAACATCCCTTACTCAGCTGCACTAGCAGAGACACTGACCCTTGCTCATGAACGTGGACATATGGTGATATCAGCCAGTCAATGTCCGTTTGGCGGTGTCAGCGATAGCTATGCAGCAGGTAGTTGGCAGTACGAGCATCATGTTATTGCTGGTGGGCGTTTGACCATACCTGCTATTTATGCCCGATTACTATGGTTGCTACTTCGCTATGATAGTCCTGCAAGACGTAGACAGCGTTGGTTGAATAATGTCAATCAAACTGGCACTAGCATCAAGAAGCGCTAAGCGACTTTTAATTAATTCCCATTTTATAAGTTTAGAAACCCTAATGTCTGAGACTGAAATTATTGAAACTGAACCAACCTACACTTTAGCGATTGCCATTGAGTTCTTAGGAACTCATTATCATGGCTGGCAACGACAACGAGAGGTTTTGGGTGTACAAGAAGCCTTAGAGACAGCTATCGGCAAAGTGGCTAACGAGCCTGTAGAAGTCATCGCAGCTGGGCGTACTGACGCCAGCGTCCATGCGAGCAATATGATTGCCCATTTTACAACTCATGCGTATCGCCCTACTCATAACTGGTTGCGCGGTGTAAACAGCCTACTCCCTGATGATATTGCTCTACGCTGGATACAACCCATGCCAGCTGACTTTCACGCACGTTTTGGTGCCATTGCTCGTCGCTATCGTTATATTACGCTCAACCAAGCGCAGCGCCCTGCCATACTAAATCATCAAGTGACTCATATCTATGAACCGCTTGATTTAGAAGCCATGCAGCAAGCAGCAGCTGATATCGTCGGTACACACGATTTTAGCAGTTACCGTGCTGCAGCCTGTCAATCCAATCAACCAGTGCGTACGATTAGCCATGCAAACCTTTTTGCTCATGGTCAATTTATCGTTTTTGATATACAAGCAGATGGGTTTTTACATCATATGGTTCGCAATTTGATGGGTACATTGTATGCCATTGGTAGACATGAGCTAGAACCAGCAGATTTTTTGAATATTCTGCATAAAAAAGATCGAACAATTGCACCACCTACGGCTTCAGGTGATGGATTATATTTTATCAATGCCTATTATCCTGAACGTTTTCAAAGCTTATTGCCAGATGCGCCATTAACGCCTGTCTGGTTAAATCTACCTGATTAAATCAATATCATTTGGCATACATATCACTTACATGCTGTCAAGTCAAAAGCAGGTTCGTATTGCTTTAATCCACTAACTTACGTATAATATGGGCTTATTTTTTAATTGATTGATACAAATTATGGCAAAAGACGATATTATTGAATTTGAAGGCGAAGTCATTGATACCCTTCCTAATACTTTGTTCAAAGTTCGTTTAGAAAACGGGCACGAAATCATTGCGCATATTTCTGGTAAGATGCGTAAGCATTATATTCGTATCTTGACAGGTGATAAGGTTAAAGTTGAAATGACACCTTATGACCTATCTAAAGGCCGTATCACCTACCGTGGTAAAAACTAAATACTGACTGACCAATATGGTTATGAAAGTATTAGCATTGGTAAGATACAGCCAATAGCCGAATAGCTACGTTATCGCTGATAGCTGATATGACGCTTGGGTAGTGAAACTGATAATAATAATGAAAATGCTAATCTGCTCATTATTGCCTATCAATATTTTAGTTATTTAGTATTGACTGTTTCTACTTACCACAAAAAATACCGCTAGATTTTAGCGGTATTTTTTTGTCCATTTTTTATGATTTAGTACTGCCGTGTCTAACTAAACTCGACAGTTGCGCTGTTTTTTATTACTCCAAGCAGACTAAGCGCATCCCAGTTGGTCAAACGCACACAACCTGCTGATGCTTGACGACTGATACGAGCAGGATCTGGTGATCCATGAATGCCATAAGTCGGTTTGCTAAGCCCAATCCATACCGAACCCACTGGATTGTTAGGACCTGGCGGAATGATCAACTTGCTACCGTCATTGGCCGTATAAGTATAGTTGGGCTCGTGCACCTTTACCTTGACAGTATGCGTACCTGTTGGGGATGGTGTCGCTGTACTGCCCACTGTCGTCGGATAGCTAGCGATCAAATTGTTGTTCTCATCATATGCGTAGAGTGTTTCAGTGGCTTTATCAGCGACAACGCGATGCACAGGCTTAGTGTTAGGATTGCCAGGGTTATATACCGTGATAATTTCACCAGCAGTAAAACTAGCATCAGGATTAAGCGACTTTAAATATTTCTCACTAATATGAAACTTCTCTGCCAACGCCTCAGTAATGCTTTCGTAGTACATCCCCTCAAGTTTGGATTTGGCAACAGAATCAGCAGGTATGGTTGTGGTTTTGACATTCACATCTGCTTCAGTGAGCTGATAGCTGACTAGCACTGGTTGAGTTGTGAGCTTCTCATTCTTGGTCAGCGCTTGCCACGTCTCATTGTTCAACGTATCGGTTACGTCTAAACCATTTACTTTTTGGAACGCCTGCATGGCTTTGCGAGTATTTTTGCCCCAGTACCCATCAACAGGCCCTACTCCGTTGTGATGCCAGTTTAATAGAGCCTGCAGCTTTGTTCCTATATTACGATCGATCTCTGCATCTGCCGTCCAAGTGACATTGTTTACTTTTTTTGAATTGTCAGATAGGTTCTCAGTTGTGTATTTAATAGTAGGCAGTAGCTTATTCAATGAAGTCGCGGCTTTACTATCTCCTGTTAATTTTTGACTTACGCCATTAGTCACTGGACTGACTTCTGCCGGAGACTTGACGCTATTACTTACGCTCACACTGTTCGTTGGTTCTGCTGCAATACTTTGCCCCATGAATAGTAAGCTAGAGAGACTAACCACTGTCAATGCTTTACTGATTCTTGTTAATTGATACATGTAACGCTCCTAATTTAAGAAATTCTATTTTTATTTTCAGTTTTCAAATACTACAGTCTTTAAATTCTATATAACTTGATTTCGTTAATCTTACGTTTACTCTTATGCTTCTGCTAAAAGCAAAAGATTTTGAGTTTTTTACGAGTCATCAATATTGTCATATTACCTTGTGAGCATATAACAGCTTTGTGTTAAAAGGAGCTTCGTTGTACAGCGTCTCTGTTAATAAGGTGCTTGTAGATAAGCTTTGCTAATAGATAAATGATAAAAAACCCATAAGCCACTTGATAGCTTATGGGTATATAACATGCAAAATAAGACTGTGGAATGCTATATAGGAATAGCCTTTAAGCGCAAGTTAGTTTAAATCAGTTTGGCCAAGACCGCTTGACCCATTTCTTTGCAGCCTACCTGCTTAAGTCCAGCTTCACTGCTATCTAAAATATCAAGCGTACGTAAACCATCATCAAGCACATCACTGACTGCCTGCTCAATTGCTTGTGCCACATCTTCTTGCTTAAAGGTATAACGCAGCATCATAGCAACAGATAAGATAGTCGCTAATGGGTTGGCTTTATCTTGTCCTGCGATATCAGGTGCTGAACCATGACACGGCTCATACATGCCATTACCTGACTCATCTAAGCTCGCTGATGGCAACATCCCGATTGATCCTGTTAACATCGCAGCTTCATCAGATAGGATATCGCCAAACATATTTCCCGTCACCATGACATCGAACTGCTTAGGATCTTTAATCAACTGCATGCAAGCATTGTCAGCATACATATGTGATAGCGCCACATCGCTATAGTCAGCTTGCTGCATCTCGATCATCGTCTGTTTCCACAGCTCGGTGACTTCTAACACATTAGCTTTATCAACTGAACATACCTTAGCTGCTGTGCCTGCTGCTTGCGCACGCGTTTTTGCTAATTCAAAGGCAACTTTACCAATGCGCTGAATCTCACTTGTGCTATACACCATCGTGTTATAGCCCTGCTGCTCACCGTTTTCTAATGTGCGGATACCACGAGGCTCACCAAAATAGATACCGCCTGTTAGCTCACGAACGATCAATAGATCTAAACCTGAGATAATTTCAGGTTTGATACTTGAGGCATTAGCCAACTGTGGATAGAGCTTGGCTACGCGTAGGTTGGCAAATAAACCAAGCTCACCACGGATTTTCAATAGACCACGTTCAGGGCGTTTACTACGCTCGATTGCATCCCATTTAGGACCACCAACTGCACCTAGCAATACGGCATCTGCGGCGCGAGCACGAGCCAATGTCTCATCTGGCAAAGGCTCACCAGTTGCATCAATAGCTATACCGCCAATCAATCCAGACTCAAGCGTTAAATCAAGTGAAAACTTATCATTGACAGCCTTGAGCACGTCAATGGCTTGGGTCATAATTTCAGGGCCAATACCATCACCCGCTAATGTTAAAATCGTTGCCATACTGATCCTTTTGGAAATATTTTTATTGGTTGATTATATTTTCGAGCTTTTTATACTCATATTTTATACTGCCATTTTTTTGACTTTAGGTGCTGATGTCACTGCTTTGGCCATACCCGTCTCTACAAACTCGCCTTGATGCTCAGCGTCTAGTTGCTTACAGAATCGGCGCTGTACTTGAGTACCTTGCAATAGCTCAATACATAAAGGCTCAGGTGATGCTGTGTCCAATAGACTGCCTGATTTTTCGCTGCTCTTCTTTTGATAAGCACGTAACTGATAGGTACCTGCTTCAGTGAAATCATGAATCATCGCAAAACGCTCAACATAGCCCATGTTATTCTCTGGATAAAAATTCACATGTACCTCGTGTTTGGCAGGCATGACCCGTGCATAATAGTTGGTCAATCCTGGCATACTCGAAGGTGCTAACGGCACAACTTTTATGGCATTTTTATTGACGAGTGGTGTCATATCCATATTCATCGATGTTTTTGCCATACCTTCTTGACGTGGTAAGGCTGTCATAATCTGAGGATTGATTGGCTCGTGACTGTTGGGCGCAATAATGAGCGTTTTATCTATCTGCACAATTTCGCAATGATATGTACCCACACATGCAATATTTACTTCACCAACGATAGGTTTGATTTTACCCACCCATGCTTCAGCACTCTCTGCCTCATTTATTTTTTGATAGCCCGTCAATAGCTGACAGCCTGACAATAATAAGCTTGCAGCAACAATTGTACTTGTCCATAGAGCATAACGTTTTGTATTCATAATGGCGGCTACTATTCAAGAGAGATAATAAAATGTAGTGAAAAACTACCCTTCATTTTAGACAGTTCACCGCCATAACTCAACGCTGCGTTGCGACTACTCATAGTTTTATGAGCAGTAGATTATAAAATGACCTTCTACGCTCTTACGTCGTTAAATATCCACGGTGTTTTTTGCATCATTTGTTGCTCGTAATCTTTGATAGCATCACTTTGTTGCAAGGTTAGACCAATATCATCAAGTCCGTTTAATAAGCAATGTTTGCGAAAGGCATCTACTTCAAAGGCATACTCTTCGCCAGTTGGTGTGATAACGACTTGACGCTCAAGATCCGCGGTCAACTCATAGCCTTCGTTATCGAACGTTGCTTTCATTAACGTATCTACAATCGCTTCATCCAACACAATCGGCAACATGCCATTTTTGAAACAGTTATTATAGAAAATATCTGCAAAGCTAGGCGCAATTACCGTACGGAAACCATACTCTGATAACGCCCAAGGTGCATGCTCACGACTAGAGCCACAGCCAAAGTTTCTGCGTGCCAACAAGATAGTAGCGCCTTGATAACGTGGCTTATTCAATACAAAGTCTGGATTGATGACTCGTGTACTGTTGTCTTGACCAGGATAACCTTCGTCAAGATAGCGCCAATCATCAAATAGATTTACGCCAAAACCTGTACGTTTAATAGACTTTAAAAACTGTTTTGCGATAATTTGGTCGGTATCGACGTTTGCGCGATCTAACGGGCAAACGATACCTGTTTGGGTGTTATAAGCTTGCATAAAATTTCCTATCAATTATATTTTTGCTGGCTGATGATTTTGATAAGCGTATTAAACAGTAAATAATTTTTTACCATCTTTGACACCATGCTCATATATTTATCGTTCATACAAGCATGATGTCAGCTACTTACTATCAGTCTTAAAACGTACGAACATCCACAAAATGTCCTGCCAACGCGGCGGCAGCTGCCATTGCTGGGCTTACCAAATGCGTACGACCACCATTACCCTGACGACCTTCAAAATTACGATTCGACGTTGAGGCACAGTGCTCTTGCGGCTCAAGTTTGTCTGCATTCATTGCCAGACACATTGAGCAACCCGGCTCACGCCATTCAAAACCAGCTTCGGTAAATAACGTATCCAATCCTTCAGCCTCTGCTTGCAACTTCACCTGTCCAGAACCTGCAACAACGATCGCTTCTTTTACGTTATCAGCAACTTTGCGACCTTTGATTACCGCTGCCGCATCACGTAAATCTTCGATTCGTGAATTGGTACATGAACCGATAAATATACGATCAAGTTGGATATCCGTAATTTTCTGACCAGCTTCTAGCCCCATATAAGTATAAGCGCGTAACCAGCCTTCTTCTTGAGCTTCATCAATGGCTTGATCTGGTGTCGGTACAGATTGCGTGATATCTACCACCATCTCAGGCGATGTACCCCAAGATACCTGTGGTGCGATCTGACTACCGTCGATTTCTACCACAGTATCAAATACCGCGTCATCGTCTGAATATAGTGTACGCCAGTAGGCTTCCGCTTGTTCCCATTGTGCTTCGCTTGGCGCATATGGACGACCTTTGACATAATCAATCGTCGTGTCATCGACCGCAACCATACCGACGCGCGCGCCTGCTTCAATCGCCATGTTACAGACGGTCATGCGACCTTCCATACTCATGTCTTCGAACACTTGACCTGCAAATTCAATCGCGTGTCCTGTTCCACCTGCTGTGCCGATCTTTGCAATAATAGCTAACACCACATCTTTTGAAGTGACGCCAGCACCAAGTTGACCAGTGACGCGAATCTGCATATTTTTTGATTTCTTTTGAATCAAACACTGCGTTGCCAATACATGCTCAACTTCAGAGGTCCCGATACCATGAGCCAAGCAGCCAAGTGCTCCGTGGGTCGCTGTATGCGAGTCACCGCAAACAACTGTCATACCCGGCAAGACCAAACCTTGCTCTGGACCGACCACGTGCAAAATACCTTGACGCGCATCATTGATAGTAAATTCAGCAATATCAAACTTGGTGCAGTTATCGTCCAAAGTGACAACCTGCAAGCGTGATACCTTGTCTTTAATCCCAGGCACCCCTTCTAGGCGCTCTTTAGTGACGGTCGGCACATTATGATCTGGACTGGCAATGTTAGCCGATAAACGCCATGGCGCTCTATTTGCCAACTCTAATCCTTCAAATGCTTGTGGACTCGTCACTTCGTGCAACAGATGGCGGTCGATATAAATCAGGCTCGAACCATCGTCGCGCTTGGTGACTTCGTGAGCGTTCCAAAGTTTGTCATATAACGTTTGACCAGCCATGTTGCTATCCTTTATAGGTTACTAATTACTTAATTTTTACTTACTTGCAAATTGCCAAGCTAAGATTCTATGTAAATGCTATGTCTATCTATAATGTCTAATAATTACTGTCGTATCTAAAACTTAAATATTATTTCTTTATGAGACCCAACATATGCCTAAAATTAACGCTTAAAATACGTTTTAAAAGGTAAATAACCAATTTTTTAGAATAAATATGTCACAATACGCCTCGATGTCTTGTGATTATAGCAGGCAAATCCTATAATAATAATTGATGATTTTTAACCAGACGCAAACTTTTATTTCTAATACGTTGTGATTGGGTCAGCCAACTTTTATTTATAGCTCGTAAAGTAGCTAAGGACATTCGTTTGAACACCACAAACTTGACGACATTCGTTACCGTTATGCACACTGGCAGTATCTCAGGCGCCGCAGAAAAGCTGTTTATCACGCAGCCTGCTGTCAGCAAACGTATCAAAAACTTAGAAGACGAGTTTAACATTACCTTGTTTGATACGGTAGGACGTGGAATTGTACCTACTCAAGCGGCTAGTGAAATGCTACCTCATGCCAAGCGTTGGCTGGAAGATTATGAGAACTTTAAAATCAACTTACAGCATTCTCAGCATATCGTCTCTGGCAAGTTAGTTATTGGTACTAGCCATCATATTGGCCTACATCATTTAGCACCTGTCCTGAAACACTTCATTCAAGCTTATCCAGCTGTTCAGTTAGAAGTACACTTCGTAGATTCTGAAAAAGCGCACAAAGCCGTATTGGATGGTGATTTGTCTTTAGCCTTTGTTACGCTTCCACCTGTCTATGACAAGCGGCTAACCTACCATACGCTATGGTCAGACCCTCTCTACTTCATGACTGGTACGCTATCAGCGTTGGCAACCAAATCAAATGTCACTTTAGAGCAGCTGGCCCGATACCCTGCTATTCTACCGTCTGCCAATACCTTTACTAGTCAGATTACTTTGGCCGAATTTGCCAAGCACAACTTAAAGCCTTATGCCACGATGAGCACCAACCCGCTTGAGTCTATTCGTATGCTAGTCTCTGTCGGTCTTGGCTGGTCAGTACTACCTCAAACGATGGTCAGCCAAGATTTGGAACGTATTGATATGGCAGATAATATTGAGCTACAGCGTTATCTAGGTGTGGTCATTAATCCAAAACTTACACAATCTAGCAGTGTCACTGCACTCTTAGATTTACTGGCGCCTATTGAATAAAACTCGCTGGATATAATAATATATAAATTCTGCCTATTCGCATTTGTATCTCTCATGCGTTATAATACGCTTGACGTTGTTTGTATAACAAAAATTTACCACAAGGACACTGATAGTCATATATTGAATACTTCTAGTAAGATATGATGGTTAACAGTAGGTTTAATGGTTTTGATCGATTGTGTAGGTTGCTAATACTCATATACAAATAGCAGATGCGAGCAATAACAATAGATAAGTGGAATGCGAAATTCCCATTGTTCTCTATCTCTATATGAGTGCTAGCCATAGAACGACATCAATCATATATAACTACAGAAGATACTGAAAAAAGCCATTATGTCTCAATTAATGGCTTTTTTTGTCTTTAAATATTGTTTTGGACATCGCCTTGTAGGACAGAACTTTTATAGTTAAAAAATAATTACAGCCAATTATGTTGGTTAAGGACAATTTATATGAACGGAGTTTCTAGTGGCGTGCTGATATCACTCGGCGCCTATTTCTTAGTGATGATTGGGATTGGTGTTTACGCTTATTTTAAGCAAGCCAATGATACTGAAGGCTATATGTTAGGGGGTCGTAACTTAGGCCCAGCAGTAACCGCACTTTCTGCAGGTGCATCAGATATGTCAGGTTGGTTACTACTTGGCTTACCTGGTTATATGTTTGCCGATGGTGTGGTCAGTATTTGGATTGCGCTTGGTTTGACATTAGGTGCATTATTAAACTATCTCATCGTAGCACCTCGCCTTCGTGTTTATACCGAAGTGGCTGACAACGCTATCACCCTACCCGATTATTTTGCCAACCGCTTTGAAGACAAGTCGCACATGCTACGCGTCATCTCAGCCGTGGTCATCATTCTATTCTTTACCGTCTATACCGCTGCAAGTCTTGTAGGTGGTGGTAAACTCTTCGAAAGCTCACTTAACCTCTCATATAGCACTGGCTTATGGGTTACTGCTGGTGTGGTTGTGGCTTATACGCTATTCGGTGGTTTCTTAGCAGTATCTATGACCGATTTCGTACAGGGTGTCATCATGCTGTTTGCCATGGTAATCGTACCTGTCGTTGCCTTTACTGATCTTGGTGGTATTTCAGCCACTACAGAAGCGGTTAGAAACATCGATCCAACCCTTTTAGACGTTACTAGCGGTATGAGTGTCATCGGTATTATTTCGTTAATGGCATGGGGCTTAGGTTACTTTGGCCAGCCGCATATTATTGTACGTTTTATGGCAATTCGTTCAGTGAGAGATGTACCGACCGCACGTAACATCGGTATGAGCTGGATGGTTGTGAGCCTTGTTGGTTCACTAATGACTGGTTTCGCTGGTCGTGCTTATGTACAAAAAACTGCGATGACGCTAGACGATCCTGAGACTATTTTCTTAGTATTCACTCAGTTCTTGTTCCATCCATTGGTTTCAGGTTTCCTATTAGCAGCTATTTTAGCGGCAATTATGAGTACTATCTCATCGCAGCTATTGGTTGTATCAAGCTCTCTAACCAAAGATGTATACAAACTATTCTTTGATAAAGATGCACCAGAAGCTCGTCAGGTATTGGTTGGTCGTGTTTCTGTCGTAGTGGTTGCGCTAGTATCTATCATGCTTGCTTCTAATCCAGATAGCTCAGTATTGAACCTAGTTTCTAATGCATGGGCAGGATTTGGTGCAGCGTTTGGTCCATTGGTTATTTTCAGTCTGACATGGCGTGGTATGAACCGTAATGGTGCTGTTGCCGGTATGGTTGTTGGTGCGTTGACTGTTATCCTATGGATTTATGGGCCTTTCCAAGTAGATGGTATGGCACTAAATAGCTGGTTATATGCTATCGTTCCAGGCTTTATCTTAAGTACTATTGCTATCTTTGCTGTTAGTATCATGACTGGGGGCCCAAGACCTTCAGTTTCTGCTAAGTACAAAGAGATGGAGCTAAACTTAAACAAATAAGTTTACGTAATGTCTTAAGTTTATTGCCATAAAAAAACCTCGTCATTATTGGCGAGGTTTTTTTATGAGTAACGACTTAGTATATTTAACCTACTATAGTATCAAAACAAGAAAAATTATGACAAATGAGACAGTTGTACGGACAAAGATAGTAGCATCTGATAGCTCTGTGATGGATATACTACGCTAGATTATCCTAGCCTATTTGGCAGTTCAACTACTACCCACCCTTGAACGGTAGGCCTTTATTAACACAACTGTACTCATCTCTATTTAGCGTCGTACTTGTCTACCTGCTTATACATCGTTACATACCTCAAGTGTGCTATGTCATTAGCAACTTACTTACTAAATACTCGATAAGATATAAGTACGTATCTGCTTTTGATCCAAAGGATATGCTTTATACATGGATACGGAGCTAAACTAAGCAAATAAAATATAGCTATGCTATATAAATATAATACTATATAGATAACCTTTGCTGTCCTATCTATATTTGAGCACTAACAATCAAATACTTAATAGAAATTTCACAAAAAAAGCGACCCATTATAGGTCGCTTTTTTATTACTTAACAGTTATAGAAAAAGATTATTTCCCTTGATAAGACAGCTTCACACCAGCGATATAACCATCATTGTCTTCAAAATCGGCGACGATTTTGCCTGTTGGTAATTGACCTTGGGCATCACCGAACCACAGGTATTTACCACCTACAGATACTGCCCAGTTTTCCGTGACGTTATATTTGGCACCAAGACCAACACTATAGTAGCCTTCGACCGGGCCTAACGAAGTTACAGGGTTACCAGCACCACTATCCCAACCAACGGTACCACTTACTGCCAATGCTGGCGCTAAACGTTTCGCTAAGCCTAGTTCTACTTGCCACTGGTCATCTTTGTATTCCACCAAGTTTAATCCATCAGGGCCATAACTGATTTTACTAGTGTCGTTATAAAGTGGTGGTGTAATAACAAAATCACTCCATGGTACCCAGCGTACTTTTGCTGTTGCTAGTGTCGTAGGATTAATACCTGTTTGGAAATCAAAGTTGACTGATTTAGGAGTAGTAATTTCGTATTTGCTGTTTCTATTTGCTGCAGCAGCCGCTTGTTCTGGAGTAGCTCCTGCTGCTGTAGCTCTAATAGCTACTAACGGATATGACTCAGATATTTGTATATCATGATCGATTTCAGAACGGTAAGTTAAAGCAGCTTTTAATGCAATTTCCGGCTTACTATAAGCAATACCTGCTATATAACCATAGTCCATATCAGGATTACTGTTTGAAGTGTAACCGCTAGCAGGACCATAAGCTAAACCGCGTAATTTGGTTTCAGATTGAGTACGCTGTGCAACTGGACCACCATAAATTTGGAAGTTTTTGTTGGCACCAAACTTCATACCCAAAATCCCTGTGAGGCTTTGGCTACGAACTTCTACATTAGTATTTTCGCCCGCGGTACTTGCTTCAGCTTGTGCTACCGCTACTGCTCCACGCAATCCATCTAACTGAGCCTGCTGTGCTGGAGTTAAAACACCCGCTGTTTCTCCTGCAGCCAGAGCACCAATTCCAGCCTGTGCCGCTGCAAGACTTGGCGCTGCGCCATTAGTAATAGAAGCAATAGAAGCGTCGACATCTCCTTGTGAGACGAAGTTACTTTGAGTATATTCAGCAGCTGCACCGAAAGGCTCATCATATAAGATACCAACACTAAAGGTATCGTTAATGTCTGCTTTTACGCCATAGCGGAAGAAATCGTAAGACTCAGCAATATCACCTGTCTTATCACCACGTACATAATCATTTTGAGAAGGGTTAGTGTTAGCACTATCATAACCACTTACATCAGCATCAATATAAGTATAGACGGCTTCTGCATAGGTACCATCTTGAAAGAAAGCAGTGACATCTTGGCCTGAACGATCAAGACCAGCAGCATTAGTCATGCTAGCGACAGAGAGAGTAGCGATTGCTACTGCAAGGGTTTTCAAGTGAAAGGTAGTGCGCATTGTGTATCTCCAACGGTCCTTGTTGTATTACTACTTTAATAATCAATATATAGCATTGCTGCGCTTAACATTGAGAGTATCAAAGTCGTGTCCTAAGTTGAATACTAATGCCTTTTTGACACTAAAACAACAATTAAAGTGCTTTATTTCTCGATTATGACTGAACAGTACAAATAAGATATAAATTAAACAATGTCGTTTACTTCTACTTTTAAATGTGAATTTTCTAAAAAAGTATTTGTTCACAGGAGAGTTTTTCCTCAGAATAAAACGGGTTCACTATGACTATAATACTACCTACAAAAAAAGCGACCCTCAAAGGATCGCTTTTTTATCAATAACGTTTAAAATATTTGCTATATAACTAAGCTATGAATTACTGAGCTTGGTAAGAAACTTTTACACCAAGTACAAAACCGTCATTACTCTCAAAATCACTAACGATCGCTTTAGTCGGTATCTGGCCTTCAGCATCGCCAAGCCATAAGTATTTACCACCCGCTGATACTGCCCAGTTTTCAGTAACGTTATATTTGGCACCTAATCCTGCACTATAATAACCTTCAGTAGGTCCAAGTGAAGTAACAGGGTTGCCAGCACCGCTATCCCAACCAACAGTTCCACTTACTGCTAGTGCTGGTGCTAGGCGTTTAGCAAGACCTAATTCTACTTGCCACTGGTCATCATCATAGCTGACTAATGCTAAACCGTCATCATCTCCTGTCGATAGTTTACTAACGTCATTATATAGCGACGGTACGATCGCGAAATCACTCCATGGTACCCAACGCACTTTTGCAGTTACTAATGTCGTTGGATTAATACCTGTTTGGAAATCAAAGTTGATAGACTCAGGAGTTGTAATCTCGATACTACTACTTCTATTTGATGAAAGACCTAATGCTGATACAACAGGAGCTGGTATCAAGCCACTATCAACGAAAGGATAACTCTCAGATGAATTAGCACTGTGCTCAATTTCTGAACGGTATGTTAATGCCGCTTTTAATGCAATTTCAGGCTTACTATAAGCCACACCAGCCAACCAGCCATAATCTTGGTCAGCACTAATGTGCGTAGTATAGCCATTGGCAGCACTATAAGCTGTACCACGTAGCTTTACATCAGCTTGAACACGCTGAGCAACTGGACCACCATATACTTGGAAGTTTTTATTCTCACCAAGTTTTGCTCCCAATATACCTGTGATGCTTTCAGTGCGTACTTCTACATTAGTGCCTTCGCCATTTCTAGGTGAAGCAGGATTTTGATCTACAAAGTTACTTTCACCAACATAATCAGCGGCAGCACCGAAAGGCTCATCATATAAGATACCAACACTATAAGTTTCATTGATATCTGCTTTTACACCGTAACGGAAAAAATCATAAGATTCTGCGATGTCATCGATTTTATTGCCTGAGGTATCTTTACCAGTAACATCAGCATCGATATAAGTGTAGACAGCTTCTGCATAAGTGCCGTCTTGTAGGAATGCGGTGATATCTTGGCCTGAGCGATCAAGGCCAGCAGCACTAGCGACGCTAGCAACAGAAAGAGTAGCAACAGCTACTGCAAGAGTTTTTAAATGAAAGGTGTGGCGCATTTTATATCTCCAAACATCCGCATTGTTTTACTGTTTACCAAGTATCAATAGGTAATCAGCATCCGAGGTGGAAGATAGTAAAGATTTTTTAACACTAAAACAACTACAAAAATACATTATTTCTATGTTATGACCACATAGTCATCATACAGTATCTATATCTAAGAACATGTATATATTTTTTATCAAAAAAACTTACCTTTCTATTTCTTAACTATTAATAATGTGGTGGTCTGTCTGCCATTACATCAAATGGTGCAATACCACTTTCCGTATCCTGACCCTCAATCTGTTTATAAATCAGCTGTAGTTGACGTTGCAACGTATGAATATCTCTGTCTTGTCGCGTAATTACGTCATCCAGTCGTTCGACGGTCACTTCAAGATGCGCGAGGCTCATTTGTAGATCGATTACTTGGGCTTGCACATCATTTTGAATATCAGAAGTATCGGCTATAGTTTTAGGTTGGTTCATATTTTTCTCTACGTTGTAATAAGTATTAAATTGAAAGAATAGATTGTTGAGAGGTACTGTAGATTAGCGATAGATCTACAAACATAGTCATGGAATAGGAGCAGTTAGGAAAAGCAATAAATAGTACTGATAAAACTATTTACTCGCACTACAGTGACGCGGTGGCATGTTATACTGCAGGCAATTTTGCAACAACCCCTACCTCACTATTATATAAGCTTAAGATACTCTATGGCACTGATTCATTTAAAAGACATTCACTTAGCCTTTGGCGTCGCGCCTGTTCTTGATGGTATTGATTTTTCTATCAATACAGGCGAGCGTGTGTGCTTGATTGGCCGCAACGGCGAAGGTAAATCCACTTTGTTTAAACTGATCAATGGCTCATTGCAGCCTGACAGTGGTGAGATTATTACCAACAGTAGCATGCGTGTAGCGATGCTAGAGCAAGACGTTCCTGAGACTAGCGGTCGCATATTAGACATCGTTATGGGCGGCAGTCGTCGCACGGCTGATTTGCTCATTAACTATAATAAGCAAGTCGATATGTGCGCGAATGGCGATATGGATGCCTGTGAGCATATGGCGACCCTACAGCATGATATCGATGCGGTACATGGCTGGGACCTAGAACGCGATGCCATGCGTCTGATTACGACCATGGGCCTTAATCCAGAAGACGACTTATCATCTCTATCTGGTGGTCGTAAGCGCCGCGTGTTACTTGCTCGTGCGCTAGTTACCAAGCCTGATGTACTACTACTAGATGAGCCAACCAACCATTTAGATGTTGAAAGTATCGAATGGTTAGAGCGCTTTTTGCTTGATTGGCAAGGCCTGACGTTGTTGTTCGTGACTCATGATAGAGCATTCGTAAATAAGCTATCGACTCGCATTATTGAGCTTGATCGTGGCCAATTGACCAGCTATGACGTAACACAAGGTGAAGGTGGTTACGCACGCTATCAAGAGCTAAAAGAGCTACAGTTGCAGGCTGAAGAAAAAAACAATGCCAACTTTGATAAAAAACTGGCACAAGAAGAAGTTTGGATTCGCCAAGGTATCAAAGCACGTCGCACCCGTAATGAGGGCCGTGTCCGTGAACTAAAAGCCTTACGTGAAGAGCGTAGCGATCGCCGTGAGCAAGTGGGCAATGTAAATATCACAATGGGTCAAGGCGAGAAGAGCGGTAAGCTTGTCTGTAAAGTTAAAAACTTACATCTTGAATATGACGGCAACATATTAGTAGATGATTTTACGACTACTATTATGCGTGGCGATAAAATTGGTATTGTCGGCCCTAACGGTGCTGGTAAAACTACGCTTATTAAAGCTCTACTCGATATGTCTGATGATGAAGTTACCAAGTCTGGTAGTGTCGAATTAGGTACTAATCTGAAAATCGCATTCTTCGATCAGCTGCGTGATCAGTTAGACCTTGAAGCAAGCGTTGCACAAAACGTTTCGGAAGGTTCTGACTTTGTCGAAGTTGGCGGTCGCAAGACGCACATCATGAGCTACTTGCAAGATTTCTTATTTGCACCAGAGCGCGCACGTACACCTGTCAAAGCCTTGTCTGGTGGTGAGCGTAACCGAGTACTACTGGCCAAGCAGTTATTAAAACCTGCCAATATTTTGGTACTCGATGAGCCGACCAACGATTTGGATATGGCAACACTTGAGCTATTAGAAGAGTCAGTCGCCAGCTTTGGTGGTACGATTTTGCTAATCAGTCATGATCGTTCATTCATGGACAACGTCGTTACCTCTACGTGGGTGTTTGGAGAAGATGAAGATGGTAAAGGAGTGGTCAATGAGTATGTAGGTGGTTATCAAGAGTACCTCGTACAAAAGAACCGCGAAGAAGCATCTCGTGCTGCAAAAGCACCTGCCAACAATGCAGCAAGCAATAAAGCGACAAACAAGTCTGGCACAGCAGCGAAACCAAATAAGGCAGCCAAAAAGCTAAATTATAATGATCAACGCGAACTGGATAACTTGCCAAAAGAAATCGCTGCACTCGAAGCCGAACAAGCTCAATTGCAAGAAAAGCTGGCCGATGGCTCTTGGTTCAATACTGACTTTGATGCGGCGACAGCTGCTAGTGAGCGTCTCTTAACCATCGAAGATGAGATGATGCATAAGCTTGAACGTTGGAGTGAGCTTGAAGGCTAGTATTGGCAACTCTCTAGCTGAATTTATTGGAATATCGCATATGTACTTTGCATTGCGTATTTCGATAAATAAGTTCCTGATAGCCTGACAAAACATTATTAATTATTGTGAAGAAATCACCACTTTATTATATAGAGTGGTGATATTTGTTTTACAGCAACTTACAAAGTAGTTAGATGGTGAAAGTTAGTGAACATTCCCTTAATTTCAAGTATCATTCGCTATTGCTGAAAATCCTTATTATTTATAAGGTCATCACATCATAATCCTTGTTAAAGCAAAGTTAGCGTTAAACGTTGATAATCCAACTGTTTTGGTTTGATTGTCATATTCAACCTTCTAATATGTCCTACTGAGGTTGCTTTATTTTTAACGCAATAATTTATTTTATCACCGAAATAGCTTAGAATAGCAACAATTAGCAAAATTAGGCACAGCTAAAGTGGCTTGATATTGTATATTTTCTAAGCCACAAACCCAGTGTGGGATAATCCCATTTCATTCACCTGGAGGAAGTATTAATGAGCCAAGCCGAAGGCGTTAATGTACAACGCCGTAGAGTTCTTATTGCCTCAACTGCCGCGATTGGTGCAGCTGGGGTAGCTGCCGTGGCGACACCTTTTGTCCGTTCTTGGTATCCAAGCGCTAAAGCTGAGGCTGCAGGGGCTGCAGTGACCCAAGATATTGGTTCTATCGAAGATGGACAAATGATCGTTGTCAAATACCGTGGTAAACCCATTTATGTGGTTAAGCGCACCGAAGACATGGTTGCAGGACTAGAGTCAGTCAAACCTCTATTATCTGATCCTGAGTCTGATGCGTCTCTACAACCTGAATATTGCAAAAATCCTACTCGCTCTTTAGATCCAACCGTATTGGTTGTCGAAGGCGTTTGCACACATTTGGGCTGTGCACCAAACTACCGTCCTGATGTGGGCGCGGTGGATTTAGGTGGTAATGATTGGTACGGCGGATTTTTCTGTCCGTGTCACGGGTCAAAATATGACTTAGCAGGTCGCGTGTATAGCGGCGTCCCTGCACCACTTAATTTACCCGTTCCAGAATATGGTATGGATGGTACCATCTTGACGGTTGGGGAGGCTTAATATGAGTATGGGTAAAAAGTTAATGCATTGGGTGGACGCGCGTTTTCCAGCGACCGAAACCTATGAATACCATATGTCAAAGTACTACGCACCAAAGAACTTTAACTTTTGGTACTTCTTTGGCGTGCTATCAATGATTGTATTGGTCAACCAATTGGTGACTGGTATATGGCTTACGATGATGTACAACCCAAGTGCCGAAGGGGCATTTGCGTCTGTTGAATACATCATGCGTGACGTAAAAGGTGGTTGGCTCATTCGCTATATGCACTCAACCGGCGCATCTGCATTTTTCGTCGTTGTATACCTGCATATGTTTAGAGCCTTGCTATACGGTTCATACCAAAAACCTCGTGAGCTTATCTGGCTCATCGGTATGGGTATCTACCTAGCACTTATGGCAGAAGGTTTCTTCGGTTACCTACTACCTTGGGGCAACATGTCATTCTGGGGTGCTCAGGTTATCTTGAACTTACCTGCAGCGCTACCTGTTATTGGTGATGGCCTTGCTGAATGGGTACGTGGTGACTATATCATCTCTGGTATTACCCTAAACCGTTTCTTCGCTCTACACGTTGTTGCTATTCCATTAGTACTCGTGGGCCTAGTATTTATGCATATTGTGGCGTTGCACCATGTGGGTTCGAACAACCCTGATGGTATCGACATCAAAAAGCTAAAAGACAAAAATGGTGTGCCTTTAGACGGTATCGAATTCCATCCGTACTACACTGTGCATGACATGGTTGGTATCGTAGTATTCTTTATCTGTTTCTTTGCAGTGGTATTCTTCTTCCCAGAAGGCGGCGGTTTCTTCCTTGAGCCACCAAACTTTGAGACAGCGAACTCACTGAAAACACCAGCACATATTGCACCAGTCTGGTACTACACACCGTTCTACGCTATCTTACGTGCGGTTCCTGATAAGCTTGGCGGTGTCGTCGCGATGGGTGCTGCAATTGCCGTACTATTCTTGATACCATGGCTGGATAGGTCACCAGTACGTTCTATACGCTATAAAGGCATATTGTCTAAGATTGCTTTAACAGTATTTGCGATTAGCTTTGTCGTACTAGGCTACTTGGGTGCAACCCCAACGACTCCAACAGCGACCTTGATGGCTCGTATATTTACGATTCTATATTTCTTGTTCTTCTTGCTGATGCCATTCTACACTGCCATTGAGAAGTGCAAACAGCCACCAGAACGCGTTACCGGAGGTCACTAATGAACACGCTAATTAAATCCCTAGTTGGTCTAGGCTTAGGCGCGGCATTGACGTTGACTGCTGGTACAGCAATGGCTGAAGGCAGTGGTTGCGGCACGTTTACTAATGCTGAAGGCGTTGAAGAGCATTTGGCTTGTAGTACTGCTCCTATTGATTTTACCAATAAGGGCTCACTACAAAACGGTGCAAAAATCTTTATGAACTACTGTGCTGGGTGTCACTCAGCCAAATATGTTCGTCATTCTCGTATTGCACAAGATTTAGAGATACCGCCTGAGTTAGTCGAAAAGTACCTAATGGTTACTACCGATCAAATCGGTGACCACATCACTGCTGAGATAGATCCTGAGATTCAAGCATCTTGGTTTGGCGCAGCGCCGCCTGATCTATCACTTGAGACACGTCTACGTGGCGACGACTGGGTATATACTTACCTACTATCGTTCTATGAAGATCCAAGCCGTCCTTGGGGTGCAAACAACTTAGTACTGGCCAATGCAGCGATGCCTCACGTATTGCATAACATGCAAGAAGAGTTGAGCCAAGAAGAGTTTGAATCTGAAGTTGGTGACTTGGTTAACTTTATGGCGTGGATGGGTGAACCTGCTCGCCATGACCGTCAAGTCATTGGTTTCTTCGTAATTCTATTCTTATTAGTACTGCTCATCCCAGTTTACTTATTGAATAAAGAATTCTGGAAAGATGTCAAATAAGTCATCGTCAGCAGATAGTTCTGAGAAATAAAAAAGGCACTACTTCGGTAGTGCTTTTTTGTGCTTTGATATAGAGCATAAATACTAGATATACCGTAAAATAAGCCACTCAGCGCTAATGTTTACGTACACTACCTTGATAAACGTTGCGAGTTTGTTTACGATGACAACCTTCACTATTAACATTAGGCTTTCATGATTGATGCGAATGACATTCCAAGTAGTCAGCTAATTTTGTATGCTGATGACGGCTACGACAGTCATGTGGTACGCCTATTACTTGAAGAAAAAAAGCTCGCTTACTATTTGTCTCGCTTACATTCTGAGCGCCCTGAAGATTTGACTGAGCTAAACCCTTATCATACCTTGCCTGTATTGCAGCAGCGTGAGATTGCGCTTTATGAGATTAACGTCATTTTTGAGTACCTTGAAGAGCGTTATCACACAAACAAATTGCTCCCTGAGACACCGCAAGAGCGTGCACAGTTTCGCCAATTGGCTTGGCGCATTCAACGTGATTGGTTAGTACTTGGCAAGCGTCTGCTGACGCATCCAGATAGCTTTAATAAAGCACAGGCTGCCGTTGCCAAAAAACAGCTCAGTGATTCGTTGATTACTCTGTCACCGCTGTTCGCTCATAAGCCTTATTTTATGGCTGATGAGTTTGGTTGGTGTGACGTGTTATTAGCACCACTATTATGGCGATTAGATGAGATGGGGATTGAGCTGCCACGTGCCATTAGCCGTCCATTGTTCGAATACCAAACGAGAGTGTTTGAGCGTAGTAGCTTCCAAAAAAGCGTGCGTTGATTAGACAAGTATCGAAAGCTGTCCTAAAATAAAGTATAAATAAGATAGACGTTAATTAGCATTTGTCATTTGATAAATTGCTGAACGAGATATTTTTCATTATTAAAAATTATTAGTATAGGAAATCATTAGATGAGCGAAACCACCTCTATTACACCTACCCGCCCTTATATGGTACGCGCACTATATCAATGGATAGAAGACAACGCTCTGACACCATACTTGATGGTCGATGCCACTGCTGACAATGTGCAAATACCAACCGAGCATGTGCAAGACGGTCGTATCGTATTGAATATCGCTAGCCGTGCTACTGGTAACATGAGTATGGAAAATGACTATATTCATTTTAGCGCGCGTTTTGGTGGTGTATCACAAGAAATCTGGGTACCGCTTACTGCGGTGATGGGTATCTATGCAAAAGAGAACTCACAGGGTATGTTTTTCGATCCAAAAGAGTATGACAACTATCAGCCAGAAGACGACTCAGCACCAATGTCTAACAACAGTCCTGCTAAAGCGCCTAAACCAAAGCGCGATAATAAAGCGGGTTTAAAGGTCTTAAAGTAGAAAATCTTGAAATAAATAGAACCTTAGACCAATTCTATTTAACCCAATAAAAAAGCTAGCCATATTTAATATGACTAGCTTTTTTATTAACTATTTAAAGGCTTATTAACTTTCTATAACTGATAAGCTTTTAAACGGACGCCTACTGATTAGGTTCTTGGCAGTGTCACGCCGCGCTGACCTTGGTATTTACCACCACGATCTTTATAACTGGTCTCACAGACATCATCAGCATCGCTTTGGAAAAACAGCATTTGTGCCACGCCTTCGCCAGCATAGATACGGGCTGGCAGATTGGTGGTATTACTAAACTCTAAAGTGACGTGCCCTTCCCACTCAGGCTCAAGCGGCGTTACGTTGACAATAATACCGCAGCGCGCGTAAGTCGACTTACCTAGGCAAATAGTCAATACATCACGCGGAATACGGAAGTACTCCATAGTACGGGCTAAAGCAAACGAATTAGGTGGAATTATACACTCGTCACCAACGATATCGATAAAGCTTTTATCATCAAAGTTTTTAGGATCAACGACTACTGAATGTACGTTGGTAAAAACTTTAAACTCAGGAGCACAGCGCACATCATAACCGTAGCTTGAGGTACCGTAGCTAACCAAACGCTCACCTGCATCATTAAAGCGTACTTGACCTGGCTCGTATGGCTCAATCATGCCGTGCTCTTCGGCCATTTTACGAATCCATCGGTCAGACTTAATAGACATTGTTGTTCCTTAGCAAATATTTAATAGCGACGATTATACGGAATTGATGGCTCAATTTATAGAGGAGCGGCTACTTAAAACTGAATACAGCCAATAATCTCATTTACCCCCATGTTATATCTCAGAAGCTACCATTTAGCAAAATGTTCTTCTGCGAGCCCCATGACATTATCAAGCCTAATAACTTCATCCCTTATTCGAATTTCACCATTATAAAACCCTATCCACTGCTCAAAGATACTGGCTATCACACCAAAATTATCGGTCTTTTTATAGACAGTAATCGGTGTGAAGCTCAAATCAATATCAACATTGCCCCACCCGAGATTTTGATGATAGATACGCCATGGCTTTGAGATGCTAGCGTCAGTTTCTACATTTTCTATACTTGGCTCAAGACTATCTGGCTGACTTGATCGAATATTTGAACCCTCACGAGCAAACATAACGGGTGGTAAATAGAATATCTGCCCATCAAGCCAGCAAGCATTTTCACTGGCTCCTGTCTCATTGACACCCATAGACAGATTGAGCAAAAAGTGACGGCCATCTGACAAATAGCTAGTGATACAGCTCCAAAACCAATTGGTCTCATGACGCATATAGCCGAGCGTCCAATCTAGATTGGCAATAGTGGCATCGGTGAACGTTATTTTTTGAGGTTGAGCGTCAGGAGCATCAGGAGCATCAGGAGCATCAGGAGCATCAGTATGAAATTTTGAATTGGCTTTGATAAGTAAGTGTCCAGATAGTGCGGTCAACGGCTCTTTTTGCGTAAACGTCCAGCCACGCCTACCAGTGGGCGTACATATGGCTAACGGTTGTGCGCTTCGTGCTAACGCTGCCGTGACTGCAACATACTGATTGTCGAGCGCAATATTCATCTGAGTAGGACTGAAATCCAAGGTGACGCTAAGCTTTGTATGTGTAAATGCCATCTGCCCTTGATAACCATCACCGTCTAAGTGCGTATGATGCGTCAAAGGCTGTAGCGCCTCACAGACTTCCAGCTGCTGAGTATCCTCATTATAAATGTAAACGAAAGCACTAGTCGCAAGCTTAATCGCTGCGAGCGCGAGGCACACTCGATAAGGAGGCTGAAGTATCTGAATGAAGCAGAATTGGTTGGCTTTTAGTTCTTTACGCCAGTTAGGTAAGGATTTTTGTGAAATGAGATGACTATAATAGTCTAAGTAGTTGATACTTTTGACTTGGAAGAAAACACCAAAAACAGGCTGACCATTTTGGATAAGATATTCGAGATTTGCCAGTTTTAAGTTTGCGGCAGTATACAGTTTGTCGTGGCTTTTATTCATGATATCGGCATCCTAGCCAAATTTTTCTAAAGGTACTATCTGTCCTTGATAGCTTACGGTGCTAAGTGAAATTCTTCTTTTTGCCTGTACAGCACTCACAAAAAATGCTTCAGTTATCACCTTAACTTCAATATTGGTTAATCCATCTGCTAGTGTTTCTGTAACATTGATTGATGCAAGCGCACTCACCCATAAAAAGTGTCTTGGAAACTTTTTTAACAGCTCAGCGAGAGCCTTTGTGAATTTGTTAAAATCGGCAATTACCATTCGGCGATTGCTAAAGTCAGCATTAATCTGATAGCGTTTGCTACTGCCATCTTTATAGTAGCAAACGGCAATCAACTGATTGTTTGAGAGTTCAATAATGTATATCGGTGGGCGAAATAATCGTAAGACTCTATGCTGCTTGGGAGTATTGTCTAAATGGCTTTGATAAATAGATAAGTTCAAGACATCCTCTTTTTAGACAATACATTCACTTTAAAAGTCGCCAGCTTAGGCTACTTCTCCATCATCAAAAAATTCGCTTATCATCGACAGGCTTTGCAAATTTATTAATATTGGTTTCGATGTTTTTGGCAATATCTAGGTAATACTGTGCAAACTCATCATCAGCTAAGACGCTTGGCACGCCCTTATCAACTTGTGCACGAATGCCACTAGCAAGTGGGAGCTGACCCAATAGCGGTACCTGATACTGCTCAGCGATAAATTCACCGCCACCCGTACCAAAGATCGCTTCGGTGTGATTACAGTTGCTACAGGTATGTAGCGCCATGTTTTCAACTACGCCAAGCACAGGAATGTTGGTTTTGTTAAACATCTCAACGCCTTTTTGCGCATCGAGCAAGGCAACATGCTGCGGTGTCGTGACAATGACAGCACCCGTGACTGGAATACGCTGCGCCAATGTCAGCTGTATATCACCCGTACCTGGCGGCATATCAATCACTAGATAGTCTAGCTGGGGCCAGTTGGTTTGATTATATAACTGCATCAATGCACCCGTGGCTTTTGGTCCACGCCATGCAACCGGCGTATTATCTCCATCAAGCAAGCTACCGATAGAGAGCATTGCCATACCATGCGCATCAACTGGCACGAACTGCTCGTTTTCCAGTTGCGGCTTCACATCAGCAACGCCTAGCATCGTTGGCATACTAGGACCATAGATATCGGCATCCAACACACCAACACGATTACCAAGCTTCTGTAATGCTAAAGCGATATTGACCGTGGTGGTCGATTTGCCAACACCGCCCTTACCTGATGCCACGACAATAATATGACGGATACGAGGATGCGCGGCCAATGATGCTTGCGTAGGTGCCGCTTTTGTAATCGGCGGCTCAGCGTTAGTGCTACTAGCATTGTTATTAGCGCCAGATGAAAGCTGAGATTCCATCGCATTGGTTGTCTTTGGCATCTGCTTTGGTAAGCTTGAACCTGAACCCTTTTCTGGCGCAGGCAGACGCACATTCATATGAATCGTAGTAATACCATGTGGATGTAGCAACTGCCCAAGCTCCTGCTGGATAACTTCAGGATTGCTGTCTTTCGGCAAACGCAGGTCTAAGGTAAGTGCTTCGCCATCACGCTCAAGTCCTGTAACCATCGTGGCAATACTGACGGCACCTATCTCATATCCAAGTAGGACTTTGTCGACGGCACTATCACGCTCTGCCTGCTGCTGAGGCGTTTCGGTTTTTGTGGTTTTTTTCTTCATAAAGTTAAACATAGCTACTATTATGGCCTATACAAGTGGGTAGATCTGGCAAATCGCTCAAGTCATCTCATTGCGTATCTCACAACCGATAGCGTTGATGAGTATATTAGCCAAACCTTCTATCGTGACAGTGTAGCTGAATTGGACGTATAAAAAAACCACAACGCCAGTAGGTCTGACGTTGTGGTATATTCAAATTGTATATATATTAATTCATAAACCAACCATGACTGGCCACGATAGATTGTCCAGTAAATACATTGGTTGGAAACGCCGCTAAAAATAGCGCCAATTGGGCAATGTCTTCTACTGTCGTAAACTCTTTATCTACGGTATTAACCAGCATGATATCGTTAATAACCGACTCTTCACTGATGCCCTTTTCAGCTGCTTGCTCTGGGATTTGTTTTTCGACCAATGGCGTTTTGACAAACCCTGGACAAATTACATGCGAGCGTACTTTATGCGCTGCACCCTCTTTGGCCAATACACGGCACAGTCCTAGTAGTCCGTGCTTCGCGGTCACATAAGGGGCTTTATATAATGAGGCTTCATGCGAATGAGCAGAACCCATATAAATAACTGTGCCGCCTTTATCGCCTTTATACATGTGCTTAATCGCTGCTTTAGTGGTCAAAAAAGCACCATCTAAGTGGATGTTAAGCATTTTTTTCCAATCGCTAAACGCCATTTTATCGATAGGGTCAATAATCTGAATACCAGCATTAGAAACCAAAATATCAATACTACCAAAAGTATCAACTAGCTGTTGTACACCATCGTTTACCGCATCTTCCGAGGTAACATCCATGGCAATTGCTATAGCACGTCCACCAGCAGCTTCAATAGCATCAACAGTTTTTTGTGCCGCTTCGAGATTGATATCAGCAATACCAACCGCTGCGCCTGCTTTTGCATAAGTTTCAGCGATGTCACGTCCGATACCACTTGCAGAGCCAGTGACTAATGCTACTTTGCCTGTCAAATCTTGTTCTAATTGGGTCGCCATACATATTCCTTATCATGGTCTAAAATATTATTAGTTTTTATAAAATTGAACTGAACAAATACGCCACTATAATCATAGTGGCGTATTTATTTGCGGGATAAAACATATTAATCTTACGACAGTCACTTTACTGTACAGAGTTTACTGAATAATACTTACTGGCGTTTTTTCTTGTAGTTCGTCAAAGCTCACACCATCTGCTAACTCAACCAGCTTTAGGCCATTATCAGTAACGTCTAATACAGCAAGCTCGGTGATGATACGATCAACCACGCCTTTTCCTGTCAATGGTAGCTCGCAATTGGCTAGAATTTTTGGTTCACCATGTTTATTGACCTGCTCCATCAATACAATCACACGCTGCACACCTGCGACCAAATCCATCGCCCCGCCCATGCCTTTAACCATCTTCTTGGGAATCATCCAGTTGGCAAGGTCGCCTTTTTCTGAGACTTCCATTGCACCCAATATTGCCAAGTTGACATGACCACCACGAATCATTGAGAAAGACTCTGAGCTACTAAAATAGCTAGCACCTGCTTCTGCGGTCACCGTTTGCTTGCCCGCGTTAATCAAGTCCGCATCGACGTTTTCTGCTGTAGGGAACTCACCGATACCTAGCAAGCCATTCTCTGATTGTAGCCATACGTCTACGCCTTCAGGAATGTAGTTAGCGACCAACGTTGGGAGACCGATGCCTAGATTCACATAGTAGCCATCTTGTAGCTCTTTTGCAGCGCGTTGCGCCATTTGCTCTCTTGTCCATGCCATGCTGATTTCCTTATTTTTTGCGATATTCTATTTTTATTCATTTAGACAGCCAGTTATCGAATCAATTGGCTGTCTGAACTATTATCAATCTAAAATTAACTATTGATTTCACTTACGATTAAGCGTCGACCACGTTTTTATTTACGCGCCTTCTACGGCTTTGGTCGTGGTTTTTTCGATACGTTTTTCAGGGCTAGCATTCAATACAATACGCTGAACAAAAATACCCGGTAGATGCACTTCATCTGGATCAAATGTACCTGTTTCAACGATTTCTTCGACTTCGACGATCGTGATTTTACCGGCCATCGCACAATCTGGGTTAAAGTTACGAGCCGTTTTATTAAATATCAAATTGCCCGCTTTATCAGCTTTTTGCGCTTTGATTAAGGCGACATCAGCACGTAATGAATGCTCAAGCACATAAGTACGACCATCAAAATCACGAGTCTCTTTGCCTTCAGCAACTAATGTACCCACGCCTGTTGCGGTATAAAACGCAGGAATACCAGCACCGCCTGAGCGCAATTTTTCAGCCAAGGTTCCTTGCGGCGTCAATTCAACTTCTAACTCGCCTGCCAAGTACTGGCGCTCAAACTCTTTGTTTTCGCCCACATAAGATGAAATCATTTTTTTGATTTGGCGTGTCTGTAGTAGCAGACCAAGACCGAAGTCATCGACACCAGCGTTATTACTGATACAGGTCAGTTCCTTAACTTTGCTATCACGCAGCGCTTCGATTAATGCTTCTGGAATACCGCATAGACCGAAGCCACCGATCGCGAGCGTTTGCCCGTCAGTTACGACACCTTTTAGCGCTTCTTCGGCACTGTTATATACTTTTGACTGACTCATGCTTGTCTCCTATGACTGTTATTTATATTTTTAATCCGTGCATATATTAGGACATGCCCTAATGCTGAATTAAGTGTCTCAATTATCCGTTTGATTGTTGCTTTTAATAAAACCTAACAATGAAAATTCATCATGCTTATTTTTCTTTTGAGCGTTATAACGCCATATAGTCGATTCAATTTAAAAATAGTACAAGGCAACCGAGTGTAGATGTATATTAAATACTTCAAGCGAGGTTAACGCAGTAATATTTTTATAGTGGAATGACTATACCAATAGCCAGAACACGCCCATGATAATGGCACCAGAGACTGCCAGTACTATCAGACAGTAACCCATGATAGCTCGCGCATCCAAACCTGCAATACCCAATAATGGCAAAGCCCAAAACGGCTGAATCATATTAGTCCATGCATCACCCCACGCGATTGCCATGGCAGTAATGGCTGGACTAACGCCTAGCTCAATACCAGCAGGAATCATAACAGGGCCCTGTACTGCAAACTGTCCACCGCCCGACGGCACAAACACATTGACCAAGCCAGCACTTAAAAATGCAAAGATCGGAAAGCTGTCTGCGGAAGCGGAATTGACAAAAAACTCAGTCACTTGCGTACTGATAGAGATACCACCTGCATTGGCACCCGTCATGATGCCCATGATGCCGCCGTAGAACGGGAACAATAGCACAATACCCGTGATGCCACCTATCCCTGAGTGTACGGCACGATAATAACGCTCTAGCGTGCCATGCGATAGCAAACCTATGAATAGGAATAGCCCAATGACGATGTTTAGCCCTAGGTTAAAACCGTTACTGCCAAACTCGCTGATATAGTACATCAGTGCTAAGGCCAATAAGATGACAGCAATAATACGGCTATCATCTAATTTTTGTGCAGGTGTGTCTCTTTGGGGTGCGACGTAGATCTCTTCTTTGATCAGTTTAGGATCAATAACCGTAGGATTTTTAGGGTGCATAAAGCGATTGACGAGTGGCAAAATAACGATGAGTAAACCCACTAGCAGCATGTTATAGCCTGCAAATACCGTTTGAGACAAAGGTACTGCTTCGGTCATAGTATTGCCTGACAGCGTCAGTAGCGTATCACCGCCCGAGCTAAGTGTCAGCGGTATCGAACCTGAAAAACCACCATGCCAAATTACAAAACCTGAATAGGCAGCCGCGACAAGCAAAGGGTAGTCGACGTTAGCGACTTTTCTGGCCAGTGCCTTTGCAAAGATTGCCCCGATGATTAAACCAAAGCCCCAGTTTATCCATGAGCCAACCAGTCCAACCAAGGTTGATACGATAATGGCAGTCGTAGGAGAGTGGACTCTACTAGCAAGATTGTCCAATAAGCGCTGAATAAATGGTGCACTAGCAAAGGCATAACCGGTCACTAGGACCAACGCCATTTGCATGGCAAAGCTATGTAGTGACCACAGTCCGTTGCCCCAGTGCCCTGCCATAGCAATAATGTCTTGGCCAGTAGTAGCCAGTCCTACAGCAAACGCTATAAGGGTCAAAACGATCGAAAATACGAATGGGGATGGTAGATAGCGATTGACTAACTGCACGCTCATATTAGTGATGGCACTAAACATATTCACATTCCTTGTAAATTTGATGTTTGGTTTTAAGAGTTGTTATTAGCGCTTTGTTGAATGTTTATCAGATTTAAGTGCGGTTACTGCCACTACGTCTGATAAAGGGCAAGCATTATATTTTACATTGGCATTCATAACAATACATTCTATCTCGCTATATCATGCGTGAAACACTTGTGCTAACTTAACATATTATTTTCGTAGCGACTAGAAAATAACCATCAGCGCATGTGAGTCAACGCTGTGCAGGAGTTAAATTGTCGAGATATTAATGCTTAGCAGTCTATGAGTCTAGATTTATGTTTGATAAAACAGACCGAATAGGCTTATTTTGATTAATTTTATTGACCTATATCGACAAGCACGGCATACTCGCTGCCTTATTTTTTTGCCAAGGAGGGCCGTCATGTTTAGTACACTTGCTATTGTCATTACCCTATTATTACTCATGTTCTTTGCTTATCGCGGTTATTCTGTGCTGATCCTAGCACCGATTATGGCGACATTAGCAGTCTTACTGTCAGGTGACTTCTTAAGTACCATTCCCGCTTATACCGACGTCTTTATGGGCGCGTTAAGTGGATTCTTACTCAAATTCTTCCCGATATTCTTGCTAGGCGCACTATTTGGACGCTTAATGGCAGACTCTGGCGCAGCAACTGCCATTGCCAATACGGTCGTTGAAAAGCTCGGTGCTAGCAAAGCCATCCTCGCGGTGATTTTGGTCTGTGCTATTCTGACCTATGGCGGCGTATCGTTGTTCGTTGTGGCTTTTGCTATCTATCCAATCGCCAAAGACTTGTTTAGAGCGGCAGATATCCCAAAACGTTTGATTCCAGCAGCGATAGCCTTAGGATCATTTACGTTTACGATGACCGCATTACCAGGCACGCCAGCTATCCAGAACGCTATTCCAATTCCTTACTACAACACCAATGTATTTGCCGCGCCTATTTTGGGCATCATCGGTGGTACGATCATGTTTGTTTGTGGTTGGATGTGGCTTCAGTCACGCGCCAGAAAAGCCAATGCAGCGGGCGAAGGTTATGGTCAGCATGACGAAGAAGATGTAGGCGGCGTTGGCGCAACGGCAAAAGAAGCTGAGGTATTAAACACTCATCATACTTCTTTTACCATTGCGATGATTCCACTTGTATTGGTCATTGGCTTGAACGCTATATTGACCTATGTGGTATTCCCATCGATAGATTTCAGCAGTCTACAAACTCAATTCCCAGACTTGAATGTCGCAGGCTCACTTGGGTTGTGGTCAATTATTATCTCGTTGGTCGTGGCTTGTGTGGTGTTAATTCTGCTCCGTATCGGACATTGGAATAACCTACAAAAAACCATTAACCGTGGTACTTATGATTCTATGTTGCCGATTTTTAATACCGCATCAGAAGTGGGCTACGGTGCGGTTATCGCGTCACTAGCAGGCTTCCTTATCATTCGTGATAGCATTCTAAACCTAAACCCTGACAACCCTCTGATCTCAGAAGCGGTCGCTATGACTACGCTTGCTGGTATCACAGGTTCCTCGTCTGGTGGTTTGAGTATTGCGCTGTCGACATTGGGTGAAGACTATCTCAGAATGGCAGTCAATGCCGGTATCGATCCTGAGCTAATGCACCGCGTAGCCGTCATGGCCGCAGGTGGACTTGATACGCTTCCGCACAGTGGCGCTGTCATCACCTTACTAGCCATTTGTGGTCTGACCCACAAACAGTCTTATTTGAACTTGGCGATGGTTACGATGGTCATTCCATTGATCGCTGTGGTCGCTGTTATTATTTTAGGTACGATGTTCGGTTCATTCTAAGTTAGCTTAGTCATTTAATCATTTAGTCACTTAGCTAGTTATTATGACTAACTACTGGTATCTAAACGAATAATGGATAAATAGAAAACCCACTTGGCATACTGCTTGGTGGGTTTTTTCATGGTCGATTGATAACTAATCTATAATGACCAAATTCAATGCAAGGCTATTGTTTGTGGTTAATAAGTGCTTGCCAAATGAGAAGTAATTACTAAGGAATATCACAAATTTATTTGATTTACGGTATCATAGGCACACTTTTTGAATTTTTATTATTTTTAGAAGTTTTTAGCATTAACGATGTCGCATCAAAGAGCGGTGAACCGCTTGAGATGTTCGATAACTAACCCGTTTATATAAAAATATAGGTGATTTTGTGCGTGAGATTCTAGTAACCAGTGCGCTGCCCTACGCCAATGGCTATATCCATTTGGGGCATCTTGTAGAATATATTCAAACTGACATTTGGGTACGTGCGATGAAAGCGCAAGGCCATCAGGTCACCTATGTCTGCGCGGATGATGCACACGGTACGGCAATCATGCTCAAAGCAGAAGCCAATGGCGTAACGCCAGAGGAACAAATTGCCTCAGTGAAAGCCTCACATGAAGCGGATTTTTCAAAGTTCCTGATCAACTTTGATAATTACCACAGCACTCATTCAGAAGAAAATAAACAGTTCTCTGAGCTGATTTATCGTCGTCTAAATGATGCTGGTCATATCAGCACAAAAGATGTCGAGCAGTTATTTGATCCTGAAAAGCAATTATTTCTAGCGGATCGCTTTGTCAAAGGTACTTGTCCAGAGTGTGATTCACCAGACCAGTACGGTGATAACTGCGAAGTATGCGGTACCACTTACGATGCAACAGATCTAAAAGACCCGCATTCGACACTGTCTAATGCAACGCCTGTGCTCAAAACCTCTAAGCATTATTTCTTTGATTTGCCAGAGTTTGAGCAGTTCTTACAGGACTGGACGCGCAGTGACAACCGTTTGCAAACGTCAGTCGCCAACAAACTTCAAGAATGGTTTGAGGCAGGACTTGCCAGCTGGGATATCTCACGCGATGCGCCCTACTTCGGCTTCCAAATTCCAGACACCCCAAGTGATGAGCCAGACAAATACTTTTATGTGTGGCTAGATGCGCCAGTCGGCTACATGGCAAGCTTTAAAAACCTATGTGATAAGCGTGCAGGGACAGACCAAGCGCTTGATTTTGACCGCTACTGGGCACAAGAAAACGAGCACAAAACCGAGGTTTATCACTTCATCGGCAAAGACATCGTTTACTTCCATGCCTTGTTTTGGCCAGCCATGCTAGCTGGTAGCGAATACCGTACACCGACTGGTGTTTTTGCCCATGGTTTCTTGATGGTCAATGGCGAAAAAATGAGTAAGTCACGTGGTACTTTTATCAAGGCCGAGACGTATGCTGAGCACTTACATCCTGAATATCTGCGTTATTATTTCGCCAGTAAACTGTCCGACAAAGTTGAAGACATCAACTTAGATTTAGAAGACTTTATGCAAAAGGTCAACTCTGACTTGGTTGGTAAAGTCGTCAATATCGCCAGTCGTAGTGCAGGGTTCTTGGTTAAGAAATACGACGGCATGCTTTCAGAAGTTTGCGTCGAGTCAGAGCTGTTAGAAGACATCACCAAAACGGGCGATGAGATTGCTGCTGCTTATGAGAATCGTGAATTCTCACGGGCTATGCGCTTAATTATGCAGTGTGCGGACAAGGCCAACGAATATATCGATGCCAAAAAACCATGGTCACTAGCGAAATTGGAAGGTACTGAGCAAGAAGTTCAAGACGTCTGCTCGGTCGCGATCAACATTTTCCGTCAATTGATGGTTTATCTTGCGCCAGTATTACCTGAGCTGACTAATAATGCCAAAGAGTTTTTGAACCTTGATGATCTAAGCTTTGCCAGTCGTAATGAGTGGTTACTAGGTCATAAAATCAATAAGTTCAAACCACTGATGCAACGTATCGAGGAAAAAGATATTGAAGCGATGGTAGAGGATTCTAAAGCATCCTTAACCCAAGCAGACGCTCCTGCCGCGACGGAAAGTAGCAAGCCTGCCGCAAACGAAAAAGCACCTGCAACAAATGCAGATGCCGAACAGACTGACTATATTGGTATCGAAGACTTTGCCAAAGTTGAGATGAAAGTCGCACACGTTTTAGAGTGTAACCATGTAGAAGGTGCTGATAAGCTACTACAGTTCACGCTAGATGTTGGTGAAGACAAGCCACGTAACGTGTTTAGCGGTATTCGTAAGTTTTATGAGCCTGAGCAATTGATTAATAAGAAAGTCATTTGCGTGACCAACCTTGCACCGCGTAAGATGAAATTTGGCATATCAGAAGGCATGGTATTGTCAACTGGCGAGCCAAAGACCGGCTTAACAGTCGTTACCTTGCCGGATGCTTGTGTTGTTGGTGACGTGCTGGCATAACGGTTATTTTTAACATTAAAAAATAAAAAAAAGATGCCACTAGGGCATCTTTTTTTATGGTTGATTTGTCAAATTCATGAAAACCAAACCTGATACTTATCTACTCAAAATATCGATAATCTGCAACGTATCATTAATCACCGTCACAATGTTGTTTTCTGGCGTGCGAATACGAACGTAACGGTCATCATAACGGTCTAAAACGACAGAACGGTCATAATCCCTTCTATCAATCTTTCCGACTACTCTATAACCATATCTATCAAGATCACGCTTAAATGAGGCATTAGGGCTAGCATTGCGATAAGCGTTGATACTTGGGTGGGCGTTGCCGCTATGCTTATAGTTTTTACTAACATGGGCAGAGTTACCTTTGCTGTTACCATGTCCATTACCGTGCCCGTTTCCATGACCATCTTTTGCCATAGCAGGCAATCCAATCAAAGAAGTAGCAGTGATACCAGCGATGGTTAATAATTTAAGATTAGCAGTGTTCATAATATTATCCTTAAAATAGTCATTCGAAAAATTTAGATAAATAAAAAAATTAGATAAATAGTAAAGTCTATTTCACATCCACTATGGCAGCACAATGTCACCAAAATGACTGGATTATCTTTAGAATTATCATGTTTCTCGTATGAAAATTAGCTTACGTTAATTATGAAGTGAGTACGTAATAGATGCGTTGCTAGGATGTAAGCGTTTTGCATATGGTTTGAGCAAACAAAAGTACCCTAGCGGCATCCGTTATATTCAGATCTAGATAAGAGCTTCAATGCCTCACGCGTCTTAATAAGATAAAAAGAAGTGATGATTTTTTTATTATCTATCACCATGACCGCTACACATTAATTTCTTATTGCGATAACTTACATTACTGTCATAATATGAACATAATAATCGATGGAACGATTACTTTATTTAATTGTTAGCCTGCTATCTCAGCATCAACATAGCATTGACTTGGCTAATCTGCATTCTTCAATATCATGGCAAAAAACCAAAGTACACCAAACAGATGAGTAAAATGACTACTATATAATTTAGTAGGCTCAATCAGTCTGGCAGTATCTACTTGGTTTTTGCGATTGATATAACCTATGAGTTAACCTAATAATGACTATCGCTTCTACTCTACGCTTAAGCCTATATGGCGTTGCTCTTAGTGCCATTAGCACACTTGGACTAATCGGCTGCTCAAACTCCTCTACCGAGACCGCAGCGACTGCTGAAAATAGCACGGCTACAGACAAACCTGCCAAATCTATTGCCATTACTCAAATCGTTGAGCATCCATCATTAGATGATATGCGCCGCGGTATTATTGATGAATTGGCAGATAATGGTTATGTTGAAGGTCAAAACCTAACTGTTAACTTTCAAAGTGCGCAAGGAAATACAGCGACTGCAGGACAGATTGCCAAGCAATTTGCAGGAGACAATCCTGATGCGATCGTAGCAATCTCAACGCCTTCTGCGCAATCAGTGGTAGCCGCGACCACCACTATCCCTATTATCTACACTGCTGTGTCAGATCCGCTAGGTGCCAAGCTCATCACAGCAGATGGCAAGCCTTTTCAAAGCAATTTGACTGGACTATCAAGCCAACTACCGCTAGAGCCGCAGTTGGATTTGTTACAGCAGATAAAGCCTGACTTAAAGACCATCGGTTATGTCTATAGCCCAGGCGAAGCAAACTCAGTATCATTGCGTGAGAACCTAAAACAAGCTCTGCCAGCACGAGGTCTGTCACTCTTAGACATTCCTGCCAATCGTCCAACGGATATCGGTATGGCGACGCGCAGTTTGCAAGGACGTGCAGATATCATCTATACCTCATTTGACAACAATGTTGCTTCTGCCTTTGAGGCCATGACCCAAGCAGCAAATGAGCTAAAGTTACCGATTATCGCGTCTGATGAATTCAGTGTAAAACGCGGTGCCACTGCTGCGCTTGGTGTCAATGACTATGATTTTGGTCGTACTACTGGCAAGATGGTATATCGCGTGTTAAATGGCGAAGCGGTCAATACTATCAAACCTGAAGTCATGAATGACCTGACCTTATATGTCAGTCCTAAGCACGCCAAAACACAAGGTGTCAGTTTGCCAGCAGAGTTACTAAAAAACGCCATCAATGTTGATATTGATGCTGAAACCAAATAAAAAGTAGTAAGCTATCTATTAGCTCGTCAATTATTTATATAGTGTACGGACACACTATTATTTTAGGAGTAAGACCCATGTTGTCTCAAAATCGTTTTGGTCGTTTTAATTTCGGTAAGGCTTTATTATTAGGCGGTGTATGTACGGCTATCTTGACTGGTTGTAACCAATCAGCACAAGATGATGGCTCCACTGATGCTGCCGCTGGTGGTGATGCAGCGACGGCTATGAAGACCGTTGCTATTACCGCTATCGTCGAACATCCAGCGCTTGATGATGTACGTAAAGGCGTCATCGACGAGCTAAACGAAGCAGGCTTCAAGGACGGTGAAAACTTAACCGTTAACTTCCAAAGCGCACAAGGAAACACTGCTACTGCTGGTCAGATTGCTAAGCAATTTGTCGCTGATGCGCCCGATGTTATCGTCGCTATTGCAACACCATCTGCTCAATCTGTTGCCGCTTCTACTAGCAGCATTCCATTGGTATTCTCAGCAGTTACTGACCCAGTAGCAGCAAAACTGGTACCTAAGCTAGATGGTTCTGGCACCAACGTTACAGGCGCATCAGATGCCCTACCGTATGAGCCACAGATTGATTTGATGCGTCAAATCATTCCATCATTAAAGAACGTCGGTTACGTTTACAGCCCAGGTGAAGTCAACTCAACGATTATCTTAAAAAATCTAAAAGAGAAGCTAACACCACTCGGTATCAATGTATTAGAAGCGCCTGCACAGCGTAGTAACGACATCGCAATGGCAGCGCGTAGTCTCGAAGGTAAGGTCGATATGATCTATACTTCAACTGACAACAACGTAGTATCAGCGTACGAGTCACTTTATCAAATCGCCAAACAAAGTAAGATTCCTCTAATTGCCTCAGACACTAGCTCAGTTGAGCGCGGTGCTGTTGCTGCTCTAGGCGTGAACTACTATGAGCTTGGCCGTGAAACTGGTAAAATTGTCGTACGTATCTTAAACGGTGAAAAAGCAGGCGCTATCCCTGTTTACACTCCACAAGCGCTTGATCTATACGTCAGTCCAAAACACGCTAAAGAAGAAGGCATCACGTTGCCACAAGCGGTTATCGATAAAGCTAAAGAAGTGGTAGAATAACGCACCTTTGTATTTGGCTTAAAATAGCAGGTATAAATAGGAAAGCGATACGAATCAATACTGTGTTGTATACCTTAAAATATACGGCTAATGATTAAATAAGAAACCCAGCTATGAGTCATTAGGCTGGGCTTCTTGTCTAAACAGAGTCTTTTTTGCAAGCGTGCTTAATAGTGCTGTATTTGTCTGAGAATTTATCTGATACTTGTTAAGTAGAGGATAGGTCTATTGATTGCATTGCAGTGCCCTGAACCATTGCTTCAAACCAAGGTAGCTTATGATCGTTGTTAATCGTGATATGTTTTGGTTTACCCTAACCGCAGATTGCTTAATCTGTTAAATTCACCGCTTAGCTGTTTAGCAGGTAGATGATTTTGGCAATTGCCATTTACTTATCTTGGTACCATACGCTAGACACTTGGTTATGACTTACTGATCTCTTATGTCTTTAATTGCTTTTTTTGGTGCGCTTGAAAGTGGTCTGATTTATGGCCTAGTAGCACTCGGTGTGCTTATCTCATTTCGTACGCTCGACTTTCCAGATTTGACCGCTGACGGTAGTTTTCCGTTAGGTGGCGCAGTCGCTGGTATTTCTATCATCGCTGGTATCAACCCATGGTTGGCCTGTGCTTTTGGGATGTTAGCAGGTTCAGTCGCTGGTATCGTCACGGCATGGTTGCATGTCAAACTTGGCATCTTGCAACTGCTTGCCAGTATCTTGGTCATGGTTGCCTTATATTCTGTCAACCTACGTATCATGGGCGCGCCAAACCTACCCTTGCTTGGCGAAACCACAGTGTTTAGCACCTTGGTGACCGATGGTAATGGTTATTGGATGCGTTGCCTGATTATTGGTGTCGTTGTCGCAGCTGCTATGTTATTTTTGAACTGGTTCTATAGCACTGAGACAGGTCTGTCGATGCGTGCTACTGGCTCAAACCTAAGAATGGCACAGGCGCAAGGTATCAATACCTCGTGGATGACCATCATCGGTATGGCGATTTCTAACGGTTTGATTGCCTTAGCGGGAGCGCTGTTTGTTCAGACTCAGGGTGGCGCAGATATCTCGATTGGTATCGGTACGATTGTTATCGGTCTAGCAGCAGTCATCATCGGTGAGACGATCATTCCTGCCAAGCGTATTTGGCTGATTACCTTTGCCGTTGTTGTCGGCGCGGTATTGTACAAACTGTTTATTCAGGTCGCATTATCAAGCGATACGCTACGTAGCATCGGCTTTGGTCCACAGGATTTGAACTTGATTACCGCATTGCTCGTGGTATTAGCCTTGGTATTGCCAAAAGCGAAAACCAAGTTTTTATCACGCAAAGTTCGCGCCTAATGACAGTCAAAGCAGGTATTTATAATACTTGCGATGCTTGAAGAGACAATAAGGAATAACGATTATGATGCAAGCCACCGATTTACGGTTGACCTTTAACCCAGGCACGCCTATCGAAAACCCTGCCCTACGTGGTATCAGTTTAAATATCGCTGACGGTGAATTTGTCACTGTCATCGGTACCAATGGCGCAGGTAAATCTACTTTTTTGAACGCGGTAAGCGGTACGACACGCGTCGATAGTGGCTCAATCTTGCTAAATGGCATTGATGTGACCAAAAAGTCTGCTCATCAACGTGCGCATTGGGTTGCTCGTGTCTTTCAGGATCCGATGGCGGGTACTTGTGAAGCGCTAACGATTGAAGAAAATATGGCTTTGGCCTACAAACGCGGCGGTAATCGCGGTCTAAAATTTGCACTGAACCAGAACAACCGTGATTTGTTCCGAGAAAAACTATCCGTTTTAAAATTAGGTCTAGAAAATCGTCTAACCGATCGTATGGGTCTACTCTCTGGTGGTCAACGCCAAGCGGTAAGTCTGCTAATGGCATCATTGCAGCCCTCTAAGATTTTGCTACTTGATGAGCATACTGCAGCTCTCGATCCTAAGACTGCGGCATTTGTCTTAGAGTTGACTGATAAGATTGTCACGGACAATAAACTGACCACGATGATGGTTACCCACTCTATGCAACAAGCATTGGCACATGGCACACGCACCGTTATGCTGCATCAGGGTCAAGTCGTGTTGGATGTCGCTGGTGACATTCGCAAAGGTATGACTGTACATGACCTGCTCGATATGTTTGAGCAAACACGTGGCGAAAAAGTTGAAGATGACAGCCTGATTTTAAGCTAAGTTTTAAGCTAATACTGCCAATGACTTACGACTTATAAATTTGCACCTTCCAGATATAACCATGTCCGACAACCTCAAAAACCTTCAAGAGAATTGATTTTTCTTGGAGGTTTTTTGTTATCTATAGTTAATGATCATAGGAACTTTCCACTGACCATTATATAGTTGTCGTCTATCAAAGCTTCGCTGTTGTCACTTACTATATGAGGTCTGTCATGCGCAAAATTCCTATCTACTCCCACCCTGCTGCTGGTTGGCCTGCGCTGATCTCATCTACCCAAAAGCTAATGGACTATAAGACATTTTTGCGCGGCGGTATAAGTGTATTTAAAAGCAATCAGCCCCAAGGCGGATTTGACTGCCCAGGCTGTGCATGGCCTGACCATAAGTCACACAAAGCTATCGATGTCTGTGAAAATGGCATTAAAGTCATTGCCAGTGAGACCATGACCCACAAAGCAGATGCTGACTTTTTTACAAGGCACACCGTCACTGAGCTACAGAGCTGGACTGGTTACGAGCTTGAACATAGTGGTCGTTTATCAGAGCCGATGTATTACGATGCGGCGCAAGATCGCTACGTCCCCATCCCTTGGGAAGCCGCTTATAGCTTAATCGCTGAGCAGTTAGGACAGCTTGACTCACCGGATGAGGCGCTATTTTATACGTCAGGTCGTGTGACTAATGAGCCTGCCTTCTTATTTCAGTTATTTGTACGCTGCTTTGGTACCAATAATTTGCCTGATTGCTCAAATATGTGTCACGAGCCAACCTCAGTAATGCTAAGCAGACAGCTAGGTATTGGTAAAGCGACGGTGATGCTAGAAGACTTTGAGCAGGCCAAGCTGATATTGATGTTCGGGCAAAACCCAGCGACCAACCATCCACGTATGCTAGAGATGCTCGCTCATGCGCACGAACAAGGCTGTCGAATCATCTCAATTAACCCGATGCGTGAGCAAGGCCTGAGTAAATTTAGGAATCCACAAAAACCAACGCACATGGCAGCTGGTCAAAGTGCTGACATGGTCGATGATGTTATTCAAATTCAAATCGGCGGTGATGCAGCGCTATTGACGGGCATTGCCAAGTGGTTAATTGAAAACGATAAAATCAATCATGATTTTATTACCACTCATACTTCAGGCTTTGAACCTCTCAAACAGTGGCTAACAGAGCAATCATGGTCAGACATCACACTTGGTTGCGGTATTTCTCAGACAGATATTATCAATCTCGCTGAACTCGTGGCCGATAGTCCAGCAACGATTTGTACTTGGGGCATGGGTATTACTCAGCATGTGCAAGGTGATGACAATGTCGCGATGATTACCAATTTGCTCCTGTTGATGGGCATGATTGGTATCGATGGCGCCGGTGCATCTCCAGTACGTGGACACTCCAACGTACAGGGTGATCGTACCATGGGTATCCATGAACGCCCTAGCAAAAGCTTATTAGACAGTTTAGAGCGTGTATTTGAGCACCCTATGCCGCAAGAGCATGGCTACGATGTCGTCACAGGTGCCAAAGCCCTTATCGCAGGTAAACTAAAAGTCTTTATGGGCATGGGTGGTAACTACGCAGTGGCGGCACCTGATACCAGCGCTATTGAGCAAGCCTTAACCACTACTCAGCTTAATATATTTGTCGGTACTAAGCTCAATGAGACTATGCTATACCCTGGTGCTAATAATTTGATCCTACCTTGCTTAGGCCGTACCGAGCGTATTGTCACAACAAAGGGTGAGCAATTTGCCACTATCGAAGACTCTATGTGTCAGATCGTACCTACTCAAGGCAAGCTTAAACCTGTTAGCGATACTTTAAAATCTGAAGTGCAAATCGTAGCGGATATCGCGACCCATGTACTCAGCGCCGACACGTCTATTCCTTGGCTTGCGATGAGTGAAGATTTCGATATTATTCGAGACTATATCGCTCAAGCTATTAACGGATTTGAAGACTTTAATCAGCGTATTCGCACCTCTGAGCGTGGCTTTCATTTGTATCATGCGGCGCGTCATCGTGTATGGAATACCAAAAGCGGCAAAGCCCAGTTTGAAGTACCACAATATCCGATTACTTTTGTCGCTGCACAAATGGCAGCCGCAAATGATATCGATGACCATGCAGATACAGCACAAAAGGTTTGGCAATTGACCAGTGTCCGCAGCCATGACCAATTCAACACTATGATTTTTGGGTTTAAAGACCGCTATCGTCAAACGGATCGCCGTGACGTGCTATTCATGCATCCCGATGAAATAAGTCGTTTAGGTTGGCAAAAAGGTGACCGTGTTATGGTTACTCGCCAGCGTGCTAAAGATAGCCTAGAGCAACCACGCATATTGGGCCCATTGGTATTGAGCGAGATGGATATTGCCTCCAACGCTGTTGCCGCTTACTATCCTGAATGCAATGACCTCTTTGATTTAGAGACACATGCGCCAGACTCTCATATCCCAGCATACAAATCGACCACCGTCGTTTTAGAGCGCGTAGAGGCAAATACGTCGACCGCTACGCCTGCGTAAATCATACTGTGGAGAGTCAATAAAAATGACATTTTCATTGGATCTCCCTTTAAGTGACCGTAAGCACACTCATAATTTTAGGCCATAATAAATCGTGATAACCATTGAAAATAATGCTGCACAAAGTGAGGCTCTTATTGACCCTACTATAATAGATAATTCAACTAGCTCTAAGATAGTTGCACCTGAATTGCCTAGCGGTGATAGGTTGTCAGAGACACCACTTGCTCGTAATCATTTAGCACAAAAGCATCATTACCCTTCAGTTATTAGTGACCCTAATAATGACTCTCATCTTCAAATCGAATCTCAGAGCACCAGCTTAGCCGTAGAAGCTGCGGTCTCTATCATTATTAATGGGATTCATTATGCTGTGCTGATGGCTAGTCCTCATCAGTTAGAGTACTTGGCTGTTGGGTTCTTATTTAGCGAAGGATTAATTCAATACAGTCACGAGTTACTCGACTGGGAAGTGACTCACCTTGCAGATCTAGCTAGCTATCAGCAGTTTGCTCAAGATTCGAATGACGAAGATCTTGATTCAGTATCGATTGAACAAAGCTTAGAACAATTTCAAGATTACGATATCTATGTCGTGGAGTTGGTATTGAGCCAACGCTGCCATCAACGTATCCAAGCACAAAAACGGCAGCTCGCAGGGCGCACAGGCTGCGGTATGTGCGGTATTACTGGATTAACACAAGCTTTGCCTGATTTAAGTGCTTACTCTCAAAGCAGTCTACAGTCCGACCATAATCAATCGACAAGCAACGATAGTGCTAAGACGACTGTTCCAAGTCTTGACTACCTACTGGCACTGCGTCAACAAGTGGATGCCGCGCAGCATACACATCAGCTGACAGGTGCGGTACATGCCGCAGCAACGATACATAATCAGCAGCTGTATTTATTTGAGGATGTAGGCCGCCACAATGCACTCGATAAACTTATCGGTTGGCAATTACGCCAAAAAGCAGACGTTAGCTGTGTGCTTATGACTTCGCGTCTCTCTATTGAACTGGTTCAAAAGTCTATTCGAAGTCAAATCCCGTGGCTAATTGGCATGTCAGCACCTACCAGTACAGCCGTGCGCGTGGCTGAGCGTTACGGACTTGGATTGGCTGGATTTTTACGTGATAACCGAGTCACTTACTACACCAAACAAGATAATATATAAAAATTCACTTCTACTTGTTCATTGAGAGCACCCGTCTATCGCTTATTATCTATTTTTTCTAGTGAAAGCTTCAGTTAATTACTCATAGTCATCATTTAGCTCATAGCGATATATCACTCGATCCTGCTCATAATAAAACCCTATCTTTCAATACTTTACTAAACATCTTATTAAATCTCTTTAAACAAATACTTATATGTCATCTTCGGTCATTGTCTGGTAAATATCGGATAATGTTTGAGGTTGGTGACATAATAGGTTACTCTTATCGCGCAAATATGTTACAGGCACTTAACGAATATGTAGTTTTATTTATTAATGCCGCTTAGTAATACATCAATCGCAATAGATAAGTAGAGACTTCCTACCTATTGCTTATTACAGCTGACAAGGCTGTCTAAATCGAGTTCGGGTCATGCCATCATGGCTTAGTGCTTATTCGTAATTCCGCTATAGACACTCATCAAATGAGTTTTCTTTAGCATGTAGCTACCTTTGTGTATGCCTATTAATAGCGTGGTGGTTTACCCATTAACTGACACCTATTGAAAGTAGTCCCTGTCTTTTTGATTTGACACTATTTGTCTCATTAAGATTTGGGCGTGACACTTAGCATTTGCTTACCATCACAGCTGGTATTTTCGCTATTTATATTAGCCACATACGTTCGGTATGAGGGCTGTGTAGGCTATGCTGTATTCCTAATGGTTTGGTATCTTTCATTTTTACTGAACTTTATTCATCAACTAACAATTGCGAGGTCTGAGTTTGAAAACTGAGTCATTGTTCCAATTTTCATCATTGACGATTATTTTATTATTATTAGCATTTTATGGCGGCACCTATTTACTGTCTTTATTAATCAAAAAAGATAAAGAGACAACTTCTGGGTTTATGGTCGCAGGTCACGGTGTTGGCTTTGGTATGGGTGCAGCCAGCATGACCGCCACTTGGATTTGGGCCGCCTCATTTTATGCTGCGGCTACTTCTGGTTATAAATATGGCGTCTCAGGGCCGATACATTATGGCTTTTGGGGTGCATTGATGATTTTATTCATCTATCCTTTCGGTATGCGCTTTCGTGAATTGGCACCAGACGGTCATACACTAGGTGAACTTATTCATGCCCGCCACGGTTCATCAAGCCAATTAATCTTAGCCATATCCAATATTATGGGCAGTTTAATTAGCTTGATGGTCAACTTTACCGCTGCTGGAGCATTGGTGTCGGTTTTATCACCATTATCGTTCCAAACAGGGGTAATGATCGCAGGTATCGGTGTACTGAGTTACACATTGACATCAGGGTTTAGAGCATCTGTCTTTACGGATTTCGCTCAGTTGGTCGCTCTAATGGCCATTGGTATTGTCATTATTCCCGCCGTATTATTCGCTATGGGTGGCCCTGAGGTCATGGTCAGCGGCCTATCAAACCTGACATTAGAGCAGCAGAACTTCTTCTCCTCTGAGGCATTCTTTCAACAAGGTGCGCCTTACTTCGTCGCTGTATTAGCATATGCTATCGGTAATCAAACCATCACTCAGCGATTATTTGCGATTGATAAAACTAAGATTAAAGCGACGTTTATCACTGCTACAGTCGGCTATGCTGGTATCGTTATTGGTCTTGGAATGATTGGACTAATGGCTGTAACGATTGGCGTCGAGCCACTCGATGGCAATATGAATAACCTCATCCCTCAAATGGTCAGTACTTATCTGCACCCTGTCTTTATCGCCTTATTCTTCATTTTAGTGATTGGGTCATTGTCCTCGACCGCTGACTCAGATTTATCAGCGCTATCAACCATTATGATGGCGGATGTCTACGGTAAAAACATCGCCAAAAAAGGCCATGTTAAACCTAAAACGATGATGCTAATTGGTCGCGGCACGATGATTGTTGCGACAGCAGCTGGACTAATTTTTGCGAGCTTTAAGCTCGATATTCTCGTCATGCTAGTATTTGTTGGTGCACTATGGGGGGCTATTGTCTTTCCTGTTATTGCCAGTGTGTTTTGGAATCGCGTCACCAATACTGCCTTTACCTCAGCAGTTATCGTCGGACTACTCTTATTTTGCGTTGCCCGTTTCGAATTACTCCCAATCACAGGTGCCACGGCCCTATTCTTTGAAATACTGGCAAGTGTTGGTGCAGCAGTCGTTATTGGTCTAATGGTCTTTGGGTTCCTAGGTCGTAAGGTTGGCATGGTCGCCGCAGCTATCACGCTTGTGCTGATGCTTATTTTCGCTACTGGCTTCTTACGTCAATATATGGTCCTGCTAGCCTCTCTAACGGCTTACGGCGCTAGTACCGTCGTCTGTGTGATTATCAGCTTGATGGGAGACGAACACTTCGACTTCGACTTAATTAAGCAGCGTGTGGGCAATTACGATAAAAAGTCGGAAATCCCATCGTCACTTAAATCTTAAACCAAAGTCGCTTTATCCGAGTAATGATTAGTCAGGAGTATCTGGCTAATCGCTACTTACTTAGCAATATTATAAGGAGATATCATGGACAACGTTTTTATCTACGGCTTATATATCTTAATTTGGCCTGCCATTACTCTTGGCGTACTAATATTAATTTGCACGGCCACTTATCGCGATGTGAAAAGTGCTAAACGTGACAATAGAGATATAGTTTAGCGCACTATATTTTAAACAATCGTCATTACACGCTAGTTTACTGACGGCTTGAAAAAGCCTATTAATAGCGTAAATGTCCTGAAATTGGGGCTAAATATAGATAAGATAATAAATAAGCTGTTTTTAATTAAAAAAGGACTTGTAATTTACTATATTTTTGCTAATATAGGCGACCTTGATTGGCTGGATGGCAGAGTGGTCATGCAGCGGACTGCAACTCCGTTAACGCCGGTTCGATTCCGACTCCAGCCTCCAATTATTTATTAACTTTACGTTAATTTTGGCTTGCATTATTATCACAACCGATTATAATAGCGACCACTTATCTAGTAACTAGATGGTCTATCAGCTAGTTTACATGTTAGATAAAACAAGTTTTGCCCGGGTGGTGAAATTGGTAGACACAAGGGATTTAAAATCCCTCGCTAGCAATAGCGTGCCGGTTCAAGTCCGGCTCCGGGTACCATTACATAGTCCTATACTATCTTATAGAACAGCTAAATCCCCTGATATAATATCAGGGGATTTGTTGTATCTGGCGTTCTATACTGTCCTACTCTATCTATCCTAATCCATGCATCTGATGTACATTCATCTCCCAGTGCTCATTTAGAATATTAATCATGATAAGTGATATGGATGACGAGCATTTCAACTACTCTATTCACCTATACCACTATTCTTAGAGAAATCTAACTAGATTACGCACTTGGTTTTGCAAGTAGCATTGTCAATTTACGCTTTTTATAGCTGAATTAACTATCCAACAATATATTGCCATAGTCATCACGCAGATCTTTTTTCACCATTTTTCCAGCACCATTCAGCACGATATTATCTACAAATATGACTTTATCGGGTATTTGCCAACTGGCGATTTTACCTTCGTAAAAGCTCAGTACTTGCGACTCATCGATTTCTGAATTTGGCTCCTTCACTACAATCAGTACTGGACGTTCGCTCCATTTCTTGTGCTTTGCAGCAATAGCGGCCGCCATTCTTATCTGCGGATGGGCGACTGCGATGTTTTCTAGCTCTACTGACGATATCCACTCCCCACCAGATTTAATCAAATCTTTTGAGCGATCCCGAATATTCATATAGCCATCGGCATCAATGGTTGCAATATCGCCTGTGTCGAACCAACCGTCTTCAGTTATCGCATCAGGATTTTCTGTGTAATAATCGTTGATGATCCAATGCCCTTTAATCTGTAGACGACCTTGAGACATACCATCTTCTTCAACTCGCTGTAGTGGCTCGTCAGTATCTATGAGACGTAGCTGAACGCCGTAGGGTGGACGACCTTGAGAGTTACGCAACTCATTAATCTCATCTTTACTCAGCGATTTATGCTTGGCTTTTATTTGATTCATCGTTCCAAGTGGGCTGGTTTCTGTCATACCCCAACCATGTACTGCATCACAATTAAAATCCTCTCTAAACGTTTTGATTACCGATGGTGGGCATGCGGCTCCTCCGACGATAGTACGCGTCATGCTATCAAGCTTACTACCTCTGGCTTTGGCAGCGGTCAATAGACTTTGCCAAATCGTTGGAACACCTAAAGCAACCGTGACATGACAATCATCAATGAGAGATACTAGGCTGTCACCATCGAGATTTGGACCAGGAAGTATAAGAGAGCAACCAGTCAAGGCAGCCGCGTAAGGTGTGCCCCACGCATTGACATGGAACATCGGTACGACGGGTAGCAAAACGTCTTGTGCAGAGAGCGCGGAGACATCAGGCATGCATAACGCCATCGCATGTAGCACAGAAGAGCGATGCGTATATAAAATCCCTTTAGGGTTACCAGTAGTTCCTGATGTGTAGCACAAAGAGCTGGCTGTTGCTTCATCGAATTGAGGCCAGTCAAAGTCAGTAGAATTTTCTGCTAATAGCTCATCAAAGAACAGTACATTAGGCAGTTTTTCTACGATACTATCATCTCGATCACTTAGACAAATGAAGTGTTCAACACCTTTGATATGCTCTTTGATTGCCATAATTAGCGGTAGGAAAGTAGTATCAAAAAATAGTACACGATCATCAGCGTCATTGATAATGTAGCTAAGCTGCTCGGGGAACAAACGTGGATTGATAGTATGGCAAACCATGCCACTACCTGAAATCGCATACCAAGCTTCTAAATGACGACGGTTGTTCCAAGCCAAAGTCGCTATGCGTTCTGATGATTTAAGTCCCAGTGCAGCCAACGCATTGGCCAATCGTTTTGAGTTATCCGAGACAGTGCGCCAATTGGTATGAGTCATCTGTCCGTCGACTTCTTTGGACAAAACTGCCGTATCACCATGATAACGGGCAGCGTGTTCGATTAGACCACTAATCAACAATGGCTGATACATCATTTTTCCTAACATAATACATTCCCTGTAGTTATTTGAAAGTCCGCTTATTCTTGCTACTGCATCGCCTGATACGAAGAATAGGCCTCAACTAAGAATAATCAGAATTATTCTTTAAGACAAGTTAATATTATGTTCTCCATAGCCAACGAAAAATTGTGATTCAATTTCAAAGACTTGATGATTACTCTATATAAATAGCTTTTACTTTCTCATTCAAAGTTCATTGGTATCATTGTTTCTTTAATTAACCATAAAATTTAGACAAAAAAAATCCGACCACCTAAGTGATCGGATTTTTAATATTTGGTGGAGATGGCGGAAACTAAACTATAGTTATAAATACCTGATAATAAACATTATTAATAATTTAAAAATAGACGATACCAACCATAATACCAACAATCATTTTTTATTTTGCTGTTATTCAATGCCAACCCTATCAACTAAATATTATTTTGTAATTATTTGCAATATTAAAGTTATGCTGAACGTGCTAGCAACTTAGGAATATTATTTCTTACTTGGAAATTTCTTGCATGGGGTTGAATCGCGCTAAACACTACCGATAACTGTCATAGTTGCATTGAGTCTTTAATAGCTCGATGTTATAGCGATATGTCTTGCCCTTATATTCATAGCTCATTGCCATGCTGTGGGCTTCATTGCTTTGTAGCTGTTACGGCAGGCTTTAATGCTTAGATGTATATAGTCGCTCAATGTGCGCATGGTCGTTATCTCTAAATGTTATCTAAATCATTAGGTGATTTTACTTTGTCCTATCTTAGCTTAATTATTTCGTGCTCTTTTTATGGACATCAAAAACTATCTCAAACTTTCCAAGGTTAGAATAACTTGTGTATCAATTTATACTCACTTTCACGACAATCTTGCTTTTTCTATTCCTTTTCACAAGTTATTAATATCAACAGTGCAGCTATTAATTGATGGCTTACCCTTTGTTGTCTTGCGTGCATACCATACGATAAATATCTTTCCTCTGCCCAAATCAACCACAAAAGGCTGACCACCATCAGTACTATAAATCGGGCTTACTCTTTTTCTAATTGACCATGTTTTGCCATTGTCTGTACTTCTAAAGATGGTTATACCTGTCGTATCGTTGCCATAAACTATATCGCCTGATCCGCCTGCGTAACCTGATTTGCCTGTTCGATCACCTGTGATTAGAATAATCGAGCCATCATCTAGTTTAGTCAAATTTGGTTGACGGCCATTGATGAGCTTAGGGTCTAAAGCTGTAGGAATTGACCACGTATTACCATTATTGGTAGAAATTGAGCTATAAAGATTATTATGCTTACCCTTATCTTCACGAATATAAGCAATCCAGTTGTTTGAATGTGTGTTGACAATGTCAGCCTCACTAAACTGCCTACCTGCTGTCGCAGGAGCTATGACACTCTTAAATCTCCATGTAATACCACCATCTAATGACTCAAGCAACGCGGTTTGCCAAGTTTTAGCGTTATAACCAGTACGATAGAGCCTAGTCCCTGCATTCTTAGGTGTTGACCAAATAGAATACCCATCAGCTTTACTCGTAGTTGTTGCTTTAACTAAACCTGCATTTTTTCTCAAGTTCCAAACTTTCAAATCAACCGATTTCCCCTCGCTTAGTAAATCAGCTATTAGGCTAAAATCATAAGTTTGGTCGTCATTGATAAAAAAGTCTTTGAGTCTAAATGTGTCACCGCCGTCATCTGATCTAAACATAACCTGTTTATCTGATTTTGCGTGCGCAGTACCAGTGCTAAAAATACCGACAATACTGTTGCCTATTTTGGTTGCGTAAGGAAATGCATCGTAATTCTCGTTGTAGATAATTTTACTGCGATAGCTATTTGAGCCTAAGTGTGACGCATCATTAAAACTTACGCACAAATCTTGATTTTTTTCATCTGCTAAAACTGTCATTGATGAAAACCCAAGAAATAGTGCTATTAGCAACTTACTTAGCAAGATAACACCTCATTGTTTAAGCGATAGAACATTTTATCATCTACTGTTGAAAGCATATTGTTTATAATTAATATCGCTTACTTATTTCATGCTATTTTTATGGACTCAAGAAAGTCCGTTATCTTCCTATTGCATTTTAATGCGTTTCGGTATTCCTATACTGTCACTGGGTAGATTGGCTGATAATGTATCAAGTAAGCTCTGGCAGCGTGTCTAGTAGTCTATTAAGTAAGGGTTGTCATTATTGCGCTGCTCATCGCACCATACTCTTTGACTGTGCAAATCTTCAGGGCATGCAATCAAGGCACTGGCTAAAAACCCTTGTCCATTCATTATAGGGTCAGCTAGTGCTAGCTCTAGGATAAAGCACTGCCCCTGTATTAATAGCGTCATACGCACGTTGTAGGCATCTATATGCGTATTGCATAGGCAGACTTTAGCGAGCACAAACGAAACACCTCATCATCACCATTAAGGGTCGTCAATGATGATAAGACATTACTTGCAGTATCACCATTAAAAAATTGGGCTGCTTTGTCTGTCATTTATGAAGCATTACTGATACTACCGTCAATAAACTTATCGAGTATCGGCTCAATAGTTACTTCTTTAAAACGTTCTTGGGGCTTTGGGTTGGATTCTAAAAAGTCGGCTAGCTCTTTATCTTTTAGACTTGCCTTGTCATTTTCCCACGATGATAGCTTAATAAGATAATCAGCATATAGCTGCTTTTGTACTTACGTACTTTGAAGCTAGTTAATTCCATAGCTTGTGACTTGCCGCTACCGCTTCCGCCCTCTGCTATTAATATTAGGATGGTTAGCATGAGTCTGTGTTGTATCAATAAATCCTTGCCCCATGTATGCCAGTGCCCCTAAAACGCATTGGTCTGTAATAGCTGTCGGAGCTTGCGTATAGTGTGCTACTGCCTTAACAACATACTGTAGTAAGCCTGTGAACGCATCGATAGGGTATGGCCGTGGGCTTGTTCCAGTTAATGGTTCAGATCCGTGCCATATCTCAGTTTGTAGATCGAGTATGGTTGTATCATGAAGGGCTACTATATCTCTATAATTACCAACAGTGAGGGCTTACTGCTTATCTTGCCAACGGTATGCGCTGACCCATGACTTAACGCCAGTGTAATGCACCCGTAATTGCAGCCCGTTACCGTCACTATGCTTGTCAGGTCGCTTTGTATCAATCGAGGTGTACTAAGTAATAGCTTATTAATGACGGTATGAGTTAAGGGCATTGGGCTATCCTTTGTTAGTATTGAGAGCGTATATAAACTTTAATACCAAAAATAATACCAACATTCTATATGGTTCGCCATACCCCTACGAGGTAGTGAAAACCCAAAAAACGCCCAAAATAAAGGGCTAACAGTCTATGACGGTCAGCCCTTTATCAGTGTTTGGTGGAGATGGCGGGAGTTGAGTTAACCTACTACAAGCGTTGATACTTAAAGATTTTTACTTTATCTTAGCCTCTTGTGTGTCATATGTGTGTAAGGAGATTTACTAAATATTATCTAATATTATGTTTAAATTAAAACGATTCCACTAGAAACTGTTATTTAGGTAGTTATAGACCTATCCATAATCCAATTTACCCATAATGTAGTAGATTTTGAATTTTAGAACACTACCAACTGTAGTATTCTATGCTTTTATAAGTAAAGTGATGAACATAGGGTTAGGTTAAAAGTATATGAGAACAGATAAAAATGATTCTGATTTTCCAAAGCGCCTTCGCGCTAAAATGGAGTCGCAGGGCGTTAGTAAGAAGAAGTTGCATAAAATGACTGGCATTAGCTATGAGATGGTTAGGCGATACGTAAACAGTGAAGCTACACCAAGAGAAGAAAAAATACTTTTGATAGCGGAGGCACTTAGCACAACCGCAAGTTATCTAAGTTATGGTGTTGAAGTTCACGAGCTTTCAAAAAGCAGTGAGGTGGGATTTGATAGTGGAACTCAGCCTAGCTGCACTACTAATAAAAATAATACTGACAGTATCGTGAGGAATGTCGAAGACTTGCATTATGTGCCAGTGCTTAACTTCTCCCAAGCGGAACATTTACACAGAACAAAAAGGATTGCTCTTGCTGATTCTTTCGAACCAGTCGTAGGATCTTTTTATGGTAACAATACTTATTGGATCATAATAGAAGATGACAGCATGAAACCTTATTTTAAACGCCGCGATCTTGTACTGATCGATTCTAACCTAGAACCATCACCTAGTGACTTTGTACTGGCATGCATGAATGATGATAAAGGATTGCTTCTTAGAAGATGGAGGCCGCGTGGCTTTAATGAAATGACAGGCAAGCCGTATGAACAACTTGTAGCTGAGCATGAAGACTATCCATTAATCGATAGCCGTCACATGGAGTTCGAAGTTTGTGGCGTGGCTATCGAATACAAACGTAGGCTAAAATAAAAGTTTCACAAGTTAATAAATAGTATTTTTCTGTGTGTAGATTGGAATGCCACATGTGTGTAGGACAGCCATGTTAATTAGCATTTTCAATATATAGCTTTTTAATTAAGCTAGTATCATAGACAGTAAAAACCCCTCTAAGCATTATGCCTAGAGGGGTTTTTAATAATAACAATTATTACTGATTTGTTCTTTTATGTAAATGGTGGAGATGGCGGGAGTTGAACCCGCGTCCGCCAGCATTACGCTCATGAATCTACATGTTTAGTTTCTGTCTTTAGTTTTAATCCGCACCGATCCGACAGTCAGGATGGATTGGACGATTCTCTACTTTTGAACCCAAGCAATTGAGACAATCACTTGTGGCGAGCCTACATGCGGACGCTTCAACTTAGTTAACCAACTGTAGGTGATCAGCAACTAAGTAAGCAGGGTTTAAGCTGCTAGAGCGTAAGTTTCGTCGTTTGCGACTATAACAATATATGTTTGATTTACGAGAGGACATACACTCTCGACATGCATCATTGAGTTTCATCACCAGCGTCGAAGCCAGAACATCCCCAATAAGACTAGCTATTATATAGGAGATATCAGTTATGTTTCAACCTATAAGTAGCCTGCATTACATTACGTTACAGCTTAATAATTTGCGCCAAAACAGTGTTTAACCATTTACCGATATTTTGAATCTGCGGCATACAGACTTGATGTGCCATCGGATACGTATTGTAGGACACATTGTAATCCTTCGCCGACAATAACTGCTGGGCTTGCTCACCTAGGATGACAGGCACGACTGGATCATGAGAACCATGCTCAATCAAAATCGGCATATCTTTATTGGCAGCACTATACTCAATATTGTCATTGGTTGCTAAGTACGTAGAGAGCGTCATCAAGCCAGCCAAACGTTCTGGATAGCCAAGTGCCACATGATACGCAACTGCCCCGCCCTGCGAAAACCCTGCGATGACGATATGCTCTGATAACACGCCGCGCTCTATCTCACGACTGATCAAATCTTGTATTTGCTGAGCAGACTCTTCAATCTGAGCCACATCTACTTTACGCTCCAGACTCATCTCTATGATGTCGTACCATGCTGGCATCACCATGCCGCCATTTACCGTGACTGGGCGTTTAGGTGCATGTGGGAAGATAAAACGTACTGCCATATCATCAGCCAACCCAAGCTGCGGTACAACTGGCTCAAAATCATGACCGCTAGCACCTAAGCCATGTAGCCAAATCACTGCGCGATCTATCTTTTTTTGAGAGGGATTGTGCTCAACGACGACTGCGTCTAGATAGTTATTCATAGTTATCCTTAATAATGTAGTGAGAGATGCCTTAAGCATTTCTATATTTTTTGCCAAGATAATGTGTGTGTCATTATATGGTCAATATCATCTGTTAGTTTGAGAGTATGGTCAATAGTGAGGTACTAAATGGACAATAGCAAAAATGTGAACAGTATAAGAAGACACGTATGACTTTACGACCGATAAGCTCAGTACTATCAAGCTCAAATACTGTCAGCTGTCTATTCTTTAGTACATGTGCCTACAATTGTATCCGCATTAATGCTAAGGTTTTACAAGGCCAATTTCCTACAAGGCTAGGCTCTTACAACAATGTCACGACCTTTAGTGGTTTTTAGCAAACAGCAAGTAGCAAACAGCAAGTAGCAAGTAGCAATCAATAGTCAAACGTTAATTTTTCAATTCCTATCCATACGTCCGATGGGATTTTTTATAATTTTGCAGGAACATTTTACATGACAATTTCTAATAAATCAGCGCTTGAGCTGAGTAAGCAGACGCCGGCTAAGGTTAATAAGATTAATCTCGCCTTACCTTTAACGCTGATCAGCTCATTATTGATAGTAGGCTGCACTACCGATAGCCGCTCAACACTCACATCAAAAGCCCCTTTATCGACAGCGCAACCACAATCGCAGCCACAATTGTCCTCACCTGTCGCATATACCTATGGAGTGCGTCCGTTTTACCTGATCAATGATATGGATGAGGGACCACTAAAAGAAGAGCTACAGGCGTGCAGGGGGCAACTGCCAAGTAAGACAGACTTCTCTATTGCGCATCGAGGTGCGCCATTACAGTTGCCTGAACATACTTATGATAGCTACGTGGCGTCAGCACAAATGGGTGCTGGCATCTTGGAATGTGATGTCGCTTTTACCAATAACGGTGAGCTTGTATGTCGTCATGCCCAAAACGATTTGCACACCACTACCAATATTCTAACCACGCCAATAGCCAAGCAATGCACTGTACCGCCCATATTGGACGCTACAGGCAAACTTACCAATGCCGATAGTATCGAATGTCGCACCTCAGATATCAGCGCTGCTCAGTTTAAAACCTTGACGGGTAAGATGGATGCTGCCAATAAAAAAGCAACCAGCCTTAGTGAATATATGAATGCGACTGCGCCTTGGCGAACGGACTTATACTCGCAAAATGGCAAAGTATTAACCTTGAAAGAGCATATCGCGTTGGCTCGCAAGCTGGGTATGAAGCACACGCCTGAGCTAAAAGCACCTGTAGTGACTATGCCGTTTAACGGCTATCGTTTGGACGATTATCGCCAACAGCTGATAGATACTTATAAGGCAGCAAATGTACCTGCAAGCGATGTATTTGCCCAGACATTCAATATAGAAGATCTGGATTACTGGATCAAAAACGAGCCAGCTTATGGGGCTAATGCCGTTTATCTGATTGATGACAGCAATGAGACCGCTAAGAGTAAAACATTTGATAAAAATGACGCAACCACTTGGAAGCACTCATTGGCTGATATCAAAGCACGCGGCATTAACACCATTGCTCCAGCACTTTGGTTGCTAGTCACTACTGATGGTAAGGGAAATATGCAACCATCAGAATACGCAAAACAAGCCAAAGCCAATGGTCTAAAAATCATTACTTGGTCGATAGAGCGTTCAGGGCCATTAACGGATGGTGGCGATTGGTACTATAGCGGTCTTGGTGATGCTATCAACAATGACGGTGATATGATGAATTATATTGACGTACTAGCGCAGGACGTCGGTGTCCAAGGCATTTTTTCAGATTGGCCCGCTACAGTGAGCTACTATGCCAACTGCAAAGGTCTTAAATAGGTTTTCGCTTAGTCTATTAATAGATAATCACGCTTAATCTTCGTTATCAAGGCCAGCTTATTTATTGAGCTGGCCTTTTTGTTGAATGTATTAAAATAATTACATCGTACACTATCTACTGAGCACCTTACTTTTTCATTAACTTTTCACACCATTTGACTCGTGGCAGCAAGAGCAGCCTGCTGTTTTGTGCTACGATAATTTACTAAGCTTATAAGATGATGTAGAGACTATGACCCATATTTTACTGGTAGAAGACGATCCTGCGATCGCGATGTCGCTCAAGGTCACCTGCAAACGCGAAGGTTGGCAGATAACTTGGTTGGATAATGCCAGTAGCGTGTTACCCATGCTGCATAGTCATGAAGCACAAGATCTGTCGGCGATCATTATGGATGTCGGTCTGCCAGATGGTGACGGCTTGAGCCTATGTCAGCAAATACGTCATACGCCTGATATCGACGCCTTAAAAGATTTGCCTATCGTGTTTTTGACTGCACGTAGCGATGAGGTCGATCGTATTTTGGGATTGGAGATGGGCGGTGACGACTATTGCGCCAAACCCTTTAGTCCACGTGAGTTGGTCGCGCGTTTAAAAGCCATTTGGCGACGTGAACAGCTGATTCAACAGTCAGGCTCTCATACCATAAACTCAGATAACAGTACTGATACTACTTCCTCGAATAATCTATCAGGACAAGCATTAACGTTTGAAAACCAATCTGGTGTTTGGCATTATCAACCGCTCAACTATTCATTAACGTGGCAAGAGCAAAAGCTTGAGCTTAGTAATACAGAACGCAAAATTTTGCTGACACTATTACAAGCACCGCAGCAAGTCTTTAGCCGTGAGCAATTACTTAGCGCTGTAAGCGACTATCCTGACCACCGTTTGGCACGCACTATAGACAGTCATATCAAATCAATTCGTAAACAGCTCGCTATGGTAGATGCTAATGTCGATGTCATCCATACGCATCGCGGACTGGGTTATGCATTATGTCCCGCTTAACAGTGGCTGCTAGTTTATGAATAATAAAACCAATCCTGCTGAAAATGCTATTCATAATGACCAAAGCAATTGGTATGCCAAACTGCACCCCATTGGTACTGCTCAGCAAGCCCCTAAACGCAAACGACTGCTCAATTTAAGTATATTTTTTAGGATTTGGCTAGCCGTTGCGTTGGTGCTCGTTATATGCGGCGTGGTCGTGTTTACTCAGTTGTTTGGCTACGTCAAGCCAACCGCGCAGCAAGTCATCGAAGACACGCTCCTAGACACCAGTAAACTACTCGCGGCCAGTCTACAGGTGCCGTTATCTACAGGACAGTTATATGACGAGGACTATCAAGCGCAACTTGATGCTGCATTTGTCGGCATGCCAGCGATGGATGAAACGCTCAGTCCTGTCGATCAAACCAAAAGCTACAGTAGCTTTCGCGTATATGTGACAGACAGTAGCGGCATAGTCATTTACGACTCCCTGCCCAAACCTGATAATAATGAAGGGCAGAACTATGGACGCTGGAACGATGTCTATCTCACGTTAAAGGGACAATACGGCGCAAGAAGCACGCTGCGAGACTATCAGCGGCGTGATGGTTCGGTCATGTATGTGGCTCAGCCCATAAAAAATCCGTCTGGAGATATCATCGGTGTGGTCAGTGTCGGTAAGCCTGTCGCTAGCGTATTGCCTTATTTAGATAACACACGTAACCGCATGCTCATTACCGCACTACTTATCAGCATCGCCGCCCTTATACTGGCAGGTCTAGTAGCATGGTGGCTTAAGCAAAGCATCACTTTAGTGACTCAATATACCAGTGCGCTGGCAGAAGACACCAAAAAGCCCTATTTCTATCTAGGGCATGAGCTGAATAGCTTGACAGATACCATCGAGACTATGAAGCATCGACTCGAAAACCGTGCTTACGTCACTGATTATGTCCATACTTTGACCCACGAGCTAAAAAGCCCTTTGACTGCGATACGTGCCAGTAGTGAGCTGTTAGAGGACGATGGACTAGATGGCAATAAACTAGATGATGAAGATCGGCAGATGCTCATTGAGACGGTTGGTGAGCAAAGCGTAAAAATGCAACAGCTCATCGACCGACTTCTGTTGCTTGCTAAAGTAGAACAGCCTACCTTTAAACTCAACCAACAATTGACTCCCTTATTACCGCTTTTGCAAAGTTTGATCAAAGATAATACGGCCAAGCAGCAACAGCAGAATCTATACCCTATCGATATACATATTGATAATAAGAATGTGACCAATACTGCAAACTTGCCAGCAGAAATACTGGCATCAACCAGTGTGTATGCTGACCAGTTTTGGTTAATACAGGTACTGCAAAATGTGCTTGATAATGCGATACACTTTGCAAATCGTACCGTTGAGATTTCATTGCATAGCACTGCTCGGACCGTCACTATCGATATATTCAATGATGGTAAACTACTACCCGAATATGCTGTCGCAAAAGCATTTGAGCGTTACTTTAGCTTGTCTCATCAAAGCCTACCATCATCTCAAACAACGAATCAAACAGACAGCAATGACCTAAATACAGACTCGGTATATCCAACGACTGAGCCGAGGCAGACTGACCATAGTAGTAATACGCTTAAAAAGGGCACGGGCCTTGGTCTAACACTAGTGAAGCAAGTAATTGAACATCATGGTGGTCAGGTAGCCATCAATAATGTCCATGCCAATGCTGATAAAGCTACACCTGATAACACTGATACTAGTAAAAACCAGCGTTCTGGTGTGATGGTTAGTATCACCCTGCCATTGGCCTGAAAATAATAACTTATAGTCGATTCAATTTAAGAGTAGTACAAGGCAACCGAGTGCAGATGTATATGTGATACTTCAAGCGAGGTTAACGCTGTAATACTTTTATAGTGGAATGACTATATATGGATTCATCAACTTTCCATCATGACTACACAGGATTTCTACTTCTTTGTTTTACGATAGTACTAGGATCTGTTGAACCGTCAAATTCGTAAAGTAAATTAGGAGTAAAAAATCTATGTCACATCAATTAAAGGATAACCATCTTATCAATAACCTAATCGGCTTTAGCCGTCATCACTGTGCACAGACATTAACGAGCCAAGGCGTCGATAGTATTGAGTTTGGGCATTGGCTAGCGATTCCTAGTCAGCGGTTGTTATTGGTATTTCGACATCAGCAGTGTGTGGCTATTGATGAGTATCAACTGGCAGCCTGATACTTAGCTAGCTCAACACATTAATTGTATTTAGGTAACACCTGTATTTTATTTGGACATAAAAAAGCCCTTTATCATTTCTAGTAACAAATCACTGGAAACAACAAAGGGCTGATTACTCTACGACAAAAATACTAAGTAATCGATTGTACTGGCGGCTGCACATCCGCGTTTTGACCACGATGACGTAGATAGTGATCGAGCACTACAATCGCTAGCATCGCTTCGGCGATAGGCGTGGCACGCACACCAACGCAAGGATCATGACGACCCTTAGTTAGCATATCGACTGCTTCACCTTGAGTGTTAATGCTCTTGCCAGCAGTAGTAATACTAGACGTTGGTTTTAAAGCAATACTCACACGGATATCTTGACCTGATGAGATACCGCCCAAGACACCACCAGCATGGTTGGCTGCAAACCCATCTGGGGTCAGCTCATCACGAGCGCTATGTCCGAATTGACCTGCCACCGCCATCCCATCGCCAATCTCGACACCTTTGACCGCATTGATACTCATCATAGCATGAGCAATATCTGCATCTAAACGATCAAATACTGGCTCACCTAAGCCTACTGGCACACCGCTCGCAATGATATCAAGGCGCGCGCCGCAACTGGTACCTTCACGGCGCAAGTTATCAATCAAGGTTTCAAAACGGCCAATCGCTTCTTTGTCTGCACAGAAGAACGGATTGCTATTTACGAATTCCCAGTCAATTTGGCTTGGGTCTAAGACATTACTATGCTCATTGCCAATCTGAGTCACGTGACCACGGATTTGTACGCCCAGACGTTCTTGCAAGTATTTCTTGGCGATAGCACCAGCTGCTACACGCATAGCTGTCTCACGCGCTGACGAACGACCGCCACCACGATAGTCACGGAAGCCATATTTCATACTATAAGTATAGTCAGCGTGTCCAGGACGGAAAGTGTCTTTGATATCGCTATAGTCTTTGGATTTTTGATTGGTATTACGAATCAATAAACCGATAGACGTACCTGTGGTTTTGCCTTCAAATACGCCAGAGATAATCTCAACTTCATCAGACTCACGGCGCTGGGTTGAATACTTAGACGTACCTGGTTTGCGACGATCCAAATCTACTTGTAGGTCGTCTGCAGATAATGTTAAACCTGGTGGTACGCCATCAACGATGGCCATAAGGCCTGCGCCATGTGACTCACCGCAGGTGGTGACCGTAAAAACCTGCCCAATACTATTGCCTGCCATAACTGTCCTTAAACAAGTAAACGCTACTGATGACTATGTAACCAATCACTCATGGTCATTGCTTATACTGATTTTAATGAGTGATTGTATTGTTATTTATAGTTTCGGCTCATGAAGCCGACGTCTATTTAACCTAATATCTGTCTATTGAAGGCTATCTAATAGCTGAACATAAGAGGCAAACAATTGACGGTTTGAGATTAGCTCATCGTAGGTAATCGCAAAGACACCATGACCGCCATGTGCAAACTTCAACCAATCAAACTGGATTTCAGGATAGGCTTGTTTTAGGGCCCATTCGCTATCACCTACTTCACAGATCAGCAACCCATCTGGGCTAAGATAATCTGGCGCTTCAAATAAAATACGATGTACCAAATCCAAACCGTCTTGGCCAGCTGCTAGCGCATGCTCAGGCTCATATAAGAACTCAGGCGGCAAATCTGCCATGATAGCAGCGTCTACGTACGGCGGATTGGTGACGATAAGCTCATACTGGTTCTCAGCAGGTATCTTGGCAAACAAATCAGACTCGATTACGTTTACTTGATGGCCAAGGTCATGATGATCGACATTGACCATTGCCACTTCTAACGCGCCTTTATCGATATCAACAGCATCGACCAACGCATCAACGAAACGGGTAGCAAGCGCGATAGCGATACAACCAGAGCCAGTACACAAGTCCAAGATACGCTCAGGCTGTGACAATTGCTTCACATCCAAGCCATGATCATAAAATACCGCTGACTTTTCGTTCGGACTGACGCCCAATGGTTTGGCCAACTCGGTAACTTCAAAGTACGGATGGAACTGCTGACGAATCAACTCTGCAATCGGTGAGCGAGGGATAAGAACACGCTCATCGACATAAAAAGGCAAGTCGCAGAAGTATGACAAGTTAATCAAATAACTGAGCGGCTTACGCTCAGCGATACGCTCTTCTAACAGCCCTAGTACCAACTGCTTCTCAGACGTGGTCAGACGACAGTCTAAAATCTGCTCATTGGCAGACCAATCGAGAGACAAAGAATGCAGGACAATGGCTGACGCTTCTGCAAACTCATCGGTCGTGCCTTGTGCAACAACGACGTCGTAGTTACGCAGCTGCGTGACTGAAAAACGAATAAAGTCGCGAATACTGACAAGCTGCTCACGTGCTTCGTTTAGCTCTGCATGTAAGTTAGCAAATTCATCGTGCTCACCAAGAAGTCCAGTCTCTAAATCATACTCCATCTCACCGTCTAAGCCTTCAGACTCATCGTTGAAGTATTGGTTTTGAAACTCTTCTGCACTCATTGTTTGGTCTTCTGACATATCGCACCTTGTGGATTAACTGCTAGCGGGTTAAATTGCTTTTTGCTAAAAATCGTTATATTAAATAAAATTCAGTCATACATTATAGACGTAAACCTCTAGTAGCGCCAATAACTGTCATTTTTACTTGCACAAAAAATAGTGCGAATAATGAACAGTTTGCGTAAGAATCGAGCACGACCCCATACACACCTTGGTTAAATTATTACCCAACTGTAGCGAATACGTCAGCAGTTGACGTTTGGTAAGTCTTAAATGCAAAAAGATGTGTCAAAAGTTTGCGATGCAATCAAATTATGCGCATAATAGCCGCATTAGTAGCAACCACAAGTGACTCAATATGATGAAAATAAAGCCAATTATTACTGCCATATCTATCGCAGCTGTAAGTGCCAGTGTAGCCGCAATTGCTGCACCGGCCGATAGTACTCGCACATTGCCAGTACGCACGGCTGACGCTATGCCAGGTCTTGCCAAAAAGGTTAGCCTGAATGTGCAAGAGAACCGTAGTCGCTCAGATGGCGCTGCTACTGTACAGTTAAATACAGAGAAAGCGAAACCAGTCGACAGCATGAACCAGCTTATTAATAATAAGCAAGAAGCCAGTCAAAACGCGCTAGCCCCAGCTGCTGACAATATGAGTGCAGCAGAACTGACGCGTAAAGACGAGCAAGCTGACCGTAACGATGACATTAGTGAAGGTCAAGCCGTTGCTGCGCCTAGCGACCTATCATCTATCGACTCTTCTGATCCACTCGCTTTTGAATTACCAGAGAGTGAGAAGCGTCAAGACTTTAGCGATGATCCAACCATCAAAAACATCGAAGATAAGGATGGTAAGAAGCATACAACGCTGAACTTATCGAACTATGCTAAGCAAGTGAACGGTGCTGTCTGGTCACCTAATATGAAAGTCAACTCAGCGATGACGATCAAAATGCAGGCGCTGCTCGATTGGAACCATGCTTCTCCTGGTCCTATCGATGGCGGTTGGGGCATGAACAGCAAAAAAGCTCTCGTTAACTTCCAAACGATGAAGGGCTTGCCAGCAACTGGTAAAATGGATCAAAAAACTTGGGATGCATTGGTTAAAAATATCCCTGCGAACAAACCTGTACTGGTCACTTATACGTTGACCGCAGACGATATCAATACCAATTTTGCGACTACCCCTTCTGGTTCAGAAGCGAAATCAAAAATGAAGGGTCTTTATTATCAAGATATTAAAGAGATGCTAGGTGAACGTTTCCATATGGATGTACGTTACTTAGACAAACTCAATAAAAATAAAAAGTACGCTGTTGGCGAGACTATCACAGTGCTAAATACTCGTGACAAGCTGAACCAACGTATCAATCGCGTTGTCGCCAACAAAGCCGACAAAACGTTGTATGCCTACAATGGTGACAAATTGGTTGCTACTTATCCGACGACCGTTGGTAGCGATGCCACACCGTCTCCAAAAGGCACGTTCAAAATTATCAATAAAGTGAAAATGCCTTGGTATAAATCAACCGTCGGTGAAGGCGCTCAAAAGAAAGTTCATATGATAGCGCCAGGACCAAACAATCCAGTCGGTGTCGTTTGGATGGGATTATCTAAGCCTTCTTACGGTTTACATGGCTCACCAGTACCTGAAGGTATCAGTCGTCAGGGCTCAGCAGGTTGTGTTCGTTTGACCAACTGGGATGTGTTAGAAGTGTATGCCAATATCGAAAATGGCGCGGTTGTCGAACTTCAATAAATAGAACCTTATCAAATCTAGCTTCGATGCTAGTTATCAAGTATTTTTAATGATGATAAAAAAGACCTCAATATTGAGGTCTTTTTTTGTTTGCTGATAGGCGGTTCCACCTCACATCGATAACACTGCTTGTCTTTATGTTTTATAGCCTTCCTCATTCCCAGTAATACTACCAATTTTTTTGGTAAAGAATAATCCTGCAGGTATCGAAGCCAAAACACCCAATCCAACCGCTATTTGAATATGAAATATCTCATCGAACCCTGTAATGAGAGCACCAATCATAAAAAGTCCGATAGTCACGGTGGCTGTCATTGAGTAGATGACAGAAAATAATGGCCAGTTCATAAGTTATTCCTTATCTTTATTGTGGATATAATATATTTAACCTTAAACCCACAAAAAAAGTAAGTATTTACCGTGAACCCTTGTAGCAGCTATATTGAATGACTTTAGAATAAAAACCATGCTATTATTAAGGTTTTAGACTTAATCATAAGAAACATCAGTTCTTACCCCCATCTTCTCTCTACTCTTTTTTACAACTTTCAAGAATCCCCTATATCTTTATCTATTTATCATTACAATAATGACTTTCTTTATCTACTAAGAACGCTATCTGCTATGTCCTCATCTGAAAAAAATACTGCGCCTAACTCAGTGGATCAAAATGATTCACCAATCATTACTGATGCTTCTCACAATCAAAACGCAACAATTGACCCAGTAGTTGATGATGCCACTGTAGACAATAATGACAGCGAAGACAATCAACACAAGCAATCGACTGATACAGATGGCGAAACAGACTCCGAAGTAGACACTGAATGTGCGCAGCCGCCTGACGCTGAGATAACCATGGAAACCATCAGTGACGATGTGGTCGTAGCAACCTTAGAATCGACAGAACCTGAGTCACAATTAAATACTGAAGCGTCTGAGATTGCAGAGTCAGAAACTATAGAAGCGAAAGAAAAGTCAGATTTCTTCCAGTCGGATACGGCAGAAACAATAGAAAAGGGTGCTCAAGACGATAGTGATGCTGAGGTAACGGTAGAAGCAGAAGACGACACTGCCGATGACCCTGCTGATGACACAAACATCGCAGCACAGTCATCGGATAACAAAACAGCCAATCAACAAAAAACAAAAAACAAATCTAGTCGCAATAATGACCATCAAAATAATGACTCAGAAGATAAAAGCCAAAGTAAAGACACTGATGTAGAAGATAGCGATGTAGAAAACGAAAATGACGAGGATGAGGTTCAAGAGAAAAAAGAAGCCAAACTTGAGTCTTATAAGCAGTTTGTCGCCGAGCAATTCAGCAATCAAAAGGTAGATTACCCAGAAGTACGGGTTAGGATTGAGGCAAACGCGCTGCCTAGCAAGATGTACTTCATCATGAACATCCTATCTGCCATCATTGCCAGTTATGGGCTAGTGACTAATTCAGCAGCCGTGGTCATCGGAGCGATGTTAGTTGCGATGATGCTAGGCCCTATCACGGGTATAGCGCTAGCAATTATCGATCACCGTATGCCATTGCTACGCAAGTCGCTTTTTACCGTCATTATCGGTGTCTCGCTGGTGGTATTGGTCGGCTTTATCGTTGGTTGGTTACATAAAGACCAACCGCTAACGGCAGAAATCCTATCACGTACCCAGCCTACTTCCATGGATCTGATGATTGCCTTAGCAGGTGGTACTGCTGGTGCGTATGCGATGGTATCTCCGCATCTCTCGGTTGCTGTTGTCGGCGTTGCGGTTGCCACAGCCTTGGTACCACCACTGGCTGCTAGCGGTATCTTGCTCGCTAATGGCGAGATGCAGCTTGGGCTTGGTGCTCTGTTATTGGCAGCGACCAACATTCTTGCTATCCAGTTTACCAATGCGCTTGTCTTATGGGTCTTAGGGTTTCGTCGTTTGGTCGATGACGATTATAAGTCCAATACCTATCTGACCTTTTTGCAGCGGAACGCCGTGACTTTATTACTACTTGGGGGCTTAGGTGCCTATTTGACCATCAATCTACAGACCAATGCCAAGCAGCAAGTATTTGAGAGTAGTGTCAAAGAAGCGATCAACAACTACTTTATCGACCAAGGCAATGTATTGACCAATACGCAGTTTGATACCTCAGAAGAGAACCAAGTGGTGCGGGCAATCGTGCGTGGAGAGACTTTACCAAGCTCATATGACGTACGCCAGATTGAGACACTCATTACTAATGATATGGCAGAGAACTTCCCAGAGTACTTGCCAATCAAGCTCCAATTACGTTATTTGCCTGTACAAGTAATCGAGTCCAATCCAACCACGCAAGACAAATTGGATGAAACGGATGCGGCAATTTTGACCAACTAGTCTGCATACGCTACAAATTAGGCAGTGACTAGCACACGTATAATAACCTAGTAGTTATAACTCTTGTACCAAGAGCTTGGGCGTTTGTGCTAAAATCGCTTGCAAAATTATTTTATGTCATTTACTCAATTCTATCCGTCAGTAAGGAGCCGCTGTGAGCCAGCCATTTCGCTCAGCCGATATTCGCCAAGCCTTTATCGATTTTTTCATAAGCAAGCAGCACACCCAAGTTTCATCGTCTAGCTTGATTCCACACAATGATCCGACATTGCTATTTACCAATGCCGGTATGAATCAGTTTAAAGAGACCTTTTTGGGTATGGAACCACGTGACTATACACGTGCGGTAACCTCTCAAAAGTGCGTACGTGCTGGCGGCAAACACAATGATTTGGATAATGTCGGCTATACTGCCCGTCATCATACTTTCTTTGAAATGCTTGGTAATTTCTCATTTGGTGATTATTTCAAGCAAGCAGGCATCGAGTATATCTGGGAATTTTTGACCTCGGATAAATGGTTAGCGATTGATAAAAATCGTCTCTATGTCACTATTTATGAGACTGACGACGAAGCCTTTGAGATTTGGAATAAAAACATCGGCATTCCAAGTGAGCGCATCATTCGTATTGGTGATAACAAAGGTGCTCCTTACGCTTCTGACAACTTTTGGACGATGGGTGACACGGGTCCTTGTGGCCCTTGTACCGAGGTCTTTTATGACCATGGTGCTGATATCGAAGGCGGTTTGCCAGGTACCCCAGAAGAAGACGGCGACCGCTATATTGAGATTTGGAACTGCGTATTCATGCAGTTCAATCGTCAAAAAGACGGCACGCTATTACCACTGCCAGCACCTAGCGTCGATACAGGCATGGGGCTTGAGCGTATTAGTGCCATCATGCAAGGCGTTCATGGCAACTACGAGATCGATTTATTTGTCCATTTGATGGATGCGGCGGCTGAAATCCTAGAGATCAATAACGAGCAACAATCATCACTAAAAGTCATCGCCGACCATATTCGTGCCGTAGCGTTTTTGATCGCTGATGGTGTCACGCCAAGTAATGAAGGTCGCGGTTATGTATTGCGCCGTGTCATTCGTCGTGCGGTACGTCATGGCAACAAACTTGGCGCTGATAGCGAGTTCTTCTATAAGATGGTAGCGCCTCTTGTCGCTGAAATGGGCATTGCCTATCCTGAGCTACAAGACAAGCAGAGCGTCATCGAAAACGCCATTCAAAAAGAAGAAGCACAGTTTGCTAAAACATTGGCCCAAGGCTTACGTTTACTTGCCAGCGAACTTGAAGGCTTGCAAGATGGCGATACGCTATCTGGTGAAGCGGCATTTAAGCTTTATGATACCTATGGTTTCCCACTTGATTTGACCGCCGATATCACTCGTGAGCGTGGTATTGCTATTGATGAAGCGGAATTTGATGAGCATATGCAAGCACAACGTGAGCGTGCGCGTGATGCTGGCAAGTTTGACGTCGATTACAGCAGTGTCATCCAAGTAGAAACACCAACGACATTTATCGGCTATGAGCAGCTTGAAGAAGACGGCGTGACTATTGACGCACTTTATCAAGACGGTAACCCAGCAGACAGCTTAACAGAAGGCATGGAAGGCGTTGTGGTATTGGATCGCACCCCATTTTATGCTGAAGGTGGTGGGCAAGTTGGTGAGCTTGGTGAAATCCGTACGGCATCTGGTGTCTTTGAAGTACAAGATACCAAAAAATCTGGTCAGGCGATTATCCATTATGGTGTCGTGACCATGGGCGATATCAGCACTAAGCAAACCGCTGAAGCGCAAGTACTGTCCAGCATTCGTGCAGCCAGTGCAAAAAACCACTCAGCCACTCACCTATTGCACGCAGCGCTAAGAGAAGTATTGGGCGACGCAGTCACGCAAAAAGGCTCACTAGTCTCAAGCGAAGTGCTACGTTTTGACTTTGCTTACGATAAGCCTGTTAGCGCCGCTGAAATCATGCGTGTCGAACGTCTCGTTAATGAGCAAATTCAAGCCAACACCCCTGCCCGTATCGAGCACATGTCGATTGACGAAGCGATGAACCAAGGCGCTATGGCACTGTTTGGCGAAAAGTACGGTAGTGACGTTCGAGTGCTAACCATGGGTACAGACCGTATCGTTGATGGTCAGCGCAAGCCTTTCTCTATCGAGCTATGCGGTGGCTTGCACGTACAGCGTACGGGCGATATTGGTGTGCTAAAAATCACCAGTGAGTCTGGTATTGCTGCTGGTATCCGCCGAGTTGAAGCTGTCACTGGCATGAACGCAGTCAAAAATATTCAGCAAAGCGAGCAACAACTGAGCGAATTGGCAAGTCAGCTGAAAGTAAAACGTCCTGAAGTGGCGCAGCGTGTTCGTACTATGGCTGATAAGCAACGTGACCTAGAAAAACAACTAGAGCGTTTGCAACAAAAAATAGCCAGCGCTCAAGCAGCCAATTTGCTTGATGATGTACAAACGATCGCAGGTACGCCAGTTCTTATCAGTACATTAAGCGGTATCGATGGTAAATCTATCCGTACACTGATGGACGATATCAAATCAAAACTGCCTGATAGCGTGATTGTATTGATTGGTAATAAAGATGACCAATTAGCACTCGCAGCGAGCGTCGCAAAATCTGTTACTGCCAAAGTGAAGGCTGGTGATATTATTCGTCATTTGGCAGGTGAGCTTGGTGGTAAAGGTGGCGGTAAGCCTGACTACGCTCAAGGCGGTGCACCGAAGTCTGGCAACAGTACAGCGGTTATCAGCGCTCTACCTGCTTGGATTGAAACCCAGCTTAGCTAAGCTAGTGAATGTTAAACTCGCGAATATATTGGCATAGCGTCTCACAATGTACCTTATATTTACTGTATAGCTTTACTCTACTACGCATAGAATACATGATTGGTTATAACTACTATAACCAATCGCCATATATCTAAGCGCTCCTGAGGCTTAAAGTTATGCGGTAGATATGGTATAAAGGTCAACGTTTGGGCATATTGTTCATTCCATAAGGTTGATAGATACCATTAGAAGAACGAAACACCTAAAGGCATAACTCTTATCATCTGGCTTTATCTATACAAGCATTGACGAGCATCACATTGACTCTCCTCAATGACAATAAAAAGTCATTATTGAATAAATAGGTAGATTTTTATGGCGTTAATAGTACAGAAATACGGCGGCACCTCGATGGGCAGTATCGACCGCATCAAAAACGTCGCCAAACGAGTCAAACGCTGGCATGACAATGGTCATCAAGTGGTCGTCGTGGTCTCAGCCATGAGCGGCGAAACCAACCGTTTGATTGATCTAGCTCGCCAAATTAGCACGCAGCCTGATCCTCGCGAATACGATCAAATGGTCTCAACAGGTGAGCAGGTTTCTATCTCACTACTTGCCATGGCCATTAAAGAGCTTGGTATTGGTGCCCGTTCAATGACTGGTCGCCAAGTCGCGATTAAGACCGACAACGCCCATAACAAAGCCCGTATCGAAAGCATCGATGACAAAAACATACGCGAGCAATTAGATGCTGGCAATATCGTTATTGTGGCAGGTTTCCAAGGTATCGATGAAGAAGGCAACGCGACCACATTAGGGCGCGGCGGTTCTGATACCACAGGTGTGGCGATTGCTGCGGCCTTAGGCGCTGATGAGTGTCAAATTTATACCGATGTTGATGGTGTCTATACCACTGACCCTCGTGTGACCTCAAAAGCCAAAAAGCTTGAAAAAATTACGTTTGAAGAAATGCTTGAAATGGCAAGTCTTGGCTCCAAGATTCTACAAATTCGCTCAGTAGAATTCGCTGGTAAATATGGCGTGCCGCTACGTGTACTCTCTAGCTTTGATGAAAACACAGACGGTAGCTTTGACCAAGAATTTCAAGACAACGTGGGTACCCTAATTACGATAGACGAAGGAGACAATATGGAACAGGCAATCATCTCAGGTATCGCGTTCAACAGAGACGAAGCAAAAATATTGGTACGCGGCGTGCCTGACCATCCTGGTATCGCCTCTGCTATCTTAAGCCCAATTGGTCGTGCCAATATCGAAATCGATATGATTGTACAAAATCTTTCGGATAACGGTACGACTGACTTTACTTTCACGGTTAACCGCACTGATTTAGATAAGACGCTAAAAGTGCTTAACGAAGAAGTGAAAGATGAAATTGGCGCCAAAGAAATATTAGGCAACAGTGAAGTTGTTAAAGTGTCATTGGTTGGTGTTGGCATGCGTTCACACGCAGGTGTCGCTAGCCTTATGTTCCAAACACTGGCTGAAAACAACATCAACATCCAAATGATTTCAACCAGCGAAATCAAAGTGTCGGTTCTGATTCAAGATCAACACTTAGAAAAAGCCGTTAAATCATTGCACACGGCATTTGGCCTAGATCGTGAAGACGGTGAAAGTAAAATCGCTGGGCTATAAGACATAAAAACTGTTAAAATATAGCATTAGCATTGATGGTTATCTATTAACCGCTATTAATGACTTTATATAGTATGTAGATAAACAGCATTTAAATTAATAGCTTTTAAATTAATAGTATCTAAATAAAAACAGTACTTAAATAAAATAGGATCTTTTTAGGTCCTATTTTTATTTTTTAGCATAGTTGAAATGAGCATTTACCTAATAGTTTTGTGAAAAACCGTGACAGTATCTGTTATGCCGCCTATAATGGGGCTTTCATTTGGGCTAAATGAATCTACCTATCATTACCGCTATTGGCACGATATCTGGCATCGTGATAATGGTTATATTGCGTGTTTGGTGCTGCGGTAATGTTCTGCAATTGAGAAGTAATCTGATGAGTAATAATTTGTTGATGCGACATAAGGAGTGTGACGCATGTTAATTTTGACACGCCGCGTGGGCGAAACGCTAATGATTGGTGATGAGGTCAGTGTGACTGTCCTTGGTGTCAAAGGCAATCAAGTACGTATCGGTGTAAACGCACCTAAAGATATTGCAGTACACCGCGAAGAGATTTATCAACGTATTCAGCATGAGCGTTCTGTACAGTCGCAAATGCAGCATCTTGAGCAAGGCAACTTTTCGCCTTCGTTTGATGACGAAGACTACTTTAATCGCTAAGCTAGCTAAATTATAATGCTGAACGCTCAACGGCTACTATCATCATTGAGCACACATAAATATTATATTGTTTTTTTAATCTGCTCTGAGGTCATTTATTTATGAGTATCCGCCAATCAGATGTATCGGCATTACTTAATGGTTTGAACAAAAAAGCCATTGGATTCAATGATGTCATCAGCTTTATCGATGATTTTTATCGCTATGCGCCTGCCCCTTTCGTAAATGGGATGGTACATAATGCAGCCGGTGAGAACGAAGGTAGCGCAAAGATTTTTGGTTTTGCTAAGCACCATGGCCTGAACCAATTGGACACGCTTAAACTATTTGGCGAACATTATGCCAAGGTTCAAGCAACGCCTAACGGTACCGATCATGCCAATATCCGTAATTTTTTACATTGGGGCTGGCAAGGATTTTTGATGCAAAAGAACCCGCTAACGGTTCGTCCTAGTGTTGATACGACTGCTATTTAATCATTTATGATGATTAAGCTATTTCTGATCATTTAATTATTGGTAAAGTAAAAAAAGCCACGCTATATAGCGTGGCTTTTTTATGATGAGTGTTTTTATAACAACTATTACAACTTATTTATAAATCTATTTATCACGAAATTTAACAGGCTGTACCGCACCTTTAGGATTCGGCATATTAGGATAGTGATGCTCGTGCTCGACGTCACATTCAGCACCAACGACAGAACCATCATCTTTTACAGGTTTATGAATATAACCTGTACGCTCGGCTGGCGGTAGGTGCTCATGCTCCCATACCATCACTGCTTGCATACAAGTCTCACGCTGCTCAGCGGTGATCTTACGACCGTCAGGCCATTTACCTAGCTCAATCGCCATACGAAACTTATCAACCACTTCGGGCGTTAGACTTGCTAGTATTGTTTGTTTATCCATCTTGCCTACTCTCCACTACCATTTTTTGCATCATATTTGGGTCTAATAGATATGCTTATTCATCGTCTATAATATCATCATCGACATCAAGACTGAATTCTTCGGCATGTACGTTCCAGTGCAGCTTTGTACGGCAGGCCTCATAAAAGTCAAACCCAGGCGGGTGCAACAAGGTAAGCTTATCAGGATGCTTACGAATATGTAGGCGCTGCTCTTGCTCAAGTGGCACGCTTGGCTTACCGTCCGCACTCACCATCGGCTGAGTACGATTGTCTTCGTGGATACGAATACAGACCTCACTATTACCACTGACCACAATCGGTCTGCTAGATAATGTATGGGGATGCATTGGCACCAGACAAATAGCGTCCATACTTGGATGAATGATTGGACCGCCACCTGATAAGGCATAAGCGGTAGAGCCAGTCGGTGTTGCTGCTATCAAGCCATCACTATGCTGTCTATAAACGTCATGTCCATCAATTTTCATCTGAAAATCAATCATATGTACCGATTTACCAGCATGCAGTACGATGTCGTTCAGCGCCATGTCTTCATGGATAATTTTGCGCCCTTCTCGTATCTCCATCGTCAATAAGAACCGATGGTCCAGTTGATAGTCTCCCATCAATACTTGGCGTAACTTAAACGCAGCTTCATCAGGTTTTACATCTGCTAAGAACCCTAAACGGCCACGGTTTACCCCTAGTACAGGTACACGGTAGCGTGCTAACGCCTCAGCGGCATGTAATATCGAACCATCACCACCAACCACAATAACCAAATCACAAATCTCACCAATCAAACCACGTTTGACGATTTTGACTCTTTCTATATCTGTGAGATCAAGTGTTGGCAAATTGGCCGTTTGTACATCCATTATTAATGTCAAATTCATATCATTGACGGTTTGGGCAATCTGTACCAAGCTTTGAGTGACACTACGTTTACCAGCACGGCCCATTAGACCAATACGCCTAAAGGCGGGGTTTTTAATAGCGTGGAATAGCTCTGATTCATGTAAGTGTGGCAATCTTGCTGACTGCGCTGAGTTTTCCATAAAACGACTCGGTATAACGGTGAAGTACAAGGTAATGATAGCGATAAATGCGCGCTTAGACTAGCATGTTTATGAATTATCGTTGTTAACTGTCGTAACTGACCCCATATAAAAGCTATCGAATTTTTTACTTAGCCGAATCTGTCTGTTCAGTTTTTCAATTAGTGTATTGAGCGATACAGTAGCCCGATGTGCTAGCCAATGAGCAGCCTGAGGTTGCACCGCAACAGTTGTCACGCAAACACAGTTGACAATAATGGCGGTTTTGCTAAAGTAACTAACATCACTATTTTTATATTTTATTATTAAGGACTTATGTATGGCCAATCCTATTGTCAGTCGCGCAGAACTTGCGATCGGCGGTAATCCAATGACGGTCAAGGGCGTAATTCAAAAGACCAGCTTGTTACTTGGTTTATCAGCCATTACTGGTGTGGGCTTTTTCTTTTATGCGCTTATGGTAGGTTTATCGCAAGGTTTTATTACGATGGCAGCCTTTGGTAGCATGATTGCTGCGTTTGTTCTGGCTCTTTTTATTACCTTCAAGCCGCAAAAAGCCAAGACTTTGGCAGTGCCTTACGCCTTGTTAGAAGGTATATTTTTGGGTGGCATCTCATTATTTTTCATGAGAATGTATCCAACAGTACCAGTCACTGCAATGTGTGCAACTTTCGTCACAGCTGCAGTTATGCTTGGTCTATATCGTTCAGGTCTAGTTAAAGTTACTGAAAAATTCCGCTCTATCGTGACCTCGGCGGTTATTGCCATTATGCTTGTTTATGTAGCACAGTGGGTACTTTCTCTAGCGTTTGGTTCATCACTACCGTTCCTATTTGAAGGTGGCGCTATCGCTATTGGCTTTAGCTTATTTGTCATCGTTATCGCTTCTTTCACCTTGCTATTAGATTTCGATAATATTGATCGCGGTGTTGCGATGGGTGTTTCTGAAGATTACGAGTGGTTGTTCAGTATTGGTATTCTTGCGACCCTAGTTTGGATGTATATCGAATTTATGCGTCTATTAAGCTATCTGCAAGACTAATTTTAAGAGCTATCTAACAGTATCTCTGTATAGAAAAAACCGCCTTTCATTTATGGAAGGCGGTTTTTTTATGAGCAAACTTTACAGACCTGTTTATATTAAATGCTTTTTAAAGAGACTACGCACGTTTTAAGCGCAATGCATTTAATACGACAAATAGCGAACTGAGCGACATACCAATTGCAGCAAGCCAAGGTGGTACATAACCTAAAGCCGCTGGTATCAGGACGATACTGTTGTAAGCGAGCGCCCAGCGAAAGTTTTGCTTGATAATACGTTCCGTCTTATCAGAGATGCGTTTAGCCGCAGTGATAGCTTCGATTTGTCCGTTTAAGATAATACTATCACTGGATACTTGTGCTAAGTCTGCCGCACCTGCAATCGAGGTTGAGACATCTGCCGCTGCTAACACTGGTGCATCGTTAATGCCGTCACCTACCATCAGTACCACGGCACCGTTAGCTTGCAACTGCTGGATATGATGGACCTTATCAGTCGGTGATAGTCCGTTGTACGCTGCTTGCATACCTAAACTCTCAGCCATGACTAGCGCTTGCGGGCTTGGGTCACCTGTCAACATAACAGTCTCGATACCTAGTCCTTTGAGCGTATCGAGCATCGACTGCGCACTATCACGTACCTTGTCATTGAAATAAAAGCATGCCAGCACTTGCCATCCGTTATCATCAGTGTTCTGACAAGACAATACCACGGCTGAGCTGGCTCGCTGAGCTACCAGATCAATGGTTATATCATTATTTGCATCTATATCATTGGCGCTATTATCTGTTTTATCTAACGCAAAGTCCTTGTGACCGATTCGATATACAGTGCCATCAATTATCGCTTCTACACCGCCTGCTGGGTAATGTTGTACGGCTTGCGTCGATGGTAGATGTAACTGATAGGCCGCCGTCAGTACCGCATGGGCAATTGGATGACGACTCCCCACTTCTAATGCAGCTGCAATGGCCAACAGCGTATCTTTTTGCGCTATTAATGATAAATCGTCAATTTCGGTCTGGCTTTTTGGTGGGATTAACTCAATATTTAATAAATTTGGTTTGCCATAAGTCAGTGTTCCCGTCTTGTCAAAAGCAACATGTGTGATTTCAGCTAGCGTTTGTAGTGTATGTCCACGCGTCGTCAAAAAACCATAGCTGGCCAGACGATTGGTTGAGACGGTCAAGGCAATCGGCGTCGCTAATGACAATGCACACGGACAAGTAGCTACTAAGACTGCCACGGTTGCCCAAATCGCTTGGCTTGGATCAACGAGATACCAGCCGACAAATACCAAGACTGACAGCACCAAAATACGCGCGACAAACCAACGTGCCAGCTTATCTGCTTGCTGCGCCAATTTGGGTTTTTCGCTCATGGCGCGATTCATCAATCGATCAATTAAACCTATCTGGCTATCTTTTGGCAAAGCGGTGACTAGCATTTCAAACGGCTGGCTATCGTTTTGTGCACCGCCAACAATATAATCACCTTGAGACTTGATGATTAAATCACCCTCGCCCGTTAGTAGACTTTGTGACACCGTTGCAGTAGAACTTAGCAAGATGCCATCACTGATAATCTCTGAACCCGCTTCAACCAAAATGATGTCGCCCACTTGTAAACTATGAGCGGTGACCATTTGCTTCGACTCTATATCGCCTTCTGCTTGTGATTGCGCATTCTGTTGGTTGCGTGACTGCTGCCAGTCTTGAGCGATACGCGATGTGAGCTGATGAACATTGGCGTCCATACGCTGCATAAAATCAGGCATGACTTCAGTCGCGTCTAATGCCTTTTGAGCCTCATTTTCGATAACTTCATCTTGTTGAGACGCATTTTCTTTCAGCAGTTGTAAAATATGCTCAGCTGCTGATTTGTCTTCAGCGATTTTTTGTACCAATACCGGCTCGACGACTACCAAATCATTAGCCATGGTCGCAGCTTTTAAACGTGCGTTATGCTCGATATAACGCCCTGCCAGCAAAAAGAAAATAAACATACTAACCGAGTCATAGTATGTCTCCCCTTGCCCAGTGATGGTAGCGTAGAGACTGGCAAAGAAAGTAATAATCAACGCAAGACTGACGGGCACATCCATATTCACTTGGCGCGCACGAATCGCTGACCATGCGGAGGTGAAGAAAGGAATACCAGCATAGAAAAATACAGGCGTACTCACAAATAAAGACACCCAACGCAAAAAGTCACGCTGAAATATCAACATGTCGCTATACTCGCCAAAATAAAGCGCAACGGCATACATCATCGCTTGCATCGAACCTAGTGCAGCAATGCCGAGACGCAATAGCATTTGATTATTATGACGTGCCAGCATGGCTTCATGAGTATCTTGGCGATAAGGCTTGGCTTCGTAGCCGATTTCGTTGATGACCGCTAAAATACGACTGATGGGTAATTTGTTTTCATCCCAAATGACCCGCATGCGCTGGTTGGTCAAATTTACCTGACATTTACCAATACCTTCTAACTCATCGAGACGCGACTCAATCAGCCAAGTACAGGCAGCACAGCGTAAGTTATTAACAGACAGCTCTGCTACTGACATGCCATCTTGCGCGTAAACGAACTGTGATTTTATCTCGTCATGATCGTAGACCTCGAGACGCGTCAGCTGAGTTGGCAAACTTGCCGTGCGATTAATCTCTGAACGGTCAAGATAATATTGTTCAAGACCAGCCTCTACAATGCTTTGGGCAGCTAACTGACAGCCCATACAACACATCTCTCGTGACTGACCTAATATATCAGCATGAAACGGTGGCTGAGGTACGGGATCACCACAATGAAAGCAGTGGTCAGCCAGCGGGAGCACTAAGCCTTCGATGATAGAAGTGTCTTCATAAGAATGATTGGTAGCAGATGATACTGATGATGGGATACTAGACATAGTCGCGCTTACTTCCTTTGACAGGCTTGCTCAAAATGCATTCATTTAAAGCAAACTTGCTCGTATTGACTGTACTGTACGTCATGCAATAAAGCCGTTTTTAATCACATGAATATTACTACTATTAGTAGCATAGTATTAATAACAAACGGCTAATAGCAAACAATTAGCAACAGCGAATTCATACAAAATACATCGTGAGGACAATCGTAAATTGTTATCTTATATGGCGTTTATCTACCAGATTGAAAGTGACTGACGCTTTCTTACAAGTATCGGTATTTTAATAGAGATTATACTATAAGCTATCGCTATGAGCAGTATCGTCGCTCATGGCCTACGACCAATAAATGCCCGCGTTGACGATGATAGATTGAAAAATTTGTCAATTTGCGTCATTATGAGGCAGTTTTTTATCCAAAAATGGTGCGACATCCGTGCAAAAACCTAATTACAAGTTACCAAATACCAAGTTATCAGCGTCATCTAAGTCTGCTATGCACACGCTACCCTCGCAGCAGCGCGGCTTGGTCTTTAGTAGTCTGCTATTAATTATCATCATCGCAGGCATGGTGCTATTGGCGCTATATTTGATCAAACTTGATCGCACCATTACTCATAAGTTTGAGGGTAAGCGCTGGGACATTCCAGCCAAAGTGTATTCGCAGCCGCTTGAGCTGTATCAAGGCGCCAATGTCGATAGAGACACAATGAAGACATGGCTAGAGTTGCTCAACTATCAAAGCAACAAAGCTTATGACCGCACAGGTACTTATCACCGGACTGGCAATACTTACTTTATTCACACGCGCGGCTTTACGTATAGTGCTAATGACAAAGATGCCGAGCAAGTCATCAAAATGACGATTTCTGGTAATAAAGTAGAATCGATCCAAAGTACCCTACCTGCCAAAAGCGGTATCATTCGTCTAGAGCCTGTCAATATCGGTGGTATCTATCCCGACAGCAATGAAGATAGGATGGTTGTGTCTTTGGACGAAGTGCCTCAGCCGTTGATTGATGCCCTCATCGCTACCGAAGATCGCGCGTTTTATGAGCATAAAGGGGTATCGGTACGTGGTATCGCCCGTGCCGTAATCAATAACTTTACTGGTGGTGCCAGACAAGGTGGCTCGACCATCACCCAGCAGCTGATCAAGAACTTCTATCTCAATTCAGATCGCACTATCAAACGCAAAGCCAATGAAGCATTGATGGCCGTGTTACTTGAGCTGCATTACAGCAAAGATGAGATTTTACAGACCTATTTGAATGAGATTTATCTGGGTCAAAATGGCAATCGCTCTATCAATGGTTTTGGTCTGGCATCACAGTTTTATTTTGACAAACCTCTTAATGAGCTGCGCTTAGATCAGCAAGCAATGCTGGTTGGTATGGCAAAAGGCCCAAGTATCTATAACCCACGTCGTAATCCAAACGACTCAAAAGCACGCCGTGATGTGGTGCTTAACAATATGCTGACAATGGGTACACTGAGCCAAGAAGACTATGACAAAGCATTAGAACAACCGCTTGGTATCGTGGATAAGCCTGCTGAGGGCAAAAGCCAGTTCCCTGACTTCTTAGATATTGTTAAACGTGAGCTAAATACCGTTTATTATTCTGACGATCTCAAGAACGAAGGTCTGATTATTATCAGTACCTTAGACCCTATCGCTCAATTGGCCGCAGACAAAGCCGTTGATAGAAAACTTGGTGAGCTGCGCCGTAACAGTAGCAAAACTAAAGATTTACAAGGCGCGTTAGTGAGTGCCAACCCTGAGACTGGCGAGCTAGTATCTGTCGTGGGTAGTGGTAGTGAATTTACAGGGTTTAACCGCGCGGTCGATGCCAAACGCCAAGTTGGCTCGTTGCTGAAGCCTATCATTTATATGACTGCGCTTGAGAGCGGTCGTTATAACTTGGCCAGTTCAGTAGATGACTCCCCTATTACGGTCAATCTAAACGACGGTACTGACTGGAACCCTAAAAACTACGACAACAGGGATCATGGCTATGTACCATTTACCACGGCATTGTCTCAATCGTATAACCAAGCAGCAGTACGCTTAGGTATGGAGTTCGGTGTTAATACCTTTGCTAAGCAATTACAGCGCATGGGTATCAAAGAAAAAATCCCACCTTATCCATCAGCATTACTAGGCTCAGTTAATTTGAGCCCAATGGATATGCTTGGTATTTACCAAGTATTTGCCACTGGTGGTTTCCGTACGCCTATTCACAGTATCCGTACTGTTATTGATGATCGTGGCCGTATTTTACAGCGTACTGGGCTTAACACTCAGCGCAGTATTCCACCTGAAACCAACTTTTTGACCAACTATGCATTACAGCAAGTCGTCTCAAATGGTACGGCCAGACGCGCCCAATCGCTCGGCAGTAATTTAAACCTAGCCGGAAAAACGGGGACGACAAATGACTACCGTGATGCTTGGTTTGCAGGCTATAGTGGCAACTATGTAAGTGTTGTTTGGGTTGGCCGTGATGACAATAAACCGATTGGTTTGAGTGGTGGTACTGGCGCCTTACCAGTTTGGGTAGATTATATGAAACGCCTAAAACTGACTCCGGTTGCTCTACCAGAGCCAGAAGGTATCGAGTGGTTATGGCTAGAGAACAACTCAGGCAAACTGTCTAGTGAGCGCTGTGCCAACGCTCGCTACCTACCAGTAATGTCAGCTCATCTACCAGAAGAAGCCAGCAGTTGTGCGCTGAGCCTGTATCAGCAAGATCGCGCTCGTGAACAGACACAATTCCAAAATCAGCAAGGTGATATCAATCAACAACGTCGCCGCGAAGGTTTAGAGATTCCAAATGGCGAAGCTGTTGAGTCTGATGAGGCAGAAGGTAGCAGTGAGCAAAATGAAGGCGATGAAAACCGTGCTGATACTTGGTATGACCGCGCTGTTGAATGGTTCTAGCTGTTGAATGGCTTTAATAGTGTTTTTGGTATTTAGCTTTTAATATTTAAAAAAGGTTTTAACATGATGGTGTCATCTTTACGGACAACTACTTCAGTAAAACAAACCATAGTGCTATGGCGTAATAAAATTACGTCAAGCAATACCTTACTTGTAGGCAGCGCGATCGTTGGTATGTTAAGCCTAAGTGCTTGTCAAACAGCACCTAGCACATCGACTACAGTGCAAACAACGCCTGTTCAAACATTACCAATGTCACAACCGACTGTGCCATCAACAACAACTGCTCAAGCGCCTATCACTGAAGCAAATGATCAAAGCAACTATCCAACCGAGCCTTACGATGCAGTTGACCAGCCTGAAACGCCAAATCCATTAACACAAGAGACACCTATATTTACGCCTCCTGCACCAGAAATAATGCAGCCTGACCCTGTTATCATTGCGCCTTCTCGTAACGACTATATAATCTCTGAGCCATCGGTACCGTCGCATAATGAGTTACTTGAACATGCTCGAAGAAACTCGCAGCAACGTACACAACAATCTGCCAGCAATAATAGTAATCTGCCTGCGTTTCGCAATTTGATGCAAGTAGGTATCAGTCAGTTGAAAGCGGGCAATCTAACCAATGCCGAGAGCAGCTTTACCCGTGCGCAGCGTCTAGCACCCAAATCATCGGCGGTATATTTTTATTTGGCACAAGTAGCATTAAAAAAGAACCAGCCTCGTAAGGCAGAAGCGATGGCACGTCGTGGTCTTAGCGTCTCTCAAGATAGCAATCGTAGACGAGCACTATGGCAAGTTATATTGCAATCAGGACAAGCTCAAGGTAACTCACGCGTGGTCAATGAAGCAAAACAAGCACTGCGCTAATAGCTGAGTATTTGTGCCTCTTAGATTCATTAGTTAAAACATCTATATACATCATGAATTTCGTTGTATGTAGACTTATCTAGGGTATTCCCTAACACCTACACTTATTTTTATTTCCGCTTAAGGTTATCTTTATGGCATGGCAACAACTGCATTTACAATGTGAAAAATCAAACGTCGACTTGGCTGAAGCGCTTTTATTAGAGGCAGGTGCATTATCAATCGCTTTAGACGATGCTGGCGATCAACCTTTGTTTGAGCCACTTCCAGGTGAATCACCGCTGTGGGATGAGGTGATACTAACAGGATTGTTTGATGCGACTACTGATGCTGGTAGTCGTCAAGCGGTTGAGCAATTAAGTCATGAAATTGCTGCACAAGTACAGGCTACTCGTATTTGGCTAACGGCTGTTGATGATAAGGATTGGGAGCGCGAGTGGATGAGCAACTATCACCCTATCGAATGCGCTAATGACTTATGGATTGTGCCTGACTGGCTAACGCCGCCTAACCCTAAAGCCACCAATATCATTATGGATCCAGGCTTAGCATTTGGTACTGGCTATCATGCTACGACTCGCCTGTGCCTAGACTGGCTAACAGAGCAAGACCTAACAGACAAAGTGGTTATCGATTATGGTTGTGGTTCAGGCATTCTAGGGATTGCTGCTTTGCTATTGGGTGCACGTCAGGTATATGCAGTCGATATTGACCCGCAGGCAGTACTTGCTACCAATCAGAATGCGGTACGCAACAATGTAGGCGATCGTTTGCAGGCATTTTTGCCAGAAGAATTTACAGAGTATTGCGCGCAACATGACATTTTGCCTGTAGAAGTGATCGTTGCCAATATTTTAGCAAAGCCGCTTATTGGTTTAGCACCTTACTTTGCAACACTGATTGCGCCAAAGGGCCGTATCGTATTGGCAGGTTTGATTGAGTCACAAACCGAGCAAGTCACTGAAGCTTATCAACCATATTTTGCACTGGATCCTAAGCATGCTTTTACTGCGCAAGAAGACCAACATTGGCAGCGTTTATCAGGTACATTTACCAGCTAGCAACATTTAATTACATCTGTTACGATAGAGGGCAGTCAAATGTTATGTGTTTGACGCCACTCTGTCTGTGCCCATAATTCATCGAAATTAAATAAGTAAAATGAGTATTGTGGGCAGCTATTGGTGAGTGGCTAAGCGGTATTGATAACCATACTTTTTTGGATTCGCCTCTATGACCACGCCAATAAAAACCCAATGCCCCCATTGCCAAGCTTGCTATAGCGTTAAACAAACTCAACTAAATCAAGTCAATGCTACCATCAGCTGTGATCGGTGCCAGCAAAGTTTTTTGGTCAATAAGCATCTTGTGGTAAATTCTGAGGTTATTCAAAAACCAACACCACAAAAAAACATTCCTGCTCAACAAAAAGCTCAAACTCAACCAATATCAAATGAGCAAAAAGCGAATACTAGTAGCAATCAGCATAAACTTCAGAATGTGCCAAATCGCCCTACATCTTCAACCAATAAGAAAAAATCATCTGATACTTTGATTCATGACGACTTAATCTATGATGATATGGATATAGACGATCCAGAAGAAGACGTTCAAGAGTATGACTCTTTAGATAGTATGGATGCATGGTTGACTCAAGCAAGTAATACCAGTCCTAGCGTAGCAACCACAGAAAAACCAAAAGCGCCCCTTTCTAAAGAAACTATCAAAAGCTCTAATTCATCAACCAAGAAACCATCTACTAGTACAATATCAGCATCCTCATCAACACAGGATATACTTAGCTCGGCAGCGGCCAATGATATTCATGCCAATGTTGAGAGTACTGATAACAATTCGTGGCTGCAAAAATTATTAGAAGAACAAAATCAAGACGAAGAAACACCGCCAGATGATACAGACTTATCGAAGCTTCTATCCGATATGGGAGTACCCGTTAAAGATGAAGAGCCTGCTGCCGACGATCGTTTAAGAAAAACCCAGCTACCATTTGCACCAACCCAAACGACACGTTCAATTGCATCACTATTATGGATATTAGGTTGTTTGGTCTTAGCACTGCTACTCGCGGCTCAGTATGTTATTTTTAACTTAGAAAATTTAGTCAAAAACCCAGCCTATGCTCAGCGTCTCCAATCGATCTGCTCTGTCGCTGCCTGCAGCTTGCCCAGTGCAGACTTATCAGTGCTTACTATCAACAATACCTTTTATAGAAGCAGTCAGATTAAAACTGCTGGTACATTTAGTGATATAGGCGCTACTCTAAGTAATGGCAGCCCGCAGGCACAACTATACCCCAATGTAAAAATAAGCGTTTACGGTAAAGATGAGATTATTGGAGAGTTTATTGCAGATCCAAACGATTATTTACTAGGAAAGCAAAGTCAGTTAGCTGCCAATACAGATAGACAGCTATTATTTACTATCCCTGTTGCTAACGCGCAAATTCGCGACATTACTATGACCGCTCTTTATTAAATTAAGTTGTCATATATAGATAAGCGTGAGTAGAAAACATACTGTAAATTCATTTTCAATTAAACCGTGATAGCCAAGATAACGATGAATCTATCAGCGCTAGGCGATATTAATTTGATATACTATGGTTCTGACCCCTCACAATCAGAATTTTTCTTCATCTCAAGGATATTATTTTATGGCACCTCATGCACAGCATAATGCCAATCATTTTGCTAAAAGCTCTGAGCACCCTGCCGATTATAATAAAGACGAATACCAACCACCTACGCACGGCTTTGATTTTGCTAGTCAACACTATACAAATAGTGCGCAGCAACCTCTACGGGTTCATGTAGAGCGTGTGGTACGTCAGTACTTTGCGATGCTAGGAGATGAGATGCCCACTGATTTATATGAATTGATTTTGAAGCAAGTTGAAGAGCCTCTCTTGTCTGTCGTTCTAGAAAAAACAAGGGGCAACCAAACCAAATGTGCTCAGATATTAGGTCTGAATCGAGGCACCTTGCGCAAAAAAATGAAGACCTATGATTTAATGTAGCATTGTTATATGAGCTTACCCATCATCATTGACTATCATTATGTATGGCAATTAAATGTTCCGCGCTTTATCTATCATGATACGGCATACCGTTGTCATCATCACCTTGCCAGACGTTTACGTCAGGCTTTTTTTATGGAAAATTTCTTATGAGTACAACCCCACTTGCCCTACTATCGGTCTCCGATAAGTCTAATATCGTCGAGTTTGCTCAAGGCCTTCTCAAAGCAGGTTTTGGTTTATTATCTACTGGCGGTACTTATCGCTTGCTCACAGAAAACAATGTCGACGTGACTGAAGTATCAGATTACACAGGCTTTCCTGAAATGATGGATGGCCGTGTTAAAACGCTACATCCTAAGATTCACGGTGGCATTCTAGGACGCCGCGGTACAGATGATGCAGTTATGAGTGATCATTCGATCGAACGTATCGACTTGGTCGTCGTGAACTTATATCCGTTTGCTGAAACGATCGCACGTGCGGATGTGACTATGAACGACGCTATCGAAAACATCGATATTGGCGGCCCTACCATGGTACGTTCAGCGGCGAAAAACCATGCTCATGTAGGTATCGTCACTGATCCAGCTGATTATGACCGTGTACTTAACGCCTTAGACGGTGGTACTGAACTGACGACTGCTTTACGTTATGACTTGGCAGTAAAGGCGTTTGAACATACGGCACAGTACGACGGTATGATTGCCAACTTCTTAGGTAGCCGTGTCAACGACACTCAAGAGCCAGAAAACTTCCCACGTACATTCAATGTACAGCTTGAAAAAGCACAAGACCTACGCTATGGCGAAAACCCGCATCAAAACGCGGCTTTCTATACTGAAAACCAGCCTTTAAAAAGCAAACAAGCTTCAATCGCAACAGCTAAACAGTTACAAGGCAAAGCATTGTCTTATAACAACATCGCTGATACCGATGCTGCGCTTGAGTGCGTTAAAGCTTTCAGCACGCCTGCTTGCGTTATCGTTAAGCATGCCAACCCTTGCGGTGTCGCGGTTGATAATGACCAAGTAGCTGCTTATCGTACTGCTTTTAGCACCGATCCTGAATCGTCTTTTGGCGGTATCATCGCATTCAACCGTCCGTTGACGCTTGCTGCTGCAAAAGCCATTATCGACAATCAGTTCGTAGAAGTAATCATTGCACCTAGTATCGAAGACGGTGTACTTGAAGCGACAGCTACTAAGAAAAACGTACGTGTATTGGTATGCGGCGAGCTACCAGCACCAGATCAGCGTGATATCCAACTTGACTATAAGCGCGTTAACGGTGGCCTACTGGTACAAGAGCAAGATCTTGGTTTAATCACGGCTAACGACCTAAAAATCGTCACTGATGTACAACCAACTGAAGCGCAAGTGGCAGATCTACTGTTTAGCTGGAACGTAGCAAAATACGTCAAATCTAACGCCATTGTCTACGCAAAAGGCCAACGTACTATCGGTGTTGGCGCAGGCCAAATGAGCCGCGTTAACTCAGCACGTATTGCGGCTATCAAAGCAGAACATGCTGGACTAGCAACTGAAGGCGCTGTTATGGCATCAGATGCGTTCTTCCCTTTCCGTGATGGTATCGACAATGCTGCTGAAGTAGGTATCTCTGCTATCATTCAGCCAGGTGGCTCTATGCGTGATGACGAGACCATTGCTGCTGCTAATGAGCATGGTATCGCGATGGTATTCACGGGTATGCGCCATTTCCGCCATTAAACAATCACCTATTAGTTTAAGACTGGAATTAGTCGCAGCAATTGTATTTATTACTGCGACTAATTTTTAGTCTCTATAATATTCGTGATAATTATAGTTAAAGCATCATCCAAAAAAAAGCCACTGTATCAATTGATACAGTGGCTTTTTTAATATCTAAGAATAATAAACTAGCAAATACTTAGCGTCCTTGTGCATTTGCCATATTGCTTTCATTAATCTCAACCGTATATACCATACGTAGATAATCTAAATAGTCTTGCAGCTGGTCTTGGCCTAAATTGTCACGGATAATACTGGCTGTTTGCGCTCTTTGCATATCAGACAGTGGCGACTGCTGCTCAGTTTTAATACGGTCTCCAACCAATAGCGTTGCACCCATCTCAGTCTCGCTAGCGATCGCGACAACACCGTTATCAGCGGCTTGCTGGCTAAATGCCAATCCACGCTCTTTGTCTGTTAGCTGCGTCGTTTGACGGTTAATCTCACCCAGTGCTTGGAAGCTTACCGACTGCTTACTGATATCAGCTGGCGTCTTGATACTAGCAGCCAATGCTTTAGCGTCTTTTAAAGCTAATGCTGTCGCTTTCTGCTGACGGAGTATTTGAGTGATTCTTGGAGTTGCATTTGCTAGAGCAAGCGTCTTAGTAGGACGATAATTGCTTGGCTGTAACCATACAGTACCGTTGCCAACTTCTACGCCCGCCGTTACCGCTTGATCTTGAATAGTAAACTCATCAAATGCCTGTTTAACCACTGCTGGTTGCGGTAGTGCAGACTTATTATTCACTTTACGATAATCTTTGATACGCTTTAGACTTACATTTTCTTGCTGTGCAATATCTTCGATACTGAAACCATCTGCTGCCAAATCATTGATTGATGTCACTTTATCAGCATAGATTTCCTGACGTTTATACTCTTTTGCTTTCGCAGTCAGCTCATCACGCATACTGTCTAGACTTGGAATCTTTTTACCATTGTCTTCAGTAACCGTAAATATCTGATAACCAAAGCTGGTTTTGATAGGTGCAGTCACATCACCAACGCTCAACCCTTCTAGTGCCTCTTGCACCGTATCTGCATCACTGCCAAACACTGACGGATTAAAGCGTCCGATATCACCACCTGTTTCTCCTGATGGATCGTCCGACTCTGCTTTAGCAAGCGCAGCAAACGCTTCACCTTTATTCAGACGTGCTTTCACTTTATCGGCTCGTGTCTTAGCATCTTTACCAGTAAACAGAATCTGACTGACTTTACGCTCATCAGTAGCCGCGATGCTTTGTTTATAAGCTTCGTACTGTTGCTGCAACTCTTCTGCCGTTACTTCATCAACCTTGATAGTTTGCGGGCTAAGCTGGATATACGCCAAGTCAACCATCGCTGCACTTTTCAATGTGTCTTTGTTAGCATCATAATAGGATTGAATGTCTGTTTTGCTAAGCTTAACTTTGTCAGCATAGTCTTGCCAATTAAAGCGATGCACCCAAACGTTGCGCGACTCAAGTTGCAAATCAATTAATTGACTGACCGCTTGCATAGGATAGACGGCCGTCCCAACGATACTGGCGTTTAATTGATCCAAGCTTAACTGATTGCGAAATTCTGCAAATAGCTGGTTTTTAGTCATGCCGCGCTGACGCAAGAAGTTTGAAAACTGATCGTTTGAAAAGTTACCCTCTGCATCTTGGAATATTTCTTCTTGACGCAGCAGACGATTGATCGTGTCGTCAGACACGGTCATACCAAGCTTGCCTGCTTGCTGCTCTAACAACGTACGGTCGATTAGACCTTTTAATACTTGCTCATGAAGCACATCTTCATTTAACAAGCTGGCATCTTCGACTTGCTCTAGCACTTCAGAACGACGGCTATTGACAGCAGTTTGATACTCGGACATTCCTACGCTTGCCTCACCTACCTGCGCAATCTGGTTGGGATCGACGTTGCCGCCAAAATAGCTTTCGACACCCAAGAGAGCGAGCGGCGATAGGCATAAAATCAATAAAATGCGACCTGGCCAGCTTTTTAAGAAATCGCGCAATTTATCCATAGTTATCTCTGCTTTATTAACCTATATTGATGAAAAACCATTGTAATACTGTTAGGAGCTGTTAAGTGCAACCTGCCAACATCAGTACTATTTAAGCTAGCAATGGTAAGAGTAAGAGCGTATGCATTTTATAGTAAAAAACAAAATTTACTAAAGAAATCTGACTTAAATGACACACCTATCGCGCGCCCTATGATACGTGATTTTTCATGCAGACTCAAAATATTCACGACGCATGATACAAACTATAGCGATAAAAAAAGCACCTAAATATTAGGTGCTCTCTTCGATGGTTAGCTCATTACTTCAGCTATAGACCACCGACTATCATTTTATGCTTAAAAAATCGGCTTAGTTCAAGCGCTCTTTTAAGTTTTTACCAGCTTTGAAGCTTGGTACTTTGCTTGCTGGAATGCTTAGCTCTTCGCCAGTCTTAGGATTGCGACCAGTGCGTGCTTTACGGTCTTTCACACTGAAAGTACCAAAGCCAACTAATGAGATGCTATCGCCAGCTTCTAGCGCTTCACCAACACTTTCCATAACAGCGTTTAATGCATCACCAGCTTGGGTTTTATTTAGACCACTTTTGTCTGCGATGCTATCAATTAATTCTGACTTATTCATAAAATTTCCTTCAAGTTTAAGGGGGATAATAAACGCTCACGCCAAGTATTGTAACGCTCTCATCGCATTTAAGCAATAAAAACCACCTGACTGCGTATTAACAGGTTTCGCTTTGTTATCGTCTTTATATCAAGGCAGCATAAGGAGCGCAAGCGATTTTACATATTTTTGTGCTCTACACTACGTATTTGACACCTAATGTTACGCAAAGCGTTAGGAATTTATATATAACCGAGTCTGCATAACTGAGACGATTGGCTTTCCTATTTTCTACGCTTTGACAGATTTGTCAATTGCCGTCTGTGCATTGCTATACATTAAGTTTGTATATTGCTGGTCATAAATAAGAGTGTCTTTATTGACTGCTAAATTGTAATGTAATAGTTTAGCCACTACAGAAACTAGCGTTACTTTTTATTATAAAGACGTTACTATAAGCAAAATATCACTGCAAGTCTTGGGCAAATACAGACTTCTGTTTGCTCAATATCTAAAACTTGCTAAATAAAAAACGGATTACTTACATGAAGCGTTCTACGTTGTCTCACTCTTTTCTTAATATCATTTTAGTATTTATCGAGTCGGCGCTGACATTACTGTTACGTTTGGATCCTGAATTGCGTAAGGCCGCTTATCCGCTCGCCAAGCAAGGCACCGTGGTGGCGCTTCGCTTGTATTTACCGCATGTAGAGGTATTTGCCACGTTTAGTACCAAAGGCGTGTTACTAGATGCGCAACTGCCGATTGGTCGTAGTGAGCCTGACGTGGTTATCAACGCTTATAGCATTCAAGTTATCAACGCCATCACGACTCATGATAGCGAAACCACCGAAAAGCTACAGATGCGCGGTGAGTCGATTCAAGTACAACTGGTCAAACAGTTTATTATGCAACTTGGGCTTGGCAGCTTGATTCAAGGACTGATTAAAAAGATAAAGGGTGATAAAAATAAAACCAAACCTACCGAAGCTGACTTGGAAGAAAAAAAGAACAACTACAAACTTCGTATTAAAGAACAGCAAACACAGATTAATACCTTAACTATCAAAAATCGTGAACTTGAAACAACCGTAAAAGAGCTTCAAAGCAAACAAAAGACGTTGATGATTGTCACTGTTGTCGCGCTTGTCATTATGATCGGCTCAATCATCGCACTATTAATGAATTAGTTTTGGTTCGCTGAATTACCTACAAATAAGCGTTCAATGTCTTCTATAGATATTGAACGCTTATTTTTTACTTCGTTAAATGTATCTGTAGCAGACAAATGAAGCTACTTATGTCTCACTCATATATCTCTTCTAAACATCATTGTTTTTATCAATTACAGCAATAAGCTTGATTAACCATTGAACCACACTTTAATCTTGACTAAATTACTCGGGATTAAGTATAATTACCTTAATCGTTGCACACATCGGGTTAATCATCTGTTGTTCAATAACGATAAGACAAAACTTAGCTGACGTATTATTGGTTGCTCTTTTTATCTTATGAGTACTTATTAAGACTTTTGGCTAAGATCGTTGTTAAACATAAATGACATCAAGTTTGGAGATAACACATGCGTTTGACTACTCGGGGCAGATATGCTGTTACCGCATTATTAGATTTGGCATTGCAGACTAGCCAACAAGACAGTGCTGTATCATTATCCGATATCGCCAAACGGCAATCGATTTCAATCTCGTATCTTGAACAGTTATTTTCTAAACTCCGTAAACGCGGCCTTGTCACTAGTATTCGCGGTGCGGCAGGTGGTTATCACCTAGCTAAGCCATTGAATGAGATAGATGTGATGAGCATCATATCTGCGGTTGATGAGTCAGTAAACGCGATGCAGTGTGAAGGACGCGGTGACTGTCAAGGTGGTACAATGTGCCTAACTCACGATCTGTGGTGTGCACTATCAAATCATATCGAACAGTACTTGAAAAATATAACATTAGCGCAATTATTAGATATGGAAAACGTGCAGTCAGTCTCAGAGCGTCAGCACACCTCTACAAAAGATATTTCCATAAAAGACATTAATACTATTACTCTATCGAACAGCGAGGCAAACCCAGCATGAGCCAACATAACAACCTTATATACTTAGATTATGCCGCCACTACCCCAGTTGCTAAATCAGTAGCTGCTAAAATGAGCGAGTATTTGACTGTAGATGGTGTCTTTGGTAACCCAGCTTCACGCTCACATGGTTACGGCTGGCAAGCGGAAGAAGCAGTAGAAACTGCTCGCGGTCAAGTTGCTGAAGTAATCAACGCTGATCCACGCGAAATCGTCTTTACTTCTGGTGCGACTGAGTCTGACAACCTAGCCATTAAAGGTGCAGCACATTTTTATCAGTCTCGTGGCAAACATATCATTACCAGTAAAATTGAACACAAAGCTGTATTAGATACCTGCCGTGAGCTTGAGCAAGAAGGTTTTGAGATTACATATCTTGAACCACAGCCAAGCACAGGCCTTATCCTGCCAGAGCAAGTAAAAGAAGCACTACGTGATGATACGATTTTAGTATCACTTATGATGGTAAACAATGAGCTTGGTACTATTACTGATGTTGCAGCGATTGGTGAAATCACTCGCGAAGCTGGCGTAGTTTTCCATGTTGATGGCGCACAGTCTGTTGGTAAAGTAAAAATCAATCTTGAAGAAATGAAAATTGATTTGATGAGCTTCTCAGGTCATAAAGCATACGGCCCTAAAGGTATCGGCGCATTGTTTGTTCGTCGTAAGCCACGTATTCGCTTGAAAGCTGAGCAACATGGCGGTGGTCATGAGCGCGGTATGCGTTCAGGTACACTACCAACGCATCAGATCGTTGGCCTAGGCGCAGCATTTGCTTTAGCTAATGAAAGCTACGAAGCTGACCATGCACATGCAGCTAAATTACGTCAAAAACTTTGGGATGGCCTACAAGATATCGAAGAGATTTACTTAAACGGTGATCTCGAGAATAGCGTACCAAACATTGTAAACATCAGCTTCAACTTCGTTGAAGGCGAGTCATTGATGATGTCACTTAAGGACTTAGCTGTATCATCAGGTTCAGCTTGTACGTCAGCGACGCTTGAGCCATCGTATGTACTACGTGCAATCGGTCGCCCAGATGAATTGGCACATAGCTCAATCCGTTTCAGCTTCGGCCGTTATACCACTGATGAAGACATCGACACTGTTATCAAACAGATGCATGAAGCCGTTGACAAACTACGTGCCCTATCACCACTTTGGGATATGTACCAAGAAGGTGTTGATCTAAATTCAGTCGAGTGGGCTGAGCATTAATTTCTAATATAGCTTTTTAGTATAGCTAGCAATATATATTTATTAAACAATTGATCAGACAATTAAATTAAGCGTTTGACCCCAATTATCGATGAGTAGTTAGACATTTAAAGTTGATAAACGACTACTCATCATCTAACTAGGAGAAAACCCCATGGCCTATAGTGACCAAGTTATTGATCATTACGAAAACCCACGCAACGTTGGTAATCTTGATAAAAATGCCAAGAACGTTGGTACCGGTATGGTCGGTGCCCCAGCATGTGGCGATGTAATGCGTCTACAAATCCAAGTCGACGATAATGGTATTATCGAAGATGCACGTTTCAAGACTTATGGCTGCGGTTCAGCGATTGCTTCAAGCTCGCTTGTTACTGAGTGGCTAAAAGGCAAGAGCTTGGATCAAGCTGGCGAAATCAAAAACAACGATATCGCTCAAGAGCTAGCATTACCACCAGTAAAAGTGCATTGCTCTGTACTTGCAGAAGACGCCATCAAAGCCGCTATTAGCGACTATAAAGGTAAACATGGCGTAGCAGCTCCAGCAGAAGAAGCTGCGATCTAAATTAAGTTAGGCTAAGCCTGCTAGCGTATGCGCTACGTTGTACTAGCAACGCTAAAGTAGCAATGTGTAATCGCTACTGACGCTAAAGAGGTGACAATGACACTTATGTAATTGTCACCTTTTGTTTTCTAATAGTCGCAAGCCTATGGTTTTGGCAATCTTGTAATTTTGGTTGTCAGTTTATCTAGATTTTTTATTGATATTTATGATTAATAGTCAATGGGAGTTGGCATGATTGAAATGACAGAACGCGCCGCTCAGCATGTTCGAGACTTTTTGGACAATCGCGGCAAAGGCGAAGGCATTCGAGTTGGTATCCGTACGGCGGGTTGCTCGGGCTTGGCTTACGTTTTAGAGTTTGTAGATACCCCTGATGAAAACGACACGCGCTATGAAAGTCGCGGCGTTAGCATTTTCATTGATCCTAAAAGCCTAGTATATTTAGACGGCTTGTTGATGGATTACGAAAAAGAAGGTTTAAACGAAGGCTTTAAATTCACCAACCCTAACCAGAAAGGTGAATGTGGTTGCGGTGAGTCCTTTACAGTTTAATTGTTCAATGGCTGAAAACTGATAGATTTATGCTTCAATAAACTTTCATAAGAACAGTACAGTATCTCTGCTATCGCTATGAAAAATGGCTAATTTAGTTAGGTAGCCAAGCGATTCAGATATTCTTAGCTAGGTCATGACTTCAAAAATAAATAAAAAAGCAAGGCATCAGATTATGACAGATATTACTTTAGAACCACAGTTTGATAACTTCTTTGCCCTATTTGAGCAGCCTGTACAATTTGAAATTAACCAAAGCAGTCTAGAGCAACGTTTGCGCCTGCTGCAGAAACGCTATCATCCTGATAATGTTGCCAAAAATCAGACCGATATGGTTCAAGCACAGTTGCAGTCTGAAAAAGCGTCGGCTTTAATTAATCAAGCGTATCAAACGCTAAGCGCTCCTGATAGCCGTGCTGGTTATTTATTAGACATGGCAGATCAAGCACAAAACATAGAGCACTCAATCGCAGATTTAGACTTTTTGGAAGATGCGATGCAGATGCGTATGGATCTAGATGATGCTATCGAAGACAAAGATCTTGTAGCCTTGCAGCAATTACATCCTCAAATTACAAATCGTCTAGCAAATCAATCTGAACGCTTCAATAATGCTTATCAAAATCAAGATTGGCAAACAGCGATTGATGCGACACAGAAGCTAAAATTTTTAGTTAAGCTAAATGCTGATGTGACGACGGGGCTTGATGACGTTGCAAATTCATCGCATTCAGATGACGATGACTTATACGTCTAAGCATCTGTGGTTATGGCCCTCTCTAACAAGCTAAATTCTATATATTTGGTTAAAATAGTGACCGTGATACCGTATAATCTTTGAGTCTAAGCGCATCAAACTGTCAGAATCCATATACCATGGAATGAGATTACCGACGTTAAGCTCTTGTACTGCATATGCTATATTTGCTCTATTTCACTTATTCATTTTATCTCTGAGTTATCCTTATGTCTTTAATGCAAATTGCTGAACCCAATCAAAGCGCTCAACCTCACCAACATAAATTTGGCTTGGGCATCGACCTCGGTACTACACGCTCGTTGGTTGCTGTGGTGCGTTCAGGTAAGGCACAAGTCTTAGAGGCAGGCGCAGCGACAGATACATTATTACCGTCTGTTGTCTATTATCCAGCTACTGGTACGCCATTGGTTGGCTATGACGCTCTAGCGCATTTAGCGGATGATCCAAAAAATACGATCGTCTCGGCTAAGCGTTTTATGGGTCGTAGTCAAGCTGATATCAAATTCTCTCATCCTTATGAGCTGTCTGGTAACAAAGACGATATGCCCGCCTTTGTAACGGCTCAAGGTGAGGTTTCCCCTGTTGCAGTATCGGCGCGTATACTAGCCGCTCTTGAGCAACGTGCAGCGAGTGCTTTACCTGCAGATAGCATTGAAGGTGCCGTAATTACGGTTCCCGCTTATTTTGATGAAGCACAGCGCCAAGCAACTAAAGATGCCGCTCAAGCAGCGGGTATCAACGTACTTCGCTTGTTGAATGAACCAACAGCGGCGGCAGTCGCCTATGGTCTTGACCAATCATCAGAAGACAGTAAGAAAGAAAGCTATTACTTAATCTATGATTTGGGTGGTGGTACTTTTGACGTCTCTATCTTAAAGCTTACAGACGGTGTCTTTGAAGTGTTGGCAACTGGTGGTAATAGCGCACTAGGCGGTGATGATATCGATCGTCTTATTACCAATTGGATTATTAAACAATTAAATATCGATCCAAAAGACGTAAGCCTGCATGACAAATCAATACTAGCTCAACAAGCCAAGGCTTATAAACAAGCACTGACTGACGTTGAGCAAGTAGATATCAATCTCACGGTCAATGGTCAGTCTTATCAAGGCGTATTAAGCCGTACAGATGTGCTAACTATCGTAGAACCTGTCAGTCGCCGTACGCTAAGCGTGTGCGAACAAGTCCTACGCGATGCCAAGCTGTCTACTACAGATCTAGATGAAATTATCTTAGTGGGCGGCTCGACTCGTATGCCTGCCGTACAGCAAGTCGTGACTGAGTTTTTCGCTAAGCAGCCACTTTGTCGTCTGAATCCAGATGAAGTTGTTGCTTTAGGTGCTGCCCAGACTGCTCATCAATTGGTCAATGGTGATAGTGATAATAATTTATTGTTATTGGACGTGACGCCATTATCATTAGGTCTTGAGACCATGGGCGGTTTGGTCGAAGTACTCATCCCACGCAATACACCAATCCCTGTGAAGAAGCGTCAAGTGTTTACCACGTATCAAGATGGTCAAACAGGCATGGTGATTCACGTGGTGCAAGGTGAGCGTGAAACGGTAGAAAACTGTCGCTCACTTGGACGTTTTGAGCTGTATGGTATCCCGCCAATGAAAGCTGGATTTGCTCGTATTGAAGTCACCTTTAGTATTGATGCTAATGGTCAGCTTACTGTCAGTGCGCAAGAAACTACGACCAAAACAGAAAGCAAAATCGAGATTGTGCCTTCTTATGGTCTATCAGATGAGCAAAAAGAACAGTTGCTTGTTGCAGGGTTTAAACACGCAGAAGAAGACAAAAACGCGCGTTCTTTAATTGAGACCAAAGTAGAAGCGGAACGTGAAGTACTTGCCCTAGAGTCGGCACTTAACGAATTTGCAGCGTTGCTTTCTACTGAAGAACAACAGTCACTAGCAGAGCATATACAGGCGCTACGTAACTCTCTTAGCACTGATGATGACTTAGCGCTTATTGAAGCACAACAAGCACAGCTCAAGCCACATAGTGATGCCTTTGCTGCACGTATTATGAATCAAAGCGTCAAGACCAGTATGGCAGGTACTAGTGCCAAAGACTGGTAATAAATACATCGACATATATAGCTTAGCTAACACGTTAAGCTAATTTCTAATATTTTTTAAATTGATTAGCATCGGACAGATAATTTATGCCAAAAGTTACCGTACTACCCCATCACGAAATTTGCCCTGAAGGCGCAGAAGTTGAGTTGCAAGCTGGTGAAAACTTATGCAAAGCACTATTAGAAAAAGGCATTAAAATCGAGCATGCCTGTGAGATGTCGAAAGCTTGTACTACATGCCATGTTGTAGTACGTAAGGGTTTCAACAGTTTAGATGAGATGGATGATATTGAAGCTGATCTACTTGATCGTGCTTGGGGCTTAGAGCCTGACTCACGTCTGTCTTGTCAGGTCATGCTTGATGATGATGACTTGACCATCGAAGTTCCTAAATATACCCTCAATCATGCTAAAGAAAATCATTAAACACTGATGATACTTTCTAGTTAAGATTAAAAAAGGCCAGCTATGTGATAGCTGGCCTTTTTCTATATATGCTTTTGAGATATCAAACTTGAAACGCTTATTTGCGATTGGCATCCTCACGCTTACTTTCTGCTGCTATGTCCTTTACTACTTTTTCTTCCTCTTGCTCGATGCGTTCCAGCGCAAAATTTAAACGAGCTCTAATATCTTGATAATCATTGTCTTTCATATCTTTAAAGTTCAAATGCAAATTGAAACCGGGCAATGTGTGGTCAACCCATTTAGATAAATGACCTGTACTGGCACTAGGATCAAGTACTTGCCATGCATCGACCTTTTCATCAATTCCCTTCAAGCAAAATGCGGCAACGTGCTCACACTCATAGTTATGGCATATATAATCGTAAGTGCTTTCACTGACCAATATCTGATCTTTGCCCGCACAGGACTCAAGCCTAGAGGCTAGGTTGGCTTCTTTACCAATGATGGTATAGCTTAATCGACTATTACTACCAAAATTACCAACGTGACAGTAGCCAGTGGTGATACCAACACGTATATATAAGCCTTCAAATCCCATCAACCGCCATTTTTGACGTAAAGTACGCATTTCTCGGCGCATATCAATTGCCATCGCCACACAATCTAGTGCATCTTGACGCGAGCCGCGGCTATTTGGCTCACCAAAGAAACATACCATGCCATCACCAATGAACTTATCAAGCACTGCACCATGCTTATCAGCGATCGACGTCATGCAATGCATATAAGTATTGAGGATGTCTGCCAAGTTGTCAGAACTTAGACTATCAGACAGCTCGGTAAAGCCGACGATATCTGAAAACATGATAGTTATTTTTGCACGTTTATTAGAAACTCTAACAGGGCTATCCGATTTGACAATAGGCTCCCAAATTTGTGGTGGTACAAAACGGGTAAGTTTATTGATTACCGATACCATGGTGTTCAATCGTCCACCAGCCTGATGGGCACGTGCTTTAAAAGTAATATGTTGCTGATAGATACGCCTGAACTGGTACAAAATAACGCCTAAGCTTGCCACCATTACTATCAATGGTAATAAGCCTTCATCAAAGTCCATACTATTCGTATTTAAGACTGTGCTAACGTAGAAAAACACAATAATGGTCACGACAGATACAGATAACAGTCTGAGGTGATTCTCAGGTCGGCTAAGAATGATACGTACACCAATCAAAGCAGCCAAACTGATTGATATGACCGTACAGCATTGTAACGATCCGATGACAACCGATAATAGAATAATAACGATATTAGACGTCCAAAAGCTAGTCTGGCGTCGGTAGTTGTATATCAGGATCATGAGGCTTGGCAATGTGATAATAACCAATAATGCCATTGAGATAGAGCGGAAGTCGTAGTATATAGCACGTAAAAAAACCGTCAGTATTAACACGAACACTTCTGGGTAGTCAAAATGACATGTGCCTGCGTCCTTTAACGGCGTCATTGGTTTGAATGTCTCTGAGAAGGTCATATGAGATTCACTTGAATAAGGTGAGCTATCTGAGAGACAAAGGCATACTACACTAACATATGTACATTATTTGTCCTTATGACGATTTATCATAAGATATATCTAATAATATATTATACTTTCGAAATAAGTTTAAACAAGGTTACTGATGACTATAAGACGACCTTTTGTCTAGTTTATTCACTGTTTTATAGTTTTATTCAAATTCAATTAAAAAGAGAGACCAGATACACTTAAGTATCTGGCCTCTCTTTTTACATATAGAATTTAAACTCAATCTATTCTTATTGAATGCAGGATAGAATGATAATTACATTTGCCAATCAAACGGCATTTGGTGATGACCACGTAATGCCATCATCAATGTTTGCTGCATTTGCGCCAATACTTCTTTAGTATATGGCACAGCTGGCACACCCCATACTGGGTTTGGCCATTGCATGTCATTTTGATAACGGACAATATGATGGAAATGAAGCTGTGGCACTTGGTTACCAAGAGCGGCTACATTCATTTTATCAGCTTGAAAGGTTTTGGCTAACTGGCTCGACAACCAGCTCGACTCTCGTAAAAACTGTGTTTGGTCTGCCTCAGACAGCTCATATAACTCTTTAATGCCAGATACACGCGGCACCAATATAAGCCAAGGAAATTGGCAGTCATTGATTAAACGACAAGTGGATAATGGAAAATCCCCCACTAAAAAACTATCAGCAGCAAGTTTATGATGAAGTTGGAACATAATGACGGTTCTCTTGTTGTTTAATGCAAATAAAAATACAGAAAGTTAAAAAGTTAGTTTGGCTATTTTATCAGTTATCGGGTTGATAAAATAGCACCATGACTTATTGTCTTAGTATGACTACCTAGCCTACTTGATATCCAGCTATGTACTAAGCAGGCTCTGTCACCATGTGCTCGCTAAAATAGCGCAGCAGCTCTTGTATGACCGTCACACGCTGTTGCGGTGTGGCTAACTTATCGCTATTTTGGTAACGGATACCAGATGCGCCATTCATACGATAATGCTGACCATTTGATTGGATCAATTTAATAATCGCTAACGCATCAACTGGAGTATCTGGCGCAAATTCTAGCGTCATACTAGTACTATTTGCATCAATTTTATTGATCTTGAGCGGCTCTGCTTGTAAGCGTAATCCATGAATGGCGAATAGCTGCTTGGTTTGATCTGGCAGTGCCCCGAAGCGGTCTATCATTTCCGTACGAATATCCGTCAATGCCTCTTTATCATCGGTATTACTAATACGCTTATAGAACAATAAGCGCTGATGCACGTCGTGTAAATACTCTTCTGGAATGAGAGCAGAGCTGTGTAGATTAATTTCACTGGTCAACGACAATGGTGTATTTAAATCAGGCTCCTTGCCAGCTTTAATGGCTTTAGTCGCCCGCTCAAGCATATCCATGTACAAGCTAAAACCAATCGCCTGCATATTGCCACTCTGCTGCTTACCCAATATCTCCCCTGCACCGCGAATCTCTAAATCCTCACTTGCCAGCATAAAGCCTGCACCTAAAGTATTGGCACGCTCAATCGCATGCAAACGGCGCTTGGCATCACCTTTGAGGCCTTTCAGAGAAGGCACTAGTAAGTAACAATACGCTTGATGATGACTACGTCCTACTCGGCCGCGCAGCTGATGTAATTGCGCAAGACCAAACTTATCAGCGCGCTCAATGATAATCGTATTGGCATTGGGCACATCAATACCTGTCTCGATAATGGTAGAGCAAACCAACACGTTGAACTTTTTATGATAAAACTGCTGCATGATCTGCTCAAGTTGGCGCTCTTGCATTTGCCCATGAGCTACTCCTACTCGTGCTTCTGGCACTAGGTCACGAATAGTCTCTGCCATGCGCTCAATACTGGCAACATCATTGTGTAGCAGATAGACCTGCCCACCACGTAATAACTCACGCAATATGGCTTCTTTCATCAGGGCTTCTGTCTTTTGCATCACAAAAGTTTTGATGGCAAGACGACGGGCAGGCGGTGTGGCGATAATCGACATGTCACGCATACCTGAGAGCGCCATATTAAGCGTTCTAGGGATCGGAGTCGCCGTCATAGACATGCTATCCACATCTGTTTGAATGGCCTTGATACGCTCTTTATGACGCACTCCAAAGCGATGCTCTTCATCAACAATCATCAGGCCAAGGTTGGCAAATTTCACATCTGGTTGTAGCAGTTTATGGGTACCAATGACGATGTCCACTTTACCAGCAGCCAAATCAGCCAATACCATTTCTTGATGTTTTTTGCCACCAAAGCGCGACAAGCTCTCGATATGAACGGGCCAATCGGCAAAACGATCGCGGAAGTTGTCTTCATGCTGACCGGCAAGCAATGTGGTAGGCACCAGTACGGCAACCTGATAGCCAGCACTAACGGCAATAAACGCGGCTCGCATCGCGACTTCTGTTTTACCAAAACCAACATCGCCGCAAATGAGACGATCCATCGGCTGGTTTTGTCTCATGTCTTCCATGACTGCATGAATGGCATTGGCTTGGTCGGCAGTTTCTTCAAAAGCAAACTGGCTAGCGAATAACTCATACTGTGATGGGTCTATTTTGAAATGAATTCCAACTTTGGCCTCGCGTCTTGCCTGCATATTGAGCAATTCAGCAGCAACGTCATGAATTTGCTCTAATGCTTTTTGCTTGGCTCGGTCCCATTTACCACTACCAATTTTATGTAGCGGTGCTAACGCTGGATCACCGCCACTATAGCGACTAATCATTTGCAAATTGGCAACTGGCACATAGATACTAGCGTCATCAGAATATTTTAAATGGATAAATTCTTGCTCACCATCGCCCACATCTAAGGTAATTAAGCCATTATAACGACCGATACCATGCTCAATATGTACCACTGGACTGCCATCTGTTATCTCAGTAACGCTTTTGACCAAGAACTCTTCTGATACCCCGCTTTGGCGACGACGGCGCGTCTGTAAAACTTGACGACCAAACAGTTGTGTCTCACTAATCAACACCAAGCGTTCAGGCACATAGACACCGCGCTCAATTGGCGCTACGGTCAGACCGACATGCGGTAAGTGACTGTTATTAATAGCGCTGGTTTTATCTGCGGCTAAAAATGCCTCAAAGCTATCGTACGCCTTGATATCAATCTTGCCTTTGAACAGTTCGATGAGAATCTCGCGACGGCCTGCGGTTTCTGCAACGATTAATACGGGTGTTGAAGTCTTTGATTGCGTATCCAAGAAGTCGAGCAATTCTGATAATGGTTCAGACTTTTGATGATTGACTGCTAACTGTGGCGGTTCTTGAGCACTTAATGTCACCAGCCCTTGTTGTTTAGTGACACTCGATGGCAATGGTATTTGTGAGGCTTCTATACTTTCTGGCACTGCCACATCATTCATTGTAGCCAGTTCATCACGAGCACTTAATATTACTCTTGGATACTGGTTTAACTGCTCGTTAAGCGCGTTAGATAATAGATACAGCATTGCTGGCTCTACGATAGGCTTATCAATGTCATGGCGACGCTCTTCGTAGCGGCGCTGAATTTGTGACCAGTAATCAGCTTGTTTTTCATTGATTAATTCATCGGTGATAAACAATGCATCACTTGGTAAATAGGAAAATAAACTACTCTCCGCCTCCCAGTCTTTTAAGTCAAAAAATAGCGGCTGATAATACTCTAATCCGCTACTAGCAATCCCTGCCATTACGTCTTTGTGCAGCTCAGACTTACGACTACTGGTATTAGGGAACATCGCAGCAAAGTTCGTGCGAAACGTCTCACGCCCTTCATCAAGTGGAAACTCTTTTGCTGGCAGTATTTGAAATTGCTGAATAGGCTTTGAGATATCTGGCATCTTATGCAGTAACGACAGCGACTCTTTTGCCATGCTGGTATCGTTGCCCGTTAACATCGCTTTGAGATCATCAGCGGTCAATGTGCGCTGGGTTTGAGGATGAAAAAAGCGAATCGTTTCGATTTCATCATCGAACAAGTCTAAACGCAGCGGAAAAGGCTGACCCATGGCAAAAATATCAATAATACTGCCACGCACTGCAAACTCACCTGGTTCAAAGACATTTTCAACAGCGCGGTAGCCTGCCTTTGCCAACAGCCCACGTTGCGTATTGATATCAAACTGATCACCGACACTCAAATCAAAATGCTGACCAATCAGCCAACTTGGCGGTGCAACGCGATGCATCAGCGCCTGTACGGAGATAAGCAGCACACCTGATCTTGGCATATCCGTCAGCAGGTTGATGCGCTCACTAACGATGTCTTGATGCGGAGACAGCTCATCATAAGTCAATGTTTCCCAGTCAGGGAACACATAAGCATCGACTCCGCAAAATGCCAGCTCGGTCTCTATTTGATTGAGTTGGTTTTGGTCACGTGCCACCACGACCTTTAATCGCTCGGCAACATTCCACATAGGTGTTTGAACCAAGCTTGCCAGCCACAAACTGCTGACCGCACCATGGACAGGCGCTAGCCAACGCCGCTCGGCATTTTGGATAGGGAACAACTGCTGGTTAATAGGATCAAACGCGTCAGTCAAAGCAGTGATAGGCATAAAGAATAGGATCAAAGTTAAGGAGTCAGAAAGCTATTATACGAATATTTGAGCAATTACCAAAACTTATGCCGTAACGGTTTGTCACTTAAGAGTTTACTCATTAATGATTGAGGGTTAACAACGATTATTGCGCTTTAACTGTCGTTACATAACAAAAAACCCCAACTTATCAGCTGAGGTTTTTGTTTTTACTAATCAAGCCAGGCCTAAAGCTTCAGCTGATAAGTGGTTTATCGCTAGCGATGATGCCATTATTATCAGCATAAACAAACATACCCGAATTCAACGTCAAATCACCAAAACTAATTTCGATATCCGTTTGACCTTCATCACGACGAGTTGATTTGCGCGGGATACAACCAAGCGCCATCACGCCAAGATCCATCTCTGCCATGTCATCAACATCGCGAACACAGCCATATACAATAACCCCAGCCCAGCCGTTGTCGATAGCTGATTGTGCAATCATATCGCCTAGTAATGCACAGCGCATAGAGCCGCCACCATCGACGATCAACACTTTCCCATTGCCTTCTTTGTCTTTACCATCGCTATTCAATAGTGACTTAACACGACTATTGTCTTCAAAGCACTTAACCGTCACGATTTCACCGCAGAATTTGTCTTTTGTACCAAACTGACGGAATGACTTGCCTTCGATATTTGGCAAGCATACTTGAGACTCAGGATTGGCATCCAATAGATCACAAGTGACAAAACTTTCTCTATCCATTTGTATCGATTCTGACATTGCTCCTGCTCCTTATTTTAGTGATTCAACTGACTGTTATTCAAATACTTATTGATGCTTTGATAATAGTTATTGTATTTTTTACTCTTGTGTTCTTGTTCTAATGCAATCTTGTTCTGACGCAATTAAAAATCGATATCTATAGATTTCCGTTTTTGAGACTGAGTCTGTCACTAGAAAAAATTTACTTTATTTTTTGACACGAGTCATCGCTAGCATCTGTTTGTTTTCGATAATGTCGATATGCTTAATTTGAGGTTCAGTACGATATTTACTACGATGATAGATATCATGAGCACTCATGGCCATAGCACTGGCAACGCGTTTAGCAGAAATAGGATGTAACGATAGTGACTCTGACACGAGCGGCGAAATGAGTTTAAAGGCTTTTTGACCAAGGCTCTCAAGCGGACGACCTTTATGCTTACCAAGCAATAATGACGGGCGGAAGACGACCAATTGGCCAAAATCTAATGCCATAACAGCCTGCTCTGTCTCAGCCTTGACTCGATTGTATAAAAAACGACTGTCAATATCCGCATTCATTGAGGAGAGTAAAAAGAAATTCTCTACCCTTTTGTCACGACATAACTTGGCAAAATTTACGTTATAGTCTCGATCTACCTTGCGAAAAGCCTCATCACTACCAGCCTGCTTTTTTGTCGTACCCAAACAACTAAAAGCATCCGTAGTTCGATCGGCACCAACACTTGCAAACACTTCAGAGAGATTATCAAAATCATTGATTTGATAAAAACGCATGCTGGCATTAATGTAGCGTGGCGGGCGGCGGGCAATCACAATCAATGTGTCATAAAGCTCACTCAGTTGCTTTACCAAATGCTGCCCTACTAACCCCGTTGCGCCAATCACAATTGCTTTTCGCTGCATACCCTATCCACTTATATAACATTAGATGAACTATATTGATGAGAAAATACCTATATCAAGGTCTATCGTTAGAATATCATACCTAAATTCCTCAATAACTGACGCTATTATATAGGATATATTGTAAGAGATTTTATCAACCCTCTATGTCTGTCAGCGCTTACTATTGATTTAGTTACTAGAATGACCCAAATTCGATGATATTACGTAACTTCTTTGAGCATTAATCATCAAATATATTGTCCTTAGTTCAATAATTTGCTAAGATAATCGGCTTTACACGTCAACGCTGTTTAATTATTCCAAACAGCTCTGGCGCTTACGATGATCTATTCATATTAGATACTTTAATATCAGACATCGACATCATATTTGACGAGACGGCTGCTCGTCACCGATGATTGTTAAACCCATTATTGCAATCAACATTCATATTTTTATCTGTCTTTATCAAGGAGATACGCGTGGCTAATACTGCACAAGCTCGTAAACGCGCCCGTCAAAACACCAAACGTCGTCAGAACTCTGCGTCACAACGCTCTATGGTTCGTACTTACTTAAAACGTGTTGATGCGGCTATCGCAGCTAAAGATTATGACGCGGCTACCGAAGCTTACAAAAAAGCGGTACCAGTTCTTGATCGTATGGCTGACAAAGGTATTATTCATAAGAATAAAGCTGCTCGTCGTAAGAGCCGCCTAAACAAAACAATCAAAGGCCTACAAGCTTAAGATTTGTATTGGTTAGACCGCATTTCGCTTTTATAGCGTAATGACTAAAACCTTGTCACTGGTTCTAATACCGTGGCAAGGTTTTTTTATGCCTATTCAAAACGTATTCAATGAATAGCGGCTCTATCAACTCATTTCAATGTTTAAACAAAACATTAATTCCACTGCACTTCTGGCGGCAATAGCAACTTGCTAGGATGGTAACCAGCTGCACGATAACCGTCTAACAATGAACTAATCGGCCGAGTATATACCTGACCTCGCCAAATAAAATGCGCACTCGCTTGATCAAATGGCTTATCATCAAACCATAAAAATACGCCTTCCATCATTTTCGGCCAATCATTCCAATCAATCTCTATCACATCGAACATAACTGCTAAGAACGCAGATAGCAATGTATCATGACTCACAGCAAGCATCAGATGGCCATGCTGCGGCTGATTCTGGTAAAAAAGCGACAGGATATCCAAACCCCCTTGATAGGTGTTTTTAGTCCCTTCGAGATTGCCTTGCAAAAAACGATTAATAAAGTTCAGCACACCAATTTCTTTGAACACAGGATTGGCTATTTCAGGCTCAGTAACAAGACTGCCAGGCTCAACTAACAATGATTGATGCGTAATGTCACGCCGTAGTCCTGCCCCCTCTTGCATCAGCTGCGCGGTATCGATACAACGCCCAATGGGGCTGGAGATACTATCGACGTCGAGCGAATATGGTAGATGACCTGATAACCAACGACCCCAAGACTTTGCCAGTATACGGCCTTTAGGAGTCAACGGTAACTGATAGCTGGCAAAACCATTACCATCAGAGCGCTCGCGTAAAGAGTGCCTAGTAAATAGTATCAGCCGCTTATTTTCAGGTAATAGGCTAACGGAGGAAATCATACTATCTGGTAGGTGCGAAGGTGCAGGCGCGCTTGGTGTGTGACTCGCAAGCTTGTCAGCAGATATTTTGGACAGGGTGTTATTTAGATATTTACTCATGACAGCAAGCCTAGCAGATTTCTTATCAGGAATGAACCGCAGACAAATCTAGTTGCAATATATCTTATTAAATATTCTGAACTCTTTCAAAAAGACGCTTTATTCAAAAGAGTCTATACCTAGAATAAATGAAGATTTGCCAGATATTTACACACGATCCTAGCCAATATCAATGACTTTGTCCCACGCGAACTCTAGTGCAGTACTACTGACCTCATTAGGATAGGCTCGTGGATTGACAATCACTCGCGTATTACCAAGTTTATAATCAAATGCTTCATGAGTATGTCCATGTACCCATAGCATCGGTGCCCAGTCTTCGTGCATCCATCCTGAAAAGTCACTGACAAAAGCTGCATTACTCGGTAGATTGGCATATTTTTCAGACACCGATAATGCACTGACACTATGATGACTCATGACTACTGTTTTTTTACCAAGTTTATGAGATTCCATCAAAGCTTGCTGTAGCCACTGACGATGCTCCGCATGAATCAGCATAGATACTTCAGGCGAAAACAGTTCGTTACCTGCGTAAATCTGCTTGTAGTCACGCATAAAATGCCTAGCAGCAGCCATGGTGTCTTCGTTAGCATGATACTGATAATCTGTCCAAAGCGTACAACCTAAAAGGCGTATATCACCGATATCGATATGCTGACATTGTAAGACGCGAACGCCTTTTTTAGACGCAGCATCATAGTTATCCCAAGTTGCCAGTTTATGGTCAAAGCTCAATACGTCTTCATCAAAGTATTCATGATTACCAGCGATAGTAATCAGGGGAACTTCTAAGCGCGCTGCCTGTTCTTGCAACCACAGCATTCCTTTGTCGCTATTAGCAGTATCCCCTGCTACTAACACTAAATCTGCATCGGTTTTAGGAATATGTCCAACGGGGTGCGATTGACGTGCATAACTATCAATATGTAAGTCACTCAATATCTGTAATTTCATATTATCCAACATCACTTAGTGGCGTTATTATTAAAAATCTAATTAGCGATAAACACTCATAGCAGTACTACTGATATTTAGCTAAATGAGCGTTTTTAATATAGTTATTATATTTTAGAAAGGTTGTAAGAATAAATTTAAGTAGTGTAGCAGCTTTTCCTCGACCATCAAAAAGTAAAAAGACAGCCATTTAGGCTGTCTTTTTTTCTTAACATTTATTCAAACTTAAATACTTTGAAGTATTGTCTGTAGTTTAGCAGCAGGGTCTGAGGCTTGAGTGATCGAACGGCCAATGACTAAATAATCAGAACCGTCTATTAGCGCCTGACTGGGTGTACAGATACGTTTTTGATCATCTGCATTATCTTCTGCTAGGCGAATACCAGGCGTCACCAGTTTAAAATCCTGACCACATAATGCTTTAAGTGCTTTTGCTTCTTGAGCCGAGCAAACTACCCCATCAAGACCAGCTTGCTTGGTCAATTTTGCTAATCGGCTTACTTGGGTATCTAAGCTATCAGTGATGCCTGTTTGCATCAATGCTTCACTATCCATAGAGGTCAATACGGTAACTGCGATGAGCAAGGTATCAAGATCTCTATCTAGCAAACGCTGTTTTGCCAACGACATGGCCTCTAACCCTGCGCTAGCATGGACATTCACCATCCATACACCAAGCTCAGCGGCCGCCAATACTGCTTGAGCAGTGGTATTCGGAATGTCATGAAATTTTAAGTCTAAGAACACTTCAAAATCACGTTGATGTAATGCCTTGATGATATCAGGGCCACAACGCGTAAACAGCTCTTTACCGACTTTCAATCGACATTGAGATGGATCTAACTGGTCAGCTAGCGCTAAAGACGCCTCTACCGTCATATTGTCTAGAGCGACGACAACTGGAGAGTTAATTACATTATTCATGGTTTTACCATATATTTTGAGTTATCAAAGTATTGTATTTGAGGTCAGTACTGCGTTCGTTAAGCTATCACCTAGCAGATCACCTAAAAGCTCACCTAACAACTTAATCTCGTCTACGCTTAGACAGAGTAGAGCCTTCAGTTAGGCTAGTTGCGTCACTACTTTGCACATTAGCAGCAGAAGCACCATAAACAGCTTCATCTACTGTTGGCGCGCTTGCTTGACGATCGATGACCGTATTGGCTTGAGTCAGTTGCTCTTGCAGGTTTGCGTTTGCTTTTTGCAGACGTGAGATTTCCCACTTATTTTGCAGCACACGAAAGATAAGCAATGCTAGTAAAATACCAATAACAATACCTAGCATCAAACACAAAATAAGTAGCAACCCTAGATTCATCGTAGGTGCTTGTGAAAACAGTAGGTTGACTCCGACCTCAGTATTATTTGCCAATACCAAACCAAGTGAATAGGCAAAGCTCAAGAACAGCAATACAAATAGTAGAAAGCGCATGAGACAGTTACCTCAGTTTGGAATGATAAATTTTGACGGTTAGATAGCCAGTGCTGGTTTGATTAATCGTTTGCTACCGTATCATTTACTGCTTCGCGTAGAGCCTTACCTGGCTTAAAATGTGGAATCGCTTTAGCCGGTACAGGTACGCTTTCACCTGTCTTAGGATTGCGTCCCATACGGGCACGGCGGTGATGTAGACAAAAACTACCGAATCCGCGAACTTCGACTCGGCCATCATTGGCTAAAGTATGGGTCATCAAGTTTAAGATTTCACGCACTGCGTCATCAACCACGGTGTCTGCCATGTTGTCACAGTTTGCACTCAAATTACTAATAAATTCGGATTTGTTAATCGCTTGCTGCATTATTACGCTTGCCTTGTTGATTGATGGATAAGCTGATGATAAGTCAACGCTCTATAGTACGTAAATGCGTTTATATAACTAAACTACATATACTGACCCTTTGAAAACTAACATTCAGAATCATATTATGACTATAAAAAGCTTATAACTATCATCTCGTTACTCAATGGTGCAAATGATAGCGGATATTAGCGTAAATGGGAATAAGAGTTTGCCCATTTGGCTAAAAACCTCTATTACTAACTGTGTTAATAAAATCTAATCATAAAAAAAAGCGACCGAAGTCGCTTTTTTTATATTACTTTTATATCAATAGTTTGCAGCTTACTGCATTTGCTCTTTGATCAAATCACCAATAGTTTTTGGCTGTGCATCAGAACCTGGAGCAGCAGTAGTGTTGGTGCTACCAAGATCTTTAATCGCTTGACGCTCTTCAGCTTCGTCTTTCGCTTTGATAGACAAGTTGATGTTGCGTGTTTTACGATCAACACTGATGATTTTCGCTTCAACGTCATCACCAACAGTCAGATGCTTAGTTGCATCTTCAACGCGGTCACGTTGGATTTCAGAAGCACGTAGATAAGCTTCAACTTCGTCAGCAAGTTCGATAGTAGCGCCTTTAGCGTCTACTTCTTTTACTTTACCATTAACGATAGCACCACGGTCATTGTTGACTAGGTATTCGTTGAATGGATCAGAGCTTAACTGCTTCACGCCTAGGCTGATACGGTTAGCTTCTGCATCTACAGACAATACCATTGCTTCAACGGTGTCGCCTTTATTGTAGTTACGGATAGCATCTTCACCAGTTTCATTCCAAGAGATATCAGATAGATGAACAAGACCATCAATACCACCGTCTAGACCGATAAAGATACCGAAGTCAGTGATTGATTTGATAGTACCAGTGATTTTATCACCGCGCTCATGTTTCTTATCAAACTCATCCCATGGGTTAGCTAGAGTTTGTTTGATACCTAGGCTGATACGACGACGTTCTTCATCGATATCAAGAATCATTACTTCAACTTCATCGCCCACTTGAACAACTTTAGATGGGTGGATGTTTTTGTTGGTATGATCCATTTCTGATACGTGTACTAGACCTTCAATACCTTCAGAAATCTCAGCGAAACAACCATAATCAGTCAAGTTGGTTACGCGAGCTTTTACAACACTACCTACTGGGTAAGTGCCGCCAACGTTATCCCAAGGATCAGTACCAAGTTGTTTTAGACCTAGGCTAACGCGATTGCGTTCACGGTCAAACTTCAATACTTTAACTTTTAGGTCTTGGCCAACTTCAACAACTTCAGATGGGTGCTTGATACGGCGCCATGCCATGTCAGTGATGTGCAATAGACCATCGATACCACCTAGATCAACGAACGCGCCGTAATCAGTAAGGTTCTTAACGATACCTTCGATCTCGATGCCTTCTTCAAGCTTGTTCAATAGCTCTTCGCGCTCAGCTGAGTTTTCAGCTTCCATAACTGCACGACGGCTAACAACAACGTTGTTGCGTTTCTGGTCAAGTTTGATGACTTTGAATTCTAGCTCTTTGCCTTCAAGATGCGTTGTATCACGGATAGGACGTACATCTACCAATGAACCTGGTAAGAACGCGCGTACTGAACCGATATCTACAGTGAAACCGCCTTTAACTTTGCTTGAGATAATACCTTTAACGATTTCATCGTTATCAGCGATTTTTTCAAGGAAGTTCCAAGTTTCAACACGTTTAGCTTTCTCACGTGACAGCAAGGTTTGACCCATGCCGTTATCAACCGCTTCAACTACGACATCAACGCTATCGCCAACTTCAACTTCAAGTTCGCCTTCTTCGCTTAAAAACTCTTCACGAGCGACGATACCTTCAGATTTAAGACCAGTATCTACTGTGATCCAATCGCTATCGATGGCCACAACAGCACCTGTAATAACCGAGCCACGCTCGATATCTAGGCCCTGCTCTTCAATGCTCGCTTCAAATAGTTCAGCAAATGATTCCATTATGTCTACCTTTGTATAGCCGTATCCTGTCCAGCACAGTACGGATCAAATTTATGATTGTATAGAACGAAATGCTGGTTTTATATCCCATGCAATCATATAAAAAAACGTTTGTTGATAGCGAGCTCATCATAATAAAAACTGACTAACAACAACTGTCTTATATCGAATGCAATATATTGACTAAACTAAATTTTTCTTACTGCTTTAATAAAATTTAACTTAACCGTATTATTTTATACTAAAACAATGATTAATAGGAAACTTTTTAGTACTTAATATGTTGTTTTTACTAGCTATTAAATGACTAACTAGTGAAAAATACACCTTTATCTTGGCAATGCTTTTTGACTTGCTCATATACTGCATCAGCATTAAGCGCTGAACTATCAAGTAATAATGCATCTGCCGCAGGCTTCGATGGCGCTGTACTGCGATTTTCATCACGGTCATCACGCTCTTTTATCGTCGCTAAAATCGCCTCAAAATCTGCTGTTTGACCAGCGTTCAATAACTGAGTCACACGGCGCTTTGCACGTGCTTCAGCACTAGCCGTCAAAAACACCTTAACATCAGCATCTGGAAAAACGACCGTACCCATATCGCGACCATCAGCTACTAAACCAGAACGAGTGGCCATATCTTGTTGTAATTTGAGCAATGCTTGGCGAACCTGTGGAAAGACAGCTATCTGTGATGCATAGCCTCCGACCGTTTCATTGCGTACTTGCTCACCTACTGCTTGTCCATTAACAATGATATCTACACGTCCTGAGTCATTGTTCGGTACAAACGCTATCTCCAAGCTTTCAGTCAATGCTAATACAGCATCTTCGTCAATTGGTTGGCTGGCATCTGCGCTGATTAAACCCGCTTCAAAGGCTTTTAGCCCAACAATTCTATAAAGCGCACCAGAGTCTAATAACTGATAGCCTAACATTTGTGCTAGACGCCATGTGACCGTACCTTTACCAGCGCCACTGGGACCATCGATACAAATAACAGGATAGCGTACTGATGAGGTATGGCTATCCTCTGTATTGAGTAAAACATTATCAGGTGTAGAACTGGTCATAATACTTACTCAATAATATGCGTTACTTATATCGCTTATCGTATATCATTAATAAAACAATATTTATTCGTATGTTAAGTCTTTAATAGCCCATTAAGATGAGTGCTATCAAATAGGGCAATATTATAGCAAAAAATCATCGTGACCACTAGCACCAAGACTGATATCTTGTTTATTAGTATTTTGAGTTTACATAGTGGCTTTATTCTTTTTCGCCGCTTGCCTACGCTCACGAAAGAATGTCTTAAGTATTTGACTACTATGCTCGCTGCATAATCCATTGTAGGCTTGAATATTATGGTTGTAGAAAGGTTGCAGTGATAAGTCCATTTGACTACCAACCATCCCAGCACGCGGTTCACTCGCTGCGTACACCAACTTGTTCACACGCGCATGGATTAATGCACCGATACACATTGTACAAGGCTCTAAAGTGACATATAGAGTAGTCTGTAGCGGCAGTCGATAGTTTTCTAAACGCGTACAGGCGTCTCTCAATGCAACTATCTCTGCATGAGCAGTAGCATCATGGCTGCTAATAGGTTGATTAAACCCTTGACCGATAATCTGCTGTTCATGCACCAATACCGCACCTACCGGCACTTCTCCTTGCTCAGCACCTTGCTTAGCAAGTTCAATTGCTTGTTGCATCCACTTAGCATCTTCAGCTAACCAAAAGGTACTGGCCTGAATATTTAAAGATTGGTACGGCATTAAGCTTATATTCTGTATATTTTGCATTTATTGTGGTAGTTGCCAGTCAATTGGAGTTTGGCCATACTGCACCAAGTAGTCATTTGTTTTAGAAAAAGGTTTAGTGCCAAAGAAGCCACCACGGTTTGCCGCAAGTGGTGATGGATGTACCGCTGTCAAAATCAAATGCTTATCCGTATCGATATACTTACCTTTCTTCTGAGCTTTACTACCCCACAAAATAAACACGGTATGCTTCGTCTGTTCATTGACGGCATCGATGACAGCATCAGTAAACTGTTCCCAACCTTTATTTTGATGACTGTTTGGCTCGCCTTCTCGCACAGTCAGTGAGCTATTAAGCAGTAAAACGCCTTGCTGCGCCCAGTATGTCAAATCACCATGCGCTGAAGGGCGAATACCAATGTCATCTGCCATCTCTTTGAGCAAGTTATTTAGTGATGGTGGCTTAGGAATGGCTTTAGGAACAGAAAATGACAACCCCATAGCCTGACCTGGACGATGATAAGGATCTTGGCCCAAGATTACCACTTTGACTTGCGATAACGGCGTGAGGTTAAGCGCATTGAACATCAATGGTGCAGGCGGATAGATACTATCATCCGACTGATAGGCTTTCTTTAAAAATGCGCGTAGATTGTCCATATTCTCAGACGTTAATTCATCTGCTAATGCCGTTTTCCAATCCTCTGGTAAACGGACATTGTCTAGAATCGCTTGCTTTTGTTCTGGAGTCTTGGTTATCGGTTCATCGAACAGTTCCATAGTGTGTCCTTTTTATACTTGTTATCTTGTTATAAGTTCCATAGCTTCGTTAAAGCCAGCTTACTGTAAATAATCATACTAACAAAAAAATGGTATGCGCTTTGTTGATGAATTATAGCAATAAAAAAACGGCTACCGCTGTAATACGGTAGCCGTTTTTCTGACGTCAACATTAAACGACTTAGCTAGCTAGAGACTCAGAATCAGGATGCGGTTCATGAGTTTCAACAACTGTTAGAATAATACGACTATCAGCTGAGCCTTTGTCTGACACCTTATCAAGCTTCATCGTATCATTCTCTTGAGAATCATCGTCTTTAGGCTCTAAAGTCAGATGTACGACACCGCCATTGACCAAATCACCAAACAAAATCATACTTGCCAACGGTTTTTTGATTTCATCTTGAATCAGACGTTGCATCGGACGTGCACCCATTAGACGGTCATAGCCTTTATCTGCCAAGTAGTCACGTACATCATCATCAATCTCTAATGTCACTTGCTTATCATCGAGTTGCACTTGCAGCTCAACTAAGAACTTATCGACAACTGATACAACAACTGACGTATCTAGAGGGTTGAACTGAATAATAGCGTCTAAGCGATTACGGAACTCTGGTGTAAAGACACGTTTCAGCGATTCTGTATTATCACGGCTATGGTCTTGTTGAGTAAAGCCCATTGACGAGCGACTGATACTATCAGCACCAACGTTCGTTGTCATAATAACGATAACCTGTTTAAAGATGGCCACACGACCATTGTTATCGGTCAACGTACCATGATCCATAACTTGTAGTAACAAGTTGAAGACATCTGGATGCGCCTTTTCAATCTCATCAAGCAACAACACACAATGTGGATGCTGATTGATTTTTTCGGTGAGCAAACCACCTTGATCATAGCCAACATAACCTGGAGGCGCGCCAATCAAACGTGATGCCGTGTGCGCTTCCATATACTCTGACATATCAAAGCGTACTAATTCCACACCTAGCAGGTTCGCTAACTGACGCGATACTTCTGTTTTACCTACACCAGTTGGACCTGCAAACATAAATGAACCAATTGGCTTATCTGGTGCTTTTAATCCTGCACGTGATAGCTTGATAGCATCAGCCAACGTGGCAATTGCCTCATCTTGACCAAACACCAAGTGCTTAAGATCTCGATCTAAATGCTCAAGGATACTCTTGTCATCACTCGATACAGATTTGGGTGGAATACGGGCTAACTTAGCAATAATAGCCTCGATATCAGCAACATCGATTTTCATCGGTGGCTTTTGACCTTTTGATAATTTCACACCATCTGCTGATTTAGCACTATCGCTTGCTTTCGCAGTCGCTGCTTCATCCTGCATTTCATTATCTGTATCACCATCGATACCCTCGATATCAGCATCAATATGCGCATCAAAATCTTGCTCTAAATCAGCAATGAAACTTTCTTCCGCTTCGATATCATCAACATCAGGTACCACACCTAAGCGCTTATACGCACCTGCTTCGTCAATTACGTCAATGGCTTTGTCAGGTAAAAAACGCTCATGAATATGTTTGGCTGATAACTGTACCGCTGTGACCAACGCTTCATCCGTATACTCAACATTATGAAATTCTTCATAACGTGGTTTTAGACCGCGTAGGATATCGATAGTGTCATCCACACTGGGTTCTTTGACATCGATTTTTTGGAAACGACGTGACAATGCATGGTCTTTTTCAAATACTTGGCGATACTCAGTAAAGGTTGTTGAACCGATACAACGTAGCTCACCGTTAGCAAGCGCTGGCTTGATAAGGTTCGATACGTCCATATTGCTGCTCATAGATGAACCAGCACCAATAATCATATGAATTTCATCAATAAAAAGAATAGCATTTGGTTTTTTCTTCAGCGCATCAAGCAATGACTTCATGCGTTTTTCAAAGTCACCGCGATACTTAGTTCCCGCAATCAATGAACCGATATCGAGGCTATAAATCACGCAACCATTAAGTGGCTTCGGTGCTTTGTCGTTAATGATTAACCATGCCAAACCTTCAGCGATAGAGGTTTTACCTACACCAGGCTCACCTACTAGCAATGGGTTATTTTTACGACGGCGGCATAGTACTTGGGCAGCACGTTCAATCTCAGAGGCACGACCAATCAAAGGATCTGTTTTACCTTCGGCAGCTCGCTGGTTTAGATTGGTTGCAAATTCAACTAAGGGATCTTTACTGGTCTTTTCAGAGGCACTACGGCGCTCAGTACCTGCAGAACCGCGTGATTCAGATGGCTCTTCTTTATCTTGGCCGTGTGATAAATACTGGGTTAGCTCAAGGCGACTGATACCTTGTTTTTTAAGCAAGTAGACAGCATAGGTATCATGTTCTGAAAACATAGAGACCAAAATATCAGACCCTTCAACCAAACGACCACCACCGATCGATTGCACGTGAAAAATAGCACGTTGCAAGATACGATCAAAGCTTTGAGTCGGCTGCGGTGACTGTTCTGTATCAGCATCGATAGTTGGCGTGTGTTTATTAATATAAATCTCAAGCTCAGTACGCAACGCCGAGACATTAGCATTACAAGCAGTCAACGTATTAGCAGCATGAGTGTTTTCTAATAAGGCCAAAAGCAAATGTTCAACAGTGAGATACTCATGCGATTTTTGGCGCGCAAGCGTCATTGCTAAACGTAGAGAAACTTCAAGATGACGACTTAACATAACAACTTCCTACGGTTATATCTATCTTTATAATTGATAGTTTTATGAATGAGTTAGTAAGTAAATCAGGGCGGTAGATGAATTGTTCAAGGGCTATATTCGTATTATTAGAAGTCATGAATAAATGAGGTGAGCGGTAGACTATTGATTAAATACTATAATCTCGCTATCAGCCAACAGTAATCATAACTATCCATGGCCGCTTTTCTTTATATCAACACGATACTTCGACGGAGTCAATCTATTAACACAGACTAAAATGTATCAAAGCGTGCTACAAGCTAGTAGCGACAACCTTAATAACGAATATTAAATGTTGAAAAACTGATTAGATAGAAAGAGAGATTGATGTTTTAGAAGCTAGTAATGACGTGGTTTTAGCAAGTTCAACGGAGATACTTAGTCTAAGACTATTGAATAGGATTCTCTAATAGATAGGGTTATTTGCTATAGAAATCAAGGCCCTATGGATAATAAATCTATTTTAAAATATTCTACTTGTATATAAGAGGAGTGACTGAAAAGTCAAAAAAGCTCACTATAAAGGTGAGCTTTGATATGAATTACTGGGAAATAAAGAACAGTAGGTAAAACTTTAATAGAGCCATATATTAGTACAAGAAACTAATAAATTGCTCTACTCGCCTTGATGCGGTTCGATTTGAGTTAATAACGGATAACCTTCACGATGTGCCAGACTATTTACTTTTTTGGCCTTGGTCTCGGCGATATCTTTGGGATAAATGCCAGCAATACCTTTGCTGCTATTATGAATAGTCAGCATAATCTCGACCGCAGAATCCATACTATGACGAAATTCTGACTGCAATATGTATACAACAAACTCCATCGGCGTGTAGTTGTCATTGTACATAACGACCGCATACATAGGCGGTTTGGCTACTTCAGGCTCTGCGACCAATACATCTGCTTGCGGTGACGTTTCACCATCGGTATCACCGTCTTGTGCACGATGAGCAGGCATATTGGGAAAGTGCCAATCAGCAACCGTTGGCGTGGCTTGTGATATCATTTTTTTCATCATAATCAAAATATAATTATAAGGTAAGTTTAAGATAGAAGAGGTTGTTAAGGCAGGCGATAAGGCATGGTATAAAGCACAACCACTAATTAAGGTCATTGTGCTTTGATTTCAACCACAGCATCGTCACTGAGTATTTCATTAAGACATGAGGTAATTAAGGTACGATAGGACTTTCATCAACTTCTGGTAAATCTAGGAGCGATGGTAGCATGTTATCCACACTATCACCGAGCTTCCAGTCATACAACTGCTCTACTTTCTGACCACCAGCTTGCAAAGTCAGTTTGGCTTGCAATGGTCTAAAGCCTGATGGCATTACAAAGCGACCACGTATCCGAACGATACCTTCGATCATATGGTATGCAGGGTCAAGAGGTACTTCTACAAGATCATCATTGTTAAGTAGCGTTAATACAGGCCTCAAGCGTTTGGCCTGACCATCGCTACTGAGCATCCCGATATCAAAACCATACTCAAAAGCATTTTCAGGTAGTGGAGAAATTTTGGCCCCTAATACCTGTAAAGGCATACCACCTTTCTCACGGATGGCATCTGAATATAGCTCATTGAGCTGTGACACTTGTTTATTTTCTACCGTCAATTCTTGCTGGCTTTCACGCAACTCTTTTAAATTAGCCAAACTGATAGCCAGTTCTTGTTTGGCAGTTGACGCTTGGTTAGTAGCTATCTTATTGCTAAGGCGCAAGTCTTCTAGTGCTTGTGTCGCTTCAGTGCTATCAATAATTGCTTGCTTGGCTTCTGTTTCCATCGAATGAAGGCCACGTTGGTAGCCAAGCTTATGACCAAATATTAGCCCAACCACCGCTGTCACTAATACGGCTACAACAAACAGTGCCAATACCAATGTAGAAGCACCGCGTTGTGAGCTAGCAATACCACTTATCGGGACATTATTATTTCTAAAGCAATGCTGTTTGCGCTCCAAGCTAGGTATAACCGAGTCTTTGCACGATAGACGTGCTGGCTGTGAGCAAAAGCGTAGTACGAGCTGAACACGCATTTAGACAGTATCTCTTAAGGGTAAGGGCAAGTCATTATAGCCGAATTTATAATCAATACCTAGCACCGTAAATGTGAATGATTGGAATATGAAGTCGTTGATATTAAGGAACAATCGGTGCAAAGTTCAGCCCCATTGACTCATCAAAACCGAACATCACATTCATGTTTTGCACAGCCTGCCCAGCAGCACCTTTGACTAAGTTATCTTGAACGACGATGACCGTTAGCTCAGCGCGCTCATTGTCCTGATGTACGGCAATGCGTAGACGGTTACTAGCGCGAACACTGCGCGTATCGGGATAAAGCCCCTTTGGCATGACATCAACAAACAACTCTGACGCATAGCTATTTTCAAACGCTTGCTGCCAATCGATAGCCGCACCAGCATCGGTCAGCTCCATATGAATAGAGCTGAGCATGCCACGAATCATCGGTACTAAATGCGGCAAAAAGCGAATACGGTGCGTAAATTGACTGTCTAATAACTGTGCAACACCCTGCTCAATCTCTGGTAAATGACGATGGCCTTCGACACTATAAGCCTTAAAGCTATCTGTTGTCTCAGCATAATTGAGTGCAAGTGATGCTTGACGACCTGCGCCAGATACACCAGATTTTGCGTCAATGACAATACGAGACTCAATCAAACGCTCTGCTTGCTTATTCTGAGCTTCGATAATTGGTTTTAGACCCAAAATTGCAGTGGTTGGATAACAGCCTGGGTTACCTACTAGTAACGCATTCGCAAGCTTGTCACGATTGATTTCTGGTAGACCGTAGACTGCTGTTTTCAACAGTTCAGGACAAGCATGTGACTGTTTGTACCAGTGCTCAAAGTCAGTCAATGACTGCAAACGAAAATCAGCAGCCAAATCGATAACCTTAACGCCAGCTTGGGTAAGCGCTTCGGCTTGCTTCATTGCTACGCCATGCGGAGTCGCAAAAAACACAACATCGCATTTTTGCAATGCAGCAAGCGTATTATCACCCAAGTCGCTAAAAACGATGTCAGACACACCGCGTAGGCTTGGAAAGATTTCATCAGCACGAGTGCCAGCTTCGCTACGAGAAGTTAATAAATCAATAGAAACCTCAGGATGAGCAGATAATAAGCGAATGAGCTCAATACCCGTATAGCCTGTACCACCGACGATCGCTGCTGAAATCATAAGACACCCTTTTCTTGGTAAATACTAAATATGCACTGATAGATTCTATATTTGCTTATAACTTATGCAGTTCTATAAATTATACAGTTCCACAAATGCGAACAAAGACAGAATCAGTCTCTAAATATTCTGACTCTTAATTTTATAGTCGTGTACTGCATCCACAAACACTTTGGCATTGTCAGGGTTAACCCACTGGGTGATACCGTGACCTAAGTTTGCTATGTAACCAGTCTTTTCACCGTCAGCGTAAGCACGGTCAAGCATGGCGTTCACTTCAGAACGAATTGTCGCAGGCGAACCGTATAATGTCGCTGGATCTAAGTTACCTTGGATAGCCTTGCTGTTTTGCAATTTTTTATGCTTCTTGGTCAACTGACGCTGACTTTCAGTCAATACTTGACGCGCACGATCAATCGGCATCGTCCAGTCTAGACCTAACACGTCCGCTTCGCTGTCAGCCTGAATATCAAGCCATAACCCACCACCTTTAGTGAATAGCACTACAGGTACTTGTGGATGACGTTCTTTTAGTTCAGCGACAATACGTTTATTATAAATGTGTGAAAATTCGATAAATTGACGATGGCCTAACGCCCCGCCCCAACTATCAAATATCTGAACAATTTGAGCGCCAGCGACGATTTGGGCATCTAAATAGTCAATAACTGACGTCGCCAGCTTGTCTAATAACTGATGTAAAAAATCAGGGTTACTATATAAGAAGCCTTTGGTATAACGATAATCCTTCGAGCTACCGCCTTCTATCATATAAGTAGCCAACGTCCACGGACTACCAGAAAAACCAAATAACGGAACTTGACCATTCAATGCTTTACGAATGCTGGTTACAGCTCGCATGACATAGTCTAGAGAGTCATTTGGCTCGAGCACTGGCAATCTATCAAGATCAGCCTGTTCGCGGATAGGGTGTTTGAACTTAGGGCCTTCACCCGTTTCGAAATACAAGCCCAGTCCCATCGCATCAGGGATAGTTAGAATATCACTAAACAAAATAGCAGCATCTAAGTCATAGCGACGCAATGGCTGTAGAGTCACTTCAGTAGCGCGGTCTGTATCTTTGCACAGACTCATAAAGTCACCCGCTTCAGCACGAGTGGCCTTATATTCTGGCAAATAGCGACCAGCTTGGCGCATCATCCATACCGGTGTGGTATCGATGGGCTCAAAACGTAATGCACGTAGCAATCTATCATTTTTTAAAGGTGCAAACTGTTGCTGAACCGAGTTACTACCGTCTGAAGCACTCATGTACAAATCTCCAAAACAGCACAATATCCATATTTATAAATGGATATTGTGCTGGATAAAATAAGTTGAATAAAAAAGGTTATATGAAAGCGCTATACAGTTAATGCAAGATTGTCGCGGTGTACCATGACGACACGTTCTTCGCTACTGCCAAAGATCTTATCGAACTGTTCAGTACGCTCACGAGCGACGCGGCGCGCATCATTCGATGAGAAGTTTACCTGCCCGACGGCTATACGTTCGCCCGTATCTTGGTGGATGATTTCTACCACATCACCTTCATCAAACCCACCTTGCACTTCCACAACACCCACTGGCAATAAACTTCTATTGTGCTCAGTCAATGCTCTTGCAGCACCTGCATCGACGACCAAGCTACCTGACATACGTAGATGCGCAGCTAGCCACTGTTTACGCGCGATGATTTTATCTTCGTCATTAGTCGTCAGCAATGTACCTACCGCTTCACCTGACACCACACGGGTGATAACGTCATCGATAGCACCGCTGACGATAACAGTAGGACAACCACCCATTGCTGCAAGGCGTCCAGCACGGATTTTGGTCAACATACCACCGCGTCCAAGCTTACCGCCGTCTCCTGCAATATCAAATAAATAATCCGCCATTGCACGTTCTTGGCGAATCATCTTAGCATCAGGATTATCACGTGGGTTATCAGTGAAGACACCTTCTTGATCGGTTAAGATGATGTACAAATCAGCATTAACCATCGCGGCTGCCATCGCACCCAAGGTATCGTTATCGCCAAATTTAATTTCATCAATCGTGATGGTATCGTTTTCATTAATAACAGGTAGTACGCGCCATTCTAATAACTGTGTCAGCGCACCCGTCGTATTAAGATAACGACTACGATTAGACAAGTCATCATGAGTTAGCAGTAGCTGCGAGCTTTGAATACCATGCTGAATCAAAGCTGACCACCATGTTTCAATCAATCCCATTTGACCAATAGAAGCACAGGCTTGTAGTGCTGCTAGTTTCTTAGGACGTTCCTCAAGGTTCATACGTACCACACCTTCAGCAACAGCACCTGATGATACCAGCAGTACCTCAACGCCTTTTTTGTGCAGCTTAGCAATTTGCTTTGCCCACTCATATATGGCAGTACGATCCAGCCCTCGACCGTTATTGGTTAATAGTGATGAACCAATTTTGACAATAACGCGCTGAATATCAAAGTTGCGAGTTTGCTTAACAAATCTTGCTTCTTCCATCGTGTTTGCTATGTCATCTGCCATATAAACTCCTTTTTTCATATCAATTGATTGTAGGGATTAAATTCACAATTCAAGTATAACTGCTCAAGCATACTAGCTTAAGGAACGTACATTACCTCAACGCCATCGTCATCATCGTCGTCAAAATCAGACGCATCCAAGCCTTCACGCGCCGCTTTACGAGCTGCACGATATGCTTCACGCTGTGCTTCAGTGTTCAGACGTACTTCAGCTTCCAAACGCTCAAAACGTTCTTTTTGTGCTTCAGCGAAGATAGGATCTTCTATTTCACGCTCACGCTCAAGTTCGATATCATTCATTAGATGATATTTGACCGCATCAACGCCTTCACCAGTTAGCGTTGCCGTACGGAAGACCATACCAGTCCAACCAAGCTCTGCGACAATATGAGTACAAAGCGCATTCAAATCTTCATCATTGACCTGATCGATTTTGTTTAATACCAAAATCTGCGGCAAGTTGGCCAATTCAGGAGAAAAACGCTCAAGCTCGTTTAAAATAACACGGGCATTCTCGACTGGGTCGCTGCCATCAACAGGCTTAACATCAACTAAGTGTAGCAGACGACGCGTACGCGCAACATGCTTCAAGAAGCGAATACCAAGTCCGGCGCCTTCCGATGCACCTTCAATAAGACCAGGAATATCTGCCATCACAAATGAGCGATGACGACCAATATCGACCACACCCAAGTTTGGTACTAGGGTGGTAAACGGATAATCAGCCACTTTTGGTCTAGCAGCAGAGACTTGACGGATAAAGGTCGATTTACCAGCATTAGGCAAACCAATCAAACCAACATCAGCGACTACTTTTAGCTCAAACTTAAGAACTTTTAGCTCACCTTCGAAACCTGACGTCGCTTTACGCGGCGCTTGGTTGGTCGAGCTTTTGAAATGAGTATTACCCAGACCACCGTCACCACCTTTAGCAATCAGTAGTGTCTGGCCGATCTCAATCAAATCGCCCAATACTTCGTCTGTCTCGGTATCAACTACCGTCGTACCAACTGGTACTGGTAAATAAAGATCATCAGACCCTTTACCTGAACAGTTTCTACTATGGCCGTTCTCAGCACGCATGGCGTCATGACGACGCGTATAACGATAGTCAACTAGGGTATTAGTGTTGTCTTCTGCAATGACATATACATCTCCGCCCTTGCCGCCATCACCACCATCAGGTCCACCACGTGGGACATACTTCTCTCGGCGAAAACTGGCGATTCCGTTACCACCGTCACCTGCTTTTACCGTTACGACGGCTTCATCAATAAATCGCATCTTACGTTCCTTAATTCACAATCCAGTCTATAAACTGGTTACAACCAACGGTTGTATTTTGGGGTTTTGCTATGTTGTTGCGTCAAAATGGACACTGTATAAATACTACTTTTACTTAGTGCCCATTATGACAATAACACCCGATAATCAATCGGACTATCGGGTGTTTAAGTATGACAGTTAAAGTCCTACCAAGCTATTCAAAGTAGCATCTGCTACAGCGCCATTCTTGTGACACGATAGCGCTACTATACTTGGTATGACGTTATTGCTCTACTGTATTTAGTAATCTATGCTGGAATCTGAGCGTAGCTGATTCCGGCCATTTGCGTCGCCAAACGCAATACCTGAGTACTATAACCTACTTCGTTGTCATACCAAACATATACGATAGCTTGGTTGTCAGTCAAAATAGTCGCTTGAGCATCGATGATTCCAACATGAGTCGTACCAACAAAGTCAGTTGATACCGCTTCTGTAGAATCTGTATAAGCAATCTGTGACTGCCAAGTGCTGCTATTAGCCATTTTACGCAGGAACTCATTCAACGCATCAGCGCTTGCTGGAGCAGTTTTCAGATTCACGTTCAAGATTGCTAGGCTGACATTTGGTGTTGGTACACGAATAGCGTTACCCGTTAGCTTACCGTTTAGTTCTGGCAATGCTTTACCAACGGCTTTTGCAGCACCAGTACTAGTAATAACCATGTTCATCACAGCACTACGACCACGGCGGTCAGCTTTGTGATAGTTATCAACCAAGTTCTGATCATTAGTAAATGAGTGAATAGTCTCTACATGACCATTTACAATACCGTACTCATCATTCAATACATTCAGCGTTGGCGTAATTGCATTGGTCGTACAGCTCGCAGCACTAACGATCATATCGTCACCAACGGTATCATTGTTCACGCCGTAAACGACGTTTTTGATATCGCCGCCAGCAGGTGCTGTTAGTAGCACTTTTTTCACGCCAGTAGACTGTAAGTGCTTACCAAGGCCTGCTTCGTCTTTCCAGATACCTGTGTTATCGATAACAAGAGCATTGTCGATACCATAAGCAGTATAGTCGATTTCGCTTGGGTCTTTGGCATAGATAACTTGTACAAAACGACCATTAACGATCATGCCGTTATTATCATCATCAATGCTAATGCCGCCTAAGAATCTACCATGGATTGAGTCGCGCTCAAGCAATGAGATGCGCTTAGCCAAGTCGCCAGCAGCAGCTGGACGTACAACAATCGCTTTTAGCTGTAGACCTTTTGCGCTTGACGCTTGTGACAATAGCAGACGAGTCAAGATACGACCGATACGGCCAAAACCGTAAAGTACAACGTCCGTGGCGCCGTTTACAGCACCAGCGTTGTTGATAGACTGTAGAGCGGTTTGTAAATCAGTATCATTAGCAATCAATTGACCAACATCGATACGAGTGGCTTGAATATCAGTGTTTTCTGAGATAACTTTTACCATCGCTAGAGTATCAGCGATATCGATAGCTTTGGCGCCATGGTCGCGTAGTGCTACTTTTTGATGTAAAGCAAGTATTTGACCAACTGAGGTAGAGTCTAGCGTTTCGCCAAACAAAGTCACTTGTACGTCTTGCTTGTTATAGAGCTTGTTTAGTAGCCCCATAAGCTCAATCGCTTGTTGCTCTTGATTGTTGTAGTTGTTCAAGTGGTCTTGATGTAATTGGCGTAAGGTATCAGCGTTGCTCACGAGAAACATCCTTATGGTCAGTAATGTATGATCAATAAAATATGAAGAAGTGTAAAATAGATAGGTCGTGTATGCTCTAAATGGCGACTCTAATATGATAATCAACCACTATCAATATGGGTTATTGACGCTAGAGTATTTGAATCGCCTAGATTTTAGCCTAAAACGCCTCATTTTGCCAGTAGTAACCGATTAGCTAGCGTGCATAATAGGTTTCATTCTCTTATATAGTTCTCATATACAGCTATTAATAAAAATAAAGGCAGCTATATATGCTGCCTTATCGAGACGTAATGAAATAATAATCGCTATATGGTTTAATCAAAGCAGTAAATTTAGTTATAACACTTATGGTGATAGACTTACCGTTTGGTTGCTCTGCGACGTCAATGTAAACTCTTTTAAGTCATAACCTTGCTGCTGAGCAATTTGACGATATTTAGTATACGTTTCCTGACTGATATTTGGCGAGCGTGCTAGTAACCATAAGTATTTTTTATCAGGTGTCCCTACTAGCGCGGTTTTGTAATCTGCATCACGTGCCAGCACCCAATAATCAGCACGGCCGACTGGAATCCAGCGAATCCACTTCGGTAAAAACGTCACTTTTAGTTTGCTGCCGCTTTCATCGACTGGCTTAGCAAAACCTTCTGCGACGATACCTGAACCGTCCTCGCTCACACACTTATTAGTAACCGTGATTCCTGAGCCGTCATCTTTTTGAGCATAATTGGCGGTCACATCACCAGCACACTTGCGCTGGAAATACATCGGCAAACGGCCAATCTCATACCATGTACCTGCATAGGTGTTTAGATCTACGCTATCTACAGTAGTTGGCGTGCTTGCAGATTTATGAATAATATCGCTTGGCTTAACCGATAGTACATCAGTCGTGGTCTTCTCGCTCGTTGCATCATCAGACATTCCATTAGTCCCCATGTTCACTGGCGGCGTGGCCGCATAGGCTGAGAACGCTGCTAACGGTATAATAATCGCTAAAGCAATGCCTGTATGTTTTATCAGTCCATTCATAAATATGCGCTCCGGTATTTCTTTGTAGGATGAATTATTTGTTGATGCATCACTCATTTGCTCAGCGTCGATGGCGTGTTCAGAACTACTGTTTAGATTATCTATTTGATCCTCTAACAGTCCCGACATTAATGGCTCATCTTCGTTCAGCTTTTGTGGGTGCTTATTTTGCGCTGATTTATAGCCAGATGATTTGTAGCCACTAGCCACGTCATGATTGTCCTCATTGCTATTTTTTAGATCTTTGCTTATCTCATTGTCACTCATAGCTGACTCTTTTGCCCTAGGGCTTTTGTCGGCGCTTTTGTATCCAAAATAGCTGTCTTGCGAAGACGTGTCTTTTGCCAGATGGTGCGAATATTCGCCATTCGAGCTGTCGTGATTATAGCTAGCATCGTTACTAGCTTGGTTTGTCTGTTGCGTATCATCGCCATATTCATTGTCATTGAGCGATTGCTTAGGCTGCTGAAGTTGAGAACCAGCTGCCTGTGAATCAGTCCATGCTGACTCAGGTAACTTATTGGTTTTCATAGGAGTACCATTCTTAAATAGTGATTGTTAAAAACGCTTTATGTACGGCATCTATTTGGTCTCGTTTTCTAAAAGCCATTTGCTTTGGTATAAATTATTCGTGCAAAACTTGACTCTACAAAAGCTTTTTTATTATTATATTTTGAACATCACTTTTGATCAGTCACTCGTCTATAGAAATAAGATCAACGTATCGTAGATATGCAATATATATTAAGGACAACTGGACTATTAAAACAGTAGTGCAATGTAGGAAAACGCAACGGTTTGTAAGTAACTATGGGGTTTGAGTATTGTTTGAACACATCATAACCACACAGTTACTTGCTGGATAACTAAGTTAAAAATCAGTTATTTGAACTTACTAAGCTTAATACGCACGTCTAATACGAGTCACATTCAGGCACATGACACCGTAGATTGCCTATAGCTTTCTTGAGTCATGCGGATTATATGAACTGACGAATACCTGCCACACTGATACCGCCATACTGCAATGCTTGGTTGAGCATAGCAGGTTCTAGCCCGCCTAACCCAATGACAGGCATATCAGCTAACTCTGCTAACGCTGACCATGCTTCCCAGCCAAGCGGTGCGTCATCAGGATGCGTTTGGGTGGCGAGCACAGGTGATACGAAAGCACCAATCACTGGTGGTAATGCATTCTGTATGCGCATGCTGGCAAGTTGATTGGCTGCCGTTATGCTCGCGATGTCATGACAGCTGACGATAAGCGGATGGTTTTTAGATAGCGACTGCGTTAGAGCTGTAGAGCTGCCTACCTCATCGAAACACTGCATCAGTGTTGAGTGTGTTAAATGTTTAGCAACTATTCGCTGGCCAATCTCTGTCTCATTAGCGGTTAGTGATTCCTCAACATTCAAAGGCTGCTCATTATCATTAGGTAAAATCGCTAAAATATCTGGACGTGCCGTTATCAGTTGTTCAGCAAGATGCTTAGATCTTGCGTCCTTCAATCGGATATATGCCCACGACTCTGATGCTAACTTTTCTTGGTGACATTGTAGCCATGCTGCCGCTGCATCAGTGTGTGTGCCAAAATATGCCAGAGGATAAGTAATCGCTATATTCGATGGAAGTTTCAACCATTCAAGGATTGTCTTATTAGCAGCGGGCAGATGATACGCTCCTGCCAAAAGCTGTGATTTGCTTACCCAAGTCAGTGCCTGCCCTTCTAAACCCTGCTCACGGTGTTTATGCTGCTCGTACTGCTCGGCTGTCAGCTCAATCTTATAAACCTGTAAGCTGACCTGTTTGTCGCCATAATCATGATGCAAACGCCCGAGCTTAACGATAGTATTATCCTCAAGTAGGATACCCGTCTCTTCCGCCACTTCTCTTATCAACGCCTGCGCTGCTGACTCATTTGCTTCTATCTTTCCGCCGACAAACTCGTAACGATTTCCCTGATGCTGAGTAGCATCTCGAAACCCAAGCAAATACTGATCTTTATAATGAATGACAGCCACTGCAACATTTACAATGCTAGGTTTGTCAGTTTTCGTCTTACTATTTGTCTTACTTTCCGGCTTCGTCTCTGATTGTTGATTTGACCCGTCCAACATACTTATATCCTTTATTTTGGTGTTTATTCTGATTATTTCTGATAATTTAATACTTTTTATAGGCTAGATGATTTATTTAAATCTACCGCCTAACTCATTAATTTATATAGATAAAATACTTAATCGAGATGGTTTATGACAGCGAACTTAGATAAGTTTACATAATAACTGCATTTTATTTTATCAATTACCTTGCAAATTTATCAAATCTAAATGATAATTATTATCGTTAAAAACAATTACGCTATGGTTAGCCAATTTTTTAAGCCACTTCTTCTCAAAAGGAATTTACTATGAGCATGGTCATCTCTCGTTATTTAAACTGTCGTGAAAACCGTCTGCCTACTTTGCAATCACAACATCTATTTGCACTGACTAAAGAGGTACGTATCGAGCATGAAGGCGAAGAGTATCGACTACGCCTAACTCGCAACAATCGCTTGATTCTAACCAAGTAACGTCTATTTCAGTGACACCTTTTTCAATCCTTCTATAAAAAAACGCCTTCATTATGAGGCGTTTTTTTATAGGTCATACAGCTTAAAAATAATTTAAAAAGCTCTCTCAGCTGACATCAATTAGAAAGCAGTCGTCTTACTAGGGCGTGTCCTCATTTTAAAAATGGTGATAAAAATGAGATAAATCGCAGTCAAACAAGGAAAATAGCGCAGATAATATCGAGATATTATCTGCGCTATTTGACGCCATTTGGCAAGATTTAGCCATTTTTAACCCATTTAGATAACTATCGATTGAATTGAGGACATGCCCTAATAAACAATTTAGAACTGCCAACTATAGACCACATCTACTGCATTCTCCGCTGCTGAGCTTGCTTCTACATAGATGCGGCGCGTCAATTGATAACGAACAGAAAGACTGTTTTGCGCATTGAAAACACCCACACCATAGCGAATGTACAAATCAGGCGTTACGTATCCTGTGACGTTGACATTAGTGTCCTCGCTACTACCTGAGGCATCGACTGTCAGACTCTGCAAACCGAACGCTTGCCCGATTTGATTGGTCAGGCTACGAGTGCCACTCAGACCAAAGCTCAATCCAGCGGCAGCCAGATTATTGGTCACTTGCGATTTAAACCCTTGCTCACTGATTTGCGTCGCGCTCTTATTATCGATGCGGCCCGTTACCAACGCGTTCATGGCTTGCTGCTGGGTCAGTCCTGCATTGTTAAAGACGATAATATTGGGACTTTCGGTCGTTCCTTTGACACGCAGACCGACTGTTTTACCATTAATTGTTTTGGCCGCTTCAATACTCAAGCTTGGCTTCATCACATCGCCATTGAAACGAACTTGACCATAATTTAGCTCTAGGCTCTGTCCAAAGGCATTGATGTTGGTACGGCGTGAGACCTGTACAACACCTCTGGCACGCATGATACCTGTGCCATTCTGAGTAACATTAATCGCCCCTGCCAATGGAATGACGGCGCCAAAACCACGGAAGTTGATATCATCGCCCAAATCGATACCGATATCAGCATTGATTGACCAAGGTTTTGAGATAGCCAGTACTTCATCGATATTACCAATCAAACGGCGATCTAGTACGACTGCATCTTCGGTTTGAGTGATAATATCTTCACTGGCTTCAGGCGGACGAATAGTCGCAGACGGCACACTGATCGCCCCTTTTATATCAACATAACGGTCACCTGGGCGCACGATAATATCGATATCAGGATCAATCTCAGCAACCAGTAATGGAGGCTGAGTAATGACTAGGCCTTCACCGACGATACTCAACTTGGCCTGCAGTTTTTGCTGCCAATTGACTGTCCCTGATAGTTCACCTTCACCTGTACCACTATTAAATGTGCCATCAATGGTCGCTTGTGTGCCGCGTATTTTGGCTGCCGCATTTACTTTGGATAGATTCACGGGCAAATCAAGCATGGCTATACGGCCGTCAGAGAGTTTTACGTCGCCATAGAACTGCGGTTTGGTTAAAGTGCCGCCTAGGCCACCAGCCATTGTGACGTTACCTCTTAGGACGCGCATACCGGGGAAGAAAGGCTTAAATATCGCAAGATCAAGCTCGTTCAGTACCAATGCTCCAGAGATTGGTTTAGGGTCTTTATAAGGATCGACGATCACCTCAGCATAGCCACGCGCCCCGCGTCCAGTATTGATATCGGTACGCAGCTTGATGCCCTCAGGCACAGACAGAGCAATGAGAGACACGCGCTTGTATGGCAAGGTCATTGATGTGCTTTCGCCGTCTTGAACGAGGCCTATCTTGCCGTTATCTGAATATAGCGTGGTATTGATAGTTGGCGGACGACCACGTTGCCATCCGACGATTGCTTTACCATTAATCTTGCCATTCCAGTCAATATCTTCTGGCAAGAACACTGAGAATAACGACGTATCTAAATTCTGCAACGCTACATTGACCTCACCTTGATCTGGCGATGCCACTAGTTTTTCTCGTAGACAGAGCTTGCCGGTTTGATCCGTGGCCTGCCAGCAGTGAGCAGCAAGCTGTACTTTTAGATCACGGTTCTCACCACCCTGATTGTAAGGCAAATTCACAATCAGCTGTGCAGGTTGCAATTGATTCAAAGTCGCATATTTAGATTTGATGCGGCCTTTTCCAATGACACCTGACCAACTTAGCCTGTCTCGATCAAAACCACCTTTTAGCCTAGCACCGACATCGAGTTGCTTATTGGCCACATTGAGATCGACCACATGAGATTTTTCGGTACCATTAAAAGATGCTTTGACACTATCGAAACTCTGACCAGCAGCATCTAGACCTTCAGCCGTCACGATTAACTGGCTTGGGCTATTGGCTAAGTTGACCAGCTTGCCGCGTACACGGCCTTGACGCAATATAAAGCCAGGTAGCGCGAGTCGCTCACCGACCAAATCAATATAAATAGTAGGCAGTGCTTGTCCAGCCGGTTGAGACAGCGTGGCACCGCCCGTGACTTTACCAGCTAGTTGGCTAGATAGTTGATCTAGACTGGTGATGTTAATTTTGGTTTGTAGCTGCTTGGCATTGCCGTTAGCCGTAACGTAGTTGTCACCCCAACGCAGCACCAGATTATTAGCATTTAAGCTATCAATCAAAGCATTCACTTGCTTATATTGTGCTTGAGCATCTTGGGTCTGAAGTTGTTTGAAGTAACTTGCTAAATCTTTAGGCAAACGCATTTTCGCTGATAGGCTGCCTTTGGCACTCAGTTGCTGCCCTTTTAGCATGCCATTCAGATTGACTTGTTTAATATTGACAATCTGCTGCGTGTCACTCCAGCGGCCATCTGTATCAATCGTACCAGTGATAAGGCTTGGGGTATCTTTTAGGAAATAACCAATGTTAAAACGATCCATCACTGCGTTAATATCCCATGCAACGCCTTGACGCACATCAACGGTACCGCTGGCATCGATACTACCTGCCGCACCCACATGACGGAAACGGTTGATACGGATCAGCTGACTGTCACCACTGGCTTCTATATTCAGCTTACCTGCTGGCAATTGCTCGGCATCCAATATGCCGTTGAAATTTACGGCAAAGCGCTGCAAAGTACCTGCAGTATTTTTGCTGTTTTTTGGCGCATTTTGCCATTCGCCACTGGTCTTTAGATCGCCTGTGATTATCGCTGGATTGTTGGGTAAAAAATAACCCAAGTTGAACTGGTCAAAACGACCATCTATATTCCAGCCGATATTTTTACGTAAGTCGATAACACCTTTCGCATCAACTGCGCCCGCTTCACCTTTATAGTTCAGCTTACGAATACTAATCAGCTTTGGCGTACCCGCAGCATCGATAGATAGACGACCTTGTGGTACATCTGCTGTATCAATCCGACCATCAAAACGCGCATCAAATACTGACAGCTCACCACCTACGATATCGACACTGGCATCACCAGCACCAGTAATACCGATAGCACGATCCGCTTGCGTCGCATCGAGCTGCGCTTGCATATCTGTATTGTTTAAAGTAATCACATGACGTTGACCGCTGACCCCATTTTTGGTGATGTTTAGCAGTCGACCACGTGCACTTATACTACCTGTTAGGCGCTCAAGCGGTAAATCACTACGATATTTCTTAGGGAGTAAACCTTTGGTACTGGCATCAATCTGCCATGTCAGTGGACGCTGTTTGCTCGCTAACTGAATCTGTCCTGTGCCGGATAAATCCCCTACTATGCCGTTATAATTAAGACGATTGATATCTATGACATCACCAGCCTTACGTATACGTAGATCATAGTTGCCCTTGGGGGCAGCATTTAGCTCATTGATAACGGCATTGGCATCGACTGATAGGGTCGAACCACGAACGATGACGTCTGCCTGCCCACTAGGACTGTCGATATTGCCAATATTGGGTACGTTACGGCGGGTTAAGTTTTTCCAGTTAGCATCAATATACCAAGGCGCGACTTGCTTGGACTTGGCAGAGGTTTTACCGCGAACCATATTGGCATTGATGTGCTCACCATCGCGCTGACGCAAATCTGCATCGATCTGCGTATTACCAGTGGTATTCTGCTGCTGATAACGCAGTGACAGTCTACCGTTTAGAGTTTGCGGAGCATAAGCTTTAAAGTCAGTATACTCAGCCGGAATAGCTTGGCGAATATCAAAGTTGCTACCCGTCGCACGCACTGTGGCTTCAAAACTGTCTTTCCAATCTAAAATACCTTGCAACGCCAAACGTCCCGCTGGCACGTCAGCATCTAGGCGATCTATACGTAGCTGACTATTGGCGATAACGGCGCGGCCTTGGTAATGACCTGATGGAATGTCTTTGGCCGTCAATTCAGTATTGATACGCAGCCGTATCTCAGAGATGACACCAGAAGCTGTGGCTGTACCGCTTTGTAGGCGAATGTTTTGACTATCTGCATAAGGGATAAGAATATCATCCCACTGTAGTTTTGCATCGAACGGCGCACCCGCATCCAACCCCTGTACTACAAAGTCGCCTCTCACATCGCTATCGTTATAACGACTACGTACTTTACCGACAGTACGTTTAAGCGTTCCCGTTGCAGAGATATTCAATGGGTCGATATAGGCTTTTTCAAGAGCGCTGACTTCCGCAATCGCACTCAAATCTAGTGGATAGTCGCCCTGTAGGTCGATCTCTCCTTGTAAGGCACTGACTTTCACGATATCAGCGTACTGCAAGTCACCACGGCCAACAGTCACCGTACTACCTACCCACGTCAGATCACGCGCCGTAATGTCTTGAATAATGATAGGGTCTTTGGTTACTTGCTTATAGGTGATTTTCTTAATTCTTGCTTGATCAAAACGCAAGTTTACTGGCAACTTTAAAGTTTTATAATCAAACGGTTCACCAGTAGGTGGTTTTTTATTGATAATCTCTATGGTCTGAATGTCTGCATCACTTAAATGCACTTCTTTTGCAAATACTGCGCGCCAGCCTATTTTGACGTAGGCTTTATCTACTAATATCTCAAGATCTTCAGTCGCTTCAATATCGATATCGGTAACCCAAATACCATCGCGCAAGTTACCGCGTCCGTATTTGAAATCAATACCTGTTTCAACACTGATTTTTTCTAATATAAATTTCGTACCAGCGTCCGTCCCAGCCGCATAAAAGAATATGGCAAACATAATCGCCAGTACGATAAGCATCAATACCAGAAGTTTGAGCAGAAATGACAACGGATACCAACGCCTAACGGCACGGGCATCACGCTGTGCTGGATCTTCATCTGGAGCATTATTAGGCGGGGTATTTTCTGTCAGCATGACACTCAACTACGTTAAAAAATGAAGACCAGCAATCGGTACGATAAGTGATAATTAGAACATTTGGAGCTACTAAACATTTGGAACTACTACATTAAGCGATTATAACGGTGAACCAATAAAGAAGTGTAGTCGTACTGGAATGCTTTCCTCGGTCACGCCAGCAGCCACATCGACACGCACCATTCCTACAGGCGATGCCCAGCGTATACCGACACCAACGCCGACTTTTGTCTCAGTATCAAAATCTTTGTCATAGGCATTACCGACATCAGTGAAGAATGCGCCACGGAAACCTGGTTTAAATTCATAGTTATACTCAGCACTACCGACCGCTAGTACTTGCCCGCCCGTCAGATAGCCTTTGTCTAATGGTGACAAGCTCTCATAGTCATAACCGCGGATACTCTGATCGCCACCTGCAAAGAAACGCAACTTATAAGGCACATCGTAAAAATCATCCGCCCAGATATAACCTGTATTAGCACTACCTAATACTTGATGCTTTTTGTCTTCGCCAAAGCTATAAATACCACTAACGCCTGCGCGAATAATCGCCATATCGGTATCACTGAATGCGCTATCAGTGCCAGCCTCGATTGAATAGTACTGGCGCATGCCTTGCGTTGGATTGGTAGCATTGTCAGTATCTGTTTTATTCACACCATAGCCAAACAATAGCGCGCGCTGTTTCGGACTTGAAGAGGTAAAGCGGATAGGCAGATCATCTAGTGCTGCTCCATCAACCCCCGTCTCAAGCTCATCCAAGCGGTAACGCACAGAGTAGCTACGATTCCAGCCGGTGTCACTACGGATATTACGTGCCAAAGCCGCTTTTAGCGTTGTTGTCGATAGATCGAAATTGCCTTCGCCTTGGTCAATCACTTCTTCTTCATAAGTAAGACGCCCATCTAGCTTATCATTGAGCGGATGTTTCCATGGTCGACTGGCATACACAGCCACGTTTTTGCTGATTCTCGACACTTCTGTTTCTGCACCTGCTTGGTAGCCTTGGCGATTGAGCAAGTTATAGTCAATTTTTGCGGTGGCGCGAACGCCAGTATCTGTTCCATACCCCAGACCAACTTGAGCATCACGTGGTTTATCCGCGTATACAAACACATATAAAGGTACTTTTTTGCTTTCTGCAACGTCTTGTGGCGTTTTACGTCCTGCTAGCGTTGGTGGTACAAAGTTTTCGTCAGCTATCAGACTCTTTTCGTCAGGGAATATCTTTTGTGCGACATTACTAATTGAGTCACTGATTTTGCCCAATAGATTGTCAGCTTCCTGATCTTTTTCATCAAGCACGCGATCATTCGGCAAGCGGCTTAGTCGTTCTGCTTTTTGTCTGATGGCTTGCAGCTTATCAAGGGTGGCTTCATCAGCCTCAAAATCAATAGCAGCGATATCCGCTTCATTGACCGTCTCGCCACTATTAGCACTCAGAGCATTATCGCTCTCTGCACCTATGTCGCTATTATCATTGACCGTATCTTCTTTGCTAGCAGTCACATTTAAGGCAGCTGCCCCATCATTGCTACTCAGACCTGCGACGCCATCATTGTCTACATTGTTAATATCGTCATCTAATGTGTCGTTACCCTCGGTAGCAGCATTGTCAAACGCTAAGGTACCAGCTTCACTACTATCAGTTGGTGGTAGTATCGACTCGACGTTGACCGTATTAAAGTAACGAGTTGCCGATAGGTCATTACTGAACTTAGTAACTGCTGGACGATAAAACGGCTCACCCGGCGTAAAGCCATAGAGCTGTTGTAATAATGAAAGCTCTACTGGTAGCTTGTCAGGATCTTGGGTCAGCGTATTGGTTTCTTTGTCGTAGGTAAAAAACACCACATCGTCAAACTCGTAACGATCACCCGTGTTATAAACCAACGAGACATCCGCTTTGTTATCAGGCAAGATGATATCAACAGATTTGTTCAGCCAATACTGGTCAAAGTAGCCGTAGGTATTACTCAAAGATTCTAAAGCCGCTTTACTGCTCTTATAGACACGGTGATTAAAAATATCACCTTCTTGCGGCGGCAAGTCTGCCTCAAGCGATGCAAACTCTTCTTGCTCACTGCCCTCACCGCGAATCTCAATAATACGGCTATCTACCAGTACCGGCTCGCCTAGCTCTTCAATCACAACATTGACCGTATCGCGATCAGGTTGGGTCAAACGCAGCTCAACCTCGTAGTAACCAACAGCTTTAGCAGCATTCTGTGCCGTCTCACGCAAACGTGGCAATGCCGCAGTAAAGTCAATAACCGACTGAACGGAAGTGTCATCCAGTGCTGCTTTGATGTTTTTCATTGGCTGAATATCATTGTCAGCTTCAATCAGTTGAGCCTTACCATTAGGAGAGTCTTCAGCAGATACTTGCTCTAGATAAATAGCGGTTTCTACATTTGGCAAAGCAATCACGCCACCGTCGTTAAAAAAGCGATTGTACAGACGCGTCACGATATTACCTCTATTGCGCGCGCGTGGCCGTGGTCTATTGGCTTGTTCGATACTTTGGTCGACGGCCTGAGTATCATTCTGATAATCTGGTAGATAGTCATTCGGATTGATAATATCTGTCGTCGTACCTTCTACATTGGCAGGCACATTCGTACCAGCTATCAGCTCATCACTACTATCATCAGTCGTCAGGCCATTTTCATTCTTAACAATAGCTTCATTGCTAACGACATCTTCATTGCTAACAGCACCACTCACCTCAATCGGACGTGACATCCCTTCAGCTGTGCTCGCCTGTTCTTGCGTTGTTTCATTTCTACCCAACGTATCAAGATTGCTAGGCGCGGGCAAGTTTGTCGCATCTAGCTCTACATCGAGACCAATTGGTGATGTTGTGTCATCTAACGTAGCGATTGGCGCATCAAAGTCACTGTCATTATTGCTAATATTGATACTATCAATATCTTGAGCATTCTGCGCATCCATTGCCGCTAGCTCACGATCGATCTGCTCAGGCGTCATCATTTGATAACCCTGCTGCTGAATCTCGGTTGCTTGTTGCAACAGGTCATCATTAGAAGCGATTGATTGAGCGTTATTTGGATTATATGAAGTACTTGGACTATCAGTGAAAGTTTCTAAATTTTGAGAGTTATTTCTTTGAGAAGTTGTGTTTTGAGCATTGGCATTTTGCGTCGTCGAGTTTCTAGAGCCTGACTTTTTCGAGTTAGGTTTTTTAATGCCCAAGCTCTGTTCGCTATAGTCGTCCAATACTGACTGATCGATAATACCTTGTTCTACTGCTTTTTTTAGACGTAGCGCATCTAGAGCCATATCTAGCTGAGTATCGTCATCTAACAATGTAGCTGATTGCTTGATAGATGCTTGCTCATTAGTAGCTTGACTATTGTTATTCTGGTTACTAAGCGTTTGATTGCTATCAGTTTGGTCAGCAGCAGATGAGTTAGTGATAGCGGTATTGCTTACATTATTAATAGTATCTGCCATTGCCGCAGGTGCCATACCGAACAAACTGGTCGCAAGCGCAGTGCACAATGCCGAACGTCTGAAATTTTTACGCGGCGTTGCTGGATATGTACTTGGATTATTACTATCGTTTTGGATTATGGCTGTGTCACGCTGCATCATGAGACCCTTGAATGCTCGAGTTGAAGGCTGCTTTATCATCTTTACGTCCTATCAGCTCACGCGGCACAATCTTATCAACGATAACGATCGTCAAGTCTGACCGGTGAATAAACTTATAGCAGTTATCTGGAATTAATGGTTTACTACTTTAATTTTATGACTGGTTATCTATAGTGTCGGCTTTAGCACTCTGTGTCTACTGCCTTATAGGTCTACTAGCTTAGAAAAGGCTACTAGCTTATAGATAGCATTAATGGGTAGTAGCCTTTGTTTTCACTACTATTTATACCCTAAAACGCAATCACATAAAATTTATAAATCATAACTTAGTTAAATATCGAATCATAGCATTGACTGCATGTATTTTCACCGAAGCCTTGCTATTATACGGCTTAATATTTATAAAACCTATGCTATATCTTGATATAGTTTTTAATAAAATTTACGATTATTATCATAAAAAAATTGTCGTTCAGCGCCGCTATTTTCTCTATCAGTCGCGATTTATCTGTAGGAATGTCCATGTCCAACCAGTTTCAGTTATTCAAGCGCCGTCGTTTTAGCGCTATGTTTTTTACCCAGTTTTTGGGCGCATTCAATGACAATATTTTTAAGCAGGCGCTCATACTGGTGCTGACTTATACTGCCGCCAGTAAATTGGGCGTAGAGGTCAGTATCCTTAATAACTTGGCCGCCATGTTATTCATCCTGCCCTACTTTTTGTTTTCTGCTTTGGCAGGACAGATTGCTGATAAGTATGAAAAATCAAAGCTTACGCAGTTTATTAAACTGCTTGAGCTGGTCATTATGGCAGTTGCCGCAGTCGGCTTTGTCTTTGAATGGTATGCACTGCTATTTGTCGCGTTATTTTTGATGGGTACGCATTCGACCTTCTTTGGACCGATCAAATACGCTTATCTGCCACAAGCGATGAAAGAAGATGAGTTGGTCGGCGCAAACGGTCTTTTTCAGATGGGTACTTCGCTGGCTATTTTGGTCGGTATGATTGTCGCTGGTATTTTGACTCAGCTATCACAATCATTATATTGGATTAGTGCCACAGTGTTGGTTGTCGCTGTTTTAGGATATCTAGCTGCGCGCTATATCCCTACTATGCCAGCAATGCAGCCTGACCTAAAGATTAACTGGAATATTATTACGACCAGCTTAGCCACTGTCCGTTACTTATACTCTTTGCCTTTTTTGTTCTTTATCATTCTTGGCAACAGCTGGTTTTGGTTTTATGGGGCGACTTTTTTGACCCAAGTGCCAGAGTTCAGTAAGGTGATTTTGCTTGGTGATGAGTCAGTTGTTATTTTCTTACTCACATTGTTTTCTGTTGGTGTGTCAATCGGTTCGGTACTGTGCAAAACATTGACCAAAAATAAAGTTAGCTTGCGTCTATTACCATTCGGTATTGCTGGATTAAGTATCTTTGCTATTGATTTGTATTTTTCACTTTCAGGTTTAGATATAAATGTGAATAATGACACATTACTTGGCATCGGTGATTTGTTTAACATAAGTGGTAGCTGGCGAGTGTTCGCGGATTTGTTCTTATTAGGATTTAGCGGTGGTTTGTATATCGTACCGCTATATGCTTCTATGCAAGCCTACGCACCTAAGAGTCATCGAGCACGTATTGTTGGCGCAAATAACATTTTTAACGCGATATTTATGGTTACTTCAGCAATTTTTGCGATTGTTATCTTGAATGTTTTAGGGTTTACGCTGCCGCAGCTATTTTTGGTGACAGGGCTATTGAATATCGTGTTTGGTGCATTTTTATACATCAAACTCAATAAACATATTAAGCATGCCGTTATCCAAACCAACGATGGTATAGCACCGTAAATATGGTTAGTTCCATAAATACAGTCTAATGTTGCGCTGATGGTTTCGTAGTTATGATAGCTATAGTAGTTTTCCCACTATCTATAGATTATTTATGGGCTATTTAGACAGTAATATTCGAGCCGATAATTTGGATTTTTTGTTATAGTAATACGCATTATACCGTTATGTTTAAACGGTAACACACTTTATTTTATTGACAGTTTTTAACACCATCAGGAGTGAGTTATGACCCTGCGTCCTTTATCTAAAATTGACCAGTTGTTACTTGGGGTCGATAAGGCATTACGAGCTGTCGTGCCACATTCCAATCCAAGCACGCGGCCGTTGCCCGTCAGTAGCGATGAGATTCCTGAGCTGACCATCACAGAGGCGCGGCACGTCTCAGGTCTTATGCGTATCAATCATACAGGTGAAGTATGTGCCCAAGGTCTATACCATGGCCAAGCGTTTGCCGCAAAAGATAGTGGTGTCAAACAAGCCATGCAACAATCGGCCGAAGAAGAAGTCGATCATTTGGTCTGGTGCGAGACTCGTCTAAGCGAACTTGGTAGCCATGCCAGCGTATTTACGCCGCTTTGGTACGGTATGTCTTTTGGACTCGGTGCAGTCGCAGGCGCGATCTCAAATGAGTTTAGTCTAGGGTTTGTAGCGGAGACAGAAGCTCAGGTCAGCGAGCATCTACAGGATCATATCAAGCAATTACCTGAACATGATCAGCGCTCAAAAGAAATACTGGCACAAATGGATAAAGAGGAGCTGCACCATCGTGAGCTAGCACTTGCAAGTGGCGGCGCTGCTTTGTCTCCCCCAGTACGTCGGACCATGCGATGGATGGCAAATCGCATGAAAGATACCGCTTATCATTTATAGCTTATGGTTACAGGTACTGTTGTTAGCTGCTGTTGTCGACTTTCTTACTCATCAACGTCTGCACAGATTTACGTAGGTTTGCTTAATTCTAGCGATTAACAATCCTACCACAGATAGCGTAAAGCTTAATTTGCTACGGTATTAAAAATTTGTACGATTTTGCAGCAATACGCTATTTATATTACCGTCCAATCAATGAATAACAACCAAATAAATTAAACAAGGTAACGATTTTTATGAAAGCGATTTTCTCTAATAGCCACTCTATTAAGTCACCGAAGTTTGCAACGTTGACCGTCATGGCTGCAACCTGTGCCATGCTGTTATCTGCACCTGTGAACGCTGCAGAAACTGATGCCACTGCAACAGCTGTACCTAGTGCGATGGACTCAAGCAAACGTGTGATTCGTCTTGCTCGTCCTAATGCAGCTATCAGTCCTGCTCAAGCCAATGCCGCTCAAACAAGCTTGCCAGCAACACCTGTGAGCAACAGCCAGCCGACTAATGCGCAAACAACTAACATGCAACTAAGCGGCACTCTGCAAAACAATGCATCTGTTAGCACTGCTCAACCTCAAACACCGCAAATGATGTCGCCTGCTGCTGCACCTGTCATGAACGGCACTACTCGTGTCTATGAGCCTGGTCCAATGACAGCTACCGGTATCGACTTGCGTAGCGGACAACTTCCGAATATTCCTACACCGCAGGTACAGCTCTCAGACATGAGCTTTGTCAAAACCGTACTGATTCCGCAACAAAAAGGGCTAGGTACTGATAAACTTGATGTCAGTTTATTAGATGATTTCATCGCTGACGTATCCCCTAACGCGCGTCACTATCCACCAAACTTCCCTAACCGCTCACAGCGCCATTACACACGTGAAAAAATTAAAGTATTAGCGGATTGGATCGAGCCATATGCTAAGTCGCCAGACGCATCTTTTGATGTATTGCTTCGTGCCGCTAAGCTGAACGGTATGGGTCGTAACCTAGACTTGGGTTCAGACTACACGGTACGTGGTGGTCAATATGTCGATCGCGCTATCAAGCTGCAACCTGATAGTGGTGAGGCTAACTTCCTATACGGCATGATGCTATCAGAAGGCGGCGGCTTCAAAGAAGGTCAAAAGTATCTAGACCGCGCTGTCGCTTTAGGGTATACCGAAGCAGAACAAAGCTTGGCACAGTCAGATCTACTCAGTGACCGCCGTGCTAATGCGTTAGAACGCCTACGTCGTCTTGAAGGGCAATACCCTAACAATACTGTTATTCCTCAACAAATCAAACTCGTTGAAGAAGGTAAGTTCTATATTTGGGATATCCCTGCTCCTGACATTAGTGTAAAACCAGGTGCCTAGAAATGCTGTATTTGTTGGGCTTAGCTATTTAGGGTTTGATTCATAAGATATTTGTTTCATAAGACTTTCACTAGGTCAAATCTCTAGTAAATAATCTAAGCTTCACATACCAAGCGCTTTTGTTTTATCTTTATAAGACAAAAGCGCTTTTTTTCGACTAGCAGAAACCCATTCGTTTTAAAACATGCCTTTATAGAACTGCAAATGAATAGTCTAACGCCAAAAGTTGCGCTACACTCATTATCAATTGCTACTTTCATTACTCATACTCTCATAACTACCGTTTATTGGACTGACTTATGACTTTCGCTGGCTTTGGCAAACAGACAGTAGTGCATACTAATAAAAAAACCCTGCCCATTGCGTCACTTATGCTTTTGGCGGCAGCAGTATTGCTACCAGCTTGTAGTACAGTGACGGTAGATAAACAAGCCTCGGCCAAGACCATCTCAGCGCAGCGCGGCAATATCGTCACTGACAACGCGCTAAGCAGCGACACAGCATCTGCTTTGTTATCAGCAGGACTGAATGAGCAAGCCTGTATGCAGCAATTTGACTTATGCTTGACTCAGCTCTCTGATAGTATGCTTAACAGGCACTATCGGCCTGCCTTAGCTATTTTTGCAGAACTGCACTATGCAAAAGCGCGTCAACTATCTGATTCAAAAAACTGTCGTAATGCGCTTGCACGCCCGCCACTTGATCCGTATTACGCCAATGCGCCTTTAAGTGATGATGACGCCAAAACGCAGCAAAAAGAAACCGACCTGTGTTTAACCGACTATCAAGCAAGGTTGTTTGATGCCGTCAAATACAGCTACACCTATCTATTTTATGACAGTTTGACCCATGACTTTGAAGGTGCAGAGCAAAATAGCAATAGCCATCGTGCGCAAAACCGTATTCCAAATGACAATGATATCCAAACCCAAGACATTTATAACGCTGCTAGCAATGACGTTATCACTCAAATCTATCAGTCGACTGAAAACGCCAATAAATTGATGGGTGATACGACAGTAGAGTATTTGCCAATAACCTCTACTAAGCGTGATAACACCGATGAAGCAGCGATTGCCAATCGACCACCGCTAAAGGGCAAAGCAACAGACCAAGTCAAAGTCATGAAAGTTACCGTAGATGACTATAACCTCGACATTTATTTGCCCAACGAAAACAACTATCTGCAAAATGCTCATAAACAAACTTCCGCTTTGGCAGACTTATCATCCACTTATGAGCTGCGACTCTCCGGTCTCAATTCCGTGAGTAAGCGTCCCGGTTTAGGCATCAGCTTGGTAGCATCGTTGGATGATCGCTACACCACCACAATCCGTCAGTTGTTGGTTGCCTCCTTATCTGGTCGACTGACAAATCAAGATAAAAACACCGACGACAGCGAGCCAAGCTCACGTATTTATCCCACGGGACATCTGTTATTAACGGGTCTGATTAAACCAGATGGCAATAGCGTATTAGATGCGCTGAGCAGTCGTAAGCTTGATATTCATTTATATAACCCGTACCAAACCGAATCCGTTAATATCCTCAATGATGACTACCCACTGGCAGCCAACTTTTCGGCGGGATACGGCTTATGGTTATCAGAGAACCAGTTAGATGGTGTGGGTTATTTAAACTTGATTACGCGCCAGCCAGATGCTCAGCTGCCTAAACTCTTTATGCTCGAGCCTTATGATCCTGATAAACGCGTGTTGATTATGTTGCACGGGCTAGCTTCTAGTCCGGCCACTTGGGTAAATCTGACCAACGATATTCTTAATGATGACAAGCTGCGTGACAATTACCAAGTTTGGCAAATATTCTATCCAACCAATCTGCCTATTTTAGAAAATCGTTATCAGATTCAGCAGTTAATCAACAGCACCTACCAGCAAACTGATCCCAATGGACAAAATCGTGCCAGTCGAAATAGTGTGATTGTTAGTCATAGTATGGGTGCCATTATCGCTCGTATGATGCTATCTGATGAAAATTTAGTCGATGATTTAGATAAGCTTAACGACAAAGACCTCCTCTCTAGTAATGAGAAACAGCAAATCCGTAACGCGCTCAAGACTTCTTTTGGTGAAGATGAGTTAAAGGAACGATTTGAGCTACAGGCGTTGCCGCAAGTAGACACTGCTGTTTTTCTATCTGCACCTTTCCGTGGTACCGATTATGCAGATCGTTGGTTCACCCGTGCGCTACGCCGCATCGTTTACTTACCCGTAGGTCTGGTCAAGACATTCACAGATAACTTAGCGACCATTGCCACACAAGGCGATTTGGCGCAAAACCCACTGGGCGCATTGTATTTGCAGAACGGTGCCAGCCAGTTAAGTGATAAGTCTTCTTTTATAGAGTTAACCAAAGACATTACTATGAATGAGCGTATCACTTACCATTCAATCATTGCCAATAACGATGCCGATATCACTAAAGGACTGGCACAAACGCAACCAAACGGTGCCAAGATTGATTTGTCTCAAGCGGTAGAAGACAATGCTGGAAATGAAACGGCGAGCGTTGATGTCAGCGACAATACTGAGACATCACAGCTACCACCCGAGCCGCTTGTTGCCGCTGTGACGGTCAATGATGATATCAGTCAAGCACTGACCGAGCGTTTGTCAGATGGTATCGTTCCTTATAATAGCGCCCATCTCGATGGTGCCGCATCTGAGACAATTATCAATGGCGGTCATAGTATTCAGACCAATCCGCAGACCATTTTGACGTTGCGAAGAATTTTGCATAAGCAGCTACAAGAATGATGTAGATTTTTGTTATTTCACGAGGTTTTTGATGTGCAAATCGTAACCTTTAAACATCAGTTATAGGTTTCAAATAAGCAGTATGGTCACGCATACTGCTTTGTTTTTAATAATATTAATTTTATTTTTCAATGTTTGAATTATGTTATTTTGATGACTCTTAGGTCTGCAACAGACAGACTGGGTTGCTTGCGTGTATATCTAGGTGAGCGCATAATATATCTATAGCACATGACAGTAATATGTAAATTTATAAGGACATAAATTATTCAATTCAGCTAAACAGTGAGTCGCAAACTTAGCCACAATTTATGTCTAATGGAGCTAAGTCCACGTCACTGAGCTATTGCCCGTAATGCTTGCCACTTTGATCGATGGATAGTTACGGACAGTTACTTGAGCGTTGTATGGAAGTCAGCGCTATTCAGCTAACAGATGAGAGTAACCGTTTATGTTCGCTACATTTATGATTGACCAGCTCGATGCGCTGCTGCTTGCGCGTATCCAATTCGCTTTTGTTATCTCGTTCCATATCGTCTTTCCTGCCTTTTCTATCGGTCTTGCCAGCTGGCTTGCGGTGCTTGAATTCCGCTGGTTAAGAACTGGTGAACCTATCTATGCTGAAGTCTACAAGCATTGGGTCAAAATATTTGCTGTCGTCTTTGGTTTAGGCGTTGTATCAGGCGTGGTGATGTCCTACCAGTTCGGTACCAACTGGGCCGTATTCTCTGATAAAGCCGGTAACGTTTTAGGCCCATTACTCGCCTATGAGGTACTGACAGCGTTCTTCTTAGAAGCGTCCTTCTTAGGTATTATGCTATTTGGTTGGGGTCGCGTGAGCAAACGCATGCATTTTGCTTCAACTGCTATCGTTGCTATCGGCACATTGATTTCAGGTTTTTGGATATTAGCCGCCAACAGCTTTATGCAAACCCCTCAAGGTTTTATGATGGGCGCAGATGGCTTGCTCTATCCTACCGACTGGCTTGAAATTATCTTCAACCCCTCGTTCCCTTACCGTTACGCTCATATGATGACCGCGGCATTTCTGACCACTGCTTTTGTTATTGGTGGTATCGGTGCATATTATATTCAATCTAAAAAACACGTCGAGCACCGCGCGCATGGTCGTGTAATGCTAGGTATGGCGATGATTATGGCCATCTTTGTTGCGCCTGCTCAGGTATTGATTGGTGATGAGCATGGTCTAAATACCCTTGAGCATCAACCTGCTAAAGTGGCTGCGATGGAAGGACTCTGGGAGGATGAACGCGGTGCCGCACTACGCTTATTCGCGATTCCTGACCAAGAAAACCAGACCAATAAGTACGAAGTAAAAATTCCTTATGTGACTGGTTTAATCTTGACCCACTCATTAGATGGTGAAGTTAAAGGGCTCAAAAACTGGGCACCTGAAGATCAACCACCCGTTATCATCGTGTTTTGGGCGTTTCGTATCATGGTTGGTATTGGCATGCTTATGGTACTGGTCGGCCTATTCAGTCTATACAAATACTTCAAAAAACAGCAGTTCAATACTGACAGTGTGTGGTTCCACCGTGCTTGGATGATGATGACTCCGCTTGGTTTTATCGCCTTATTATCAGGTTGGTTCGTAACCGAGACAGGACGTCAGCCTTGGACGGTTTATGGGGTCATTCGTACTGCTGAAAGTATGTCTCCTCTTGCAGCACAGCAAGTCGCGACCACGTTGATTGGCTTTATCGTGCTGTACATATTTGTCTTTGGTGCAGGCAGTTTTTATATCTTGCGCTTGATTGCTCAAGGACCTAAACCTTATACAGATCCTGCAGAAGATAACTTCTACGAGCACTCAGTGACTGAGAGTCAAGGCCGCGCGTTAAGTGGTGATAGTAATCCTGCCAAAGGTACTGAAGAAGGCTTAGATGAGCCTGCAAATGATGTCGATGATGGAGGATTACGCTAATGTTTAACTTCGGTGATGTATTAGATTTACCTCTTATTTGGGGCGGTTTGATTGCTTTGTCTGTCTTTGTCTATGTACTGCTTGATGGCTTTGATTTGGGCTGCGGTATTTTGTTCCCTTTTGCAGGCTCAGATAAAAACCGTAGCCGCATGATGAACTCTATCGCGCCATTTTGGGACGGTAATGAGACGTGGCTAGTACTAGGCGGTGGTGGTCTATTCGCAGCATTCCCTGTTGCTTATGGCATCATCATGACAGGTCTGTATTTACCAGTGACTGCCATGTTGTTCGGTCTTATCATGCGCGGCGTGGCGTTTGAGTTTCGCTTTAAATCCTCTTCGCGCCGGCATGTATGGGATACCTTCTTCTTTGTCGGCTCAGTCGTTGCCACTTTCTCTCAAGGCATTATGCTTGGGGCGTTAGTGCAAGGTTTAGAAGCCAGTAATCGTCTATATACTGGTGGTCCATTTGATTGGCTCACACCCTTCTCGATAGTATGTGGATTTGCCATGATTATTGGTTATGCCTTGCTTGGCTCGACGTGGCTTATCATAAAAACAGAACATACGTTGCAAGTATGGGCGCGCCAAGTTTCTAGATGGATGCTTACTGCGTTACTAGTAGCGATGGTTGTGGTCACAGCGTTTATGTACTTCTCAGACATCGATGCGTTAGAAGGATGGTTTAGTTTCCCAGATTTGTTATACCTTGCTCCTATGCCTATCATTGTCATGCTTTTATTCTTTATCATGCGTAAAGACTTAAAAACTGAGCGTGAGTATCGTCCATTTTTACTAACGGTTGCTCTATTTTTAATGGGTTATATCGGGGTTTGTTTCGCCCTATTCCCTTATATCGTACCGTATCAAATGACGATTTATGAGGCTGCTGCAGCCGATACTTCGTTATCATTCATGTTGATTGGCGCATGTATCATGTTACCGATTATCTTGAGCTATACAGCATTTGCTTACTATACCTTCAAAGGTAAATCTGATCACAATCCGATGTACTAGTCGCTAATCGCGGCAAGTAACGGATCAGCTAAAAAGGATGGCTATCATTGTTTGTAGATGGTAGTCACACTTCAAACGCTAATCAGGAGATCTCTATGAAAAAGTTCAGTAAAAAACAATCGCAATGGGCATGGTTCGTGGGTCTATATTTGGCAGGGTTTTTAGTGGTGTTTACCATTGCTCAGCTAATCAAACTGGCCATGGGTGTTTAGCATAATTGCCTAATTATACGATTGAGTGCCAGTTAGTTAGCTGGTGAATAGCTTGCTAGATGCTGAATTTGCACTTTTGTCTTGCTAATACACTTTACTTAGACATGTCGTAAAAAATATTTCTATATGCATAAAAAAAGCAGCGTTGAATAATCAACGCTGCTTTTTATTTATCTTAAATTTATCAGTTTGGTTTACCTGCATGCTCGATATCATTCTGTTCGATAAACTCATTGACCTGTGTTAAACGCTCAGGCGTGCCCACGTCTATCCAATTATCTGTCGTCACTTCAGCGGTAATCTGAAACTTTATCATTGCTTGCTTTAGTAATGGTGCTAATGCAGCAGGCTGTCCTGATACCAGCCCCTCTACCAATTTTGGTGACATTACGCTAATACCCGCAAAGGTATACTTATCTGCATCTCCCACCGGCTGTTCACTAGCAAGGCCGTTATTAATAGCGAAATCACCACCATTATTGTGCTCTGGATTATCAATCAATAATAAATGCGCGCGCTGATCCGCTCCCAATATATAGTCTGTTAATTGAGAAAAATCATAGGTAGTCCATACATCAGAATTGACCAGAATAAACGGCTCTTCCTTTAGTTTACCTGATTGTAATGCCTGGAAAATGCCGCCTGCGGTCTCGAGTGGTTCATCGTCTTCTACTGACCAATGCAACTTTACGCCATACTGTGAACCATCGCCTAAGGTGTCCATTAGCTTATCTGCCAACCATGATGCATTGACCGTGATATCAGTAATTCCTGCTGCTTGTAGTGCTTTAATATGCCATACAATAAGTGGTTGACCTGCGACCTCAACCAAAGGCTTAGGTGTCTCAAGCGTTAATGGACGTAGGCGTGTGCCCTTGCCCGCTGCCAAAATCATGGCTTGTGTAATCGTAGAGGTAGACATCTGCGCTCCTATCTTTATTATTTAAATTAATTTAGCTGAGCTTCATCTACGCTGAAGCAAACTTTTCTTTATAAGCAGGTAGCACTGCCTCTTGTAGCCATTGGTTAAACGGTGTAATTGATTGCTTTAGATCATCATCGCCATATTCGGAAAGCCAGTTTAATTCAATAATCAAATCGCGCATGACTTTAGGAATATCTGCCAAATAGCGGTCTTTGCCATCACGCTCAGACAAACGAATAAAAATCCCTAATACTTTTAGATGACGTTGTACGCCTATGACATTCACATCGTTTTCAAACTGCACTGCGCTATCAGCAGTGGTTAGTGATTTTTGATTTTGTAGCTGCCAAAAGTCATTAATCCATGCAGATATTTGGCTCTCTGGCCATTCAACATAAGCATCGCGGACTAACGACACTAAATCATAAGCATACGAACCAATGACGGCATCTTGAAAATCAATCACGCCCAGCTTTGATTTATCTGCTTGATCTTGCATGAGGTTGCGGCTGTGATAATCACGATGGACAACCACTTGTGGCTGTCGCAAAATCTCATTCATTAGTGCTGTTTTTAGGTTTCCCCAAACCTGCTCATCTAGCGCGACACCAATATAAGGCATAAACCATTCGCTAAATAAATCCATCTCACGGTCTAATAGTGATATATCATAATCTGGCAGCTGGTGTTGTGACTTCGCCGTTTCTACTGGTACCGTTTGTAGCGCGACTAATGTCTGCATTGCTAGCTGATAGTAGTCATTGATTTGGTCTGCGGTGGCATCGACAAGTAAATGGGCAAATTCTAATGTGCCAAAATCTTGTAATACCAAGAATCCTTTTTCTACATTTTGTGCAGTCAAAGTCGGCACGTTGACAGCAGGTGCCATCAGTTTCGCAACATTGATAAACTGCAGCATCGCATCTTGCTCGTCAGCGGAGTCCATGACGATATAATGCTTATTGGCGCTATTGTCTGTCTCTGATAGTTCGATACGATGATATCGGCGGGCACTAGCGTCACCAGGTAAGCTGTCTAGACTAAAGGTTTGATCTAAAAATACTTGCTGTAACCATTGTTCTAATTGCTGTTGGCGGTTGTTATTTTCATCGATCATATCAGTCTCTAAAGTCGTTTTGTCAGTCATATTGGGCATCGCTGGTTAAATATAAGTCATAAATAATTAAAGTAGTGATAAGTCTGACAAATACTTGCTAAAATAGCGATATGCGGCGGTGCTATACAAGCTGCCACAGACGTATTGCTATATCATTCAATACTTGATGTCGGATAGAATCGCTATCGCTACTTAAAAATCAGCATGGCTATATTATAAATTTTGGTAAATAGTGTAGCTGATTTGGTTTTTTTTGACTATGATTAGTCGTCATTATATGTAAAACATTCAAATTTTTGAGAATACATTAGTCATATTTTAGTTGCTCGTTCACTGCTTTATGTCGTTCGGTGATACCGCTACTAAACTCAGTCATGCAATCCAATAAGCTCTGCAATCATAGGTGTGCCCTTGTTATATTCTCCGCTTTACCAAAGCATCCGCTTGATCTTATTTGGTGCCTTAGGCTTATCTAGCCTAACTGTCAGTGCTGCCATTGGTGATATCAATACGCAAAAAACTGAACCACTCACTACGGATAGTACAGGCAGCTATGCGTCTAATAGTGTGGCGACTGACGCCAGTAGTATTAGTCGTACTCAAAGTAATGATGGCTATCCAGAAGCAGATATTCTAAATGATACTTATCAAGAGAATACTAATTCTGCTAATACGAATGACGCTACTTTATCGAATGATACTGCGTTAGATAGCAGATTCTCTGAAAACAATAACCTAAATATCACAGAGATTAATGAAGCTGCTGACTCTGAAGCTTTTAGCAATGAAGTTTCTAATACTGCTAATCTAAATACAGAAACTAGCAACCAACCAAGCAGTAATACACCAGATAGCAGTGCCTTTGTCCCTAAAGCGATAACAACGAATAATGGTAAGCTAGACCTTAATGACGAGAGTATTCAAGCCAGCCTAATGCGCTTAGCAGAGTTTTATGAGCTAACGCCAGATACCGATGCTTCAGCATTAAACAATGAGGCTATTAGCACTGAAGCGAACAATGCTCATAATAATGCGATGCCTGCTGCACAGACGATTCCAAAGGTCGGTAGAGACTTACGTCTGTTGCCAAATGCCGTGGACAGTGCCCAGCGCTGTGAAGGTCAATGGGTATATCCGCAGAGTAACCCCAATTATCAACGCGCTGTAAACGAAGCTGGTACGGCAAACGGACAACCAGCACCAAATGTGGCTAGCGTTCCGAATAATCAAGCCCCTTTGTTTACCGAGTCAGATTACGGTTATTACAATAACGTGAATTACGCTGAGCTATCAGGCAATGTAAAAATTGACCAAGGCACTCAGCATATCGAAGCAGAAAAAGTCATGATTGACTTGAGCAATGGCGTTGCGGCGGCGCAAGGCAAAGTCATGTTTACAGATAATGCGACTGGACAGCATACACGCAACGTCTCTACAAACAATGCCGCTACAAAAAATGTCTCTACAAATAATGGCCAAGCCAGCTTTAATGATAGAGCGGCACAAGGTGGCCTAATTGGCGTTGCAGATAGCTTGAATTACAATACTGAGACTGGTCAATCAACGGCCAATGATGTGGCATTTGCTAGTGTTGGTCTACAAGCGCACGGCTATGCCAAACGCTTAAACAAACCGAATGAGAGTGAATACGAGCTGGATCAGGTGATGTTTAGTACCTGTCCACCTACCAATCGCAAATGGCAATTTGAAGCGAAGAGTATCGATCTAAATACCGATACAGGACGCGGCGAAGCGTATAACACCACTTTCCGTGTGGCTGACATACCCGTATTTTATCTCCCCTACTTTAACTTCCCGATAGACAGTCGCCGTAGTAGTGGATTTTTATTACCAAGTGCTAGCGTCAGTAGTGAAAGTGGTCTTGAAGTTGATATTCCTTATTATTTCAACTTAGCACCTAACTACGATGCCACCCTTAACACGCATATTTATACTGACCGTAACCCTATGCTATCAGGTGAGTTCCGTTATCTGACTGAGAATTATGGGGAAGGTATTTTAAACGGTTCATACTTACCAAACGACAAAGAGTATGATGACGAAGATCGTACCAGCTTGTTTTATGACCACACTTGGTCGTCAAAAAGCATTCCACGATTAAGCGCTGACGCTGAATACAACTATGTATCAGATGCCGATTACCTTAATGATTTTGATACGTTGGGCTTGTCAGACAGCACCATAAACTTGCCACGTCGTGCCCGCGTCAATTATTACAATGATTATGTCGATGGTGAACTAAAAGTAGAAACTTTCCAGACTTTAGATGCATTCACTGATAGTGGTGAAGCGTTAGAAGACAAAGACAAGCCGTACTCACGCTTGCCACAGCTCAAATTAAATTATCGCCTGCCTTGGGCTGAGCGCTTCGATATCACTGGTATTCATGATTCTGCATACTTCAAAAAATCTATCGATGATGGTTCTGAAAACGAAAAAAGTGGCGCACGTATTTATAATAAACTAAGCGCTGCCTATCCGATGGAAACCTCTTGGGGTTATATCAAACCTAAGCTGAGCTTGCAGCATCTATATACGTCATATGATGAAGATAGCTTAGAAGATAATCAGCTTAGTGAAGAAGATGGCAGTCAATCTGTGTTTGTTCCGCAAGCCAGTATCGATGCAGGTCTACACTTTTATCAAGCAGGCTCACCATTTGGTGCGTTTGACGATACGATGGGTGGTTATCGTTTACTTAGCCCAAGCGTAAAATATACGTATTCACCGTATAAGAACCAAAATGACATTCCTAACTTTAATACGCGTATTGCCTCTATTAACTATGAGCAGCTATTTTCGGACAGTTGGTTTTTAGGTCATGATCGTTTGCAGGATTTGCATTCTATTACGCCTGGCGTCAATTATCGTTACATCGATGCAACGGGTGTGACACGTTTTGATGGTAGCATTGCAGAACAGTTCTATCTAGATGATGGACGTGTAACACTTGATGACGATCAGCCAGTGTTTACCTCGTCTTCTTCAGGTATGGTATGGGATACCAGCACTCAGCCTTATAATAATTTTTGGGTTGATGTTAGCGGTGCCCTAACCAGTAACTATGATTTGAACTACATTACGACTGAGCTGCGTTATCAGCCATCAGACAACAGCTTATTTAATGTGGGCTATGTCAAGCGTCAACGTGATGACAATACCGATCAGTTGCCATTATCTGCGTTTACCGCTTCCGCTGTTTTCCCTATCAATAACAGCTGGCGTATATTGGCTCAGGGTCAGTACGATTATAATCGTAACAAGATGCTCGATTCATTAATCGGCGTTGATTACGAAGACTGCTGTTTCGGCTTTGCTGTTTATGGTCGCCGCTATTACAATGACCTAAACGTAAAAGACGAGCCAACACAAGCTATTATGGCAGAAGTTAGATTAAACGGTCTTGGCAGCGGTAGTAGCCGCTTGACACGATTACTTGCTGATAAGATTTTGGGCTTTGAACCTGTACAGACGGCATGGAAAGACTAACCAGTTTTTTGCTAGATTAGAGTTATTTACGTAAATATTTATAAGACACTATTTGAACCCCTATTATGGGAAACGCTGTCGAATATTTTATTATTAAGAGTATTGGATAGAGTTGACCGACTACCATCCGATGCAATGACATTGATGAGGAGCATCATGAGATTTTTTTCTTTACGTCAGACTAGCAGAGCAGTATTGCTATCTATGGCAGGCCTTACGCTTACGTTAAGTGCCAACGCTGCTACTGTAAAACCTGCAGCAGCTCAAGCTTCTACTTCTGCTGCGCAAAACTCAGTTGATCGCTTAACGCCAGCCAATAGCACAGACGGTATTATTGCCCTAGTTAATGAAAATGCTATCTTAAAAAGCGAACTGGTTGATGCTATCGAGCAAACTCAAGCACGTGCAAAAGCTGCTGGAGAGCCTATCGCAAACTCAGCACAACTACAATCTGAAGTGTTAAACGCACTTATTTTGCGTGAACTACAACTGTCTATGGTCAAACGTGCGGGACTGTCTGCCGATGAAGCAGAAATCAATCAACGTCTTGGTCAAATCGCTCAAGCTGAAGGCCTTAATAGCATCGCAGCATTGCAGCAACGTCTAGATGCAGCGCAACCTGGTAGTTATGCCAATCTGCGTGCCAAACTGATCGAAGAGGCTTCTATCCAAGCGCTACAGCAGCGTCAAATTACTCGCCGAGTACGTATTAGCGAGCAAGACATTGATGCATTTTTGGCCTCGCCTGAAGCCAAACGTCTGAATCAAAGCGAATATCAAACCATTCACGTACGTGTGCCTTATATAGATGACTATAGTCGCCTATCGGCTGCTCAACGTGAAGAAGCCTTAAAGGTGGCACAGGCATTACGGACGCGTTTGCTTGAGCCAAACGTCAACGTCGCTGAAGCTGTTGCTGCTAGCCAAGGAAGCTATCCGATTCCATTGCAAGGTGGGGATATGGGCTTTCATAAGGCCGCCTCTTTACCGACAGAGCTGTCCAGCAAAATCACCAAGCTAGACGTTGGTACTGTAAGCGAGCCATTATTAACTCCTGAAGGGATTGACATCATTAAGCTTGCTGATAAGAAAGCCAGCAATACGATGCTGATACCACAGTGGCATACTCGCCATATCCTAGTTAAAGTCGATGATTTACAGACTGATGCGCTTGCTGAACAAAAAATTAATGATTTATACGAGCAGCTTCGTGGCGGCGCTGACTTTGCTAGCTTAGCCTCAACGTATTCAGACGATCCAGGTTCTGCTGGACGTGGCGGCGACCTTGACTGGGTTAGCGAAGAAGATATGGTTGGTCCATTTGAAGCCACAATGAAAAATACGGCTGTTGGCGACTACTCTGCACCATTTAAGACGCAATTTGGTTGGCATATCCTAAAAGTCGACGGTAAGCGCGATCAAGATATTAGCGAGCAATATCGTCGTAATATGGCACGTCAAGCATTGTATCAACGCCTAGCACCACAAGCTCAAGAAGACTGGTTACAAGAACTACGTGCTGGCGCTTATATTCAGATACTTGGCTGATATGTTGCAATAAGCTAATAGTATTAAGTTAGCGAAAGTACTGAATCGATTTAAATAAAGAAGGGTATATGCAATGGCATATACCCTTCTTTATCTTGCGCAGTTAGATATTTGACTGGAAGCTTGATGAGAAAATCCCAAAGTTAAGTAGTTTAAATCTTGATAAACCAAAATCTATACACAAAGAAAAACCCCGAACCTAGGGCGATTGGTTCAGGGTTTCAATACTTCATGTTATTGTTATTATCTCTCTTCCGTGCTGACTCATCCTAAGTCATTTAACAGTATTATATAAGACAGCGGGCTGACCTGTGCTTTTATTGGTACTGTCTCAACACTACATCCATGCGTATCCTTGTGTTGATGGATGTATTATAGGCCAATGGACTTGGTGCCGATAGAAGCTAAAGACTCTATTTTGCGTAAGCATATGCTTACATCATCTCTATGCATTACAGCTAATAAACGGCCTCTTTTATCAACCAAAACTGCGCTGTTCTTGTCTGTGCTCTTCTGACACTTTCTCACCTTCTTTCTTGCCTTCTTCGATTTTGTTGTCAGTCTCTTGGATATCTTCTGCTTGTGCAGTAGGCGCATTGCCTTCTTGCTTGCTTGCCTCTTCTGGCTCATATTGCAAGGTAGTCATCACAGGAAAGTGGTCAGATCCTACGGATGGCATACGCTGAATATCAACTACTGTAAAGCAGGCACTATGAAAGATATGATCTAAAGCCCAACGCAGAAATGGATATTTAACATGGAAGGTATTAATAAAATGTCGACCAATGCGAGGATCTAACAGACCAGAGATACGTTGGAAACGACGTGTGGTTTTTGACCATGCGACATCATTGAGATCACCTGCCAGTATCGCCGTTTGGTCATTTTCTTTTATATGTTTACCCACCATGAGCAGCTCAGCATCACGCGTGGTGGACTTATCAGCTTCAGTTGGGCTAGGCGGCATGGGATGCAAGCAATATAACCAAACGACGCGGCCTCCTTGCAAGCGCAATTGAGTATGAATAGAGGGTATATCATCTATCATTAAATACTTAACTTCAGGATCAATCAGCTCAAGCTTAGAATACAAGTGCATACCATATAGATTATCTAGTGGCACTTTCACGGTATAGGGATAGTCAGACTCAACTTGCTGTAAGGCTTGCTCCCATTTCTTATCACTTTCTAATGTAATTAAGATATCAGGCTGCTTTCGCTTAACCAAATCAACCAACTTTTGCGTTTCGTCATTGGGCGTCAATACGTTTGATACCATGATTTTTATTTGATGCGCTTGCCCTTCTGGCTTATCTTTTGCCTTTTGAACTTCTTTTTTCCATAGCTTAGTATATGGCAGTACCATTCTTAGCTGAAATGCTAACGTACCGCTCAGTACAACAAACAATATCCACTGCCCTAATTCCCACTCTGAGAAAAACACTATCATGCTGACCCAAGCGATAATACCAAGCACCATTATTTGAATACGTGGAAACTCAACACCGCGCACCCACCAGTTATCTAGCGGCAGCCAGCCCCAGATTGTGACAAAGGCGATGAATCCTGCTAGACCTTGTAAGGCGTAATATAATAGTGAGAGATCCATAAGTAGGTACTAACCGTTGATTGAAATGTTGATAGAGCCGATGATGTATATTGGTTAAGCTTTTGTTTGATAAGAAATATCGTGGTTGTAAATCACCTGACATCAAATAACTAACGTCGAGTAATTGTGTTTGAGACTTACTTTAGCATTTCAGAAGATTCTCGCCTACTGGTGAGTCTCAATTATGCGACAACTATCATAAAACGTTACAATATTGGCTCACTCAATGTAATGCGTGATTTATTAAACATTATATTTTTGAGGTCGTCAGATAGCCAAGTATCTATTCAATAGTAATAACTTAAAGTTATAGTCGACATAGTTAATAGTGTATGGAAAACGACCAAATAATAGCCAAAACGCCTTGCTTTTTCGCGCCATTCACGGCATTGTTATCGGTTGACGATGCAACAAATAATTGTAAATAGGATTGAATTTCATGAGTGATTTAACAGTAGGTTTGGTAGGCTGGCGCGGTATGGTAGGGTCAGTATTAATACAACGTATGCAGGAAGAAAATGACTTTAACGGTATTACACCCGTGTTTTTTTCTACCAGTAATGCTGGTGGTGATGCACCAAAATTCGATGGTATTGAAACCGGCCAACTAAAAGACGCTCATGATATTGAAGCACTTGCTGCTTGTGATGTCGTTATTACTTGCCAAGGTGGTGACTATACGTCAAAAGTCCATCAACCACTGCGTGATAGCGGTTGGAACGGCTATTGGGTTGATGCGGCAAGTACGCTGCGAATGAAAGATGACAGCATCATCGTTCTTGATCCAGTCAACCGTAATGTTATTGATAGTGCCCTAGCCAACGGCAAAAAAGACTTTATCGGTGGTAACTGTACCGTATCGTTGATGCTGATGGCTATCGGTGAGCTGTTTAATAAAGGCTGGGTCGAATGGGTCAGCGCGATGACATATCAGGCTGCTAGTGGCTCTGGCGCAAACAACATGCGTGAGCTCATCAATGGCATGGGTGTGTTACGTGATGCCGTCCAAGACGAATTGGCTGACCCAGCTAGTGCTATTCTTGAGATTGATAAAAAAATCGCTCAGACTCAGCGCTCAGCAGACTTTCCTACACAATACTTCGGTGTACCATTGGCTGGTAGCTTGATTCCTTACATCGATGCGCAGCTAGAAAACAAACAGTCAAAAGAGGAATGGAAAGGCGGCGTCGAGACCAATAAGATCTTGGGTAATGATGAAACCAGTACAATTCCTATCGACGGTATGTGTGTACGCGTCGGTGCCATGCGTTGTCATGCGCAAGGCCTAACGATCAAGCTGAAAAAAGACATTCCACTAGAAGAAATCGAAGCTGCACTCAGAAACAGTGGCAACGAGTGGTTGGACTTGGTCGAAGATGACAAAGAAGCTACTATGAATCGCCTAACGCCAGTGGCCGTAACTGGAACCTTAACAGTTGCGCTAGGTCGCTTGCGTAAGTTGAATATGGGCCCTGAATATCTAGGTGCATTTACCGTTGGTGATCAGTTGTTATGGGGCGCAGCAGAACCATTACGTCGTATGCTTAATATCATCCGTGAGCAAAACGTCTAACTCAGATACCTTAAATAAAGCACGAAAAAGACAGCGATTGCTGTCTTTTTTTATAGGCTGATTACTAGTTAGATTGATACGCAATCATCACCTCATTACGACGTAAAAATGGTAGCGTCCAAGGCGGATTATAACGGGCCAATTCAGGCTCGCCTGTAGGCGTCAAATTCTGGTCTTGCATCCATGTTTGCAGCGCTTCGGTTTTTTCCGCTACTTTATCTTCTGCTGCGAGCCAAGAGAACTTAATCACACCGTACGTCTGTGCAGGCACCTCGATAATCTCAACGTTTGGATTATTTGGTTTAGGCAACGTTTGCATCGTATATTTACTAGGCATCGTAAATTGTACGCGCCACTTACCATCGTCTTGTTGCATACTGACTGGTGCTGTCATGGCAATTTTTTGTGACTCATTATCACTTTCTTTGTTATTAGCTTGCATCGTGACAGGTGCCGTCATACTAATTTTACTACTGTCTCCACTTGGTGCTGTGTTATTACCAAAAATATAGTCCGCTAAAACCTTAAATCCTTCACGACTTGCTGAGTCTTGGTCACCACTCACCCACGTTTGCGCCACTAGCTGCTCATCGTAGCGACGCAACTCAAAGTCATCTACTTGGGTCAATACTGTGTATTTCGGCTCTTCGGTTGCCATAGCTCCTCCTGATATCAATAATGAACCACTCAATAATAAGTAAGCTGTCTTTTTCATATTATGTCTCCAGCATCTAAAAGCATGATGTGGCAATGATTATTACCTCACCTGTATAACTTCTACTGTATCAATAGACCTCTAGCACTGTCTGTGTCTTTTGGCGTGCTATCTGTATTTTTTAGTTATGGTAAAGCGGTATTGACCAAAGTGTATATTGAGCGTATATCGATGACACCTAATAACTATAGCTAGAGAACGCTAAAAAGAGTACAAGGCCGCCAACTGAAAACTGTACAAGTAGTACATTTAGGAAGAGTAACGCCGCAGCAGTTCAGTGATTCTCTGACTATATGTCCAAAAAAACCGCTAACAATGCTATAATTAGCGCCATTTTCATAGCTTAAATAGCGGTTATCATATGCAATTTGTCTTACATAAAACGGCCAGCGGTGCAACGCGTGCACGCCGTGGTACGGTTCATCTCAATCATGGCGACGTGCAAACGCCCGCCTTTATGCCAGTTGGTACTTATGGTACGGTCAAAGGCATGCTGCCACGTGATATCGAAGCCATCGGTGCTGATATTATTCTAGGTAATACCTTCCATTTATGGTTACGTCCAGGTACCGAAGTCATTGATAAATTTGGTGGCCTGCATAAGTTCATGCATTGGGACAAGCCGATCTTGACCGATTCGGGCGGTTTCCAAGTATTTAGCCTTGGCGCAATGCGTAAAATCACCGAAGAAGGCGTCAATTTTAAATCTCCTATCGATGGCGCAAAGGTATTTCTCTCACCAGAAAAATCTATGCAGATTCAGTATAGTTTGAACTCAGACATCGTCATGCAGTTCGATGAGTGTACGCCTTATCCAGCCACTCATGATGAAGCGAAAAAGTCGTTAGAGCTATCATTACGTTGGGGACAACGCTGTATCGATGAGCACAACAGACTAGGCAGTACCAACGCATTATTCGGTATTGTACAAGGCAGTATGTATCCTGATTTGCGTCAGCAGTCACTTGAAGGCCTGTTAGAGATTGGCTTCGATGGTTATGCTATTGGTGGTCTTTCAGTTGGCGAACCTAAAGAAGAGATGATAGATGTCCTAGATTACCTGCCTGATGATATGCCAGCAGATAAGCCGCGTTATCTTATGGGCGTTGGTAAGCCTGAGGATTTAGTTGAAGGTGTACGCCGCGGCGTAGATATGTTCGACTGTGTGATGCCAACGCGTAACGCGCGTAATGGCCATTACTTTGTGACGGGCGATGCAGACAATGCTGGTGTGGTACGTATCCGTAATAGCCAATATCGCAACGATGAAGGCCCATTAGATCCTGAGTGCGACTGCTATACTTGCCAAAACTTTAGCCGTGCTTATCTGTACCATCTTAATAAGTGCAAAGAGATGCTAGGTGCTCAGTTAGCCACTATTCATAATTTACGCTATTACCAACGTTTGATGCAGGGTGTTAGAGATGCTATCGAGCAAGATAAATTTGATGAGTTTGTCGGTGAGTTTTATGCCAAACGCGGTCAAACGGTTCCTGAGTTAAACTTGCGTTAATCCTGTTTAACATTTACGACCGTATAACGGACATCTGTTGAAATAAAAAAGGGCTTAAGAATAATCTTAAGCCCTTTTTACTGTGCTACTTTTATCACTCAATGGTCACCACTTAATGATTCGAATAGTATCCATTTTGACTACTATCCCATCAATGACGTCACAAATACTACAATAACAGCGATTGGCGCGATGAATTTTGCAACGATTTGCCACAGCTGCCATGTACCATTAGATAAACCAAGCTCTTGCTGAATGTTACGTTGATCCATTTTCCAACCAACAAATACAATTGCAGCCAGACCTGTTAGAGGCAATAGGAACTTACTAGTAAGTTTATCTAATGCATCAAAGATACCGTTACCCATAATAGTGAAGTCAGACCATAGGTTGAACGATAGCAATGCTGCAATACCTAGCAACCAGATTACTGTACTTGCCACGATAGTCGATACAGTACGACTCATCGACGTACGCTCTTCTAACAACTCAACGGTTGGCTCAAGTAACGAGATAGATGAAGTAATAGCGGCAAAGGTAATAAGCAAGAAGAACAATGCACCAATGATAGTACCCGCACCCATGCTACCGAAAGCAATTGGCAAGCTTACAAAGATAAGACCAGGACCTGATGCAGGATCTAGACCATTGCTAAAGATGATTGGGAAGATGGCAAGACCAGCAGCCAACGCAATAACCGTATCCAAAATAACAACGGTACGTGCTGTTTTTAGCAAGTTTACTTCACGGCCCAAGTAAGAGCCATAAGCGACCATGATACCCATACCAATTGATAGGGTGAAGAATGCATGGCCTAATGCTGCAAGCATAACATCAGCCGTTAGTTTGCTAAGATCTGGCGTAAATAGGTAAGCAACTGCTTCACCGAATCCACCGTTCATTACGTTGTAACCAACGATAACGAACAGAATCACACCCAATAATGGCATTAAAATCTTAGCTGTTTTTTCGATACCACTTGTCACACCAATACCAACGATGACAGCGGTTAAAATCATAAATACCGTATGCCAGATCGTCAATGTACCAGCTGATGCAAGCATAGCATCAAAGGTTGCAGCAACAGAATCACTGTCTTGACCAGCAAAGCTACCTGTTGCAACTTTAGTGATATAGTTAAGCGCCCAACCACCGATCACACTATAGAACGATAGAATTAAGAAGCCACCCAAAACACCAGTAGCACCAATAATACCCCAACTACGTGACTTACCTTCATTCGCTGCTACGTCTGAAAAAGTATTGACTGGGTTTTTTTGACCACGTCGACCAATTAACCATTCAGCAACTAATATCGGAAAACCGACCAGCGCGATACAGAACAAATAAGCAATAACGAAAGCTGAACCACCGCTTTCGCCAACCATGTATGGAAATTTCCATATGTTTCCTAAACCAACTGCTGAGCCTACTGCTGCCAATACAAAGCCAAAGCTTGAGCTCCATTGGGCATGTTCTTGTTTATTGATAGCCATTTTTTCCGTCCTCGTGCTTCAATTAACGTTACTGATAATCTTCCTTGATCAACATAAATAGTCAGCCTTACCGTTAGACTATTTAGTAAACGCTTCGATGTGAAACGCCCAGCAACATTAAGAAAGAATTGATTACAATATCGTAAACGCTCAGTTTCTGCTAAGCGACCAAAAAAGTCAAGTGCTCATAAATATAAAAAGCCATAACAAATAGTTATGGCTTTCATCTAATTCGCCTTCATTCCATAAGAATTTAGCTGATTAAAAGTATCAAACTCATCATTAATCGAGTTATGCTTTCTTTAGCGCACAACACCGCGGCTGCTATTTTGTAAGGAATCAATAAGTAGCTGAATTTTTGGCTCTTTAGCCAATAGCTCACTATGTAGGACTTCCAACGCTTGTGCAGTAGTCAAACCTGATCTGAAAATCGTACGATACGCTTGACGTAATACATTGATGGTTTCTTTTGACCAACCTTTACGACGCATACCCTCAATATTGAGTCCATGAGCCTTTGCTGGATTGCCAGATACCATTGTAAATGCAGCCACATCTTTTAGAATGAGGCTTGCTCCGCCAATCAAGCTATAGTCATCTACTGTACAAAACTGATGAATACCTGAGTTACCGCCAATGATGGTATGGTCGCCAATAGTCACATGCCCTGCCACACCAACATTGTTGGCCAGTACGTTATGATCGCCAATGACACAATCATGTGCGACATGGGTGTTTACCATCAGTAGATTATGACTGCCAATTTTAGTCAGCTCGCCGTCTTGCGCTGTACCGCGATGTAAGCTGCAGGCTTCACGAATCGTATTGTGATCGCCGATTTCAAGCCAGGTGCGCTCACCTGCATATTTCAAATCTTGAGGATCTTCACCGATACTTGCAAACTGATAAAACTCATTGTGTTGGCCAATACGAGTCAGCTTAGTCACAACCACATGTCTATGCAAAACCGTATGCGCACCAATTGATACTTCATCACCAACGATACAATAGGGCCCGATGATAGCAGTCTCGTCAATCTGCGCGGACGGTGAGATGAGTGCTGTAGGATGAATCTGACTCATAAGATGGGCCCTTGTATCATTTGATGCGAGTAAATAATAAAAAAGTATCGCTATTTCAGTGTTACTAACGAAGCTAATACCAGTTGCGTTGTTGAGAGTTTATATATAACTGTTTATTGTAGCTATAGTGAGCGATTTCAACATCGCTCTTTGTGCAGTATGGCTTATTAAAAACTTAAGCACCCTTCGTGTTAGCAGGTTTTTGCTGCTCTTGGCGTGCAATCATAATTTGCGCACTAGCAGCCAGTTCATCTTCGACATGGACAGTGCAATCAAATTTATAGATACCATGTCTTTGCATCACAGTTTTTGCACGAATGATAAGCTGATCACCAGGAATCACACGGCGTTTAAAACGGACCTTATCCACACCTGCAAACAGATAGAGATAACCGTCTTCTGCCGTCAGCCCTGCACTGATAAAACCAAGCACTCCTGACACCTGCGCCATTGACTCCACCATCAATACCCCTGGCATAATCGGCTCATCAGGAAAGTGACCGTTAAAAAACTCTTCATTAATAGTCACGTTTTTGATGCCAGTAATACACTCGCCTGGCGTACAAGCTACAATACGATCTACCAGCATAAAAGGATAACGATGCGGTAAATAATGCTTAATCGTATGATACGTCAATGGTAGCGTAAGACCTTGCTCAGCCAAGCTTTTAACGTCTTCATCAGTTGGGATATCTATATTGTTATTGCTCATAATGACGCTTCCTTGCTGTGTTTTGAATATCTATTATTTGTTTGTGTTTGCATTAGTTATTGCCTAGCTGACGAAAACGTACAGCAGCACGTCGCCAATTAGCAGTTGGCATTGCAGCCGTACCAGATGAATATGAGCCAGCGGTTTTAATGGATTTGGTTACCATGGTCATACCAGACAGAACAACATCGTCTGTAATCTCAATATGACCTGTGATACCGACAGCGCCGCCTATTATACAGCGCTTACCTATCGTAGTACTACCCGCAATGCCAGTTTGAGCAGCAATAGCAGTACCGTCACCGATACGGACGTTATGGGCAACTTGTACCAAATTATCAATAATCACGTGATTACCAATAACGGTATCATCGATAGCGCCACGATCGATACACGTCTGGCTACCAACTCGTACATAATCACCAATAATGACACGGCCTAACTGGGCAATGCGCTCCCAACCTGTGTTACTAGGATCTTTAGTAGGCGCAAAACCGAACCCTTCAGATCCGATGCTTACTCCTGCATGCAATCTAACGTGATTGCCAATGACACACTCAGGCCCAACAACGACTTGCGACTTAATGACACAATCGGTACCGATACTAGTATTGGCCTCAACCACGACATGAGCATCAAGTGAGCTACGCGCCCCTATTTGTACATTGTCACCAATCACACAAAAAGGACCGATATTGACTTGCTCGCCAATAACAGCACTGTCTGCAATCACAGCACTAGGATGAATTCCGTTAGATAAAGAATGACGTGCAAAAAGCTGACTGGCACTGGCATAAGCCAGGTATGGATTTGAGACGACTAGCGCTATCGCTGAGGTAGGCACCTGGTCACGATATGCTTCCGTTACCAACACTGCCCCTGCGGCACTGCTCGCCAAGCTAGAAATATAGTGAGGATCTGCCAAAAAACTTAACTGCTGCTGACTGGCTGTCGTCAAACTACCGACGCTACTGAATGGTTGACACAATTGCTCAGTATCAATCTCAGCCTTATTAATAATAGGCTGACGCTGCTCAATTCGAGTAATGAGTTGCTCAATCGTTATCATAATGACTATTAATAAAATATGTTTATAAATGAAACGGTCGCCAAAATAACAATGCGTTTTGACGACCTACTAAGCTCTAATGATATTTCCGTCTATTTGAGACAATCTTTGAAACTGCTCAGATAGATGAGAGTAATGTCATTAATTTAGAATGTATTACCAATCTGGAACTGGACTTTTTCAGTCTCATCGCCTTCTTTGTCGCCAAATGGTACCGCGTAACTAAGTGAGATTGGACCAATTGGTGTATACCAAGTGATACCAGCACCTGCACTGTAGCGGAAGTCATTATCTTGGGTCAGTAATGGAACATCTGAGTCATTAAAAGTGCGATCTTCTTTATCAGACGTGTCAAAGACCTGACCACCTTCAGCAAACAATACTGGGCGTACTTGATCTGCCCAATCACCTTTAAACGGCATTGGTAAAATTAGTTCAGCACCAAACGTTGCTAGCGCATTACCACCAACCTCTTCTGCAGTGAAGGTTTGGTTGTCTGGATCATTGACCGCATCAAGATAAACTTGTGATTTAGGTCCTAGAGTAGATGATTCATAACCACGTACTGAGCCATAACCACCAGCATAGAAGTTTTCATAGAACGGTAAATCATTACCATAACCAAGCTTAGTATAACCACGCGCGATCACATCTTTATAAATAGGGTAATATATATTGCCGCTATAAGTTAGCTTTTGGTAATTGGCATCGCCAAGACCGATGGTTGCATCAATCGCATGGCTCATACCTTTGGTAGGGAATACTGGACGGTCTAAAGTACTGTAGTCCCAACCAAACAATAGATTGTAAGTCTGATAATCATTCTTGAAAGTGGCAACACCATCAGTATCAACTTCAGGCGTTTTTGTACCGCCCTCGTCTAGAATCTCTTGAACATTAGATATACCCAGATAACGACCACCACGAACCTTTGTGTTGTCCACATTCAGACCCGCACTCAGACGTTTGGTTTCATCAATAGGATAACTATAATTCAGCGTCGCACCATATGAATCGGTCACATAGTTACTAACGTTGTCGTCATCATATTTGGTTTTGCGATAATAACCGCTGATACCTTGAGAAACACCGTTTTCTGTAAAGTACGGATCGGTATAACCTAGGCTATAAGAGTCACGTGTCTCTGAACGAGAAAGCGCAGCTTTAACACGGTTACCGGTACCCATAAAGTTGTTTTGGGTCAGATCCAATTGGAAAGTCACACCACCACTTTGTGAGTAACCAGCTGCAATCGTTGAGCTACCAGAAGGCTGCTCTTCAACCACATAGTTTACATCAACTTGATCTGGCTGGTTGGGTACTGGCTTAACATCGACAGTGACATTTTTAAAGAAGCCAGTACGCATCAAACGCGTGCGTGACAGCTGAATTTTGTCATTAGAAGACAACGTACCTTCTAACTGGCGCATCTCACGACGTAATACTTCGTCTTGCGTTTTGATATTACCTGTAAAGTTGATACGGCGAACATAAATAGGACGTGCAGGGTCGATATAATAATCGACATCGACCATTTTCGTATCGTCATTGATACGTGGTACTGGTCTGATTTGAGCTAGATAATAGCCTTCGTTACCATAGCGTCTTTTAAGAGAAGCAGTGGTTTCGTCTAGTTTTGCTTGCGAGTATTTTTCATTAGATGCAAAGCTAACCAGCTCTTTTAGCTCACTATTTTCAAAGGTAGGTTTACCTAAAAAGTTCACTTCGCCAAACTGGTATTGTTCGCCTTCGCTTAGGCTAACTTCGATAAACACACTACTTTTGTCTTCGCTGATGTTCAATACGGCATTATCGACTGAAAAACGCACATAACCATCGTTCTGATATAGTGCCTTTAAACTCTCTAGACTGGCAGCCAGTTTTTCTTGAGCGTATCGATCTGACTTAGATAGTAGACGTGTCCACGAAGATTCTTTTACTGCGAAAACATCTTTAATCTCTTCATCACTAAAGTGTTTATTACCAATGATGTTGATATCGACAACTTTAGCAGGCTTGCCTTCTACAAAGCGCACATCAAGTTTCACACGGTTACCATCAAGTACCGTTTGATCTACTTCGATATTACTATTGTAGTAACCTTGACTAATATATTGCTGTTGTAGCTCATTGGCCACGCCTTGCAAAGTAGACTGCTTGAGTACGTCACCAGCAGACAGTCCCGCGTTCTTCAGTCCCTGCTCAAGTCCTTCTTTTGGAATAAGCTTGTTACCTTCAAAGGTTACTTCAGCGATCGTTGGACGCTCAATGACGTCAAATCTTAGCTTGCCACCTTCGACACGGCTTTGAATATCAGCAAAGTTCTCAGTTGCATATAGCGCCTTAATACTGGCAGCTAAGCTACTATCATTCACCGTATCGCCTACCGTAACAGGTAAGACCGGATAGAGGCTATCAGGGGTTAGGCGTTGTAAGCCATTAAAACCGATGTCAGTTACTACAAATTCTGCAGCCTGTACTGGCATACTCATCATCGCTACAACTAACGGCAACCCAGCCGCGCTCATAATTAAAGGCGTACGCATAAACACTATCCGTCAATAAAAAAATTGCTTAAGTTAAGTTAAAAGGCACGTATTGTTTAACCCGTGCGCATAAAGTTATAAACCCATGCAAGGGTAACTCAGAACACTTTATATAAATTGCATCACAAAATAAACTAAAAATTACGATTAGTACAGAGGCTGCGACACAGAGTAGCATGCCTATCATAACAATAATCAGCCTATAATAGGCGTAAAACCATTAGTATATCGTGCTTTATCAGCCATATTGCTCATCAGCCGATCAAAATAGCCGGCTGATGTCATTACCAATTGCTAACACCATGAAACCTGCCAGCAAGAGTAAACCGATATTTAGACCGACCATTTGCACACCTTCAGACAGTGGCTTACCACGAATCAGCTCGATAAAATGATAGACAATATGACCACCATCTAATACTGGAATCGGCAAAAGGTTTAAGACGGCAAGACTCAAGCTAATTAGCGCCGCTGTCGATAATACCATTTGCCAACTGATATCAAAGCTTTGTTTGGCGACCTTAGCAATAGTAATTGGCCCTGATAAATTGTCTAAACCAATCATACCTGACAGCATTTTCCCCATCGAGCTTACCGTCATTACTGCTAGCTGCTCAGTCTTTTCAAACGACTTAACTAACGACTCACTAGGACCGTAGACCACGGTAGTCTTGTAATCATCAGGAATCACAATCTCAGTCTGATCTACCATCGCACCAATCTGTCCGTAATCATTACCCAAGTTGTCTTTTTTACCTTGAGGCATAATCTGCAACTGTACAGACTTATCATCACGCAACACCGTAAAGTTCAATAGCGTTTCAGGATTATCACGGATGATACGTGTGGCAGTAATCCAATCTTCGATTGACTCATTATTAATAGCAGTAATGCGGTCGCCAACCTTTAGACCTTGGCGGCTAGCGGCACCATCGGGAGCCAAACCGCCTACAATCGGCGCAATCTGCGGCTGCCACGGCAACATACCAAAGCTGGTCAGTGCGTCTTTGCCTTGAGCCTTACCTTGCATAAACTGCGTAACTGGTGCTTGATAGGTCTTAGTCGACTGATTGGTTTGGGCGTCTGACTGCAAGGTAATGCTGACATTATCCGTCTCACCCATACGTCCTGCAAGGCGATAGTTAATACCTTCCCATGTCTGCACATCATGTCCATCAATCGCAACAATCTTATCACCGACTGGTAACTGTGCCATTGCAGCAGGCGTATCTGGTAGTACCTGTCCAATCTTAGTCGCCAACTGCTCAGATGGGGTCATAAATAGTACCCAAAATAGCGCGATAGCGATAACAAAATTCATGATAGGGCCAGCTGCAACGATAGCAATTTTCTTGAGCGGATGTTGCCGATTAAACGCAAGGTGCTGCTCATCTTTTGCGACATTACCTTCACGCTCATCTAGCATCTTCACATAACCGCCAAGTGGCAATGCTGAGATACGATAGTCGATGCCGCTCTTTTTACTGGTCCAACCAAAAACTTTAGGACCAAAACCGATAGAGTACGTTAGCACTTTGACACCGCAAAGCCGCGCCACAATATAATGTCCCCACTCGTGTAAGGCAATAAGCGGGCCTAAAACAAATATGGCGGCAAGAAGTGTTAGTAAAAACGTCATGATTTTTTCTCATTATTATCTCTCAGCATTTTTATTAACATCTTCGCTAATATCGTTTATCAATGTCATGTATCAGCTAAGAGACGCTTGCTATGATTATGTCAGCTTTGCTACCAACTTATCAGTCAAGTGGCGTGCAATCTTATCGATTGCCAATATATCTTCTATGTCAGCGGTTTCTTTCAATGGTGGCAGCTGTATGTCATTTAAGGCTTGTTCGTTAATATTAGCAATATCCGTCAAACGAATTTTCCCATCGAGGAACGCCGCCACTGCAATTTCATTTGCCGCATTAAGCACAATAGTAGCTTGTGTTCCAGCTTGCATGGCTTGGCGAGCCAAACGCAGGCAGGCAAATTTTTGTAGATCTGGCTCAATAAACTCTAAACCACTAAGTGCGAATAAATCTAATGGCTGCGAGCCACTATCAATCCGATCAGGGTAACTCAGCGCGTGCGCAATGGGCGTTTTCATGTCTGGACTACCCAACTGCGCCAAAAAGCTGCCATCGCTATATTCTACCATTGAGTGAATGATACTTTGTGGATGAATAACCACATTTATCTTATCTTCAGGCAAGTCAAATAAGTGACAGGCTTCTATCAGCTCAAGCCCCTTGTTCATCATCGTCGCCGAATCGACGGATATCTTTTGACCCATTGACCAATTCGGATGTTTGACCGCTTCTGCGACGCTTGCCTGCTGCATCTGCTCAAACGACTGCTGCAAAAATGGCCCACCAGAAGCTGTTAACCACAGTTTGCGGACACCATGATTTGACTGATGGATTTGCGTATTGTCTTGCTGAATAGCAAGTGGCAAGCACTGAAAAATAGCATTGTGTTCAGAATCCAGCGGCAGCAAAGTGGCTTTATGCGTCTTGACCGCATCGATCATGACCTTACCTGCCATAACTAAAGCTTCTTTGTTGGCCAATAAGATACGTTTGCCTGCACGTGCTGCTGCCAATGTAGACGGCAACCCTGCCGCCCCTACAATCGCTGCTACCACCGTATCAGTCTGCGAGTCAGTAGCGATATCTACCAATCCTGCCTCGCCTCCTACGACATCACTAGCAATCCCTGCGGCTTTAAGCCTGTTAGCAAAATCATCCACGGCTGACGTCGGCACACTGACGCGTTTCGGCAAAAACTGCTGACAAAGTGCAAATAGCTTATCTAAGCGATGATAGCCTGACAAAGCATAGACTTCATAAGTGTGCGGTTGCGCCGCTAATATTGCTAAAGTGCTATCGCCAATCGAGCCTGTCGCGCCTAGTACGGCGATGCGTTGCGTCATAACCATCAATGCCCATGATACTTAAAAATAATAAAAATAAAATATCGTCTGTTAACTATAAAATCACTGCTCTGATAACTTCGCTTGTCATACCAACGCATTGCTCGCTGTCTGACTTATACCAACATTATGGTGGACTGACTACAGAACAGGTTTAAATAGAACAGTGCTGCTATAAACCTTATACCACTATCAAACCAAGCTGCTGTATCGCCCAAAAACCAAGGGCAAATATCGGTGTGGCAGACAACAGAGAATCGATACGATCAAGGATACCACCATGACCTGGCAAGATAGTGCCTGAATCTTTTACATCAGCACGGCGCTTGAGCATTGACTCAAACAAGTCTCCAAGTACAGAGGCAAGAATAGTGATGGCCGATAACGCTACAAATGCGATTAACGGTACACCGGTCAGCTGTAATTTAAAGACGCTGATAGCTATCACAACTAACAGCCCTGTGACGAGGCCACCAGCCAACCCTTCCATGCTCTTATTGGGCGAAACATTGGGTGCCATTTTTCGGCGACCAAGCTTGCGTCCAACGAAATATGCGCCACTATCTGCACACCATACTAATAAGAACACATACAGCAGCCACCATGCCGACAGTTGCCAGAGATAGAACATCGCCGTGATAGATGCCGTCAAAATAACCGCGCCCATCATTGCCAGCTGGTTGCCGTACCACCTCGTTTGTGTCGGGAAAACTCGAACCCAAGACAGCGCCATCAGCCATATTACTAACGAAGCCACCCACCAAAACAACCAAGTTACCTTGAACATCAGTGAGAGTATAGTAAGCGCTAAAATCAATAGAACGAATACCGCAGGCTGGCGCCACTTAGGCATCAATTTAGCCCACTCATGAGCGGCGATAATGACCCCAATGGCCAACAGTGGTGCAAATAAAATAGGCGTTTGGCTCGCAAACATTGCAATACCAACGATAATAACGAGAACAATTGCCGTCTTAATTCGTTGCCACATACTTATCGAGCCTTATAATAATGAAGAACAGATGGTCAAAAAATGCATTATAGCAGCTAACTAACGATGGCCTAGTGATAGCATTCAATACTAATTCAAGCCGTTTATCATTGCATAAACCAACCCTATTGACCAGTTATACAATACTAACTGAACTGAACCGACTAAACTTATCTATCAACTCATTGCTCAGTGACCTTGCTGCTCTACCACTACCTGCTCGCTGGTTTTGCCAAAACGGCGTTGGCGTTTAGCAAACTCTGCGATCATCAAAGCCAGCTCTTCTGCTGTAAAATTTGGCCATAATGTGGGAGTGAAAAACAGCTCAGCATAAGCAGATTGCCACAATAAGAAATTAGAAATACGATACTCGCCGCCCGTACGTACCAGCATATCTACTGCCGGGGTATCAGCTAATTGCACGTAGTTACCTAACAGCTCTTCATTGACATCTTCAGCTTTTAATTCGCCAGCTTGCACTTGCTGAGCCAGCTGTTTTGCTGCATTTGCGATATCCCACTGCCCACCGTAGCTAATCGCAATTACCAGCGTCATCGCATCAAACTCTGCCGTCTTTTCTTCCGCATCAGCCATTAGCGTTTGTAATGACTCACTAAGTTGACTGCGATCACCGATGAAACGCAAGCGAATACGATACTCATTCATACGCGGCATTTGCTCATGAATCGTCGATGTGAGCAGCTGCATCAACAGTGCCACTTCACTAGGCGGTCTCTGCCAATTTTCACTAGAAAATGCAAATACGGTCAGCACTTCAATGCCTGTATTGACACAATACTCAACGATAGGATCGAGCGCGTCTTTGCCAGCCACATGCCCTTGACCGTGGCCCAAATCATTGGCCTTACCATAGCGATTATTACCATCCATAATGATGGCGATATGACGAGGAAGAATAGCGGGCGCCAAAACGGCTGAAGTGGACATAGGCGAACTTGCTTATTGTTGAGGTAAAATAATAATAAAGTGTGCAACAGCGATTAAAAAGCGCCATTTATATAATTCACTAACTTATCACAATTGCGTCGTTAGTTTTCAGTGCTCAGAATGCGATGAATCCAGTTCAATCAATCACATCTTTGGCTTGCCTTGAGATGGCTTCATATAGTTGATTCAGTTTAAAAGAGAGACAAGGCAACCGAGTGCAGATGTATAGGCAATACTTCAAGCGAGGTTAACGCTGTCACTCTTTTATAAAGGATTGACTATATCAGTCTACACAATAATAAACAGCCAATAGCTACAAAGTATTGGCTGCTCAATTACAGATAATCTACCGAACTGATTCTTGCTATAAATGACAAGTATATTAGTCTTAAACTTCCATCAAATCGCTTTCTTTTTTGCTTAAGCGAGCATCGATTGTTTCGATATACTTGTCAGTGATTTTTTGGATGTCATCGTTAGCACGGCGCTCATCATCTTCTGAGATTTCTTTCTCTTTGGCTAACTCTTTGATGTCATTCATCATATCACGGCGGATATTACGGATAGACACACGGCTGCTCTCTGCTTCTCCGCGAGCAAGTTTTTGCATATCGCGGCGGGTGTCTTCGGTCAACGCTGGCATTGGCACACGAATCACATCAGCCGTCATCGGGTTTAGGCCCAAATCTGCTTCGCGAATAGCTTTGTCTACTGCTTGTACCATCGTACGGTCAAACGGTTGAACCAATAACGTACGTGAGTCTTCAACGTTGACGCTGGCTACTTGGTTTAGCGGTGTATCAGAACCATAGTAGCTGACCATCACGCCTGACAACATGCCTGGGTGTGCACGTCCAGTGCGAACTTTACTGAAAGTACTTTCAAGCGCTTCCAATGTTTTTTGCATGCGTGCTTCGCCGTCTTGCTTAATCTCTTTAATCATTGTGTATCCTTATTTATCGTTACCGACAAATTTTTTATTTGCTATTGGGATATTAATTATTTATTGCTAATCGTTAGCTATTTACTGACGTTAATTACCAGTATCGCATCAATTAATGAAAAACTCGTGTACCTTCATTTTCACCCATAATGACATTCAACAATGCATTAGGCTTAGTCATGTCAAACACTTGTAGCGGTACGTTATGCTCACGGCATAATGCGATAGCCGTTAAATCCATGACGCCTAGCTTTTGCTCTAGTACTTCATCAAAAGTCAGACCATCATATTTGACTGCATCGTCATGCAGACTTGGGTCTTTGTCATAAACGCCATCGACCTTAGTCGCTTTTAAAATCAAACCAGCTTCGATTTCGATACCGCGCAAACATGCAGCGGTGTCAGTGGTAAAGAATGGGTTGCCCGTACCTGCGACAAAGATACAAACTTCACCGTTTTTAAGATAACGAATGGCATTACGACTGCTATAGCTTTCGGTGACTTCACCAATTGGCAATGCAGACATCAAGCGAGTTTTTATGTTGCGACGCTCAAGCGCATCACGCATCGCCAGTCCGTTCATAACGGTCGCTAGCATGCCCATCTGATCACCAGTAACACGGCCAACCAGACCTTCTTTTTGTAATTGCGCACCGCGATATAAGTTACCACCACCGACCACGATACCAACTTGGACACCAAGTCCACGCAAGTGAGCGATAGACAAGCTCATTTTATCAAGCACTTCGGTATCAATACCCATGTCTTTACTACCAGCTAAGGCTTCACCGGAGAGTTTTAGCAAGATACGAGCGTAACGCGGGTTTTTGTCAGACATGAGGTCACCTTGTTATCATGAAATTATAAAGAAAATTATCGGTAAAATACAAATCGAGTTTGGCCACAACGCCACACTTACAGCTAAGCGTATTAAAAAGGCTAAATTGCGCTAATTGTAGCAAAAACTGCCCGCCATTGGGCAATTTTCACTCGCATATCTTATTGGATATCTAGCCTTGATAACTGGCGAATAGATCGTATTCGCTAGCATCGTCGATAGTCACGGTTAAGAACTGCCCTACTTTGACTTGAGCGTTGATGTCATCAACATAGACATGACCATCAATTTCAGGTGCATCAGCATAGCTACGGCAAATAGCAATATTTTCATCGCTATCAATTTCATCGACCAATACCGTTAAAGTCTTGCCGACTTTTTCTTGTAGCTTTTGCGCTGAAATATCTTGCTGTAGCGCCATTAAACGCTCATAGCGAGATTGCTTGACGTCTTCAGGCACATGATCAGGCAAGTCATTGGCCACTGCGCCTTCTACTTCTGAATAAGTAAATGCGCCCACGCGATCGAGGCGTGCTTCAACTAACCAGTCAAGCAAGCACTGAAAATCTTCTTCTGTTTCGCCAGGGAAGCCAACCACAAAGGTCGAACGAATCACGATATCAGGACAGATATCACGCCACGCTTTGATACGAGCCAAGGTGTTTTCGCTATGCGCAGGACGTTTCATCGCCTTTAGGATACGATGGCTGGCATGCTGGAACGGAATGTCCAGATAAGGCAGTAGTTTCTTCTCAGCCATCAACTCAACGACTTTGTCTACGTGTGGATACGGATAGACATAATGCAGGCGTACCCAAATGCCCAAATCGTTCAATGCTTGGCATAAGTCATAAAACTTAGACTTGAGCGGCATGCCATTCCAAAAGCTGGTCTTGTACTTTAGGTCAAGGCCATATGCCGAGGTATCTTGCGAGATGATAAGTAACTCTTTCACGCCAGCTTTTTTGAGCGCCAGTGCTTCGTTCATCACATTATCAATCGGGCGCGATACCAAATCACCGCGCAAGCTTGGAATAATGCAGAACGTACAACGGTGATTACAGCCTTCTGATATTTTTAGATAAGCATAATGGCTTGGGGTCAGTTTGATACCCGCTTCATTAATCAAATCTATTTTTGGATCATAGTTGGCGTCCTGACTGCGATTTGGCTTAGGCACATGCTGCGCCACTGCCGTAATCACTTCGTCATAGGCATGCGCGCCCGTCACTGCTAGTACAGCCGGATGCATCTCACGGATTTTGTCCGCTTCTTTGCCCAGACAGCCAGTGACAATCACTTTACCATTTTTGCTAATGGCCTCGCCGATCGCATCAAGTGACTCTTGTACCGCTGACTCAATAAAGCCGCAAGTGTTTACCACGACTAAGTCAGCACCGTCATAATCACTGGCTACTTGATAGCCGTCACGGCTTAGCTCAGTGATAATACGCTCACTATCCACCAATGCTTTTGGACAACCTAGTGACACAAAACCAATCTTTGGCGCCGCACTAACTGGCATCGTAGCAGTCGCATTGGCAGTCGTAACATCACTGCTTTGGGCTACACTACGGTTCTGATTGTGATTGGCTTTATGATGGTAAGGTTGTTTAGCATCTGTTTGACTGACATCTGCCTGACTCTGCGCTTGTACTATGGTAGGCGCGGCAGGATTGAAGATAGTGGCAGTGTCTTTTACGGCAGATAGAGGAGCTGTTGCTGTCGTATTCACTGACTCGGTAGAAGTTTTGGACATGGCTGACCTTGCTAGAGATAAATTGGCTGAGCGCATTGTACGTTTTTTTTGCAAAAATCACCAGTTTTGCCGCTCTATAGTCTTGATTTGTGGTTAAATATTATCTCAAGCATCTGACTTTTTTGGGCCCTACTGATGAACGCTGATTTTATAACCGCCAAAACAACCCCTGACCTCGCATTTATATCTCAGCATTTATTCACCGCTATTTTATGGGTTAACGATGAGCTATCAATCACACGGTTGAATGCTCAAGCCGAGCAGCTACTCGCCATTAGTAGCGGCAGACTAATCAATCAATCAATATTGACACTGCTCGCACCTGATGAATTAAAGACTAAAGATACTGCATTTATCGATAATGATAGTGGTGATATAAATGAAAACGAGGCTTCGAGCGAGCCAGCATATTCGTTGACGGAGCGCTTTGTGCAAGCGCAGAACTATCAGCAGCCTTTTATCGATCATGACCACATCATAAAAACACCGTTAAACGGTAATTTATCATTGTCAGTCGACTATAGCGTCACACCAGTCATCTATGAACAGCAGCCTTATTTTATTATCGAGATGTGGGGTAAAGATCGGCAAAGTCGTATTTCTGAGGAGCAGCGTCAACAGCAGCAATACACAGTTGCCCGTCATATGCTACGCTCGGTAGCACACGAAATAAAGAACCCTCTTGCTGGTATTCGCGGGGCAGCCCAACTGTTGCAACGGCAGTTTATTAAATTCAGCGACGCATCTACCACTAGCACCTCTAGTGTTGATAATGCTTTGACAACTACTAACATTGACGCGCAGCATGATTTGCAAAAAATGAATCAAAAACTGCGCAACTATACGGACATTATTATTTCAGAGACTGATCGGTTAACCCATCTTATTGGGCAGCTTCTGGGTTCCAATCAACTGCCAAACTGGCAAACGCTCAATATCCATGAGCCTTTAGAGCATGTCTTAACCTTAGTGACCAATCAGTATCCACAGGTAGTGTTACAGCGTGATTATGATTTATCATTGCCAGAGTTGTGTGCAGATAAGGATCAGCTGATTCAAGTGTTTTTAAACCTTATTAATAATGCTTGTGAGTCGATGACTGAGTTCGAACAAACGCTACAACAGAATAAAATCTCAGAGTCTCAAGAATCACCACAATCTGCCATACAAACTGAGGGCAATTCTGATTATCAACCGACATTGCATATTCAAACGCGGGTTGCCTTTCAGCATACGATCGTCGGGCAGCAGCACAAGCAAGTGATGCAAATTACTATTACTGATAATGGCTCAGGTATTGATCCAGCATTGATCGGTCAGATATTTTTCCCAATGGTCACTAGCCGTGCAGCCGGTACAGGTCTTGGATTATCCATCGTCCAAGATATTATCAGTCATCATCATGGTATGATTGATGTGAGCTCGACAAAAGAGCAAGAAGATAAGCAAACCCGATTTACGCTATATCTACCATTTACTCAACCCATCACTGAGACATAAAATAAATTATGAATTAAAGGCTGCTAAGTTTCATAACGCCAACTCCCAATCCCCAACTTACCATCAATAATTGCTGATTAGGCCCAATACATGACTGAATATAGCGACGACCTCCAACCTAAAAGCGATGATCAATCACCACAATCACAAATAGTAACTGTGAATAATGCACCCAGCGACCACCCTGCAACATTGTGGTTAATCGATGACGATGCAGCCCTACGTATGGTGTTGGCCGACACGTTTGAAGATGCTGGATTGACCGTTATCAGTTTTACTCAAGCACAAGCAGCATGGACTCGCCTTAACGATGTGTTAAAACAGCAAGAGTCAGCTGAGCAATTACCTGACGTCATACTGACCGATATTCGTATGCCAATGATGGATGGATTGTCTTTTAGCGACTGGGTCCATCAGCATTTCCCCAAAATGCCAATCGTAATTATGACGGCACATTCAGACCTGACCTCTGCTATCAATAGCTATCAGACTGGTGCTTTTGAATACCTGCCCAAGCCTTTTGACTTAGATGATGCAGTTGCAACGATTTATAAAGCCATCAATTATCAGCCCAATTTAGAAACAACGACTGTTTCCCTTTCTGATGAACCCAATACCAATACAACGTCTGACACGTCTACCGAAGACCTGATAAAACCTAAAGCCGCATCTTCTAGTAAGACAACCAAAGACAATAAGAACAAAAGTGCCGGCGTAACCAAAGATAATGGGAACCCTAGCGGCATCATTGGACAGTCTCCAGCCATGCAAACGGTGTTTCGTGCTATTGGCAGGCTGGCACAATCTCCCATTTCCGTCTTAATCACTGGTGAGTCTGGAACAGGTAAAGAATTGGTGGCCAGTGCATTGCACCAACACTCTCCGCGTAAACAGCAACCATTTATTGCGCTTAATATGGCAGCCATACCACATGACTTGATCGAGTCTGAGCTATTTGGTCACGAAAAAGGCGCGTTCACTGGTGCAACGACGATGCGTCAAGGCCGTTTTGAGCAGGCAGATGGCGGTACTCTATTTTTAGATGAAATCGGTGACATGCCTTTTAGCACTCAGACACGGCTGTTACGCGTACTGGCCAATGGTGAGTTTTATCGTGTTGGTGGTCAGCAGCCAATCAAGGTCGACGTGCGTATCATCGCAGCCACCCACCAAAACTTAGAAGAGCTGGTAAAACAAAGCCGATTCCGCGAAGACTTATTTTATCGCCTCAATGTCATTCGATTACCCCTACCACCATTACGTACACGTCCTGAAGACATTCCTGCATTAGCCCTCTACTTTATGCAGTCTGCCGCAGAGCAAATGAGTACTACCCCGAAGCATCTCCATCCTGCCGCATTGCAAATTATGCAGACGTTTGACTGGCGCGGTAATGTGCGTCAATTAGAAAACGTCTGCTTGTGGCTCACGGTGATGGCCACTGGTGATACGGTGATGGCGACAGACTTGCCACCAGAGCTACTTGAAAACATCTCACCTAATACGGTGCTTTATGAAGAGCATGGCTCATTGAAGGAAGATGCTCAAGAGCATTTGGCACAAAGCAGCGATGTACTAAAAGGCAGTGCGTTAAATAATCATCAAAATGATCGAAGTAACCAGTTGCCTAAAAGCCAAAGTTGGCAGCAAGCATTGGCTGATTGGGCTGAGCAGTCGCTAAACACGGGCGAAACTGATATTCTGCAAACAGCAACTCCTGAGTTCGAGCGCGTTTTATTGACAGCAGCACTCAATCATAGCGGTGGTAAAAAGATAGAAGCAGCAAGCTTACTCGGCTGGGGACGCAATACTCTGACACGCAAATTGCAGCAGTTGGAGATTTCTGCCCCAAGAGTACCCACTAAAGAATAAATAAACGCATAAAACACGATATTAAATTATTATTAATATCAATTACTTAAAATTAATATCGAAAATATTCAAAAATAATTGCAAATAGGGGTTGCCAAACAATTAAAACTCTATATAATAGCCAACCACTGAGACGCACTACCGAATCAGTTAACTATTTAGATAGCATTTGAGTTTAATTGCTTTTGATGATAGAGTAACGAAAATGGGGCTGTGGCGGAATTGGTAGACGCACCAGATTTAGGTTCTGGCGCCGCAAGGTGTGAGAGTTCGAGTCTCTCCAGCCCCACCATTTTCGGATAGTACATCTTAGACCAAATATCAAAACCTGCTTTTTAGCAGGTTTTTTTGTGTCTGGAATTTGGTGTTAAAACTATAAAATAACTCCCCAGATGTATTAATCTGTTTTTATGACCTTTCTAAGTCCTTCAACACCTCATCCATACTCTGATAGCGCCTCTCTACCCGCTGCATCAATGCTTTCATACACTTGCTATAGGCAGAACTAATTAATAGAAAGGTTTCCCTCACTATTATTGAATAATGCACTACGTTGATTTTTACGGAGGGTTTCACGTTGAATGATATTTTTTGCATCGACTTTTTCTAAAGGTAATCTTGTTTCGCGAGAAAGATCGCCATCGGCTATTAAAGACAAATAACGAGAACAACAAACTCTTAAAAAAGAGGTAAAGTTGCCAATATCATGATCAGCATCGAGAGATTCAAGGTATAGCTTAGTGATCAGTTGATTAACCGTCATTTGATCCCGAAATGACAACTCTTCTAATATATCCCAAAAAAACACTTCTAAACGAATTGAGGTGACAACTCCCTGAATTCGAAGTGATTTGGTTTTAGAGCTCCACAAGCTGTCGTCAGCCCTGATAAAAAGTTGGCACATATAATATCCTCTCTCGATACTAATTTAAGCTTATAGCAAGGCAACAAATTGCTTCAGCATAGCTGGATGTGCAGGCCATGCAGGAGCCGTTACTAGCTTGCCATCTGTAATAGCGCCATCCATAGGTAACTCGACATACTCAGCGCCAGCCATTTCTATTTCTGGCTGACACGCAGGATAAGCAGATACTTTTTTACCTTTCAATACGCCAGCAGCCGTCAGCATTTGTGGCCCATGGCAAACTGAGGCAATCGGTTTATCAGTATTTGCGAAATGCTGAATCATTGCAATGACCTTAGCATTCAAGCGCAAGTATTCTGGCGCACGTCCACCTGGTAAATACAAGGCATCGTAATCTTCTACATTGATATCAGCAAAAGACGCATTAAGAACAAAGTTATGACCGCGTTTTTCGGTATAAGTTTGATCACCTTCGAAGTCGTGTATTGAGGTAGCAATGCTATCACCTGCCACTCTATCTGGGCAGACCGCATTAACGTCATGCCCCATCGCTAGTAGCGCTTGGAACGGAACCATGTTTTCATAGTCTTCAACAAAATCACCAGTTATGATAAGTACTTTAGCCATGATATTCTCACTGTATTGTAATAAAACACTGTAATGAAATACGGGAACCCAAATTAGTTTATAGCGACTTCGCTTAAAATGAGCCTGAATATCCATTCAAACATAAAAAACAACGACTGGGTAATATGTGAATACTACAAACAATCACTTTTTGAAAATAAAATCATAAACTTAGTGATTGTCTAATAACTTTAAATCTATCAATATCTTATCCATCTCCTGATACCGTCTCTCTACACGCTTCGCCAATGCTTTTTCGACCATATATTGATAGTGACTATATTCTGCTGGTAACGTTGGAATGGGTTGTTGGCAATGCTGAATCGCCCACGCTTTCGATTTCTCATTGCTATTGGCGCTTACTTTAAACGGGCGTTTTCCTGTTAGTATCTCAACCATCATTACGCCAAACGCGTAGATATCACTTTGTACCGTTGCACTCTGACCTTGCCAGCGCTCAGGTGCGAGATACGCTGGTGTACCAGCAGGATTTGGTTGGCTATTAGCCCCCGTCATACGTTGTGCTAAAGCAAAATCAGTGAGTAATAATCTAGGAGGCAGACCATTACTCATAGTATCTGCAAGCCATTTATCGTCAGAACCTTTAATCAAAATATTGCTGGGCTTGATATCATTATGTAGCCAACCAGCCTGATGCAAATTAGCTATCAAGCATGCAGCCTGAGTGATGAAATGATGCTTTTGTGATGCTATTAGTGACAGGTGTTTTGAAGCGGTCAGCTGACTCACCAAGCTACCATTAGAGTAATAAGGTGTGACTACTATAACTAGGTGTTGCAACTGCTCTAGTATTTGGACGTTTAGACAATGATGCGCCAGTAGTGGCGGTGCGATAGTATTATCTGTGATTTTTAATGAAGCATTTACAGCAGCTAAAATATCCGCTTCATGAGTTAAATCAGAAGCGATAGGATAAGTGCCATCACTCAACTGCCATTTAATCATCACACTGCCAAATTGCGGATGCTGGGCACGTGTTAAACCTTGAAAGTAAGTATTTTCGATATGTTGCGTTTTGACATCTTGCGTTTGTTCTGTGCTTTGCTGAGCAATACGTTGATTCACTATTTCCCTAAAATATTGTGCGTCCAGTTCTTGGTTGATAATAGGTAATAGCTGCATCGCCTGCGCTTGCAAAGCTTGCGTAATAGACGGATTACTGGCACTATTTTCCATGGTATTGTTTCTCATAATATAGTGAGATTATTGCCTTCCCATTCGTATCATTTCCAAAGATAATAATAGCGCGAATAATGATTACAAGTACTACGATTAATAGGTACTAAGATTGTAGGCACTAAAATTTCAGCAGCGTTAATTGTATTTTTGGGTATGGTATTAAAGACAACCTTAACTGCTAGAGCCACTATGTCACAACCAACTATCCCGACCACGCCATCTGAGCAACCTACTTACACCCTACCCGCACCATTGCTAGATTTGCTCAGTCAGTACTTACAAGAGCGAGTCACACCAACTATTGAAATCGATCCAAGCCAGCTTGCTTATCGCTGGGTTGGTGGACGCACTGGTCACCTGCAGCCTTTGTCGGTCAACCTGTTTTTGAGCTTAGATGACTTGCATGGTATCGATACGCAAAAATCGAAACTGGTACAAAATACCCGCCAGTTTATTAAAGGTTACCCTGCCAACCATATATTGATGTCAGGCACACGCGGTGCCGGTAAGTCATCATTGATTCGCGCTTTGCTACAAGCCCATCATAGTGAAGGCTTGCGTATTATTGAGGTTGCGCGCGATGATCTGCAAGTATTGGATAAGATTCGTGCTGCTATTAATGCCCTGCCAGCAGATTGCAATTGCCGCTATATCGTATACTGTGATGACCTCGCTTTTAATGGTCAAGACGAAAGCTATCGTGCGCTAAAGAGCGTGCTCGATGGCTCGCTAGACTCTGAGCAAGACAAACTACTGGTCTACGCCACTAGTAATCGTCGTCGCCTGCTACCGCAGATGATGAAAGACAATGTCGATATCTATAATGGGCAGACGGATGAAGTCAATCCCTATGAGGCCATTGATGAAACCGTGTCATTATCAGATCGGTTCGGTTTGTCCCTTACTTTCCATCCTATGGATCAGCAGACTTATCTGCAAATCGTTCAGCATTATCTGAATTTAGAGCAGCAAAAAATCTCAGCTGATATAGATAATGATGCTAAGGACATTTTAGCAAGTCAGTCTATGCCTGATAAGATCAGAAAGGATGCGCTACGTTGGGCCTCAGAACGTGGTGGACGCTCAGGACGAGTTGCTTACCAGTTCAGCCGCTTTTGGAGTGGTGAAACACAATTGGCTATCGAAGACAGTAAGCGCTAGGTCATATTTAACGCTCAATTATATCTAAGCTTAGCCATATCTAATCACTGCGTGCAGAGCCTATATACTGCACGCGACTATCCTCTTGACTGTCCTTTTGACTGCCCTCTTGATTGCTTACTAATTCAATTGCACCATCAACCATATATTGGTCAAAATCTGCCGCCAGCCAGAGATTGCCTTTATAAATGTTCTCAGCATCTAAACGAATATGTGCCATGTTTGGTGTCTTGCTATTAGGATTATCAAAACCCTGATAACGGGCGCTAAAGTGCGTCAAAATTATATTTTTAAGTCCAGCCGCTTGGGCAAATTCGCCGAGCAATTGCGCACTGCTATGCATCGGATCATAGTTTGGGTTTTTGGCTTGAATCTTAGTCAGTACTTCATGGGTATAAGTCGCTTCATGCACCAATAAATCCGCATTGATAACGGCTTTGCTTAACAAATTTGGCGCATCATTGTCTCCTGCCACTACCACTCGCGTCCGCTGTATCTCATTGTCAACATAATCTACTGAGCGCAATTGTCTATTACCCTCAGTCGTGACATCTTCGCCTTGCTGTAACTTGCCCCATAGTGCACTGGCTGGAATACCATCAGCCACAAGCTTATCTGTATTAAGGAGGCGGCGGCTAATAGTCTGAGTAATACCAAAGGCATGAGAAGCAACCCGATGTGATAGCGGCGTGATATCAATATCAAGCTGATGTTGGTCGCTTAAGCTAATATTGACTTTGTTCGTATCACCTTGCTCAGCTAACACCTCTTCAATCGCTACAAAATTAAGAGCAAAAGGTAAATACAGCTCTGTAGTGGCGGTAATGGCTTCGAGCAGTGTCGCGATTGCTTTTGGGGCAATCAAAGTTAATGGCTCACGGCGTCCTGACATGGCAGCACTAGCTAATAGCCCTGGTAGACCATAGCAATGATCACCATGTACATGAGTGATGCAGATAGCAGCCAATTGATGTAAGGAGAGCTTAGTATGTAGCAATTGCTGCTGCGTGCCCTCTCCGCAATCAATCAGCACCCATGGACGCGATTTCTTACTCTGAGTGTTCCGTTGATGACTTCCTTGCTGTCCACCAGAGGTATGCGGATTCAGACACTCTATTGCCAGTGCAGTCACATTGCGCTGTTTGGTCGGTACACCTGCAGAGGTACCCAAAAAGGTTAGCTTTAGCATAATGATGCCTTTTATTTATCAGGAGTACTTTCTGAGAAGTACGAGAGCATCTCTTCATCCTAAATCAATGACAGAATAAGATAAACGAAGAATACGCCCTAGCTATGATAATTGGCATATCATGGTTTTTTGACCTTCAACCATTTGTCCACCATTGGCGGTGCACTCGTTTACCATATTTGATTCGTAAGATTTCCAACCACCATAAAAGCTCGCTGCACACAGAATTACCACTAGAATTTTCTGTGACCACGATTTGATAGAAACTTGTTGGCTATTAATCTGTTGTCTATTATTTTCTTGCATACTGGTATCTTGCTTATTAAGTGATGTTTTATTTGCTGACTGATTGTCATCTTTGTCTAGGCTATCTTGTTTCAGATGGTCTTTATTCGAGGTGTTTAAGTCTGTCATAACATTATCCTAAAAAAGGCTTTGTTTATTCATAAACAAAGCCTTTAGTCTACATGGCTACTTAAGCGTTGAGAGAGGATTATACCAGTATCCTCTAAAAATTCAGACGGCCACCCTTTTTTTCTGCTCGCTTAAAGGCATCTCGCTCTTCGCAGCGTTTGAGCCAGTTCAAAAGATTGGTATATTTACTCTGATCTAAACCTGCACCAGCATTGGCACCCAAGACCGCAAGATGCATTTGAATATCAGCGGCGCTAAATTCACTACCTGCAAACCAATGATTTTCATGTAGATGACGCTCCATCATATCTAGCATCTTCTCCAAACCGCTACTGATCATATTTTTTTCAATCTGACCTTGGATTTTTTTGCTGATAGGTTTAATTAGCATCGGCGACTGAGACACCACTTTTGTGAATACCAAACGCATGACCAACAGTGGCATTAATGAAGCCTCTGCAAAGTGTAGCCAAAACGTATAGGCTTCCCATGCTGCTTCGTTATTATCATCAGGTTTGAACTGCTTTTCTTTATCGTAGTGCTTAATCAAATACTCAATGATAAACCCTGATTCAATCAGCACACGATCGTCTTCTTCTAATATCGGCGCATTACCAATTGGATGCACTTGCTTTAGGCTATCAGGAGCACGGTATGCTTTATTGCGCTCATAGCAAGTCAGTTTATAATCGGCGTCGAGCTCTTCCAACAGCCAGATAATACGAAACGAGCGCGAGTTTGCTAAATGATGAAGATGTAACATAAACCGTCCTAGTTATATATTGTAGTAAATCAGCCATAATATCTCAGATATAGCGCCATACGTTCACTCAATCGTGGCCCTACTGCTCTCGATAATAGCGTAATTTCTACTTCTTTAATACTGTGAGTTGGCAGACATGCTGGAAAACCATGCCTACCGAATCGATACTATCTAAGACGGTATACTCTTCAACATCAATCTAAATGTAATGCTTCAATCTTGCGCGTCATTTTATCTATTTTTTGCTGATACTTCTTGATCTGACGGAATCGATGCGCGATTAGTACACCTTTGATACGGCGGTTTTTCAGGCGGCGACGTGGTGGAAAACTGCCTACTTGTGGCTCATTGTAGCCATGTAAACGGTCTTCACGTTTACGCGCCATATAACCCAATGCGCTATCAGCAATCATAATCAGCAGTGCGATGAAAATCATGCTGTACATCAGCATGGAGCCACCATCATGTAAGTTACGATCTAAAATTGCGATTGAGAAGATGAACAAGAATATTGGCTCAAGGTAGCACAAAGTCCCAAATAGTGAGACAGGCAGCTTCTGACTCGCTACCATTGTGAGTGACATTGCAGCGGTACTGATGATGCCTAATAACGGCAACAGATACCAAAGCTTGTGGTTGGTGATTGCTACTTCAAAACCACCATTCATATACAGCGCGACCAATACCACTGGTAACAACAATACAAGGTCTGAAATCAGACCAGTAATAGGCGGTACTGCCAACTTGCGACGCAGTAGATAATAAGGAGGATAACCCAAGCAAACAAATAAAGTCGCCCAAGAAATAGCACCATACTCAAAAATATCGTAAGCGATACCGAGACCTGCACATACAATAGCAGCCCACTGAAGTAAGCTCATGTCTTCGTTGTAAAAGAACCTGCCGACAACGATCATAATCATCGGATATAGGAAATAACCCAACGTTACCTCAAGCCCCAAGCCATTAACTGGCGCCCACATAAATATCCAGATTTGCGCGCCCAAAATCGGTGTGGGTAATATAAATAAAAACCACTCTTTTGCGTTCTTTAGTGTTTTTAGATAATCAAAAATGTGCTGCCATTGCTTTAGTACACTGACCAGCAGCACGAGACTAAAAAACATTGTCAGCACACGCCACGAAGCGACTTGCGTACCTGATAATGGTTGCAGCAGTAGACCAAATAAAAACAGTAATGAGTATAAAAAATTTGCAGCGACAGCGGTGATTGTACCCTGCGAGGTTTGGTTAGTAGTCAGCATCACAACAGCCTTTAAAGATTGGGGCACATCCATGGCAATTTTTAAAAAAAACAAAAGCCTCAGACGAGAACGTCTGAGGCTTTTGCATATAAGGTCGTCGCGCAATCTAAGTTGAACGCTTTTGATGTGTTAGGCTTACATCATGGTCGGCATTATGTCAAAGTCAGAATGAATAAGCAATGCCACTGTTCATCTAGTGTCTAAACTTTTAAATTGAGTAAATTTAATGCAGGTAAGTGCTTATTTTGCATCGAGTTGTTCAATTTTTTGCTGTATCTTATCCATCTTCTTTTGGTAACGACGAATCTTGCGAAAACGATGGGCTTTTAGCACGCCGTCGATACGCTGATTGATAAAATGACGACGCGGTGGGAAGCCGCCAATTTGAAGCTCTCTATAGCCATGCAAGCGGTCATTACGCTGACGAACGAGATAGCCTTTTATACTATCAGCCATCATGACCAGTAGCGCAAGCGTAATCATGCCATACATAAAGAGCGAACCACCTTCTTCAAGGCTTTGACTCAAAATGGTGATAGACAACACAAATAACAGCATCGGCTCTATATAACTTAATGCCCCAAACAGTGATACTGGCAGCTTGCTACTAGCAATCATCGTCAGCGACATCGCAAGCGCACTAAAAGCACCAAGCAGCGGCAATAGATACCAGAACTTCATATCTTGCACCGCAACATCAAAACCGCCCGTCATATAGAGCACGATGAGCACGACTGGTGTCAACAGTGTCAAATCAAACAACAACCCTGTAATGGGCGGTACAGAAAGGGTGCGGCGTAGCAGATAATACGGTGGATAACCCAAGCATACAAACAGTGTCACCCAAGATACTGAACCATACTGAACAATATCGTAGCCGATACCGAGTGCTGCAAATATCGCGGCAGCCCATTGAAAGATGCTCATATACTCATGGTAAAAGAATCGACCAAGCACAATCATCACTAGCGGCAATAAAAAATAGCCCAACGTGACATCGAGACCAAACCCATTGACCGGTGCCCACATGAATAACCAAATCTGCCCACCTAGGATTGGCGCAGGCAGTATAAATATTAACCACTCCTTGATTGTCTTTAGCGTCTTTATATAATCAAAAACACGTTGCCACTGCTTAGTCAAACTGACCAAAACTACCAAACTGAGCAACATCATGAGCACACGCCATGACGCTACCTGCGTCCCTGTTAAGGGCAGCATAAACAGTCCAAACAAAAACATCATCGAGAATAAAAAGCTCGATGTTACCGAAGCAACCGTTCCCTGAAAAGTTTGATTGGTCGTAAGCATAACAACAGCCTTAAAAAATAGAACCTTATTTACAGTATTGAAAAAATGAGAGTTAAAAAACAAAAGCCTCCGACGATAACGTCAGAGGCTTTTTTCTAGAAAAATGCTAAGAGACTAGACTCAAAAGCTAATTACCAAGACTATTACTCGTCATCGTCTTATGCATAGTTAGTCTATTATAGATTGTCACTTGGTTTATGATCGTTTGCAATATCAATCGCATCATCGACGTCGGTAGTTGCAGTATTGTCAGTTGTCGCATCAATATCTATCTGCTCCTGACCTGCCACCTCAAACGTACCGTCTTCTCTCATGGCATCGATAAGCTCGTCATCACTTTCTTCGTGCTCAACACGCGCCATGGCAACCAGTTTTTCGTCTTTTGACAGACGAATCAGTGTCACGCCTTGCGTATTACGACCAGAGCTAGCAACATGCTCAACTGGGGTACGAACCAACGTACCTTTATCAGAGATTAAGATAATATCATCAGTAGAGTCAACCTTAGTCGCTCGTACTAACGCGCCATTACGCTCGCTGGTCTTGATAGCGATCACACCGCCACCACCACGATTTTGCGTATTGAACTCATCAATAAAGGTACGTTTACCGAAGCCATTTTCACAAGCAATCAAGATTTCACGTACGTCATCTTCGATAACGACTAATGATTTGATAAATTCATCAGTAGCCAGACGCATACCGCGGACGCCTTTTGCCGTACGGCCCATCGCACGCGCATCATTCTCATCAAAACGAATGGCTTTACCACTTGAAGCAAACAACATCACTTCTTGGCTACCGTTAGTGATACGAGCGCTGACCAATTTATCACCATCTTCTAGTCCAACCGCAATCAAACCGTTCGAGCGAATATTGGCAAACTGCTTCAGCTCTACCCGCTTCACTGTACCGTTGGCCGTGGCAAAGAATACAAAAGGTGGCTCTGCTTGGTTGCTATCTTCTACCGAATCGTCATCATTGCTTACTTCTGATACCTCACTTACTACTGATGTATCTTCCACGATTTTTGGAATTGGCAATATCGTCGTAACGGTTTCGTCGCTATTTAGACCAATTAGATTGACCAATGGACGACCGCGAGCACCACGACTGGCAATCGGTACTTCAAAACCACGTAAACTAAAGACGCGTCCACTATCAGTGAAACACAGTACCGTCGAATGCGTTGATGTCACGACTAAATGATCGATTACATCATCTTCTTTCATTGCTGTGGCAGACTTACCTTTACCGCCACGTTTTTGTGCTACATAGTCGTCAATCGGCTGAGTTTTGGCGTAGCCAGTACGCGATACCGTCATAACGACCGTTTGCTCAGGAATAAGGTCTTCGCGACTAAAGTCCATACGTGAATCGATAATATCGGTACGGCGCTCATCACCAAAGTTATCACGAATCTCAATCATCTCATTAGAGATAATTGCCATCAGCTTATCAAAATCACCAAGAATAGACTCTAAATGCGCGATTTCACGCAGTAAGTCTTGGTACTCTTCGGTCAATTTATCTTGCTCAAGACCAGTCAAACGATGCAATTGCATATCTAAAATCGCATTGACCTGCTCGAGTGACAAGCGATAACGCTCTTCGCCTTCGATCAGACCAAACGGCGCTTTAGGATCTTCGCCATCGATAAACTCAGGACGTACTGACTGACTACCAGCAGCTGTGAGCATCGCAACGACGCTACCTGAACCCCATGTATTATTTAATAGACTTTCACGAGCCAAGCCACGGTTTGCAGAGGCTTTAATCGTCGCGATAATCTCATCAATATTGGCTAGAGCAACCGTCAGACCTTCGAGTAAATGACCACGAACGCGAGCTTTGTTCAATTCATAAATCGTACGGCGGGTCACCACTTCTTGACGATGACGGACAAATGCAGCGATAAGCTGACGCAAGGTCAATAGTTTTGGCTGACCATTATCGAGTGCCACCATATTGATACTAAAGCTAGACTCTAGTGGCGTTTGTAGAAATAGGTTATTAACGATAACTTCAGCTGTCTCGCCGCGACGCAAGTCAATAGCGATACGCATACCATCTTTATCAGACTCATCACGAATTTCGCTAATGCCTTCGATTTTTTTATCACGAACCAGCTCTGCGATACGCTCAATCAGTTTGGCTTTGTTGGCCTGATAAGGTACTTCGGTAAATACGATGCGCTCACGATCACGGTTGACGCCAGAATTGCTCATCGGCTCGATATGATAACGACCACGAATATGCAAACGGCCTTTACCCGTACGATAAGCATCTAAAATGCCCGCGCGGCCATAGATAATACCGCCCGTAGGAAAATCAGGACCTGAGATATGCGACATCAGCTCTTCGGCTGAAACTTGTGGGTTTTCAGCATAGGCCAGACAAGCATTAATCACTTCGGTCAGATTATGCGGGGCCATATTGGTCGCCATACCAACGGCAATACCCGTCGCACCATTGACCAATAGGTTAGGAATACGCGCTGGCATCACGCTTGGCATGCGCTCAGAGCCGTCGTAGTTGTCTTCCCAATCGACCGTGTCTTTGTCCAAATCAGCAAGCATCTGGTGGGTCAGTTTGGTCATACGTACTTCGGTATAACGCATCGCTGCCGGAGGATCATCATCGATCGAGCCAAAGTTACCTTGACCATCAACCATTGGATAACGCAAGCTGAAATCCTGCGCCATACGTACGATGGCATCATAGACTGCACTATCGCCATGTGGATGGTACTTACCGATAACATCACCAACCACACGTGCTGATTTTTTGTACGGTTTATTATAATCGTTTGATAGCACGTGCATGGCATACATCACGCGGCGGTGTACAGGTTTGAACCCATCACGCACATCAGGCAGCGCACGCGAGACGATCACGCTCATCGCATAATCCAAATACGACTGCTTTAGTTCATCTACGATGCCAATAGGACTGACCGATTCGCTCATATACACTCCTTCACTCACATTTTTTTCTAACGTTGACACATCGCTTATGGCACCCATAGATCATATAAAAATACTGCCACATAAATGGGCAGTCATGACCAAAATAGATACCATAAAAAAACACTGCTACACGTGCAAAACAATAGGAAAATAGCGATAGTTTTAATGTTTAATAAAAGAAGCTATTTTAGCACAAATTTGCTGATTTAGGGGGTTCTGACCACCATTAAAATCAAGCTAGGCGGTTCATTTGCAGTGATATTTTGAATTATTGACACACGCTAAAATAATTCTAATGGCAGGTTTTTTTTGATTGGCTGATTTTGCCATTTTTACAGACGAACTTACCATCTGCTGAGCAATGAGATACCCCGCCCATTTTACCTGAACAAGGCGTATTTCGAGCTTGGGCTTGGCTCGTAGATGTGAAGGCAAATACTAGGGCGAGTAGCGCTGTGCTGATTGATTTCATTGTTTATTCTCCGTATCTGATGGATATTAAATAGAAAAATACTATACTCATTCAGTACAGCTCGACAAGATTTATTTTGATTAACTGAGTAGATACTTATATTTCTATCTACAGTTCAACACGACATTTAATTTAACGCTAAAATCTTGAGCATAGAGCTCATATGTGGTTTGCATATAAGCTCTATCGACCAAACAACTAGGATGATGAAGATATTTAGCCAATACAACAACACCTACAACTGTCTCTGACGTGAAATGATTATTGTTATGGCCATATTGTTTTCATAAGCAGACTGTATTTCAAAATCATAATGTTTTCAAAATCATATTATTTTAATGAGCACATTATGATTTAAACCACTTTGATGCAGCTATTTTTTGAGTGATACTGGACAAAAAATTTCTAAACGCTACACTACCTCATCTTTTATAGCACTTACATAACGACCTAACAGGCTACTATTACTATGGATATCATTCTTGCAATTGTTTGGATTTTAGCAATGGTGCTATACAGCTTTTCGAGCGATTACGTTGCTAGCTTTCCTAACCATAACAATCGCGCTGTCCCTTATGTCCGTTGGGGAGCACTTTTAGTCGCTATGGCTTTATCAGCATATTTATCAAAAGCCTATCAAGAAAATTTACAAGGCAATGGTATGTGGGTGTTTGTTATCGTGGTATTTGTCGTTATTGTATTAGCGAAGGTCGTTTTTAAATGGGTAATTAACAGACGCCTGAAACGCTAGTTAATACTGAATAGTTTTATTAATTTGACCCTCTTAATTATTGATTTAAATACCTATGACAACTAAACATCAAGATAGTCAGCCTGACTCAAACCTTTCTATACCAGCAGAAAACGAGCGAGCAGATCGTAGCTTCGATGCTATCGCCGATCATTTTGAAAAGAAAGTGTATGGTGGTTTAAAAGGCGAGATTCGATTGGCCGTATTACGACGTGATATTTTTGAATATAGCGCGCAGATGAGTGAGGCACTCGGGCGACCTTTACGTATCTTGGATGTAGGTGCAGGGCTTGCACAAATTGCGATAGAACTTGCTGCTCAAGGTCATAGCGTAGTCATCAATGATATATCAGCAAATATGCTTGAGAAGGCGAAAGCGAGCGCAGAAAAAATTGATAAAAAGCTAGATATCACATGGTATGTTTGCCCTTATCAAGCGCTTGAGGAAAAACTGGCTCAGGCAGAGGCAGAAAAATTTGATTTGATTATGTCGCACGCGCTACTTGAATGGTTGGCAGAACCAGCGGCAGTCATGGACTTTTTTGATAAGCACTTAATAGATGGTGGCGCGCTATCCGTCTGCTTCTATAATCCAGCGAGTTTTGATTATCGTAACCTTATCATGGGGAATTTTAACTTACTCGATAGCTTACTTGATGGTAACGATTACAAAGCGGACAATAAGAAAAGCCTCACCCCCAACCATCCCGTGGCCAAAGAAGAGGTCGAGTCTTGGCTCAAAGCGCATAATTATCAGACGGTACGTAGCAGTGGTTTACGAGTGTTTCATGACTATGCACCACTCAAACGTGGCGGTCATAACGATCCAGATGCAGTGATTAGGATGGAGTTACGCTACTCACAGTTAGAGCCGTACAAGTGGCTTGGGCGTTACTTACACATTTTGGCTAAACGGTAAATTTAGAAGATTGCCCAAGAATGATGAAGGCTACTAAACCTCTTCATCCATTCTCGATGATCTATCGTATTCTGACCAAGTAGTGGCATTGATGTCTTTTTCATCAAAGACTACGACATGCTCAAGTAAAGGCAGAATGCCAATATGCGAGCCGATTGCATGATTATGATGGCTCGCAACCAAGGATAAGACAGTCTGTCCGTCGTCTAACTGCAGACGGTATAAATAGTTGGCACCGCGAAACACACGTCCAATAACTAAAGCTGTCTGTGTACTGTCGTCATCATGAATAATATCATCAGGGCGCACGAGTACTTTAATGGGCGTGCCATTTGGATAATCATATTCGCAGTACTGTGGCTGGCCTGATTCGTCATAGACTTCCATGCGGCGATAGATATTACCTAGCGCTGTCTCAACATGACCTTCTTTGATAATGCCGTCTATCATCGCGCCTTCGCCTACGAATTCAGCGACAAAAGGACTGACAGGCTCATGATACAGCTCGCTTGGTCGCGCCCACTGTACCAATCGTCCTTTATCCATTACCCCTACTTTATCCGCTAGCGCAAACGCTTCATTTTGATCATGAGTGACCAAAATCGCTGTGGTATTAGTACGTTTGAGAATATCACGGACATTCATTGCCAATGACTCACGCAGTACCACATCTAGATTAGAGAATGGTTCATCAAGTAATAGTAGTTTTGGTTTGGGTGCTAGCGCTCTTGCAAGAGCCACACGCTGCTGCTGACCACCAGAGAGCTCATTAGGACGTTTATCCGCATGCTCAGTCAATTCGACTAAGCTTAGCATCTCAGCCACACGTGCTTTTTTGTCAGCAGCTGACCATTTATTGAGACCAAAGGCGATGTTCTTTACCACGCTTAAATGACCAAAAAGCGCATAGTCTTGAAACACCATGCCCATGCCACGTTTGGCTGGCGCAACTGCGAATGATTGGCGAGCAGTTTTTTCTGTTAGGCGTTGATTGTTTAGGTAGATAGTGCCGCCGCGACTTTGCTCCAGTCCCGCGATTGCTCGAAGCGCTGTGGTCTTTCCGCAGCCGCTATAACCTAAGAAGCAACCAATCTCGCCTTGTTCTAGCATCAACGATAGACCATTGACGACGATAGTATCATCGTAGCCTACGATGAGATTTTGCACACTAAAGTAAGGATCTGTCGCGATATGTTTCTCAGTATTTTGTTGTGAGGTACTGCTCTGCTCTACAGTTTTATTCAGCTGAACTGGATTGATTCTATTTTGTGACAGTGGTGATTTTGCTACAGGCATGTGGTTAGCCCGAGCCTTTTCTGACTTAGAATTTGTAGAGTCGTTCATTGAATCAGTGTACATAGACGGTACCAGTTCGCTATTAGTAAGTAAAACCATCGATAAAACAGAGCAAATTATAATATAGCTGACACTACGAGTGTGCTGTTAAACTTATACCAAATTATTGCTATTAACTTTGTTGCTATTAGCTGTGTTTATCGCTTTGACGCAGTAGTATCCAGACAGGAAGCAAGCCAACTAACACGATTAGCAAACTCGGCAATGCGGCTCGTCCCCACATACCTTCGCTCGTCATTTCAAATACTCGTACCGCAAGCGTATCCCAGCCTTGACGCCGTGTCATCAGCGTAATGGGCATCTCTTTCATCACTTCGACAAAACCCATCAATAATGCAGTCAATACGCCAGGGCTAAGCACAGGTAGCATTACATGACGCCATCGCTGATAAGGACTGTCACTCAGTAATTTTGCAGCAGCTTCTTGATTGACTGTCAATCGCTGCAATTGTCTGTCAACTGGCTGAAAACTCACTGTCATAAAACGCGTCGATAACGCCAATAGCATAACAATGACACTGCCAGAAAGCACTTGCTGTGAGGTGATACCAAAGGCAATCATTTGATTATCAAGCCATGCAATAGGTATAAATATCCCTACCGCCAACACAGTCCCCGGTACGACATAGCCCAAATTGGCTAAAGTGGTCATTAGCTTAGTCGATTTATCAGGATACTGCCGTTTAATCCACGCAATGATAATGGCCAAAAAGGCAATGAATAGCGTGGTCATACTAGCAATCATGAGGCTGTTGGTGACAAAATCAATGTAACGTGCATCAAAATCTTGGCGAAAATTAAGTGCTGTCCAATAGATAAGCTGCAAGAAAGGAATTAAAAAGGCGATTAAAAAAATGAGCGTACACAGCAGTGTCATGGCGAGCTTGGCAGGTTTACTGGCGTCAAAGCGTTGGCTGCTACCTTGGGTAAGTGAACTACCACGCTTCGCTTGCCAATACTGCTCAAACAATACCACAATAAATATCACACCAATGAGCAAGGCTGCTAGCTGCGCGGCAGTGGTTAGACTAAAGAAACCAAACCATGCTTTATAAATGGCGGTAGTAAAAGTATCGACATTGAATACCGATACTGCACCGAAATCCGCTAAGGTTTCCATACTGGCTAGCAACAAGCCGCCAATGATCCACGGTAGTGCTTGCGGTAGCGCCAGACGAAAAAATACACGGCTACGACTCAAACCAAGCATCTGCCCCGCTTCTATCGCTCGCCTGCCTTGTGACAAAAATGCCTGACGCGCTAGCAAATATACATAAGGGTAAAACGCCAACGATAATACCAATCCTGCGCCCCATACATTCCTTATCGACGGTATGGCAGTACTGATACCAGAATCGCGCAACGCGGTCTGTAGCGGCCCACTAAAATCAACAATGCCGATAGTGACAAATGCCAATACATAAGCAGGGATGGCAAGTGGCAACATCAACGCCCACGAAAAGAAACGCTGACCAGGGAAACGGTACATACTAGTGACCCAAGCCAGAGCAGTACCAATAGTGCCTGAAACGACAGTCACCATAAGCAATAAAATCGCCGTGTTTTTGAGCACTTGCGGCAGTACATAATCTGCCATGTGTGTCCAAATCTCTGCCACTGGCTGTGTCCAAGACAGCAGCACGATTAAAATCGGTACTAGCATAAACAACGAAATCAGCCCTAAGACTGATTTCGAGATAATACGTTTACGAAGGGCGTGGTCTTGGCTGACAGTCTGCTGGTCATTAACACCGTCATTGACAGTATCGTTTTGACTAACAGACGCATCTGGCGTTGTGATCATATTATCATTACCGTGTCATACGTATAGAGACCTTGTAAGCTTATACCAACCTCAAAATCGTCATTACCCAAATAACTGATCTGTAATAACTAACCTTTGAACCCATTCTTTAAAAGCTGTTGTTTAAAAGCTATTGTTTAAGAACTATTGTCTCGAAGTTATGATTTTGCGATTGGTATCAGTATTACTGGCGATCCCTTATTTATAACCCGCTTTATCCATCATTTGGATAGCTTGAGTTTGTAGTTCACCGAATTTCTGTACATTGATATCGTCTTTTTTGAACTCACCCCATGATCTGAGCATGTCTGACTCATCGATACCTACTTTTACTGGGAATTCTTTGTCAGAACTGGCATAAAGACCTTGAGCTTCGTCAGATGACAACCACTCTATCAGTTTAAGCGTACCATCTGGATTGTCTGAACCTGCAACCACGCCAGCGCCTGAGATGTTTACGTGCGTACCAGTCGTATCTTGGTTTGACCAGAATATCTTAACAGGGAAGTTGGGGTTTTCGTCCAATAGACGACCATAGTAGTAGCTATTGGCGATACCCACTTCACACTGACCAGCAGCGATAGCTTCTAGCATCGCAACGTCATCACTGAACACGTCAGTCGCTAGGTTATCAACCCACCCTTTGATAACCGCTTCGGTCTTCTCTTCGCCCAAATGCTCCATCATGCTAGCAACAAGCGATTGGTTATAGACCTTTTTAGAGGTGCGTAAGCATAGTTTGCCTTTCCATTTTGGATCGGCCAAATCTGCATAAGTAGACAACTGGTCGGCAGTAACTTTGTTTGGGTCATAAAAGATAGTACGTGCACGTAGTGACAGACCTGTCCACTGACCTTTTGGATCACGGTATTTTGCAGGGACGTTAGCTTCTAATACATTAGACGATACTGGTTGTAATAGGCCTTGCTCTGCAGCCTGCCATAAGTTACCAGCATCAACGGTCAATAGCATATCAGCTGGAGTATTCTGACCTTCAGCTTGCAAACGCGCCATGAGTGGACCTGTTTTGTCCGTGACCAACTCAACTTTTACGCCTGTTTGCTCAGTATAGCGATCTAACAGTGGCTTAATTAGCTGCTCATTACGTGATGAGTAGATAGTAATCGTCTGACCATCAGCAGTCGTAGCTTCGTCATTTGCTGCTTGCTGCTCAGCACCTGTTTCTGTTGACTCTACTTCTACGCTTTCTTCTGTGGTTGAAGAATTACTACAACCCGCCAGACCCAACATCATGCCAAATACGGCTGCAGGTAGGATAAGCTTCGTAGAGGTTAGATTAGCGCTGATAGCGTTCAATGACATGGTTTTCCCCATAGTAATGCTATAAAAAAAGTAAGACGGATGGTGAGACAAAATAACAGTGATTATAACGATGACTTGCTAAGCGCTAGCAGTAATCAGGCCATAATATATCAAAGCAACATACTAATGGAAGTGAGATTAATTATCAATACATTTGTTTAACTGGTAAATATACCTGTGATGAGTCTTTAGCATTGATTTTTAAGAACTATTTTTTACCAGCTCTTCCAATAGTTTGGTCTAGTGACGCGTTTTAGTGTCAATCTAAAGCAACCATTGCCCTAAAATCGCATTGACCGCAGCTTCTGTTCGCAAGATACGAGAGCCTATATGTACAGGCGTGCAGCCTTGTGCTGACAGTAGCTCTATCTCATAATCAATCCAGCCACCTTCAGCGCCTATGCAGACTATACTCGGTAGCTCTCGTGATGGTTGCTGTTGTAAAAATTCCGAAAAGGACTGCTGACTGTAGGGATGCGCGACTATCGCTCGCTTGCTCATTAAGCTTGCCAGTGTGTCTTCAACAAATGGCTTAAAACGTTTTTGTAGCCTAATACTAGGAACAATCGTATCGATGCTTTGCTGTAGACCTTCTAATACAAACTCGTCAATCCGCTCAAGCATTGGACTTTGCCAATAGCTTTTTTGGGTGCGGTAGCTATTGATAAGAATGATATCGCGTACACCAAGCGCCGTCATATCCATGATCAATCGCCGTAGCACCTTAGGACGCGGTAACGCCAAAATGACAGTTAAGTCCAATTTGGCTGGCGGCGCAGTATTCAACTGGACGTTACCTAGCCGAATACTGTCAGCGGTAATATCTTCGATAACAGCAGTACCAAGATTGCCACCGATTTGGCCAATTTTAAGCGTATCACCGACTTTTGCGCCCAGCACTTTAGTCACATGGCTGACTTGAGACAAGGCATCGATGTGCGCTGTGTCTGATGAGAAGTTTTTAGCGGGCAATAATATACAGTTCATAAATTATCTTGGTTAGAAGACATCTCGATTGCATCTTCAATCATAGTAAATTGGCGAGTCAATACCGCCTGCTGCTGTATCGTCATTTGCTCGCCAGCTTGCCCTGCCTGCACGGCCAATGGCAAATTGCGTAGCCAAGTCTCTAGCTGCGTATAAATGCTCGCAGCGTCTTCACGGTTATAAGCTGTTTTTTTGCGAGAGGATTTTTTATTCACCTTTAACTGATCATCACTGACTATCTGTGCATCCGAACTACTTGAGTTATTTAACTCGATTGGACGATAGAAGTCATTATTTGGCTGATATACAGCACCTACGCTAGCCAATTTATCTATCACGCTTTGGCAAGACTGAGTATAACGACCCATCAGTACAGGCGTAGCCACACTTGCAGGCTCCACTGGATTATGCCCACCAATATCTACCAGCGAGCCGCCCACAAATGCTACATTTGCCAATGTATACCAAGTCATCATCTCACCCATGCTATCTGCTAGATAGACTTGCGTATCTGCACCAATCATGTCTTCATCACTGCGCCGAGCCATATTTAACCCAGTTTTCTGAATGAGATCTGCTACTTCGTCAAAACGCTCAGGATGCCTAGGCACGATAACAAGCAACGTATCTGCTAATGTCGCTTGAGACAGTAGTTGCTGCTGCAATGACAACGCTGCTGCCTCTTCGCCATCGTGAGTACTCGCAGCTACCCACACAGGACGATCTGCTATACCAAACTCTGCTCGCAGATCAGCTTTCTTACTATGAATACTATTAGCTTCTACCGCTTTGTCATCAGTTTTGGACGCATTAATTACCCACTTTAATGAGCCTGCTACGCGAATTTGGGCGCTACTAGCCCCTAGTTGCCTAAAGCGTTTAGCAGAGTCGCTGTCTTGCGCAATAATTAAGGAGAGGTTTTTCATCATACTGGCGCTGACTGCACCAATTTTTTGATAGCTCTGAAAAGAAGAAGCAGATAGTCGACCATTGACCAGAATACTTGGGATACGATGCTGAGATAATTTGGTCAAGATATTTGCCCATAGCTCTGTTTCTACAAACAGTGCAGCGATAGGCTGTACGTGCGTCAAGAAAGTCTCGATAACAGCAGGACTGTCGACTGGCACATAGCTGTGACTCATCTGACCTTGAGCTATCTGTTCTGCAAAACGACTGGCGCCACGAGCAAAACCTGTCTGAGTCGTATTGGTCAACCATATCTGATAGCCATTAGCCAATAACATATCTAGTAAAGGCGCGACCGTATTGGTCTCACCTAGTGAGACTGCGTGGCACCAAATTACCCCTTTATCGCTATCAGCATTGACCACTGGACGCAGTGGATACTGCTTACCAAAACGCTGCTCGATTTCCTGCTGATAATTGTCGTTTTTATGAGATCGACGCCATACTTGCAGACGATATAGTGGCTTTAGCAGCCCAATAAGAGACTGATAATATAAAGGTGTCTCATATACCGCTCGACTAGGCGATGATACAGGGTCAATTGGATTTGCAGAGTGGTCAGACGAAGTATTAGATGATGGCATGGAACAGCCCAGATTAGTTATGAATCAAACAATAAAAGGGTAAATGTAGAGCGCGCCAATTCTACCTGAATTTAAGCTGTAACAATAAGCTTTTAAAAAGTTACTGAGTAAATAGTTATTAGATAACGATTGTTAGATAATGATTATTATCAATAAAGCGACTGCGATGATTGCGCCAATTAACAGCTGATAACGCTTGGTGCTATGCTGCTCTTGCTTCTGTGTGGTCAGCAGCACTTGTGCTTGCTGCCATTGCTGAACCAGATTGGCCGCTTCTGCATGACCATTATCTGCTGCTTGCTCTAACCAGTATTTACCGCTATCTATATCTTGGGATACCCCTACTCCTTGGTAGTACATTTTACTGAGTAGACGCTGAGCACGGCTGTCGTTTTTGCTAGCGGCTTGATTGACCCATTCTACGCCAGATTTTTTTTGATTGTCACTGTCCGCTGTCAAACCTTCACCTAACAATTCATACATGGCTAAACGTAGCATAGCCGCTGTATTCCCATCTTCAGCAGCCGCTTGTAGTAATAGCAGCGCTTTGTTTTTTGCTGCGATATGATCATCTGAAAATATAACTTGGCGACGAGGCTTGTTCTGCTTGGCAATATGCTGCTCGAACTGATCTAATACTTTGCGTGCTTGCTGATATTGCACATCACGAGTTGGTTGTGGCACCGTTATCTCATCTAACTCTACGAGCAGTTGCGTAAACATCTCTGGCGTTGATGTGTTTTTTACAGGTGACGCAGGCTTGACTGTTGGTTGTGCTACTTTAGTCAGCTTAGGCTCTATAGAGCTCTCAGACTCAGGGGACTCAGTTATAGTATCAAGCATAGCAGACTGAATTGCGCGACTCTCACTGTCAGTTACAACTGCATTAGCTTGATTATACTCAGCTTCTATCGACACTTCCTCTGGCTTGTTAAGAGGAGCATTTAATTGACTAGTACCGACATGCGTATTTGAATCTGCGCTCGGAACGATGCTTCCAGTGACTTGATGAATGGTTGCTTTATGTATTATTGCTTTGTTTGTTGTTACTTTATCCGCTGTTAATTCGGAAACTGAATGGACATCTTTGTTTAAAGTAGTTGGTAGTCTAAGGCTAACCGCTTGATATAACCCGCTCTCTACTTGCCCGCCTTGTACTGCGTCAAACTGCCGATCAATATGACCAAACAGACGCAGCCCTATTGATTCTAGTGCAAAAAACAAGCGTTCTTTGACCACGCTATCATCGTAACCAACAGCCATATGCTGATAAAAATCATCGGTGATCAACGTTAGCTCAGGGTAACGTTTACGCAGCTCAAACTGACCATACCAATGTGGCTTGCTTTGCCACTGCTGCGCCAATACACGACCTGCATAAAACGCCAAAAATACCATAAAATTACGATAGCGCTCATCGACCAGCAACGTCGTCTCATCCCATATACCGCTCTTGATCATATCTCGGCGCACTTGGGACAATAGCGTATCGATACGCTGTAAACTTTCAAGAGAGTCGTCTAGCGTACAAGCGCGCAGCTCAGTTTCGTAAGCGATACCGCCTGCAATAGGACGCTCAGCCAAGAAGTCTTGCCAATAGCCTTCTGCAATATAGTCCAGTGGTGTTAAAGGTGATGCAGACATAGACAGGCGAGACCTCTTTACAGATAGATAAACCAAAAAAGCATAGGCTATAAAAGTGCTACGACTAAGATGATAGAACAATACTAGTAGATTACCTTACCCTAAAAATCCGAGTGCTACAATAAAGGACTGAACAAGCGCACGACATTATCAAACAAGCGTTTTGATCCGTGACGCTGTTGCCACTCATCACTATCCAAGATTCGGCAGTTTTCTAAATAGACTTCCTGACAGTCCGCTACTTGGGCGACCATTTCTGGCGTATAAATCGCTAAGCTGACTTCCATATTTAGATAAAAGCTGCGCATATCAATATTGACGGTGCCAAATAAACAGTAGTCATCATCGATAACCACTGTTTTTGCATGTAGCAAACCACCTCTAAACAAGGCAATCGTTACCCCAGCATCCAATAACTCTTGATAATAAGCCTGAGAAGCGTGCTGTACCAGAAACGAATCAACCTTTTCAGGAACAATAATCGTCACATCAACGCCGCGCTTTGCTGCTATCGTCAGCGCGCCCGATAGGGATTCATCAGGGACAAAGTAAGGTGTGGTAATACGGATGCGCTTATTGGCACGATGAATCACGGTAACTAACGTATTATAAATCACATGAGCCGTTAGCTGCGGTGCTGAAGGTATTAGCTGCGCTAAGACTTTGTCCACGACAGGCATCTTTGGTACGACAATCGAGGTGGCACCTATATCTGGCTGCTCATGATCATCAACCGTATCCGCCAATACCTTCACTCGGCTATTTAGATCATTGATGGTCGGATGCATCACATATAACTTACGGGTGTAATTATTAACCCGCTGATGCAGCTCAGCAAGATTGTCATTACTTTCAGCACCAATATCGGTAACAATTACCTTGGCCATCGCTGTATTGATACTAATTGAGTGCTGGCTAGTCGTTCGTAGCGCCACATCAATCCATTGACCAACGTTTTTATTTTGCTTAAAAAACCTCGGATCAACCAAATTAAAGCTACCGATATAGCCAATATGTTCATCGATAACCACCATTTTACGATGATTGCGCAAATCAGAACGTTTAAATAGCGTCTTAAACAACCCTACTGGCAATGACTGATGGACATAAACCCCTGCTTTTTCTAATTTACGGTGTACGCTACTGTTAATAAAGCTAAAGCTACCCACACTATCGGCCAATATATGACACTCTACGCCGCGCTGAGCCGCTACAGATAGCGCCTCTATGACTTCTAACACCTGTCCTTTTGGATAGACAATATAAAACTCCATGAGGACAATACGCTGGGCGGCATGAACATCTTCAATCAAACGCTGAAAAATAGAAGCAGGATCCGTCAACAGCTGCATTTGATGATTGGGAAATACACCAAACCCGGTCCAGCGCGTTCCTATTTGGCTAACACCGCGGTAGTTGGCTGGTAATAAGTCCTGCCCTTTGTCAAAAATCAGATGCTCACGCCTTGCCATATCATTCATTAAAATGCTGGCTTGATCTACGCGTTCACGATAGCGCCGCCCAATCATCGGCTCACCGAGCAGAATGTAAGCCACAAAACCAAATACTGGTAACGTGTAAAGCACCGCAACCCAAGCAATAGACACACCAATATTGCGCTGCACAGAAACCACGCGCAGTGTCATTACTATCATAAGTACAATATGCAGCACCAGACCTAGACCCGCTAAGTCTCCCCAGGTCCAGCTAGTAAAAGTATCTTTAATAGTAAAAGTGTTTATATTGGCCTCCATCAACCGTGTTCAACGAATAAAGCATCCATAGTATAGTAGCTTTTCACCTCTAAACAACAAATAATGATAATAAGTATATTTTTAGAAATGCTATATAATACATAGCTTTGAGTGCTATTTTTGATAGATTACAAGTGCGATTTATAATTATTTTCTAAAAACATTAAAATAATATTTGACACCCAACAGTAAATCTATATAATACACACCCACAGCAGCAGAGCTTAGTGACAAACTAAAGAGCTCAGTTGATGTTGAATAAATTGCTTAGCAATTGTTCGAAGGGTGATTAGCTCAGTTGGTAGAGCGTCTGCCTTACACGCAGAATGTCGGCGGTTCGAATCCGTCATCACCCACCACTTCTTAGCGAGTGGATAAATAAGCTAAGACGACCTAAGCAGCGGTAGTTCAGTTGGTTAGAATACCGGCCTGTCACGCCGGGGGTCGCGGGTTCGAGTCCCGTCCGCTGCGCCATATTTAAAACGAATTTAGACTTTCGAGTTTAAGCAAGTTTCGCCTCAAGCATTAGATTGTTTGAGGTTTTTTTGTGTCTATAAAACAACTCATTATTATAGCTTTCATGCTTTATGTCTTCTCGTTAGAAGCAGCTTATTCCTTATTATGATATACGACTTAAAATAATTAACAGACGCTTTATCTTGAAGAATGAGCGACTTCTTTAGCTTAACGTGGCAAAATGATAATTTGAGCACAACTAATAAAACCTCCCAAACTTTAATCGCTATAACATACATAATGTTGATTAATGCAATAACAACAGGCTTATTAACAAGTGCAACAGATTCGTTAGGTATAGCACTATCAACAACTATAGCTATATTGTTTAGCAGTGTAGTCTCAATTAATATTATGATGATAAATACAGCACATACTGGTAGATTCAATTGATAAAAGTACTCAAAGGACAGCTATGTTCTGGATATATACATTACTCTTGTTGATGGTTCTAGTTGGTATTTACACTATCTCTGCACTGATTTTCGATTTTTACATACTAATCAATGCTAGAAGAATTTGGGCTGAGGTAGTAGAAGTTAATACTATTGAAAAATCAGTCTCAGGGCTAGAAGATTACAGTTTATTTACTTTGAGGATAAAGTATTCTTATACCGTAAATAGCAAGGAATATACTTCTACTAGTATCAATGCTTTTTTTGACTTTACTAGAGAAAGTAAAACAGATATTTTAGAAAATATAAAAATTACTGACAATCATATAAAAATTTACGTATTAAAATCATTTCCACAAATATCTATGACAAGCCCTCTCAAAGTAAACAAGAAAATCTTAGCTATTGCTATAACTATAGGTATCATCCTTCCAAGCATTTTGAGTTATCTTCTCATAGAGAACCAAACTATTTTTGATATATTATCAAGTGTTCTTAATTAGACTAACGTTAATACATGAAGAGTTGTATTTTATTGGAAACGATAGTCATAGATGCATAAGAGCTCTCTCTGGGAAAGAGGTTTTTGATACATAATGATCTGAGTTATGAAGCTTACATTAGATTCTTGCTAAAATCCCTATTGTGGGTAGGACTCATGTTTTTATTAATTGTTGGTTGATTATTATCATAGATACAATAGGCGCATGTTTTAGTGCTATGAACGTTGACTTATTCGGCTCACACTAGCGATTAACGCTACCATCACTACACCCATAATAATCAAAATACCAGACATCATATGCGCCGCCTCATAGTTAAGGGCCTCTACTTGCTCATATATCGCAATCGATACTACTTTAGTTTCGCCTGAGATGCTGCCGCCTATCATCAGTACAACCCCAAACTCCCCAATGGTATGAGCAAAGCTTACCAAACTACCCAAAATAATACCCACGCGCGCTTGCGGTAAAGCCACTTTCATAAACCGTCGCATACGACTTGGTTCTAGGAGATGAGCGACTTCCGTGACACTTTGCGGAATACGCAAAAACTGTGCATAGACAGGCTGTATATAAAAAGGCAATGAGTAAATAATAGAACCAATGACCAGACCTTCAAAGGTAAAAATTAGCGGGCTAATATTATGTTCGCTTAACCATTTACCGATACCCATACTAGGACTGAGCAGTAACAGTAGATAAAATCCAATCACGGTAGGTGGTAGCACCAGAGGCATCGCAATGATGCCCATGAGCAGTACCTTAAGACGTCCTATTGCTTTTATACGGTTCGGCTTAGCCAACCAGTAAGCGATAGGCGTTGCAAATAGTAATAGACATAAGGTAGTCACACAAGCGAGCTTAATGCTCACCCAAAATGGACTGAGCATATCTGACATAAGAGACTGGTCGATCATATAATGTCACTGCTCGTTCTGTGATGAGAGGATTTAGGGTCTGTTGAACATTCAAGTAACCCTAGTCTAACGTATTACTGAACGGTCAGATAGCCTGCTTGTAAGAAGTGCTGCTGCCCTGCTTTCGAGCGCAGGTAGTCGGTGAAGTCTGCTGCTTGGTCAATGTTATTAACGATTATCCCATCTTGTAAGATAGCTGGATAAGACGTTGGCAGCAAAGTAATAAATTGCTCAGGCTTGGCTTTAATCGCAACAAGCTGAGACTGTGCTACAAAACCATAGTCCACACTACCCGTATGCGCATATTGAAACGCTTGACCGATATTCTCTGACTGTATCAAACTTTTCTGAGCATTCAACTTATCATACATATTTTGTGATTGCAGATAGGCTTTTGCAGAGGCACCATAGGGAGCAAGGTCAGGGTTCGCAATAGCTACCTTGCTGTCCTGAGTAAAGTCAGCACTGGTAAACACATCACCCAGCGATGTTGGCGTAAAATCGTCTAAAGGTTTGGTGACACTATAGAGTGCTAATTGACCTCTGGTATACGTAAAAGGCTTGGTTAGTTTATGCTCTTTACTAGTAACATCAGCTGAATTTTCATCAGCCAATTTAGCAGGAAAATCTTGATTGGCAGACAAAAATATATCATACGGTGCCCCTGCTTTGATTTGCGCATACAACTTACCAGAAGAGGCATAAGTAACTTCAATATCTGAGATACTTGAAACATTTTGGACAGATGAGCTGCTATCAGCCTGATAGCTATCAATAATATGAGGGAGTACATCAGATAAGTTAGCAGCCGCAGCGATACGCAAAGTCTGGGCTGGTTCAGTGGTATCAGCAGCAAGCGTCGTATTGGCGTCTTTGTCTTGCGTACACGCACTTAGTGACAATAGCAGACAAGCAGATACACAGACAGCAACTAATGACTTAACCATTATTGCTGAGCCATTTAGATGAGTCGTCTTCGTAGTATTCTTGCTTCCACACAGGAATATCCGCTTTGATGGTATCTAATATCCAGCGACAAGCATCAAATGCTGGATAACGATGCGCTGACACTACCCCTACCCACACAGCTACGTCGCCAATCTCTAACGCACCGATACGATGTATCGCAATAGCATGCGTAATTTCAAAACGCTTTTTGGCTTCTTCTACAATGGCGCGACCTTGATTGATGGCCAAATCCTCATAACCATAATAGGTAAGGCTATCAACGCTCGCGGCATTATTATGGTTGCGCACTCGCCCTTCAAAGCAAACAAACGCGCCGCAGCTGTCATTATCTAACGTACTTTTTAGCCTATCTTCGTCTATAGCAATATCTAGTAGCGCAAAACCATCACGCTCAGCGATAAGGTAAGCCTCGTCAGCACTACGTTTGATGCTCATTGAATGATCGTGGACATTGTCGGTCATTTTTCTTCTCTATTTATTATTTTTTCTTTGTAACCACTGAATAGCTACTGACACTGGATAGCCACTGACAAAATGGACACTAGTAAACGCTTATCTAACCACCAGCGACTGGCGTGATGAAAACCACGCTATCACCATCATTTATCTGGTCAGTCCATTTAGCAAAGTAGTCATTTACTGCAACACGTAGCTCCGACTGCGGACGGCTAAAGCGATGCTTTTGACTAAGCTGTTCGTATAGTTCAGTCAATGACGTATCTTGCTGTACGCTTACTGTCTCTTGCTGACAATTGGCCTCATCAGCCAAACTGGCAAAATACATGACATTAATATTCATCGTTGATTCGATATCAGTTGTCATATCGATAGCACTCATAAACCTCTCCATCTTATACAAGCTTCCTTGCTTGGTACTTAGCATATTTTTAATAATTGATTAATTGATTGACGACGCACTCTGCAATGTTGTCATTTTAAGCATGACTGTAATCTGACTTACCACCTGTCTTCTTAACCAAATGAATATTATCTATAACGATGTCATGTGATAGCGCTTTGGTCATATCATAGATAGTTAAGCAGGCTACACTGACTGCTGTTAGCGCTTCCATCTCGACCCCTGTCTTATGCGTAACCTTGACTACAGCACTAACCGTAATACTACTAAGCGCGTCGTTGTACTCAAAGCTCAAACCTATCTTGTCTAGCGGTAGTGGATGACAAAGCGGTATAAGATCATGAGTGCGTTTGGCCGCCATGATACCAGCGATATGAGCTGTTTGCGTGATGCTGCCTTTTTTGGTCATCCCATCAGCCGCTTTAATCTGCGCATAAATCTCACTGGGAAAGCGTACTTGTCCAGTGGCATTGGCTTCTCGCATCGTTGCTGTCTTACCGCTGACATCGACCATGGTAATATCACCATCACTATCTAAGTGAGATAAAGTAGATTGCTGATTTATCTGAATGCTGTCACTCATTTATATAACCTTTCTTATGTGATATTTTTATTATTTTGGTAGAGCAGCAAATGCCTGCTTAAAATCTTCAGGCGTATTGAAGTTGGTTAGATTCTGCCACTCTTTGGTAAATGGTACGGAGTGTACAAAAGGTTGAATAAACTGCACCACTCTACGCTGTCCGCTATCTATATAGTTTTTCAAATCACGCTCAATGCTCAACTGATACAGCCCTAATAATGGATATAAGTGACTATCATCTTTTAAGCAAATTACTTTTTTGTCAGCAGCAAGGCTCATTTCACATTGTAATTTCTGCCACAAGTCAGTTGCTGGTATTAAGCTATCACAGCTGATAACCAGTAACCACGATGCTTGTACGTTTTTTGATACGTCTGAATCATTCAAGCTGATCAAATTGTTCAATGTTTGTAAGGCTGATTCGATAGCAACCAATGCACCGCCAGTTTTGATCTGCTCATCATGCTTGTTAGAGTCAATATCAACATCATAATCAGCAATATGAATAATAGGCACATTAGGGCTTTCTGAATGGATATCTAAACCAGCTTGAAAGCCGCGACCATTATCTGCAATCAATATAGGAACTTGTAACTTACTCGCATGGCGAACATGATAGTCTAGCAGCTGCTCACCTGACGGTAGCGTCAACATAGCCTTAGCCGTTCCCATGCGCTTGGATGCCCCGCCTGCCAAGATAACCACACCTGCCAAACCATCCAGATTATTTGAGCAATCTGTTACTATGCTATTACCTGTCAGGCTTGACTGTATATTACTCATAGCTCAATTATTTATAACTCAATCATGGCTAGGATTTTGTGCCAAAAAATGCGGCACGAAATTGCACGGACGAGTACGACTATCAAACTGATCCTTTAAGATATTTTCCCAACCCGTACGGCAAGCACCAGAAGAGCCTGGTAGACAGAATATACCCGTACCATTGGCCATGCCAGCAACTGCTCGCGATTGTACGGTAGACATACCGATTTCATCTTTTGAGATTAGACGGAACATTTCACCAAAACCATCGATTGATTTATCAAACAGTACACTCACAGCTTCTGGCATACTATCTCTGATGAAGAACCCTGTGCCGCCTGTAGTAATGACCGCATGAACGTCTGAATCAGCAATCCAGCCACTAATGACTGCGCGAATCTGGTAAATATCGTCGGTGATTAATTGACGATCTGCTAAATGATGCCCTGCTTCGGTCAAGCTATCTACTAAGTACTGGCCTGACGTATCTTCTGCCAGCGTACGGCTATCAGAAACAGTCAATACAGCAATATTAAGTGGTGTAAATTGTGTAGCAGGCTTACTCATAAATAATCCTTTATAGATGTCATTTTATAATTGTATTAAAGATCCGTTGTATCAAAAAAAGCTATGTTAAAAACGATTGCATTGGAAACCGTTTATATCAGCGTCATGATTGCAGACTCAAAACATCTTAACCACCGATTATCGATAGATTGTGCATGATGCCACTGTTAGAATCATGCAAATGATGATGCTCAGGCTTGATTGGCATAAAGCTATGTAAAGTGTTTACCAGTCCTTGGATATCGTCTTGCTGTAAGTATGGACGGATATCATAGTTGCCTTGATCAAACAGACACAAATGCACCTTGCCTTGGCTGCTTACGCGCAAGCGGTTACAGGTATCACAGAAGTGCGCGGCATATGGGGCAATCATACCGATACGACCGACATATTCAGGGTGACTGTACTCTACTGCTGGACCATCGGCACTACCGCGCTCGTGCGGCTGCCAGCCGTTTTCTAACAAGTAATCAGTGATAATATCAGACTGAGCATGCTGAGCAAAAAACAAATCGCTATTATCACTGGTCTGCATAAATTCGATAAAGCGATAGGTCACTTGTCTGTCTTTGACATAGTCGATCGCCGTGACTAAGTTCTCAAAAGCAGTCTCTGCCATCAAGACACTATTTATTTTCAGTTTGATATCAGTCGTTTCTAATAATGTATCCATGTCAGCCAATATCTGCGGCAAGGTATCAAAGCCTGTCATTTTATGAAAGGTAGCGGCATCGAAGCTGTCCATACTGATATTGAGCTGATCAAGTCCAGCAGCTTGCCAACTGGCTATATGTTTACCCAATTTATAACCGTTACTGGTCATCGCAACTGTCTCGATACCGTCAGTCTGCTTAATCGTTTCGATGATTTCGACAACATCACGACGAATAGATGGCTCACCACCTGTAATTCTAACTTTTTTAGTACCTACTTGAGCAAAGCCACTCACCAAGGTGGCAATTTCAGAGATACTCAGCTCATCATCAGGGCGCTTACCTTGATAGCCATTTGGCAGGCAATACTCACAGCGAAAATTACAGAAGTCAGTAATAGACAGACGCAAGTAGGTCAGACGCCGTGCAAACCCATCGGTTAGCGGCTGGTGATAGTCACTCATCTGCTCAGTAGGCACGACCAAGGAAGGCTCTATGTAGCCGTCAGATAATGCCGGTGCCAAGCTCGGTGAATACAGTTGCGGGCTATCTATTTTTTGTTTGTCATCTATGTTTTCATCAATCATATGTTACTGCCATCAGTACTGCTTACTATAAGCACTACTTTGTTATTCGTGTTTAGCATACCAGTGTAAGGTTGCTCTTCAGCTCTGTGCGACCACCTTACAATAAATTGGCAAACGATGAATTAGCGATGTAGCCAAGGAAACGGTTGTACAACGACGTCATTACCAGCTGCTACGTTCCCACTGTCTTTGTCCAATACAATAAAGCAATTGGCGCGGCTCAGCTGTTTGATTCTATGTGACTGCTGTCTTGAAAAGCACTCAACTTGATAATGACCTGTATCGTCTCGTGACAGTACGCCACGCTGAAAGTCTTTGCGGCCAGGAGATTTTCTGATATCACTGATAAGTTTGGCCTTAATAGTTAGCGGCATCGGCTGCTCTGATACGCTAGCACCTGACATTTGCCACAACGCAGGTATCACAAACTGTAGCGTACCCACAACCGTAGAAAGCGGATTACCCGGCAGGCCAAAATACAATACTGGCTTATCGAGATTTTTATTTAACTCGCCAAATACAAAAGGCTTACCAGGCTTCATCGCCACTTTATAATGGTTAATTTGACCTAGCGTTTCGATCACCGTGGTCAAAAAATCATAGTCACCAACTGAGACACCTGCAGTAGATATTAGTACATCACAGTCCTGCATGGCCTCATTGACTGCGACAGTTGTCTGCTCTAAGTTATCAGGGATAATGCCATAATCACGAATAATGATAGGCAGATCTGACAGCAGGCTTTTGAGCGTTGGAGTATTAGAGTTATATATTTGGGCTAGACTTTGTAGCTCATTACCAATAGCTACGAGTTCATCACCTGTTGCCAACACGCCTACGACAAGCGGCTGGAACACGTCAACATGGCTAATACCAAGGTTGGCGAGTAAGCTAATATCTGCAGGATTGAGTCGTTTACCGATTTTTAAAACGGCTTCACCAGACTCAATCTCTTCGCCCTGTGAGCGGATGTTATTGTCAACTTTGGCCGTTTGCGTGAGCATGATGTTATAAGGTTGAGATTTATCAACGGTCGCTTTGATATCTGCAAAATTTGTATTCTCTTGCATAATGACCGTATCACAGCAATCTGGTACGACTGCACCCGTAAAAACCCGTACCCCTTGCCCTGCCGCTGTCTCACCAGTATAAGCACTGCCAGCTTGCGACTCACCAACGATTTCGATAGTACTGTTTTCTGATAACTCACTACCTTTGGCAATCGCATAACCATCCATCGCAGATAGATTTTGCCGCGGCACATCAAAGGGTGAAGCAATATCTTGAGCCAATATATGGTTTAGGCTGCCCAGCAACTCTAGAGTGTTAACGGCTCTTTTTTGTAGTGGAAAGTCAGTAATATGATAATTATCTATCCGTTGCTGTATCGCAGCTTGTAGCTCTTCCATGGTAATCATAAGGTTACGCTCTTTCTATTGTTCTAATTATTTATAATCGAAACTGTTATTTAAAATGGTCACTAAAAACTATGAGTAAAAGTCATCGTCAAAAAACACATTATCTAGAGTCTATCATTCAAAGTATCAACTTTCTTGTATTAACCTTGTCCTGATAAGTTTTGAATAAAGCCAGATTGAACTGGTCTCAATATTTGATATTTATTGCATTGTCAATTGTGTTAAAGATGTCAGCAAAACCAGACATAGATTGAGACAAAAAAAGCACCTTGGCAAGGTGCTTTTTGTAGAACAAAGTAAATTATCGTTTGATAACTAATGGCTAATTAATAATGGCTAAGCACGATTAAAAAGAGCCGCTTTTATACAATGTATAAACACCGTCAGCCTACCTCACCATCCAGCCAATGAAGACGCACTGTTTTGAGTAATAAATCCATCTGGCGTTTGACCATTATCTGCTTGCCAGCGCTGGAATGCCATACGAGTATTGGTACCAACGATACCATCAGCGCCTTTGGTATCGTAACCCATACTAGTCAACCGACGTTGTAGGTTAGTCACTTGCGTAGTCGATAATGGACGCTCATAACGAGGCCAAGATTTTTGCAAACCGCTTTGCCCATCAATCGTTTTGCCTAGCAGACTAACGCCCAATGCATAGCTTGATGAGTTGTTATAGACTTTGATCACATCAAAGTTTGGGCTCAGCAATAATACTGGACCGTCTTTACCAGCGGGTAACCATAGCTCCATCTGAGTATTGGCATCTAAGTAAACGTCCGCTATCGTATCGACACCCATCGCCGCCCATCTAGCAGCAGGTTGTTTACTACCAACCACTGAGTAATCAAACGAGGCTGGCACAGTTGCTTCATAAAAAGGCGCTAAGCCACGAACCCAACCTGAGTTACTAAGATAGTTGGCCGTCGAGGCTAGTGCATCACCAGTAGCCCAAGGATTACGATGCCCATTGCCATCACCATCGACCCCTTGTTTGAGCCAAGTCTCAGGGATAAACTGGGTTTGTCCCATACCGCCTGCCCAAGAACCGTCGAGCTGTGACCATGATACGTCACCGCGTTGTAGCAGTGTCGCTAACGATAGCAACTGCGTTTCAGCAAACTCTTGACGACGACCATCATAGGCAAGGCTGGCAAGCGAACTTGGCAGATCGCTATTGCCGGTCACAGCACCGTACGATGACTCCATACCCCATATCGCAGCGATAATCTCTGCATTAACCCCATATTGAGACTCTAGCTGAGACAAATAAGCACGCTGCTCAGCAAATTTGCGCTTTCCTACACTGACGCGCCCACTTGATACCGCAGAATCTACGTATTCCCACGGCATCTTAGAAAACTCAGGCTGACCTGAATCTAATGAGATGACTTGCTGATTTAGATAAGCAGAATCGAGCAATCGACCAATTACTTGGGCATCATAGCCTGACGATATGGCACGCATAGAAAAGTCTGACTTCCAATCAGAAAAGCTACTGTAGCTAGGCTTGGGCGCAGGCTGCGGTTTTACGACTGGCGCAGGTGTTGGTTTGACCTGAACGGTTTGGGTTTGAGTAATCTCAACGCCGCCTTGACGAACAGGCTTACTTTGCATTGCCTGCTGGCTTGTACACCCGACCATCACTAATGCTGGCATAAGGGTGAGGTATTGCTTTTTTAATCTCATAAAAAATCTCAAACATGAATAAATAAAATGGCTCACAATGGCCAAGCTATCCGTAGCTATTATTTAAGTCTAACGCCCAAGTACGCTACGTGGGTCAATAGGATTACCATTTAAGCGAACTTGAAACTCTAAGCCTACCTCATTGGTCTGACCACTGCTGCCCATACTAGCAATACGTTGACCACGCTGTACTGTATCACCCTCTTGCACCAATAATTGGCTATTGTGCGCGTAGGCTGTGATGTAGTTATCACTATGACGAATCATAATTAGATTGCCATACTCTGGCAGACCGTTGCCTGAGTAAAGCACAGTTCCTGATTGGCTGGCAAGTACTGGATCACCAACCTTGCCCGCAAACCACATTCCCATATTGCCCGCAGCAGGGTCAATATTACGAGTCACTGGGTTGCGCGTAGGATAATCATAACCAGAGGTCGAGTTGGCAGTGGCTTCATAAGCTGGGGTTTGAGATTGGGTCACAGGTGGCGTATAAGTTGGCTGCGTTTGAACTGGGGCACTGTAGCTATTGTTACTTGCAGTGGTTGCTGCATTGCCTTGCCATAGTTTGAGCCATTGCCCACTATAGATAGTATATTTACTATCTAGATTGTTCATCGCTCCGATTTGGCGGTAGTTCAGACGATAGCGCGCTGCAATCTGGCTGACCGTATCGCCGCGTTGTACACGGTGATAGTTAGGGACGCCTTGCGCGTTAGTAATAATCTTAGGACCTGCTTGGTTTGCTGACTGATAGGTAGGCTTCGTTGCACAGCCGACGACAGATAGAGTAGCGACTGCCATAGTACCAATCAACGCGGCTTTAACAAGGTGCGATCCAGCTATGATTTTTTTCATACAAGGTTCCTATTCTTTGTGTTGCTCATTCATTGTTTAATCATTCAAAAGCTCTTAATGCCATACAAGAGTCTTTTGATATTCTCATAACACGTCAGTGTTTAATAAGCCGGTATGGATTATATCTTATAGAATTTATAGCGCGAGTGTTGATAATCTATCCAGCGCTGCCGTTGGCGTATGGTGTAGGCGTACTGGTGATAAACTGACATACCCTGCCGCTACAGCCTGATAATCTGTCATCACATCTTGCTTCGCTTGTACCGCATCTATTGAAGTCTCTAATGGTCGCTCATTTTTACCTTTTCGTAGAGACAACCAGTACGCATCTCGGCCGCGTGGGTCTATCATATGGCGTACTGGCTGAACAGCCTGCTTATGGCCTAGCGAGGTTATTTTTCGACCCTTAATATCATCGGCATGCTGCACTTCAGGAATATTAACGTTTAATACATGATAGGGCAAACTTTTGAGCATCTCTAAAACCGAAGTCTCAGTAAGCAGTTTGACGATTTCATATGCGGCCACTTGATAATCACTGGCTGATTCTTGCCCGCCGTTTTTGACACCTCCGCCTACCAAAGACGTTGCTATAGCAGGGATACCAGATAGTTGCGCAGTCAATGCAGCACCGAAAGTACCAGAGAACATCACATCCTGTCCAAGGTTAGCCCCTGAGTTGATACCTGTAATCACGCAGTCAAAGTCACTATCACGATATAACTCATGTATTGCTAGATAAACACAATCAGCTGGTGAGCCATTTACCGCTATAAATCCAGAAGGCAGCTGATGCGTATGCAGTGGTCTTGAGACACTCAACGCGCTGGCATAACCGCTTTGTTCATCGTTCGGGGCGACGACCACTACTTCACCAATCGTCGATAATGCCTGAGATAGTGCCAATAATCCTGGCGCATACACACCGTCATCATTACTAATTAAAAATCTCATTTCTGCTCAGTATATGGTTAATATTTTATTAGCTGTCTTTTTACATCTCTATTTGATAATTCTGCTATCGTGCCATGTCTGTTAAAGATAGCCATCAAAGAACGATGCCCATATCTAAAATGAAAACATGATACTCTAATTTTCCAATGACATGACGCCTTAGTCTAACGAAAAAGAGTCATTTTGATAGCATGGGCGATTATAACTGAATAATATAAAGACACTAACCCTGTCTTTAGCGAAGTATCATGCTCTTCTTATGCTAGTAATTATACGATGAAAATAGCGTAACAAGATCTGTGTCAAACGAATAACAACCAGTAGATTAAGCATTGCGTTACAATACGCAACACCCCACAACAATACAAACCGATGTACTGATACTGAAGTAACGTCATTAGGGTATGCTACTGATATGTTGCTAAAAAATGGTTTTGGCTCACAAGATATCTACACATAAATCAATATTTTATGTGACTTTTGTTTTTTTACCGATTAACATATGACCATTAAATAAAGACGAGCGAGTGTAATACTGAATGAATAAACAATCGATATTATCTATAGCTTCTGTGATAGCAAATACTGCCTCAAAAGTTGGGATTGCAGGACTGATAACGTCTGTTGCTATGCTGTCTCAAGCTTCTAATGCTGCGAATAACTCTGGCACTACCATTCCGCTAGACATGTCTGGTATTAACATTACCAAGCACGAAATTGCGGTGATGCAGGTACTATCAGAGATATGCCCACCAATGCTAAATGGTAAGCAAAAACAGCGGTTCTATAAGTCGTACACCGTACAGCTTCATGAGCTAATGCCTTCTCTAGAAGATCCAAAAGCGGCTATTCAATACCTATCTACACAGCAAGACTATCGCCAGATACTACAAGGTATTCGTAGTTGGACGATGGGATTCTCAAAGCAAGAAAACAAAGCACTATGTGAAGATTTGGCAAACGCGGATTACTAGAAGATTCATTAGTTTGACTCAACGACTAGCGTCATCTGCTTAGCTTATTAATAATATTGGTATCAATGATAATAAAATAAAAGCTATGTACTCTTTATAACATCGGTTAAGCAAACATTATCAACTGGTTGTCTAGGTATCTGTAGCATCAAAGCTTGCTGTCACTTTACTTGTTATTTACAAGCAGTGCAGCAGGCTTTTTTGTGAGCGTTAAATTTTTATTACAGAGACTGGTCAGATGCTAGTCAGAACAAATATATGATAGGTCTTCATTTTTCTTTTCAAACTTGCCTTATTTTTGCATTTATCGATTCCCCATCGGTAGTCATTTTGCTAAGATAAGGCGTTAATTTTATGTCTATTGTGTAGGCGTTACTATTTTCGTCGATACATTATTTTAAACACTGCATTTAAGACATGCTGCTTAAAATAATGTATGGAAATAGGTACAAAACATAAGCGATAGATACATTTGGTTCCATGATGCGGTGTAATGATATATGACAGTAAAGCGTGTAAAAAATCAGCTGATACAGCTGGTAGTTGGTGTAAGTATCTCGATGAGTGCAGTAGTGGCAAACGCAGCCATTCAACCACCTGAAATGGACAATACTGCCTATGTGTTGATGGACTATAACACTGGCGAAATTTTGGCTCAAAAGAACGCCAATGAGGCGCTGCCGCCAGCATCTCTGACTAAGATGATGACCAGTTATATTATTGAGCAACGCTTAGCATCAGGCGACTTGAAAGAAGATGAACAGGTATTGATGAGTCCAAACGCGTGGTGCCGTGGTAGTAGCAGCCAATCTTGTATGTATGTGCCTGTGAACAAAACCGCCAGCGTCATCGATATGCTACGCGGTATTATCATTCAATCAGGTAATGATGCATCAAAAGCCATGGCTGAACATATTGCTGGTAGCGAAGCCTCGTTTGCAATCTTGATGAACGAACAAGCGCAAAAAATTGGCATGGAGAACTCTAACTTTGTCAATGCTACCGGTATGCCTGATGAAGGTCATTTAGCATCTGCTTTGGATTTGTCTAAACTTGCTCGCGCTATTATCAAAAACAGTGGCGACTACTATAGTATCTACGCAGAAAAAGAGTTTACTTATAACGGTATTACCCAAGGTAACCGTAATGCTCTGCTGATTACTGACCCAACCGTTGATGGCTTAAAAACGGGCCACACTGATGCGGCAGGCTACTGCTTAGTAGCATCAAGCAACCGTGAAGGCATGCGCCTAATCTCTGTCATTATGGGTACCAAGAGCCAACAGGCTCGCGCCGATCAGTCACGCGAACTACTTAACTGGGGTTTTGGGCACTTTACAACGGTTACTAAGGCGCCTGCTGGACAGTTCGTTAGCAAGCTTCCAGTATGGTTTGGAGAAGCTGACGAGGTAGAACTGGCAACTGGCGACAACTTGCAAATTCTAACCAGCAAAACCCAGAAAAATAAAATCACTACAGTGGTCGATATTCCTGAGAGCTTAGAAGCACCGATTAAAAAAGGTCAGGAAGTTGGTAAAATGATGGCTGTAATCGATGGTAAAGCGGTAGCCTCAGTTCCAATTATCGCAACCAATGATATCGAACAGTCAGGCTTTATGAGCCGTACGTGGGAACATATCGTACGCTGGGTAAAAAATCTTTTCTAAGAGAATCCTTTAGAAAGCAATTCTAGCTAAAAACTGTTTAAAAAAAGACGCCTTAAAATGGGCGTCTTTTTTTTATACCTATTTTAGGTCTAAAGTGCTTTGATACTGAAAAGTCGAAAATACGAGAAATGCTACCTAGCAAAATAAACCTAACTAGGAACACCGATTTAGTAGAATCGTACTACATCTAAACCAACCATTGTTTTAATAAGTCGCTTAACGCTTTGTCTTTATAAGTAGCAATATGACAATAGTCAACGCCAGCTGCTTTTAAACCATACTCAAAACTGTCTACATAGCGCGCCCGATGCTGCGGATACCAATATACCAATAACGCCCGATGCTCGCTCTTACTACCCTCATCGCTTTCATACTGACGAATGCGTTTGGCCAGCATCTCAGCTTTTTCTGGGAAAACATCTTCAGCAAACATGACCATGTCAACTTTCTGCTTACGCATCTCCTCTATGACGAGTTGGTTACCTTGGCGACAAATAATCGTAGCTCCTAGGTATTCCAGTTCCTCTAACAAGGAGCCTGTCTCATGATAGTAATAATAAATAATCGTTAGGCCAGACAATAAGCGCTGCTGTTTTGATTGCTGTTGATTGGGCATCGCTATGGTCAGTGTAAACTGTGTACCTACACCAAGCACACTATCAACATCTATAGTAGCACCCATAAGCTGTGCCATTTGTCTAACGATAGGTAAGCCAACCCCTGAGCCTTCATACTGGCGAGTTTGCGACGAATCCACCTGAAAGAACGGGTTAAATATATCGTCTAGGTGCTCATTATCGATACCAATACCCGTATCTTTCACGCTAATCTGCCAGCGATTACTCTTATTAAAATGTGTCAGTTGCGACGTAATCGTAACTTTTCCAACAGGCGTGAACTTAATCGCATTATTGAGCAGTATCGATAGTATCTGATGTATTTTTTCTGAATCACCATATAGGCTATAGTCTATATGATGAATATTACTAATCAGCTCTAGCCCTTTTTGCGTAGCTGTATTTTCAAACTTAGCTAGCAGATCAGCGATTAACTGTAATGGGTTAAACTCATTTTTATGAATTCTTATTTGACCTTTTTGGATCTGGTTCAACTGTATAATATGATCTAAAGACAATACCAATTTATCACTACCACTACTGATAATCTCTACCGCGTCTTTTTGCTCTCTGTTTAGCGCCTCGTGATCCAATAGTTGTAACCCACCTACAATTGCATTCAATGACGTTTTTAACTCATGAGAAATCATGCTTTGAAAGTTATGCAATTGCACATCAAGTGACATATCTTTATTGTGCAATTGCTGTTCAAAGGCCGCAAGGGTTTCATAACCTTGCCGTGCTTCTTGTAAACGGTTGAACAACACAATTAATGCTTTTTTGATTTGGGTCAGTTCTTGAAAATTAAATTGTTGCGGAATGACTGGTAATTGCTCTAGATTTGCGTTGTTTATGACAATGTCACAAACATCAGTTAATACTTCAATATCTTTAACTGGCCAATTAAGCTTTCTAAAAATATATAAGGCAAATATAACAATCATTACCACTGTTGTTAGCCATAACCACAGGATATTTTGGAACCAATGTAAACGTAGCAATTCTACGTCCATCGTAATATTAATATAACCAATCAATGTGCTATTTTCGGTAGCTATATCAGTCGTCTCATCTGGCACTGACGATTCGCTCATAATGTTTGATAAAGTCAGTGCTAACTGTTGATTGGAATCGGTCTTATCAGATGCCACAATACTGGCATCGAGGTCTTTACTAATCACTGGATAGTTGAAACTGACCGTATGCGCAAATAAAGCATTTTTCCAATCAGCAAGCGACTGGTCTATATCTTCAATTGGCTCAGAGGTGGAATAAAAAACAATACTTTGAATAGTCGGCTCATTTTCTAACAAGATATTAACTTGCTCAGCCACAACATCTGCGCCATCTGCAGTCGATGCGCTAGTCGTTAGTAGCGATGCCAATTGTTGAATATGCTGTTCTTTTTCTTGATAGTGATGCACTAAACCATAAAGAAAAGGCAATAAAAAACCTGCCAGTACTGCCAATACGACAGCTTGTATGACAGAACGCCAGATAAGTACGGGAATGGTTTGAAACGAACGGTTGTTCATATCACTCTACTGAGTCGCGTGCAGCTTTCATTTATAGTACAGGTATTTTAAAGATGTGATAAGTAAAACATTTGAGTATTTTTGAAGCATTGAGACAGCTATTTATAGGCCCAAACTATAGCGTATTAATAGAAAAATGTCATCGCGCTATCGAACGCGATGACATTAATCATAAAGCTAAAAATATAAAGCCTAAAATACAAGGATTAGCGAGGCTTTTTATCTTTGGTAGTAAATTTCTGTGATCTATTACGCTCACGTTGACGCAATTGCTGAGCTTTTGCCTTAGTCGGCGTATCGCTCTTATTCGCATATGGATTGTCATTTTGCTTCAAGATAACGTTAAGCGGTGTGCCTTCTAGCTTAAACACTTGACGGAATTGGTTCTCTAGATAACGCTGATAGCTCTTAGGAAGCGCACTGGTTTGGTTACCATGAATAACAATAACGGGTGGATTGTGACCACCAATATGCGCATAACGCAACTTAATACGACGACCAGCAACGGTCGGTGGCGGGTTGGCCGTCACAGCATCTTGCAAAATCTGGGTCAAACGGTTGGTCGATACTTCAAACATCGAAGATTTATAAGCACGTAAGATAGACGGATATAAATTACCGACACCTGTACCATGCAATGCTGAAATCAAATGTATTTTTACATAAGGAATAAAGCTAAAACGGCGATCCATTTCAAGCTTGATATAGTCTCTTTGATCTTGCGTTAGACCATCCCACTTGTTGATCGCAACGACTAACGCTCGTCCAGCGTCAAGCGCATAACCAATCATATGCAAATCTTGATCTACGATACCTTCGTGAGCATCAATAACAATCACGGTTACGTTAGAATCTTCAATCGCTTGCAAGGTCTTGATGACAGAGAATTTTTCTACTTTTTCATCGATTTTACCACGGCGACGTACACCCGCAGTGTCGATCAAGACATAGTCTCTGCCTTCACGCTGATAGGGAATATAAATACTATCGCGCGTCGTGCCTGGCATATCGAATACCACTACTCGGTCTTCGCCAAGCAGGCGGTTGACGAGCGTCGATTTACCAACGTTTGGACGACCGATAATGGCAAGCTTTAAGCCTCTTGGCTCTACTATGTTTTCTTGCTCAGGCATATCAGCCGTTAGCACTTCAAGCAAATTGCCCACACCGCGACCATGACTGGCTGCCATCGGATACGGCTCGCCCAATCCTAGTGCATAGAACTCGGCAGGCGCTGCATCATGTACACCGTCGACTTTATTAGCAACAACATAGACCGGCTTGCCTAACGTATGCAAAAACTTACCAATTTCAGCATCAGCACCAATCATACCGGCACGAGCATCAACGACGAATACAATAATATCTGCTTCATGGATTGCTGTATGCGACTGCTCAGACATATAGTCATCGATATTACCGCTACCGTCGTCAGCTTCACCGATACCACCCGTATCTACAACGATAAAGGATTTGTCTTCATAAGTTGCATCACCGTACTGACGGTCACGAGTCAATCCTGAAAGGTCAGCAACCAATGCCTGCCGACTTTTTGTGAACTGATTAAATAAGGTGGATTTACCGACGTTTGGACGACCAATTAAGGCGACCACAGGCTTGATACTCATGGGTTACTCTCAGTGAAAGGCACAATGACGGTCAGTACAGTTATTCTTATAACCAGTGACATAACAATAGTAATAGATATGCTGCAATTGACCGTTAATTAAAATGAATGATAGAACAATAGCAAAAATAATAGATGGCTATTTTACGATTAAAAATAGTATATAGGATGGCTTCATTATACCTATTATACATAAATAAGTAGTATATATGGATAGCACATCGGTCGCATAGAGTACGCGAAAGCCTGTATTTAAACAAGCAATTTACACAAGGCACTAAACGCTGACTAAGCAGCGTTTGTGTTTTATAAATGATACTCAAGAATAGGCTTAAGGGCTATAGTGAAATATTACACTTCGTTAATCACCGATAAGCACCTATCTATATAGTTATTAGCGCACTAACTGCCAGATAGCAACTTGTCCTGACGTACTTTGAGTCATTAAACGGCTACCTTGAACTTGCAAGTTGGTCAACGCACCTTTTGTCTCTACACGACTGACAATGCTACCCGTAGCAGGGTTAAACAAGTGCACTACGCCATCGAAATCACCAATGGCGATATAGTTGCCAATCATCACAGGATTGGTGAGATCACGATAAGCCAATTCGTCACTTTCCCATAGCGTCTCACCACTGTTGCGATCATAAGCAACTACTTTGCCATCTAGACTGGTAGCGATAACTTGCTGAGGATTTACCGCCAGTGATTTGAGACTTGCAATTTCATTGACGAACATCACCTGACGTGAGGCCAAATCAATACCTAATAGCTGACCACTATAGCTGATCGCAAACAACTGATTTTTATCTACGATAGGTTTGCCATCGACATCGCTCATGCGCTCAACTTCACTACTACCAGCGCCTACGCCAACACGTCTTGACCATAGCGGAAGACCGTTATCGACAGTAATCGCATGCAGGCGACCATCAGCTGTCGCCAAAAGTGCCGTCTCATTGTCTAATAAAGTTGGCGCAGCGCTACCGCGAACGCTGATAGCAGGTACTTGAGTTGCGAACTGCCATACTGACTGTCCGGTTTGCAGCGACAGACCATGTAAGAAACCATCATTCGCTGATAATACCACACGATTATTGGTAATTAGTGCTGGCGTCAAAACCGAACCTGATAACTGCTGTTGCCAACGCTTTGCACCAGTCGTGCTATCAAACGCCATGACCTTGCCACCACGAGTACTAACGATAGCTGTCTGGCTCAATGCATCTACTGCAACACCGCCGGTAATTTGATCGTCAACATTGATGGACCATACACGCTCACCTGCACTATTAAACCCTGACAGTTCGCCACCGCGTGATGCCGTAACGATTTGACCATTGGCATAGCCAACTTGCAAATCTAGCGGATCCTTTTTGCTGGCTTTTTTGTTGCCAACATCGGTACTAAAAACAGGCTGTAGTACGCTAATCGGCTGAGCGATTTGTACCAATTTTACCGGATCATTAACGACCGGCTTAATACCGCGATTACATCCAATCACTGCCGTGCTCATTACTGCCAGTACGGCCACATGCATGACTGTCTTTTTGATAGTCTTGGTGTTTAACATTTTGCTAGAGCGAATAGATTGAGTCATTGTATGTTCTCACTACAGATAAATTATTATTAATTGGTAAATTGGCCAACGGCAAATTAGTAATCATTAGGTTATATTAAAAAAAGAGCTTTGGATGATTACCAACTCTCAATACTATCCTACTGACTTACTGCCCTGCTTCGACAGCGACTTCGTTCGAGGTATCCATCACTAGCGACGGCTCAGGAGCAGATGGCTCTTGAATAAGACTGGTTTGCTCAGCAATCGGCTCAGCCGTGATACCTAAGCTCTCCATCTTTAATGCCAATACTGCACGCGTTTCTTGACGGCTACGTAATAGCTCCCACGCATTGCTATAAGATTTAATCGCTGAGTCTTTATTGTCTTGTGCTAAGTAAATATCCCCTAGCAGCTCCTGCTGACTTGCTTCAAACGAGCTTGGCATGTCATTGTTTGCTTCTGACAGTGCAGCATCTGTATCACCTGCGGCCAATAACGTTTTTGCATAGCGTAAACGAGTAATCGCTTCTAGACCGGCATCACCCAAATCGATGGCCAATGCTTTTTTGAATGTCTCAGTCGCTGCTGCAAAGTCATCATTGTCTACTTGTTGACGTGCTTTTATCATCAGCGCTTGCCATGCATAAACCGACTCACCGTGCGTACTGACCAAAGTATCAATATCTTTGTCTAGCTGGCTACGACTTTGGGTAAGTGCTTCTTGAGCCTCTGCCTCTAAATCTGGGTTTTGCGAGGCCAATTTAACCTCTTCGTTTAGCTGCTGAATATCAGCATATTGATCGGCGGCGACGGTATCTACTCGCGCATGATTGTTTTGCCAGTATGTCCAACCAAAGTAGGCGGCCAGTGCTAACAAAATCGCAGTGACGATATAACTACCATATTGCTTTAGCGCTTGCATGGAGTTATCTGCATTCGGCGAATTAGGTGTCAGAGCCATATATATTTACCTGATAAAATTTACATTAAATTGCTGGTGCGACAAACAAATCTGATTAGTCAAAGTCGGTTAGCGACGAGAAAAGTTATCTTTATTTGATAACCAGTCTTGGGCGACCGTCTTTTGCTCACCTGTCTGCATGTCTTTAATACTAATCGTATTATCATCCAGCTCTTGCTGGGCGATGATGACTGTCAATGCCGCGCCTGACTTGTCTGCCTTCTTCATTTGCGCTTTTAGACTCGTGGCACTGGCCATCTTTACTCGTACATCTGGACGACTGTGACGTAAGTTCTGTGCATAGCTTATACCAGCACTATACACCTCAGGATGGGCCACCACGAATACATCACAAGCAGGTATGTCAGCAATCGGCGCTACCGCTTCTATCAGTAATAATAGACGCTCAAGCCCCATTGCAAAACCAACACCAGGCTCAGATTTGACTGGTTTATTGCCATCTGTACCGATTGATTTCAATTGCCCTACTAGCCCGTCATAACGACCACCCGCACAAACAGTAGCTTGGCTTCCAAGCTTATCTGTTACCCACTCAAATACCGTTTTATTGTAATAATCAAGGCCACGTACTAAGTGCGGATTGATTTCAAAATCAATATTAAGCGCAGTCAAATAGGCTTTGACTTGTTCAAAATGCGCCACACTCTCTTCACCCAAAAAGTCAGCAAGCTTTGGCGCATCTGCTAATACTGCTTGCGTGCTCGCCTCTTTACTATCTAAGATACGTAAAGGGTTAGTCGTTAAACGACGTTTGCTGTCTTCGTCTAGCTGGTCTTTTTTATCAGTCAAGTAAGTGACCAATGCTTCGCGATAAGCATAGCGCTCATCCAGCTCACCCAAACTGTTTAGTTGCAAACGCATCTCATTGTTGAGGCCTAGCTCTTTCCACATCAAATGAGTCATCGCAATCAGCTCAGCATCAGCATCTGGTAATGCACTACCGAAGCTCTCGACACCTAACTGATGAAACTGACGATAGCGGCCTTTTTGCGGGCGCTCGTAGCGGAACATTGGGCCGATATACCAAAGCTTGGGCGTGTCACCGCGTAGCAAGTTGTGCTCGATAACTGCGCGTACTGCTCCAGCCGTGCCTTCAGGACGTAACGCCAACGGCGTTGGCGGCTCAGATTTATCAGTAAAGCTGTACATCTCTTTTTCGACGATGTCAGTCGCGCCGCCAATAGCACGGGCAAATAGATCCGTCTGTTCAACGATAGGCAAGCGAATATGCTCGTAACCGTACCTACCAAGTACATCAGCCAATATCGTTTCTAAATGCAGCCACTTTGCTGATTGGTCAGGCAAAATATCATTAAAACCTTTGATAGCTTTGATCATGGTACGGTCGTATCCTTAAATGTTTAACAGGTATTCTATTATTGTTTTCTATATATTCAAATAAGCGCTATATGTGATTGATACTGTGACGGTATAGCCTAACGTATCAATCTATTCTATGGCTTATTTTACGCGAATGATTTCATTCTCACGTTTTTTCGCCAAATCTTCTGCATGGGCGCGAACCATACCTTCTATTTCATCAACCAGATTACCTGTATCGATAAGGTGGCTTTTTTCACCCATACGATAGACCAGTGATCGAGGGGCAGCACCAACGATACCGATATCGGCCTCTTTTGCTTCCCCTGGACCATTCACCTTACAGCCGATCACAGATAGGTTCATCGGTTCACGAATATCTTCTAAGCGAGACTCTAACGCTGTCATCACTTTAATCACATCAAACTCTTGACGCGAGCAGCTTGGACAGGCGATAAAGTTTACACCATTCGAGCGGATATTAAGCGATTTTAGAATATCAAAACCGATCTTAATCTCTTCTTCAGGCTCAGCGGCTAATGAGATACGAATAGTATCGCCAATACCATCTAGTAATAATCCACCTAGCGCAATAGCAGATTTGACAGCGCCCGTTCGGTAGACACCCGCTTCCGTCACGCCCAAATGTAATGGGTTATCAATTTGCGCTGATATTAAACGATAAGCATCCAATGTCAAAAACACGTTGCTGGCTTTAACAGATACTTTATATTGGTCAAAGTTAAGACGCTCTAAAATATCAATATGGCGCATTGCCGATTCAAGCATTGCTTCGCCAGTTGGCTCAGTATACTTGCGCTGTATGTCTTTTTCTAAAGAGCCAGCGTTGACGCCAATACGAATAGGAATATTATGATATTTGGCGCAAGCGACCACTTCACGTACTTTGGCATCGCTACCAATATTACCCGGATTGATACGTAAGCAGTCAGCGCCCGCTTCAGCAACGGCCAAAGCGATTTTATGATCAAAATGTACATCAGCGATCAAAGGCACGCTTACCAATTTGCGAATTTCACCAAAGGCTTTAACGGTATCCATCGTTGGCGTTGACACGCGCATCAAATCTGCACCTGCTTCGACACAACGCTCGATTTGAGCGACAGTGGCTGCTACATCACAGGTATCAGTATTGGTCATGCTCTGTACGCTAATTGGTGCATCACCACCAACCGCGACATCACCGACATAGATTTTTTTGGTCAGACGACGATTAATAGGCGATGGCATTGACATACATAAATCCTTGAATCAAAAATAGAAAAGCCCTAGGCCTTTGTACATATAATATAAACTAGCTGAATCGGCAAACACATATGCGCTTTATTCAAATTTGGCGCTTATGCAACTGGCTATGGTGCCAATTCGAATGTGGCTTGCTTATCTGTTGCATACGTATCTAACGCAACTGGTTGTTGATTGAGCATCAAGCTAACATTATCAATATTATCAATTTGCACATTGAACGGTGGCATACCTGACAAGTCATAGTTACCAGCAGACTGAGAACCATTTATTAAACTGTTTCCATAAGCATCCGTGATACTAACCACAGCATCGCTTGTCAATACAAGGTTTAAGGTAGCAGTCGTTGCAGCATCACCTAGATTCAATGCAGAGCCAGAAGCACCAACGCCACTCGCGTCACTATTGATGGCGGCACCTTGGGCTTGCTCTATCGCTGACATGTCTTCAACAGCTGATACAGGCTCTTGGGTGTTTTCTTTGCTAGCGTTACTCACCATGCGGAATAGGAACACCGCCAAGATAATCAATCCGATAACGCCTATGATCAATAGAGGGTTAAAGCGGATGCGGTTATGAGTATCACGCTGCAAAGTCCCCATTGGGCGCAGCGGCGTATCGATATTACTGGCTGATTTGGCCTTTAGCTCATTAGGATAAGCGGCATCGAAGCTACTAGCGATTTTTGCTGAATCTAAGCCCAAATATTTGGCATAGTTAATCGCAAAACCACGAGCAAATGCAGCCTGTGGTAGCTCAGCAAAGTTTTCGCTCTCTAGCGCTTCTAGATGACGCTTTAGAATAAACAGCTCAGCCGCCGCTGCTTCTAAAGTTACTTGCTTGTTTTTGCGGGCTTGCTGCAACACGGCACCAAATGATCCCTGAGCGTTAGATTGAGTGTTAGATGATGGGGTGATCATTTCCATGGTGCCTCTGGATTGTTAAGCCAAGTCTTAAGTTGTTTTGCTTCATCACTTAGCGGATAAGCGGATAAAAGCTGCTGTGCCAATTGCTGGCGCGTTGTTATATTATTTTGTGCTGCTGCAAGCTTGATACCTTGTAAGAGCAAGCGCGGGCTAATACCCTGCCCCTGCACCAATATCAGCGTCTCATCATACAGTCTCTGTGCCTGCGGTACACGCTGTTGGTTGAGCAGCAAATCTACCAGTTCGATATGAGCAATAATACTATTACGATTGCCATCGAGTGCCCGTAAAAACGCTTTTGAAGCAGCACTATTATCGCCTAACTGCAGATAAGTACGACCTAGGTTTTCTAGCGCGCCAATACGGCCTTCATAGCCTAGCGTCGCCCCTGCAATCTCAAACTGTTCTGCTGCTTCACGGTAGCGCTTTGTCTGTGACAGATACACGCCATAATTATTGTGTGCTTGTACAAAGTCTTTATCTAGCGCGATTGCTTTTTTGAAGTATTCATCAGCTTTGGCTAGATTGATACGGCTGCCTTCTTGCTGCAACAAAACGCCCATCATATCATAGGCTGGCGCATAACGGCTATCGGCAGCAAAGGCTTTTTCGAGCTGCTGCTGCGCGGTATCTAGCTCATTTTTTCGGATGTATTGCGCGGCAAGTGAGGTACGCACACGGGCAATTTCCTGCTGATCTAAATTTCGATCATTGCTAGCGCGCGTAGATGTTTGATAAGGAGAGTTACCTAGCAAATCATTAGTCGGGGTGGTCTGACAGCCACTTAATACAAGAACGCCAAACACTGCTGACAGCACTGCACGCTTTGGCAAAGCGGTTTGGGCAGCACTGATACTCGACTGCTTATAAAATTTAGAAAATGATTTTTGATATTTGAACTGACAAGAATTTTTAGAAGTCATCATAGCCGCCATCATAAAACTGGGATTCAATGCGTTCGATCTTCGAGGCCTCAGTTTAATAGATTTAACCCCTATAAGTACAATTTAGTTGTTATTAATTGCCATGTTCTGCAATCTTGACAGTCATTGCTACATTTTCTTACCATTGCGACAGACAAAAGACAGCTAAAACGCTATACCAGTCGAATATAACGTTTATCTTCTAGAGAACTACTAAACGCTTTCACGATCTTTGATGCTCTGCTGCCACGCGGCTGAGCGTCTAGTACGATCGGCAACTTGTCCAACTAACTGACCACAGGCGGCATCGATGTCATCACCACGTGTTTGACGAATCGTACAAACAAAACCCGCTTCGCTCAATATGTTACTAAACGCATGAATACGGTTATTGCTTGATTTGTCATACGGTGCATGTGGAAACGGGTTAAACGGAATAAGGTTAATCTTACTTGGTAACCCTTCTAATAGAGCAACCAACTGATGGGCATGCTCATTGCTATCATTGACCCCATCAAGCATCACATACTCAATCGTAACGTGCTTCTTATGACGTGGATTGACATCATAGACATAGTTTTTTGCCGCTGCAATCAGCTCTTCTAACGGATATTTCTTGTTAATTGGCACCAACTCATTACGCAGCTCATCATTTGGTGCATGCAGTGAGATAGCCAATGCCACATCGATGTCTTGTGCTAGCTGATACATTTTCGGGACGACACCAGAAGTCGATAACGTGACGCGACGCTTTGACAATCCATAAGCATGATCGCTTAGCATCAGCTCCATTGAGCCTACCACAGGCTTATAGTTCAATAGCGGCTCACCCATGCCCATCATCACCACGTTGGTGACGTTATTTTCCCATAGGCTATGGTCAACGTTTTCTAAACTTTCATTTTCATCTGTCATATATGACGCATTAGCGACCCATAACTGACCGATAATTTCAGCTGCACTTAAGTCACGCTCGAACCCTTGCTTGCCTGTACTACAGAAACTACAGTCTAGTGCACAGCCTACTTGAGAAGACACGCATAATGTCTTACGGCCATTTAACTTGCTATCATCTGCAGGGATAAGCACTGTCTCAACCAACGAACCGCCAGTAACTTCAAATACCCACTTACGTGTACCATCATCACTGTATTGACGATGAATTACTTTGGGCGGTATCACACAGGCATTAAGCGATAACTTGTCTCGTAACGACTTACTCAGATTAGTCATTTGCTCAAAATCTGTCACGCCATGCTGATAAATCCACTTAATCACCTGAGTTGAGCGGAACGGCTTTTCGCCAATACTCTTGAAGTAATCAGCCAGTTGCGCTTGCGTCATACCCAATAGATTGGTTTTGGCATGTGCCTCATCTACTAGCTTAATGCTATCAGTAATCTTAGCAGGTACGTGCTGAGTAGGTGCTTGAACAGTTGACATAATAGGTAACCTTTTTGCAGAAGCTTAGATAAGCGGTGCAATTATTTATATGGGCTTTGCCATACATACATGGGTGCATGAGCAATCCGCTATGAGCGCAGTTTTTCGAATTAATGAAAACATGCTGATAAGGGATTGATAACGCTAAGTAAAATTAATAATGAGGCAAGTCACTAAGAATTTCAATGAATAATATAATTATAGAACTCTAAAGCGGATACAAGGCAGCCGATTGCAGATTGTACAAGTAGTACATCTGATGAGGGTGACGCCCTAGCAGTTTAGTAATTCTTGGACTATAGGATGATTATAATAGCTAAAACGGCCTATACCCATAAGATATAAGCCGTCTCGCAAACCAATTATAAACAATCAATGTTGTAAATAATTCGTCTATAGTCAATCAAGTATAAAACTTATACAGGTAAGATCAGTTTAAATCGTAGCTGTCTTATTATAGCAGTTACCTCAAACAAATCGCACGCCGTAAAAGCTTATAGTTTATTTACTATATTAGCGTGTACGTGCACAAACTTCATCATCGCTGAAGAAGTAGCTGATTTCACGTGCTGCTGATTCAGCTGAATCTGAACCATGTACTGCGTTTTCGTCGATGCTGCTAGCGAAATCAGCACGGATAGTGCCTTCGGCAGCTTCTTTTGGGTTAGTTGCACCCATGATTTCACGATGCTGAGCGATAGCGTTTTCGCCTTCTAATACTGATACCAATACTGGACCTGACATCATGAACGATTTTAGATCATTGTAAAATGGACGCTCAGCGTGCTCAGCGTAAAAACCACCTGCTTTTTCATCATCAAGTTGTAGCATTTTAGCTGCAACAATTTTTAGACCAGCTTGTTCGAAACGGCTGTAGATAGCGCCGATGTGGTTGCCAGCAACTGCGTCAGGTTTGATGATAGATAAAGTACGTTCGTTAGCCATGAGAAGCTCCTAATAAATGATAAATTCAATAAAATATGAAAAAATAATGCGTTGCTTTAGCTTTAGCCACAATGTTGACTTGGACTGTTTTACACAACTCATGGTATATCAGTGTATAACCATAAGCGCCAACATCGGATTGCTGCCTATTATAATGATTAAGGCCATAAATGATAGGGTTAATTTATGACCATACCTTGCATAAAAGTAAATTTATTGTGCATTAGTCGTTGATAATGCTATAAGTTCTAACAAAAGCAAAAACCCCAACGCTCAGCATCGGGGTTTTTTTATTGATACTAAAAACTATTTAATCAAGTTTGTAGTAGAAACTAAGCGTCGTACGGATCACGCAATACGATAGTCTCTTCGCGATCAGGACCAGTTGAGATAATATCAACTGGGCAACCAATCAGTGCTTCGATACGTTTGATGTATTTTTTAGCGTTTTCTGGAAGCTCATCATAGTTAGTGATACCAACGGTAGACTCACTCCAGCCTTGCATGGTTTCGTACTTAGGCGTGACTGACTCATAGAATTCAGCATCATGCGCGCCTGCACACTCAGTCTCAGGTAGGTTATAACCCACACCGATTAGCAACTCTTCAAGACCATCTAGTACGTCAAGCTTGGTCAAGCAGATACCTGACATAGAGTTAAGTACTACTGCACGGCGTAATGCTTCAGCATCGAACCAACCACAGCGACGTGCACGGCCAGTTGTCGCACCAAATTCATGACCGACTTTGGCTAAGTGAGCACCAACATCATCGAACAATTCAGTTGGGAACGGACCACTACCAACGCGCGTGGTGTACGCTTTGGTAATACCAAGCACATAGTCTAAATACAATGGACCGATACCTGTACCCGTTGATACACCGCCAGCTGTTACGCTTGAGCTGGTTACAAACGGATAAGTACCATGGTCGATATCAAGTAGCGTGCCTTGAGCACCTTCAAACATTAGGTTTTTGCCAGCCAGACGTAACTGATTTAGGTCTTCAGTTACATCAGTAACCATACCTTTAATCTCTTCTTTCCACTCTTTACAAAGTTTAAGTGTCTCATCAAAATCAATCGCTTCAACTTTATAGTACTCAGTCAGTTGGAAGTTGTGATATTCGATTAGGTTACGTAGTTTTTCTTCTAGATCTTCACGGAACAAATCAGCAAGTTTAATCGCACGGCGTGCTACTTTGTCTTCGTATGCAGGACCGATACCGCGACCTGTTGTACCGATTTTACCAGAACCACGCTTGGCTTCACGAGCTTGATCAAGTGCCACGTGATAAGGCATGATAAGTGGGCAATTAGGAGAGATACGTAGACGCTCACGTACTGGTACGTTGTTGTCTTCTAGCTCTTTCATTTCCTTTAGTAGTGCATCAGGTGCTAACACCACGCCATTACCGATAAAGCAAGTGACGCCTTCACGCAAGATACCTGATGGAATCAAATGCAAGACAGTGGTTTTGCCATCGACAACCAACGTGTGACCAGCATTATGACCGCCTTGGAAGCGAGCTACTGCTGAGGCTTTTTCGGTAAGTAAATCAACGATTTTACCCTTACCTTCGTCGCCCCATTGGCTACCCAAAACTACAACATTCTTACCCATGATCAATCCTTACCTTTATGTATTGAGGTGTGTGCAATAAAAGCTGAAAATTAAAATGATTTTCTTAGCTATATCTTTTTATCTCAGTGATTTATGAAATAGAAACACTGAGATATCTAACGAATAATTTTGCGTTCTCATAATGTGTACTGAACACTTTTGGCTGCGTGAGCCATTCAATAGCCTACTATTAGACAATTAAACAGTTTGTAGCTGCCATTGGCTGTCATCAGCCATGCTCAAACGATGCGTCACATCATCTGGACTGTCCTGTGCATCTAACGGCATAGTGACGCGATAGCCTTGCTGACGTAGACTCTCTACTTGTTGCAGTAGCGTCTGCATCTCATCTGTGTTTGCATTGGTCAAAGCGGAAAAATCAACCAAGACAACGGTTGGCGCATCTAACTGTGTATGAGCCAACAATCGGCTGACATCCATACTAAAGCCTGTGGCCGCGCGTAACGCTTGCGTCTGGCTTTGCATACCGTCGAAACGTCCACCACGTACGAGTGGCTGCGTTTCGCTATTGATATAACCATTGAAGACGATGCCAGTATGATAGTGATAACCTGATAGCTCAGTCACATCGATACTGACTGGGCACTCCCATTGGTCTTGTAGATAGTTTTTCAAACGCTGTAGCTCATCGATCGCCGTTGCGATTTGGCTGTCTTGCTGCGCCGCATCCGATAATTTGGCTAATAGGTTTGCGATATCGTGACCAAAGCGTGCCAACACATAAAAATCATCACCCATTGGCAAAGCGCGGCAAACACGCTTGAGCTCTGGTAGGTTTTTATTGGCATATAAGTACATCAATTGTTCAGTATCACTGTCTGACAATTCAGCCAACTCAGCCAAACGTTTGAATATCGCTACATGACCCAAATCGATATGGAGCGCTGCACTCATATTGAGTTTATTTACCATCGTAAATAGCACATCTATCAGCTCAATATCTGCCGCTAGTGACGCACAGCCAAATATCTCAGCACCCAACTGTAGCGGCGTACGTGAGCCAAACAGTCCTGATGGCAAGGTATGAATCACATCACCAACGTAGCAATAACGCGCAATACCCGTACCACCATGATGCGCATCTATACGCAAAATCTGCGGGGTAATATCAGCGCGGACGCCCATTAGGCGACCGGTCAACTGATCGATAATCTTAAAGGTTTGGCGTTTCAAATCTTCTGACGCATCACTTAGCAAAGACTCAGTAAACTCGATCATCGGCGGACAAACTAGCTGATAACCATGAGTAATAAGCTGCTCGATTAACTGATGTCTAAGCACTTCTTGCTTATGCGCATCTTCAAACAGGACATCAACCACCCCATCAGGCAATAGCCAACTATTGGCAACATCACTGCCAAAGTTACTCAAATATGGCATGCGATTGGGTGCAGCACTGTTTTCGGCAGGCTGAGACACTGTTTCGTTGGTAGAATTTGGCTGGGCAGGTTTTGCAGAATCAGAACTAACAGACACAATAAATCCTTGTTTGGCGTATCGCTTACCAAAAACGCGGTACTGATGCGGTACTTAAAGGGTGATTTGCCGGGTATTGACGCTGTGTGTGTTTATTTTTAACGCGCAACATCATTGACCCAATTATTTATAAACAAACCAGGTAACCGCAAAAGGGTGAATAATAAGTATAATTTAGAATGATAAGACGAGTATCTTTATGCGCTAAAAAATTGCGACAAATAATCAAGGCACTTTATGCTTTAGTTTAGCATAGCACTCAAGGTTCGCCTAGTGACAATTAGCCACAATCACTATCTAATTACAGTTCAATTGCTGCTTATTAGCTTAGCAGATGTAACAGTCATCGTTGATGTATTTGGCTCAATATTGGGCGAATAGCCGAGAGGTTTATTTTTTGTTATCCATAAGATAATGAGCGCGATTACGGCAGCGTCATCAACACAGACTCATGATACACTAACACATATTTTTATCTCGGAAGCCTTATGTCATCTGATTACCACCCAAACCCTGCCATCAACCAAACCAACGTCTTAGGCACCGCACTTGCCAGCTGTTGTTTCGATCCAATTACTGGCTACTATCGCAATGGTTTTTGTCATACTGGCAACCATGATGTCGGTCAACATACCGTCTGCGCCAAGATGACCAGCGAGTTTTTAAACTTCTCTGCCAGTCGCGGTAATGACCTGATTACCCCACTACCTGAATACAACTTTCCTGGTCTCAAACCTGGTGACTACTGGTGCATCTGCGCGTTACGTTGGGTTGAAGCATTGGACTTTGATATTGCACCGCAAATCAAACTAGAAGCGTGTCACGAAAGCCTATTGGCATTGGTAGATATCGATACGCTAAAAAGCTATGCCCTATAGAAACCTATGCCCTATAGATAGTATTGGCACACGATAAAACCGTAGCAGCGTTCACAGTATATTTGGATTATTGAAGTTTTTTATTATATGACAGGAAAGTATATGGAAAATGATAATAATCAATTGATTAAAAAAACGGCTCATATTGCGCCTGATTCCAATATGAATCATATCTACGCCAATATGAATGACAAGCATCTCTATTTGGACGATGATGATAGCTATATCTATGGTGATGTGGACGCCACTACTGAAGATACTATTGAGACCATGACGGTCTACGATCCTGACTCTGAGCGCTATGAAGATATTGATTCATCAAGCGCAGGTGAAGTGGTCAATTGCTACGCTTACTCACGTAAAACAGGTGAGAACCTTAATAGAGTGGCGCTCAATGATGTGAGTCGTACGCTAGGGAACAACGGTCAATTTATTTGGCTTGGGCTATATGATCCAAGCTTAGAAACCATGGTCAAAGTAAAAGAAGCCTTTGACCTGCATGAGCTAGCGATTGAAGATGCCTTTGCTGATCATCAACGCGCCAAGGTCGAAAACTATGATAATGACATGGTCTTTGTGGTGCTACGTACGGCCAAGCTCGAAGACAATGTCATTCGTTATGGTACTACTGCGATATTTATGGGTAAAAACTACCTCATTACGATTCGCAATGGCCCGTCAAACTCTTATGCGCCAGTACGTGAGCATTGCCATCGCCGTCCTGAAAAGCTACGCATGGGGCCTATATTTGTATTACACGCTATCCTCGATTTTATCGTTGATAACTATATGCCAATTACCGATCGATTGGGCCGTTACTTGCGCGAGCAGGAGCGCTATGTATTTACCTCTGAGTTTGATAAAGGCACGCTAAAAAACCTCTATGAGCTTAAATCGCAACTGGTACATATGCGCGCCATTATCTTACCTGTGCAGGACATCTGTAGCTTTTTTATCAATCATAAAAAAAGTGAGATTGTCTCTGGTTTTTCTCAAGCCGCTAAGCCGTATTTTCGCGATGTCAACGATCACCTCTTACACTCACTAGATGCTATTAATGGTCTCAATGAAATGCTGAGCGTGGTGATGAATACCTATATGGCGATGGTCAATATGGGTCAGAATGAAGTGGTGCGTAAGCTTGCGGCATGGGCAGGTATTCTGGCAGTGCCGACAGCTATCGCTGGTATCTATGGCATGAACTTTGACTTTATGCCTGAGCTGCATTGGAAGTATTCTTACCTTGTTATAATGGCCATAATTATCGCCTTATGTAGCTATCTGTACTACAATTTTAAAAGATTGAAATGGTTGTAATGTCAAACGATAGGCATAAAAAAAGAGCGACCAGTGGTTGCTCTTTTTTTATGCCTATCGTTTTGTATTGCTATCTAATTATTCACGGCGATGCTTATTATTCACGGCGATGCTTGGTATGGCTATCAGGCGCTTGAGCATTATCAGGCAACAATGCTTTAACCGTTAGGTTTGCATGCTGCTTATCAAGATTATCCTCTGGACGACCAAACGTTTTTGCTGTCCAAGTCAGGATTACAATAGAGCCGCTTAGTAGCATGATGGCCACGGAAATTGTCGCTAGCAGCCATAAATGAAAATAGTCTGAAACAGCCTGCACATCAACCACCAAATGTCGTGACAAGGCCGTTATAGCAATAAATATCAAAAACTGTACTGGCAGTCGGTGGGTTTTAAAATAAATCCCTATCATAGCCAGTAGCTCAAGGTAAATAAATAACATCAATATGTCTTTTAGATCCGCTGAACCCTTTTGGACAATATAGATAAACTCTTTTCCTGCGGTCCAAACGACAACCACACTGATTAGAAATAAAATAACGTAATGACAGATATCGACAAACTCTCTACCAATACTTTGTAGTCGCTCATGAACACCTACGTTTTTTTTAGCCATGTTTAGGTCCTATCAACTGAAATGTGGTTGATTTAGCCTGAGTCTATGTTATCTCAGGCCCCTTATATATCGGCAATCAGTATTCGTATGACTATTTTTTTAGCCTTTATTCAAACCCGCTGATTTTTCAGCAGCATCGACCGTTTGGCGAATAAGCGTGTTAATAGTCATTGGGCCAACGCCGCCTGGTACTGGCGTATAAGCGCTGGCAATGTTTTCCATACCTTTCATTTCGATATCACCAACACCGCCATCATCTGTAGGATGGAAGCCTGCATCAATGACAACCGCTCCTGTTTTGATCCACTCCGCTTTAATCAGCTCAGGTACGCCTACCGCACCAACCACGATATCTGCACGCTTAATATGTGCTGCCAAATCTTGAGTTCTTGAATGGCAGATCGTAACCGTACAGTTAGCATTCAATAGCATCATCGCCATTGGCTTACCTAGTATAGCACTACGCCCTACGACCACTGCTTCTTTACCTGATAGCTCAATATTATGATGCTCTAACAAATGCATGATGCCCTGCGGTGTACATGATCCATAAGCTGACTGCTGCATGGCCATACGACCAAAACCAAGACAAGTCACACCATCGACGTCTTTTGCTAAGTCAATCTGCTCAAAACAAGCACGCTCATCAATATGCTCAGGAACCGGATGCTGTAGCAAAATACCATGTACATCTGGATTGCTATTTAACTCATCTATCTTTGCCATGAGCTGCTCAGTGGTCGTAGCACTTGGCATCTCAACGCGTATAGAGTCCATGCCAACACGCTTACAGGCGTTGCCTTTCATACGAACATAAGTAGCAGAGGCCGGATCATCACCAACCAATATCGTCGCTAAGCTTGGGGTGCGGCCAGTCTTTTCCTTAATCGTATCTACGCGCGTGCGCAGATCCTGTTCTATTTGTTTGGCAAGTGCTTTGCCGTCCAAAACGGTGGCGGATTCTTGGGCAGTAGACATAGTAACTCCAATAGAGGGTACGATATAAAAAAATAAAGACAGCGCGCGCAAATACTTTGCATGCCTGTCCTTTGCTTCGTCAATCTTTGACTAAGAGTAATATTGTACCTGTGTACGCTACAAAATCCTAGCGTAAGATAAAGCCTGCACACTGATAATTTTTTATAATAAGTGAATTAAACAGTATTGTTTATATATAGGCAAATGCATCTTGTGCTTTCATCAAGAATAGCATCGACTGAGGGATGACTTCCTAAAAATAATCATTCATTGCCATTTTATTCGACTATCGAACCAAACACACTATCGATCGCCTGTATCGTCAGTTCAATTTCAGCCGCCGCAAGCGTAGGATGAACCAAAAACATTAGACTACTCTCTCCTAGCTGCTTTGCCATTGGCAATCTAATGCTTGGACGCAACCCAGTATTATCAAAGGCCTTCTCCAAATAAACCTCTGACGCAGATCCAGAAAAGCAAGGCACACCTTGATTGTTAATTGCTTCAATAATACGGTCACGTGTCCAGCCATCAGGTAGATTATCGGACTGCACATAGATATATAATTTGTAGTAAGCATGGTTAGTATTTGAGAACTGCGCTAAATGCTCTAGTCTCGGCACACAAAGGTAGCCTTTGGACTCCCATTTGCTACAGGCCTCTAGTATGGCTTGCGCATTAGCAGTCCGTTTGGCTGTCCACTCACTCATTTTTTCCAGTTGAATACGCCCCAGAACACCTTGCATCTCAGTCATACGCCAATTGGTGCCAAAGCTCTCATGGAGCCAATTGTAGCCAGATGATTGCTCCATTTCATAGACTGCCGCATAGCTCTTACCATGATCCTTATACGCCCACATTTTTCGCCATAGCAGCTCGCTATCAGTGGTGACCATACCGCCCTCACCTCCTGTGGTCATAATCTTATCTTGGCAAAAACTCCATGCCCCAACATGACCAATACTGCCAACGCTTCGCCCTTTATATCGTGAGCCATGAGCTTGCGCGCAATCTTCAATGACATATAGGTCATGCTCATCTGCCAGTGCCATAATGCTGTCCATATCGCATGGCCAGCCAGCTAAATGGACGCACACGATACCTTTCGTCTTGTCGCTTAATACAGCTGTGATGGTCTCAGCGGTGATATTGCCAGTTGCTTTATCGACATCTGCAAATATGGGCGTCGCACCTGCATTGACGATTGATGAAATACTGGCAATAAAGGTACGCGGTGTGACAATGACCTCATCACCTGCACCTATATCGAGTGCTTGTAACGCGACATCCAATGCCAAGGTGCCATTACCCAATGCTATTGCGTATTTACTACCTGTCCAGTCAGCAAACTCTCGCTCAAACTGACGACATTCTTCGCCTGTCCAATAATTGACTTTATTAGATAATAGCACTCGACTGACAGCATCAGCCTCATGTTGCGTAAATTTTGGCCAAGGTGAAAAAGGGGTATTTAGCATATGTTCCTCTATGGTACTTATGTCTAATGTTGTGTCACGCTCTACAATAAACTGCTCACTATGTTATTAACCTTCCTATCTATTATGACTCTCTTGATGCCTAATATCTTTTGATTAACTGTATTGCTATCAGCAAAGAGTACTTTTAAAGCATTTCTTCATTAATACTATTGCCCATGAATTTACTCATAGTTGCTTCGCCCTCAGCACTGATGCCATCTTTAATAATAACTTTTTTCACTGTTTTAAATAAAATCTTGATATCCAGCCACAGCGACTGATTGTCCACATACCATGTATCTAGTGCAAACCTCTCATCCCACCCGATAGCGTTGCGACCATTGACTTGAGCATAACCTGTAATACCTGGACGAACGTCGTGTCGGCGCGCTTGTTCATCATTATATAAGGGCAAATATTCCATCAATAATGGTCGCGGGCCCACTAGACTCATATCGCCTTTTATGACATTCCAAAGCTCAGGCAACTCATCAAGGCTGGTGTTACGCAGCGCTTTACCAAACGATGTCAATCGCGCGCCATCTTCCAAAGGATTGCCATCTGCGTCTATATCATCCTTCATTGAGCGAAACTTTATCATCTCAAATGGCTTGCCATCCAGACCTGGACGAATCTGACGAAATAGAACAGGCGCGCCAAGATTTTTACTCACCTTGTAGGCAGTTGCAGCATAGACAGGAGATAGCACTACTAACGCTGTTGTTGCACCTACAATGTCAAATAGTCGTTTTATCATTTATAAACCCAACATATTTATTAGTCGTTTATTGACTTTATCTGCATCAAATTTCTCTTGTGCTAGCTTGTAGCTTTCATCACCCATCTCTTTAATTTGTTCAGGATGTTCTATAAAGTAAATCATTTTCTCTGCCAAAGCTTTTGGGTTCCATTTTTCTACTAAAAACCCATTTACTCCATCAATAACCGTCTCACGGCAACCAGGTACATCAGTAGTGATAATAGGTCTTCCAATTGCCATCGCTTCCTGAGTGCTGCGAGGCACCCCTTCACGATAAGACGGCAGTACAAACACATGATGATTTGCAATCCAGTCTTTTACATTATCAACATGACCAGGATAGTTTACGATGTTCGATGCAATCAACTCATCTAACTCTGATTTCTGCAATGCACCCATATTAGAAGCATCTATCTCTCCTAAAATAGTGAAATATGCTTCAGGATATATTTTCTTTACTATTTTTATAGCGGAAATAAGATCATGGACACCTTTTTCTTTCAATAAGCGACCAATAAATAAAAATTTGATAGGTTCTTCGATATTTATTATGGATTGATATTTGTACTGGCTTAGATTTAAGCCGATACCACCTAGCACATTTACCTGTTTCACTTGTATTTTATACCGCTTCAATAAATCATTAGGATCATCAGTATTTAAAAATATAAGACGATTTAACCGTGGCAAAGCAATTTTATACAATAAGACCTGGATACCTTTAATCACTTTTACCTTCTTGCTGAGGCCTTCAGGTTGATCTGTAAAACAATAACCCAATCCTTCGAGCATACCTACAACCTGTGGAACCTTTGCTATTTTTGCTGCTAATGTGCCAAAGATGACGGGTTTAGAAAAGTAAGAGAACACAACATCTGGTGCTATTTTCTTAATAACTTTGGACAGATGATAAGCTGCTGTGATATCCGCTAAAGGATTTAAACCACCTCGATTTAAACTATAGGTTACAGGTATGGCACCCAACATTTCTATTTTCTTTAGCTCATCTTGAGTATACTCAGAAGTAAACGCATAGACAGTATGCTGCTGTCTGACCAACTCCTGAATAAGGTCAGCGCGAAAGCCATAAAAACTATAAGCAATGGTGCCTAAAATAATTATTTTCATCCATTCACCACCTATACTCTACTTGAGGAGGACTTCCTAAAAGACGATCTTTTAAGCCTTAAGATATAAAAAAAACTGATATATATAGCCAAATAGTTGTATATCCTTAAACGTACTGCGGTGCCTAAATTATCGTTTCCGATCAGCCAAACACTGCCGTAGAACACGAAAAATATAATGAGAAAACGTACAAAGCTGTCTGCTAACTTAATGTTCTTTAATACATATATGAGCATGAAAAAGAAAGGAACGGTTTCGAGTACAAATAGTACAAGCGCTAGCGGGTTAGTAATGTACAAGCCTAGCATCTGCCCCAAAAAGCTAATTATAAAATTAGGTATAAACAGTATAGGATTAGAGAAGCTGAGACCTAGAGTCGAGCCACCTTCCGACTCTTCAAATCCAGACCGATACTCAGTTAGCAAGTCCAAAACGCCTAAATAGTTTGCTGCAAACAGAAGTCCAAGATAGAGAAGACCTAAATAAAAAGCTCTACTTTTAGTAAATTTTATTTTTAAGAAAAGTAAACTAAGCAAGTAGGCATACCCTAAATAAGGTCTTATCTCTATTAAGAAAAATCCAATCGCCACAGATAATAAAAAATAAAAGACAGCACCAAAGATACTATGACTATTTAAGAACCACTTTACTGTCAGGCATCCTAATAGAAAACTAAAGGCCATAAATATATCGCGAAATATATCTGTTGAAAAAAAGAATATCGTTGGATGAATCAAGCAAACTAAAAGAGCGTATAAATAGTATTTTTGATTTCTTTTGAACGTTATGCCTGAAAGTCTAACTACCATAATGGGAAGGGCTATTAAACTTAAAAAAAATAAGAAATAAGTAGTCAAATCACGCGAATACAAGCCAAAATCGTTTAACCACCTTAGTAATACTGGCCAAATATTTACTGCGGTATCTGTAAAGCCTTCAGCATAAGAGTTATAGTAATTAGCATCGCTGCCACCGCCCAAGTTTATTATTAAAATATCGTATTCCATCAGTACAAATGCAATTATTTTTGAGAAAAAGATAGCGGTAACTAATAAAAATATATTAGAGTTAGAAAATCTCTCGAATAATTGCTGTTTATTTCTCATGGTATATTTCCACCCATTCATCAGAAATAATCTTTATATCAAATTTGTCTTTGGCATATTGTCGACCTAGAATGTTCTTCTGTTCAATTAATAAATTAGCTTCGATGGCCTTTGCTAAAGCTTCAGGCTTACGAATAGGTACGATACTTCCATAACCGTCTAATATCTCACGGGCGCCGCTAACATCAGTAGAAACGACGTTTGCTTGACAAGCTAAAGCTTCAATCAACACTGTCGGCAGCCCCTCATAATCAGATGATAAAACGAACGTATCACAAGCACTCATCAACGTTGATATATCACTCCTTCTACCTAACAAAATAACTTCTTTATCTAATTCTAACTCTATAATATGCCTTTCGATTTCTGACCTTAATTCACCATCACCTGCAATAATCAGTACAAAAGCAATAGAATTAGCGTTTTTTAAAAATCTTATGGACCTCAAGAGATTAAGGTAGTTCTTTGCTTTATTAAACCTACCAACTGCTAAGATTACTTTGCAGTTCTGATCTAGCCCGAGCTCATCCTTTATTGCGATTTTTGCTTGCATACTATAACTAAAGTCATCAAAATTCACTCCGTTATATATAGCTTTCATTCCTTTTTTTGGTACTGCATATCTTGATTCAAAAGAGGCAACTGCCGTGTTGCTGACATTGGTGCTTACATCGGCCAAGCGGTTGGTCAGTCGATAAGCTAGCATACGTAGTGTACCGCCCTCATTGCTACTGTGGGCGGTGGATATCAATCTATTTATTGGAGTTACTATTTTGACTAAGCGCGTCAAAATGTTTGCATGGACCATATGCGAGTGCACAATGTCAGGCTGATAACTTTTAATTATTTTTGATAGCAAAATATATGCAGCAGGTAGAGAGATTATATTGGTCAAGCTAACTTTCATTAACTCAATACCTTCACATGTTGGTCTAGTAAGTACCTCACCTACAAAATACACAATTCTAACTTGATGTCCTTTTTGGACCATGGCATCCGCCAAGTCACAAACAACTCGTTCAGCGCCTCCTTGTCCTAAGCCTGTAATAACATATAGTATTTTCATTGTTATCCTATAGCTATAAAATTGTTATATGAGTAGGCATACATCCATTATTTTAATTCTATTTATTCTATAATTAGTCACTCTTTTCTAATAGCTCAATCCATTGCCCTATTATTTCTTTAGGTTGATATTTTTTAGATTTCTCTTTTCCTCGTAAGCCAATTATTTTTCGATCTTCTTTATTATTCATCAGTTCTATCAAGGCTGAAGCAAGCTCATCGATATTGTTTTTCGATACTAAAATCGAACCTGTACCTTCTAATATTTCTGCAGGGCCTGTATCACAATCAAAGCTAACAATAGGTAGTCCAAAAGCTAACGCCTCAAGCAGCACCATTGGAAAACCTTCAAAACGAGAGCTTAAACAAAATATTTCTGCTTCTTTATAGTATTTACTTACATCCGAAGTCCTACCCACCAAGCACACTTTTTCAGTTAACTCATTCTCTTCGATAAATTTTGTGAGTTTGTCTCTTTCTTTCCCTTCGCCAACTATGACTAGTTTCCAATCTGGCATAAAGTCACTTACCTTAACCCAAGCCTCAAGCAACATATCGAAACCTTTCACCTGAATCAACCTACCTACTGCCAATACGGTTCTTGTGTTTTCTCGCTTGATATAGTCTTGTGGTGGGAATGGACAAGCATTTTCTATTGCTAAGATTTGCGATTTATGATGCGTGCCGTCTAACCAATACTGCTTATCTCTTTCCGTTAAAGTCACTACTGCATCACAATATCGTGCGGCTAATTGACGAGCGACTCTTCTACTTCTAACTCCTAAATCGTGATTAAAATTCAAGTGCTCCCAACATATATGCTTGACTGGTAAGCCAATGGTGGCAGGTATAGTAAATTGAGAGCATAACGTCTCTACTACTATCAATGCATCAATCTCCTCTTCTTTTAGTAGCTTCCTTAATTTATAAATAGTATTAGGAATACGGAGCAACCTATGGTCTGAAAAACTCATTAGAGACACTAGTTTTATTTCTTTATTTATAGGAAAAAAAGGTTTATCTCCATAGGATATGCTAGCTAGTATTACTTCATACCCTACTTCAGATAAGCTATTTGCAAGTATACATCCTACTCGCTCAGTACCACCCGAGCTATTGACACTACTAATTACTATTAGAACTTTCATGTCGCTCTCCTTATTATTTATTTCTAAAGGCTATAATATAAATGGATTTTATATAAGTAGCTTTTATGAATATGCACGAGCTAAATATTGATCATATCTCATACTATTAATGTTTATACTAAAACTATATTGATAATTATTACCCGCCCAAAAAACACTTAATTTCTTATCGGATTTAATATAGTCATATAAAAACTAATTTTATTTTTTTAGACCCTCTAACAAAAAAACCCACTGGTTTATTATTTCTTTAGGTTGATATTTTTCAGATTTCCCCCTACTTTTTATGCCAATCATGTTTCGATCTTCTTTATTATTCATGAGCTTTATCAATGCTGAAGCCAGTTGCTTAGTATTATTTTTTGGCACTAAGAGAGAACCCGTACCTTTTAATATTTCTGCAGGGCCTGTATCACAATCAAAGCTAACAACAGGTAGTCCAAAAGCCAGCGTCTCAAGTAATACCATTGGAAAACCTTCAAAACGAGAGCTCAAGCAAAATATTTCCGCTTGTTCATAATATCTACTTATATGAGAGGTATTACCTACTAGGCACACGCTTTCTGTCAATTTGGTCCTTTTAATAAATCCTGTTATTTTATTTCTATCCTCTCCCTCACCAACTATGACTAGCTTCCAGTCAGGCATAGAGCTATTTACCTGCACCCAAGCCTCAAGTAACATGTCAAAGCCTTTTATTTGAGTCAACCCACCAACTGCCAATACGATTTTGGTGTTTTCTTTTTTGATATATGTCTGCGGTGGAAATGGGCAGGGGTTAGGTATTGCTACTATTTGAGACCTATGATGTGTGCCATCTAACCAGTACTGCTTATCTCTTTCTGTCAAAGTCACTACTGCATCACAATATCGAGCGGCTAATTGACGAGCTAACCTTCTAACAGGTTTTCCTAAGTCATTTTTAAAATTAAAATGCTCCCAGCAAACATGATTGGCATTCAAACCCACTAGCGCAGGTACTGTAAATATGCATGAAATACTATCAACCACAACGAGCGTATCGATTTTTTGTTTTTTTACAAATTGACGTAACTTATAAATTGCTTGCAAAATCCTTTTTTTAAAAGACACACTCTTAGAATATAAAAAGTGGTTTTCTATATTATCATTTAGATTAAAAAAAGGATTGTCGCCTCCTACAAGGCTTAAAATTGAGATGTTATAACTTCTTTCGGCAAACCCATTTGCAATTAAACTGGTTACTCTTTCAGTACCACCAGCGTGATTAAGATTACCTATAAGAAAGCATATATTTTTCATATTTTATCTCTCGAATAAATCCATATACTCTATTGCGTTTATTGTTAAAACTTCATAATCGTTATTTACCATAGAAAATAGTGATTTATGAAAATAATTTTTTATTATTTCAACTATGAATACATAGCCATTTTTTCGAACGTTGGGTTGCTATTTATCAACTGTTGATAAGTGCCTTGTTCAATCACTTTACCTTTTTCCATAAAATAAATAATATCGCAATTTTTTACTGTTTTTAGACGATGGGCTATCATTACGATGGTCTTCTGCCCACTTAACTCTTGAATAGCGTCCATTATGACTTTTTCAGTAATACCATCTAAGGCACTTGTTGCTTCATCAAACACCAATACATCAGCTTGATTGTATAAAGCTCTAGCTATGCCAATACGCTGTCGCTGTCCTCCAGATAGTTGTACGCCTCGTTCACCGACTTTAGTATTTAAACCTTCAGACAAACTGTCTACTAAGAACTCTAAATGGGCAAGCTTAATTGCCTGTTTTACTCTTACTAAATCAATATCTTCACGACATATGCCAAAAGCGACGTTTTCAGCGATACTACCTTCACTCAAAAATATACTCTGCGGTACGAAACCTATGTATTGCTGCCAAGCCTGCTTGTTTTTTTCATCGATAATTAAGTCATCAAGCATTAACTGTCCGGTAGTTGGTGCAATAAGACCTAGTAATAGATCGATAGCTGTAGATTTACCAGACCCCGACTCACCGACAAAACCAACTGTAGAATTGATAGGTATATTTAGATTTATATTATCTAATGCTGGCATTGCTTTATTAGGATAGGTGAAGCTAACCCTATTCAGTCGTATAGTCTCGATTTTTGCTAAATCAATTGTTTGACCGCTCGCAATATCTAAAGCAGCACCCTGCTCACTATCTACGGTCAATGATGCAAGCAAGTCTTCTTTTATAGAATCAAAAGCAGCCGTATTGCCTCTAATCGTAGCAACGCTATGGTATATTTGCTGCAAAGCAGGTAATAACTTAAAACCAGCAAGAGCATAAACGGTTAATATAGGTAATACTTGGCTCAAATTCCCTTCACGTGTTGTCAACAAAACTAAAACTAGCCCAATCATTGCACCAAAAGCTAACAACTCCATTAAATATCTAGGTGCTTGGCTTAATGCTGTATTTACTCCTTGAGCATGCGCAAATAACTTTCCACTTGTCTCAAACTGATGTACAAAATCATGTCTACGATTGTAGAGTAGTACATCTTTGATCCCCCCAAAACCTTCATTCATTAAGCGAAACCGATCAGTTGAGGTAGTAGAAACGTACTCTCCATACAAGGCGATACGCTTACGAATCATTCTGTATATAATTACGTAACCGCTAGCAAACAATACAACCCCTACGGTTGCTATCAATGGGTTATAAATAAAGATACTAACTGAGATAAATACTGCTAATACTAGACGAGCATTCATCTGTATAAATGGCAAAATAATAAAGTTTGTTACTCTTAATGCCTCAGTTGCAATTTGCTTCGTCAATTGAGCGCTGCTTCCACTGGCATGGAACAACCAGTCTTTTTGCAAATAATAATGATACAAACGATCACTAATCTCTGTACCGACCGAATAAGCAAATAAAGACAAACGCCATGTCGTAATCATCGACAAAATAGACGCTAAACTAAGCATCAACAGTACAAATAGACCCGTTATGAACAAAAAATCTGTATGTGTACTCACACCGCTGGCTACATATATACGATTAAGAATTGCATTGGTTTCAAGCAGCTGCATATCAGCCACTAAGGCCATGAAGGGCCCTATAGAAGCAATTCCTAGCAGCTCCATAAATGCCATGAACACCATCATGATCTGCAAAGACAAATAACGTCGTCGCTGGTCTACAGTTAACAGGGCAAACAATTCTTTGGCTAATCGCAACATACTTTTAACCACTCTATTAGTTTACTTACTTCAATTTTTTATTCTATTGACTCACTACGTCCATCAGTTCTATATCTATCTTTTCGACATCAGTTTCATCGCCTTCTCGGTAGCCTTCAACGAAGGTCCTAAACTGTGCTTTCAACCATTCAGTATCGTGCCGCTTTGATCTTTCGATAAACTCAAACAAGATAGCTTCGATATCTTCCAATGGAAAACTATGTTCCATTGCTTGCATAATGAGTGGATGAAACGTGGTCTCTATATTATCAGCACCAATGATTAGCTCTTCATAGAGTTTTTCACCTGGTCTCAATCCAGTAAATACAATTTCGATATCACCATTAGGATTGCTCGCATCTTTTAGCTCACACCCTGTCAGACGAATCATACGTTTGGCAAGATCCACGATTTTGACAGGTGCACCCATATCAAGCACAAATACTTCACCACCGAACGCCATGGCCCCTGCTTGGATAACCAAACTGGCCGCTTCTGGTATGGTCATAAAGTAGCGCGTGATGTCTGGATGAGTGATGGTAATCGGACCACCTTGTTCAATTTGTTTGGTGAATAGTGGCACCACAGATCCTGATGAACCCAAAACGTTGCCGAAACGCACCATACTAAAACATGTATGACTGTTGCTTTGGCTCAGTCCTTGGCAGACGAGTTCAGCTAAGCGTTTGGAAGCTCCCATCACGTTGGTCGGCCGCACTGCTTTGTCAGTAGAGATCAGTACAAACGTATCAACATGAGCCTTTATCGCAGCACAAGCACAATGATAGGTGCCTTTAGTATTGTTTATTGTGCCTTCAAATGGATTGGACTCGACAATCGGTACATGTTTATACGCTGCAGCGTGATAAATCGTTTTTATATGGTATTTTTCGAATATATTAATTAATTTTTTTTCGTTACCCACGCTTCCAATGATGCTGACAATCTCAGTATCTTGATATTCAATATTACTAATGACATTACTAGCGACAAGGCTTCTAAGTTCCTGATCGATTGTGTACAAAGCATATTCAGACTGCTCGTATAACACCAAACATGCAGGTTTATTTTTCATAATTTGTCTGCATAACTCACTACCAATAGAACCCCCTGCCCCTGTCACGAGTACGTTTTTACCCGTAATATTTTTTTGAAGGAGCTCAGCAACTGGCTCTACAGTCTCTCTTTCAAGCACATCTAATATATCGACTGGCCGTATATGGCTGACTGTTACGATCTCATCAGCAAGCTCTCGTAAGCTCGGTAAATCTTTTAATTTGACAGAAACGCCTGACAGGCTATCCATAATCTGTTTTTTACGACCACGGCTCATAGAAGGCATTGCCAAAATCACTTGCGCGACATTTAATTTTTCTATCAACCAAGGTAGCGCATGAGCGGCATATATTTTTTTACCATGTAGATAAGCCCCTATCAGCTGCGGATCATCATCGATATATGCCACTACATTGTATTTATGAGAATGTCTCAAGCTCTCTAATAGCTCTCTACCAGCCGATCCTGCGCCATAAATAATCACGTTATCGCAGCAACTATCTAGGCGACCTTGATTTTCTGGTTTCTGTAGTCGATTCAGCAACCTGCGAATTATTAACCGACTGTTCCATAACCAAATAAAGAATAAGAATAGGAATATAATTGGCGCTGAACGCGGCATCATTGATACTGGATTCACATAAATGATGAACTGATAAACGATAATAAGTAATAAAAATAACTGTAGCACTCGACCCATCGCCGCATCGAAAAACCCTCTAGAGGCGCCTCTATAAAAGCCAATCAGATATAAGCTGACGACAGGTATCAATGCATAAAAAGCTAACACCATAGGGCCAATTTGATCATCAACATAACCCTGACGCAGTGCCAATGCCGCCACCAAGCAAAGGACAGCAACCGAAAAGTCGATACCAAATAAGATAGAGCATTTCGCAAAGCGTGGTAAGGCTAATAAAAACAGCGTCATACGCTTCGACCATCGATTGATATCGCTTGGCGTGTGATAAGCATTGTTAGACTCTGTTTTTATCAACATAAGATCCACCTACTTAAGTTATGACGCGCGTTTGCCATGGACAGTAACTAACTACGAATTGTGTCCATAAGCATAATGGTAGTGATAGCTGTACCTATTCAGAATACTTTGCTGTATGTCATTTAAGATGATGCCATCGACTTGTACGTTTGCTTTACTCATCTGTTTGATGGCATAGACCAGCTGGCCTTCTACTGAATGATCAAATTTGGTGACGATCAGTACTTTGTCTGCGTGCTGTGCTAATACCATGGCGTCTGATGCAGCCAATATAGGCGGCGCATCGATAACGATATAGTCGTACTTCGTTTTGAGCGCTGCCATCAAATGATTGAACCTCTCTCCTATCAATAATGAAGTCGGATTATGCGACGGTCGTCCCCGCGATATAAGGTCGATATGCTCCATACCAGTTGGCTGAATAAAGCTTTCAAGGTTTAACTTAGCCATGTCAATATCTAACCGAGGCTCATTATCTGATAGAGAGCTATCTTTATCTTGCAGTAAGTAATCTGTGAGACCACTGTCTGGATTCATACCAAACATTTTGTGCAGCTCTCCTAAACGCATATCTCCATCGATAATCAGCACTTTTTTGTCAAGCTGTGCAAATACCTCAGATAAATTAGCCGTAATAAAAGACTTACCGACACCCGGGCTTTCTCCAGTGATTAATATGGTCTGAGCGGATTTCTCATCTATTGTCTTCGTCGTCTTACCGAATAAAAGGTTTGTCCTTAAATTTTTAATTGCTTCATAGCTCAAGCCGTTGTGATCAACGTGCGCAAGCATCCGGCCAGTATTTTTTTTGTTCCTACCTAGCTTAGATATCGAGGTCGAACGTGGAATCGTTGCAATGACAGGAATTCCCGTTTTAGACTCTAGATGCTCTGGGTCCTTCACGACATTTCTAATTAAGTTTCTGATTAGAACCAGCATTACCCCAAGTACAGTACCTACGAGTAGCGCCAACAGCATAATTTGGAATTTGTTTGGTGCAATGGCATCGAAGGTACTGGTCGGTCTATCTAGAATACGGGCATAACCAACCTGACCAGCTCTAACGATTTTTAGTTGTTCATAATTTTTGAGCAGCGTGAGGTAAATCTCTCTGTTAATGGCTGTATCTTCCGATAGCTTTAAGAATTCTCGCTGTATTTCAGGCAGTCCTGCCACTGTGCTACCTATCGCTCCTATTCGACTGTTGAGGACTTTTAGTTGCTCATTTATCTGGATAACGAGTGGGTGCTCATTGGTATAGTAAGTCGTTAAATCCGCTCTCTTTAATTTGAGATCATTGAGCTGCTCATCGATTCGAGATTTTTCATTTAGTAATAGCTCAGCCTCTTTACCTACATCGATGGTGCCGTGCTTTTTACGAAACTCATTGAACTGAGCTTCAGAGGTGTCTAATTTTTCTTTTAATGCTGGAATCTGCGTCTCCATAAAAGCCAATGTTTTGGTCGTTTCTTCCGTACCACGAGATTGGTTTTGATCGATATAAGACTGGACTATCTGATCAAGTGTGGTCGTGATTTGCTGTTGGTTTGTGCCTGTCATCGACAGCTGAATAATATTGGTTTTATCGCCTTTTTCTTCCACAGACAAGGCGCTATTCATTGCATCTGTCGTGGTCTTTAAGGTCTGCTGAGTGATGCCAATAGGGTAACCGTCTGCAGGTAGCTCAGTCACCGTAATGTTAATCTCACCGTTTACCCCATTAAACTGATGCGGCTGACCTAACTGTCCTTTGAAATCATCTAGTCCATTGCTCAGGACAAATCCTGTGTCAGACTGTGACAGCGTAAAAGACTGGTTTAAATACGCTGGTGACACATCGAACTGATTGATTTGAACGGAACCGTTTTTTGTGCTCAAAGACACACCATCATTCGTGTTCAACTGAGGGTCAATGCGGTCGTTTGTTATTTTATCGAGATAGCCAATATTAGGATCGGTCAGTTTGATGTCTAGATGTAGCATATCGACAACTGGCTCTAGTATCATCCGAGACCGTATGAGCTCAGCTTCTGCCTCAGCTTTGCTCGCTTCTTCTCCGACCAACTCTGAGATGTTTGCACCAAGCGCATCGACTCCTTGGGAATTTTCTTCAATTTGGATCAGCGCATCAGACTTGAAAGTCGGATTAATATAACGTGTATAGAAAAATCCTATTAAGAGTCCGATTGCTGCCATGAGCGCTATGACTTTCCAGCCACGCAACAAAACTAAAACCAGCACCGTTAAGTCGATGTTGTCATTGTCGTTGTCACCCTTAGGTGTCGATAGGTTTTTTGAATCTATATTATTCATAACCATATACCCATTATTCAATGTTAATCACTTAATAGCTTCCGCTTAGCTTCAAGTCCCTAACTGCCCTTGACTGCAGTTAGATTGCTCTCTGGCTTATCGCACCTTATAAAACCTATCACTCTACTTTCTATTCTTATCTCACTTAATTTCAGTATTAAAATTCAAAGCACATCCAGTGTTTTCACTAGCTATTATTTATAACCCTGATATCACGTTGATGGCAGAGGTTGACGGTAGTATCGCGCTAATCACACGATTCCAGCGAGCCAAGCCTGTTGGATCTACATAAAGAATGTCATTGGCTTGCATGTCAAAGCGACTGGCTAATGCCAAGCTTGTAATGCTCTGCATATCGACGTAATAAATATTGGTATACTGGTACTGAGGGTTGTCGCGCACGATATATACTTTGGCTGCATTAGCCGTATTGGAATTTAGCCCATTTGACTCGCCCAATACATGCGCTAAGCTCAGCCCTTGTTCTGGAATCGCAACTGGCTCAATTTTGCCAAATTCACCCAACACGTAGACCTTATTGCGGCTTTGGCTATTGACGTGAATAGAGTCACCATCTCGCAGATAGATTTGATTGGCAGATAGCCCCATTTTATGTAGTGACTGCACTCCTAAGCGATAGCTGTTGCCCTGACGATTTAGCACAATATTATTCGAATCGCCTGTCTCAGTGGTACCACCTGCCATAGAAATAGCGCCATATACCGACACTGGCACATCAGCAATAGCAAACTCACCAGACTGCTTCACCGCACCATCTACGAAAAACTTGCTGCCACGGTAATTGATGATTTTGACTTGGGGATCTGAGTACTTGAGATAGCGCTGTAGTTTGCTTTGCAACGTAGCGGTGAACTGCGGCACGCTCAACCCACTGGCTTGAACTCTACCTATCAATGGAAACTGTATATACCCTTGTTGATCTACCGTTAAACTAGCAGTTGACGCATTAATATCCGGATAATTGGTAAGGATGACATTCAGCATATCCCCTTTCGCAATACCGTAATTGACTCGTCCAGAGGTTTTGATTAAATGAGCGAGATCTTGAGTCACAATAGGCGGCGCTGTACGCGGTAAAGTTGCCAGACTTAAAGGCTGAATGTGAAATTGAAGGCCGTTTTCTGCGGTAAAGGTGCCAGATTCAGGAAGATTTCCTGACTGAAGTCCTGAGTTGATCGTACAGCCACTAAACAATCCCATTAGAAATAAGCAAAATATGCTCATTACCAAGAAGCGTCTGTGTACAAAAATGAAATATTTATTAACCATAACAGTTACTCATATTTATATTTGTGAATCAAACCAAGAAACCTCACCACAGTATTTATATTCGTAAAAAAGAATATATTTAATAAATATACACCTAAACTATATTCAGTGCAATACATATAATCTATCATAAAATAATTAAGTGACTATTTTGCAATTTCTTATCAAGCCCTTTATTTGCGGCTAATTGCAAATATTCATATCAACTTTCAGATTGCTGAGCGTTAAAAAAACGGAAGTAAAAACAGCTTCGTCATAAATAAAATTTTTATTTTTAATTTGAAAAAATCCAATTCAATGAAGGATTATTTCGATTGCATTTATAATTGGAAATAACCTTTTAGTGCCGAAATAGTGTAAGTATTTGTATCTATGTATTAACTTATATAGTTAGTCACTGAGAATCTTCGAGTCTATATTTCGTATACGACTAATAAACTTTTATTGATTAGCACCATGTTCGTTTATGCATTAATAACCAGTAAAGTATTGGTTTACGTGCTAAATTTGTTAAAATAGCGTAGAATAGTCAATCCAATTTTTTACATTGAGAAATGTAAACCCACCGACTCAAGGATATTATGATGAAAGACGAAAAATTACAGAAAGCACTCGCCCGTATGGGACTGGGTTCACGCCGCCAAATGGAAGAAGTCATCAAATCTGGCCGCGTAACGGTTAATAACGGTCCTGCGACCATTGGTGATCGCGTCTCGCAAGGTGATGAGATTCGCGTTGATGGCCGTCAAATTAAATACACCTCTGAAAATGAGAAGCGTCGCCGTGTTATCGCTTACTACAAGCCTGAAGGCGAAGTTTGCTCTGCTAAAGATCCAGAAGGCCGCCCAACTGTCTTTGAACGTTTGCCAAAGCTGACTCATGACCGCTGGGTAATGGTTGGACGTTTGGACATCAACTCAACTGGCCTATTGTTATTTACTAACGATGGCGAAATGGCGCATCGCTTGATGCATCCATCTGGTGAAGTTACTCGTGAATATGCCGTACGTGTATTGGGTGAAGTAACGCCTGATATCGCCCGTGCATTGACCGCTGGCGTCATGCTAGAAGATGGCCTTGCAAAATTTGAAGACATCAAAGAAGGCGGCGGCGAAGGCGTCAACAAGTGGTATCACGTCCAGCTAAAAGAAGGCCGAAACCGCGAAGTACGTCGTTTATTTGAATCACAAGGTCTAAAAGTTAGTCGTCTACTACGTACACGCTATGGCACGATTGTTCTACCAAAAGAGCTACGTACTGGCCGTTTCTTAGAGCTTGATAAAAAAGAAATCAATACGTTGACGGATTTGGTCAGCTTGCGTCCACGTTATGGCACAGGTCTACATGGCGCAGCTAAAGAAAAGCAAGAACGTATCAGAAACAAGCCGCTTAAAGCGCGTCGCACTGACACCCGTAGCGATAACCGCAACAGCAGCGCGAAACCTAAAAGTAGCGCTAGCCCTGCTAGCCGCGGTACACGCAACACCCGTGATCGCAATGATAAGCGCTAGTTAAATTGGTTTAACATTATTCTAAGTCTTAAATAGATTTAGAGTAAACATAAAAAAGCGGTCAATGATGAATAGTCATTGACCGCTTTTTTTGTGTTTTTTTATAGGCTTCACAGTTTACAAGCGTCACAGTTGCTCAGTATAGATATAGCGGCTCAGCTATCGTGACTATTAATATAGTGCTTCATGACTCGCAGCTCTTGTAGCTGTTCCTCATCCATTTGCGCCAGTAATTTATCTAAACGCTGCTCGATATTATCTAAAACACTCTGCAATAACTCATTAGCTTCCAATCTCTTGTCGTTATTCACGTTAGTGACATTTATATCTGTTAATTGATAGTGAGTAGCCAGCATCTCGGGTAACCGTGTTTGCAACATTTTATTCAACACAAACTGCGCTTCTGTTATCGCTGGTGTCTTATGTTGAGCATGTAATGCTGCTTGATAAGCGTGATAGCTGCTTACTTTTTCATCGATACGTTTTAACTGACGAAGTTGCTGCTCTGACAATGTTTTTAAGTGCTGTTTATTTAACGTTAACTGCTGCAAGCTTAATGTGGCTAATGACAAGGGCGCATTGTAATCCTGATAAGTGAGTACGCCAGGTGAGATACCGACGGCTTTATGAAAAGCCTGCCAGCCTTTTTTACCTAGATAGAAGGTAGTGACGGTCGTTACAATACCAATGCCTATTAAGATACTCATATACGCTTGCTCTTTACCCTTTCACCATTCAACTTTGTATTTACAGCTTAATGTCTTTAGCACTCACATCTTCACCAGTCGGGCTTTCAATCGCTTGAATATTGACATCACTACTGACATTGCTATCGGGCTTTAGAATATCTGTATTGCTAGCAGGACTGTCAAAACGTTTTTGGAGATAGCGATTGGTCGCAAGTAGTTTTTGACCGTCTTGATGATATGACGCGTTGAGCAGGTCATCGAACTGTGTGTTAATTGTCTTAAGCACGTCTAACAAGGCTTCTTTGCCCGTGACATTAGAATGTTTAATTTTGGTAGTATCAGCAAGCGCGCTATCCGTCACATCTAAATCATGTAAGCGGCGATAGTCGGCGACTGCTTGTGGCACATGCCTATCCATTAAGTTTTGAATCATAATATAAATTTCGTTGACAGTATCTTTGTCATCAATCTTGCCATCATTATTGGTATCGCCATACATGACACGCAGCTTCTCACCCTTTGTATTAATTTGATCAAGAGCAGTCTTAACGTCGACGGGTAGGCTTTTTTCAGGTATATAACCCAGTTGCGGCATTGCCTTATATTCGAGCATTTTGGGTGCTGTGACTTTTTTAATGCCACGGTATCCTAGATATAACCCAGCCGCTGGCAACAGCCCATACAAAACAAACATTACGAACATTGCAGTCATTTGGGTCATTATATTGTCCTTATTACTTATCAGAATGTCGTGGCTGATTTTTTATGGTTGTTATTATTAAACAAAAAAATAAGGCTCTATTAAAGCCCTATATTGTTATGCACTAGGTCGATTGTGTTTTTTGATAATACTTAACCTTTGCGAGTGTACGAGAGAAAGTGTCATCAGCGAAAATTTAACTTTGCGTACGGCTCTTAACATAACGGTGGGTTGAGGCAAGGCGGTTCAAAACTGTCTGATGCAATTCATCTAACAATTCGTCAAGCTCATAGTCTATCTCTAAAAACAAATCTGTCAGCATATCACCAGCAGTCATCTTGCCCTGCACCATATTATTTTTGGTACGATGCGGACTAAAGCGTTGTAGCTGCTCATAATGATGTAATGCTTCAGGAATACTTTCGGACACCAACTTATCGATGACGAACTGACGCTCGTTATGTTGCTGCTGTTGTTGTTCGTTCAGCTCACTACTCCACTCACGATAACGCTTTAGCTTACCGTTGATACGATCTAATATCGCGACAGCTTCAATAGGCATGGCATTTAGGGTGGCCTCATCGACCACATCAACAAGCTCAGTCATAATCGGACAACGTCCATGTTTGAGATACCACAAAGTATCTGGGTCAAAAGGCGGTCTATTGGTTGGGCGCATTTGAGCACGATTACTCAGATAGCGATCAGTCAAAGGCGTGAACGATTGGCTATCACTCACTTGTGCCAACGCATCACATATACGGTTTACACGTTCAGGCGGAGTTAGTGTAGAACGCTCTTGTACTGCGTGATTGCTATCGCTATTGGCAGCAGCATCTTGTTCATGATTGACGCTCATCTCCTGAGCATTCTTTGCTGCCAACGTCGGTAGGTCATCTTGAGCTTGCCCAAATGACTGTAGCATTCTTGTCAAACTGACTACCATGACTTGCTCTGCCCCTCGTCTATTACACTCACATTGTGCGCATATTGCATACATTCATTCAATAGCGTATCTTAGCAGGTTTTTGCTGGCCTGCCAGTAAGCAAAATGTCACCATTCCTACACGCCAACCGTTAAGCACCGTATTATGAATGCTCCTGATTATATTTCTGGTTTCCTACTTGGGTTATCTCTCATCATTGCTATTGGCTCTCAAAACGCCTTTGTACTCAAACAAGGTCTCAAACGCGAGCACATATTTTTTGTTTGCTTGTTTTGTGCGGTGAGCGATGCGTTTTTAATTTCAGCAGGCGTTGGTGGTTTTGGTGCAGTTACGGCCCGCTATCCTCACGTTATAGATATCGCAAAAATAGCAGGCGTTATATTTTTATTAGGGTACGGCTTGCAGAGTTTGTATGCCAGCGTACGTGTGTCACATGCTTTGACTGTCGAAGGACAAGTCGTCACTAGCTTAAAAAAAGCCTTATTACTATGCTTTGGCTTTACTTGGCTAAACCCGCACGTCTATCTAGACACATTGGTACTCGTCGGCATGGTCTCTACGGGTGCAAGCAGTAAATTGACGTTTGCCGCAGGTGCAATTAGCGCTTCGTTCTTTTTCTTCTTTGCGCTTGGGTATGGTGCGCGATTACTCAGGCCTCTATTTGAGAAGCCTAAGGCATGGAACATACTGGATGCTTTGGTAGGATTGTTAATGCTGTATCTGGCGTGGCATTTGTATCAAAGCTGATAGAAATATAACTAGGAAATGATAGATAAGCTGAGTGTTGAATAAACTGAATATCAAGTAAACAACGTATTAGATAAACCGAAACACGTTGATAACCGCTAACCGGTATATAAATATATGTGGTTAGCGGTAATATTGTATTGATCATTTACATCAAGCTAGGAAAGAGCGTACGCAGACCATTAACGATAATCTCGATAGAAACGGCTGCCAATAGCATACCCATGATTCGGCTCATGATGTTCAAGCCAGTATCGCCTAATAAGCGACTGATACGACCTGCCGCCATCAATGCCAAATAGCAAAACAGACTGATGAATAAGCCAGCAATCAAGATGGCAGATACCTGCAAAATACCTGATACTTGTGAAGAATAAATGATAACCGTGGAGATACCACCAGGCCCAATCATCATCGGAATCGCAAGGGGAACCACGGCAGCTGCCATCGAGACTGGCGCATCTTTCACATGATCAACATCGAAGTTCTCTTGATCAGGTTTAACTGGGTTACCCTCTCCATTCATCATATTTAGGGCAATTAAAAACACCAATATACCGCCTGCCAATTGGAACGAGCCGATAGAAATACCAAGTGTTTTTAGTAACGTCTCACCTGCAATCGTAAAAAAGCTGATGGTGATAAAAATGGTCAGACAAGCAACGCGCGCGACCTTACGTCGATTGTTCATCGAATAGCCGCGAGTCAAATCTAAAAATAACGTCAATGCGCTAAATGGATTGATCAATACCATAAAGGCTAGGATTATCTTGATAATTTCAGTATTCACTGAGCGCTCGCTTGTCTATTGATACCGCTTGTGCAAAAAGATAAGGTCATCGTGCGAGTGCAACGATGACCCAATAGGCAACTAAAAATAGCATTGTAGCATAGGCAGATAAGCTAATAAAATCATTAACTTTGCGCCGTTACGCCTACATGTCACCTTAGTAAAGCTTCAGTGCAAAAACAAGCATTTAACAGGTTGTTAGTAAAAGCTATCAGTATAAATTACCGATCTATTAACTCGGTGATAGCCCTTGTCATAAAATCTAGCGTATGTATCGCTATTGGTCTTTATTACGTCTGTACTTAGGCACTAAAATCCAGACCGATATCCAAAGCAGTAGTACTATGCGTCAAATAACCCATCGCGATAAAATCAACCCCTGTACTTGCTGCCGCTTGTACCGTTTCAGGCATAATACCACCTGAGGCTTCAGTCTTTGCTCGACCCTGACACATAGCAACCGCTTTCGACAACGTTTCAGGCGACATGTTGTCTAATAGCACTAAACTCACACCTGCATCGAGCGCTTGCTCTAATTGCTCTAGCGTATCGACTTCGACCTCAATAGGAATCAAATGCCCAGCAAACTTCTGTGCTTGCTGAATGGCTGTTTTTATATCACCAGCAATGGCGATATGATTGTCTTTAATTAAAATCGCATCATCTAACCCCAAGCGATGATTACGTCCGCCGCCGCAGCGTACGGCGTATTTTTGTACAATACGTAAGCCTGGAATGGTCTTACGCGTACAAGTAATTTGCGCAGGATATTGCGCCACACTATCGACAATTTGACGTGTCGCTGTCGAAATACCGCTGAGATGGGTCATAAAGTTCAGTGCCGTGCGTTCTGCTGTCAACAAGTGACGCGCGTTACCTTTTACGGTTGCTAACACTGCGCCAGCCTCTACTGTTTCTCCATCCTGTACTTGTGCAATAAACTCGATTTGTGCATCGACTAAGGCAAAAGACAAACGTGCCAAATCGATACCACATATCACGCCCGCTTGCCGCGCCTTGATCTGTAGCTGCGCTTGCATATCAGCTGGGATAGTAGCTTGTGAGGTTACATCACCACGCCTACCCAAATCTTCAGTTAGTGCATTATCAACCAATGGTTTAAGCAATACGTCATCCAATGCTGGCTCTTTTTCAATTGTCATCTTTGACCCTTATCTAGGCATGATATTGATAGAAACTGCTCGTTATTTAAACTCAAAATGAGCATAAATATAGCGTAAAGTTAGCGCCCCTGCAAGGAAAGGTGACAAATTTTTCGTTTTACAAACCGATTTAGAGACAAAACGGACTGGTTTGAAACGACTACTTGCGCTTAGGAAGTTTGCTGTCCATCAATAAACTCTGTAATTCAATATCATGACGGAAGCGATATAGCTTGGCAGGACGACCGCGCTGAGCAGTGCTACTTTCTCCTGTCTCCATTACCAAGTTTTGTGAATCAAGCAAACGACGAAAGTTTTGCTTGTGCAAGCGCACTCCTGATAATGCCTCAACACTCTGTTGCAACTGCGATAAGGTGAAGACGTCTGGCATCAGACCAAAAATAAGCGGTCTATATTCAATCTTCGCACGCAGTCTTGAGATAGCAGTAGCAATCACGCGACGGTGATCGTAATACATGGGTACACCTATGCGCTGTGACCAGTCCTCTGGCAAGGCAACAGCCTGATAATTGGGCGGATAATTAGGGGCTTCGGGTATCAGACCTGCTTCATAAAGCATCTCATAGCGTAGTAATACATGCTCTGCAATCCATTCTCTACTTTCATTATCGTGTTCGTGGACTGATTGACTGTCAGTGAGTTTACCACTTGTCAAAAACGCTTCGTCCAGCCCCCAACACAGGCCAATGCGCTGACGCCTGCGCTGTTGGACAATCGAGTCGTTGGCAGTATTGGCCCATTCGAGTAGTGCTGGCACGATAAAGTCCATAATGATACTGGGCATACCGTCCAGATGATTTTCCCATGGGAAGTAATCATACCAATCTCGCCAGAGTGCTTTGCTTTGGAGTGCTTGTATTTGCGTCTCTTGCACCAAGCCCAAATAACTCACATACACCAACGCATGACCGTCGATGTTACGTCTATTGGTATCGACAAAGGTATACAACTGTTCCAAATATCCGAGCGGTTGCTGTGTTTGCTCCTCTACCCACTGACGTACGCCCGCTTGTAGCGAGCGATGTAGCGGCATAAGTGGGCCATTTGGCAATAGCTTGCCTTGGTCAACGGTTAGAACGCGCGCGATATGATCAGTGATAGCGACCAATACGGCGACCACTTCTGTCGTGCCGCTACCTTGCTGGTGCGCATGTGAATAAGACAACGTCATGGCTTTGAGAATTATCCTTTTTTTCTGAAATGTGAAAGGCTATTGGGGTTAATAGCTATGGTATGGCTTAGTATAGCTCGAATCTAAAACTATCATAGTCTGTGGTTGTAAGTATGAAAAATCAATAACGATAAATAGTCATAAGAGGCATGAATTAGCACTATGTTTAAGCTCAATACGGCTTAATTACACATCACTTTGAGCACTAAACCTAATCTTTTGACTTATTGAGTATAAAAAACCACTTGTAATTATGCTCAAAATGAGCATAATTAAGACAACTTATAAATTTGCTATTCCCAATTATCTATTTTTTAGCTCATACATTTATCGTTATTGCACCAACAAAGGCTGCCATTATGAAAAAATATCCTTACGACGCACCTATCATGAGTACGGACAATCGCATCGCCACTCAGATGAATATTGAATATGCTAAGGCTAAAATGCCAGCAGATTTGCCTCGCGCTGAACGTATCATGGTTGAAGAAAATATCAAGAAGCTACTGAAAGAGAATAATGCCGTACTGGTAGCACACTACTATGTCGACCCTTTTATCCAAGACTTGGCATTGGCAACGGGTGGCTGCGTCGGTGACTCACTTGAAATGGCTCGGTTTGGACAAGCTCATAGCGCCCAAACATTGGTTGTCGCTGGTGTACGCTTCATGGGTGAATCAGCAAAAATATTAAGCATGGAAAAGACCGTCCTCATGCCAGATTTGGAAGCCGAGTGCTCGCTTGATTTAGGCTGCCCTGCTGATGAGTTTTCAGCATTTTGTGATGCTCATCCTGAACGTACTGTGGTCGTCTATGCCAATACCAGCGCCGCGGTAAAAGCGAGAGCTGATTGGGTAGTGACCTCATCTGTCGGTATCGACATCGTTCGTCATTTACACGCCCAAGGTGAGCCGATTATTTGGGGACCTGACCGTCATTTGGGCAAATACATCGCTCGTGAGACTGGCGCAGATATGCTGCTTTGGCAAGGGTCTTGTTTGGTACATAACGAATTTAAAGCCACTGAGCTAATGCAATTAAAAGAGGAACATCCAGAGGCCAAAGTCTTGGTACATCCTGAGTCACCTGATAGCGTGGTGGCACTCGCTGATGTGGTCGGCTCGACTAGCAAGCTTTTGCAATCAACGTATGAGATGGATGCTGATACCTTTATCGTCGCTACTGATTTGGGTATATTGCACGAGATGCAAAAACGCTCGCCAAACAAGCGATTCTTGGCCGCACCAACTGCTGGTGAAAGTGCAAGCTGTAAGAGCTGTGCGTTTTGTCCTTGGATGGCCATGAACGGTCTAAAAGGAATTGAGCAGTGCTTAACTAATCAAAGCGGTGAAGTGCTAATGACACCTGAGCTCGCGACTGCAGCAAAAAAACCATTACAACGGATGCTCGATTTTGCTGAATCACAAAAGCAACGCGTAGCCGCCAGTGGCGACATAGTAAAAGACCGTACACTGTTCGCTAACGTTGGGGCAGCCTAGCATGAGTCAGTCGTATTCAGTTGATCGTTCCAGCACTACTCGCTATAAAAATAACAGGAGCAGCAATGATATGAGTAATATTATAAAAACTGATGTTCTTATTATTGGGGCTGGTCTGGCAGGTTTGAGCACCGCACTATTTCTGCCAAAATCGCTGAATATCACTGTTTTAAGCAAAGCGGCACTTGAGGTGTGCTCAAGTCACTACGCTCAAGGTGGTATCGCAGCTAGCTTAGACAAAGCAGACTCTGTGACTGATCATGTCGCTGATACCTTAATTGCTGGTGCAGGATTGTGTGCGACGGATAATACTGCTCGTATCTTGGGTGCTGGACAGCAAGCGGTGCAGTGGTTATGCGAACAAGGTGTACCATTTACTCAATCTAATTTAACTAAAGAAAATGATAATACACCTGATTTTTCAGTCTTAACAACCAGTGACTTACACTTGACCAAAGAAGGCGGTCATGGCTGTAGACGTGTGGCTCATGCGGATGATGCAACGGGTCGGCACGTGATGGACGCATTAACCGTCAAAGCACAGACTGCGTCCAATATCACCATCTTGCCTTATCATGAAGCGTTAGAGTTACTGACTTCACCTATGATTAGCAGCTCCTCTTTTAGCATGAACGATAGCGAGATTAAACATTGCCGAGGGGCGCTGGTCTTTGATCATGTCAATGAGCGCCAACTCACCATTCATAGTGCGGCTGTTGTACTCGCTAGTGGTGGCTTAGGTCAACTATTTAAGCGTGCCAGCGCACCTAAGGTCTGTGTCGGTGATGGCGTCATGATGGCATGGCAAGCAGGCTGTCGTTTGGCAAATTTAGAATTTATTCAATTTCACCCAACGGGTCTGGCATTAGATGATAGCAGCTTTTTGATATCTGAAGCGTTACGCGGTGAAGGTGGACGACTCTATTGTCCGCAGACTGGTGTGCGCTTTATGCTAGACGTTGATGAGCGCGCTGAATTGGCGCCACGCGATATCGTCGCTCGAGCAATAGCCAATCAGATTAGTAGTAACGGACTTGGCTACGTGCATCTTGATGTCAGTCACTTGCCAGCCGCATTTATACAGGCACATTTCCCGCAAATTTATCAGACGCTGCTAGCACTCGGCGTTGATATGACCACAGATCCTATTCCAGTCGCTCCGACTGCCCACTATAGTTGTGGCGGCGTGGTGACTTGCGCCAATGGTTTGACTGATATTGCAGGGCTATATGCAGCAGGCGAAGTTGCTTATACAGGGCTGCATGGAGCCAATCGTTTAGCAAGCAATTCATTGTTGGAGTGTGTGGTGGTTGGTCGTAACATCGCCGCTAATTTGCCTCGTTACCTAACAAAATTAAAATGCTTAAAGAACTTAGAAGCTTTAGAGGAAACGGCACAGCCACATACGACTGCCTATTATGGACTGCATCAGTTAGCTGCCGATATTTGGCAATATCCGACATTAGAAAACACGCAATTTGTCATCTTGCCCCCTTCTAAGCAGTCATCGTATCCAACTTATAAGGTCGATAAGGCGTTTCATTCTGACGTAGATATTGCAGGGATAACTATAGCATTGAAAGCTCTTTTGACCGCAAATATGGGCATTACACGTAGTGCCAAACAATTAGAGCAAGCATTGCGACAAATTGAGCAGTGGCAAGAGTCAATGGAACATAATAAAACCATGCTATCTGATATGAGCAGTAACGCCCCTACTACTGACAGTGAGCTTGCCATTTTTCAATTGGTGAGGCAATTAGCGTTAGCAACGATGATTGTCCAATCGGCTTATCAGCGCTTTGAGAGTCGCGGTGGACATTATCGCGAGGATTATCCTAACTTAGCTGAAACGCCTTTAACCAGTATCATTCTGCCATTAAGAAAAACTACGCTTAGCTCCTTTTCTCACATTATAGAAAATGAGCGTTGTCCGATACCAGTTACTGACCACATTTAAACCTACGACAGATAACAGATAATAGCCAAACCCATCAAGAGGATATCTAACACTATAGTTAAAGAAGCATTTAAGCTATCATTATGGATAGGCTTAAAATATTACCTCTTCTTTGAGTGTCCATGGTATGGCTTCTGATATTGTGTTTGTGATTGCCTTGATGATAATTGTCAGCTTGGCTTGGGGTGTACTTGCCGTACCTCGTCTGCGCAAACGTTTGCCAAAAATCTACCTGATAGCCCGCTCGTGGTGGTTGATGCTAGCCGCACTCTGCACTTGCTATGTGATTGCAAAAATAACAAACGATACGCAAGGTTCTCATTTGCAAGTATATGTCTATCAATGGCTGCTCATTTTATTTTTTATATTAATTGGTTTACGCGGCAGCTACGAGATTAAACGCCTATGGTGTTTACGCAGTAAAGCCGTACTCATTCATAAACTCCAAGCGCAAGGCTTACAGCCAAGTACTCCCCTGCTACCAAAAACCTCTCTCAATCTGACTCAACACTATACGCGGCTTAACTCCTTAGACCTGCTACTGAGTATTGCATTCATCTCACTCATTATTAGTCTTATTGTCTTACAGCAATTGACCTGGCAACGCGAACAATATGGCGTTTTACTCTTCGTATTATTTGCCAGTCAGTTCAACGATATTGCCCAATATCTATGTGGAAGACTGCTTGGACGTAAGCTGTTTAAACGAGGTCTAGCGCCGACTATTAGCCCGAATAAAAGCATTGAAGGTGCTATCTTTGGCAGTTTAGTTGCGGCAATGTTGGCAGCAGTATTAGGTCTTTGGCTCACCCCTTTTGATTGGTGGATCTGTCTATTAGCTGCCTATGGCTTGGCTGTAAGCGGTATATTTGGAGACTTATTAGAATCAGCCTTTAAGCGCCAGCACGGGGTAAAAGACACTGGAACGATGCTCGCTGGTCATGGTGGGGTGTTAGATCGGATAGACAGTTTACTGATTGGAGTGCCAGCATTTACTCTACTCTACTGGTTATTTGGTTAAATACAATCAAAGCACAGATAGCAGAGTCATTTGGCTTTATCCAGTTTACTGCGCAATATCCAATTGAGCACAGGCTTAGGTAAATAATTTAAGGCACTCGTGATATAGCGCATTGAGCGTGGAAATATCGCTAGTTCTATATTATCGTCAATCGCTTGCATAATATGATCAACCGCTGCTTGCGTGCTCATGATAAATGGCTTATGGCTAGCATCGCCATCGTTTAAATCACGTAGTGCTTGAGTATTGATATAGCCTGAGGCAATACAGTTTACTTGGATGTTATAAGGTATAAGTGCTGCTCGATAAGCGCTAGCCGTAGCAATCATTGCACGCTTGCTTTTTGCATATAGACTGGCATAAGGATAATCTATCGTGCCTGCGATAGAGGCAATACAGATGAGGCTAGGTCTATCACCTTTAGTCATATCTAATGCCTGACATGACTGTTTTAACTGCTGCTTTAACTGACTGCTTGCCCATCTAAAAACTTGCTCAAACGCCTGTAAGTTAATCACTAACATCTGGTCGCTATCTGCTTGATTTAAGTGATGGATACGCTCATTGGTGTAACTACCCGCACTATAGATCAGCCTTTGAAATGGAATACCTGACAAATTGTCTAATAACGTTTGCGTTTGATTTGGGTCAGTTAAGTCGCATACATAAGTCACAATAGCAGGATGTAAGCTGTTGATATCGGCTATCTTTACTGCGCTACTTCCAACAACGCTTACTTGCCAGCCGAGCATCTGATGATGCAACGCCAAAGCTAAGCCAATGCCACTTGTACCACCAACGATAATGATATGCGGCGCATGGTTTTTAGTGATACCTTTTGCGAGGTTTTTCATAATTTATGCTGCTGTATATAAACGGCTGTGCGCTGATAGCCATATTGCCATTGCGCCTGCATTTTCTGCACAAAACCGTCATAGTCGCTATGTATTAGCTCAACGGTCATTTGCTTTAGGTTAAAACGCTTTTGCACATTTTGCCCTCTCAGTTGCTGCTCATTATCTGCAAAGGGTAACCAATGTAGCTGATAGTTTTTATTAGTGGTGTCAGTGCGAGGCGACACGCTGATTGTTTGATAACCGTGTACTGCTGCTAATCGCCTATTGGGATCAAAACCAAAAACGCGCTGAATCGCGGGAGCAGCCAGCCATGAATCATAACCTGCCTTGGTCTCTGCAAATACGCTGTTACCCAACTGACAGGCTAGCTCAATCGGTGTCAGATTGATCACCCCACCTAAGCACCAGCCAAGCTCTGTGATATGTGTTGGCGGTAGATAGTACATGTCAGCCATAGACGCGCGAATCACTGGGGCAAAATCCCATTGTGTTTCTACCTTTACGGACGGGTGTATGCGTCCGTTTGCAAATGTGTGCGCTGGTGATGTTATTTGCTCGTCAGCCAGACCTAATATAGAATCTGGCAAACTTGCTAAGCACGGCGGCGCAAATAACAACTCTTGCAGTACAGTTTTTTTATTACATAAGCCATCAGCAGGTGCTTGATACAATCGACTGGCAATGATGGCTATCTCTGGCGTTGCTTTATCAGTATTGCTAATATCATTATTACTAGTAGCAAACTGCGACAGTTCATCTAGCCAATACTGCTCGTTATCGATACGAAACATTGCCAACTGCTGTAGCTCATTTAACAGTCGCTCGTAGCTGTCTGCTTGACGTTGTCCTTGTCCGTTATCCCTTTGCTTTGATAACCGCCAACGTTTGAGTGCATGGGTCATATAACGCAGCTTTAGACGTTTATTGGCTTCATCTGGCGCAACATGTCTGATCGCAGTGATGACACGATACAACTCACGGCTGCACATCAACGCTTGCAAATCTTTAGGGTCAGGCGCAAGTTGTACTAAGTAAGCAGACAAACTACCACCGCAAGTACCAACGATAATATCTGGCGTCAAATCATGCGCTGCTAGTGCTGCATAACTGCCCAAATAGTAACCAAAACGTGACCCTCCCCCTGAAAACAGCTGAACACGCTTATAAGGCTTAACCTGCTGATTATTCATTTATCACTCATCATCAGCTGGTACAGTTTTAATCGCTAATGACACGGTAAATATCCCAAAGCGATCGATACGCATGGCAACCTTTTTAAAACCTGCACGCTCAACCAGTTGATCCATCTCCGCTTGCGAGCGACAGCGCATCACCCAACTACTACCACGGTGATTGTTTAATGTTTTACTGATAAATTCCTGTTCAGGGTGCCACGGTTGGTTGGTATAAATTAGATAACCGCCCGATTTTAAACTGTCATAAATACCCGCTAAGGCTGTCGCTGGTAGCGCATTATCAGAGAAAAGTTCAAATAACCCTGAAGCAATAGCAAGATCTGATTTTTTAGTATCGGTACTAGTGTCATTCGTATCTGCATCGATATAACTGGCAGGATCAAAGGCATCCGTTTGACTGGTCACGACTCGACTGCTCATGGCCAAACGCTCCGCCTTTGCTTGCAATGCCTGTATATTATGCATCTCATAATCACGTAATTCAGCATGTAATTCTGTAAACTCTGTCAGCAGATCAAATGCATAAAAACCATGTCCACTAGCGATATCTAACAGTTTTGGTTGGTATGACTCAATGCTACTTTGGTTTTTATCTTCGATATCTGCAAGTGCTAAGCGTGCCAACTCCAATATATGCTCACGGCGAATACGAATACCTTGCCAACCGATATTATTTAAATAAAACCTATCAACTGCTTGTCCAAACTTATTCTGACCGCTAGGCTTGTTGTAATAGACATGATCCAGTGAATGACCTGAATCAAATCCATGCTCAAGCCCTGTCGCAATCGCATCGCTGACATGACCAAACTTCTGCATCGCAAAACGGGTAATTGCAAAGTTTGGATTGAATGGTTTAATCGCCAAACGATCCACTTTATCTTTACTAGCACTATTTAAGTGAGCCGTACTCAAATCAGGTGCTTGGACTGGTGCGCTAAATACTTGCTCAGCAAACTCAATACAGTCGGCGAATACATCGGCTTTATTGGTCTCATGAAAAATTGCATGATAGCTATCTGGATACAACTGCCAGCGTTTGGTCGGTGTGTTAATCGCTTCATAAAAGGTGCGCTCAGCCTGTTTATCGACCACATAATCCTTACCCGCGCATAAGACAAACGTCGGTACGGTGATAGCACCAGCATCATCGAGTAGACGCTGACCCGTTGCATGGGTATCAATGAGTAAATCGGTCGAGATACTGTTGGAGATTAACGGATCAGCATTGTAGGCTTGCTGCGCGTCTTTATCATGGGTCAGTACTTGTGCTTTAACGTAGCTGCTGACACGTGACATCAGACCTAGCGTACGCGCCACCTTCAATGACGGTATGGCAAAGGGCAAATACAAGCGAATACTGAGCGCAGGCGTGCCAAGTATCATGCCGCGAATATTAGGCGCATAATCATGTACCCATGCTGCTGCCAATACCGCGCCGATACTGCTAGCGACAATCAATGTATCTTCGATAGCAATACCTGTTTGCCCAATCACCAGTTGTACGAAACCTTCTAAATCTCGCTCAAGCTCGGTAACGCTCTCAGCATGATCTTTGATACCCCCTGAACGCCCATTACCACGCGCATCCCAAGCAAACACTTGATAGCCAGCTTTTGCAAACTGCTCTCCCAGCTCTGCCAATCGTCCCGAATGCTCATGTCCTCGGTGCAATAAGATAACTTGGCGCAACGGTTGGTTGGCTTGCTTGATATCTTCTAAAGGCGTCGTTAGCCAATAGCGATAATAAATAGCCGTGCCATCATAAGCGTTATGACAGCTTTCACCATTGATGATTTTAGATGCAGGCAAGTCAAAACCCGTATCATTTTTTGCGATTGTTTTTTGATCACTGCGTTGATCATTAGGTTGATCATTGCTAGGTGTGACGGGCATCGTATTGGACTCCGAAAAGGAAGTTTGAATAGTAGAATTTGATACTGACACATTCAATATTGAAACATTTAATAGAGAACTATCGCAGGATAGCTTATTAAGCTTACTAGGCTCAGTATGATGGCCAATGACAGAAACAGTTTTATCTGGCCGCAGCTGAGGTGGATTACGCATCAAGTATAACTCTGTCATATAACGTAGTCGATTGAGACAAGTCTTTAGTAGCATCACCTCTGTTAATATAAATAATTGACCCATTCTGACAGGAAGCGAAGACGTCTGCATTTTAATACCGACTGGCACTTTGGCTCTGCTACCCATAAAGGCACCAAGCACCCCTAATAGGAAGGCGCGGTCGCTTTTGCCCAAAGGCCCTTGGTTAGCACGAACACCTAACATGGTATTACTAGTAACGCCCAACAGCTCGGTGCCAATACTAAGGGCTATCAGAGCAGTGATATGATGCTGAGAAGTTGATATATTCGTTAGCAAGTTGGCTATTACCGTTTGCCGTTCTTTGTTATTGATATGAGGGGTCAGGATATGAGGGGTCAGGCTCGCTAATAGCGCCGTATCGGCAACCATATCACCTACCTCGTTTAACACGGCTCCTAGCGTTGATGCCTGGCCATGTTCACGGGCCATCATGCCATCGATGGCATTGAGTGCCATACGTACAAACAATGATAATGGTAATAAAAGCCACAGCCGCTGCTGTTCAGCCGCTGGTTTGGCAATGATATAGGCAGTACCGATACTTAATAAAACAGCGGATACCGTCACTTGGTTAGCGGTAATATTTTGCTCAACCAGCGTATTGCTTATCGGGCGTAGCTGATTTTGAAACTGAGTTTTGAGCTGATATAGCGACATGAGTCTAGCCAAATATTTCCAGTACTTTAATGTAGCAACAAAAGTTTGTAAGGTAAAGAATTACAAAGCGCTCAAAAACGTTCAAACATTTTTAAAAAGATATTTATTAACATCATTATAATCGTCTAATTTTTCCATTTTAGTCAACAATGAGCGATGATTTGCAATGAATCTCAGTAGCTCATATCAATACTGCTAACCTTATATGGTACAATCTTCAGCTTCTTAAAAACGCCTTATTAAAAATGCTGCGAGCCCTTTATCATGGAAAGCCTAGTCACCCTTGTTCTGGTATTAATGCCAATGTTTATTGGCTTTGCCATTCCGTCTAACCCTACTATGACAAAAGTGGCCGACAAAGGTCTATCATACTTGGTATTTATCATCCTAGCGTTGATTGGTATTGAGCTGTCACAGGTAGAAGGTCTAGGCAATCAGCTGGGTGAAATTGCACTGTATGTCACTGTATTATCAATACTGACAATTGGCACGGGATTGTTTGCGCTTATGGTGTTTGACCATCTGCGTCCGTGGCATGCCAAGAAACCAAGTGTAAAATCTAAAGAGCATCGGGTGAGCATTCGCGGTAGCTTGGCGCAAGTGGTTTGTGTGGTAATTGGGATGGTGATTGGCTATTTCTTGCCTGCTGATTATATGCCGCCTGAAAACTCTATGACCGTCATGCTAATGATTTTGATATTATTGGTCGGTATAGGCTTAAAAGGATCGGGCATCACCTTAAAAGAAGTATTACTGAATAAACGCGGCGTAGAAATGAGTATCATCTTTACGTTAGCGGTATTGGCAGGCGGGCTTATCTTTGCGCTACTATTTACGGATGTGTCATGGACGAAAGGCTTAGCACTATCGTCAGGGTTTGGTTGGTACTCGCTATCAGCGATTGTCATGACCGATGCTTATGGCGCGGTTTGGGGTAGTGTCGCGTTGTTTAATGACTTGGTACGTGAGTTCTTTGCATTAATCTTTATTCCGGTATTTATGCGTAAATACCCTTCCGCTGCGGTTGGGCTTGGCGGCGCGACCAGCTTAGACTTTACCTTGCCTATCATTCAGCAGTCAGGTGGTCTAAAAGTCGTGCCACTAGCGATTAGCTTTGGCTTCCTAATTAACATTGTCTCGCCAGTGCTGATGGTCTTCTTTTCGGCGCTTGGGTAAGCTATATTTTGTAGATCAGCTTATTCGTATTTGATATTACGATTATTTTATTACTAACCATCTGTTTAACTAGCTTATCAATTGCTTTAGTATCCTCATTACGTAGATAGCTTTTAAGATAGTTTATTAAGCTTGACTTTTTGGATGGTCGAGTACCTGCTGGTCTACTTTTTAGCTGTGCTATTGCACGTTGATATGTTGTAGCAGAGTCTTTGCTATTCTTATTATCATCTTGTGAAACTTTACTCGAATTTCCTTTGACATTATTGAAAGGTGAGTAATAGATAGCTTTGTTATCCTGTTTTATTATTTCCTTCTTTTTGAGGTAATTTATAACTAAATCAATTTGATCCTGACTATTTGCTTGGCGATAACTTGCAAGTTTTTGCTTGATCACATTATTCAATCCATCAATTTCTTTTGCCTTACTTCGTAAAACTTGATCAGTGACTAAATCTAATATTCCTTGACTGTCTACTTTATAACTTAGTTTTTCTCCATTTTCATCAAGTCTAATAAGTCCTGCTTTGATAAATTTTCCAAAAACCTGTTCAAAAATATAATCTTGCTCAGTACTATTAAATCTCTCTAGTACTGTCACTGGAACGTACTTCTTTATCGAGTACAATAGGTTGGATTTATAGCTCGGTAAAAAAACCTTACGATTGACAATGCTATCAAAAACCAATACGTAACACTCATGTATAACCGATTTGGGAACGCTTCCTTCAAGGCTTTGCGCTAAAGATTTCTTATTGTCCATGGCAACGCTAGTAACGTCATCACACAAAACATTATGACTGTCTTCGATGACAAGTTGGCTTTTTTTTATATCTAATGCATTTTCTATGTTTGACTCGTAAGCCACAGTTAGCTGATTAGCATTTTCTAACCGCATGATACTCATACCATCATAAGCACTATTGAGATGCTCAACCAAGATATCATAACCACTATCTCTTGCTAAAATACAAACATCAGCACTAGGATCAATTTCAGAGATTTTGCCAAGATAAAAAGACAAGTAAAAATCTAGCGCATTCTTCCCTGCATGTTGCATCTTAATAATGTGCACATTTTCATTATCAAACCTGAGCAAGTTTTCAACCAATTCAAGAGATAAACTCTTCTGCTGATTGATACCCAAAAACAGCCATACATGGCATTCATCCACCTCTACATTATCGAAGCTTTTAGGCTGAATGTTTTCATAATCAATTAAAATATGCTTCATCAAAATATTCTTATCATTTAATAAAAGTTACGATTACTTATACCCCACTCGCCTGCTTAGCAAACAAACGCATTAATGGCTTGATTTTGCTTACTCGGTACATGCCTTCATTACGTATCTGCTGCACGGGACGCACTTGTGCAAGCGACCCTGCAAATAACCAGTTAAGCGCAGAAAAGCTGTGCATCATTAGGCTATTATGCGGACGGCGCGAACGCTCATAATGACGTAGCGTTTGATTACTGCCCCAAAGCGTACCGCCACTACGTGTAAAGTCATGCGCTAATTGCTCACATAATACTTTCACATCGAGCATACCGAGGTTCAGTCCTTGACCTGCCAGCGGATGTACGCCATGAGCAGCGTCACCGATCAGCACCAAGTTATCAGCCACGTAGCTTTTCGATTGCTGTGCCGCTAATGGAAAACTAGCGATAGACTCAATCTGATCAATCGCACCTAGCTCGTAATTGCTGGCAGCTGCTAATTTATCAGCAATAAAACGATCTTCTTCCTCTATCAATGCCAATGCTTGATTGCGCGGCAATGTCCATACGATCGACTGCCAATGCTGCGGATTTGTCTTATCAGCATCGGTTATATCTGCTAATGGCAATAGTGCCAACGTACCTGTTGGTAGCATGGCTTGGCGTGCAGTTGCCTGATGCGGTTTCTCAGTCTGAATCGCACAGCAGATGGCAGTTTGGTTATAGTCAAGCGTATCTACGCCAATGCCTGCTTGCCGACGGACAAATGAACCGCGCCCATCAGCGCCAACTAATAGACGCGCATCAATCGCTTCGCCATTGTCCAGAGTGACACGGTAGCCTTGCTGCGCCCCTAGCCAATCCATATTGACAACTTTGTGACCAGCGATAAGGGTCAGATAGTCACTAACATCAGCTTCGTGCAAGCGTTGCCATAGTGCGTGCTCGATAACAGCAGGCTCTACCATACTACCTAATAATGTAGGCTCATGATTGTTACTACTATTATCCTCGGCGCCAATATCTTCACTTTCGCCAAATAATAACTCACCCATACCATTGAGCTGCCATACCTGCATTTGCGAGTAATCAGCCTTACGCTCAGAGCTAGCAATCTTTTGCCAAGCGCCAATATCATTGAGCAAATTAATACTAGCCATACTGAGTGCATAGACACGTGCATCACGTTTACTAAGTACATGTTGCCAAGCTGATTCATCACGCTCAGGACGAGCATCAATCAACGTCACCGGCATTTTTTCCTGTGCCAGCTTTAGAGCAAGCGTTGCCCCAACGATACCGCTACCGATAATCAGCGTATGGTTGTTTTTCATAAGGTGTCTCTCAATATTATTCAATATTAGAATGCTTATTATCAATCTTGATTACAGTTAGTTGATTCAGTTTAAAAGAGAGACAAGGCAACCGAGTGCAGATGTATAGGCAATACTTCAAGCGAGGTTAACGCTGTCACTCTTTTAAAGATGATTAATATAGCGCTATGATTTTAGACCCATCGCATAAGTGGCGACTAGTGGCTTGATATTTGGCAATTTATCAAAGGCCAACAACGCCATATTTCGCGCTAGCTTAATCGCTGGGTTAGGATGCGTGAAGCCGTGTACTACCGCATCACAAAAACGAATAACTCGCTTCTGGTCGGTTTGACGTGCTTTTTCATAACGCTTTAATAACTGTGTATCACCGATATCTGCGCCTTTGAGCACTTGTGAACTCATCATTTGTGCCAGCACATGTGCATCTCGCATACAGAGATTAAACCCTTGACCAGCGACAGGGTGTAAGGTATGAGCGGCATTGCCCATAATGACGCAGCGCCCTTCTACTTGCTTATTCGCTAGTACGCGGGTCAATGGATAGGCGCCGCGGCGACCAGCAGCGATAAACTTGCCAGCGCGTTGACCGAAAGCTTGCTGTAGCGTCTGCAAGAAATGGGCGTCGTTTTCTAAATATCTGGTTTCTTCACCTGTTGGGCATACCCATACGACAGAGCGTCTGTAACCCTGTTGATACTCATCATTGCCATCGCCTTCTGGATCAGTCAATGGGAGCACGGCAAGCGGGCCAGCTGGACTAAAACGCTCAATCGCTGCATGCTCGTGTGGCGTATCTGTCTCTACTACGCCGACGATGGCCGTTTGCTGATAGTCATACGTAGTTGTACCGATATCTAGCAATTGTCGTACCGTAGAGTCGCGCCCATCACAAGCGACTAATACGCTAGCTTGTAGCTGCTGCTCGTTTTCGGCTTCATCGTTGTAATTAAAGCTAAGTGTCACACTATCGGCCTGCTGCTGGACAGTCGTCACATTGGCATTATCTATCAAGGTAATTAGTGGCTCTTGCTGTGCGGCTAATAAAAGTTTACGACCCAGCCAAGCGTTTTCGATGACTTGCCCAAATGACTCGACCTTTTCCTCTGCTTTATTTAGCTGCGCACGCCCAAAACTGCCTTGCTCACTAATCTGTACGGTGTCAATACGGCAGGCATGGCTCTGTAATTCATCCCACAGGCCAATCTTTTGATATATCTGTACCGTGCGCCGTGATAACGCCGTATTGCGACTGTCTAAATAATGGCTGCGAGTCCTATCATCCGTTGGACTGATGGTTGGATAGCTGTTTTTTTCTAATAAGGTGCTCGCAATACCGTGATGGGCCAATAGCAATGCAAAGGACAACCCAACATGACCACCACCTGCGATAAGCACTTGCTGGTTAGTTATCGCTTCTTTGTTTTTAGAGATGCTGTCGAACTTTTTAGGTATGCTGTCAGCATTGGATAAATGTGAATCAGTATCTTGCATCGTTATTTTCCTAGTATAATTTTTTGGACAAGCAGTTTATTTATGATAGATAGCCGCTCGTCACTGACTTTATTTTATAATTTTTATCATGTCACTACTGTTGTTAGATAGGTTGCAGCAAACTATGGTATTGCCCATAGATTACCACAAATTGTCTATTCTGCCGTGGTCTTAACCGTAGACAAATCGTTTCTCCACTATCATCGTAAACGAGATTTATATTTATAAAACTCGAAAATCTTAATCTTATTAAAGCACTATCATATGGTGGGTAGCGATGAATTATATAGAACTGATAGCAACATCGAATCAATCTATAGAAAATCGCTGTAGCAGTTGCAATCCGCATACAAAAACAGCGTTATCTATCTGATGTATGGCTTGAAATTTAAAAATTCTCTACCATAATGAAGGCAAGACTTTCATTACTTTCATTTACCACCTTCCACAAAAACAACAATAATAACGCCGTCATTTTTATCATCTACAATCTTTGTATCACCTAAACACTGTAACGCCACTAACTATTTTATCTCTGCAACCCGCTACGCAATTAAAACCAAATCATAGCGTCGGGTACACAATAAAAGGATAATCGCTTGACTGATTCCATGAGCCGCCGTATAAAGTTTGAATCATTGACCCCAGCACAGCTAAAAACCGTGCTTGGTGAATACAATAATCACATGAAATATATCCAAGAACGCCTCGATATTAAAATCATGCAGCGTCAAGGCGATTTTTGCCTGAGTGGCGATGTGACCAATGTCGAACGCGGTGAACGTATTATCTACAAAATGGTAGATGAAGCACAGAACACTAAAGACATCAGTGCAGAAGAGCTGCACCTTATCATCCAATCTAGTCTCTCTCGTGATGAAGACATCGAAGAAGACGAGCAAGACTATGATGATATGGAATATGATGAAGACTTGGATGAGGCTAGCGAATTTACGCCCATCAGTTTACGTACACGTAAAGGCCGCATCGTTCCGCGTGGCAGCAACCAACAGCGTTACGTAAAAAACGTCCTGAGCTCTGACGTATCGTTTGGTATTGGGCCAGCTGGTACGGGTAAAACGTATCTAGCGGTGGCATGTGCCGTCGATATGCTTGAGCGTAATGAGATTGAGCGTATTTTGCTAGTGCGTCCAGCAGTAGAAGCTGGTGAAAAGTTGGGCTTCTTGCCAGGTGATTTGACCCAAAAAATCGATCCATACTTACGCCCGCTATATGACGCACTCTATGAGATGATAGGCTTTGAGAAAGTCGGTAAAATGATTGAGCGTCAGATTATCGAAGTGGCGCCGCTTGCCTATATGCGTGGTCGTACTTTGAATAACTCGTTTGTCATTCTAGATGAAGCGCAAAATACCACGCCTGAACAGATGAAAATGTTTTTGACACGTTTGGGCTTTGGCTCACGTGCTGTCATCACTGGTGACATTACTCAGGTGGATTTGCCACGTGGTCACAAATCAGGCTTGGCACAAGCGATGGATATTCTAAAAGATATTGAAGAGATTCATATCACAAAGTTTGATTCAAAAGACGTCGTACGACATCAATTGGTACAGCAAATTGTTGAAGCCTATGACGTATTTGATGAAGAGCAAATGGCTTTAGAAGAAAAACGTAAGTTTGAACGTATTAAAGAACAAGAGCGTAGACAAGCCGTCGCTAACGCAGCAGCCAATCTGTAATAATAAGCCAATAACTGGGCTATAGTAATTTGCTATAAGCATTTATCTTGCATAAGAAAACCGGATTACTAAAAGTAGTCCGGTTTTTTCTTACCGACAGTTTATTGAATTTAGCTCTTTCGCTACTAGTCGCCTACCAGCAACTTAGCTATAGTAGCCTCTATATGTTTTATACATGAGCCTCTATTTATTGGCCAATAAATTTAGCAATGAAAAACAGTAATCAAGCTACTTTTATGGTAAAAAACTGGCAAATAAATCACCTAGACGCTGCAGCGTTAGAAACACATTTATAATAAAAAGGACAGCAATATGAGCCAACCTGACAATACTAATTTCGATGACAAGATTGCTAGCAACCATGCCAGCTTAGCAGCACTTGATATCAGTGCAACCGACAGTATTGATGATGAAGTATTAGATACTTTTTATAATCACGAGCATTTACTATCAGTCATGATGGCGACTTTGGATTATATAGACGGTCGTATTAATAATGGTCTGACCCTATCCTATTTTGCAGATATTGATCCTGAGCTGTGGCAGGAAAAGTCTAAAACATTGGATATATATATCACTGATGAGGTCGAAGGCCGTGCTCTAAATCTAGAAGCACGCGGCAAGGACTATGCAACCAATATTTTGTCTTATCCAAGCGAATTACCTGCAGACGTCATTGAGCTGATGCCAACATTGCCTCTTGGTGAGCTAATTATCTGTCATGAAGTGATGGTACGTGAAGCGGCTGAACAGGACAAAACCGTGGCGCAGCACATCAGCCATTTGCTAATACATGGCGTGCTACACCTACTGGGTTTTGATCATGAGCTCGGACAAGCTGAACAAGATGAGATGGAGTACTTTGAAATTGAGATTTTGGCAGGCCTAAACCTACCAAACCCTTATATCTAAACTAGCACTGCTTTATTAAACAGTCTTCTAACTATTAAGCAGCTATCAATCTTTAGATAGTGGCAATTTTTGCGCTTGACCCATCTGATTAATCATATGATCCAAGCCTTTAACATGGACACTGCGCTGCGGGAATGGAATCTCAATCTTCTCATCATCTAGAGCTTGCTTGAACTGCTCTAGTAGCTCGCATTGCATCGACCACCAGTCGGCATTGGTTGTCCAAACGTTCAGGGTAAGATCTACTGAATTATCGCCTAGATTGGTCACTCGTACGATAGGCTCAGGATCAGTGAAAGCCAATGGATTGTTTCTTGCCAGACTTAACATCACGTCTTTAGCCGTTTTGATATCAGCATCGTAGCCAATACCGACGGTGATATCGACGCGGCGATTGGGTAGCGCTGTATAATTGACCACAGGTGAAGTCGTGATATCGCTATTAGGAATGATGATATCGTGATTGTTAATGGTCGTCAGATGGGTATTAACCAAGGTAATTTCTGTCACCGTACCTGTGTAGCTACTAATCTGTACATAATCACCGCGCACAAACGGACGAAATGTCACAATCATAATACCAGCGGCAAAATTTGATAGCTGGTCTTTTAGTGACAAACCAACGGCAACAGCGGCACCACCTAAGATTGCGACGACCGAAGTAGTCTGTACACCGACTTTGCTAAGTGCAGCTAAAATAACCACGACCAGTAGTACGCCATACAATAGACGACTTAAAAAACTAGCAACTGTCTCGTCCAGATGGCTACGCGTCATCAAGCGATCGGAAAAAGCGACTGCTTTTTTGGCAAGCCAACGTCCAACGATAAATATAAGTATTGCCAAAGCGACTTTAATGACCAGCTCTAGGGCATTGCTCGTTAAGGTAGCGACATCGACGGTAAAACCTAAAAATTCCATACTGACTCTTTATTTTATAGCTGTGTGTTATGAACTTGAGTATCTGTAATGATAAAAATAGTGCATTAAGCGTTATTCTTAACAGTCGTGTTTTCAGTGACATTTTTTCCAGCAACTTTATTTTCAGTAGCTTTAATTTCAGTAACTTTCTTCTTAGCACCTACCTTCTTAGTGCTTGAATACGTTAACCTTAGTACGTTACTTCGACTGTATCACTATAGCGGTAAGTACGTATCAAGCGCAGCTCGACGATATCGCTCATGTCTTCGGTGAACTTACCAAAGGGTGCTGCTTGTCGTACAGACTGCTTGGCCGCTTCATCCAATATCGTAGAGTTCGAGCTTTCAAGCAGTCGAATGGCTTTGATGTTGCCGTCGTTACTGATGATAACCATAAGGCGTACTTCACCCGTAATACCTTGGGCACGCGCTTGCACGGGATAATGCAAGTTGCCCACTCGCTCGACATGCTCACGGAATGTATTGATATAGTCTGCTGCCGCACCCCGTGTGGTCGAATTACTATCCATTGTCACGACTTTGGATTTGGTCGCGTAGACCTGCTGACGCTGAGATAGCTGAGCTTCTAAGGTTGCAATCTGCTTACGTAGCCGCTCTTCTTGTGCCATCGCATCATCTTGCGCTTGCTCGCTGTCATTATCCGACTCTACAGTGGCCTGACGCCAACTCAACGTCGTGCGTAGGTAGCTTTCTTGATAACGCTGCTGACGCACTTTACGCTGTAAGTTAACGATGTCTTGAGTCTCGCTTATTTGCTCAGCAGACATTGCACTTAGCTGATTGTTCTCTTGTCTTAGCTGCTCTTCTATTGTACCGCCGCCCTCTTGTGAAGCGTTGGCAATAAAGTGCGCATCTTCATTGGGCTGCATGTTATCGGTCAGCGCCTTTGCCACATCTTGCATCATAGCAGCTGGGTCTTTTCCCATAGAGAAGCTAATCCCGAAGATAATCAGCACATGGACAGCCACCGCAATAACAATAGCGACAGGCAAACTTATATCGCGCTTGGGAGCTTGCGCGGAAAAATGATAGCTCTGTGAGTCTTTTATATAGGCCACAATGAATCTCAGCTTGTGAGCACATCAGTACAAAGCACTATTTAATAAGTGTTGTAACGATAGGCATGATTTATACTGGCGCTATCATAACATGACATAGAATTATGTCGCCAGTATAAGCACTGAGACGGCATTTTGACATCTGCCATGCAGTATTGGTAACCTTATCCGCTGATTGAAAAACGCGCGCTTGAGAATATATAAGGCAGAAAAAACACTGTCTATAACAAATGAATTGCTATAAAACGCATGTGTTCATTTTGAAGCCACTGTATTTGTTATATACTGCTTTAGCACAATAGAATTAGTAGCACGTTACTTTGCAACAATCAGAACTGTGCATCGTCTTAATTAGGCACGGCAGATGGTCAAGCAGCACAGTAAATGTATATTCACTATGCACTAGTATCAGAGGTCAGTTTTTCGCTTTTGCTACCTATCAGTATAAAAATTACTAATGGTCGTAGATATTCAGAAATTATAGATAATTAGCTTTCGTTTAAATCAATGATAGCCTGCAAAGTTTGTTTAGCCATTTTTACGTCACCGATTGAATGACGCGCCCTATAAGGATAATAAGTTTGAGTGACTTTGATAACGTGAATAATTCAGACAATTTTGATGAGTTCTTCGAGAGTATTGGCTATCGTTTTGACGAGTCATTCGGCAGTGGTTGGGAGCGTATCGCCCAATCGGTTAAAGATATCTATAATAAGACGACGGACAAGTTCGAAGATGAGTTGTCATTACCAGTGGCACAGACTTACGTTAACGATGCATTACAAACATTCGTCACCGACAATGTAAAAGCCATTTTAGAGCTACGCGTCGAGATGCATGATGATTGGTTTCGTTTGTACTGCACTGTCAATGCAGGCGGCATCTATGCTGAGGTGGCAAGTAACTTTAGCTTAGTTCACGTTCAGCTCGATCGCAACGTGCAGCGCTTTGTATTTGGTCAGCAAACTTATACCGATATATTAAATCTGCGCTGTGAGTCTTTTATCAAACGTCAAGGTGTCAAACTGGCGATTTGGTTTTATCATAGCGTCCTCAAAAAAGACCCTTTAGGATTTATTCTGTCGTACGTCAATATTGCTCGCGCAAAAGACGAAGTGATTTATCTCGATATCCATCGTTGGTTAAAAAACAACAAGAAAATCATGAGCACCTTGCATAAGGTACAGATAAATTATGGTGAGCTAGAAGAAGAGCAAATGATCTTGAAGGCTCAAATCAACTATCGTGATTTACTGGCGGCCAGCAGTAACGAAGATATCATCGGTGATGATGACGATCCTGAATTGATGCAAGGCCCTATCAACCCTGTAGACGATGCGACTGAGCCAAGCCAAGAATAGCTCGCTAATGTTTTATCCCATAAAAAAACGCTGCATCTTAGAGGTTCTTGGCCTTATAGATACAGCGTTTTTTTATTAAAGTCATCAACTACCAGTAGTTCTCTACGGCAATATTACCCTCACCGCGGCGATTCATCACCAGTCCCAATGTTTTTAATGCCTCTTTGGTATCTTCTACCATATCTGGGTTGCCACATAGCATGACATGCGTAGTATCGATATCTAATGCGATACCTGCACGCGCTTGTAACGTACCCCCTAGTAGTAGCTTTGGCAGACGCTCTGACAATGCACCTTCGACAGGCTCACGAGTGACGATTGGGATAAAGATAAGCTTTGCTGGATTATCAACCAGTGTACCGAAGTCTTCTTGTAGGCTTTCGATTTTTTCAACGTACGCAAGTTCATCGAGCGAACGGGCACTATAAGCCAATACAATGTGTTCGTAATCTTCCCATGTCTTTAAATCTTGTAGCATTGACAAAAATGGTGCTAAGCCAGTCCCTGTTGCTAGCAGCCATAAGTCTTTTGGCAATGGTTTTTGGTAACGTGCTAACGTCAAAAACCCAAATGGCATGGTGTTGAGCAGCAGTTCATCACCCAATTGTAAATGCTGCAATTGCGAGGTAAATGCACCGTCAGGAATTACGATAGAAAAGAACTCTATCACCTCATCAAAGGGCGAAGAGACAATTGAATACGCGCGAAAGACATCTTCATTCAATGCGGTATCAGAGACTTCATCACTTGCATCAGTCTGTTGATAATATTTTAATTGACTAGGATTGACGCCTAAACGTACAAACTGCCCCGCTGTAAACTTAAAACTATCGGGACGGCTGACGGTAAAGCTAAATAAATTTGGCGTCCATGTGGTTTTGCTGAGCACCGTTACTGTTTGAATATTATCACTCATAATTATTCGTCACTTATACTTTATTAAACTATATTTTTATAAGATACCTTTGATAGGTAAAAGAAGACAAATACCAAAAAGGTAAGCATAAAAAAAGATGCGCCAAGCTTATCATAAAGCTGGCGCATCTTGGTTTTTTAACCGTAACAACAGATAGATCGCAGCGACTTATCTGCCGTATTAACTCAGCGACACTACCAAATGCGAGCCAAACTTGCCCACTCAATCATACTATTTGGCAAGATACCAAAGAATAGAATAATCGCAGTCACAGCAATGACCATGATACCACCGGTACGAATACCCCATTGCCCAGACACGTCAAACTCGATGAACTGCTTAGGACGTTTGAACAGCGTGAGTAAAACGCGTAAGTAGTAGAATAGACCAATCGCACTACCCAAGATAATCATCGCAGCCAAGAACCAGTTGGTACCTTGTACCGCAGCTAAGATAGCAAATAGCTTGGTGATAAAGCCTGCCGTCAACGGAATACCAGCCAATGACAACATCATGATGGTCATGACAGCGGTCAATACTGGACGGCGCCAGAATAGCCCTTGATAATGCGTCAACTCATCGGCTTCACCAGATAAGCGATACGGACTCGACATCAACGTCACTACGCCAAAGGCACCGATAGAGGTAAAGGCATAAACCGCCATATACATACTAGAGATACTATCAGCGGCTGAACCAATGCTAACAATTACGATCATCACATAACCCATATGAGCAATAGATGAGTAACCGAGTAGACGTTTCAGGCTAGTTTGACGTACTGCCAATAAGTTACCTACCAAGATAGATAAAGTAGCCATGACCATCAATAGCATTTGCACTGATGGCAATGCCAGCAAAGCAGTATCGATTAAGAAACGCACAGCTAGTGCCATCATCGCCACTTTTGATACTGATGCTAAAAAGGTAGCGATAGGCGCTGGTGCACCTTCATAAACATCTGGCGTCCACATATGGAAAGGAGCAGCCGATAGTTTAAAGGCGATACCAAACATCATCATTGCCGCGCCCAATATCAGTAGTGGCGACTCAAAGATATTGCCTAGTACCATGCTGATTGGCTTAAACGCTAGTGAGCCTACTTCTGCATAGATAAAGGCCATACCCATTAGTAACGTCGCTGATGCAGTCGCCGACAATACCAAATACTTCAATCCCGACTCAAGCGACTGGTTGCGCATATAAGTATAAGCAAGCAAACCATATAACGGTACTGACAGCATCTCTAAGCTCATAAAGAATGACGCCATATGCTGCGCGCTTACCATGAGTAATGCACCAATGGTCGATAGCAGCATGAGCAAATACAGCTCTTCTTTATTGTCTTTGAGATTGGCCAGATACGCATAAGACAGCGTACAACAAGCCAAGGCACAGATAAAAATCACCACCATATTAAACTGAGCAAAGTTATCTATAACAAATAGTTGCTCAGCGTTTGGCGCGATAGATCCGCTTTCAATCACACCGATCATCTGCCCGATAAGGGTAAATAGACCAATGTTTAATCCTGCCACCGTAATCGTACCAGTGACCATATGCGAGCGTTTAAAGGTAATCGCGATCATAACCGTCAGTACCGTAATCACTACGGCGATAATCGGCGCGTAAGGCAACAATCCTATCAAATCATTCATCGTAATATCATTCATGACTTAACGTGCCTCCATTACATCAAGTAGCTGCGACGCATCTACCTGTGTCACTTGACTGTATATATATGCGTTATTGATCCACTGCATAGCGTGACTTGAGGTATCAAGGAACGGCTGTGGATACAGTCCGAGCCATACCAAACCAGCAGCTAACATCAGTAGTAATGACAGCTCGCGCTTGCCCAAATCTTTTAGTTTACGTGCAGGCAAGCCATGTGACTTAGTCTCTCGCTCTGCCAATGCGGCGATGTTGTTTTCACCAAATAGTGCGCGATGAATCAAAATCAACGAGTAAAGACCTGCTAATACCAAACTGAATGTTGCAAAAACCACGAATACTGGATACTGAGCAAATGAGCCAAATAAAATCATGAACTCGCCAATGAAGTTACCCGTACCTGGAATACCAAGCAACGCCGCACAGAAGAACATCAATATCGGTGCGTAGTAGCGGAACTGCCCCCACATACCACCCATCAAGGTCAAATCGCGTGTATGCAAACGCTCATATAGCTGTCCTGCCATGATGAATAGTGCGGCTGAACTCAAGCCATGAGCAAGCATCTGAATCATCAGCCCTTGTAAGCTGAGCAATGTTCCCGCATAGATTGCCAATACCACAAAACCCATGTGCGAGATACTGGTATAGGCCAGCAAGCGCTTCATGTCGGTCTGCATAAACGCAAGCCAAGCACCGTAGAAAATACCAATCGTACCTAAGGTAATCGCTATCGGCGCAAACTCTTGTGACGCTGCTGGAAATAGCGGCAACACAAAACGAATCAAGCCATATGCAGCAGTCTTGATGAGCACCCCTGCCAAATCCACCGAACCTGCCGTTGGTGCCTGCGCATGCGCATCTGGCAACCAGCCGTGGAAAGGAATGATTGGCAACTTCACCGCAAAACCAATGAAGAAGCACAGCATGATTGGATATTCCCAGCCGCCAAGTGACGTACCGAGCAATTCATTATAGTTAAAGCTCACTACCCCTTTTTGGGCATAGCTGATAATGACCAATACCAAAATACCAATGAGCATGATAAGCCCAGACGCTTGGGTATAGATAAAAAACTTGGTTGCGGCGTATTCTTTGGTTTTGCCAACCACATCATGACCCCAAATCGCGATCAAGAAGTAGATAGGAACCAGCATCATCTCCCAAAAGAAGAAGAATAAGAATAGGTCAATCGCTAAGAAAACACCAATAACGCCGCCCAAACTCCATAGCAAGTTCAAATGGAAGAAACCAACGCGGCGCTGAATCTCATTCCACGAACAAGCAACAGCTGCCACACCAAGCAACCCTGTTAAGGCCACCATCATCAATGACAAACCATCTAGCGCTAAGTGAAAGCTAATACCAAAACTTGGTATCCATGGCACACTAAACTCTGCTACCCAAGGCACGTTTGTGCTTGGTGCAATGACTTGCTCACTCATACCGCTAAAATCGCCTTGCTGCCAAAGTACCAACGACAAAGCAAAGGTCAACGCCATACCGATTAAGGCAATCCAGCGCGGCAGACGTTTATTAAATCGCTCTACCAACCAGCATAGCAATCCTGCAATAAAGGGAATTGCGATTAATGCTGGTAGCATCCACGTTTGTTGTAACTCAATCATCTTTTACACCACCGTCATCATTACCAGCACCAGCAATACAGCCATACCCAAGCCAAAGCTTGTGGCATAACCTCGAAGAGACCCTGTTTGCGTCGCAGACAATACCTTATTACCAGCTGAGGCCAGCTTAGGTAACAGCAACCACGTTTTATCGATAGGGTCGGCTTTAAATAAGCGGCCGATGAACAAAAAGGGTTTTACAAAAATTACATCGTATAGCGCATCAAAGCCTAGACCATGGTAGCACCAGTGATACAGTGCCCCACCAATACGTGAGCGCTTAAAGCTAGTAAGCATTCTGCCCTTATTGACGACATACAACAGTGCTGCCAATATCAAACCTGCTGCCATTCCACCCATCGCGATATACTCTGCTGTATGCTTAGCATGAGCTTGACCTGCGACTTCTAATAGATGACCAACACTCTCTGGCAACACACCGTCTAATGGCGGTGTAATCCAAGCACCAACGGCTGTAGATAACACTAGTAATACAGTCAAAGGTAACCAGTACGACACACCTGATAGCTTATGCGCATGGGTTTTTTCTTCACCGAAGAATATGATCCAAATCATACGGAACGTATAAATCGCGGTTAAGAAAGCGCCGAATACACCCATATAGAACAATACTAGATGACCTGTGGCATAGGTCTCCCAAAGAATCGCTTCTTTAGAATAAAAACCAACCGTAACCCAAGGTATCGCAGCGAGTGCACCACCACCGACGATATAGCACCAAAATACCAATGGAATCTTTTTACGCAGACCGCCCATCTTAAAGATGTCTTGCTCATGGTGTACCGAAAGGATGACCGCACCTGACGATAAGAACAGCAATGCTTTAAAGAAAGCATGCGTCATCAGATGGAAAATCGCGCCTTGCCACGCACCCACGCCAAGTGCCAAAAACATATAGCCGATCTGACTCATTGTTGAATAAGCGAGGATACGTTTGATGTCTGTCTGCGCGAGCGCACAGAATCCAGCAACGACCAACGTCAATGCCCCTACACCGCCAACCCAATACAATAAGATACCTGGCGTTAGCTCAAACAATGGATGTAAACGGGCAATCAAATAAACGCCTGCTGTTACCATCGTTGCGGCGTGAATCAGTGCCGATACAGGTGTTGGACCTGCCATCGCATCAGCGAGCCATGTGTGTAGTGGCAACTGCGCTGATTTACCCATCGCACCGCCGACCAACATCATCGTAGTAAGCATCATCGTTGGATTGTTGATATCAAACACTTCTGGCGCACGCGTAATAATTTCTTGAATATTAAGCGTACCGAATTCGCGGAATAATAAAAACAAACCAAAGGCTAAGAACACATCACCGACACGTGTGACGGTAAAGGCTTTCATAGCAGCGCGACCATTGGCTCTATCATGGTAATAATAACCAATCAATAAATACGAACAGATACCAACGCCTTCCCATCCGAGATATAGCAAGAACAAGTCATCTGCTAGCACCAGTAACAACATACTGGCCACGAACAAGTTCATATAGCTAAAGAAACGGGCAAAGCCAGTGTCACCTTTCATGTACCAAGCGGCAAACAGATGAATCAAAAAGCCAATCCCAGTGATGACACCAGTCATGGTCAATGCTAGACCATCAAAGCTCAAGCCGAAATGTGGGGCAAAATCACCAACTTGGAACCACGTCCATAGCGGAACTTCAATTACCGTTCCAGCTGGATTGGTGGTCAAAAAGGTATAGCTAACCACCAGCGTACATAATGCTGATAACAGCATGCTACCCACACCAACAATCGCTGCGACCGTTTCTGATAATTTGTCGCGCATAAAGGCTAAAATCAAAAAGCCAATGAGCGGGAATATAAAGGTTAATGGTAATAAACTCATGACATCATCCTTTCATCTCATTGGCGCTATCGACATCGAGATGCCCACGCTGATGATAAAAACGCAATAATATTGCCAGACCAATTGACGCTTCAGCCGCGGCCAAGGTCAAAATAAAGATAAACATAATCTGTCCGTCTGGATCAACCCAGCGACTACCTGCTACTACAAATGCCAATGCTGCCGCATTCATCATGATCTCAAGACTCATTAGCATAAATAGGAAGTTACGTCGTACCATGACGCCGCACAGACCGATAGCAAATAAAATACCTGCCAAAATCAGTCCATGACTCATGGGTATCATACCCAGTACATTTTGCGCCTCAGCAACTGGCTGTACTAAGCCTGCCACCTCGTGGGCAAACGGCACGTTTGACACATCTTGTGCCACGCTTGCTGCTAGTACCATTAGTCTGACTCCTTGCGCGTAACTTTGTTCGCACCTACTTGACTGCCTACTTTCATGCCTACCTTCATACCGACATAGTCATGCGGGTCAACATCTTTATATTCGTAAGGCTTAGCCATTTCTACGCCGTCATGCTGTGTAAGCGTACTATCATTGTCGTATTGTTTGATACTGCCTACGCTTGGCTTAAAATTTTGGCTATCATTACCGATGACCTCATCGTCGACTGTCTCTTTACCTAAATGATAAGCGGCGACCAAGGCTGCCAATAATAGCAATGCTGCTACTTCAACCAGCATAATGTATTTGGTAAATAGCACCGTACCAACTGCTTTGGCAGAGATAGTCGTGCCACCCATCATGACAGCTTCATCATGATTGAGACCAATCATCGCGTAAAGCACAACGGCAATAATTATCGTCAATCCTGTCGGTATCGCCCAAGTGCCTGCATCGAGCCAACGCTCTTCGCGCTCGTCATTACTCATGCCCAAGTTGAGCATCATGATAACGAAAACAAATAGCACCATAATGGCACCAGCATAGACAACAATCTCTAATGCTCCTGCAAACGGCGCACCTAATACAAAAAATATCCCAGCAATTGCTAACAACGACACAATCATCGATAAGATAGCGTGCACTGGATTGGCCTGAGTCACTACGCGCAGACTGGCAAATATTGCCACTGCTGCAAGCGAATAAAACCCAGCCAGTTCAGGATGGTTCAAAATATTCATCATGGTAGCAAGCTCCTTAGATCAATCGGTGCAGATTCGTTTTGTGCTGCACCTTTTGGTTTATCTGCTACCGCCATACCTGTCACACGATAATAGTTATAATCAGGGTATTTACCTGGTCCTGAAATGAGCAAATGCTCTTTTTCATAGACCAAATCTTGGCGCTTATATTCACCCAGCTCAAAATCTGGGGTCATTTGAATCGCTGTCGTTGGACAGGCTTCTTCACACAATCCACAAAAGATACAGCGTGAGAAATTGATACGGAAAAACTCTGGATACCAGCGTCCATCTTCACGCTCGGCTTTTTGTAATGAGATACACCCTACCGGACAGGCCACCGCACACAAGTTACAAGCGACACAGCGCTCGTCTCCATCAGGATCACGCGTTAGGACAATACGTCCACGAAAACGCGGCGGTACAGGTACCGGCTCTTCAGGATAAAGGATGGTGTCACGCGGTCTGAGCGCATGACTATTGACCATCCACATGCTGCGGACAATGGTAAATATACCAATGACGGTCTTTTTTATGGTAGTAAACATGGGATTATTATCCTTATCAGCTTTACCCTAGTTCATCAGTGATGGCTAGTAATGACTATAACGTTGGGGAAAAGATCAAAATGACCGCAGCCGTAATCAACAGATTGATCAAGGTTACGGGCAGACATACTTTCCAGCCAAAGTTCATCACCTGATCATAACGCGGACGCATGAGTGAGCCTCGAGCCAAAACAAACATGGTCATAAAGAACAGCGTTTTAATCATGAACCAAAAAGCTGGTGGAATAAATGGAATATCTAAATTGAACGGCGCAAGCCAACCGCCAAAGAACAAGCAAGTCATCAAGGCAGAAATTAAGACAACGTTGACATACTCACCAATGAAGAACATACCAAACTTCATGCCAGAATATTCGACATGATAACCTTCAGCCAGTTCTTGCTCTGCTTCTGGTTGGTCAAATGGATGTCTATGCGTAACGGCCACACCAGCTACCACAAAAGTCAAAAAGCCGAAAAACTGCGGAATGATATACCAGCCGTCCGCTTGTGCTTCGACAATAGCACGCAAGTTAAACGAACCTGTCAAGGCAACAACGCCCATCAACGACAAACCCAAAAACACTTCGTAACTGATTGTCTGTGCAGCTGAGCGCAAACCACCAAGTAGCGAGAATTTGTTGGCAGATGCCCAACCGCCGAACATCACCGCATAGACAGCAATACCAGCCATGGCAAAGAAAAATAGAATACCAATATCCCAATCAACCACGCCAAGCGTTGGCGAGATAGGAATGATGGCAAATGAAGCCAAGGCAGTAAACATCGCTACCGCAGGTGCCAAGGTGAACATAAACTTGTCGGTAAAGTTTGGTGTCCAATCTTCTTTAAAGAAGATTTTGAGCATATCGGCGACCAACTGCAACGAACCAAAAGGCCCAACACGGTTTGGACCATAACGATCCTGCCACAAGGCCAACATACGGCGCTCATAGATAATCATCATCGCGGCAACCAATACCACGACCAAAAAGATGACTAGCGATTGACCCACCAAAAACAGAATAGACCAAGTATCAAAACTCATGCTATTGGCCAAAAAGCTTGGCACATCAGGGATAATACGGGTAACTTGCATATTACACCTCCTGTGTGATGGTCGGCGCTGCGTTTATTTGCGCAGTATCGTTATCGTTCATCATATCGTTAGCCATGCTACCCATCATCGTTACTGGTGCATCCACTTTACGTACCGACGCTGGCATTGATGGGTGAATGATGCTCACCTGCCCAACGGGGTAACCGATACAGCCTTCTGCCAAATAACCGACCAGCTGTACTGGCAAGGTAATTTGTTGCTTATCGATTTCTATCGCCAAGTAATCACCAGCAGCAATCTTCCAGTCTTTGGCATCGTCTATACCGATACGCCATGCAGCAACAGGTAGTTGCTCTGCGACGATTGGGCTACGTGATGCCATCATTGAGCTGGCATAGATGTTGTGAATCGGGACCAGTTTGGCTTGGCCTTGTTGTAAGTCAGTTGTATTCGAAGACATCGCTTCTGGCGCCACATATTGACGAGTGGCTAGGCGCTCTAGCTGATCGAACAAGCGCACACCTGGATCACCATTTTTCAGATGACCACCGACTTTGTCTTGGTATTTGTTCCATGCTTGAGGTGAGTTCCAACCTGCCGCATTGGCAAAAGGAATCATCGAGCTTGGCGTTTCTTTACCGCTATAACCTTCCATTGAGAAAGTTAGACCAGTGTCCAAATCTTTCGGCTGCATTGGCTCGTGCACTGAGATTGGCGCACGCATAGCAGTACGACCTGAATAACGACGCGGTTGACGCGCGATTTTCAGACCCGTTATACGGTAATCAGCATCAGGCGCAGCGCCTTTGATACCTGCAAGTTTAGGATGGGTGGCAATCAATGCATTGATAACATCATCTAGCTGCGTCCAGTCGACATCACGACCTTCAATGCTGCTATGCACAGCATGTATCCAGCGCCAGCCTTCTTTAATGCTGCTCATTGGATGGTAGTATTCGTTATCGTAAACTTGGAAGAATCGCTGCGCACGACCTTCAGCCGATACCAATGTACCATCTGCTTCTGCAAAACTAGCCGCTGGCAATACGATATCGACGTCTTTGTGCCAATCAAGTAGCTGATGATCCAATGCAATGACTGTTTTATCAGATAATAACTGCGTCAATTTATTAGCATCGATGGCATCAGTCAGCTGATTTTCAGCGACGATAACTACATCGAAATCAGTCGCCAGTAATTCTTCGACTGACTGACCGCCAAGCATACAAACGCCCATGCTATTGGCATCAGGAACCGTTAGATAGATACCTGCTTGTGCTTGATATTTATCATTAATTTCTTTTAATTCAAGTTTTTCAGCAGGCTCACGCTCGACATCATCTTGCGCTTCTGCATTTACACCCGTTTCAGGTTTGTTTGGCTTGGCAGATAAATCTTGGTCTTCTTCAGGCTGGTCATTAGCCGCTTTTGCTTGTGCTGCCTGTACTTTGGCATTATGTGCCTCGACCTGCTGTTGCTCAATCGCTTTGATTGCTGCGCGTTTTTGGGTCAACGCTTGGGTAATCTGTGCTGCTGCTTCTATCAATACGGTAGAAGATAAGCTGCTACCCGAAACAACTAACGGCTTATCAGCTTGAATCAAGTCATAAGCGATTTGCTGCGCCAATGCTTGCATACCGTCAGTTTCAGCACTTGCATCAGCTGCTTGTGGATCTGCTATGTCTGCTAAATCATCAGCGAAATTAGCGATTTCATCAGCAACCTTGAAGCCAAGTTTAGTGATGTCTTCAGGGGTCGCCACTACGCTCACTTTACTGATATCTTCTAGCTTGGTTTGCGTTACATCGATGACATAGACTGGGCTTAGCGCATCTTGAGCGATACGCTTAACAGGTTCAGCAAGCCACGGTTGCGTCTGTAATGCCGCCGCCATTTTCAAGCCTTCATTTTTTGCCGCTTGACGTACTGACAGCGCGACACGTGATGAAGTTTGCGTGATATCTTCACCTAATACGAGCACCGCATCATGCGTTTCGATATCGGTCATGCTAGGGTTATAAATACCTTCAGTGCTAAGCACTTCGATGCATTTATTGACCAGTGCTTGCTGCTGATGATTCAAACCTGTTGAAAAGTTATCAAAGCCAACGAGATTTTTTAGCGCAAAGTTGGTCTCTAGACTGGCACGTGGCGAGCCAATCCCGATGACTTTTTTATCTTTGATACGTTTGATGGTTTCATCAAGTGCGTAGTCAATATTGATTTTGACATGCTTATCATTGATACGTTCAAGCGCTTGGGTTGGACGATCATCACGATTGACATAGCCATAACCAAAACGGCCACGGTCACATAAGAAATAGCGGTTTACTTCACCGTTATAGCGGTTTTCGATACGACGCAATTCACCATAACGTTCACCCGGTGAGATATTACAACCAGCCGAGCAGCCATGACAGATGCTTGGTGCATACTGCATGTCCCATTTACGGTTATAACGTTCAGAATGCGTTTTATCAGTAAACACACCCGTTGGGCAGACTTCAGTCAAGTTGCCTGAAAATTCGCTTTCAAACTGCCCATCTTTATCACGGCCAAAGTACACGCGGTTGTTTGAGCCATAAACGCCTAAATCTTCGCCGCCCGCGTAGTCTTTATAAAAACGTACACAGCGATAGCAAGCGATACAACGGTTCATCTCATGCGCGATGAATGGACCAAGCTCTTGGTTGTGGTGCGTACGTTTGGTAAAGCGATAACGACGACGGCTATGACCTGACATATAGGTCATGTCTTGCAAATGACAATGTCCACCTTCTTCACAAGTTGGACAGTCATGTGGATGGTTGGTCATGAGTAGCTCAACCATCGACTTGCGGAATGCTTTGGCTTCATCGTCGGTGACCGAGATGTACATATCATCGCCAGGAGCGACCATACAAGACATCACAAGGCGACCGCGACCCGCTTCCATATCTTCTTTATTTTGGAATTGCTTGACTGCGCACTGACGGCACGAGCCTACTGAGCCAAGGGCTGGATGATAACAAAAATACGGCACATCAATGCCGAGTGATAAGCAGGCTTGTAGTAAGTTGTCGCTGCTATCTACTTCGACAGTGGTTCCATCAATATGTATGACTGCCATGCCGCTCTCCTTATTTCACTACTGGCTGTTGGTTGGCTGCAGCATCAATAACATCGACACCAACCGCCTGCGCGATTTTTTGATCAAACTCTGGACGGAAATATTTAATCGCACTCATTAGTGGTTCCATCGCACCTGGGGCATGCGCACAGAATGTTTTACCAATCCATAAATCACGCGTCAGGCCTTCTAATTTTTCTACATCGCCCACTTGCCCTTCACCATTATTAATGGCGGTAAGCAGCTTGACACCCCACGGTAGACCATCACGGCATGGTGTACACCAACCACATGACTCGCGCTGAAAGAAAATCTCAAGGTTGCGCAGTAATGGCACCATGTCTTGTGATTCATCGACGACCATAATTAGACCAGTACCCATACGGCTACCAGCGTTTTGAATGGTGTCAAAATCTACCACCACATCCAAATGCTCTGCGGTTAAGAAGTCAGTCGATGCGCCGCCCGGTAGCCATGCTTTGAGCGTTTTACCATCTTTCATACCACCCGCTAGATCTTCAATGATTTCGCGAGCTGTATAACCAAATGGTAATTCCCAAAGGCCTGGATCATTGACCAATCCTGAGCAGCCGAATAGTTTAGTGCCTGGCGTTTTACTTTTGCCTTTAATTTCAGATAACGACTGATACCATTCAACACCATGATTCAAAATCGCTGGCATATTACACAGAGTTTCAACGTTGTTGACAACAGTTGGACGACCCCATGCACCAGAGATTTGTGGGAATGGCGGCTTAGTACGTGGGTTAGCTCGGCGGCCTTCTAGACAGTTAATCAACGCCGTTTCTTCACCGCAGATATAACGGCCAGCGCCCGTATGCACATGCAGATTAAAACTAAAATCTGAGCCTAAAATATTGTCGCCCATGAGATTGTTGGCAAAGCACTCTTCGATGGCAGCGACCAAACGCTCAGCGGCCAAGATATACTCACCACGGATAAAGATATAACCGTCAGTGGCACCAATCGCATGAGCGGTAATGAGCATACCTTCGATCAGCTGAAACGGTAGACGCTCCATGAGCAAACGGTCTTTAAACGTGCCCGGCTCCATTTCATCAGCGTTACAGATGAGATAACGCGGCAAACCGTCTGGCGGCGACATAAACGACCATTTAAGACCAGCGTTAAAACCTGCACCGCCGCGACCCCTGACATTGGCCGCTTTAATCATATTACCGACGTCTTTAGGCGACTTAGATAGTGCTTCTTTTAAACCCGTAAAGCCTTTTAGAGACTCATAAGTGGCGAGATCGAGTACCGCATCATGATGCGCCAAACGCCAAGTCAAAGGCTTGGTTTCGCTAGTGGCTGTCGCTTTATCACCATAGATTGGAACACGCTGTGCATTTAGCTGGCTTGGCGCTTGGCCTTGACCGCGACGAGCAATTTGCTCTGAAATCGTTAAACTCATGCGTATAGCTCCAATAATTGCGCGACCTCAGATGGCTGGACAGGGCCGTAAGTGTCTTCATCAATCAGTACCGCTGGTCCCTTATCACAGTTGCCCAAGCAGCAAATTGGCAATAGGGTAAAACGTCCATCAGCAGTGGTTTGACCGTACTCTATACCCAGCTGCGATCTGATCTCAGCTGACAGCGCTTCATAACCTGTCAAATAACAAGCCACAGAGTCACATATGAGAATCACATGGCGACCGACAGGCTGGCGATAAATACGGTTAAAGAAAGTCGCAACCCCATCCATATCTGACATCGGAATATCTAGGATGTTAGCAATAGCGTTTGCTTGCGCATCATCGACCCAGCCGTTACGCTTTTGCACAATTTTTAGCGCATCTAGCGAGGCGGCACGCGCCTGTGGGTAATGGTGCATAAACTCATGAATGGCAGCGATTTCATCACTGGTGAGAATGCTTTCCACATCTACTTTTGGCATTTTGTCGGAAACAATTTTCATAATCTTCTGTCTTTCCTCACTCATCCTGCTCTATCACAAGCCAATATCAGTATGATTAAAACTGTGGTTATATTGGCGAATGACAGCATTTTGGTGTGCCATCAGGCAATAATATATTGATGAACAAATACTTTTGAAGCAGCGGCTTTAACGATCACAATCCGCCATCACAATATCAATCGATGCTAGGTACATAATGGCATCAGAAACCAGCGAGCCATTGATGACCGACGGCATCTGTTGTAAATGCGCAAATGTCGGCGTACGAATACGGGTACGATAGCTCATCGTGGCCTTATCTGAGGTGATGTAATAGCTGTTGAGACCTTTGGTTGCTTCTACAATCGTAGTACACTCGCCCGCTGGCATCACAGGACCCCAAGATACTGAGATAAAGTGATTAATAAGCGTTTCGATATCATTTAGCGTACGGTCTTTTGGCGGTGGTACGGCCAATGGATGATCGGCTTTATAAGGGCCTTGTGGCATGTTATCCATACACTGGCGAATAATACGCAATGACTGACGCATCTCTTCGACTTTTACCATACAGCGATCATAAGCATCACCGTTGTAACCGACTGGCACTTCAAAGTCGTAATTCTCATAGCCCATGTATGGACGCGCTTTACGCAGGTCGAAGTCAACGCCTGTCGCACGCAGACCTGCACCCGTGACGCCCCAAGCCAATGCTTGCTTGGCATTGTACTGAGCAACCCCTTGGGTACGGCCTTTGAGCACGCTGTTTTGCAATGCTGCTTTGACATATTCGTCCAAGCGTTTTGGCATCCAATCTAAGAACTCACGCACCAAACGCTGCCAGCCACGTGGCAAATCAGCAGCTGTACCGCCGATACGGAACCAAGCTGGATGCATACGATAGCCAGTCACCGCTTCGATAACGTCATAAGCTTTTTGGCGATCGGTAAACATATAGAATACCGGGGTCATACCGCCCGCATCCTGAATGAACGTACCGACGAATAGTAAATTATTGGTAATACGGAAAAACTCGCTCATCATCACGCGGATGGTTTCAGCACGCGGTGGAATAGTGATTCCAGCCAACTTTTCGACCGACATGATGTACGGCAGCTCATTCATTACGCCGCCCAGATAATCAATACGGTCGGTATAGGGAATAAATGAATGCCAAGTTTGGCGCTCAGCCATCTTTTCTGCACCGCGATGGTGATAGCCAATATCAGGAATACAATCGACGACTTCTTCGCCATCTAGCTGTAATACCAAACGGAAGGCACCGTGAGCAGAGGGATGGTTAGGACCGATGTTCAAGAACATAAAATCTTCATCACGACCTGAACGCTTCATGCCCCACTCTTCTGGAACAAAACGCAGGTTCTCTTGCTCGTATTGCTGCTTGGCGGTATTCAAAAAGTACGGAGTAAATTCCGTCGCGCGCGCATGATACTCTTTACGCAGTGGATGACCTTCCCAATATTTTGGCAATAAGATACGGGTCAAATGCGGATGACCTGTAAAGACAATACCGAACATGTCCCACACTTCACGCTCATACCAATTGGCATTTGGCCAAATATTGGTGGCGCTCGGTACATTGACATCGTCTTCGCTCAGCGCGACCTTGATACGTACGTCACTATTGCGCTCAAGCGACATTAGGTGATAAAACACCGTAAAATCACTGTCAGGCAAACCTGCGCGATGCTGACGTAAACGCTCATCTATCGCTGACAAGTCAAATAGCATGACGTAAGGTTTAGGCAGTTTGCGCAAGAATAAGAGAATATCTAATAAATCAGCACGCGCCACCCAAACCGTTGGAATCTCATCCACAGTCTGCTGCACGACAAATTTACCAGCATACTTTTGCTCCAGCTCTGTGATGACTGCTGGGACGGGCTTGATCTTAGGATCTATGTTTTCGACTACCGTGACCATGAATGATGTATTCCTTCATTAATCATAACTGAACTATGTTAGTCATAACCGAACTATGTCAACCATAACTAAGCTATGTTAATCATAACCGAACTATGATAAGCGCATAAAATATTGAAACTGTTGCTATAAGTCTAAATGCTGTTTGAAACTTAAATACTGTCTGGGCTGCGCAAGTTTTTGACAGCGATACGATCTGCCTGCTTGCGGTCACGCTCAGGCGTCATTTGCGGCTGATAGATACCCTGCTCATTGACATGGATACCCAGCGGACGACGCTCTTTAGTAATAGATTCTTGTAACAACATCAAACCCTGAATAAGCGCTTCTGGACGCGGCGGACAACCTGGCACATACACATCAACAGGGATAATCTTATCGACACCTTGTACGACAGAATAAATATCGTACATGCCGCCCGAGTTGGCACAGGCACCCATAGAGATAACCCATTTTGGCTCAAGCATTTGCTCATATAGGCGCTGGATGACAGGTGCCATTTTAACGAAGCAAGTACCAGCGACGATCATGACATCCGCCTGACGAGGCGAGGCACGAATAACCTCTGCCCCAAAACGTGACAAATCATGAACGGCGGTTAAGGTAGTAGCGTATTCAACATAACAGCAAGAGGTACCAAAGTTAAATGGCCAAAGTGAGTTCTTACGCCCCCAGTTTGCTGTTGAATGAACGAGGTCTTCGAGACGACCCATAAAGACGTTTTTATTCACTTCATCTTCGATAGGGTCGTTGACCGTTTGACTGGTCTGTGCAGGATAGGTATCTGCATCAGGGTTGGCTTTTGTTAATGTGTATTTCATAACATACAACCTTCATATTAGGCTTGGCGTGGCAATCATCTTGCTCGCGCTGTCGCCATAATTTTATTATTAATAAGTGGCTAATCATCAGCGATCATTAATACAAACAGAACTGACGCCTTCATGCTTTGCTGCTCATTTTTGCAAACGCTATAAGCTGAGCATCAACTGCTATTAACGTTCAGTTTTGTCCTGCTGAGCAGACGTCGCAAAATCCACAGAAGTAACGTTACCCGTGGTATTAATATGATCGATGTTTTGTAGATGACGACGATTGGTCTCAATATTGTTTGAGACATTGATTTGACCGGATGACTGCGCGGGTACTTTACCTGTCGGATCGACCATTAGCTCATGAGCACCATCAAACTTGGTGATGTCTGCCAAATTAAAGCCTGCAGGCGCCGCATACAAGCGTGCTTTTTTGCGTAACTTGTCAGCAGGTGCCCAGTTCATCGCACCCAAGCTCAGCTCATAAATCAAACCGATAATCAGAATAGTGATAAACGTGCCAGCGGCGGCAAAGCCAAGCCAACCCGCCTCTCGTACTGACACAGCATAAGCGTAGAGATATAGCGCCTCTAAATCAAAAATTACAAAGAAGATTGCGACCAAATAAAATTTGGCAGACAAACGAATACGGGCGTTGCCAGATCCGACAACACCCGCTTCAAATACTTCTTCTTTTTGTGAACCTTGAGAGCGACCGCCAAGCAAACGCGGAACGACCAGCATAAAGACAACTAGCCCAATGGCGGCTAAGATAAAAGCAATGGCTGACCAATTAAAAGCAGACATGATAATACGTGCTCCTCACCCAATCGAGTGTTAGACACAGCGCAAGCACTGACCCACTCAGGCCATGTTGCGACAGGTATAACGCAGACGAAAACACAAAGTGACTTTATTTAAGTAATTGTCACTGCACTTCAGCAACTGTCACTGTGTTTAAGTAACTGTCATTGAGTCACATGTTAGGTATTTTGCTGGTAACAACCAATTATCAAGCTTATTGACGACGATGTCAGACGTGACCAACTGTAGAGATTCCGGTATGCGCGCGGATAAAGGCTGGTCGCCCAACGCATCTTCTAACAACGTAAGATCAACGTATTAAATCAATATCATATCTGACTGCTTACTTAATTGATTTAATAGCTCATTACACGTGGTCAACAATGACGTGACAACTGGCATAAATTATTTACGTACTATACGCATATCAGTGCCTAAAAGCTAGTTTTTAACTGTATTGAACGGTCACTTTCTATGTAAAAAAAATGTGTTTTTTTTACTATGAATTATGATATAGACCTTACCTTATATTAACCCCAAATCCGTACTTTTGACTATGAACGAACACTGCCACGCTATTTGTCAAAAATCAAGTGTCCAAATACCCCATTTTCATCACCCAAGTCCTCCCCCAAAGTGGGCATTTTTGCTTTATAATGACCCACCAGATTTTTATGATATGCCATCATCAAACCTTAAATTCTATTATTCTTACAATAAAGATTATTAAAATATCGCAACGATACGAATTTTGATGATGCACGCTGCGTTTATCTATCTTTTTCATATCAGCGCTACCCTCTTTTTTGCTTTTGTCTTACAGGTCACGTTATGAGTCAACTCAATCCCAAACAACAAGAAGCCATGCTCTACGTATCTGGTCCATTACTTGTACTTGCAGGTGCTGGCTCCGGCAAAACCTCTGTGATTACGCGTAAGATTGCTTACCTAATCCAAGAATGTGACATGCCAGCTGAGCGCATCACCGCCGTGACCTTTACCAATAAAGCGGCACGTGAGATGAAAGCGCGGGTAAGCAAACTGCTACCAAGCGAAAAAATGCGCGGGCTAACGGTGTCGACCTTTCACCAATTTGGTCTACAGTTTTTGCGCTATGAGCTGATTCATACCCCGCTAAAAGGCAACTTTTCCATCATGGACAGCGATGACAGTAAGCGCCTCTTGATGGAGCTGATGATGCGTGACAACTTAAGCGGCGCTGAAAGTCGCGAGTTGGTCGGTAAAGCCATCAAAATGATTTCGGATTGGAAAAATGACTTGGTCGAGCCTGATAAGGCGATGGAAACGTTAGACGATCCAGAGGATATGATTTTCGCGACGTTATATGCGCTTTATGAGCGTAACTTGCGGGCCTATAATGCCGTCGATTTTGATGACTTGATTGTATTGCCAACCAAAATATTGCGTGAAAATAGAGAACTGCGTGACAAGTGGCAGAACCGTATTCGTTATCTATTGGTCGATGAGTATCAGGATACCAATACCGCCCAGTATGAGATGATTAAGTATTTGGTCGGACCGCAAGGTCGCTTCACCGTGGTAGGTGATGATGATCAATCTATCTATGCATGGCGCGGGGCAAAGCCCGAAAACATGGCGCTACTAAAAGAAGATTTTCCAAAACTGAAAATCGTTATGCTTGAGCAAAATTACCGCTCAACCACACGTATCTTGACTTCTGCCAACGCCGTTATTCTTAATAACGAGCATTTATTTGAGAAAAAACTGTGGTCAGATAAAGGTCAAGGCGAAAAAATCCGCATTATTAATTGTCGTAATGACGACGATGAATCCGAGCGCGTGGCCAAAGAAATCGTCACGCATAAGCTGCGTTTTGGCAATGAGTGGGAACAGTATGCCGTACTGTACCGCAGTAACTTTCAAGCACGTATGCTAGAGGCACAGTTGCGCCAGCTGCAAGTGCCTTATAAGTTATCAGGCGGTCAGTCATTCTTTGCGCGTAGTGAAATCAAAGACATCATGGGGTATCTGCGTCTGATTCTGAATCCCGAAGATGACAGCGCGTTTTTGCGTATTATCAATACACCCAAGCGCGGTATGGGACCCGCCACGCTAGAAAAACTCGGCTTATTTGCGCAAGAGCACAGCATATCGCTATTGGCTTCTTGTACCCATGCTGGCCTGACTCATGTATTGCCGTCAAAGGCTTATGGTACGATAAAAGAGTTTGGTGAATTCATCGAGCACTATACGCGTGAGCTGGATCAACACCCAGACCCTGTGCCGATCGTACGCCAGATGATTGATGAGACGGGTTATATTGATTTTGTCCGTAGCGATGCCAAAACGCCGCAACAAGAAAAAAACCGTATCGATAATATCGATATGCTCTATACCAGTATTCAGTCCTTGATTAATCGTGCTGAAGAAGACGAAGACCGAACGATTGATACCATCATTCGTAAGCTGGTTTTGCTTGATATGCTTGAGCAACAGCAAGAAGAAGAGAACACTAACAAAGTTAACTTGATGACCTTACATGCCGCAAAAGGTTTGGAGTTCGATTTTGTTTATATCATGGGGCTCGAGGAAGAGATGCTACCGCATCGCAACTCCATTATGAGTGAGACGGTCGAAGAAGAGCGCCGTCTGATGTACGTGGGCATTACTCGTGCACGTCGTGAACTAACATTGACGCTCGCGACCCAGCGCCGTGCCGGTGGACAGATGCGCGTTACCTCAGAATCAAGATTTTTGGATGAGTTGCCTGAGGATCATATTGATTGGCCTGCCAAAGCGAAAAAGAAAAAAGCGACCAAAGACCCAGAGGCCGTCGCTGACGAATATCTGGCCAATATTCGAGCGTTACTGGGTAAGCGTTAATCTTAATCAAGACATTTAAGCACCTGAGTAATAAACACCTAAGTAAAATGCTTACGAGAACATGCTTTAGACTGCGCAAAAGGCGATTGTTATAATCGTCATTGTTATTGTTCTTTATATACTATAAAAAACTGACTGTAAAAACTTGGAACACTTATGCCTACCCCGACGCCTAATCAGGAACGAACTGCCATGCTGTCAGGAGACTATAATTCGGCTGAATATAGTGCCGAATATAAGCTTCTGTATCTGCAGGGTTTGGTTGCTGATAAAGCATACGAGGCCATTACAGAGTTTTTGGAAAAGCAGTCCGAATACGAGATTGCCAACCTACTAGAGTCCTTCCCAACTCAAAACCGTCTGTTGATTTGGGCGCAGGTGCCAGAGCATATCAAAGGTGAAGTGCTTGCCGAGCTAGATGTCGATACGCGCCAGCCGTTGATGGAGAATATTTCTTCTCAAGAAATCTCCTTGTTTACCCAAGATCTTGATGCTCAAGATATCTCTGAGATTTTGGACACTGTCACTGAAAGCGTACGTACCTCAGTCATGGCAACGCTGGACGAAGAGACTCGGGTCCAAGTCAATAAGCTTGATACTTATGCCGACTGGGAAGTGGGTAGCTATATGGATCCCGATATTATCCAGATAAGGGATGATATCTATTTGGCGGATGTACAAGAGTGGCTGCGTGAAAACGACGACCTGCTCGATGACGAGAGCCAAGAGCTGCTCGTTGTCGATCAAAGCCAACAATTACTAGGGCTATTGAGTCTAGTAGACTTAATTAAGCATAAACAGAATACATTAGTTTCGGAGCTGATTGATACTGCCATTACAATTAATGATCGCTTGGATATTCAAGATGCCGCCGCGATTTTTCGTTCAGAAGACATCCGTTTTGCGCCGGTAATCAATAGCCATGGCGAGCTAGTCGGTCAACTAAACGGTGAGGACATCATGGAGATTATCCAAGATGATGTCGACAGCACCATGAAAAACCTCGCTGGTGTTAGCCAAGATGAAGAGCTATTTGCCCCGATTCTAACCAGTGCCAAAAGCCGTAGCGTTTGGCTAGGTATCAATTTATGTACCGCCCTTTTAGCAGCAGCAGTGATTGGACAATTTGAAGAAGTACTAGCACAAGTCGTGGCGCTAGCGATATTGATGCCAGTGGTCGCCAGTATGGGCGGTATTGCTGGTTCGCAAACGCTGACGGTCGTTATTCGAGGTATGGCGATGGGTCAAATCGGTGGTTCTAACCGTGTCTGGCTGTTGAATAAAGAGCTGTGGGTGGGCGCAATCAACGGTATCATCTGGGCGATAATTATGGCGTTTATTGCTCAGTTATGGTTTCATGATATTAAGATCAGTGCCGTCATCGGTTTTGCCATTGCGATCAACATGACTGCAGCTAACGTCTCGGGGATCAGCATACCGCTGATGCTAAAACGGATGAATATCGACCCTGCTCTATCTGCTTCGGTTATCCTAACGACCGTCACAGATATCGTCGGCTTTATGTCCTTTTTAGGATTGGCTAGCGTGCTGATACTTTAGTTTTTTGCTGAATTACTGAATTACTGAATTACTGAATTACTGAATTACTGAATTACTGAATTACTGAATAATTAAAATATAGAATTGTTATTTGTATAAAAATTTCGAATAAGATTTATTTAGACCTTAGTTCAAGGCCTTAGTTTTAAATCATAATTTAAAAACCATCAAATCGTTAAGTGAGTGTGTTATGCAAGCTGTACAAGTTAAAGTGGTAAACCCTAAAATTACTGAAGACGAAGCATTTTCTCTACCAACTCGTGCCACCGATGGCAGTGCAGGTATTGACTTGCGTGCTTGTATTGACGAGCCATTAACGATTAAAGCAGGTGAAACCCATTTAATTGGTACAGGTCTTGCCGTTTATATTCAAGATCCTAATTATGCAGGTATGATTTTACCGCGTTCAGGTCTTGGTCATAAGCACGGTATCGTCTTGGGTAACTTGGTTGGACTAATTGATGCCGACTATCAGGGCGAGCTGATGGTTAGTATTTGGAACCGCAGTAGCGACGACTTTGTTCTTAATCCAGCTGAGCGTATGGCACAGTACATCGTGGTACCTGTTGCGCGTCCTGAGTTTGAAGTGGTTGCAGAATTCAGTGATGAAAGCGTACGCGGTGCAGGCGGGTTTGGACACTCAGGTCGTCAATAATAGCTATTTTGACGGTCAATTCTGCTAGTAATTTTTAGATAGCCTTCAAGGTTTTGCTTAAGCTATATATAAAACCTTGCGCTATTTATTTTTATTTACCATTGAACATCTATCACGGTTATAAGGAGAATAAGCAATGCCACCTTTTGCGGCGCAGCAATCCTTATTCCGTGCTTATGATATTCGTGGTACCAACCAGTATTTTACTAGCAGTTTTATACAAGCGCTAGGCGATGCTTTTGCTGTTCTCTACAATGCGCAGAACGGCCAACCGACTCAAAACATCAATGCTAATGCCTCTAATGCTAGTACCTCTGTTGATACTAAGCAAAATGTTGTCGTTGTTGGTTATGACATGCGCATTGGCAGTGAAGCCATTGCACTTATGCTCTCTACTGTACTAGCTCAGCAGGGTTTACGCGTAATCCAATTAGGTCTGGTTACCACGCCGATGATGGCATTTTGGGCAGCGCAATATCAAGGCCATGGCATAGTCGTAACAGCGAGCCATTCCGCTAAAGACATATTAGGTATCAAATGGTTGGTGAATAACAAATCCCCTAGTAGCTCAGAGATACAGACGCTTTATCATCAGCTAACCGCTCATCATAGTTGTCACGCTTATCCCGATAATCAAGCTAACAATCCTATCTTGCATTCAGAAAACATTGATAATAACTACGACTCAAAATTACCAATTGATTTGCTTGAGCAACTACCTACTCATCAAGTAGCAAACGTTTATATTGATGCTATTGAGCAGGTATTTGAACAATTATTTCAGCACAATCACTCGGCAACTAAAGCCAATCAGAAAAACGCTTATAAACTTGATTTAGTCATAGTTATTGACTGTATGCATGGCGCAACTGGGAGCATCGCTCAACGCTTGTTTGAACGTTTTTGCCAGCATGTTATTTTTCTCAATGACACACCTGATGGTAATTTCCCTCTTGGTAATCCAGATCCTACCGAACCAAACCGCTTAAACGAATTGCAACGAGCCGTTGTTTTGCATGCAGCAGATATAGGCTTGGCGTTCGATGGCGATGGCGATCGTTTGATGATCGTTGATAACAACGGCAAAATAGTTACGCCCGATCATTTGCTCTATTTATTGGCACGTATTGCTATTACTGAACATCCTAACTCTCTTAACGATTCTTTATTAGCATCTGAAGTTCTTTTCGATATTAAGTGCGCCCATCATTTGCCAAGGCTGTTATCTGAGCTTGGTACTACACCTGTGATTAGCAAGACTGGCAGCAGCTTTATGCGCCAGCAGGTACAGCATCCTGACAATCAGATTGTCTTCGCTGGTGAATTATCAGGGCATTTCATCTTTAATGACAGCCGCTTTATCCCTTATGATGATGCGATGTATGCTGCATTACGGTTGCTGCATTGGCTTGACCAAACTCATAATGATATTAATGATAAAAAACCGCTAGCAGATATCATCCAAAGCTTGCCCACTATAGTCAGTACTGCTGACCATTATTTGCCAATGCCGCAAACGGCTACTACCGACTGCTCACTCGTAGAGCAATTAACGAGATTTTGTCATTACTTGCAGTATCTAGTAGATATGTCTGCTCATACTGACTCTTCATCTAGTCAGCAGTTAAAAGATACTTGCCTGCCCGCCACAACATGCAAGTCATCAGTGTGTACTTGCGCTACTGCGAAGGCGCAAATAGCATTAAAGCAGACGCATGAATTATTACCTCTGGGAACCAAACTGAGCTGTATCGATGGTGTGCGCTTGGATTTTGCGCATGGCTTTGGCGTACTGCGCCAATCAAATACCAGCAATAGCCTGACCGCGCGCTTTGCAGGTGACAGTGTAAATGACCTAAAAGATATTCAGGCAACATTTGCCGCTTTATGCCGACCATTTAACGCAGCGCTAGCAGAACAGATTCTTGTTATTCCTGCGGAGTAGCCTCATAAAACATATAACTGTCTCATTAGACATAGTAAAAAAACAACCAATTTAAAACCGGCCCTTAGGAGTTTGTAATGACGCTTAATTTAGATGATGCCAAAAACACCGCTGAAGTATTGACCACTGCTCTGCCCTATATCCAGCGTTTTGTTGATAAACTCATCGTCGTAAAATACGGCGGCAACGCCATGACCGACCCTGAGCTTGAGAGCTCATTTGCTCGTGATATTGTTTTGCTAAAAACAGTCGGTATGCATCCAGTAGTCGTACATGGTGGTGGCCCGCAAGTTGACAACCTCCTAAAAGAGCTCGGTCGTCAATCAGACCGTATCGATGGGATGCGAGTCACTGACAAAAGCACCATGGATATCGTAGAAATGGTCTTGGGCGGTAGCGTCAACAAATCGATTGTTAGCTTAATTAATAAGCATGGCGGTCGCGCGATTGGTCTTACAGGTAAAGATGCCAACTTGATTCAAGCAAAAAAACTGATGATGGAAAAAATTGGCGCAGACGGCATCGCTGTACCAGTTGATTTAGGATTCGTCGGTGATGTGGTAAGCGTCAATAAAGACGTGATTAACATGTTGATTGCCTCAGATTTTATTCCCGTAATCGCACCACTTGGCGTTGACGCTGAAGGCAATACCTATAATATCAATGCGGATTTGGTCGCGGGTAAAGTAGCGGAGTTTTTACAAGCAGAAAAACTGATGCTATTAACCAATATCAAAGGCGTATTGGGCCGTGATGGCGAAGTGGTGACTGGACTCACGCCAAAGAAAGTCGATAGCTTAATCGAAGACGGTACTATCTCAGGCGGTATGATTCCCAAAATCCAATGTGCGCTTGATGCGGTACGTAGCGGCGTCAAAAGCGCGGTAATCGTTGATGGCCGTGTCCCTCATGCGACTTTGCTTGAGATTTTCACCAACGAAGGGGTTGGTACGCTCATTAGTCGCGAGATAGACTCATCATTGAGCTAGCAAAATCTAGCAATACTAAATGTAAAAAAGCCCGAGTTAATATAAGCACTCGGGCTTTTTTGTGCATTTTTATATTTAAAAAATAAGCCTAGCTTAATTTTTATAAATTAATTTCACGAAAAAACTTTATCAAACTCAGATTCATCGAAGCCGCATAGTAATACTGCTTGATCTTTATCTGCCACCTGACCTTCTACAATCGGACGTTTGATCATGCTGGTATTTTCCACGAGTAAATCTATCGCGTTGTCTACATTAGCGTCAGCCGCTTGCTTTTGACTGTCGTCTAGCTTGCGCCATGTTGTACCACGCTTATTCAGCACTTTGTCGATACCTAGCTCATTTACCCAGCGCTGTACTGTTTCTTTCTCTATACCTTGTTTCTTATAATCGTGAAAATCATAGCTGACATCTAGATCGTTTAGCTTAGTGAACGCTTTTTTCATCGTGCTACAAGACTTGATACCGTAAATGGTGATGGTCATGATAAATCCTCATAAATATTCATTAATTTGTCTATTATACCTAAGGCTGACTGGATATAGAGAATGCATTACTTTTAATCGCCAAACCTAGTAAGCAACTGCATCATATCGTCGCAATTTTCGCCAAATTACGCTATGCTATGGCATTGTCAAATTCCACCTATTTTGACCAGTATTAAACAAATTCATATTAAACAAATCAGTATCAACCAATTTCGAGCCGACTATGAGCAACGCCGTGACAGCAGACCAAACAGAAAACAATTATTATAACCCACAAGCGATAGAAGCCGCGCAGCAGACCAAATGGGCAACTGACAAGCGCTTTGAAGTAAGTAATGAGCCAAGCGACAAGCCAAGTCGTTACATGCTATCAATGTTCCCTTATCCAAGTGGCAAGCTGCATATGGGCCACGTACGTAACTATACGATTTCTGACGTATTGAGCCGTTATTATCGTCTCAAAGGCTATGAAGTCATGCAACCGATGGGCTGGGATGGTTTTGGCTTGCCAGCAGAAAACGCAGCGATTGCTAACCAGACGCCACCTGCGGCATGGACATTTGCCAATATTGACAGCATGCGTGCGCAGCTTAAATTACTAGGCCTGTCTATTGACTGGTCACGTGAGTTTGCCACTTGTAGCCCTGAGTATTATCAGTGGGAGCAGTGGTTATTTTTGCAATTGTACAAAAAAGGCCTAGTCTATAAGAAGCTGTCGACGGTCAACTGGGACCCTGTTGACAACACCGTGTTGGCAAATGAGCAAGTCATCGATGGCAAAGGCTGGCGTAGTGGTGCTGCAGTCGAAAAACGCGACATCCCAATGTATTACTTCAACATCACTGATTATGCCGATGAGCTATTAGATGATTTGGATCAGCTAGAAGGTCATTGGCCATCTGAAGTACTAACCATGCAGCGTAACTGGATTGGTCGTAGTGCTGGTATGGAAGTGCACTTCCCTTATGAGCTTGCTGGTGAAGAAAACACCTTAGATGTGTTCACTACTCGCCCTGATACCTTGATGGGTGTGACTTATGTCGCTGTTGCCGCAGAGCATCCACTTGCACAGTATGCTTCTGAGAATGATGACGCAATCGCTCAATTCTGTGCCCTTTGCAAAAAAGGCTCAGTCGCTGAAGCGGACTTGGCCAAAGCTGAAAAAATCGGTATGGATACAGGCCTCACTGTGACGCATCCTCTGACTGGTGAAGAAGTGCCAGTATGGGTTGCCAACTACGTATTGATGAGCTACGGCTCAGGCGCAGTCATGGCGGTACCTGCTCATGATGAGCGTGATTATGAGTTTGCGGTTAAGTACGACCTGCCGATCAAACAAGTCATCAATGTGCCTGACGGTTATTTTGACGAGCTAAAAGCAGATGCCAAAGCGAACGATAGTGAAGTCAATCTTGCTTATACTGAACGCAACACTTTGGTTAATTCAGGTGAGTTTGACGGTCTAGACTTTGAGCAAGCGTTTGAAGCAATGCTTGCCAAGCTTGAGCCAAAAGAGCTGGCTAAGAAAAAGATCCAGTATCGCCTACGTGATTGGGGTGTATCTCGCCAGCGCTATTGGGGTTGCCCTATCCCAATGATCAACTGTGAGCATTGTGGTACGGTACCTGTTGAAGAGCAAGACCTACCAGTTGTATTGCCAACCGACGTCGTACCTGATGGTCGCGGTAACCCACTTAAAAATATACCAGAATTTGTTAATACTACTTGTCCTAAATGTGGCAACCCTGCTGAGCGTGAGACCGATACCTTTGACACATTCGTAGAGTCAAGCTGGTACTATGCACGTTTTGCTAGCCCAAATGACGCACAAAACATGGTCAATAAATCTGCTGCTAACAAATGGTTGCCTGTTGATCAATACGTTGGCGGTGTCGAGCATGCGGTAATGCATCTATTGTATGCACGCTTCTTCCACAAGCTGATGCGCGATGAAAACTTAGTCACAGGCGACGAGCCATTTGCCAATCTAATGACCCAAGGTATGGTGCTTGCTGGTACGTTCTACCGCGTCAATGCGGATGGCAGTACGACTTACTATTTTGCAGAAGATATCGATATTGACTTCAACGAACGCGGTCAACCCATTAAAGCTATCTTGAAGTCAGACGGCCAGCCAGTGACGATTGGCAAAATCGAAAAAATGTCTAAGTCAAAAAACAACGGTGTCGATCCACAGCTAACCATTGACAAATATGGTGCTGATACGGTTCGTCTATATACGCTATTTACTGCGCCTGCGGATCAAACGCTTGAATGGTCAGATGACGCGCTAAAAGGCCCTTATAACTTTGTGAAAAAAGTATGGCGCATTGCAACCGATCATATGCAAGCGCTAACGGCCGCCAATATCAGCATTGATACGCTGAACAGTGCTACCTTGAACACAGACGGGTTGAGCAAAGAAGCCAAAAACTTACGCCGTAAAACGCACGAAACGATTGCTAAGATTGATAGTGATTTGGGTGATCGTCTGGCATTGAACACGCCAGTATCAAGCCTGATGGAACTTGCTAATGAGCTGACTGGCTTTAACGCGAGTAATGAGCAAGAGCTGCACGTCAAACACGAAGCGTTGACCAATCTGCTGATTATGCTGTCTGTCTATGCGCCGCACGTCGGTGAGCATTTGCTTGAGCAATTGGGTCTTGATACCTTAACTTTAGACTACCCAACCGTGGACGAAAGTGCGCTGGTACAGGACATGATCACGATGGTGGTACAGGTCAATGGTAAGATGCGTGGTAAGATGGATGTCGCACCAAACAGCGATCCTGAGCAGCTAAAAGAGCAAGCTCGCACTATGGAAAGCGTGGCAAAATTCATCACGGGCGAGATCAAAAAAGAAATCGTCGTTCCTAATAAATTGGTTAACATCGTGGTTGTAGGCTGAGGTATCTTGAGCTAAGTATTTTAGGCTTAGTGCTCTAAGCCTTCTTATCATATGAGGATAGCGTTTATGTCATACAAGCATCGAGCTGAGCAGGCGCAACCAGAATCAAGCGCACACAGCCTAGCTAACAAAAAGTCCCATGGCCAAAAGCTCGGAGCAGTCTTACTTGCCACGCTGCCAATGTTTGCAGTGGTAGGTGCAGCCGCTGCTCTTAGCGGCTGTGGTTTCCAGCTGCGTGGCTACGACTCAGCGATGCTGCTTGACGTCGAAAAAACAGCGGTCATCATCGAAGACAATCGCACCTCCTTCCCGCTGAAACTACCATTGACGCGTCGCCTAAAGACGTTAGGTGTCGATGTTATTAGTAATATGAGCTCAGAAGAAGTTGCCCGCAATAACCAACAAGCAGGGGCTGAGTCTATTGCCGCTATCGACATCCGTAATGTACGTTTTAAACGTTACGAATTGGTTGGCGTATTAACAGAGATTCGCTTGGTACTATCAGCAGATGTCAGCTATCAAACGATGGAAAATGGTAAGCCTGTAACACTAAGCAACCCCATTCAGGTCGAGCGAAGCTATCAGTACAACGAAGCCTCTGTTAGTACTGACGATCAGCAAGGCGATCAGACTCGCGATTGGCTCTATGATACTTTAGCTCGCCGTATCACTGACCAGTATGTTGCTATCTCGCTTCCTAAAGTCGCACCTGCTGCCAAACAATCTCTGCAAATGAATAAAGGTGTGACACCAACCGTTGTCGTCGTACCACAACCGTAATAGTTAGTCGTTCTGATTATCAAACGATACCATCCCTAGAAGTATGAGTAGCAAACTAAGCGAGTGTAAGTACTACCTTGAGTAGACTGGGCTAGCTTAATATTGTTAAGCATATTCTTGGAATTGGTATTACCTGCTCATCAACCTGTGTAACACCACGCTATGCAAGATACTTTCATAAAAGCCTATCCAAAACTACTGCAGCCTTCCGTTGCGGTAGCGGGCTTGTGGCTGGCGCACGGTGACGAGCCATTACTCAGTCAATGGTTGATAGATGCACTGCGTCCACACTGGCGCGCACAGAACTATGCAATCAAACGTATAGAGCTGATTTCTGTCAAGAGTTGGCAAGAAGTACTGTCAGAGCTTGGTAGTCAGTCTTTATTTGATGATGCCAGCGCCTTGATCGTGACAGGCAATCATAAACCTGATAAAGCAGTTATCGCTGAGTTGGAACGTTTTGCGGTCGAGGCACAAGCTGGCACACACGGCCATAGTGTGTTGTGGCTCACACCTAAGCAAGACAAACGCAGCCAGAGCAGCAAATGGTTTGCTCCTTTTGCGCAATATGGCAATGTCATTGATTGCAATTTATACAATGAGCAGCAGCGCCAACAGCTACTACAGATACAAGCTCAGAAGTTTGGCTTACGACTGTCTCAAGAAGCATGGCAACTACTCATGTCACACACTGAGCATCATTTGCTAAGTGCTTATCAAACCCTATGGCGACTGTCTTATCTGTTTGCACCGCAGCTAGTTGCTAATAACAGTACTAGTGAAGATAGTGCTACTGACAACAGTACCGAACAATCTAATAGCTTTTCACAACCTGTGAATAATGTGGCATTGGATATTGCAGACCTACAAGCAGCGTTGGTCAGCGATGCGCAGTTTAGTGTGTTTGATTTGTCTGATGCGATGCTTGCGGGCAATAGTACGCAGGTCGCCAAAATCATATTTCAGCTAAAGTCGACCGATGAGCCCACTACTTTAGTGCTCTGGGCTATTAGCAAAGACATGCGTCAAATCATTCAACTTATGGACGGTCAAGACCCTCAAGCATTAGGCATTTGGCGTAGTAAGCAAGGGTTGTACCAACAAGCCTGCCGTCGTCAGTCAAAACAACAAACGAGCGAATGGCCTGCCCTGCTTTACCGCTGTGACCAAGCTATCAAAGGTCTTATTCGTCAGCCAGCATGGGAATTATTATTGCAAGCGGCACTAGAGCTCGCAGGTAAGCGTTTATTTGCTATGCGCTAAGACTGAGCCACTTGTCACCACCTTTTATTGTTGCGCTTAGCCACGAGTTATCCATCTCTTCTCTTACTGATCTATACGTTTTTCTTATTGGTTTATACGTTTAAACGCTATAAATCCAGATTCTACTACCCTATCTTATTCTCCTATAATCTCCGTTTTATTGATTTTTAGTAAGCATTTCTTTTCTGTACCTGTCTCTATTATTGGCTACCTTAACCTTTCGTAAACTAATTTCCATTCCCTTTTGTAGGTGAAGTCTCTACTATATCTACACTTGATTTAATTGTGATTGGATTGTTGTCATGCGCAAAATAAGCAAAAAGTCTGCTATCAAATGGGGTGTTATTGCCTTAATTATCGTAGCATTAGGGGCTTTGGCCTATACTTTTTTAAAACCAGAAGAAGCCACACCTAACTATTTAACCGCAACAGTCGAAGTCGGTGATATTGAAAACAATGTCATGGCATCCGGTAAAGTAAAAGCGTTAAATACCGTCGATGTAGGGGCACAGGTGTCTGGTGAAGTAAAACGCCTGTATGTTGAAGTCGGTGACGAAGTTAAGCAAGGCGATTTGATTGCGCAGATTGATCAAGTGACTCAGAAGAACAGCCTGAGCAATGAACAAGCTAGTCTTGAACAAAGCGAAGCTGCGCTACAAAGTGCTCAAGCAGAATCGTTAAGCAAACAAGCCAGTCTAAAAAGTGCCTATGCTGATCTTGCCAGCCGTCAGTCTGAGCTCAAACAAGCACAGTCTGATTTTGCGCGTTTGCAAGACTTAGTCGCTATCGACGCTATCTCGCAGCAAGAATATGACACGCAAGCAACCAGTGTCGAGACCGCAAAAGCAGCGGTTGCCAATGCACGTGCAGCTATCGATACAGCAAAAGCAGCGATTGCGACCACCGAAGCCAATATCAACAGCCAACAAGCAGCATTACGCAAATCACGAACCAACGTCAGTACTGCTGAAGAAGATTTGAGCTATACCACGATTCGCGCCCCGATATCAGGTACTGTCGTTTCTATTACGACTGAGCAAGGCACTACGGTCAACGCCAACCAAACAGCGCCTACACTAGTAACGCTAGCAGATTTATCGACCGTACGTATCAACGCGCAAATCTCCGAAGCTGATGTCATTAACGTCAATGCTGGTATGCCCGCTTATTTTAATATCATCGGTAATCCAGACCAGCAGTATGATGCGACGTTGACTGCTATCGAGCCTGCTCCAGAGCAAATCAGTAGTACCAGCTCAACAGACGCTGCTATCTATTATGTCGGCTACGTAGAAGTGCCTAATCCTGACCGCTTATTCCGCATTGATATGACCGCGCAGATTTATATCATCGTTAACGAAGCCAAAAACGCCCTGTTAGTACCGTCAACAGTGATACAAGAAAAACGCTCTAAAGGTAAAGAAAAAAGCAAAGCGGCCACTGGCAAGTTTGTACGTGTATTAAAAGAGGATGGAACCGTAGAAGAGCGTACTGTAGAAGTCGGTATCGATAACCGAGTAAATGCGCAAATCTTAAGTGGTTTGAAAGAAGGAGAAGAAGTCATCATCAGTGAAGAAAGTGGTAAGAAATCAGGTAGCGGCCGTATCCCTGGTGGACCTCGAATGTAACTTGTTCTTTGACTATGTTGAATAAAAAGGGGCTTGTTGAACATAGCAGCCCTTTCATAACAACACTATAACGCTTATTAGCCTTTATTAAAGACACTGCTATGACTATATCTCAATCTCCTAAACCGTCGACTGAAGATAGCTCTGAAAGTAGCACGGCTCAAAACTTAGGGTCACACACTTCTGCTAACCCTTCAAACAGCTCAAACAACTTAGATAATTCAGATAACTTGAATAATTCAGCAAAAATCAATACCGTTAATCACCCTGCACCAGGCAAGCCCATTATGGAGTTGTCTGGCATTATCAGAGAGTTCCCTGCTGGTGAGCAAACGATTCGCGTTTTGCATGATATCAATCTAACTATCAATCAAGGTGAGATGGTCGCCATCATTGGACAGTCAGGCTCTGGTAAGTCCACCTTAATGAATATCTTAGGTTGTCTAGATCAAGCCACTGCTGGCGATTATAAGATCTATGGCCAATCCGCGCGTAAGCTTGATGCCGATCAGCTAGCAGAACTGCGCCGTGAGCATTTTGGTTTTATTTTTCAACGCTATCATTTGCTTGGTGATATCAGTGCCAAAGACAACGTCGCTGTCCCTGCCGTGTATGCTGGCATGGATACCGAAGCACGCACAAATCGTGCTGAGAAGTTACTAACGGATTTGGGGCTTGGTAATAAGGTCAATAACCGTCCCAATCAGCTCTCAGGTGGACAGCAGCAGCGCGTTTCTGTTGCTCGTGCACTGATGAATGGTGGTGACGTGATCTTGGCAGATGAGCCAACGGGTGCCCTAGACAGTAAGTCTGGCGAAGACGTCATGGCAATTTTGCATGACCTCAGTGCACAAGGTCATACCATTATCATGGTCACTCATGATCCAAAGCTAGCAGCGCAAGCGGAGCGTGTGATTGAGCTAAAAGACGGCTATGTCATCGCTGATTATCAAACTGAGCATTATAAGCACACCGACAAAAAACCAGAATCTATCCTTGGTGAACATCGAAAAAGCGCCTTTGGTAGCTTTATTGATCGACTGCTTGAAGCGTTTAAAATGTCTTTGCTTGCCATGCGCGCGCATAAAATGCGTACCCTACTGACTATGCTCGGCATTATCATCGGTATCGCTGCGGTTGTATCTATCGTAGGTCTTGGACAAGGCTCTCAGCAGCAAATCCTTGCCAATATTAGCTCGCTAGGTACTAATACCATCACCGTCAATGATGGCTACCCTAGAGGCGACCCTAGACGCCGCTATAACGATGACAACTTGACACCAGAAGACGCAGAGGCGGTCGGCAATCAGCCCTATATTATCAGCGTCAGCCCTCAAGTAAATGCTAACTCTAGCGTGCGCTATCGTAGTATACAAGAGGATGCTACCGTCAACGGCGTTGGCGAAGACTATCTAACCGTCACTGGTGAGACGTTGGCATTGGGCCAAGGGTTTGATGCGAAAAGCGTTACATTACGTAGTCAAGATATCATCATCGATGACAATGCTAAGCAGACCTTTTTCTCAGATATTGATAACCCTGTTGGCGAAGTGATATTGGTTGGTAGTGTGCCTGGACGCGTGATTGGCGTCCTCGAAGAGAGCGATGGTGGCTTTGGACCCAGTGTGACGACGCCTACTATCTATATGCCTTATACAACGGTGATGTCGCGTGTCACGGGTAGTACCAATATCGATCGCTTTGTAGCGTTATTAGACGATAGTATCTCTTCTAGCGCCGCAGAGACGGCCATCTCTGACTTGATAGAGAGTCGCCATGGCAAAGATGACTTTGAGTTGCGCAATTCAGACTCTATTCGTCAAACGATCGAGTCGACGACAGGCACGATGACCCTGCTTATCTCATCAGTCGCGGTTATTTCATTGATCGTCGGCGGTATTGGGGTGATGAACATCATGCTGGTCTCTGTCACCGAACGAACTAATGAGATTGGTGTACGAATGGCAGTAGGTGCACGTCAGAGCGATATCATGCAGCAGTTCCTCATTGAGGCCGTTCTGGTCTGTATTTTAGGGGGACTGATTGGTATTGGACTGGCATTTGCCATTGGCGAGCTGATCAATAGTGTGGGCGGTGATAATTTCAAAGTTATCTATTCATCAACCTCTATTATTGCTGCTTTTGTTTGTTCGACGTTAATTGGTGTAGTATTTGGATTCTTGCCAGCACGTAATGCTGCCAAATTAGATCCTGTTGAAGCACTTTCTCGAGACTAATAATCGATTATTGACTCGCTTTAGCCAAAAATAGAGCAGTCAATATCGATATAATGACGAAAATTTAAATAAACTGGAATAAATTGGCAATTTTATAAGAGAATTACACTTTTTTTATCATGTGGGGTTGTAATTGTCATAATAATATATATAATGTGCTCTCACGTTTAGGGATACAAACACTTTAAACGTTAGGGCTGTTAGCTCAGTTGGTAGAGCAGTTGACTTTTAATCAATTGGTCCCGCGTTCGAGTCGCGGACAGCCCACCATATTTAGTTTAATCTTTATTAATCGTTCTGCCCTATCCGGTAGTAGACTAATAAAGATAAGTTTAAAAGACATCGTTAAGATGTTTAGTTTTAAAAAGTTCTTTAGTTAGAATTTTCTCTTGCAGAGTTAAAAAGCATTGCTTTTTTATATACTCTTCAGGGCTGTTAGCTCAGTTGGTAGAGCAGTTGACTTTTAATCAATTGGTCCCGCGTTCGAGTCGCGGACAGCCCACCATATTTAGAAAGCCCAGTTACTATCTTAGTAACTGGGCTTTTTTTCGTCTGGGCTTTTTAAACGTTGTTTTTTAGCTATTAGTTTCTTAACTTTTATATACCTCTATTTATTATGCTTGCGTTTAAACAGTCGAAAGTTATCTCTCTTGCGCCATAGTAGTTTATGTCTGATCGTATCCTTGATGGTACGTGGATGCTTGGGCGCATGAGCGATAAACTCATCAAACTCTGCCTCACTCATCGCTAGCTCTCGTCCATGTGCCATCATCACCATTGACGGTTGCAATGCCCTGATTTTTTTTAACGATTGGACATAAGCTTTAGGGTAATAGACAGGAAATGGCGCTACAAACTTGTGGCGCAACTTAATGATTAAATCAGCGGTGTATACTTCACGACTAGGCAGATGAAACAATGATAAATCACGATCCGTATGACCTGGCGTCTCTAATACTTGCCACTCATCGAACTTTGGCACAAGCTCACCATCTGTGACGGTGATATCCGGTTTCAGACTTGCCGAGTAATATAGGTTTTTAAATGTTTTACCTTGACGTCTGGCCACATAATATCCTAGATGTATATCTACGAAGTGCATCGTGTGCCCGCCAATACCGCTATACCACTGCTTTTTTTCATCCGCTGAGACAATCAGACAGCCAGTCTTTTCTCGAAATTTATTCGCACCGCCTGCATGATCCGGATGCATATGCGTGACCACTACTACTTTTAGGTCGGTGATGGGTCGTTTTAACGTTGTCTTAATATAGTCGAGCACCATCGGTACATCAGCACGGCAGCAACCATCTAACAGCATTATTTTATCTGGATATACTGCCAGATAACTACTTTGAATATATCCTTCTAAACGTACAATTTCACATAGACTCATTGGTGTTCCCTACCTCATTCGTCATTATTATTGTGAGGCTTTTGTTCAGTTTTATAGCCAATCTTTAGTATAGCGCCCGTCACGATAAATAAAACGACTTTGAGTGAACGCTTGTGACTATATACAAGAGTAATGCGACATACAGAGACGATGCGGCTAATAACTAACCATAGACAACTCACTATTAATAACCGCATGTACGGTTCTATCCATGCCATGACAATTCTTACTTTATTAGCAAAAAGCAAAAACCCAGCACTTAGGCTGGGTTTAAGGAAATATTTAGTATCTTATTTATCATTTTAGATAATTCGTAAATTACCTACTTATCGACTATGCAAGATCACGAACCTTTGGCTCACGTTCCCATAGACGAGACTTAGCATTACTGATAAAGGCATCTAGCTCAGCCAATGGCGTCACAAACTCATCTTTTTCAACTGGTAGTTTACTTAAGATAAATTCATCAGTCGCACCGCAATATGCGATGGCTTTGCAATGATTGTACGCATCGTTGAACCAATCTAATGCTGAGCTGTCTTTTGCGAGCTTTTTAGCTTGGTCAGGCATGATGATACTAACGACGGCATCAAACATCACTGACGGACCACCAGCGAGGCGCTCATCAGCTTGTATGCGTGTACCATCATCCAATACGACTTCTTTGTTAGGCGCTACGATTTTAACACTAGCACCTTGCGCTTTGGCAGCATCTTCGAATTTTTTGACTTCACTGCTATTAGAACCTTCTGCAACTAAGATACCAATCATACGGCCTTTTAGGCTATCAGGCGTTAGGCCAATCGTTTGTACCGCTTTAGAGGTTCCCAAGTCTTGAACAGGTGCAGCTGCATCAGCTGGCTCTGGTAGCTCCATACCCAATGCCGTTGCTACGCGATTGGCCAAGTCTTCATCGATATGAATCAAATGGCTAAGCATACGCTTACGTACATGGGCTGTATCTACTTTACCTAGCTCAAATGCATAAGCAGTTGCTATATGGGCTTGCTCAGTTGCTGTCTGACTACGATAGAACATACGTGGCTGGCTATAATGATCTGCAAAGCTCTCGTCACGTACGCGACCTTTTACGCCATCATCTAGTTGCTCATGGAATGAGTTGAAACCACGTTTAGCGCTTTCACGAGGACGAGTTGGATCTAAGCTTTGTGGCTCATAAAGTACACGTGTCTTAGGCACTTGCATTTGCATATGACCATCTTGCTGATTGTTAGCAAACGGACATTTCGGTGCATTGATAGGAATCTGGGCAAAGTTTGGCGAGCCTAAACGTGATAGCTGCGTGTCCAAGTAACTGAACAAACGACCTTGTAATAATGGGTCATTACTAAAATCAACACCCGGTGGCAGATGCGATGGGCAGAATGCTACCTGCTCAGTCTCTGCAAAGAAATTATCTGGATAGCGGTTCAATACCATCTTACCCACGACTTTTACTGGTACCAATTCTTCTGGAATCAGTTTGGTTGCATCAAGATGGTCAAATGGGAACTCATTGGCATCTTCTTCGGTAAATAACTGTACGCCAAATTCCCACTCAGGATAGTCACCGTTGTTGATTGACTCAAACAAATCACGGCGATGATAGTCAGGATCAGCACCTGAGATTTTCACTGCCTCATCCCATGTGGTTGACTGTACGCCCAATACTGGCTTCCAATGGAAACGTACAAAGGTACTCTTACCGTCTTTATTGATTAAGCGATAGCTATGAATACCAAAGCCTTCCATCATACGTAGGCTACGTGGTAGACCGCGATCACTCATTAGCCAAATTAGATTGTGCATGGTTTCAGGGCTTAGTGAGACAAAATCCCAAAACGTATCATGAGCAGATGCCGCTTGCGGGAAACCGCGATCTGGTTCTGGTTTTACCGCATGAATCAAATCTGGAAACTTCATCGCATCTTGGATAAAGAAGATTGGCATGTTGTTACCAACGATGTCCCAGTTACCTTCTTCTGTATACATTTTCACAGCAAAACCGCGTACATCACGTGGCGTATCTTTTGAGCCTTTGTTACCCGCTACCGTTGAGAAACGCGTAAATAGTGGCGTTTGCTTACCTGTTTCGGTCAATACTTTGGCAGTCGTATATTCTTCTAGTGACTCTGTCAGCTCAAAATAACCGTGTGCTGCGCTACCACGAGCATGGACGATACGCTCAGGAATACGCTCATGGTCAAAATGATTGATTTTTTCACGTAATACAAAATCCTCTAACAACGTAGGCCCACGTGAACCTGCCTTTAGAGAGTTTTGGTTATCAGCGATAGCCACACCTTGCTGCGTGGTTAATACTTTGGTGTCGTCGCCTGCGCGCTGATGGGTTTCACCACCATTGCCACGTTCCGTATTCATGTTTTTGGCGGGGTCCGTATGATCGATATTATTATTCATAAAAAGTCCTAGCTAATAGATTGAGAATGCTCTTTTAAATCATTAAAAGAGTGCCTACACAGGTTTGATATCCTTTGAGGTAGTGGTGACTTCATCTGTCATTTATTTGTCTGTGTTTTCAGCATTGCCGAGCGTTAAATTGATGCCGCACTAAAATTCGTAAAGGAATAATAGGCTTAGGAGTTATACTACCCAAAAAATAAGTCAAATATAGTTGCGTATATGGTAAACCTTGTTGATGTTTGGTTAAGGTCTATAGACGCTATAAACCAGCTACTTTAGATAGTTTTAAAGGTGCATAAACGTTAACAATAGAATCTTGTAATGTAGTTATTCTTTAAGGTATGCTTTTTATGCAGTACTAGAGACTATTGATAAATAAATTGGCAGGGTTTTAGCCTTATATTTATCTTTTTTATATCATTGGATTCAGATAATTTCGATACAAGAGAACCGAGCGCAAACTATACATTAGTATGGTTAGCGAAAATGACGATGTAGCGGGTTTATAGGAATTTGACGATGCGACTATTTTTTATATAACTATAAGGCTACCTACCATGTTACCAACTCTAAGCTCCCCAACTAAAAAACCTTATCACTCATTGCTAGTAGGCGCATCAATGGGTCTAATGGCATTAACGTTCAGTCAAACAGCTGCTGCTATCACGACCAAAAACGTGACCTATACGGTCGATGATAAAGCGTACGAAGGCTATTACGCCAAGGCGGACAAAGCTAACGCACCTTTTATCTTATTGATTCATGATTGGGATGGTCTAACTGACTATGAGCGCAAACGTGCTGATATGTTAGCAGCTGAAGGCTACAACGTATTGGCGGCCGATATGTTTGGACAAGGCATTCGCCCCACTTCTATCGAAGAAAACAAACGCCTAACTGGCGAGCTATATGATGATCGTAATAAAATGCGTCGCATATTGGCAGGGGCATTAACAGCAGGACAACTACAAGGCAATGATGTGCGCAAAGGCACGACTATGGGCTATTGTTTTGGCGGTACGGTAGCATTAGAGCTAGCACGCTCAGGCTTTGAGCAAAAAGCCTTTGTACCTTTCCACGGTGCATTCGATATTCCAACCGGTCAAAGTTATGACAAAACTACGGGAGAAATCCTAGTATTCCACGGCTCTGCTGACCAATCTGTCTCGCTAGAGAGCTTTGCCACTTTGGGTAAAACATTAGAAGCAGCCAAAGTCCCTCATGAGATGGTTACCTATAGCGGCGCGCCACATGCCTTTAGCGTATTTGGCAGCGATAGATATGACGCCCGCGCCGATGAGCGCTCTTGGAAACGCTACTTGGATTTTTTAGCAGAAGAATATAAATAACCTAGCAGCACAAGTTGAATAAGTAATAATATAAGCAAGCCCAAACAAAAAGACACCTTAATAAGATCTAATAATGATCCATCAAGGTGTCTTTTTATTTATTTAGTTTTTGCTGACGCTTTAAAAAATTAGCGCTTCTGAAATACCAATAGTTGATTATTAGCAGGCATCGCATACGTTTTAGAAAGTTGTAGATAATGAGCGTTTGCTAGACTGACGATGTCTTCCTTATCGCGAATGCCGCTGTCAGGATTGCCTGCTCTCAACATCGCATCAAATCGCTGATTCCCCTCACTGGTATATTTGCCATGCTCATTAAATGGGCCATAGACAATCAACTTACTGTCCACAGGTAACGCATCACCAGCCAATGCAATTAATCGCTCGACCAAAGCCCAGCTAATAATATGCAAGGTATTGGCGGTAAATATCACATCATAAGGTTTGACCATATCACTGCTATTTAAATGACTACTAACAGGTACTGAGTCTTGTGCCAAATCAAACGTTAATGGCGAATATAAATTAGGTGCAGGATAAGCAGTATGCCAAGCAATGATATGGCGATGGTTACCAGTGACATCGCTGGTTTGCCACCGTATCTCAGGCAGATTAGGTGCAAAGTAAACACTATGCTGCCCCGTTCCAGAGCCAATTTCTAATACATGATTAAAGCCTTGTAGCTCCGTTTGAAGAACTTCTAGAATAGGCTGTTTATTATTTTCACACGCTTGAGAAAACGGCAACGTAGAAATATCTGCTTTATTATTTGGATTATCACTATCCAGATTATCGTCATGCATCACTATACTCCCAGACCGTTTGTTATGCTAAGCGTTGGTAGCAGTAGATTAACAAGCACTGTCTAATACTGCCCTAGTGACTACCAAACAACTCACTACTCACAACTCACAACTAATAAATACCTGCCTCTACCCCAGCAGCCAACGTCATAGCAAGCTCTTCTACTTGCTCAGCAAAGCTATCTTGCCAATCACCTTGTAGTATCAGTGCCTCTTGAATCCATGACCAACGTAACCCCGTTGTAATCGTTTTGAGCGCAAGCTTGGTACCTGTACCATCATGCCCTGCGCGTATATATACCGCAAATGGCATGCCTTGCTTCTCTTCTAATACAGGATAGTAGCAACGATCAAAAAAGTCCTTAGTCAGCCCTGCCATATACGCCAGATTTTCAGTCGTGCCTAACAGCAACGCATCAGCAGCCAATACATCCTCAGGCCGCGTATCCTGCGGTGATTTCAAAATGACAGTGATATCTATATCAGGATGATTGGCACCCTCGAAAGCCGCCTGTGCCAATTTCTGCGTATTGGGCGATGGCGCATGAGCGACGATGAGTAAAGTCTTAGTGGTCATATTAGGCATCTGTGCCGTTGTTAAACACTAAGTTTTGAGTAATGGCAGGATCCAAGCTATTGCCTACTGGGCAGGTCAACGCAGTTTTATAAAATCGTTTTAAGGTGCTCTCATCCAATGCTTTTGAAAAATTAACTATTACATGTATCTCACTTACCCGCCTTGGTTTGGCAGCCATGACCTTGGTGACTTCTGCGGAAGTACCTGAGATATCGATATCCATCGCTTCGGCTTTGATACCAATAATCGTTAAAATACAACTGCCCAAACTGGTCGCTAGCAAGTCAGTCGGAGAAAACGCTTCGCCCTTACCGTGGTTGTCCGTCGGTGCATCAGTGATGATTTGATTATTCGACTGTAAATGGATAGCTTGGGTACGTAAATTGCCTTGATAGGTTACTTTTGAGGTGGTCATGGGGTTCTCTTTTGTGTGTGTCGTTAAACTACTGGGCTTTAAAAACTCTTAAGTAGCTAATTCATAGAGAATTAAAATTTTAGTATTATCAGTCAATAATATGGGAATTTAAGTTCACATATTCTCATATATAGAACCTATATATTATATTAGTCAAGTGAGGGAAGGTCTTTATCACATCTCTGCGCATTAGATTGAGCTAGTACTCTTCCTACAGAAGTAACCTGTATACCTAAGTCTAAGTTATTCCACCATTTCTTGAGAATATTCAAACTGGCTCTTTCATCCCATTTTTCCATAAATATACGAATATTTTCACTCTTAATATTTGAATCTTGTGAATAAAGATCATATATCCTATTGATAGCTTCTTTCTGTCCTTCTGTTAAGGCTACAGAATTAGGAATAAAAACTCCTTGATGAAAAAACTGCTGTGTAAAGGTAAGAGATTCAATTTGCCGCCTATTTGAAATAGGTAGCCTTACAAATTCAGAGTTTAGAGCATGATCAACTAAAATATTTTGAGGTAATTTATTATCTTTTATAATATCTATTGCTCTAGCAAAATCTTCAGAATTTTTTCTTATGCCTACATCGACGTAGCCATATAGCTCTTTAGAATAATACTCATCTAACTTTATTAAGCCACCAAACGAATTTAAACGTACTGCATCTAATATATCTAAGTGATCTAGCCAATCTCTACCTGTAGGCAATTTTCCGTAAAAAATATTTCCAAACAATTTATCTAACGTATCTAACCCTTTATATATCTCTCCTGATGCTGGAAAGAAGTGATTTACAGCATGAAAAGCGGTTAGACCAAGTAAAGCATCGTCAGAAATTTCATCTACGATTTCAACAGCACGATTGACTCCTGCTCTTACAATACGATTTTCACCTTTCGCAAACCTATGAACCAATAGTTCTGAAAGAAGATCGTAGTCGGCAGGTCTTTCTGTAGATGCAGCTGTTTTTTGAGCTTCTGAAAGTAGGATTTGAAAGCTAGGATCAGCAAATGCCTCAAAAGCACCGTCCATCTTTTCCATTTTTGGTAACAAAATACTTTCAAACTCACTTACCCTTGAATTTGCAATCTTTAAGGCCTCTTGCGCAAACTCTTCTTTCAGTTTCAAACTCATTTCTTGATATACTTCACGGGCACGTTTTTCATCTATGCCAGAAATGACCGTTATATTTTGAGCTTGATAATTAGTAGAACTATCGCCTCCTTCTTGAGTTTGTCTACTCATCATCATTTTTGTTCCTTATATTTAAACTTCCCCCGACCTGTATATTAGTTGAGCTATCGCCACTTTTCTGAACTTGCTTGTTTTTTTTATTGGATACAAACAATCCTAACAACGCAAGAGGTACAGCAACCAGCACTCCACCAAAAAGCCATTCTTTATTTTCTATAATCCAATCCATAGGTAAATCCCTAATAGTTCAAGACAATATCTTACTAGATAATAGTGTTATTAAACGACAAAAACTCTACTCAAATATAGTTTATTAAGATTTTATTTATTTAATCATTCCTAACCATTGCCTCACCTTCTAAAACAAACAACTGATTAATAAGCATAAACTCTCGGATATCCTCGTTTAAATTGTGACGGGGTTCTTGATGTGCTCGATTGTTGCGATAAGCCATAAATACACTAGCAAACAAGGATGCCCTTCCTTTAGATTCGCCTGAATCTAGGTTTCCCCAATACAAAATTGAATCATCACCTTGAAAAGCTTTTGCAAACAGCTTAGTACTACTTTCATTATCTAAGCCAGTTCGCTCTCTGACGATAGATTCCAGCTTTCGGTATGCACTTATAATTGCATTGTCTGGATTCTTATCAAAATCCAATGCTAGCTCGATCAAGCGTGGGTCAAGCAATGCCATAGGAATAGTAAGCGGAAACTCACTAAAGATACTACCTACACGTTCCTTATAGAGATAAGCAGAATCATGCCATCTAGAAGGACGCACTGACCTAATACTATTGATATAGTCTAAATCTTTCACGGTTAAACTTGAATTGGATATACGTTCAAAAATCGATTTTGAAATGATGTACTCATTAATATTGTCTGTATAGTTACGTAATAGGTTTAAGACAAATGCGTATCCTTTTGGTGCCTCTCCATTATAGCCAGAGGCAAAACCACCTTTAACAATGACCTGAGTATCGTATCTGAGGGTTAACAGTAGCGCATGAGTATTTGAACAAGTTTCTTCAAAGGTTAGTATTTTCACGTCATTTACGTCTTCACCAGCATGTATAAGCTGTATAACTGCCTCTTTACAGATTTGTGTGACACCGCTGTCGCCTAAATATTGAATACCTGCAAGTTTAGCTCTCACTTTTTTTCCTTACCTTAATTTCTGAGTACTGCTAAAGACAGCAAAGCAGCATTACATTTATGCTTTACCTATAAATAAAATCAGATAGCAAAAACCCAGACCTAGAATATTGGTCGTAACGGGATTAAATGCACCTATCAAATACATTGGACTTGCTACAGCTACAAAGAGTAATAGCAAGAGTAGAATAGCCGCGGCTATATACACAGGAGTGTTAAACTTATTGAGAAATATGATTGCACAACCTAAAACTATCTCACCAATACCCGCTAATGGTGAGGCTATCTTAGCAGGTACACCAAGACCACTAATCGAGACCAAGTGTACTTCGACTGCACTCAACCATAATATCTTGGGCACCAAGCCGTGATAAATAAATAAAAACCCTAATAGAACTCTGCTAATGAACGAGACATGAGCAAGCTTATCTTTTTGCATTTAAAAAACGTGCCTCATTCTCTGGCAATGGTAGAGCACAGTAGTCATATTTACCAAACAGACGATAACGATTCAATGCGATACGGTCATACATCCAATCTCGTATAGGTGTTGGAATAATCTTAAAAATACAAACCCATTTCCATGGATAACCTAATTTTGACATTACTTGAAAAAAAGCATTACTTTTTTGGAAGGACTGGTTACCTTCTACATAGAGCATGGTTTCATAAGCGTCAGTAGGTAGCCCAAAATAAAGCAGTATTTCTTGGCCCTCTTCTGATTGCACACTGCACAATTTGAAGGTCTGCTTGCTATCATACTTAAGGATAAAATTACTCCATACGTTACATAGCTTACAAACGCCATCGAAGAGAATGACTTTATCTGAGACACCAACATTGGGAGGGAGTTTATCAGTACTCATTTTTTACTCTTTCAAATAACCACTTATTGTTGAGTAAATTTAACACTAATATGGATAAGCAACAATCTAAATATAGAAGTAGAGTACAGTCTGATAATTTCTAATAATAGATAGCTAAAATTGGATCAATAAAAAAATCAGAAAACAAGAGATGTAATAATGCGAAATATAGATAGGGAAAGTGATTGAGTAGCATTAGCTAATAGAATTAATGTATTAAAGATAAAAAAGATAGACAAAGAAAAGCCCCCTTAGCAATTAAGCTAAGGGGGATATTCAGAATAGAGAGCTGACGATGACCTACTCTCACATGGGCGAACCACACTACCATTGGCGCTACGATGTTTCACTTCTGAGTTCGGGAAGGGATCAGGTGGGGCCATCGCGCTATTG